>Ga0180437_10000087_pt1 | contig 202595 bp, 160 predicted proteins | sample SS_ome_4_FD_132410 | JGI IMG/M metagenome (GOLD analysis project Ga0180437, IMG submission 132410) | Hypersaline lake sediment archaeal communities from the Salton Sea, California, USA - SS_3_D_1 metaG | ecosystem: Environmental > Aquatic > Non-marine Saline and Alkaline > Hypersaline >...
CTTGATCGCCTGGTCGGCCATACCGTGGGATATATGAAATTCAGAACCGTCCGCGTTGGTTTTCGGGGTTTCGATAGCGGTGGTGTTTTCGTACAACAAGGGATGGAACTGGTTCGTCTCACCGCCCAGAAATCCCCAGAAATACTCGAATCCCCAGATACCGGTCGGCCAGCTCTCAAAGGGACCGGCCGGCGACGCCTCTTCCATGGGCGTATTGTGCCATTTACCGAATGCCGCTGTCGCATATCCATTGTCGGTCAAAATCTTCGCAATGGATGGCGTGCTGTAATCGATTTGAGAATTGTACCCCGGATAACCAGTGGCAAATTCGGAGATGATCCCGGTCCCGATCTGGTGAATATTGTAGCCGGTCAATAACGAGCCGCGGGTGGGCGAACACACCGCCGCCACCGACATGTGTGTATAACGTATGCCTTCATCGCCGATCCGGTCGAAAGTGGGAGTCTTCATCATGCCTCCATAGGAAGAGGCATTGGAATAGCCGGCATCATCCAGCATAATGACCAGTACATTGGGCGCTCCTTCCGGCGCCTGGGGTTGTCCGATAAAATCCGGTTTTGAATCGGCCAGGGTTTTGCCGGCAGTCCCCTTCCACTCGTCCAAAGGATAAGGGATGGCGTTGCCGGCCACACCAGAAGATTCTTCAGATGTCTTGCCTTTCTGACCGCACGAAACGGCCAGAAAAACAAGCACGATAGCAAAAATGATTGCGGTTTTTTTCATCACATCCTCCTAATAATAATGTTTGGAATTGATTTTCCATTATAATGGCAATGTTGAGCGAATGACAACTTTGTTTACCTACTTAAATGATTTGACACGTCACCTCAGAACACCCATCTGACATTGAATCCGTACCGGTCATCAGGCTAACCTTGGCCCGTCCTTGAATTGCGGGCCTGGATCAGAACCAGAGGGTCAGCCCGGCCTGCCAGAAGTTGTTCTTGTATCCCCTGTTGATGTCGACCAGGCCCTTTGTGTATTTCACTTCGGCGCCGATGAAGGCTATGCTTACCCCTAAGCCGATAAAGGTTCCAGCATCAAAGGTACTGAATTTTTCTGAATCGACCGGTTGGGTGAGCAAGGTGTACCTGGTGCTCACCTTCACCGCGCCGTGGACTCCTCCAAAAGCCTGCACGGGTCCTATTTTCAGCTTCAGACCGACAGGAATGGATATATAGTGCAGGATCAGCTTGTTGTCGTCATTAAGTTTACTTCCGGTCTGATAATAATCCAGAGCGGTGTAGATATAGAGCATAGGAATGAGTTTCTGGTCATTGAACATGCCCACATAGAAACTTTCGTATTTCGCGTCCAGGTAACTATCTCCGTCTTTGCTGATTTTGCTTTCCATCCAGCCGCCCCGGATTCCCCGGTCCTTCTGGGCAAACACCGATGCGGATAGGACCAAGAGGGCCAGCACCAACACCATCGTGCTTTTTACTTTATTTCTCAAAGAAGATCTCCCTTCAAATGAATTATTTTCATCCTATTGTCCTTATCGGCAATATAATGTCAACAAAATTTGGCGTCTAGTAATTTACCGTAAATTACCAGCGGGAACGGCATTCCAAACCTGATTGAAAAGAAAGTAACGCTTCTTCAAAAAGGTCTCCACAAGAGGCCGGAAACAAACGGGCTATTTTGGGAAGTGCTCCAATGGTGGGTATTCTATTCGATCGTAAGACCGACTTTGTTCAACCCATTGATCATTCGGTCGACAATATCATCGAATTTTATGTAGTGCTTGATCAGGATACGGCCTCGGCTCGGAAAATCGGGTTTGAGTTCGAGCAGCTTTTCAACAGCCCGTTTTCCTTCCTCGTATCGACCCAAAAGTCCTAAAGTTGCAGCCTGTATAAGCGGCTCCCAAAAGAATGATGGTCTTATGAAGTTCAGCGTTTCGAGATAAGCCTGTTCGTAATTCTCCCGACGAATCCAGTCCACCCATAAGGCATAATGAACATAGAAACCATAATTCGGGTTCCGCTTCATCGCTTCCCTTATCAGCTTCGGACCGCGCTCCCAGTCTCCCAGCAATGTCAATAAGTATCCGATACCGTGGAGCATAAAAAGGGAATTTGGATTCAAGGTTAAGGTCCGATTGATCTCTTTAAGTGCGGCATCGATTTCATTGCTGAACATATAAACAAAGGCCAGTATAAGTCGGCACCTTTGGTTTGTCGGATTCAACTGAACGCCCTTTCTGGCATATTCGAGGGCTTTTTCCAGCGCGGTTTCATACCCGGGAAGCTCCTGGCTGTAGATGTTCCCGTAGAGGCGGCCGAGCATACTCCAGGCTTGACTACATTCCGGTTCGATGTGAACGGCGTGCTCCAATGCCTCCTTTGCTCGCAAAAAGCTCTCAGGAGTCTGCATCTGGTCAAACTCATAATAGCGCACGATCGCTTCATAGGTCTTCAACTGGATTGGCAGTTTATCTCTGGATTCCCGGGACAAAGCCGTAGCGATGATTCCGCGTTCTCCTGTGGTCTTGGTCGCAATTTCTTGAGCGATTTTTTCCTGGAATGCGATCAACTGGGCCGCCTCGAGATCAGATCTGTATGTTTCGCTCCAGATTTGATTATGGCTTGTCGCATCGATCAAATTGACAGCTAGCTTGATGGCTTTTTTGTCTTCGCGGATGTTCCCTTCAATAATGAAACGGGCCCTCTGATCAGCAGCCTGTCTTCCTCCTCCCTCCTGGCTGGATAGCATGACCTTTATTTCCTGGAAACGAGAGATTTCAAAGGCGAGCTCTGTTGCCAGACCTAACCCCAGATAATTCTTATCCGGATCCCCGGTTAAATTCTGGAAGGGCCGCACCAGCACGGAAGGCCAGGAGCCCTCAAAACTGGCTTCAGGGGCTTTTTTTGTCTCAGATGTCTCATCCGCTTCCTTCCCAGTCTGTTCATGAAATCTAGGCGCATTGGTTCCCTTGGGGATCTCGATGCGTACAGGATCGTGCTTTCCACTCAAGAGATAATAGCGGTCCAGCGCCCGGCGCAGTTTGCCTGCCTCGATCCGCACAATAGGATCCAGGATGGGATCGAAATCCTTCAACCGGCCGAAAACTAGGGTGGCGATCGTGTAGCCCTTCAAGGTGCGACTGCGACCGGAAAGTGTCTCCTCCACCACAAATCGGAGAAAATCCTTCGATCTCTGGGAGGCTTCAAAATCCGGGCTTTCAAGAATCCGCTTGAGCTCAGCGCGGATATCTGCAGCAGGCGGGGTCTTTTTCCGGACTTTGACCTGTTCTTTTTTTTTCTTCACATTCACATTCGAGATGAGATCCCATACAGTAATTTACGGTAAATTACTTGTCGCAAAAGCAGTTGTAGGTTATCTTCGTCACTGAAGCTTAAATTAATAAATTTCGCCGAAATATGTCAAGTTTTTCTCATTTTTCGCTGAGGGGCAATCGCCTGTGTTGAATATAGGGACAAAGAGAGGACAGTAAAGATGATCCCTCCTCCACTTAATCATGCCATGAAACAATTCCCCGAGCATAAGAATATCCTGGAGACACACTATCGCAAAAATGAATCGTTCCGCTCTCTGTGTAAGGATTTTCGTGACTGCGCGATGGCAGTGGAATACTGGTGTAAATCAGCTCGAGACAACAAACACTCACATGAACTTTGTCAAGAGTATAAGGTTCTCCTCGCCGAATTAAAAGACGAGATCACGAAATGGCTGGTGAAATAAATTGCTGGGATTCGATATGTTTCTTAAACGTTGATATTGCAAAAGAAGTGCTTCAAGGTTGAAGTTCGACCTGTCGGTCGTAAACAAAGATCTCAACTGTACTCGGAGAGAAAAAATCCGATGAAAGGGAGGAATTTGACATGAAAAAACATTTTTTATCGTTGTGTTTCTTTAGTATGTTCGTTCTGTGTGCAGGCCTGCCTCTAAAGGCCCAGGAATCAAACGAGGAATTGGCCCAGGCTGCGGCCAATCCTTTGGCTGATATGATAAGTTTTCCCTTGCAGAACAACATGGATTTGGGGCTGGGGCAGTACGACAGGACCCGGAATGTGCTCAACATCCAACCGGTGATACCCCTCGCCGGCGGCAAGATCATCACCCGGACGATCTTTCCGATCGTCAGCTTACCGGATATCGGAGCAGAAAGCGGTACCTATTCATCCGGTTTGTCCGATACACAGCTCACAGCCTTCTATGTTCCACCCGCTAAGGGAAATCTAACCTGGGGGCCCGGAGTGATCGTGGAAATCCCCACAGGCGGTGAAAAACGGGGATCGAAGAAGTGGAGTATCGGTCCTTCGGTAGTCGCCCTGGCCCAGCCGGGCGCCTGGACGTTCGGTATACTGGCCAATAATGTCTGGTCGGTGGCGGGCAATTCCGAGCGGGACTCCGTGAACAAAGGCCTCATCAACCTGTTCCTCGTCCGACAGCTCGGAGGAGGCCTGTATGTCAACAGCGCGCCGATCATCACGGTCAACTGGAAAGCCCCAGAAGGGCAGAAATGGATTGTGCCTCTCGGAGCAGGCGTCGGCAAGCTCTTCCGACTGGGAAAGCTCCCGGTCAACGCCCAAATCGGCGCTTATTATAACATCATTAAGCCCGATATCGGCCCGAAATGGCAGTTCCGCATACAGGTCCAGTTCATACTGCCGATGAGTATCTTGAAAGGGAAATAACACAGATCATATTCGAAAGTCTGTAGAAAAAACATGTATGACTTTGCGGTTATATATATTATAGAAGACTATTTGCGTAAGGAGGGACGGTTATGACAAAAATTAAGCTCAGTATTTTGACAATGCTTATTGTTGCGGCGCTATCATTCAGCGTTGCCTGCACATCGGCAGCTCCAGACATAGCGCCGGATGAGGCCCGGGCTATCGCTAAAGAGGCTTATATCTATGGTTTCCCCATGGTCATGAATTACAAAACCATGTATGCCTACGCTTTAAATGAACAATCACCGGATTATAAGGGGCCTTTCAATCAATTGAGCTGTGAGGCAAGATTATTTACTCCTGAAGACAAGGCTGTCGTTACGCCCAATGCCGATACTCCGTACTGCATGTTTTGGGTCGATATCAGGAATGAGCCGGTTGTGATTTCTGTGCCCGAAATGGAGGCTGAACGTTTTTACCATTTTCAGTTGATTGATCTCTACACCCATAATTTTGCTTACATAGGGACCTTAACAACCGGCAAAAAGGCGGGAAAATACTTGATTGCAGGTCAAGCCTGGAAGGGTGAGAAGCCTGAGGGTATCGACGATACTATTCGTTGCGAAACGGATATCTTTTTTGTTGTCGTACGTACCCAGTTGATGAACGAAGACGACCTCGACAATGTGAAACGCATCCAGGGCGAATATGAATTGCAGCTTTTAAGTGCCTATCTCGGTAAAGATATCCCCACAGAATCATCCTCAGATAATTTTCCGGAATGGAACGAAGGTGACCAGTTTACGTCGGCGTCTTTTAAATATCTCGATGTCATGCTGGGTCTGCTTGAACCCGCAGCTGAAGAAATGGAGTTGATGAAACGGTTCGCCAAACTTGGTTTAGGTACAAACAATGCCTTTGATATCAGTGGTTTTAATGAGGAAGTGCAAAAAGCCATTGAAGAGGGTGTTAAAGAAGGCTTTCAAGAAGTGGAAGCATTCATAAAAGAATATACCTCCGATCCTCTGATAAGCGCGAAAATATTCGGGACAAGAGAGTTTTTGGAAAAAAGCGCCGAAGAAAACTTCCAGCTCAAAGATATGTACATTATGCGTGCCGTAGCGGCTCATATGGGTTTGTACGGTAATTCGGGGGCCGAGGCCATTTACCCAACCTATCTGAAGGACTCAGCAGGTGCTCCTCTAAATGCCGCCGAGAACCATTACACCCTGACTTTTCAAAAAGATGAGTTCCCGCCGGTAAAAGCTTTCTGGTCGCTCACCATGTACGATGGCAAAACCCAGCTTTTCATCCACAATCCCTTGGATCGCTACCTGTTGAACTCAAACATGACGGATGATTTTGTTTATGGCGAAGATGGTTCGCTGACCCTCTATATACAAAAGGATTCCCCGGGCAAAGACTTGGAGCCGAACTGGCTGCCTGCTCCTGATGGCTCCTTTTATGCCGTCATGAGACTTTATGGACCGGAGGATGAGGCGCTCAATGGAGAGTGGATTAATCCGCCTTTGGTTAAAGTTCAATAATTGCAGTTTAGGTGGATTTTTCATGAGGATAAAACCATAATTGCCCGGTGAGTTTAAGGATATCTGGGAAAAATCGACCTGAAAAATTGGGTCATTTTTGGGTCAGAGATGATCTTTAAATAATCCAGGAGGTCTTCATGAAAAAATTTATCAGTATGTTTTGGATTTCTGTGATGCTGCTTGGTGTGCTTTTCCTTTTTGGAGCATGTGCAAAATCAGAGAAAACGGAGGCAACCGAAGCCCGATCCGCCCCTTCTATGGTGGAACTCAGCGACCAGGAGATCGACAACATCGTCCGCCGGTCGTTTCAATACGTGGCAATGTACAATGTCATCAACAAGTCGGCGATGATGAGGGAAAGCCCTATGGTGACCGGATGGAACGGCACATTCGCGGCTCAGGGACTGCTGGACCACACCATGAAGGGCATAGCCCGCCCCAATAACGACACTCTCTATGTAAGCACGACGCTGGATTTGCGTCATGAACCGGTTATCGTCCATTACCCGGCCTTCGATTCGAAATTCGTGTGCCTGGAGACTTCTGCCTATGATCATTACTGCGGCGTTCCCCTCTCGACCACAAAGGGCGATTTCGCGGAGCCTACGAACATCCTGTATTATTCAGCCCGCACCCAAGGCTACTCTGGCGAGCCGGTCGAAGGTGTGGACACCATCATCGAAATGTCGGGCGCCTTGGCCATCGCTTTCCTGCGTGTCATGCCCCATGCGATGGAACCGGAACGGTTGAAGAAGAACCTGGCCGCCATGCAAGCAGTCAAAGCTCAGACGCTGAGCGAGTTTCTGGGAAAGCCGGCCCAGGCTGTGGACCGGGGCGAGTTTCCACCCTTTAGCACCGATCCCGGGATCTACGAAAACAACTTTCTGGAGGTGATGCAATTCGTGGTGAATCACACGACCTTTGATCCGGACAACGCAATAGACAACGCCTTCCTGGCAGCGATGAAACCGCTGGGCGTGGAACCGGGCAAAGCCTTTGATCCTGGAAACGTCATGACCATCGATGGCGCCAAGCTTGCCTCAAGAGCCAGAGAAATCATCGCGGAATCACAGGTTATCTGGAATGATCCCAAAAGAAATATCTACCTGAATGAACTGTTCAAGCCGAAAGGCCAGATATCGTTAGAGGCCATGGTGTTGCAATCAGCCTACGGCCCCATCGGCCTCCCATCCGATCAGGCCGTTTATCCCGGCATCGGCACAAGCGATGGAGAGCCCATGAACGCCCAGTACGATTACGTGATCCGCATGTCCAGGGATGAGATGCCGCCAGCCAAGGCGTTCTGGTCGGTGACGCTTTACGACGCTGCCAACGGTTTCTTCATCCCCAACGATCGCAAGAAGTACAGTGTGGGCGAGAATGCGGGAATGAAAATGGACAAGGAAGGCGGCATCGCCATTTACATCGCCGCCGAAAAGCCGCAAGGCGTGCCTGAGGAGAACTGGCTGCCGATTAGCCGTAAGGACGAAGCCCTCGATGTCGTCATGCGCATCTATGCCCCTGATCCGGAGAAGATGAAAACCTGGGAGGGGCCCAAAGCCGCAAGAATCGAATAAAACACCTGATAGATCGAATAAATTAAAGGCGTTATCATTCTGAGGAGGGATGGACAAAAGATGAAGAGGAAGCTTGCTGTCTCCATCATCTTAGCTTTAATCCTAGTTGTGGGATTAGCTTCTTTCATACAACCGCAGGAGCTCACTCCGAGGGCCTACTGGCCGGCCCCCAAAGGAACCATGGTCGCTGTTTTCGGATACGTGTACTCCTCCGGGGACGTGCTCATGGACCCTTCGATTCCGCTGTACGGCGTGGATTCCAAGATCCATACGGGCATCGTTGCCTATTTGCAGACCCTCAGCCTTTGGGGACGCACGGCGAACCTCGTTGTGGAACTGCCGTACTCGTGGGGAACAACAAAAGGCCGTCTATTCGATACACCGGCGCGGCGCGATTTTCAGGGCTTTAACGATCCCGGCATCACCCTATCGGTCAATCTGCTCGGTGCTCCATCCATGACCCCCAAGGATTTCCTGGGGCTTCGTGCCAACCCGCGTCCCATCCTCGGTGCGAGCATAAAGGTCCTGGCTCCCATCGGACGCTACGAAAAGGGCAGGCTGATCAACGTCGGGACCCACCGCTGGTCTTTTAAGCCGGAGCTGGGATACATCATTCCCCTTGCCAAAAAGTGGCTGTTGGAGCTGGATCTGGGGGCCTGGTTCTTCACCGCCGACAACGACTTCATCGTAGGGAAGAGGGAGCAGAGCCCTATTATCGCTTTACAGACGCATCTCGTGAGGCGGTTCAAAGCCGGATTCTGGGCTTCGCTGGATGTCAACTACTTCACGGGTGGGAAGCAAACCATCGGAGGAAGTGAGCTCATCGACTGGCAGCACAACTCGAGGATCGGAGGGACGGTCGTCGTACCGTTTCTCAAGCGCCACGCCATAAAGGTGGGGTACAGTTTCGGCGCCTATACAAAATTCGGGAATGACTTCAACCAATTCCAGCTGAGCTACCAGGTGCGTTTGAATTAGGAACGGAATACCTTATGCCGCCTTCGACAAGATGGAGATGAAGTACGGCACGATCGAGAGGTATTTCGCTGAGGCTCTGGGTATTGATGCCGCCCAGCAGAAAGCCTTGCAGGATCTCTACCTTGTACCTGGGAAAAAGCACACTATAGCAGACTCATAAATATGAGAAGAGGGCAGTCACAGGACTGAAGAACCCCCGGGCTTCAACTGCAGCTTTGAGGGGTTCATGGGGGGGGTTGAGTGGGAATTATAAGTTGACTCTCGATGTCAGATATTCAAAAATAATGCCGCATCACTAGACCAATGGCTAATGTGTTGAGCCCGGAATCTTCGGCGACCGCGACGGCGTCTCCTCGGACTGAGAAACTCGCATATCCAATTTCGATGCCGGCGTAGAAGTTGGCCACACCCGTGTAACCGATGACCAGACCGGTTCGCAAGATAGTGTCCGCAATTTCGGGGTAGAGGTCGGTGAAGTTTTCCCACCTCAGGAACACCTGGAATCCCAACGGGACTTTCGTCCCGGCCCCGAGATCGCACTCGCCGCTGACCGCAAAGGCCACCACCCCGCTGTTGTCCTGGGTTTTTAGGAAAGGGGTTCCAATTCCGCCTTCAGCAAGGGCCACGAACCCGAACCATTTGCTTGGGGCGTAGGCGAAGCGAAGTCCGGCCACGTAGGTATTCGTCATCCCTTTTTCGAGCAGTCGGTTGTCCTCGCCCAATCCGTAATTGACAACATTCGAAACAAAGCGAATAACGTTGTAGGCGTAGACGTTATTGAAACGGAGGTCACCCGCGGCTGACAGTGCAGTCTTCTGCGATTGAAAGATTTTGACCGTCGCTCCCAGGTTGAAACCGTACTGGGCCGTAATTCCTTGGGCGAGAACGGATATCTGATTCGTTCCGGCCCGAGCAGCCCCGGTTAAGCCGATTCGAACCGCAAGCCAGTCGTTGAAGCGATGCTGATACTCGGCGTCGAGAACCAGAGCTGTAACTTTGCCATCGCCAACTCCCTCCTGATTTCTGTACAGATCGAGAATCGGGACTTTCAGCCCTGAGGCAAACGCGCCTCCGGTCATCCCGCGCAGCCAGCCATCTATGAAAGGCTGATCGACTCCCCTGGAAGGAATGAAGGTGTGCCCGTTCAGCTGGCGCCGGTTTTTAAACTCGGCGAGAGAACGACGGCCGTCCTTGTCATCATCTTTTGTCTTCTGGCAGAAAAGGCTTGGCGTGACGGTCAGGACCATCATCAATATGAGAAATGGAAGTTCCGGTCTGATCAAACACCCACGCTTTAGGGAAAAAAATATACACTTTGGGATCATTGTGAACACCTCACATTTCTTGTCGTTTCCGTCTACTGATATCAATAAACAAAACTAACATACAAAAAAGAGGAGGTCAACGACGCGAAGAAGTTTGGACAAAGCCCCGGGAAAAACAGGCAATTTTTGTCAATCAGGATTTGATCGAAAATTGAAAACCCGAGTTCTCAGTAGGGAGGACCGGATAATGAAAACTGGCATAATTCCGAATGGGTATTATCGGGACCAGACAGGGGGTGCAATCTGCTTATTTTTGATTACGAATCTGAGAATGAATACGCCGACCAAAAGAGTCAGGAACAGAGCAACCGTGGACACTTCAATGCCGAAGTTTCCGGCGGTGAGCCAAACCGGCCCTGTGATCTGGGGTTGGATCCAGCTGGCAAAATCCGTAATGCCTGAGTTAGGCATCCCGAAGATGCCATCCTGGAAAAAGTTCCACCCGAAGTGAATGCCCCACACCAGCCACAGCCGCTGTGTGCAGAGATAGGCAGCGGCCAGCATGACATCACCCAGAATATGGGAACTCGGAATAAATCACTGTATGTGTTAGTCTAATGATAAAATCTATATAAATGAGGTCTGCATGACAAGGAATACAATCAAAACTGCACGGGCGACGATCGTAATCCTGTCTCTGTTGGGATTCTTATTATGTGCATCGACCGACTGCAAGAGTCCCGAGGAAGAATCATTGGCCAGCATCGATGTCAGCAATGAGTGCGGGGTAGCCATTGATGTCTTTATGGATGGGGTGTTTCAGTTTGCGCTCGATTACCTCGACTATGACACCATCGAAAATGTCACACTTGGGATGCATAATTTTATCGCCAAGAAAAAAGACACGGAATTTGTGGTTGTCTCTGAGGCCTTCGATATCTATACGGGCGGAGAGCTTCTGTGGACAATCAAGAGTCCGGCCACGATCAAAGTGACCAATGCCTACGGTCAGACTGTGAGCATTTATGCCAATGCCGAATATCAGCTTGATCTGGAAGACCAGGAGAGCACAACATTCGAGGACGTTCTTTACGGGGAGTATCAATTCGATGCCCTAAGAACTATTGATAACGGGCTGGTTGATTCCAAATACATCAACGTGGTCGAAAACAAGGAATATGTTTGGCTGATTAGTAAGTGAGGACTAAGAAAAAATCTCGGGACTATCTTCTTTGGAGCTGCCCTTTATATTTAGTTCTTCGTCTCTCTTTTAACCAGACATAATCTTAAAGCGTTTTTTTGGGGCCAAAAAATCACATTCTAGAGCCCAAGCACAGTCACTTTTTCGCGTTAACGTATTTACTTTCTATACTATAGCTAAGCCAAACTGCAATTACACAGCAATTACAATTTCCAATTAGAAGTCGAAGCGGATGCCGAGTTGGATCAGTCTGGGGTCATACGCTACGGTTGGCTGGCCAAAGATAGGTGATTCCACGCCCGGCCTGGTATACTTATTTCCGGAAATTTCAGTGAAATTCGTGTAGTTGGTGACGTTGTACACTTCGGCAAAGACCTGAATTCGCGCCCGGCTGATGTTCAAGAACCAGGATAGTCTGAGATTGAAAAAGAGATGGCTGAAGCCTCTTCTCGAATTGCGATTGTAGTCCTCATAATAATCCGAAACCAGGGTGTCCAAATTCTCGTCATAACCGTAGTAAGCAGTCCAAGGCCGTGGCGATCTCCAAAGTAAGGTTCCGCTTAACTGAAAACTCAAAGGAAGGTCCAAGATGCCGGCAGCCGTAATCTTGTGTCGCGAATCCCCGCTCGTGTACCCGTAAAGCCGATCCCATCCGTCATCCTCGTAAGAATCAACACCTGCTATAAACTCTACATCTGATTTCGACCATCCCAACGTGTAAGTCAACTCCAACGCCCAGCCATTGGAATACCTCTTGTTCAAGGTGAAATAGGCACTCTTGAAATCACTCTTCCCGTGGTCAGTCACAACGAATACATCTCCCCGTGTAGGATCAACACGCACCCCTCCTGTACCGGGAATGACCGGGTTTTCATTGTCCTCGGTGAAGAGGCTGTAGCCCCGGGTATAGACAAGATCAACGCCGATAGAGAGATTCGTGAAAACCTCTCTCTGAACTCCCAGCGTTGCCTGTAGGGTATGAGGTGGGATCAAACCGTCCTTGAAGGTATAGGTTGCGCTACTCTGGGGTCCCCCCTGATTCTGAAGGAATCCAGGAGGCATCCCCAGGACCTGCTCAAGAAACGGCCACCAGGGATTGGGCAGATCAGGATCCGGATAATTGGGAAATAGAATCTGTTGCGTTTCCACAAGGCTTAGATAAACATAGCTGAAGGACGTATTCCCGAAGAAGTTTGAGGTAAAGGTGCCGATACCTCCCCTGATAGATGTCCGGCCATCTCCCACAGGATCCCAGCTGAATCCGATCCGCGGAGAAAGATTCGCCGGGATATGGAAGGCCGTGACATCGAACTCAGACATGGTGTAGTAGTTGTAGCGGAGTCCGTAATTGAGCGTAAATTGCGGGGTGACATTCCAGGAATCCTGGGCAAAAACCGAGAGCATGTGCTGGGGCATGGTGAATATGGTGTCTCCAGCCCAGCGCTGAAAGACCACGGGATATGTAAAAGGATTTGCAGGATTAAATTCGTCATCCACACCAAATACATATAAACCGGGTTTCATAATCGTGACATTGCCGCCCATCGGGGCATAGTGGTAATCAAAACCAAACTTGATGGTGTGATCTCCCTTGATAATCGTATAATTATCCAGAACCTCGAGCCTTTTGGTCCAGCCACTCTGAGGTGCGTTGGTGGGTTTTCCGAAATATCCCGAAGGACGGATAATCGAGTAAGCGTCATTTTGGGCAGGATCTGAAGAAAAATATGTATAATTATCCGCGGCATAAAGAATTTTGACTTCATTAATGGTGCTATCTGAAGGATAGGCCGTCCAGTTGAGCTGAAAATCATCAAAATATTCCGGATAATCTACAGCCCATTCTTTTGTAGTCAGACCGCCAATATACATGTTTTCTGATTTATTCCGGTTTGAATTAATACGAAACATGAAGTGATTCTTCTCGTTGAGCTGATAGTTCAACTTCAACATCAGGCGATGACTTGTTTGAGGCTGCGCAACTGACTCCTGCTCAACCAGAGGGGATGTGATCAGAGCATAGGTTTCTCTGAAAAAACCTTCGTAGGTGACAAAGAAATGAAGCTTGTCTCTGATTATCGGCCCTCCCAGATAAGCCGAGGGGTTCAGGTGTTTGAAATTCGGTTTCTCGTAATCCTCGATTTTATCACCCTGATACCCGTCATGGTTCGCAAAATAATTGGGAGTGTCGAACATCTCATCGCGAAAATAGAAGGAAGCCCTACCGCGAAAATCATTGGTCCCTGACCGGGTGATGGCGCTGCGCAGCATTCCGGCAGCGTTCCCGTATTCGGCGGCAAACATGTTGGTCATCACCCTGAACTCCTGGATGGCGTCAGCAGGAATGGCTATTCTTGGGCTATTGCTGATCCCATGTTCATTGGCAACCCCGTCAATAGTAACATCTCCCATCCCGACGGGGAGGGCGTTCGACGTGATGTTGCCGTATCCTCCCTCTTGAGCGCCTGCGGCTAAGAGAGACAAGGCATCGAAGTCTCGATCCAAAAGAGGCAGGTTGTCAATATGCTCTCTTTTGACTACCCCGCTTATCTCCGATTTGGTGACCTCGACCATGGGTGATTGGGCGACGACATTGATCTCCTCCTCGAGAGTGGATGGCTTGAGCTCGAAATCAATGCTCAATCGGGCTCCGACGTTGAAAGTTAATCCCTTTCTGATCTCTGTCGCAAATGCGGAAAGACTTACCTCGATTTCATAATTGCCCGGTTCGATTCCTGTGATGACGTATGTTCCGTCTGCGCGGGAGACAGAGCTGTAGTCATATCCCGTGTCCACATTCCTGGCCGTGATAGTTACCCCAGGTAAGGGAACCCCATCCACATCGGTGATCGTTCCTTCCAGTGTGACCAGAGTGGTTTGGGCTAAACTCTTTCCGCCAATCAGAAAATAGATAAGTAAAATGCAAGAAAAGAAAACAATGAAACGCGTAAAATTGTTCGCTCTGTTCATGCTTATTTCCTCTTGTTTTGAATTCAATCCCCTCCGATGGACTGTTTCTATAAAAAAATCCGTTAGGATTTAAATAAAATATACTACTTAATATACTGCAATATTTATGCCAGAATAATTTGCGATCAATAATTCACAACGGGCTGAAAATAAAAAAGATCGATCCATGTTCGCAATTAAATATATGGATAGTCTTCAAAAAATTGAATTTGTCATTCAAATAATTGATTTCCCCATAATACCCAAAATTTAACTTGTTTCATATTTTATGGGATCCTTTTTGAAAAAGTCAAGACTGTATTGGTTGAAAATTCAACAACACCGCACCTCAAGTCTCAAGAAAGAGCAGGAGAAAAGTCCATAATATTTTTAAAAGGTCTATGCGGGAGCCAAAAACTGCATTTTAAGACTTAAATACAGTCGCTTGTTATGGCTAAAATATTTACTTTCTGTAAGATAGGCAAGCCAAGCTACTTAAATTCAAGCTTCTTAAATTTAAATTAAAGCTTAAAGAGAGGGTCGTTGGATTGGCGGTGTTTGACGGCGCGTTGAGCCTCGAAGAAGAAATTTTCGAACCATCGCGTCTGTTCCTCCTTGGTCGCTTTGAGCAGTAACTCCTTGTGTTGCATGGCATCTTCAATGTTCAATTTTCGCTCGAACTCCGGATGGATCTGATGAATGATGTTGACCACACCTATCGTTATGTAAAACCTTAAAAATTCGGAGATACTCATGCCATAAATCGGAGCCAGTGTTTCCAAATAGTCGGATAGCCAAAGGGGCAGGTTCACTTGATAGCGTTTCATGGTGTCCTCCAGAAGGCCCATGATACCAGAACTTGATGAGAAATTATAGCCAAATGCAGATTTATTGACATGATCAATAGAGGAGTATATTATATACTCTTTATTATACTTTATAAGGACAGGAGTGGAGCCATGGTGTTAGGATTGGTCGTTGGCCTTTTCATCGGCACAACATTCGGCATCTTCTTAGCCGGGTTGTTCCATTCCCAGGTAGAGGGTGACTGAGATCACCCTTAGGGAACTCTTATATAAAAACAATATTCCAGCCAAAATGGGCATACGTTTTACTCTATCCTTCAATCGCAGGGCGATCTGAATTCAGCCCCTTTTGAATCTCCGCAGCAGACCTGTTTTTTGCTTGACAAAAAACACAATATATCCAATAATCATCCCTGCAAGTCGACTGTCGACAATATATTATTAGCTCAACAACAGAGGTAAGGGAAAATCACCACTAAAGGAATCAGTCAGTTTGTCAGCCGCACAAAAGTCTCAGATTTGCCTCAAGAAGCCCTGGAGCTCTCACGGCTGGGGATCACCGATTTTATCGGGGTGGCTTATGCCGGCCTAAGAGAAAAACAGAGCGAGATTATCATCGACTACGTCCGTGAGTTGGGGGGGGCACCTCTATCGACCGTGATCGGAGGCAAACTCAGCGCTTCCCCTTCTCAGGCAGCACTGGCCAACGGAACTATCGGTCACAGCCTGGACTATGATGACATGGCCATCTCCCTCATCGCACATCCTTCCGTCTTTTTAGTCCCGGCAATCTTTGCTGTTGGAGAAACATCAAGGGCATCGGGAAAAGACATCCTGGCCGCCTATGTCATCGGTTACGAAGTGGCCTGCCACATCGGAAAGCCCTTGATACAGAGTCACTACACACAGGGATGGCACAGCACGGCCACCTTCGGCGCTCTCGGTGCGGCCGCCGCCGTGTCGTGGCTGCTGAAACTGAACCATCATCAAGTTCGCATGGCCTTGGGAATCGCAGCCTCCTTTGCTGCAGGGTTGAGGCAGAATTTCGGCACCATGACCAAACCGCTTCATGCCGGTCGGGCAGCGGCCAACGGAATCCAGGCCGCCTACCTGGCCAAGGCCGGATTCACATCCGATGAGAATATCATAGAGGCCCCGATGGGATTTGCCCGAGTGTTCGGTCACAGGGATGAGGTCGACTGGGAAAGGGTCATCGCAGATTTGGGAAAGTCATGTCTAATCACGGGCCCAGAAGGCCTGTCCATTAAACCCTACCCCTCCTGCGGCTTCACGCACTGTGCCATAGATGCCGCAATCGCTCTAAAAGAAACATACGCTATAAACGTTAAGGACACTGAAGAAATCGAATTAGGCGTCAGTCCCTTCGATGAAAAAATCCTCATCCACCACAATCCGAAGACTGGATTGGAGGGCAAGTTCAGCCTGGAGTACTGTGTCGCCCGGGCTCTTGTCTCGGATGAAGTCCGCCTGAAGCATTTCAACGCTGAATCCGTGGCAGAGCCACAGGTTAGAGACCTGACAGAGAAGATGAAATGGGTCGAGAAGTATCCCCTGCCTGTGATGGGTACGCCGGAAGGATTCGGCACCAAGAGCGTCACAGTCAGGATGAAGGACGGAAAGAAATACGAGAAAGAGGTCCTCATCGCCAAAGGCATGCCCCAAAATCCTCTTTCAGTTCAGGAATTGCAGACCAAGTTCAGAGATTGCGCTTCAATCTATCTTGATAACGCCAAAGTGGAAAAATGCTTAGCCTTTTTGACTGAATTGGAAAATTTGGAATCCCCGTCTGAAAGGAAAAAAGGATTCATAACAGATATACTTTCTCCTTAATACTCTATATTGACTTGCCATAGTCTGGCCTAAGAGGCAGGACCGATTCGAGAGATAGGGCCGGCTTGAGAGGAAAGACATGAACGAATACACTCCAATGAGATCAGCCCTTTTCGTTCCCGGGAACCGTCCGGAAATGATAGATAAGGCGGCCCAGACAGCTGCCGACGTGGTCATCATCGACCTCGAGGATGCTTTGCCTTCTGAAAAAAAAGTAGAGGGACGTAAAATTGCCCGTGAAAAAGTCGGCCTTTTCAGAGAAAGAAATATTATCGTCCGAGTAAATGGAATAGAATCGAATTTCATTGTAGCCGATCTGGATGATATTGTGACCGAGGATCTCAGGTGCTTGATGGTTCCCAAAGTTGAAGATTTAGCCGCTGTTCAGAAATTGGGTACACTTCTCAGCGAGCAAGAAGGGAAAAAAGGTTTGAAGCAGGGAACAGTCAAGGTCATGCTTTTGATTGAAACGGCCAAGGGTGTTCAAGATATTTCAACGATCCTGTCTGACAATTCCATTTCGCAAAGACTCTACACCTGCGCCTTCGGTGCGGCCGATTACACTCTGGACATGGGCATTGACATGACCATGACCGGGGAAGAGCTTCTCTATCCTCGTTCCAGGTTAGCGGTGGCCTGCCGGGCTGCCGGATTGGAGCCTCCGTTGGATTCACCCTACATGATCGACATCAAAGATATCGAGGGCCTCAAATCTGACGCCCTGAGAGCCAGGCAATTGGGGTTTCAGGGGAAGCTCTGTGTCCACCCCCTCCAAGTTGAACCATGCAACCAGATTTTTGCTCCTACTCACGAAGAGATAGATTATGCCGAAAAAGTCATCCTGGCCTTTGAGGAGGCCAGGGCGAAAGGATTGGGCACCCTTCGACTGGGAGGAAAATTTATTGATGAGCCCATCGTTGCGAAAGCCAGAAGGATTATGCAAATCGCTAAGCTTGTATCCCATAGGCCAGGAGACTTATAATCCAGCGCACTCTTTATCCGCCATCAGCTTACCTGCCCGAGGATACGACGGTAGAAAGCCAGAGGACTAAAACTGAGATCTTCAGCCGTCAGCCTTTGTCGTGATAAACGGTGAATGCCTTAAAGATCAGGAATCATCTGGGTGAAGTACTTGAAGAACTGAACAAAACCGGAAAACCCATTCTGGTCAGTAAGGGGAGAAAAATTCAAGCGGTTCTCATCACTCCGGAACAATTCCAGAGAAGGTTTCTCGACTATCAGGCTGAAGAGAAAAAGATACATTTGATTGAAACTTTCAAAAGCCTAAGGGCAAAGAGACGAGGGACCAAAGACAGCGTCAGCGTGCTCCGCGAGCTGAGAGGCTATAAGCTATGATCCGGGTGATCGCCGCCTCTGTCGCTGTTAGATGGTTTATCGAGCAAGAGAACCATCCTCGGGCCGACCTCATTCTTGACAGGATGCTTTCCGATCCGGAGAGATTTGCCGTGCCCGAGCATTTTTGCTATGAAGTGTATTCCGTATTGAGCCGGATACATCCTAGAGGACCCGAGGTTTTTCTCAAAGGTATGATTCCTGTTTTGAATTGTGGAATATTCCGTTATCCCATGACTGAAAGTCTTGCGTTCCAAGCTTCTTCTTTTATGGATAAAGGACTCACTGGATACGACGCCTGTTATGCCGCACTGGCTAAAGAACTCAATGGCACTTGGCTGACATTTGATGACAAAGCCCACATACTTATCAAAGGAACCGGGATCTCCCATTCTCTGCAGAGACGCCTTCCGAAGGGCTGGCAAGCGGTGTGATTTATATACCTATTTAGTGGTGTTGGTTTCAATGGCAATGGCGAAGTCGGGGCACATGAGTTCGCACAGGCTGCAGACTTTGCAGTTGCCCATGTCTTGCTCGATCGGAATGACATAGCCCCTGGCATTGATTGTATTCGATGAGGCTATGGCATTGGTGGGGCAGACTTCGACACAGATCAGGCACCCCTTGCAATAGCGTTCGTCAATCCACAGTCTAGGCATAGGCTTCATACGTCCTTAGATTTGTATCGATCGATAACCCGCTGATAGGATGCGTTCCAATCCGGTTTGTCGTGATCGCAGAATTCTCCGACCAGGATTTTCTCTTTATCCCCTTCCTTGGCTTTGGCCACTGGAATCGTTATTCTCTTGTAGGCCGCCAGCATCTCGGCAGGCTCCTCTTTTCGATGGACAGGACACTGGCTCAATATTTCAATAAAAGCAGTCCCTTTCTTCCTGATGCCCTTCATGATGGCTTTGATGACCTGATGCGGATGGGCTGTCGTCCAGCGGGCCACATAGCTCGCTCCCGAAACTTCGGCCATCTGACACAAATCGAAGGCCTCCTCGGTGTTTCCGTAAGGCGTGGTGGTGGTGATCATGTCGCGGGGAGAAGTGGGGGCCTGCTGGCCGCCGGTCATCCCGTACAGGCCGTTATTCATACAGACAATGGTGAGGTCCATGTTCCGGCGGCAGGCGTGGATGAAATGATTGCCTCCGATGGAGGCCACATCGCCGTCACCGGTAAAAACGACAACTCTGAATTCCGGGTTGGCCAGAAGCGCACCGGTAGCCACAGCTACGGCGCGACCGTGCATTGTCCATCCTGAATCGAAATTCAGGTAATGGCTGGTCAACCTGCTGGAACATCCCACGCCCGAGATAAACAGGAATTTCTCCTTGGCGATTTTGTCCTCTTTGATGAGACGGTCCACGGCATTGAGGGTGTAATTCAGCACCTGTCCATGACCGCAGCCGGGACACAGGAGCAGGGGCAGCCGTGCTCCCATCAGCCCCTCTTCCTTGAGGTATTTCAGCATGGGGTGCTTTATCATTTCGTTTCCTCGACTATCTTGGAGAGTATATGCTCCGGTGAGTGAAGGATGCCGATGCTGGGGATGGAAACGAAATTCTTGCAGCGGTCGCGCAAGGCTTCGACAATGGGATGTTTCATCATACCGAAGTTCATCTCCGGGATGAAGATGTTATCCACGTCATTGATGACCTCCCTCAGACTTTCCTCCGGAAAAGGCCAGAGTGTTTTCAAGCGGACATAGCTCAGGTCGAGGCCGTTTTGTTCCCTGGCCTCCATCACTGCCTCGATGGCTGTCCTGGATACAGCCCCATAGCTGATGACGACATTCCGGCTTCCCTTGATGAATTTTGTCTCGATTTGGGCGATCTCCCTGGCATTCTCCTCTATCTTGGACAACAATCTTCTGGTGCAGTCATAGTTGACCTGTGGGCTCCAATCCGTAACATTTCCGTCCTCCTTATGAACAAGCCCGACAAAATTGACGTTGTAGCCATCACCCCAGTTGGCCATGGGCGCCACTACCTCATGCCCCCAGGGCAGGTAGGCATCAGGTTTTATGCCTAAATCCTGAGGTTTCTTTCTATTGAAGATGTTAATTTTTTTCCGCTCACCCACATACAGCAATTCCCGCAAATGAGCCACAGGCTCTTCGGCCATGACCAAAACCGGTGTTCGCCACCGCTCCGAAAGATTGAAGGCCTCGATGGTGAGATCGAACATCTCCTGAACTGAAGCAGGAGCCAAGGCGATGATGGCCCCTTCTCCGTGATGCCCCCATCTGGCCTGCATCACATCCTCCTGGCTGGCCGTGATGTAGCCCTGACCGGGCCCCGGGCGCTGGATATCCACGATGACCATGGGGGTTTCGGACATGATCCCGATGGATATGGCCTCCTGCATTAGGGAAAACCCGGGACTGGAGGTGACGGTCATGGCCTTGGTTCCTCCCCAGGAAGCACCGATCAGCACGCTGGCCGATCCTATCTCATCCTCCATCTGGATGAACCGGCCTCCCACCTGAGGAAACCGCCTTGCGGCATGCTCTAAGGCCTCCGAGGCCGGTGTGATGGGATATCCGGCAAAGACCCGGCATCCAGCCATAAGGGCGCCTTCAACACAAGCTTCACTTCCCTGAAGGTAGTACCGACCGGGCTTCAGCCAGTACAATTCATGTGGATCTTTTGTCATTGTCTAAGCCAATCCTCTGCCCCGTATCTCCGAACACTGCTCATCCCTCTTTCAAAGGCCTTCAAGTTGATGTCGACAGTTTCAGGAGGAACATTATCCGCGATGGCTTTTCTCAGCGAGGATTCTTTTAGAACTTCAGCAAGAAGCGAATACAATGCACCCAGGGCTACACAGTTCTGATATTTGACTCCGCCGATCTCATGGGCTATGGCCATGGCCGCGATCTCATGGACACGGTATTTCTCTGGCTGGGGAATATCTTTGACAGAAGCGGGATCGATCAGCAAAATACCGCTGTCTCTCAAATCCGGAAGGTAGGTGTCCAAAGCCCTTTGGGATAGCGCGATCAAGACATCCGGCCGCCGGACATTGGGGTAATAGATCTCTCCGTCCGCAACGACCACCTCGGATTTGCAGGCGCCTCCTCTGGATTCCGGACCGTAGGACTGGGAATTCGCCGAATTTTTCCCTTCATAGATGGAAAAGGCCTCGCCCAGTATGCGCCCGATAGTGACCATGCCCTGCCCGCCGAACCCGGCTATCCGGATCTCAAAGCGTTTGCCATGACTCACTGTTTATCTCTCATTCTTATGCCGTCGAATTGTCTCGTTTTCAAATTTTGCCGGTTTTCCATTGACAGTATTATTTTATTCGATTCTTTTTTGGTAGGATTCCATGTTTTTTGCATTCTTTTCTCAGAACTTTTTTTCCGTTTTTATACAGCTTTTCCAGCTTCGAGTCGCTCTATCTCTTCACTTGAGTATCCAAGAAGATCCTGAAAAATCACCCGGTTGGCTGATCCGTGCGGCAGCCCCGGGAATCTGATCTTGTTTGGCGTATCTAGAATCCTGAAGGCCACATTGGGCATCTTTACAGACGTTTTTGTCACCGGGTCTTCAATCTCGACCCAGGAGCCCCTTTCCTGGTAGTGCCTGTCCTTGGCTATGTCCTCCATGGTCGTGATGGGCCCGACCGTTATGCCCAATTTATCGGATACGTCCATGATGTCATCCAGGTTTTTACTGCCCATCCAATCGGCAATCACACGGTTGATAACAGCCCTGTTCGCCTCCTTTATGCGCTCCTCATTAGTGTTGTATCTTGGGTCTCCGTTCATCTCAGGATGGCCTATGGCCTCCATCAATCTTTCAAAGGGCTTCTGGGCCGAGGTGGAGAGGGCCACCCATTTTCCATCTTTGGTCCGGTAGTTATTACGAGGGACGACATAGCTCAGCTCGCTTCCTTTGGGTTGAGGCACTTCCCCCGTAAGACAATGGCTGAGAAAATCGGCACCAAAGAGGCTGAAGAGAGGTTCATAAAGAGAAATATCGATCACGCGCCCGCCTCGCTCTCCCCTCTTCTGACCGCGGAGGGATATGGTGATAGCGAAGGCCAGAAAAAGTCCGGCCACGAAATCGGCCAGCGCCAAGGGTGGATTGGTGGGAACGCCATCGGGTTGAGTGTTGAGGTAGGTGTAGCCGCTGAGTCCTTCGGCCAGAGTGCCGAACCCGGGCTTGGCCGAATAGGGGCCGGTCTGTCCGTATCCCGAGACGCGGCCGATGATGAGGCCCGGATTCAGTTCGTGAAGTTTCCCGGTGTCGAAACCGATTTTTTCCATGGCCCCGGGACGCATATTCTCGATGAGGACATCCGACCGGGCCACGAGTTTTAAGAAGACCTCTTTGCCTTCCGGAGACTTGAGGTTCACGGTCACCGGGAATTTGTTTCGCCCGAACACAAGCCAGAAGGGTTGAAGCCCCCCTTTCAGAACACCCCACTTGCGGATAGCATCGGGAATAGCGGGATTCTCCACTTTGATGACTTCCGCGCCATAGTCACCCAGTAGAGTGGCGGCGAAGGGCGCAGCCAGCACCGTTGCCAGGTCTATCACTCTGATATTGTCCAAGAGCTGCCCTTCCCTGCTTTCTCCAGTTCGCTGTTCACGGATAAAACGATCAAGAGCATTGTGAGGATTCATCCGATTCCTCCTCTCACACTTTTCCCCAGCCCCACATCATCCTTTGTCTCTAAACGCCATGGGAGAACGGGACCGGCACATGTGAGGATCTATCAGGCCATTTAAAGTATTTTGTCGACAATCGATATGTAAATAATATAAAATTATATTTCCAAATATTTGTCAAGGGAAAAATGATACACCCTGCCTGCACATTCTATGGGAGGTTCCGGGGATGAGAAGCAAACCGTCATCTGAGATTTCGATCAAAATCAAGCAGCTGGATTTCAAGCCGACTGTTCTGGTTGATCAGGTCTCACAAATCCTTGCCGATGCCATCCTGGAGGGAATTCTCAAGGGTGGCGACAAGCTCATCGAGGCCGAACTGGTCCAGCAGTTAGGAATCAGCCGGGCGCCTATCCGGGAGTCATTCCGGGAATTGGAGAAGAGAGGATTGGTGGAGATCATCCCCAGGATCGGGACCTTTGTCAAAACGATTACGGAAAAGGACATCGAGGAAAATTTTCCGGTGCGGGCCAACCTGGAAGGCCTGGCAGCCAGACTGGCCTTTCCCCGGCTGACCGAAGACGATATGGCCCAAATGGAAAAAGTGCTCCAGAATATGGAAAAATTCGCCAAGAAGAAAAACACGAAGCAGTTCAGGGACTCCCATATCCAATGTCACGAGATCTTCATCAATGCCTGTGGGAATGATGTCCTCATCAGTCTGCTCAAACGACTGAGGATGCACTACCTCTGGCACCGGTTTGCCTACAAATACTATGAGGAAGACTTCGCCAAGACCGTATCCTATCACAGAAGAATACTGTCCCTGTTTAAGAACAAAAGATCAGACCCGGACGAGATAGAGAAGCTTGTTCGGGATCACATCGCCGTTGCTCTGGAAAGATTCATCAAGTATCTCAAGGCATAGGATAGCAGGACAGGACGTGTTTGAAAATCTGGCCTTACAGATGGTCCTCGGCATTCACTTTTGTGGACAAGAGTCATTGAGGAGATAATCAAATGATGGGATGGACCGGAAATATTTTGAGAGTTGATCTCTCTTCCAAAAGCTCTCGAACAGACACTTATGACAAAGTTTTTGCCCAGAAATGGTTGGGCGGACGGGGTTTTGCCGTCAAAACACTGTGGGATGAGCTCAAACCCGAAATCGATCCCTTGGGACCGGAAAACAAGCTCATTGTGGCCCTGGGTCCTCTTTCGGGAATTCCCGCTCCGAACACGGGCAAAGCCGTCGTTGCGGCCAAGTCTCCTCTTACAGGCGGCTATGGCGACGGAAATCTGGGTACGAACCTGAGCATCGAGCTGAGAAAGGCGGGTTATGACCACATCATTGTCGAGGGAAAAGGCGATGAACCCCTCTATATTCATATTGAGGACGACAAAATCGAATTTCTTTCTGCCAGTGAAATCTGGGGAAAAGGCGTCTATGACACACTTGACTGGCTGTACGGAAAATATGGTCGAAGGGCTGGTATTCTCACTATCGGCCAGGCTGGCGAAAACCTCTGCCTGAATGCCATCATCCGCAGTATGGAAGGCCGGGCCGGAGGGCGGCCGGGCATGGGGGCGGTGATGGGCTCCAAGAATTTGAAAGCCATCGTGGTCAAAGGGAGCGATGCAATTCCGTCGGCGGCGCCGGAAGACATGAAAAGATTGGGAGAGAGTGACTTGCAAAAAGTGTATGAGCGGGACAAGGATATCGGCTGGAGCAAACAGAGCACGACAGCCGTTCTGGCCTGGTGTAACGAGGTTGCAGCTCTTCCCGTCAGAAACATGCGCAAAACATCCCATAAAGATGCCTGGAAGATAGACGGAGAGCGCATCGATGCGGCACGGCATGCCACCTATGGATGCCCCAACTGTTCCACACCCTGCGGAATAGCGATCCTGGATAAAGAGGGAAGAGAATCAGAGCTCGACTACGAAAACGTGGCCATGCTGGGCGGCAATTTGGAAATTTTCGATTTAGAGCAGGTCGCCTCACTAAACTACCTCTGTGACGACTATGGATTGGACACCATCTCCGCCGGGGCTGTCCTCGCTTTCTACGCTGACGCCATAGACCAGGGCCATACCGCAGGGGATTTCAGCTTCGGGGATGCCGAAAAAGCCAAAGAGCTCCTCAGAAAGATGGCCTACCGGGAAGGCATAGGCAATTTTCTCGCCGATGGCGTCATGCGCATGGCACGCAAAATCGGAAAGGAGTCCGAAGCCTATGCCCTGCACATCAAGGGGTTGGAAATCTCGGCCTACAACTGCAAGTTTATTCCAGGAATGGCTCTGGCCTTCGGGACCAGCGCCATCGGGGCCCACCACAAAGAAGCCTGGATTATCACCTATGAAATAAGCGAAACGCCGAGAGAATCCTACGGAAAAGACAAGGCAGAAAAAGTGATCGAGCTCCAGAGGATTCGCGGCGGCCTGTTCGAATCCATTGTCGCCTGCCGATTCCCCTGGATAGAATTGGGCTGGGAGCTGGCAAATTACCCGCGCTACTTCAACACCATCACCGGCTTGGACTGGACATTCAACGACTTCTGGAGGCTGAGTGACCGCATTTACGCCCTGATGAGAGCCTTCTGGGTGAGAGAATTCCCTGGTTGGGATAGAACATGGGATCGACCGCCTCCAATCTGGTTCGATCCTTCCAATGCAGATACCGAAGGCATCATTGCCGGAAGGATTCTCGAGTGGGATAAATACGAGCAACTGCTCGATCACTACTACCAGCTCCGGGAATGGGACAGACGGGGTATCCCGAAGAGGCAGACCATGAAAAAACTGGGCCTCTTCGAGGAAGCTCAAGAACTGGAGCGATACACAAAGCTGGAATGAACCTTCAGACCGGCGGCCAGCTCTCTGCTTGCATTATCGGCCATTTCTATGAATAATGCAGGCAAAACAACATGAAAGTCCAGGTTAAAGTCATCGGATATTTTATCTACCAGACCGGATTCAGTGAAAAGGAACTGGATGTCCCTCACTCCACTACTGCAGGGGAATTGTTATCGTTTATCAACATCAAAAGGCGGCTCCCGCGAATCATGATGCTCAACGGCAAAGGAATCGGCCCGGACACGAGACTCGAAGACGGGGACAGGATCGTCATTGCTCCCTTGGCAGGAGGAGGGTGATAAAGCCTCATGAACACACCTCTGGTCGGACTCTTTGCCTATCTTGTGCTCATGACCGTGGTCGGCGTCTGGACCTGGGGCAAAAACCGCACCAAAGAGGACTTTATTTTAGGAGACCGCCGCCTCGGCGCGTGGGTCATATCCTTTTCCGAGCGGACGGCCGCTGAATCGGCCTGGCTCATCCTGGGATTATCCGGTGCCTTCTTTTCTGTGGGCATGGTCGAGATATGGACTGTCCTAGGATGTGTGTCGGGAATCATCCTCTCCTGGTACATCATCGCCAAAAAGCTGCGTGAAGCCTCAGAAGCGTACGGAGCGATCACCCTACCCGAGTATTTCTTCAAGTTTTGCGGAAGACATGGCCAAGCTGTTCGCCTGATCAGCATGGTGATTATCACCTTTTTCTTCGCTTTCTATGTCTCCGCTCAGTTTCTCGGCGCAGGCAAGATTCTCGAGGTGACATTCAACCTCAAATCCTCGTTGGGCATGCCTCTGGCTGCAACCATCGTCGTTGTCTACACAATGATGGGCGGATTTCTCGCCGTGTGTTATACCGATGTCATTCAAGCCATTCTGATGATATTCACGCTTCTGCTTATGCCTCTGATCGGTCTTGTGTTTATCGCCACGCACAATTTGGATATAGGGGCAGCTTTGGCGGCCAGCGGCGGTGCTGCTTCACTGTGGGGAGGAAAGATGGGTTTGGCCGGAGTGGCGGCCATCATCGGCGGCTTGTCGTGGGGATTTGGCTACATGGGACAGCCGCATCTGGTGACCAAGTTCATGGCCATCAACAGAACCGACTCTATCAAAACAGCCCGTCAAGTGGCCACCGCTTGGACCGTCCTCGCCTATGCCGGGGCGGCTTTGATAGGTATAGTCGGGCTGACTATGGTCTATTATGGAGTTATGCCGACTGACGGTCTGACGGGCGGGGCAGGAGATCCGGAACGCATTTTGCCTGTTATGGCCGGATTTCTGTTTCCTGCCTGGCTGGCTGGAATTCTTGTCGTAGGAGCCATTGCCGCCATGATGTCCACAGCCGACAGCCAGCTTTTGGTAACGTCATCGACAATGGTTGAAGACTTCTACTCCAAAGCGCTCGGCCGCAAACCCACCCAAAGATCGCTGGTTGCCATGAGCCGGGTGATCACTGTGCTGGTCGGAATCGCCGCTTATGCCCTGGCCAGCTCCAGTGACAAGCTCATTTATGATGTCGTGTCTATGGCCTGGTCCGGCCTGGGGGCCTCTTTTGGCCCGGCCCTGTTGCTCTCCCTCCACTGGAAACGAATGACGGGGGAAGGAGTGGTAACCGCTATGCTCACCGGGGCCACGTCCACAGTTTTGTGGGTTTCCATTCCTGCACTGGATGAGGCAATCTCCGTGCGCTTCATCTCTTTTGCTCTGGCTATGGCCGCCGGAATCATCGGGTCCTATGCTTCGAACAAGGATACGGAACAGAAAGTCTAGGAATATCAGGCAAATGTCCCGGATAAGCCTGTTGCCCAATCTCCGATCAGGCCATATAAAGGAATGCCATTATTTCCCTCGAACGCTCCGTGTTTAATTCAGTTTCAAGCGTTAATGAATAGGCCAAATTGACAATAAGGAGATGTTAAAAGTGGAAAAACAGAATCCTGTAAAATCCCCTTTTGGGGAGCTTCATCACCTGTCCATCGTCGTCAGGGACATGGCCAAAGCAGTCAAATACTACACATCCATAGGGATTGGTCCGTTTAGGGAATATCCTCCCATGAGGGAATACACCACGATAAATGTCCCTGACGAAGAAGGGTTCTATAATTTGCGCATAATGGTGGCCCGCATAGGTCCTGTCGACCTCCAACTCATCCAGCCGGGCGAGGGAGAGAGCCTTTACAAGGATTATCTGGAAAAAAGAGGAGAGGGGGTATATCATCTGGGATTTGTGGTGGATGATATTGAGGAGTCCGAAGCCGACGTCCAAAGGAGAGGGCTCCGCATCATCAGCAACGGCAGACGGGCCGACGGCAGCGGCTTTGCCTATCTCGACACCGCAGAAAAAGCAGGCGTTACCTTGCTCATCCGCCAGAGCCCTCCTCATAAGTGAGCAAATGACATGGGTGTTTCCTTTTACGATATCATAATCATCGGCGGCGGCGTAATGGGCAGCAGTATAGCCTATCATCTCTGCAATGACGGGGTTGATGCCTCGGTGGCTGTTTTGGAAAAGGATCCAACCTACGAATATGCCTCAACGGCGCTCAGCATGGGAGGCGTGCGCCAGCAATTCAGCACCAAAGTCAACATCGACATCTGCCTTTACGGTATCGATGTCATCGAACGGTTTGACGAGGAGATGGCCGTGGAGGGGGAAAAGGCCAATGCCGCGTTTCGGCAGGTCGGGTATCTCTTCTTGGGTGCCGAAAACAACTGGGATACCTTAAAAAAACAATACGAACTCCAAAAAAGCCTTGGCGTCGATGTGGAGCTTATAACGCCTGAAGATATCAAAAAATTATTCCCCGGTATGGCTGTGGACAGTTTGCTCGGCGGCTCCTTCGGTCCTCGGGCCGGGTACACGGATCCCTACGGGATACTCCAGGGTTATCTCCGTAAAGCCAAATCTCTTGGAGTCAATTACCGCCATGAGGAAGTGACCGCAATTCTGCGGCAAGGCGATCGAGTCTACGGGATTAACACGGCCAAAGGGGAAAGGATCGAGGGTCAGGCCGTGGTGATCGCGGCCGGCCCCTGGGCGGCTGAAGTGGGCGCCATGGCCGGTGTGGAAATTCCGGTAGATCCTTCACCCAAGATGGTCTTTCACTTCGACCCGGCCGCAAAATTCGACTATATCCCCCCCTTTTTCTTCAGCCCGCACGGACACTGGTGCCGGCCGGAAACAGGCAACCAATTCATTTCAGGAAAGGACCGTGAGGTCGAACCCGGTTTTCGCTTTGATTGGGACCGGCAGTACTTCGCAGAAACGGTCTGGCCGGAACTGGCCCGGTTGGTCCCCTCTTTTGAGCGTCTGAAATTAGTGGGGGGATGGGCAGGACTCTACGCTGTCAACAGGCTGGATCACAATGCCTTGCTCGGAGCCTATCCCGGTGTCGAGGGACTTTACGTGGCGGCAGGCTTCAGCGGTCACGGCCTGATGCAATCGCCGGCTGTGGGCAAAGGCCTGTCCGAACTCATCCGGACAGGCCGCTACGAAACGATCGACCTCAGCCCCCTATCTGCTGACCGCATTTTCACCGGCCGCCGTGTAGTCGAAGAGGCAGTCTACTAGATTGTGATCTTGCTATCGACTGATCCCTAAAAATGATTTCCTCAGCAAGAATTTGAATCGTTTTAGGCCAGATTCTACCATAATGAAAGTTGACAAAAGCATGGCATTCAATTATAATATACACATATTGTTACACATATAAACATAAATATAAGATAAGCCGCATGAAAAGAACGAATGTTTTGCTCACAGAGGAACAACACAAAAAACTGAAGCTGTATGCCAAAAAAGAAGGGAAGACTCTGGGGAAAATGGTCAGAGAGGCTATCGACAAGACCTATAAGAAAAAGAACTCCCTGGAAAAAAGAAAACAGATTGCGATTAGCGCTTATGGCGAGGGATTTATCAGCCTGGAGAAACTGGCAGAAGTTTTGGGTCTCGATCCAGTGAGTACAAGGCTTTATCTTAAAGCACACAAGATCCCTCTCCAACAACAGGACCTCGAAGACATCTCACAGGATGTCGCCAATGCCTGAGGTCGTCTTTGACTGCTGTGTGATCTCCAATTTTGCTCTATCCGGACCACTCACAGTTCTGCTAAGTATGTATTCGGGCACTTCCTACATCACGAATTTCGTTTCTGCCGAGATTTCCCGAGGAATCCAAAACGGACATGGAGAGCTGGCATCAGTCAAGGAAGCGCTAAAGAACGGGTGGCTCAAAGAAATCACGCTTGAAACAGATGAAGAAAAAGCACTCCAGGAAAAGCTTTCTGTATCCCTGGGATTCGGAGAAGCATCCAGCATTGCCGTGGCCAAGATGAGAGGTTATGTGTTTGCCAGTGATGACAAAGTTGCTCGGCGAGAGGCCAACCTCCTGGGCATTCCATTGACAGGGACACTCGGCATTCTTGCCAAATCTGTCAACAAGAGCATCATCACCATGAATACAGCGGATTCTTATTTGAAGAAAATGACAGCGCATGGCTTTTATTCACCGGTTAATTCTGCAAAAGAGATCGACTCATCATAGCTGCGAAAGCGCCCGGAAATTCAACGAGGAATCATAAGTTTTCGCTGGAAAGGTCCTAAGATGAGTCTGAATGGCTGGCTGAATTGAATTTTGAAAATTTATCCTTGAGATATTGTCTTAGGCATTCAAGGGCCAGGTGCGGGCCATTCCTTCGATGAGCTGATAACGCTCTTCCACTTCTTTTTCCAGAACGATCAAATCCTCATCTGTGAAATGGGAAAACTTGCCTATCAGTTTTATCAGGTCTTTCAGAGGTTTGGGCTTGGCTGTTTTCCGGGTAAAACGGAATCGGCCCCGCTCGGCCTCCCAGAGAGGAAAGTAGTTGGTCTGGACTGCCAGGCGGCAGATGGCAATCGACAGGTCGGAATCGAATCCCCAGCCTGTGGGACAGGGGCTGTAGACATGAACATAGGCCAATCCCTCATTTTTCTTCTCCTTGGCTTTGACAAGTTTTTTGGCCAGGTCATCCAGATGACTCAGAGTGGCCGTGGCCGCATAGGGTATCTTGTGCATGGCCATAAGAAGGGGCATGTTCTTTCCCGGATTGGGATTACCCCTCCGGGTTTCACCGACAGGTGTCGTAGAGGTTCGTGCGCCTACGGGTGTCGTGCTGCTCTTCTGGATGCCGGTGTTCATGTAGCCTTCGTTGTCATAGGTGATGTAGATGAAATTCTCGTTTCTCTCCGCCGCTCCGGAAAGAGGTTGAAATCCGATATCGGCAGAGCATCCGTCGCCGGTAAAGGCAACGACCGTGATGTCCTTCCCAAGCTTACGGTAATACCGGGCAATGCCGGTAGCACTGGAAGCCACACCGGTCATCAGGCAGCTGTAGTAGGCCAGCTTGTGCCAGGAACGTGTGTTTTGACCATACAGAACTGTCGCCGAACAGGAGGGAGTGCCGACAAAGACAATTTCTTTGCCGAGCACCCTGGCCGTGAACCTCAACAGCAGTTCCAACGGACAGCCCGGACAGAGGGTAAGCCCGCCTGAAAAAGGATCCTCGTCTTTGAAATAATCAAAAACCTTGGACAGTTTCTTTGTTTTGGACATCGTCCTGACTTCACTCCTCCAAGGAAACCCAGGTGACAGCCTGGAAAGGCTCTCCTGCAGCGGCCTTCCGCACATCCGCAATCATTTTGACAATGTGCTCTGTGGTGATATCCGTGTTGGCCAGCCCGTCGATGAAGTTCATCGTGGGGATCTTCCCGATCTCTGTGGAAACCGCCTTTAACTCCATGAACAAAGGCCCGCTATTCCAGCCGAAACAGACACTCCGGTCGATGACACCAATGCCCTTTTTTCCCCTGAGAGCCCGAGTCATTCTCTCCCGGGGAAAAGGGCGGAACATTCTCAGCTTGACCACTCCCACTTTTTCTCCTAGATCTCTCGCGCTGTCGACAACGGCCTTGGCTGTTCCGGCTGCACTTCCCGAAACCACCAGCACAATATCGGCATCATCAGTCCGATACTCCTCGATCTGTCCCCCATAGCTCCGGCCGAAGGAGTCCTTGAAAAGCCCATCGATCGCATCGAATTTGGCTCTGGCTCTTTCCATGGCCACACTGTGCTTGTAGCGCAGCTCGACAAATCCTTCGAGAATGCCGTGCGTGCCGCAGCCCAGAGGTTCGCCGGGCACGAGTACAGGACGGGGCGGCTGGTCTTTCAGCGGAGCCAGGAATATGTCGACATCTTCCCTGCCGGGGAGATTCACTCCTTCAGCTAGGTAGGACAGATAAAAACCGTCGTAGTTGACCATGACCGGCAGTTGAATTTCGTGGTCTTCCGCAAGCCTGTAGGCCATGATCACCAGGTCGCAAATTTCCTGGCAGTCCTCGGCCACGACCTGGATCCATCCCGAGTCTCTGGTGCTCGTCATGTCCTGCTGGCCGGAGGAGACAGCCAGAATCCCGGGCATCTCCCTGTTCACATTGACCATGACCACAGGCGCCCTGAATCCCGAAGCCTGAAGCATGCCGTCATACATGTAGGCCAGCCCCCAGGAAGAGGTGGCCGTGAACACCCGGGCCCCTGCCATAGAAGCGGAGGTGACGACGTTGATGGCTGAGTTTTCACCTTCGACCTCCACCATCTCGGCATCCAGCAATCCTTCGGCGTGAAAGCTCGCCAACTGTTCGATAACTTCCGATTGAGGTGTGATGGGATAGAGCGCCACCACATCCGGACTGCACAGCATAGCACTATAGGCTGCCGCCGCATTACCGGTTAGAGTGCGCACCTTGCCTCTATTTTCCATCTTTATCTTCATCCTTGAACGCCCCTTCGGACACCATGCCGATCGCATCCTGAGGGCATTCTTTACCGCATATTCCGCAGCCCTTGCAAAAGTCAAAGTTCGGCAGGAAGTATTCCCCCTTATCGATCATGCATTGGGTAGGACAGTAGAGGGCACACCAACCGCAATAAGTGCATTTTTCCTTATCCAACACCGGCCGTACCGACCGCCATGAACCCGTATCCAGGCAGAGAAGAGGCTTGCCGGCATCGGACCAGCCTCCTTCATACTCGACGTGGATCTTTATCCTGGCCATTGAATCACCTTGACCTCCCGGAAGCCTCTTTGGGCACTGCGGATATTTTTTTCGAGAATGTCTCCCTTAAAATAATGCCCCAAAGAGGCGAGAACGGATTCCAAATCTATCCATCCTGTCGCAGCGGCAAAGGCGCCGATCAGGCAGGTGTTGGGCGATGGAATCCCCATTTCCTCACTGGCCACAGCCCCGGCATCGATGAGACCAAGACGCTGAACATTGGCGTCAGGTCTTCTCTTTACAGGCTTGGCTCCGTTGAGGATCAGAACTCCGCCCGGTTTCAAGCCCTCGTAAATAAAGGCAGAATCTTTTAAGAAAGAGTCAAGCACAACCAGACAATCAGGAGTATAGATCTGGGTTTTTTCCTTGATGGGATGGTCATCGAACCGCAAAAAAGCCGTGACCGGTGCGCCGCGTCTTTCGAACCCGAACATGGGAAAACTGCTGCCGTATTTTCCTTCCAAAACAAAGGCATCGGCCAGAATTCGGGCAGCGGTGACAGAGCCCTGTCCGCCCCTTCCGTGAAACCTGACTTCAATCATTGCCATCCTCGAAAATCATGTCTCATCGCCGAAACCGACGTCCCTCGTGCATGTTCGGCAGAATTCTGGCATTGTTTTCGCCTGAAGGACCTTACGGCGAAATTCCTGAGCCCGCTCGCCCTGCCAGACTGCTCTGAAGCTCCCCTCTTTGAAGACATTGCCCAGACAGTTTCCATCCTTTTCCTCTGTAATCCAAGGGTACTGCGTGCATATTGGAACCGAACCATCCCAGTTGACGACCCCAATCATCCAGGGCCAGAGACACCGGCGGCGCTTCCCGTAACGCTCTTCCTGGTTGATGAGGTATTCCTCCTTGTATCGCGAATAGACCTCCGAGAGCCCTTCCGGCATGATATCCTCTTGAGCGGAGACGCGTCCGAGGCGGGCACTGAACTCATCCGCCCCCAGGGCCAAGGTCCGTGCCCTGGCCTCCGGGACCTCATCAGAGTTGTAGGCGAACTTTATGTACCGGACAGTAATCTTAGGCTGCGAAGCCTTGAGTCCTTTTCTGGCTTCGGCCACAGTCCGTAATCCCTGCAGCACGATACCGATCTTGCCGTTCCGGTGATACTTGGCATAAGTTTCCTGGGTAATTCCGGATATGGTGATAATCAGTTCATCCAACCCTGACGCGATAACTTTCTCGGCCTTGTCGCGACTTCCGATGAAGTGCCCGTTGGTGCTCACAACGGTATAGATCCGTTTTTTGTGCGCATAAGCAATCATCTCCGCCAATTCATGGTTTATGAAGGGCTCTCCGATGACATAGAGGAAGACTATCAGGACACGATCCGCCGTTTCGTCTATGAGTTTGGTATAATCCTCGAGCGCCATTTCGTTGCGGGGCACGGGGGGGGTGTTTCCGACAGGGCAGGCAAAGCAGCTGAGGTTACAGGAGCCTGCGGGATCAACGACGAGTGCCGGAGGTACACCGGAGGAGACGATGTTGCCGAAGAAAGGATGCACAACACAGCGTGAGAAATTGACCATCTTGCGGGGTGTCACATAGTTTCCTTTCAGCAAGCGCAGCCCCAGTCTAAACTGCTGGCCCAATCCCTTCAGCTTCACCTCTATCCCTTCCTTCGGCTGTTCTGCCTGTACTCCTCGACAAAGGCCCGCAGCCCGAGCTCGCAATCGGTTTGCGGTCTAAAGCTCAGCTCCTTCTTCGCCTTTTTGACGGAGAAGTGAGAGTTCGCTGTCAGGAGTCTGAGGGTGTGGAGATTGACAAGCAGTCTCCTTCCCAGGATTCTTCCCAAAAAACTTCCGGCCGCGGCCGCGACGAATCCGACAGAATAGGGAATGGTCCTTATTTTTTCAGGCACGCCTGCCGCTCTGGCAAAAGCGGCCAGAAATTCCGCCATGGTGACCCGTTCGCCGCAGGTGATATGGTAGGTTTGGCCTGCTGTCGATTCCCTGTCGATACAGGCCAGTACAGCATCCACCACGTCGAAGACATAGACCGGGTGGATGAAGTTACTCCCTCCGGATATCAGGAACATCTTTCCTGCTTCAAGGCGGGCGAGTATTTTGGGAAAGGCATTCCGTTCCCCCGGGCCATAGATCCACCCGGGCCTGATGATGTTGGCCGTATCCGCATACGAACTATGGCGGACAGCCTTTTCCGCATTCAGTTTGGAGTCGCGGTAAGGATCGTTAGAGGGGAGAAGAGGGGCCGATTCATCCGTTCCATCATGGTTAACACATCCCAGCACGCCTGTCGTGCTGATGTGAATGAACCGTTTTACCCCTGCTTTCGCAGCGGCCTCGAGCATATTGCGGGTGCCCTCGGCATTGATCGCAAAATATTCTTTTTTAGAAGAGCGGCTGCCTAGAAGAGCGGCGCTGTGGATAACCAGGTCCCTGTCTTCAGCTGCTTCCAGCAACGCTTCAGGGCTGCGAATGTCACCGTGCACGGCTGCGGCTCCTGCGGGTATTCGCGCCTCCCGCCTCCTGACAAGGCAGCGCACATCCTCGCCGCGTTCGACCAGCTTTTGGGTCAGATGGTATCCCAGAAATCCGGTTGCTCCCGTTAAGAGGACTTTCATGGAGCCCGCCTGATGCAACCACACTCGGAGTCAGGGGAAGCGAAATCTACCACGGAACCGATGCCAGTGCAGACGAGGCCTTCGATACACCCACGCATATCCATTCATTCTCCAAAGGAAATCTTAATCATCGCATCACGGCATGTCAAATCAGACTTTATGGGGAATATTTCTGTGGCTTTGATCAGGGTTTTCACTCAGTTGGTGTCTGCGAATAAAGAGTTCTTCTTTTTACTGGAGAGTCGTGAGGGAGACTGAACGAGATTTGGATCCTAACCTGCTCTGGCTTTTTGACAAATTCCCTGAAGGTGCTCTTTTATTTTCGGAGGCAGAGGCTCGGGTTCATGCCCACAGAGAATCCGGTCAACTTTGTCGGCGGCCCGTTCAGCGAGCGTTTTCCCGCCGTTAGCAGCCCAGGAATCATAGGTGTTTCGCTCGAAAAGATGGGGATACCAGCGTTCCTTGTAGTGCTTGAGTGTATGGTCTGTCGCTAAATAGTTGCCCGTTGGGCCCACTTCGGCAATGACGTCTAAAGCGAGTGTTTCCTCGTTCACAGCAACGTCTTTGGTGAACGCTTTTATCCAATCGACTATCTCATCGCAGATGGCCAGCTGCGAAAAAGAAAACGTCAGGCCAGATTCAAGATAGCCCAGATCGTGGATAAGGTCACTGCCGGAGAGGGTTTCAAACAGGAGGCTCAAAGAAGCCTCGGCTGCAGCCTGCTGGTCCACCACTTTGGACTCCGAAGCCCCGCCGAGCGAGAACATCGGGAGGCCATAAAATCTGGACATGGACTGCATGATGCCTTGCTCGGGATCACAGTAGGGAGTGACAGCCGTACGCATATCCAGCGGTCCCGGTGACATACCGGGAACAATAACCGGTGCCCCCTCCCGTTTCAATTGTGACAGCACCACACCGACCAGTACACCGGCATAATCCAGGGCTACAGCTCCCGCCGTTGTCACAGGGCTCGAAACTCCCTCTGTCGATGATGGTATGTACAGAGCGGGAATGTTCTTTTCCGCTAAAAAGAGTAGCTTTTGGAGGGAATCTTCATTATGCAAGAGTCCTGTCGGCACATTTATGTAACAGGCAACAAGGGGATTTTTCTGCAAAGCATCCTCACCTCCCATCACCGCTTCAGCCATTTCCAGGCAATCCCGGCAGCCGCTAAAATCATAGGAGACAAAGATAATCGGCTTAGTGGTGTGACTGAGCATGGCTTCCATCTGGAATCGATCCGCAACAGTCTGATCGACGTTTGAGGGGAGGACCATAGACATAACGAAGTCAATATTTGCCAGGGAATCACAGGTTATGACTCCTTCCACAACATCCTTCACGACCGGCTTTCTGCGTTTTCCATCCCGGTGATCAATTATGTTCAGACAATCGGAACCCGGTCCATAATAACGGTTGTGACCCCCAAGACGAAGAGCAGGTTTTGCCTGCCGATCGAACAAGACGATCTTTTTGGGGACAGTGGTCAGAGCCTTCTCCACGAGCTGCGAAGGGATCCGCACCAGATTGCCATCGCTGACTCTGGCACCAGCCTTTTTTAACAACTTGATGGCTTCCTCCATGTGCAGCCGTGCGCCAACGCGATCCAGAATTTCCAGGCTGGCTTCATGTATTATTTGGCATTTCCCCTGTGAAAAACGGTTCAAGGGCACACGAAAATCAATATCATCATCTTTACTTTGAGTCGTCATTTTTATTTCCTCTCTCCCTAACTCTAAGGCAAAGAATATACAGAGATTCTCATCTCAAATAAACGGTTAGAGATATGACTCTAAAATGCTAGAATGAAAAGTTCTTTTATCCTTTAGAACCTCAGCCTAACTCCTATCTGTGCTCTCCTCGGATAAAATATGAAACTCGGCTCATTATAAGTCTGAGCCCATAGGCCGTAAGATCGATAAGCCGTAACAGTCGACGAATTGAAAAGATTATACACATCAACCATAGCATCGAGTTGGAGTGATTTATAAAGATTGAATGTCTTCTGTATTCTGAAATCCAAGAGGTTCCATGAGTCATATCTGGTAGTGCCCCGCGGCTCGCCGAAAATCGGCAATCCTTGGATCGGATCTTGATCGGGAAATATCCTCACAAATGTAGGGCTCGGCACCCCGGTTTGGTAAAGATAATTCAGGCTAGCGAGTATGCCCCAGGGGAAAGAATAGCTCGCTTGAAGTTTGAATATCCAAGTTCGATCGTGATTGAGAGGGCCATCGGCATTTATGTAGTCGTTGGGATCTTTTCCGAACTTTCCTGTCGTTGCCAGTGCCCATGATGTGTATCCTCGACCTGTTGCATTAGACACAATGTTAATGCCTTCTGCTTTGGACCAAGTGAGTGAGGCATAGAGTTGCCAATTGTTCGAATATCTCTTGGCAAAAGAAAAGATCAGAGCCCTGTACGTTTGCCCATAACCAGATGGATTGGTAATCCAGTATTCATTGCTGCCCAGTTCGCTGGTCTGGTTAAAAATGGTGTACGTTTGACCGTTATCAGGCGATACAGCGGTGGTCTGCTCGTATGTCGCCCCTCTGTCTTCCCATCCTATCAAATTCTCTTCTTTCTTATAGATGAAGCTGGCCCCCACGGAGACATTCGCCATGAGCTCTCTTTCCAGGCCCAACGAAAATACATCGGCATAGGGATTTTTCAATTGAGGATCGATGACAAATCCCATCTCTCCAGGAATCGTATACCACAAGACATAGTCTTCGACATCCCAGTCATAGTAGTAAACATTATAATCAGGCACGGCAGGTCCGGGATAGCTCCAGTTGTCATGATGGTTGGCATCGTAGTAGCGACCGTACGAAGCTTTGAGTAAAGTCTTGTGGTCCGAAGTCAATTGGAACGCAAGGCCGACCCGGGGTGAAATAACATTCATGTTCACAATATCATCGATTCCGTGAACTCTCTCCGAAGTCCTTTGCCACCCATCGTACACATACCAAGAGGGGATGGAGCCATCATTATGGTCGAAGCGGAACCCCCAATTCACTGTAAGCCTGTCTCCAATCTGCCAGGAATCATCGATAAAAACACCGAGGGCATTGGAGGTTGCGCCGTACATGAATGGATTATACTCATACAGATAATAGGGATAACCGTAATAATTATAGTACCACTTCCCTCCGGAATATCCCCCAGTCCATTCAGATTTTCCCTTTGTATACTGAACGCCAACCTTAAAGTCGTGATTCCCGCCTAGAAAATCTTCGGCAAAATAGGTAAAGCTGGCGTTAGCTTGATCCCGGTCCATGCTCCCCAGCCAGGCCCACCATGGTGCACCAGACGTAACTCCGTAATACCCATCCCAAATGATTGGATCATTGATATCCCCTCCCATGGATGGGAGGTAATCGTCGTAAGTCCTCCAGCCGGAATATTTGAGTTCAAAGAAGGCGTTATTTCTTATCAGGAATGTGTAGAGTAACGTCCACTGGTTCGTGTGACCCACTTCATTACTGATGGTCTCAGGCAGGTTGTATTCATCGGGAGATTCAGGAAATTCATAATTTTCATAATAAAAGGATCCCACAAGTCTGTGCTTGTCGCCCAACTGAGACGACAGCTTGATGATAGCCTTATTCCCCAGCCACTTGGTGGGAAATTCAGGATCAACAAGCCAGGGTGAATAACTGTCATCATTCTTTTCGTATAATCCAAAAAACCAAAGCCTGTCTTTTATGATCGGTCCGCCTAAATTGAACGAGGCATTGAGATATTTGTCACGGTTGTAAGAAAAGACTTTATCCGGGGCGATGCTTAAATCGTATTTTCCTTTGGGGTTGTTGTCAGCGGTAAGGCCTTGAAACTGACCAAAATAGCTCGCACCTCCTGAAAAGCTGTTGCCCCCGGATTTTGTAACGATATTGATCACGGCTCCCGTAAAATTGCCATACTCTGCGGGGGCTCCTATTCCGGAAACTTCCACTTCTTCGAACATGTCCTGGGGCTGCCAGTTCCAACCATGGCCTTGACCGGGACTGCTGACATCTATCCCATCGACAAGGTACGCATTCGATGGCGTATTGGATCCATAAATCGTATTCGTCCATTCCGACTGCTCTTGTTGCGGGATTGCCGGGGCTTGTTTGATGATATCGTAGACTGTAAACCGCCCGCTAGGCAGGTCTTCCATCTGCTCTTTCGTAAAATTGACAGACATGCCTGATTTCGTCACATCGACTACTGGGGCTTCGGCTGTGACCACAATTGACTCCTCAACCGTGGATTGTTTCAGCACTATGTCCTCTGTGACGGTTGTGTTTAAGGAGACTTTGATGTTCAACCTTTCAACTGTCTGAAAACCTTCGAGGGAGAATACGAGCTTGTATGTTCCGGGAGGCAAATTGACAAAACGGTAACCCCCATCTTCCGATGTGATCTGTGAATGCACCCCGCCCATTAAAGAAGGGCTTGAAATTTCGACGGTTGCGCCGGGAAGCGAGGTTCCCTCTTCATCTGTGACCGTACCGACTATTTTCCCCGTCACGCGTTGGGCAAAGGAAAGACCACTGAATAAGATGAGATTGAGAATCAGGAAAAAACAAAGGCTCATAAAAAATTTTTTCTGAATCATCCTTTCACTCCTTCTATTTTCATTTCTCCCTAATCGGACATATATCATTCTAACCTGGGCCAATCGGTCTATAGGTCCCAGTGCTTCTTGATGATACGGCTGATATGAGATGTATCTCTTCCTATGAGCGCTTCCGTTATTTTCTTATGTAAGCGCAATGATTTTTTGAGCGAAGAGTCATTACGAGTCCACTGTGTGTACAGAATGTGGCGATGGCTGTGGAGAAATTTGTCAAAGGCCTGTCTTATGGTGGTGTATAAAAATTCGTTTTTGAGAAATTCCCATATATAAATATGTATGTCGGCATTGATCTTTAAATATTTTTCGAGAGTACGGATCGTGCAATACCTTTCCAGCTCCATGGTCATTTCGCGAAGTTCGCGATGGTCCTTCTCGGTCAAATCATGGATGACAGCCTTATGAGCATAACTGTCCAGCACGAACATCGTCTCGCTGATTTCCTCATATTCTTTATAGGTGATCTCTGAAACAATGGCGTGTCGATAGGGATGGACTTCGACAAATCCTTCCGAGGCCAGCCTCTTTATCGCTTCCCTTACAGGAGTCGTGCTTGAATTGAACAGGGCGGCGATGTCTTTTTCACGGATTATATTTCTAGGTTTTAATTCATTTTTTATGATGGCTCCCCTGAGGTAATCGTGGATTCTATCGCTCAGTGGTTGCGAGGAGGCTTTTACAGGAAGACCCTCTCCCATAATTATTTTCCCCTATCCTTCTTTTTCTTATAAATTTAATTAAATTCTTTGTCAAGTTTTTTTTGGATTTCCTTATTCCATTACAACATTTTTGTCTGCTTTACAGGGGAAAATGGTCTCTTTACTGACAGAGATCAAAACAACAATTTGAATTATCATATAATCTAGATTATATTTTTACTAAAATTGTTGTGGCAAACACAGTGGCGATAGAATTACCCTGGATTTTTCATGGGGCAAGGCTGCCGTTGTGGTTGGCCCATAAAACTGTAGTAATCTGCCGATTCTGTCTTATCCCATGTATGAGCTGAAACGAAACTTCTGAGTTAAGATCGGTTTGCTCTAAGACGTGCCCGTTGACCAGGCTATTTCGATTGTGGTAAGTTCACCTCGGGATTCCAGGGAATTGAAATTTTGAAGAGATGAATTCAGCGACCGAAACACACACCGATCATCAGCGCACCTCTGTGCGGTGGGTAATCCTTGCCCTCCTGTTCGTGGCCAGTTTCGTGGCCTACGTGCTGCGAACGAACATGTCGATCGCCGGTGAAAAAATGATGACTGGCCTCGGATTGTCCACAATTCAGTTGGGAATGGTGCTCTCGGCTTTTGCCTGGGGATATGCCATCTTTCAGTTTCCGGGGGGAATTTTCGGCGATAGAGTGGGATCCCGGCACGCATTGACAATCATCATAGCCCTGTGGGGGATCCTGACCCTGGCGACGGGATTGGTACCCGGGCCGAAGCTCGCATCGATGACTTTAATTCTGGCCACTCTTATTGGACTGCGGTTCCTTATGGGGGTGGTACAGGCACCTCTATTTCCGGTTGGCTGCGGCCGAACGATAGGGAACTGGTTTCCGGTATCTGGCTGGGCCTTTCCGAACGGATTGACAAGTACCGGACTGACCTTGGGTGCCGCGGCCACGGGACCGCTGATTGCCTGGCTGATGGAAACGTTAGGGTGGCGGCAATCCTTTATCTTGACGGCACCTTTGGCTTTTCTGATGGCAGGAGTCTGGTGGTGGTATGCGCGAGATAATCCGGCCGATCACCCGCGGGTCAGTCAGAAAGAACTGGAATTGATCACCGAAAACCGGCAATCCTCGGAACTGGAAGCCGCAGATAAGTCGGGCTGGAAACGTGTCCTCAAAAATCGAGATATACTTCTGCTTGCCGCGAGCTATTTCTGCATGAATTATGTGTTCTATATTTTCTTCAACTGGTTCTTCATCTACCTCGTTGATGTTCGGAAATTCAAAATTCTGGAAGGCGGATATCTCGCCGCAGCTCCCTGGATGGCCGGCGCGGTGGCGGCCAGTGTCGGGGGGCTCTGGTGTGATCGCCTCTGTAAAAGGATCGGTCCCCGTTGGGGATGTCGAATCCCCGGGATGGCCGGTCTCAGCCTTGTAGCCGGGCTTCTTTTTCTCGGGGCCACGGCCAAAAACCCCTATCTGGCCGTAGTGTTCCTTTCGTTAAGCTTTGGGTGTACTCAGCTCACTGAGGGAGCCTACTGGGCAGCAGCGATCTTCGTATCTGGCAAGCACGCATCTGCCGCCACCGGAATCATGAACACGGGGGGAAATGTTGTGGGCGGTATCGGGGCACTTCTCGTGCCGATCACGGCGGAAGTTTTTGGCTGGGTGCCTGCCCTGGCGACCGGATCGATATTTGCGATGATCGGTGTGGGATTATGGGTGTTCGTGCGCGCCGACAAGCCTATGGCTTTAAGCTCCTTCAAAACCTGATTGTGTTTTCTTGAAAAGATCCCAATGAAATTATGCAAAGAGGAATGCTCTGGCATTCAAGAAAAAATCAAGGACATAAAGAAATCATAGAATATCACACTCATCTTCGAAGGGAGTGCAGGGTAAATCAAGAGACGGGTATGACGCCCCCGGAACATACAAGAATCTCATGCAAACGCGCTGTTATTGAGGATCCGTGTACCAGCCCTCTAACCAGGAGCGTGCCCTGTGATGCGGCCAAATCTCCGTAAGGGTATCCCCCTCGTAGATGACACCGTTCTTGATGACATACCGAATCGAATTGGTGTTGCGTATATCTTCGAGCGGATCCGCATCCAACACAAGAAGATCAGCGAGTTTTCCGACATCGATCATCCCCAGGTCACGACCCAGACCGCTGATCTCCGCGCCAAGCAATGTTGCTGCACGGAGAACTTGATGATTGCTCATCCCTGTCGCCAAGCTCCACATCTCCCAGTGAAATCCTATTCCCTGCCTTTGTCCGTGTGCTCCGACTCCCACCTTGCCTCCCGCTGCGATCACGTCCCCGGCCGATTTTGCCAGCCGAGGGAAAACGTACTCCTCTTTGACCATCCACCTTTGCCATGGCTCCTCCCGGCGCCGCGCCTCGCGATCAAGAAAAGGATGAGGCGTGAAAAGGCGAAGCTTGGGATCGTCGGCGACAGGTCCTTCCGTATAATAGAAATCTTCCGAACCCTGGGCCCCGTGCGTGATCAAGAGGGTCGGCACATACCCCACCCCTGACCGTGCGATGAGCTCCACCATATCACGATACAAAGGAATAAAAGTGAAGTAATGCTGATGCGTCGTGTAGCCGTCTATGATCTCGGTCACTCCCGGCTTGGTCTCACCGTTGCCTTCAGCATGAATGGGAAGCCCGAACTCCTGGGCAGCCATCACGAGCAGTTGCCGCTTCCGTCTGCCTCCACATGAGTACGCCTTGACTCCATCGAGTCCGTAGCCATCATAGTACCGCCGTATGAGATCTCTGGCATCGTTGAGGCTTTCAAGCTTTTCCACCATCGCGGGGAGAACAAGAGCTCCGGCTCCATAGAACCGAGGTCCGACGAGCTGGCCCGTTTCTATCATGTCGGCATAGGTCACGAGCGCCGGTCCGGCTGCGCCGGTATCATACCCTGTGGTAATCCCGTAGGCTAGGCTCGAGATAAATTCCCAGGGTTGAATGATACGTGTCTCCTGAGTGGTTCCCTGGTGGTTATGAACGTCTATGAATCCCGGCAGGACGGTCTTGCCCGAGATATCGATGATGCGGGCTCCGGAAGGAATGGTTACCGTTCCGCAGGGACCAATGCCGGCGATCCGGTTTCCTTCGATAACCAGGTCGCACGATGGAAGGATTTCATCGCCTCGCATAGTTATCACTCTTCCCCCTCTGAGCACGACTGCGCCCTCCGGAACGAAGCGAGGCATTGCGATTTTGACTTTTGTTTCCTTGAGCGTACCCGAACCGAGATTGTACTGGAATAGACTGGAACCCATAGAGAAACAGATTCCGTTTCCTTCTCGGCTCCAGCCAGCGAATTCGCCGCCTGCAGTACTGATCTTTCGTACAATAAAATTGGGATCGGGACTGCTGACCGAGAAGGACATAGGCTCTTCAAGCATCCTAGGGACATCGACGAGGTAAATTTGACGGTCGGCCTCGATGAGAACCCGATCCCCACCGGGGGCCGTAAGAACCTGGTCCACAGGCCATTTTTCGTCGAACACGGTTGCCCTTAAGTGACTGCGAAATTCGCTCCCATCCAAACGGACAGAAATAAGTCCGACCTTTGGAGTCCTTGCCTGCACAGGCTTTTGGTAAATAAAGACCCTTTCCCGGTCGGAACTCATGAAGTGGGGATGTCCCAGATCATGCAGTAAGGTGATCCTCCGTATATCTCCTCCTTCGGCCGGTATCCAGGCAAGCTCGATGCGCGGTCCGGCCCGCGGAGTCATGTCCGAACCGAGAGAGAGGAGGTCCTCGATCCAGGCCTGTCGCGACATGGAGACGAAGACGATCCGGTCACCGTCCGGTGAGTAACTGGGGCATCCGTAATAGGCCGGGTTCTCCGTTAAACGTTCAGGCTTCCCTTTTCCTTCTGAACTGATTCGGTACAGATGTCCACCCTCCTTCATGTCCTTCCAGGTCGCATAAACAACGAATCGGCCATCTGGTGACCACGAGGGTTGGAATTCACCGCTGTCGCTGTCGGTCAGACGATGAGGTATTCCCTCAGGAAGATCCATAACCCACAGTCGTCCGAGAGCCGAAAATACCACCTTATTCCCATTGGGGGAGACCTTTGGTTCCGAGATCCGGCGGGCTTGCACGGGACTGTCATCTACACGAAGTTCATAACTCACCGGAGGCCCTATGGGCTGCTCCACTTTTACTGTGAAAGGAATTTGAGTTCTCCTTCCATCCGGAATACTCACTTTCCAGATTTTTCCTTCGATGGTGGTGATCAGGAATTTTGAGTCTGGAGTGAAAGAAGATCCCGGCATCAAATCCCAGCTCGCGTGTTGGGCTCCTTGAACATCGAGCTGCACGGGATAGAGGAGCCATTTCTCCTCACCGGAGTACAGATCCCGCAACCTGAGACCTGTATCGGCGCGGGATCGACTCGCGTAAACGAGCCAACGGCCATCAGGCGAGAGCACAGGACGCATACCTCCTCCCTGGGCATTGCTGCTCGGATAGATCTCTTTAGCCTGTCTGTCATACACGGCAAGCTGATATTCACCGATCTGAGGATGGTACGTCTGAAGAGATGCGGCTTTCTGTGAGAAATAAAGAAAACGGGGGTCTGCTCCGAAAGCCGGCCCCAGGGCGGTCAAGCCATTCTTCTCTCCGTTTACAAGACAGATGCCAGTTCGATCTGAAATGGAATAGTGCCAGAGCTCCATCAGGCTGTTGCGAACAACACCGGTTTTAGCTGTAATAATAGCCTCTCCACCGGGAGTCCACTCCGGGGAGATAAACACTCTGTCTTTTTCAGAGGTCAAGGGCGCGGCGCTGCTGCCGTCAGCCTTCATTATCCATACATTCTCCGAGCCATCCCGGTCGCTCACGAAAGCGATGTGACGGCCGTCCGGCGAGAAACGCGGCTGGGTATCGAAGGCCATCCCTCGCGAAATTGCTTTCGCCGTCCCTCCTTCGATGGGAAGCTCATAGAGATCTCCCAAAAGATCGAAGACCAGAGTTTGACCGTCCGGGGAAACATCTGTCGAGATCCAGGTTCCTTCATCAGTAGTGAAACTCAGAGATCGCGTTGGCTTCAGGGGCAGGCCTTCGGTTTGACTCCCGTTCTGTTCTGTCCAGGCACTCATCAGGGAGATAGAAAAGGTCAAAATGAGCATCCCACACCTCAGCAGAACTTGTGTGTATCCACCCGTTTTAAAATCAAGCAGCAGCCTTGTTTTCTTCATTATGTTCTCCTCCCTTCACTTATTCAGATTTTAATGAATAAATGATCTTCCCCCTGCGAAGTCTCTGCAGGTATTGAGGTCTATGACCCTGATGATCCGAATCGCAGGGATTTTTCCCGCGGTTTGGATTGATTTAGGCAAGTAAGTCATTCACCTGATAATTACATTACCTCTTTCGGGGAGCTTTGAAAAGCACATTCAGGAATCCAAGCAAGAGACAACATCCCTATCTCCGAATAGCGTGCAACGTTAATCAATGGCTAATTATGATGTCACCGGAATAGAAACCCGGACTATTTTGACTGAACAAGTCGCTATGCTGTAATATTGGAAATCAAGGGACATCATATTTGCTTCCGAATAGCGTGCACCGTTAATCAATAGCTAAGCATGATGTCACCGGAATAGAAATCATTAGATGGCAACTTATAATTACGAAGGAGGGGAACATATGAAAAGCGAGAAGAAAATCCTTGTGATGCGAGTAAAAAAGTGGCGGTTTCTGATCGCGCTGACATTGGGATGGCTGACCATCTTGAGCGTTGCCGGCAGCCAGTCAAGACTTCCCGACGTCACTCACGAAGGCATCGCCATCAAGGAGGTCTGGATCCCTATGCCCGACGGCGTAAGGTTGGCCGCCAGTTTGTTCATGCCGGCCGATCGCGATGCTTCGGTCAAATATCCTGTTCTGCTCGAATATTTGCCTTACCGCAAAGACGAAAGCCGCAATAACTGCTTCGCGCTGTTTGCCTACTTTGTGGCACGAGGTTATGTCGTCGCCCGTGTGGATATCCGCGGCTCCGGCACCAGTGAAGGCAAACTGATCGCATACGAGTACACCGATCAGGAACAGGAAGACGGCGAGGTAGTCATTGACTGGCTTTCCAAACAGGCCTGGTCCACGGGTAAGGTCGGTATGTTCGGTATTTCATGGGGGGCGTTCAACTCCATTCATATGGCCATGCGCAATCCGCCGGCGCTGAAGGCCATTGTGGCTGTCGAGGGTACCGACGACTTGTTTCGCGACGACTGTCACTTTATCGACGGCATGATGCATGTCGATTCCTACGAATTTGGCCAGGATATAGCGAATATTCTGCCCACGCCACCGGATTACGCCGTTGATGAGGCCTACTTCCGCGACCGTTTCGACACAGAACCCTGGCTGCTCATCTACACCCGTCAGCAGCGGGACGGTCCATTCTGGAACCGGGCCTCGCTCAATTCCGATTACTCCAGCATCAAGGTGCCGACATTCGTCATCGGCGGATGGTATGACGGCTACCGCGACAGCGTGCCCCGAATGCTCGAAAAACTCGAGGCCCCCGTCAAGGGCATGGTCGGTCCCTGGGCACACACCTGGCCGAATCAGCCCTATCCAGAGCCTGGCATGGAGTGGCGGCACGAGGCCGTTCGCTGGTTCGATCATTGGCTGAAGGGCGTCGACACAGGCATCATGGATGAACCGCGGTTCGCTGTTTATGTGCGCGAGTGGCATCCGCCTGGCGTTGTTGAAAAGGTTCCCGGCTACTGGCGCTGGGAGGACGGCTGGCCCATCGATCGTACCGAGAAACGGCCCCTGTACGCCCATGCCGATCACACCCTGTCAGATGCCATACCCCCTGGGGGCGATGGGCAAATCCACAGCCTTCGATACATTCCCACGGTTGGTATCGAGGCCTCGGGCAACGTCAACTGGTGGGGTGATTTCCCCTGGGATCAGCGCGGTACCGACGCCTTTAGCCTGGTTTATGATACTGACCCGCTGGATCAAGATCTGGAGATCCTCGGCTTTCCTAGGGCGATATTGCAGGTATCGGCCGATGTGCCCCTGGCCAATTGGATCGTGCGCATTTGCGACATCGCACCCGATGGAACCGTCACCCAGGTGGCCGGAGCCGGTCTCAGCGGAGCGCAACGGAAATCTGCGGAACAGCCGGAGGCCCTGGTTCCCGGCCAGGTTTATAAACTGGAGTTTGACCTGCACTTCACTTCGTGGGTGTTCCCCAAGGGGCACCGTATCCGCCTAGCTGTCAACAACGCGCTCTGGCCCATGATTTGGCCGACACCCTATGCGATGACCACCACGCTGGGCGTCGCTGGCCCAGAGGCATCGCATGTGGTGCTGCCGGTGATACCGCAGTCCGACCGGCCGCGTCCTGATTTTTTGCCTCCGGCCGAGGATCCGGAACTTCCGGGTTACGGTTATCTCGAAATCGGTGATGAAACCGTTTCAGGCTATGCTGAAACCAGGAGCATCGAGCGCAGTCCGCTGGCATTTAAAACACGTATCGTGTCTTCGGGTGCGTACGGTTCGGTTTATCCGTGGGCGACAATCAAGTATTGGGAGCATATGGAGCATGAAGCACAGGATAATGACCCTTCCAGGGCTAGTGTAACGGGAAAATCTCGCTATACGATCGAACTCGACAATCGCACAGTGACGGTGGAGGGCGATCTTTCTGTGACCAGTGATCTCAAAAACTTTTACTACACGTACATACGGCGGGCGCTGGAAAACGGAAAACTCATCAAGGAGAAAACCTGGAAAGAAACCATTGCGCGCGATCATCAATAGTTGAGTATGATGTCCCCGGATTTCCTCAATTTTAGCTCTGACTGAACACAACAAGAGAGAAAAGAGAATCACCTTGATCGTCTATTCAAGGCCGAAGGTTGCGTTGATTATTTTCGTATTTCAACTACCCTTTTGATCCTGAACATTGCCTCTTCAGCTTTAACACGGAGATCGTTATCACCTGATTCCACAGATATCTTTTCTAAAATCGGCACCGCCTCTTCGACCAGAAGACTCGCCAATAATTCTACGGCATACCACTTCACGCTGTACTTGCCGTTCTCTGCTCCATGCATCAACACGCTATGGAGCTTTGGGTCATCCGGAGCGCAGCTTTTCCAGGCTGCCAGGGCTGCTGTTTGGAGGTGATCGGGATTATCATCCGTCGTGAATTTCTCGATATCGGGAATCAACTGTTCATCCGCCAAAATCTCGAAAGCATTCAAACAGGCAAGATCGATCTCATCGTACCAGGCAGGACGATTCAATTGGCTGCGTATAAAATCTTTACTTCCCGCCGGGTCCGTTTTGGCCAGAGAAACAATCGCCGTCCCGACCACGTCGGTGTGCTTATCCTTCAATATGACATTTCTCAGTTTTTCTTTGGCGAAATCTGTTCTGAAATTCCGCAGCGCCAGAACAGCCGCTTTCCGAACCCGGTAATTCGATGATTTCAAAGCTTGGAGAAGCACCGTCTCCGCTTCCGGGGTGCGAAGCTCTCCCAACAGAAATGCCGCCTCAGCTTTGAATCCCCAAAAATTGTCCCCGGAGAGAATATCCGAAAAGGCCTGCACCGTTTTTTGATGAACCGGAAAGCGACGGGCCAGCGCTCTCATGGCCCTGATGCGTCCGGCGATTTCGTCATTGAAAGCCTGATAAATCAATTCATCGAGAGTCTTGTCGAAACGAACTTCGGCCACCAGCGCTCCGCAGCCATCGAAACTGACCATCAGAGGTTCTTCATCACAGTGGATCAAGAATTGATCTGACTTGTTTTTCACCCAGATGGTTTCCTTTTTTTTGCCTTTTGAAGTGACAATCGTGATTTCTACGGGCAGGGTGAACAAATCCTGACCCTTTATGATAGGCTGGACCTGGCCTATTGAAAGATCAATGAGCTGACGGTCTTTTAAAAATGTGGAAGCGACTTCGAATATGGGGTATCCACCGCCGTATACCCAGTCGTCGAAAAACCAGTCCAGATTTTTCCCCACTGCTTCTTCAATGGCGATTCCAAAGTCAGAGCTGACCACGTTGGCAAATTCGTGTTTGTGAAGAAAATAACTCAAGGCATGAAAGAATTCCTCTTCTCCCAGAATGTTTCTCAGCATATGAAGGACAATCGCTCCTTTTATATAGGTAATCTCAGTCGTGTACATATCTGAAATTGTATCGTAATAGGCATACTCCAAAGGACGGATGAGATGATTTTCTTTCACGTAAGCGAGATACTGGTCCAGAGCCTCCTGCCTGTCGAAATCGAATCTTTCTTTGCCGAGCGATTCTTCATCCCAGAGCAGATGACAATAAGTGGCGAAACTTTCATTCAGCCAGAGATAATTTATATTGAGGCAGGTGATGTTATTCCCGAACCAGTTGTGCGCCAGCTCGTGAGAAATCGTGTTTTCGGCCGTCCATACGGAGTAATAATCAGAGAAATCCGGAGATCCAAAATTTTCAGGCGCGTCCTCTTTTCTCAGCACAGAAGCCCGGTGGCCGGTAATCGAAGTGTTTTCCATGGCCCCGGGCCAGTAATCCGGTATGGCGATTTGATCGTACTTATCCCAGGGATAGAGGTAATCGAAGCGCCGAGAGAAAAACTCGACCATTTTCGTGGTGTTTTGAAAGGCATAGGCCCCTTCTTCCAAGCGGCCTTTGGGCACCCAGTAACCGACGGGAATCTTGCCGAATGCAGGCTCCAATTCTCCTTTTTCGAATTCGCCGACGAAAAGGGCAATGAGATATTGAGAATGCGGCAACTCCTGTTTCCAGTGAAATGTGCGGTCTCCGTTTTCCTTCTTCTGGACATCGACTAACTTTCCGTTTGAGACGGCCGCATAGGGAGGGGGTACGGTCACGATCATCTCCGATGAAAATTTATCGTTATAATCCGTGTAGATGGGAAGCCAGTTGGCCTTCATCTCGCCAGCCCCGTATGTGGAAATGGTGAACCGCCCTTTATGGGCATTATCCTCTAAAAAGTACATGCCGGCATTGGGCTGCGCCGAATAGAGAATGGAAACAGTCAAAGTGTTTTTCGGCAAATAATCACGACCGAGGTTGATGTCTATGGTCTCTTCGTTCAGTGTAAACTTCAAGGGTTTGGCTACTCCGTCTTCTATGAGATTTATTCCTTTGATCTCCATTCTATGGGCATCCAAGGGAAAAGAATCAATTTTGACCAATGGGGAGAGAAACACGGTCGCTTCACCCCATACTTTCCTTTCAGCAAAGTCGAAACTCAAATCGGCTTTGTAGTGAATGATATCGATCACTCTTTCCCTGTTTCGGTGGAATTTTCCCTCAAGCAAACTCTGGGCATAAGCGACACACACCGAAATAAGAAAAAAGCTCAACAAAAGATGATTGAGTCTTCGCAGTTGTTTCATTTTTTCTCCAAGACCTTTTACTCGGTCTGCGACGAGTAGATGATCTTCCCTCCAAGGATCGTGTAGACGACATCTGTGCTCAGAATCTCCTCCTCAGGTATGGTGAAGAGATCCTTTGAAAGGACGACGATATCAGCCAATTTGCCCTTTTCGAGGGATCCTTTGATTGCCTCCTCAAAGGAAGAATAGGCAGAACCGAGCGTATAGAATTCTATCGCTTCCTCTACGGCTAGGCTCTCGTCCAGTAGCCAGGCATTTCCGGCTTTATCCGAAATGCTTTTTCTGGAGACAGCCGAATAAATTCCTTCCATCGGATTCAGGCTTTCCACGGGCCAGTCTGTGCCGAAAGCCTGCCGGGCGTGGGCTTGGGCCAGAGTCCTCCAGATGTTCGTGTATTTCGCTCTTTCTGCACCTAACCGATCTTCGAAAAAGGATTGAATGGTCTGTCCATAGGACGGCCCAAATACCGGTTGAACCGAGGGAATAACGCCCAAGGCATTGAATCGCGGAATATCCCCGGGAAGAATCACCGTAGCGTGTTCGATCCTGTGCCGGGCATCTCTTTGGCTGTTTCGCTTCTTTGCCTCCTCATAAGCGTTGAGAACGACATGGACGCCTTGGTCTCCTATGGCATGAATGGCGATCTGAAAATTTTCTTTATCGTATAAGGCGACAATATCGTTGAGTTCTTCTTGTGTCATGAGCAAAATCCCCGAGGTGGAAGGCTTGTTCTTATATGGCTCTGCCAGTAATGCGGTCGATGAACCGAGCGAGCCGTCAATATACCCCTTGATCACACCGAACTTCAGCATGTGATGGTTATCGACGAGCTTCTTCTTCCATTCTTTGTATTCCTGCAGTTTTTCCGCTGACGATGAAAGCGCCACTCCTGCATACACCCTTACAGTAAGTTCACCTTCATCGAGCAGTTCTTTTAAAACCCCGATTTTCCCGTCCAGATCGTGCACGCTGGTCACGCCGAATCGGGCCGCCTCTTTCACGGCCAACCTGACGGCCTCCTTATCCATTTCGTGAGATTCGCTATCCGAAAGCTGCGGCCGCTTGATGAGATCCATTGCTTTCTCGTGGAGAATTCCGGTGGGCTCGCCTGTATCAGGATCTTTGACTATGACTCCGCCGGGAGGATTGGGCGTGTCATTCGTGATGCCCGAAATCCTGAGGACATAACTGTTGACTAACGTGCAGTGTCCGCAAATTCTGCTCAGATTAACAGGATTATTCGGAGCGACTTCATCGATGAGTTCCTTTGCAGGCCATTTTTTTCCGGGCAATATTTCCTGATCCCATCCTCTTCCAGAAATCCACTCGCCTTCCTTTTTATTTCTAACCTTTTCTTCGACTCTCCGTTGAATTTCCTCGAAAGAGGTAACGTTATCCAAAGATATAGACATTAAAGCATGTCCGCCGTAAACAAAATGCACATGGCCGTCGTTGAACCCCGGCAGAGCCAGCTTCCCTTGAAGATCGATGATTTTTGTCTGTTTTTTATCTATGTATTTCTTAATTTTTTTATTCGATGCCACAGCGACAATCGAATCCCCCTTGACGGCAAGAGCTTCAGCACGGGGATTGTTCTCGTCCATGGTTACGATATTTCCATTGATGAGAACTAAATCTGCCGTTTCAACAAGTTGTTTTTGACTACATTGAACTGCAACCAAAAATAACAAGAACAAAATTAAAAATTTGATCAATTTCATCTTTATGACCCCTTCTTGAGTTTAATGCGTACGCTTTTAATTGCGAATGGACTCAGGGAAAATGTGAGTGTGTTTCCTGTAAAAGGAAGTTGTTTCACTTCATTTTCGATGAAATCCACTTCGGCCGCCTCTTCGATACCGGACGGCAAGACAATGCTGACCTTGCCTTCTTTCCCTTCATGTTCGACAATTCTCAAAATCAGCGCCTCTGAATCTTCCGCCTTCTTTATGGATTCGATAACCGCATTTTCCGCATCGATGTCGACACAGAAATTTGCGAACCGGACTCGATCATCCCCGTCTCCATCAAACAGCATCGCCACCAACGGGAGGTTGAGTTGACGGGCCTGTCGTACTGTATCGGCATCCTTCCATGTTCCCTTGTGCGGATAGATGGCGTAGACAACCCGGCTCTTGCCACGATCCGCCATCGGATCCGGCCAAAGAGCCGATGTCAGGAGTGTCAATCGCATGACATTGTCTTTGATGTCCATCCCGTATTTGCTGTCGTTGAGAAGACTTACACCGAATTCATCACCGGACAGATCAGCCCACCGGTGGACGGGAACCTCAAACCTGGCCTTTTCCCATACGGCATTCCTTTGCGTGGGCCGTTCTATCGAGCCGAAGGGAATCTCATAGGTCGCCCTGTCTGCCTTCACGCTGAAGGGAAAGGAGACTTTTAACAGGGTGTGATCTTCCCACCAGTCAACCGTCATCTCCACATCGACTCTCGGCACTCCTTTCCAGAGAACGATATCCTGGACAAAGAAGGAAGAGGGAAATCCTTCCGAAGGATGGAGGTTGGCTTTTGATAGTCCCAGGAAGCTCTTTTTGATGCGCAATACAGATCGAATAGGGCCCTTCTCGACTTTGGTCACAGAATCCGCTGTGTCTACAACCCAGGAGTTTTCTGTGTAGCCGATATTCCAGGCATCCCAAAAAGAAGGAATGTTCTCATGCAGTTCCAGGATGTTCCCCTGCTTTCCTTTCGCCATCGATTCTGTTTCTGATATCTTGTCGTAAATACTCGTTATGTTGCCACTTTTTGGGTCCACTTCCACCCGCAAGAAATCATTTTCCACAGCGAACCCCGAAGCAGGTTCAGCAGGAGAGCTATAAGGTTTGTCTGCAAACAGGGCATAGGTTTTATACCCGATCGAGGTAATGCCTTCAGCGAAAAAAACAAGATCACGATCACGCCCTGCTGGAAATCGGCCATGACCACGCCCCAGTAACCGGCCGCCAGCACATAGACGGCACAGATGGAAGAAAAAAGGATGAGACCGATCCACTCAGGCCAGCCAAAGAGAAACTGGCACACCTTCCCCATGGCGATCCCCACCCAACCCAGCACGAACATATTCATGAAGACCTGCCAGCCGGCGATCCAACCGCGGAGAAGCTCGGCCCCCAATCCCGAAAAACGCAGAGTCTGCCATTCGGCTTGGGTGTAGGCGAGCGAGCGGCGAAAGATGCGCGTGGAGGCGAAGGCGGAAATGGCACACCAGGCAGAAAAAAATGTGTACCAGATACCACGCAGGCCGTATTTGTAAATCACGCCGCTGATCCACATGGGTGTATCGGTCGCCGAATGCGTGGCATAGACAGAGGCCGCCGGCAACCACCAGGGTAGCCCCCTCCCGGCAAGGAAAAAATCCGAGAGCGACCGCTTTCCCAGCCTGTAAAAAAGCACTCCGCAAAAGACCATCAGAATGATGAAGGCCACAAGCCAAAACCAGTCCAGGAATGCAAATGTAACCACAGTTCACCTGCCTTCGTAATTTCCCTGCTGAGCCATGCGTACGGCCTGATTAACTTGAAAAGTGTACACCACTGCCAATATTTTCTCCATCACAAATTCAGATGTGATACAATAAATTAAGAGGAAGCAATCATGCGCATCGTGCTTTTTACCGGAAAAGGTGGAACGGGAAAGACAACGCTCTCCGCAGCCACAGCCCTGCTCTCAGCACAAAAGGGATATAAGACGCTGGTTATCTCCACTGATGCGGCTCACAGTCTTTCGGACTCTTTCGAGATTCAGCTCTCGAATCAACCCAAAAAAATTGCACCCAAGCTCTACGGTCAGGAAATCAACGCCCAGGAGGAAATCGAGGAAAAGTGGGGAGAGATCAGAGGATACATCTCAGCCCTCTTCTCATCTCAGGGGTTGGATACCATCGAGGCCGAGGAGATGAGTCTCTTTCCAGGGATGGAAGAGTTGTTCAGCCTGATGAAAATCCGCAACTACAGTAAAACGAACGAGTATGATGTGATCATTGTGGATTGCGCACCGACGGCCGACACGCTGAGGCTTCTCAGTGCACCGGAGATAACACATTGGTATCTCAAACACATCTTCCCCATCCAGAGAACAGCGGCCAAAGCCGTGAGACCGGTGGCCAAAAGAGTCCTCCCCTTTCCTTTTCCTGAAGATGAAGTTTTCGGCGCCATGAAAAACCTCAGCACACAACTGGCGGAGATGAAGGAAATTCTGGCAGACAGCCGGAGGACATCCATCCGCCTCGTTCTCAATCCCGAAAAAATGGTCATCAAAGAATCCCAAAGAGCCTTCACATTCTTCAGCCTCTTCGGCTACACCGTCGACATGGTCATCATCAACCGTGTGCTCCCCGACAAAATCAAGGATGACTACTTTAAAAAGTGGAAGGATATCCAGGAATCCTACATACAGATGGTTCACGAAGGGTTTTCGCCTCTTCCCATAAACCATCTCGAGCTGTTCGACCAGGAAATCATCGGGAAAACCCTGCTGAATAAAATTGCCAAACGTGTCTACGACACACAAGATCCGACCAAACTTTTCTTTTCTGAAAAACCGATCCGCATCGAGAAGGTCAAGGGTGGGTTTGACTTGCTCTTGAGATTGCCCTTCATGAAAAGGGAAAATCTCGATCTTCTTCAGGATGGTGATGAGCTGTACGTGCGCGCCGGCAACTACAAGAGAACCATCCTCATCCCGCACACATTGCTCAATCATTCTATCGACGATGCCAAATTTGAGGAAGATAATCTGAGAATACAGTTTCGCAAAGAATAGCATGAGAGAATAAGCTTGAATGGCCCAGGTTCAATAATTTTTCTTTAAGGAGGTGGAACGATGGCCGAGGAAAGAACCAAAGAGATCCGCATCTGCATTCCCGAGGACCTGATTTCCCTATTGATCCCTGAAAAGACAACGACTCATCTGATGAATGCCCGGAAGGAAATGCTCCTTTCCATCCGCTCCCTTATCGATGCCCGAATAGAAGCTATGGAGAAATTCGAAAAAAAGCGCACCGCCAAAACGAAAAAGAAAATCAAGATCGAATAGAGTTGTGCCGGATTTTTGAGAAGCGCAGTTTAAAACATGTCGTCGAAGGAAATCCAGAATTTTGTCGCATCCGTGGCCAACGCGTCGGCATCGTAGCTGGCGAAGCCGAGAAGAATATTCCCCCCGTTAAACATCCCGTATTCTGGGCCATGTTAATGCAGCCGGCGGTTCTAATCAACTTTATTGTCAGTCCGCAAAAAACAATTCGTCAAAAAAAATGACTTCCTGTCATTAACGACGAGAGGACATATCTCAATATAATCCCCATTCTTCACATCCAGGTACAAAAAGCAGAATCCATCACCGAAATTTTAATTTAATGTAATAATTACTTGACAAATAGTATGATATTTTTTACATTATGTAATGTTTTTAAAACATGAAAAAAGCAAAGATGACGACATAAAAATATTCACTTTTTTATTTATGAGTGTCGGCAGCTTTTATGAATAACCCAGATAGGAGGAAGAAATGACGAGGTTACAAAAAAGATCCCTTTTGGATCTCATCATCAGCGCGGTCTTTCTGGCGGGACTGACTGCAGTCTTTTTTTCCGGAGGCGGGGCGGAAACCTATGTCCAGGACACCACAAGAAAGATTCTCGTGGCTGCCCTCCTCGCCTTAGGTTATATCTTGCTATTTTTCGTTATGTTTCTCGTCAGGCTCAAATCCAAGGACAAGGCCATTTTTATGGATGAACGGGATGAGCGCATTGTCCGCCAGGCTATGGGCACGGCATTCACCGTATTTGCTATATATGTTTTTCTCATGTGCATCGGACTTTATGAAGCCTACAGCACGAGCGAAGTTATGCCTGTGGGCTGGATGTGGTTTCTCGCCTACTCCAGCGGCTTTATCGCCATCCTGAGCCGGGCCATCGCAACCCTAATCCTCTACACAAGGATGAGCGGTCATGGCGAAAGCTGAGATCAAAAACAACTTGAGGCGCCTCCGTTTCGAACACGATGAAATGACACAGCAGGAGCTGGCAGACAGGTCCCAATGCACCAGACAGACTATCCTGGCCTTAGAGCAGGGCAAATACGTTCCCTCGCTGGCTCTGGCCTTCCAGATTGCCCGGGTATTCGGTCTGAAAATCGAAGATGTATTCGAGTACCAAGATTAATCCGCGTGCGGGTACAGCCCACCACAAAAAAGAGAAAACCCCCGGTTGGTTTTTCGACTCATCCATAATTCTTCATCCGGTTCCGCTCTACCTCTGCCTCACTTCCGTGTCATAAGTCAGTATCGATGTCGATGCCTTTATTCTTCAACCACCGGACCCTCATTTTGTAATAGATTGCGCTTACGAGGAAAGGGATGAGAAAAACAGGGACAGTCGAGGGTTTATCCAGTGCAGCCAGAATGAAGAAAACCCCTGAAATAATGACTAGCCCCAGACCAAAAAAGGTCCGGGCGAAGGGCTTGAGTTTGATCGGGGAAGCCGCAAATGTGTCCGGGAGCTTCTTCGGCAATATGAAGACAGCGATTCCGCTCAAAATCTGGAAGGTCAGAAAACACATCACGGACACTGTGGCATAGTAGGTGATCGATAGCTTAAGGGTTATGCCGAAAATGCTCAACGAGGCCATGAGGAGCAATCCCATGTAAGGCGACCTGAATCGCTTGCTGACTCTGGCGAACAGAGCCGGATAGATTCTGTTTCTTCCATAGGCAAGAAAATCCCGCGTGTTAGCCATAAAAATGCCGTTGATGGATGTGGCAATGGCCACCAAGGCACTCAAGGCGATAACCTTGGCCAGCCATGCCGGTAAAAAGACTTCTGAGGCCACAGCCACTGCGGCTTGAGTATCCCCGAGCGCATCCCAAGAAAGCAGTCTGGTGACAGCAAGGGGAACAGAGATATAAATGACAGCGACTATTGTGTAGCCTATGATTAGAGCACGCGGAATATTCTTGGTTGGATTCTTGACCTCCTCGGCAACTTCAGCAATGAATAAAAATCCAAAAAAAGACACGTAGGCAGGGATGGCTGCAAGCAGAATCGGGCTAATGCCCTTAGGGAAAAGGGGGACAAGAAGATGCGTGTCGCTCTCCATTATCCCTCCGATTCCAAATATGAAAAGGGCTGTCACAAACTCGATAGTCATGACGGCCTGAACCCAAGTGGCGACCTGAATCCCCAGGAGGTTGACCGCCAGAAAAAAAAGGATGAGCAGGATGGCAGTCAACATAGAGTTGATATTTGGGAAAAAAAAGGATAAGTATTCGGAAAAGCCATAGGAAATCAACGGGAGCGCGAAGACGATTGTAGCCGGCATAATGAAGGCCTCGAAAAAGCCCCAATAGCGTGGCAAAGTTTTGTTGACAATGACCATGTTGGCTCCGCTTACTGGGAATGCGGAGCCAACCTGGCCTGCAATGACACAGGCAAATACGGCCAACAAGGCGGCGATGATGTAGGACATGAAAAGGCCCGGACCTGCCTCAGCCGCAAGAGGTCCGGGAAGAATAAAAATCGTTGCTCCGACCACATAGCCCACGATGAGAAACACGGCTCCTGCCAATCCCACCGATTTTTTCAATGTTTGTTCGCTCATAATATCCTAAAGATTCAGAAGTCTGGCTGCGTTATCACCAAGCCATTTCCTCTTCACCGCTTCCTTCAAAGGCAGATCCTTAAGCTCTTTGACACACCGGTCATGGGGCAAGACAAAATCCGTGGCAAAAAGCACCTGATCTTGAAGAAGGGAGTTTCCGTAGACCAAGAGGGGCTCCCAGCCCGTTCCCGGCGTTCCGATGTATTTGGGAGAAACAGCCCCGATTTCGATGTAGACATTAGGGTGTTTCCAGGCGACGGCTACCATTTCATTGACCCAGGGCCACCCTCCATGATTGGCCACGATTGTCAATCCCGGAAAGTCACAGGCCACCTCATCGATATAAAGGGGCCGTCCGTAGTCGATACTGCGATTGACGGAGAAATTGATCGAGGAATGCACTGTAACCGGAATATTCAGCTCACAGCACTTTTCATAGACGGGGTAAAATCTCTTGTCATTGCACTTGAGGCGGTAAGCAAAAGGCTGGAGATTGACGCCCTTGAAACCGCGCTCCTTGACGCCCTGCTCCACAACCTGAGCCATGTCATCATCCTCGAGTGGGTTCAAACAGAGAAAGCCCGCAACAAAGACATCCCGGTATTCTTGGACGATGCGATAGACCGCATCATTCTGTTTGCGGTAGTCGCCGAAGGCCCATTCTCCCTGCATGACAGCCCTGTCCACACCGCTGGCCTTCATGCTGGCGATCATGTTCTCTATCGAGGTTTCGATAATCGCCTCAACATCGCCGTACTTATCAAGGTATCGGCGCATATAGCTTTGGGGAAAGAATTGCCTGGCCTCCTGCGGATCCATGTATTCGGCAACCGGCGGAAACAATCGAAAGTCAATGATCATTTTTGAAATCCTTCCTCAAGCACACTCGCTTGACTTATCTCCGGGCTTATTCCAGCGATTTCAGCACTTCCTCCCTGAGGGTTTGCCTGTCGGCCTTCCCTATCCTGGTCAGAGGGATGTTTTTTCTGACAAACACCTTTTTGGGAACCTTGAATTTGGCCAGCTCCTTTGTGCAGAGCTCGTTGATTTTTATCTCATCTATCGCGCGGCCCTCTTCCGGAACAATAAACAGCCAAATTTCCTCGCCGTAAATCTTGTCGGGCACCCCGATGGCGGCTGCCATGGCCACCTCAGGAAGCTGGATAACGACTTCTTCTATCTCTGTCGGTAAGACGGTGTAACTCCCGACCCGGATGATATGCTTTTTTCTTCCCTGAATATAGAGCTGTCCGTCTTCAGTGAGGTATCCCAAATCTCCTGTTTTGACCCATCCGTCCGATGTGAAGCCGGCCTTATCTTCCTCGGGCATTCGGAAGTAGGACTTGATGGAGAAGGGTCCGGTAATGACGACTTCTCCTATTTCGCCGGCCGGAAGTTCATTTTCGTCATCATCGCAAATCTTGATATGGACACCTGGCGTGGGTTTACCCACGTAGCCATTGGCGATCTCTGCAATATCGTCTTCTTCGGTCGTCATGTTCGTTTCAGCGCCGGCTTCGGTGCTTCCGTATCCCGTAATTATGGTATCGCAGAGCCTTTCTTTGGCCGCTTGCCAGAGTTCAGAGGATACTTTTTCACCGGATAGAAAGCACACCTTGACCGAGGATAAATCATAGCTTTCCAAATTCGGCAAAGACAGGATAATGGCGATCATTGTGGGCACACCGCCGATCCATTCAATCTTCTCTTCCTGAATAAGCCGGAGATGGCCTGTTGGACTCCAGGACTCCATCATGATCATTGCGAACCCGCCCACAATACCCATGCCGATGACTTCGACCGTTCCACCGATATGGCTTGGAGGAAAGAACACGGGGTAAGCCGATCTAGGCGATATGCCATTGGCCACAAGGATGTGATGCATTTCCACATAGGTCATATGTGCTGTGTTCTCATGGGAGAGGAGGGCCGCTTTAGGAATTCCTGTTGTCCCCCCAGTGAAAATAATCAGCATCGGATCAGCTAAATGCTGGTTACTCTTGGCCCTTTCCAGCTCCTCATCCAGGTCAAGTGGCATCGTCATCAACTCCTCTAAGGATGTTCCGTGTTCAGAGCTTTCCGCCCAGATTTTGTTCATGTACCCGAACTCTGATCCAAAGGACTCAAAAGTCCTCACAATGTCGAAATCTTGAACAACGGGAAGAGACACCATGATTTTGGGTTCGGCATGGGAAAGGAATCTCTTTATATCAGCCATTCTGAACTTGACATCGAGTGGGACGAGAATGGCGCCGACCTTATTGGCGGCGATCATGACCAGGATATAGTCAATCCCCTGAGGCAATAGGGTGGCTATGCGATCACCTTTGACCACTCCGGAATACAGAAACGCCTTCGCCAATTGGTCTGTTTTCTGTTGAAATTCAAGAGCTGTAACAGTTCTACGATCATCTCGGAGGGAGGGGAACTCAGGATCCACCTTGCTCCAGTACTCGACATACTGCCAGTAGGAATCAAATTTTGGGATCTCCATAGACCAATCCTTTCATTCCTGAAAAGGGTAAATCTCATGAGTCATTTCAGGCAGTCTGACTTAGAGGACACGGCATTGCATCGACCGGTTTGCATGGCTATCCGTTCCTACACCAGCTCGAAAACGCCGGCAGCGCCCATACCAAACCCGACACACATGGTGACCAGGCTGTATTTGATGTTGTGTCGCTTCATGGCGTGGACTGTGGTGACCGTGAGCTTGGATCCGGTCGCACCGAGGGGATGGCCCAGCGCAATGGCGCCCCCCAACTGGTTCACCTTTTCCATATCCATGTTCAACTCACGGATACAGGCAAGACTCTGAGCAGCGAAGGCCTCGTTCAATTCGATCCAACCGAAGTCCTCCAGCTTCAATCCTGTATTAGCCAGAACTTTGGGGACGGCTTTTACCGGACCTATGCTGAAAAGCTCAGGTCTAACGGCAGCCACGCTGTAGCTGACGAAACGGGCCATGGGCTCAAAGCCATACTTCTTCAAGGCCCTCTCACTGCAGAGCAGAACAGCCGCCGCGCCATCGCTCATCTGAGAGCTGTTTCCGGCGGTGACAGTTCCTTTGGCGTCAAATGCCGGTCTCAATTTAGCCAAGGCTTCAAGCGAGGTGTCCGCCCGCGGCCCTTCATCCGTATCGACTGTTCGACGTATCTCTCGCACCTTACCGGCCTCAGCGTCCGGAACGGACAGCGAGATTTCAAAGGGCAGTATTTCATCTTTAAACTCCCCCCTCTCAATCCCTGCCAGCGCATTCCGGTGGCTGCGCAGGGCAAACCGATCCTGTTCTTCCCGATCAATGCCCCTCTCTTTGGCGATGATCTCGGCACCGATACCCATGCTGACAGCCATGCCGGCTGAGACCTCGTTGTTGTATACATCCGGGTTGAAGGAGGGCTTAATTCCGTACATCGGGACCACAGACATACTCTCCACACCTCCGCCGATAACTATATCGGCCTCTCCGACTTTGATACGGTCAGCAGCTTGGGCGATAGACTGAAGGCCTGAGGAGCAGAACCGATTCACCGTGACTCCGGGAACTGATTCCGGATAACCGGCAAGAAGGGCGGCTACCCTGGCAATGTCTGCTCCCTGCTCCCCTTCCGGCACCGCACACCCGGCGATAACATCGTCGATATCGTGAGGATCTAATTGAGGATTCTTATCCAATAAACCCTTGAGACAATGGGTCAGCAAGTCATCCGGACGGACATTTTTAAACATCCCACGCGGCGCCCTCCCCACGGGAGTCCGCACGGCCGAGACAATGTAGGCGTCGTTAAGTTGCTTATTCATCGTTTATCCTTTCATGTTTCTGATCAAAAGAAACAGGCTTTTTTGGGTATAAATAAAGGCGGCAAACTTTATCACAAGGTTTCCTGTCATCCTTTGCGCTCTCAGTTGCGCAAGGGTTTCCCCTTCTCCAGCATATAGGCCATGCGTGATTGAGTTTTTTCTGTTTTGCACACATCCACAAAGGCTCTTTCTTCTAGACGCAGAAGCCAGCGTTCATCAACACGGCTTCCCTCATCCACGGGCCCTCCGCCGAATATCTCAGCCAGTTTTGTGGCCACAAAATAATCATGCTCCGTGATAAAACTTCCCATGAGAAAATTTATGAGCCGTGCCTTAAGTGTGGCCTGGCCGGTCATTCCAAGGACAGGGACATTCTTTATCGCTAGAGGCGGGCGGTATCCTGATTCATACATAGCCTCTGCCTCTTTCTTGGCTACGTAGAGGATTTCATCCTTATTATGAACAATGATATCAGAGGGACGCAAGAATCCCATCTCTTTGGCATCCAATCCGCTCGCAGACACTTTAGCCATGGCCACCTGTTCAAAATAGCGCGCCAGGTGAGGAAATATGTCGCCGCCCTTTCCATCATGAGCGGCACGTAGAACCATTTCTTTCGTACCTCCACCGGCAGGGATAAGACCTACTCCCATTTCGACAAGACCGATGTAGGATTCCAGAGCCGCGACAACACGGTCACAGTGCAGCAGGATTTCGCATCCTCCGCCGATGGCCAGGCCTTGAGGTGCAGCAACCACGGGCACGGCAGAATATCTGAGAGCCAAATTTGCCCGCTGAAACCGGGTAACCATCTCTGCGATCAGTTCGAACTGACCGGCTTTCGAATTCTGGAGAACCCAGTTAAGATCGGCTCCGGCGCAGAATGGCCCTTCTGACTGCCAAATAACCAGAGCCTTGAAATCCCTTTCAGCCCTCTCGGCAGCCTGGAACATGGCGTCGAGAACGCCATCTCCGATGGTGTTCATCTTCGTCTTGAAACTCAATACGCCGATATCATCACCTGTATGCCACATGCGGGCTTCGCTCGTTTCGAACACGGTCTCGCTCGGCCTGGGTTTCTCACCCAAGACGAGCTCGGGAAAGAGCTGCCTCTGATAAACAGGATGATCGGACCGCGGAACATAAGTCTTTGACGAAGGGGACCATGATCCCTCAGGCCTGTGCACACCTGTCCGGTCCTCCTCCAGCACCCATTCCGGCAGCGGAGTGTCACTCATGGTCGTTCCAGCTACGATATCTTTCTGAAGCATTATTGCCGTCTCCCGCCATCCGGCCGCCTGCCAGATTTCAAAGGGACCCAGAGTCCAGCCGTAGCCCCAGCGCAAGGCAAAGTCCACATCCCGGGCGCAGTAGGCTATCTCAGGAAGATGGACGGCGCTGTAGTGGAACAGGTCGCGGAAAATGGAACGCAGAAACTCTCCCTGTGAACTCTGGCTGGCCTTGATCGCCGCAAACTTCTCGCCGAAATCACGGATTTTGAGGATCTTCTTCACCTCCTCATCCAGATCATCGCGAACCGGGCGATAATCCTGAGTCTCCAGGTCCAGCACGAATATGTCTTTCTTGATTTTCTTGTAAATCCCCGCTCCGGTCTTCTGACCCAGTGCTCCTTGGGCGATGAGAGCTTGCATCCAATCCGGCACGACAATATATTTTAACCAGGGATCATCCTGAAGATTGGCCGCAAGACTTTTTTCCGTGACCAGAGCGACCGTATCCAGGCCTACGATATCAGCGGTCCGGTAAGTGGCACTCTTTGCCCGGCCGATGCCAGGTCCTGTGAGTTTATCGACAAGATCGAAGGGGAGACCCAGACGCCGGGTGTGGTAGAAAACGGCATTCAGAGCAAAGGAGCCAACCCGGTTGGATATAAAACCCGGGGTGTCCTTGGCCTGGATGACACCTTTGCCCATTGTCGTCGTCAGAAAGCTTTCCAATGCATATAAAACCTCAGCATCTGTATCTGCGTGGGGAATGACCTCGACCATGTAGAGATACCTCGGCGGGTTGAAATAGTGGATGCCGACAAAGCGGGATTTCACATCATCTGGTAAAGGCTCAGCCAGGCTTCTGATGCTGATACCCGAAGTGTTGGTGGCGAAGATGGCCTCCTTCTTCAAAAAGGGAACAACTTTCCTGTACAGGTCATGCTTCCAGTCGATCCTCTCGGCGATGGCCTCAATCACCAGGTCACAGTCTGCGAGAAGTTCCATATGCTCCTCGTAGTTGGCCGGCCGGATCCCTTCGAGAACGGATTGCGTAGCCAGCGGACTGGGCCGTAGCTTGGTCAATCCTTTGAGCGCTGTGTTAACGATTCCGTTGAGGTCTCCTTCTTTGGTCGGCAAATCGTACAGGATAACGGGCACACCGGTGTTCGCCAGATGTGCAGCGATCTGCGCACCCATGACTCCGGCGCCCAAAACAGCCGTTTTTCGAAATTGACGGTTATAATCTTTCATTACGCCTCCTCATCTGAATTCTTCATTAAAACTCACTTATTGATTAAAACTGCCCCTGCTTTTTGAGTGTTTGACATTATATGAACTTATAACACAAACGGACATTCGTTTTATATAAATGCCAACATCCTTATTGCGGCGATGCCCATAGATTCTGAGGGAGGTATTGATTACGCAGATTGTGTACTGGCAAATAATTCGCCTCAAAATCAGCCTTAATCAAATTCAAAGTCATCATGGTGGGGATGTTTTCTTCGTAGCTAAAGGCCCATGATCTGCCGGGCCTCTGCCGGGGTTGCGATTTCCCTTCCCAATTCTCTGGCAATGGTAGCCATTTTTCTGGTTTCCTCCGCGTTGGACTTGCTGATATCATCCCGGTGGGGATAAGTGTAAAGGTGGTCCTCCATTCCGACTCTTATGGCGTCCACACCCATCATGATGGCAAAGGTCGACAGAGGAAGCCAGTTTCTTCCGCCGGCACTGAGGGACGTGACACTGCCCTCGGGCATCATCTTCATCATCCCCAGGACATACATGAATCCCCAGGGATCAGGATAGGTCTCAGCCGCATTGTGCATGCCGGGACCCATGGACATGAGATAGGGTTTCTGGAGGATTCCCGGCTTGATGAGGTATTCCTTCACGTTCAGGATGCCCTCCCAGTTGTGATTCATAAACTCCGGCTTGACGTTGTTGTCCTGCAGAAAAGTGATGGTCTTCTGCATGTTGTCCTTAGTGGCCAAAGTAATGTCAATAAACCCATCAACATCGTGGCAGGCGTAGGAAACGGGCGTGAATATTGTGGACTCCATATAATGTTTGCCGTACCCGTGTAAAACCTCAAGCATGGGCTGAACCGTCTCGTAGCTGTAAGTCGTTTTTCCAGGAATGTACCCTTCGCACGAACTGGGTTGGATGATGATGTCCGGACATTTATCCATGATCATGTCGATCGTCTCTTTCAGCTGTTCGAAGGATGCGGCGGGATGCCCGTACTCATCCCGTGTGTGCAGGTGGGCGACGGCTGCCCCCTCCTGGTAAGATTCAATCACCTCCCTGGCCAGATCTTCAGGCGAGCAGGGAAGATGCGGATTGTGGTTTCTGGAAAAGAGGGCGCCAACAGGACAAACCGTCAGTATTAGTTTTTTATCCATAGTCAGGTTCTTTTCGCTCCTGACAACCATCTCTGCCCATTCGGCGCCTTCCCATTCTTTCTTTGTCATACTCAGACTCCTTTTCTCAAAATCGTTTCTAATTTTTCCTTCGCAAGACCTTTCCAGGCCGTGCACGTGTGTGCGTTTTATCCCTATAGACCAACTGTCCGTTGACCAGCACATAGTTGATGCCCTCCGGCCGGACCGCTGGATCGAGAAAATTCCCGGTGAAGTCGATGCTCTCGAAATCGAAGATAAGAATATCGGCATAGGCCCCCTTACGGATGATGCCCCGGTCATCGAGGTTGATCCTCCGGGCAGGAAGAGAGGTCGCCTTTTTGACCGCCTCTTCAAGGCTGATGATTTTTCTCTCTCTGACATATGTCTTGATATAGTCGGGATAGAGACCATAAGCAATGGGTGGAGGCAGGGACGCGCCCTTAGGATTAGCCGGATAGACTCCCATATCCGTACAGGCCATGGTCAACGGATGCTCGAGAAAGGCTACAGTAGCGGCTGCCGTCTGCCGCCGGTCGAGGTGCTGGACCCAACGCGTATCCGGATCTTCCACAAGAAGGTCAAAAAGAATTTCAAGGGGATCTTTCTTTTCCTGTTTTGAAATCTCTCCGATCGTCTTGCCGAGATATTTCGAATGTTCACAGTGCAAAATCGTGAAACAGTCGAACCAGAAGGGATCGGCCTTGGTGTGGACCATGCCCAGCTTAAGCCTCCCCCGCCGGTAAACTTCCCTTATTTGCTCACGAAAGTCTTCGGATTCGAGTTTTTCAGAAAATTCCTCAGCCGCCATTGTGTTCAGCCATTCTAAGGCAACGTTTCGGGACCTGACAAACTCTCTGTACAGGGGTACTTCGCTAGAGATGCTGGACTCGGAGATGATCACATCAAAGGTGACGTCGATTCCCTCTTCCCTGGCCATATCGATGTTCCACAGTGTGGCTCTGGCTGTGGCCTCCTCGAGAAATTCCGGGTGTGGCTGTGGGATGAGATAGACGTTGCTCAAGTGGGCAATGTGAACCGGCACACCTGTCAGGCGGCCGATTTCAATCACCTCTTGAATGCCATTGTACATACCGACCCACACCTCTTCGGCCGGGCCGTGATAAATCCCGTACCCGTACTCCTCCATGTTTTCGGAGGGCCATTGGCTCTGGATGTGTCTGGTATGGGGGAAGTAAATCCCTCCGAAACGCCCGGCCACTTTCACGAGTTCCAGTATTTCATCGAAAGACGCATACTCTCCCGGACTGGGATCGGTAAAAGTGGACAATCCGAAGGCACCGCTTTGCATCGCTTCTTCCACATGCGACTTCATCTGCTCAATTTCGTCCTCGGTGGCCGCTCTCTTGAAATCATCACCCATGACCAGCTCGCGGATTTGGTTGTGCCCGACTAGAGGCGCATAGTTGATGGAAAGGCCTTTACTCTCCACACCGGAAATCCACTGAGAAAAGGACAGTTTTTCCGTGGGTGCCGGGGAGATGCCGCAGTTTCCCCCGACAAAGCTAGTCACTCCCTGCATAATAAAGTTCTCCGCCAGAGGATAATCCATGATCTCGATATCCGCATGGGAATGAGGGTCGATGAAACCTGGACAGACTACTAACCCTGTCGCATCGATGATTGTCATCGCTTCGCCGGTCACTTTTCCAACATCCACTATTTTTTCTCCCTTTATGGCCACATTTCCGATAAAAGCGGGCTTTCCCGTTCCGTCAACAATCCTGGCATTCGTGATGAGAACATCATACTGCCGTGTCTGAGCCCTGGGCGCATTCGAATCCGAAAAGGAGCCCATCACACCTAAAATGAGGAGACTCAAAATCAATCTTTTACATCTCATTGGCTCTCCTTTCTCTTTCCATACCAAAGGTATTATCCATTATATATATCTCCCTCAGAATGTGTATGCTTGATACTCAAATAAGATTTTCTATCTAATCTCACGCCTTTGCCAGGAAAAATAAAAACGGAAAAATTGAGGATCTCCTATTTTTTCAATTCCCAAGGTACCAGTGTGTACGGATTCTTATAGACTTTAGTGAAGACGGACATCCGTTCCTTCCAATCAGGGGGAAATGACTCCCTATCGACAGACTGTGTCATCTCATAGAAGAAGATTTTGTAGGTGCTGGGGACGACCCCTGCCTGATACATGCGGTTGAGTGCGGGCTCAGGATGCAATTCATTGGTGAACACGCTGTCTTCCAGCAGAAACACCTGATACCCCATAGCCAACAATCCCAACGCGGACTGGAGCACACAAACATCGGTCTCGCAGCCGGCCAAGACAATCTGCTTGATCTTCAACTCCTCCAATTTAGACCGGATTTCTGGTTCCCGGCACAGGCAGAAGGTTCGCTTGACGAACCGCTCACCGTGCTTGGGAAACACGTTTTCCAAGCGCTCAGGAAGCCATCCGTTCTGCTCTGTGGGGTGTTCAAAGGTGGCAATAAACGGAATTTTCGTCCATTCAGCCAAAAGAAGGAGCTGCTCCAAACGCTCCATGACCGGCTCTCTCGAACCGCTCATGATATCCACAAAAAAGGGCTGCACATCGATCAATATTATGGCCACATTATCACGGTCAATCAGCAAGCTCATGTTGGTCGAGGGCATAGTCCAGGCCCCTAGAAGAATGCAAACACAGACTGTCACAGAAAACAGCCATGGTAATTTTTTTGGCATCTCTCCCTCCTTGATATCTCCTTCTCTAGCGCGATGTCCTTTAGACTTTATACAAGTTACTTAAGAATTTCTATACTTTTTGTTCCTATAAGATTAAATCAAGTAATCAATGCCCTCTCCAATCGCACAGATTTGCTTATTTGCTAAGATTTCGTGATCGTACCCGGCGGAGGTCCGTCACTTCGGCTCTTTCGGCAGCACGGTGAGCACGAGGGATGAAACTTTCTCTCCAGATCGGTAGAGTCGTTGTGTCGCTCTCTGAAAATCGGCCTCAGCGGCATCGTAGATGTCTACGAATTTTTGAGGATTGCGATCCGCAAGGGGAAACCAGCTGCTCTGGACCTGGACCATGAGACGATGGCCTTTGCGGAAAGTGTGGAAGGCATCCGGCAACAGGAATTCGACTTGGGTCGGTTCGTTGGGGATAAACGGTTCCGGGTTCTCAAAGCTATTTCTGAATTTGCCCCGCATGATCTCACCTCGCACCAACTGTTGGTATCCTCTCAGCCGGGCCATCCTCGATTTCTGTTTATTGTCAGGATATTCATCCGGATAGACATCGATGACCTTGACTACCCAGTCGGAGTCGGTGCCGCTCGTCGAGACACAAAGACGCGCTGTGACCGGTCCGGCAATAGTCAAATCTTCGGTCAAGACTTCTGTCTGGTAGACGAGTACGTCCGGACGAGTCGCTGCGAACCGCTGGTCTGCGACCATATACTCCGCTCCCGACCGGCCGATTTGAATTCGGTTGATGTAAGGAACAGGGCGGGAAGGGTCACTCAGATACTCATCGAAAACAAGCCCTTTTTGCCGCGCTGGAGGTTCAAAGCTCAAATGACCCTGAGCATGGAAGTACAGCGGCTTTTCCCGTGCATCCTTTGGAGGCCAGGCATCGAACTTGCGCCACTGGTTCGCGCCGGTCTCGAACACATAGGCTTCGGGAAGATCGAGTTCCCCCTTATCCTTGAGATGATAGTTGAAGAAAGGAAGAGCGATGTTCTGTTGATAGAAAACGGTTGTCTTGGATTCGAACCTCAAATCACCCAGCCTATCCCCGCTCAAAAAAGCCCATCCGGCGTGGGGCCAGGGTCCCATGACCAAAATATTGAAGATACCGGGATTGAATTTTTCCACCGTGCTATACACGGCCAGGGTACCCCACAAATCCTCCGCATCGAACCAGCCGGCGACAGTCATGACGGCGGGTTTCACATTTTGCAGATGCTGCAAGGGATCACGGACCTTCCAGAAATCGTCATAAGTTCCGTGTGTCATCAGGTCATTCCAGAAAGGAATCCCCTTCTTGAAATACTTTTCATTGACATTTTTAACGGGCCCCAACTCCAGGAAAAATCTGTAGCCATCCGTCATTCTGTAATCGAATCGTGGGGCATGCTCGCTGGTGGGCTCGGTTCTAGGCACGCCGAATGACGACAGAAAAGAGAAGGCGTCGGTCAGAAAAAAGGCGCCGTTATGATGAAAGTCGTCCCCGATGAACCAATCGGTGACCGGGGCCTGAGGTGAGACGGCTCTCAGAGCAGGGTGAGCATCAATCATCCCATGCGTTGCATAGAATCCCAAATAAGAGATTCCCCAAAGACCCACTCTGCCGTTGTTGCCGGGAACGTTGTTGATGAGCCACTCGATGGTGTCGTAAGTATCGGTGCTCTCATCGATGTCATCAGAACTCTGCTTGGCCGGATTATGAGGTCTGACATTGATGAACTCTCCCTCTGATTGATACTTTCCACGCACGTCCTGATAGACAAAGATGTATCCCTCACGGGCAAAATCCGGACCCATGCCGATCGGATTGATGTAGGTGTCTGTTTTATAGGGTGTCCTGGTCAGGATGATCGGATACTTCTGCGTTGTATCCCGCGGTATATAGACTGTGGTGAACAGTCGAATCCCGTCACGCATCGGGATCATGTGATCCTGTTGGTTATAGTTGGCTTTGACATATTCCGAGAGAGTGCCGAACAGCTGTGAATTATCACACCAGACCGGCACGATACAGATAAGCAAGAGAAGCCCTATCAAAGCTCTCTTTCTGAGCAGATATTTCATAGATCCTCCCTTTCGCTCATTTTATATCGAAGATCGCTCATCAGGGTAAACATTCCCTCTGGATCAAAACTTTTTGAGTCATTGGATAAGTTAACTCAGTCCTGCCAGGAAAGCAACAGATCAAATAAAAAAGGAGTACATGGAGACTCCCTCTTTGATTCAAATCTTTGCAGTGAACGGTCGCCCATGTGCTAGCGCGATTGAAAATGGTATACTGATTGTTCCGGTAAGGAGATCACAGCCATGAAAATTGCTGTCTTGAATGGAAGCCCCAAAGGAGATATCAGCGTCACGATGCAGTATGTCCACTATATCCAGAAGAAATTTTCTGAACATGAAATGAAAATAGTGAATATCTCTCACCGAATTGCAGCCATCGAAAAAAACGAGAATGCTTTTCAGGACATCATCGGTGAGATCAACTCAGCCGATGGCGTCCTGTGGGCCTTCCCCCTTTACTATTTTCTCGTTCCCTCGCAATACAAGAGATTTATCGAGCTTGTCTCCGAAAAGAACGCAAAAAATGCGTTCAAAGATAAGTACACAGCCGTACTGAGCACATCGATCCATTTCTATGACCATACGGCTCACAATTACATGAACGCCATTTGCGATGATTGGGGTATGAAATACATCGGTTTCTTCTCTGCCGATATGGCCGACCTGATGGAGGAAAGCGGGAGAACAAAGCTAATCCGGTTTGCCGAGCACTTCTTCGAAGCGGTCAAAAACAACAGCCCCACCTCAAAGAATTTTCACCCTGTGACTTCCACTGATTTCAATTACGCGCCGGCCAATGCCGCGAACAGGATAGACAGCCGCAACAAGAATATCGTGATAGTCACGGATGCCGATAACGGCCAGACAAATTTGTCTCGGATGGTCGAACGATTTTCCGAAACATTTTCTACTCAAGTCGAAGTGATCAATCTGAACGATGTGGACATCAAGGGGGGCTGTTTGGGGTGCATCCAGTGCGGATATGACAATCAATGCGTATACGGGGATAAGGATGGATTCATGGCGTTTTATGACAATAAAATAAAGCCCGCGGACGTGCTTGTCATGGCCGGCACTATCAAGGACAGGTATTTATCGGCAAGATGGAAGACATTCTTTGATCGATCCTTCTTCCAGGGTCACGTTCCTTCCCTGACGGGAAAGCAAATCGGATATATCGTGGCCGGTCCTTTGGCCCAGATACCCAACCTCAGGCAAATTCTCGAAGCCTATGCCCAGATACAGCAGGCTAATCTGGCCGGTTTTGTGACCGACGAATCTGGAGACTCAGCCAAGATTGACCGTTTGCTGCAGGATTTTGGAGAAAGACTGATCCGCTTCGCAGGCAGCCGTTATGTCAGCCCCCCCACATTTCTCGCCGTGGGAGGGCGAATTCTCTTCCGGGATAGTGTTTGGGGAAGGCTCCGCTTTCCCTTTTTGGCCGATCATATCGCCTATAAACGACTTGGTCTGTACGATTTTCCGCAAAAGAAGTACAAGTCGCGGATCATATCCTCTATAATGCTTCTTCTGACCAAGATCCCGTCGATGCGCAAAGAGATCTACACCAAAAGGATGAAATCAGAGATGATCAAGCCTCTGCAGAAGATCGTTGAGGAGAAATAGAAAAAGCCATCCTGTCATCAGCCTCTCGACCTTCTTTTTCTAAGTTTCCCGCGTTTTCCTTCAGTCGTTGATAAAGCAGAACAGGATTGACCTTCATCAAGGTGGTGCCTATATTTTTGTCCTGGCATACCTGTAATACTTTAGCTCCATTGTTCTCATCGAGAAAATTGTACGCCGGAAGGAAGACATCGAAGCGAGCGTCTTCAGCGGCAGCCAGCGATTTCCCAGGCCTATTCAAAACGAAGGGCCTCGACCGGATTTGCCAGACTGGCCTTTATGGATTGAAAAGAGGTGGTGACCAGCCCGATAAGGAAGATGAGTGCTGCGGACAGCAGAAAGGTCAAGATCCCGATTTCTGTCCGGAAGGGAAAATCCTGAAGCCACCTGTTCATCATAAAATAGGACAGGGGCCAGGCGATGACATTGGCGATGACCGTAATGATTATCAACTCCTTGCTGAGCAGCACGACAACATTGGGGACGGATGCCCCCAGCACCTTACGAATACCGATTTCCTTGGTTCTCTGTTCGGCGACAAAGGCGGACATTCCGAGCAGGCCAAGGCAGGCAATAAAAATAGCCAAGGCTGTGAAATAAGTGAATATCTGGCTCAGTTTTTCCTGTGACCTGTACTGCATGTCATAGGATGAATCCAGAAAATGATAATCCAGCGTTCGGTTAGGATCGAATTCCCGCCATTTGTTTTTTAGGAAGGCCAGGGTTTCAGGAATGTTTCCAGGGGCTAATTTGACAAACACAAACCGGTAGCCAAAAAACCCAGCCTGACCGTAGTTTACGATATGACCTCTGATGTGTTTGTGGGGAGCCTGGAAATGCCAGTCCTTAATCACGCCGACGATCGTCTTTCCTTCGGGGGCGCCGGGTTGTTTGATGGTCTTCCCAATGGGATCATCCCAGCCGATTTCTTTAACCGCGTACTCATTGATCAAGATAGACTTCTTTCCGTCTGCGGGAAATTCCGGCGAAAAATTCCGGCCGGCCACGATGTCAATATCCAGAGTCGGGATGTAGTCGTGATCGATGCTGAAACCATCCATCATGACTGTCTTGCCGTCGGCCCATCCTTCAGGCTGGTAGGAGCCGCCGCTGGGTCGGCCGCCGGGTTCGTGAGATCCGGCCGCAACGTTGAGTATTCCAGGGTGTTTTTGAAGCTCCTGTTTAACGGCCTCAATAGACTGCCGGATCTTGTTCTCCATGATGGGCACGACCACGACATGCTCTTTGTCAAAGCCCAGGTTTTTGTTCTTCATGAAAAGGAGCTGTTTGAAAACCACAAGAGTGCAGATGATGAGCGTAATGGAAATTACAAACTGGGTGAGGACGAGGACCTGCCGGAAACGATAGTTGCCTAGGCCAGATTTGAGAATATCTTTCAGGACTTTGACAGGCTGAAATGAGGCCAGGAAAAAGGCCGGGTAGCTTCCTGCGAACAGGCCCACAAGGAAAGCCAAACCGATGAGCCCGGGGATCAGCCAGGGGATGAGCGTATAGTCGATGCTCAAAGGACGGTCGGCCAAGGAACGAAAAGCGGGAAGGGCGATTTGAGCCAGGACAACAGCTAGACCCAGCGATATGAAGCTGTAAACCAGGGATTCTCCCAGAAATTGTCTGATCAGCTTACCCTTGTCAGCGCCCAGGACTTTGCGCATCCCGACTTCCTTGGCGCGCGTCAAGGATCTGGCGGTCCCGATGTTCATGAAATTGAAGCAGGCAATAAGCAAGACAAACACAGCGACAAAGGCAAAGATATAGACATATTTGATATCGCTGTGGCCGGCTATTTCATGTCTATAATCTGAGTAGAGATGTGTTTTGGTTAAAGGCTGGAGATGCAAATCAAGGGCAGCGCCATACTGCCGCAGGGATTCGCCGGCATGCTTCTCTATGAGGGCCGGAAACTTCTGTTCCAATGCCCTGTCATCGGCATTTTCTTCGAGAAGGAGGTAGGCGTGAAACATGAAGGGCCCCATCCAGGATTCGAACATCTGTTTGTTCTCCTGAATGAACGTTTCGAGAGAAAGCAGCATATCGAAGGTGAAGTGGGAGTTGGACGGGACGTTTTGGATAACACCCGTCACCTTGCAATCGTGGCGATTGTTCAACTTCAACATCTTTCCGATGGGGTCTTGATCACCGAAATACTTTTCCGCCATCTCTTCGGTGAGGACCAAAGAATTCGCTGTCACCAGGGCTGATTTGGGATCGCCCTTCAACATGGGATAGGTGAAGACATCGAAAATTGTAGCGTCCGCATAAAAAATGCCTTCCTCATAAAACTCGATATCCCCGTGCTTCACGGGCGCCCTCCGGTATGGAAAAAGCCTGACCACTTCCTTCACTTCGGCGAATTCCTCGCGCATGCTGATCGATGACATGGGATTGGTCGTGGCGATCATGTTGGGAGTATTGCCCAGAGTCAAATTGGCGATAAGCCGGTAAATCCGGTCAGCTTTCTCATGATATCTGTCATAGCTGAGTTCAGTGAGGATGAAAGACAAGATAAGAATGCAGCAGGCCATGCCGATGGCCAGGCCGGCCACGTTGATCAGAGCATAGCCCTTTTGTTTTCTGAGATTCCTGAGGGCCATCAAGAGATAGTTTTTAAGCATAGATAAACTCCCTTCGCTATATCCAACTTCTGTCGATGGGGCAAGATGCGTCCATCAAATCTTTTTGGCCACTTTTTTATCCCCCGGCATGTTCATAACCATTCCTGTTACGCTGCCATTCTCATCCACATGGAAAGAGACACGCATAGGCGAGAATTTTATTTTGAACTCTGTCTCCGACCGGGGAAAGAGAAAATAGGGCTTTTCCCCGGCAGAGAGAACAACCAGTTGGCTCCCTCGTCTCTTAATTGAGAAAACATTTCCGTTTTCCGCCATTCTATAATCACCTTCATATTTATCGAGAATTTGAGGCAGGACTTTGGAAACAAAATTAATCTTTTTTAGATCATAGGAATTGTCGAGCAGATGGAAGCCGATGTCGTCAGCACTGATATTCATGTTGGACAGCACAACAACGCCCATTTTCTTTTCTTTGACGAATCCGGCAAAGGTTCTGAATCCACCGGTCCCGCCATTGTGCCAGACTATCCTTGTCTTTCCGTTGTCCCGGATATGCCAGCCAAGACCGACAGTCATCTCTTTACTACCGGTGTCGGCGCGCGATTCATGGGCCATCTCCATGGCCGGGAGTAGACTCGATTTGATCAATCCCATGTTGGCCGAGAGAAAAGTGAGCATGTTCTCAGCAGAGGAACGGATGGCACCGGCACCGGCCAGAACGGGGATATCCCAGAGAGAGACTTCGCCTTTGGCATTGTGGGGCTTGGCCAGTTTGGCCATCAACTCAGGTGTCAGGGTGATCACGGTGCTTTCCATTCCCAGCGGTTGGGTGATTCGCCGGACGATCAGTTTTTCATAACTCATTCCCGCTTTCAGGCTGAGGATATGGCCGAGAAGACCCATGGCCAGGTTGGAATATTCGTATTTGGCGCCGATATCTCTCTCCAAGGTACACTGAGATAGAAAATCATACATGCTCTGCACAGTGTAGCTGGCATAGGGATTGAGAGGGTCAGTCGGATTAAAATTTGAGGGCATCCCGGGCAATGCCGAGGTGTGCGTCGCCATATGCTCTAGGGTAATTTTCCTTCCATTGCGCGAAGGTATCTTCACATCCGGCGGCAAGTGATCCTCAGCCGGATCGGACAGGCTCACCGTATTTTTCAGCACCATATCCGCCAGAACAGTGCAGGTAAAGACTTTGGAAATCGACCCGATTTCATAAATGGAATGCTCATTCACAGGTCCATCATCATCCAGACCTACTGTTCCATGACAGAAATACTCAGTCCGGTCGGTCTCATCGACTACGCCGACAACAAGTCCGACTGTCTCTGCCGCCTCGACCCGTCTGTGAATGCTGACTTTAACCTCTTCGGGGATCGTGGTCGTTTTCGAAGCCCCCATCACACACGAGGCTACACAAATCGCGAATGTAACGACGAGAACTTTCGTAAAAGCGTATTTACAGTTTCTTCTTACCAACATTCACATCTCCTCAATGCCTGGATATGTGTAAGCTATCAGAAACCGACTCCGAATGTAAAGTTAGACACCTCCTCTTAACCATGATCTCATTAATCTCTACGGTAGAGCACGACAAAAGTTTTTCGTTTCCGGTCTTTATTTTTTAAACATTTCCATTCAGAAGTTGAGGCGTGGATCTGCTCCGTTTTTTAAATTGACCTGGTTTTTTCTGCCGTGATATTCTCTATCTAGAATGTCACCAGTAATAACCTTGGAAATTAAGGGGGATTCTTGAATGTTTGAATTACCGGAAATGATGACTCTGGCCAATCAAATGAATGAAACACTGAGGGGAAGGATAATCAAGCGGGGTGTTTTGGGAAACTCACCTCACAAATTTCTCTGGTACAACAGGACCCATGAAGAATTCGAGCAGCTAACAAAGGCCAAAAAGGTGGGCAAGGCGAGTGTCAAAGGGAGGTGGCTCTTTCTTCCGCTAGAACCGGGATATGTTCTGGTCCTGGGAGAATTCGGGGGGAGAGTGCTCTATCATCCGTCTGGATCATCTGTTCCTGAAAAATACCATCTCTACCTCATGTTCGAAGACGATTCTTTTTTTACGGCCACGACACAGATGTGGGGAGCTGTGGAGCTTCGCGAAAAAGGCAAAGAATACAGCGGAAAGTATGTCAAAGATATGAAAACGACTCCTGTTGAAGCAGAGTTCACCTATCACTATTTTGACAGGCTCATTGATGGTCTCCTGCAGGAAGGGAAAAAGAGTGTCAAAGGCCTTTTGACCCAGGACCAAACGATTCCGGGATTAGGCAACGCCAGCGCTCAGGATATCCTTTTTAATGCCGGGTTGCATCCTAAACATTCTATAAATGATTTGAATGATGAGCAAAGGCAAAAGCTCTATAACGCCATAATACAAACAGTCAATGAGATCACAGGTAAAGGCGGGCGAAACGATGAACACGACCTGCACAACAATCCGGGGCAATATGTCCGCCTCATGGATAAAAACGCGCTTAAGCATCCCTGTCCGCAATGCGGCGGCAAAGTGGAAAAATTGCAGTATATGGGCGGTGCCTGTTATGTTTGCCCCATATGCCAAAAATAATCAGATAAAGGAAGATACTGCGGCGACTACTGACTCAGTTTCGTGCTGATGAGCCGGTTGAGGCTGATTCCCTCCTCTTCAGCCTGGATTGAGAGCTTCCGATACAACGTCGCTGGAATCCTCACATTATTTATTACGGCGGAAGAGCTTTTTCAGGAGGCCATAAACGATGAAGAGCGGAGCATACCAGGCGACAGCTCCGGCAATAAGACCGATATTCTTTCCTTTGAGCATCTCCATCCAAAAACCGAACTGGCTGTCGCTGATGAGGTAGGTCCAGGTGGATGAGGGGCCCCTTATCCCAGCTTCAACCAGATCGATTTGTCCATCCTTGAGTTCGAGCGACTTGAATGTCTCAACGACCCCTTCCGCAATTTTGGCATCGAGGGCCAGAAATTCAGGCGTCACGATCCTGCTGAACTCATCGATGGGTGCCTGGCCGCCCACATTCACCAGGTGAATACTCTCCCTGACATCGGCGATCATCGCCAGGTGTTCCGTCCAGCACTGATCGATATGGAACAGGGTGATCTGTCTCTCGATCTCTTCCAGGCGATTCGGCCCGACAAGGGAAAGCCACTCCGCATACTTTTCCGGTTCCCCTCTCTCGAACAAATTTAGCTGTGATTTCCCAAAGAGAATATCCCGCCGTTTTGCAAAAATCTTCCGCCTCTGGTTTTCGATAAGGAAGGAGTAATTCCAGAGTGTCTTCCGGATTTCAAAATTCTGACCTTCCACCACCCGTTGCCCGTGCACGATCTCCCTGTTCACTAGAGGAACATCCAGTGCCTCATCCTGCTTCAGACTGCGGATGTGAGCGGGAACGCGGTTTCGTATTCCGTACCGTTCGATAAGGTTGTCCTCCAGGCTGACAAAGAACCGGGAGGATCCCGGATCACCTTGACGGCCTGCACGTCCCCTCAATTGAAGATCGATACGCAGGCTTTCATGTCTGTTTGTCCCGATGACCTGCAATCCACCCAGGGCAACGACTTTGCCTTTCTCCTGTTCCTTATCTCCCCCCAGCTTGATGTCTGTCCCCCGGCCCGCCATATTGGTGGAGATAGTCACGGCACCGGGCGCACCGGCCTTGGCGATGATTTTGGCTTCCAGTTCGTCGTTCTTGGCATTGAGCACTTGGCACTCGATTTTCGCCTTTTTGAGTTCTGCAGCCAATTCCTCCGATTCTTCGACACTGGCCGTGCCGACAAGAACCGGGCGCTCCCTTGTGCGGTTCTCCCTTATCTCTTCAATCAATGCCTTGAATTTGGCTTCTCTGTGCGTGAAAACCACATCCGGAAGATCCTCGCGGATACAGGGCTTATTGGGCGGAACGACGACAACCTTCAGGTTGTAGAACTCTTCCAGTTCATCGGCAGAGGCCTGAGCCGTTGCCGTCATGCCTGCAATTTTAGGATAGAGCTGCAAAAAGTGCTGGAGAGTGATCGATCCCAGAATCGAACCCCCGGCACCCAAGCGGAGTTTCTCTTTGGCCTCGACTGCCGCCTGAAGGCCATCGGGCCAGTGCCTGTCCTCCACAACGCGACCTGTGAATTCATCGACAATCTCTACCCGTCCGTCCCGCACGATGTAATCCACATCGCGATTCAACAAGTATTCGGCATGCAAAGCCTGGTTCACTCTGGTTAACAGGTCCAGATTTCCCGGATCATGGATGTTGCTGCAACCCAACAGAGCCTCAATTCTATGCAAACCGGAATCCGTCAAATAGATATTGCGTTTCCCCTCATCTGTCTCGATATCCTTATCCATCCTGAGGGATTTGGCGATTTCTGCCAGGTGGCCTGGATCTGTCTCCGGCTTACCTGTGGAACCGGCGATGACCAGGGGGACGCGCGCCTCGTCGATAAGGATAGAATCCGCCTCGTCTACGAGGGCAAAATGAAAGGGGCGGTGCACAATCTCGTCTTTGCTGTAGCAGAGGTTATCCCGAAGGAAATCAAAACCGGCTTCTTTTGCGGTCGAGTAAGTGATATCCGAAGCATAGGCTCTCTTTCGATCGAATTTACTCATGCCCTCCTGAACACACCCCACGCTCAGGCCGAGGAATATATAGATGGGCCCCATCCAGGCTGCGTCCCTCCGCGCCAGATAATCATTGAAGGTGTGAACATGAACACCTTCTCCCCTGAGAGCGTTCAGGTAAGCAGGAAGTACAGCGGCCAGCGTTTTCCCTTCCCCCGTGGGCAGTTCCGCGAGCTTGCCTTGATGCATAACAATGCCGGCGATGACCTGGACATCGAAAGGCCGCAATCGGATGGTGCGCCAGGACGTCTCGCGAACAAGCGCAAAGGCTTTCACCAGAAGGTTATCCAACGGAATGCCCTGGCGGGCCTGTTCGCTGAGTTCGGATGACATTTCCTTGAGGGTCTCATCCGGCAATCCGGATAAATTCTGTTCATTGATCTTCGAGAGAATCTCATGGTAAGGCTTGAGATCCAGCTCGATCGGAACGCCTCGGAGCTTATTGAACAAAGAACGTGCTTTCATCTTATCTGAGTTTTTCATTATACCTCTCTTTGTCCGTAGAAATCCAAAACCGTGATCAAAAGCATCACGAATGATCACAACCGCATTCAGCATGGAGTGTCGTCCCGGCTCTGGAAATACTCTGAATAGTCAAAGTCACACAGATAATAAGAGGGTCAAAAAGGAGGGCTCCGGGGTGATGCCGAAACCATGATGTGTCCTGACTTCGGACCGATGAGAGGAAAGAGTTCCCGTAAAAAGAAAATCAACAGGAGAAAAAAGAGAAGCGGTAAAATGAACAACAGAGGGGGAACAAGAAAGGCCGCCACAAAGACCACGAAAAGCAGAAAAAGGATAATCCCTTTCGTATGATTCGGTGGGATTTCCTGCCGCATACCTTACGCTAATCGGTTTCTGTCTTTATTGGGTTGTGTACTGCAGTGTTCGGCGCTGGCGGCGCTCCCGGATTTTGGCGAACGGCAATTTGGCGAGATAGGTGAACCCTCTCCAAACGTGTCTGCCGAGGAGTAACAAAATCACCCCTAAAACCGCACACACGATCGAAATGCCGATGCCCAGAATTCCATCGAGAGTGGGATCTCCGGAAATATTCATGATCACAATGTCATACTTATCCAGAAAATCAGGAGCGAAGATGTTCACGACAGAACCAATCATGCCGACCCAGCCGCCGACTATCAGGCTGAAACACAATGCGTAATACGTAAAAACGAGTGTCGCTACGGTAATGATAATCCCGAACAGGAGTGCTATCCCGCCGAGCCCCAGCGGAATTCCAAACAGACCGATCAAAGCACCGATGAGGATAAGGACGGGAAGTTTTTTCTTCTTCCCAACTTGAACCATGGTGTCCGGCATCCGGGAGGAGATGACTTCGGACGGTTCACCCAAGCGATCAAGGACATTGAAAATACGCTCGATCTCATCTTCGGTGGGATCAGAGGCAAAGGACTCATAGATATGGGATTGGATTTCCTTAAGCAGATCTGACTGATCGGATTCCGGGAGCCCTCTCAGTTTGTCCCTCAATCGCTTCAAATAGTTGTTAACGATTTTTGCGACTGAATCACTATAATTATTTGCCATGTTCACTCTCCTGCTTCATGTCGATTTTTTCCCCTTTGAGGGGCTGTGGCTTCCTATCAGGGATAGCAGAGGAACTTCTTACCATCTTAACCAGCTTGGCGAATTCTGAGTGCAGAACCTCAAAAGCCGCTTTGCCTTTTTCAGTCAGCGAATAATACTTGCGGGGAGGCCCTTGCTTCGATTCCATCCATTCTGACTGGACGAGATCCTCTTTGGCCAAGCGTCCCAGTATGGGATAGATAGTTCCCTCGGTGATCTCGATATCGCCTTCGTCAGATATGGACTTGATGAGCGAGTACCCGTAGTGACTCTCATGATAGAGACTCCCCAGAATGGCCAGCTCTAAAACGCCTTTTCTGAGTTGTTTGATTTTATTATCCATTTTTCTAGTACTTTGTATCACATTGTAGCTTGTATTTCAAGCTATTTTGTAATAAATATTTTCCAGCCAACAATAAAGGAAAGAAAGGGATATGGAAAATCTTTTGCGGATTAGTCTGAAGCTGGCACTTTCTCTTCCATAAAGGCCGTCGCAATAAACACGGCGGCTGATCCCAGAACAGCGGTAAGGAAAGGAGCCTGGAAGTGGAACACATATTCTCCCAGGACAGTGAGAGCAAATCCCACGACCAGCGCGGCTCCGGCCGCTGCCTGGCGTCCGATTTTAGTGTAAAAACCCAAAAGCGTGATCACCAAAACTCCTGCTGTCCCGAAAGCGGAGGCCGTAACGACAAGATTGTAGACGCCCTTTCCGTACAGGGCGATCACATAAGCGGTCAGACCCGCAATGATGACAACGAGACGTGCGCTCAGCACGCGGCTCTTGTCGGTTTTGAGACGAAAAACCGGCACTATGAAATTATGTGAGCAGAGGGCTGAAATGGCCAGCAGGATGCTGTCTATCGTGGCCAGAATCGCCGAAATCAAAGCCCCGGCAAAAACGATGAAAAGAACCGGAGGCAAAATCCGGCCCGCCAGCTTGATCAAATACTGCTCGGGATCTTCCACATCGGGAAGAATAGAAGGGCCGATGAGGCCGAGAAACACGGGAACAGCGCCCAGAGCAAAATAAACCATACAGGCGACAAAACTCGCCCTACGGGCCACGGATTCAGTTTTGGCGGCCAGGAGCCGGGAGATGGCTTCCTGAGCAACTAGGGACCCGAGGACAGGAACCATCCACCTGTCCATTCTTTGGAGGAGGCCCTCCTGCGGAGCGATGAAACTCAAGCGGGCGGAATCCATGTTGACAAAAATCTGCTGGATTCCGGAAAAATCTTTGAGCACTATCACGAACAGCGTTACCAGACCGACAGCGATGATACCTCCCTGGATCAAATCTGTGTAGACATCGCCCAACAAGCCCGCCAGATAGGTGTACATCAACACAAATGCCGCCGATAGGGTGATGGCCAAAGTCACATCCAAGGCGGTTGTGACGGCGACAATCTGACCGAATGCTCTCAGCTGGGCGGCAGCCCATATCAAGGAAGAAGGGACCAGTATAATAATGGCAAATCTTTCGATGAAGGATCCGTATCTTTCCCGGTAGTAGTCGGCCAGCGTTACGTATCGGCCGCGACGCAGTCTGGCCGCCAGGAGCAAACCCATCAAAAGGAGACACAGAGTATAGCCGAAGGGTTCCGCTCGGCTTCCTGATAAGCCGGTCTGGTACACGGCCGCCGAAGATCCGATACAGGTTTCTGCTCCGAACCAGGTCGCGAAGAGAGACAGGGCCACCATCGGGAGCGAGAGACTGCGCCCCGCTAAGAAATAGTCATTCTCCGAATGAATTCGCCTCGCAATCCAAAGGCCGATGAGGACCTGAACACCCAGGTAGGCGAGGAGAAACAATCCGTTCAAATTGTTTATCCCTTGGAGCTCCGGTCTAGGTTTCGCCCTCCAATTGCCAGAGCAAGAAGCTCAAGGTTTCAGCCAGGTTTTCAATCTGCTCGCTAACCGGCTGGCCCCCTGAGTGGCCCGCAGTTGTGTGATAACGGAGAAGGACTGGCTTGTCGGATCCGGTGGAGGCCTGCATCAGCGCCGTCATTTTTCGAGCGTGGAGCGGCGCCACACGCGTGTCCGCATCGCCAGTGATAAAAAAGATTGCCGGGTATTTTGTGCCTTTGTTCACGTGATGATAGGGCGAGTATTCATAGATGTATTTGAACTGTTCAGGATTTTCGGAGGACCCGTATTCCGGGACCCAGTAGCGCGCAACCAAAAACTTATGGTATCTCACCATATCGAGCAAGGGATAGGTACAGATGACGGCCCCATAAAGGTCCGGACGCTGTGTCACAGCGGCACCCACCAGCAGACCACCGTTGCTCCCTCCTTCAATGGCCAGTTTTTGGGCCTGCGTGTAGCCTTCACTGATGAGATACTCCGCCGCAGCTATGAAGTCGTCAAAGACATTCTGCTTGTTGGCCATCATTCCCGCTTTGTGCCATTCCTCGCCAAACTCTCCCCCGCCGCGGAGGTTGGCAAAAGCGTAGACGCCTCCCTTTTCGACCCAAGCGACGGCATCAGCAGAAAAAAACGGCGTGAAGCTGATATTGAATCCTCCGTATCCAGTCAGCAGTGTGGGATTGGAGCCATCCAGTTTGATTCCTTTTTTATGGACGACAAACATCGGAATTTTTGTCCCATCTTTGGAATCATACCAGAGCTGTTTAATCTCATACTGCTCGCTGTCAACGGGAATCTCAACCTTGGACCAGACTTCCTTCTCCCCACTGGCCACATCATAGCGATAAATAATCGTGGGGATATGATAAGAAGTGAAAATAAAGAAGGCCTCGTTGCTATCCCAATGACCGCTCAGCCCGCCGACTGTTCCAATCGTAGGGAAGGAAATCTCCCCGACGCGCGTGCCATCCGGCTCGAAGATGACGACTTTTGACTTGACGTCTTTCAGGTAATTGATAAAGAGCTTTCCGCCGACAAAAGTCACCGGAAGCCCGAACAAGCCCTGCATGACCATATCGCTTTCTGGAATAATTTCCCTCCAATTCTCCCGGCTGGGATTTTCGGGATCTGCGGCTAAGAGCCGTCCGTTGGGTGCTTCCCAGTTGGTCTGAACATACAGGGTGCCTCCGACCACACCGGCCATGGTCCGGGCGTCCAAATCGTTGACGACCGTAGCTATGGGTTTATCCCCGGCAAGATCTTTAAGGTAAACTTCCGTTTTCCCCGAGGAGCCCTCCAGGGCAATGATTGAGAGCCAGCGACCATCCTCAGACGGGAAGGCAAATAGAATCTTGCCCAAGCTGTAGCCCTCTCCAAAAATTTCTTTATCTGCAGCCAGGGCTGTTCCGAAGCTGTGATAGAGGATGCGCGGGCCTTTCATGCTCATCCTGGTGTAGAAAAAGCCCTTCTTGTCAGGCATGATCGAAACACCGAAATAAAGACCGCGGGGAAGCACGTCTGGAAGATCTTCCCTGGTGTCAACATCCAGAAACTTGATCTCCAGTTCATCCTCGCCACCCTTACGGATGCCGTAAGCGAGCAAATGGCCATCATGAGATATATCCTGAATGTTGACGTTCGTTGTCTTGTCTTCGCTTAGGGGATGAGGATCGATGAGGACCTTGTCCTCACCATCGAGGCCTTGTCTCATGTAGATGACAGAGAGCTCCTGATCGGCACGTCTTTTTGTCAAAAAGTAGCGGCCTCCTCTTTCGGTGGGTATGCTTATTGTGTCGGTCTTGATGAGTTTGGCGGCAAGCGCCTTCAATTCGTCACGGCTGGATAAGGAACCAAGGATGGAATCCGTGTAGGCATTCTGAGCAGCGATCCACTCCCGCGTCTCAGGGCTTTTTTGATCTTCCAGCCAGCGGTAGGGATCGGCGATATCCACGCCGTGCAGTGTGTCCACGGCTTCCACGACTTTTGTTTCGGGTGGAGGTGGCACTCCAATATCTTTTTTGCAGCTCTGAACAGCGCCAAAAAGGATAGCAATGAGAGAGAATAACAGAATACACCTAGCACAGAGTTTTAAACGCTGTCTATCCATTTGAACCTCCTTGAGTGTGCATCAGAAATATTTCCTATATCATGTCACAGCCCTCATGTCAAAGCATAGCCTCGCCTTTGGAAGCATCTCCAGATCCACTCTCAACAAATGAACAGGAGGGATGATTTAGGGCAATGAATTGACGCTGTCAATGCGCTATGATATAGGTTACATAAAGACTACAATCGAGCGAGGTGAGTCATGCATAAATCAAAGTCGAAGGCTTCCTACATCTTTATTCCGCTTGTTGCAGTTCTGATCCTCATCGTATCCCTGGCCACATTCACGTTCCAGACTGACAGCCAGAGCAAAAAATACGAAAAAACAGAAATGATGATCCCGATGAGGGATGGCGTCAAACTGAAAACCTACATTTTCAAGCCTGCGGATATGATTGAGCCGCTTCCCTTTTTGATGCTGCGCACGCCCTACGGAGCTCAAGGCTACGGAACAGCAATCACCATGATTTACAAGCACCTGGCAGATGAAGGTTATATCTTTGTCATCCAGGACCTCAGGGGACGATTCGGTTCAGAAGGGCAATTCGTCATGATGCGTCCGCCAAAAGATAAAAGCAATCCTAAAAACATTGATGAGGGGACCGACACCAATGACACCGTTGAATGGCTCCTGAAAAATGTCCCTCATAACAACGGGCGAGTCGGCTTTTTCGGGATATCCTACGGGGGGTGGACCACAGTCCAGGCTATGATCGATCCTCATCCGGCCATAGTGGCTTTTTCACCTCAAGCATCTCCCGAAGACATGTTCATCGGCGACGACTTCTCCCACAACGGGGCATTCCGCCTTGCACCGAGCTTCGGCTATTCGGCCATGATGGAATCGGGAAAGACCAACCTGCCCTTCAAGTACGATCAGCACGATGCCTACGAGTTCTACCTCGATCTGGGAGCCCTCCACAACGCCAACGATAGATATTTCCACGGTCAGATCCCTTCCTGGAACGACTTCATGGCCCATCCCAACTATGACGAGTACTGGAAGAGTATAAACGTAAGCAGGTATCTCAAGAAGCTTCATGCCCATACCCTCCATGTCGCCGGATGGTGGGACGCCGAGGATTTCTACGGACCGATGAAGATCTACGATCACCTGGAGAAGATGGACAAGGACAATAAAAATTTCCTCGTCGTCGGACCCTGGCGTCACGGAGGCTGGGCCAGCGCTGACGGGCGCAAGCTCTGGGACATCGATTTCGGGAGCAAAACCAGCCTCTACTACAAGGAAAACGTGGAAGGGCCCTGGTTTGCCTATCATTTGAAGGATAAGGGGAAGCTCGAATTACCGGAAGCACTCACATTCATCACCGGCGCCAACGCATGGGAGCGTTATGATGCCTGGCCTCCCGCATACATGACCAAGGATAAGAAACTCTACTTCCAGGCCGGGGAGGGATTGTCCTTCGATGAGCCGTCCGATGAGGGACAGAGCGCTTTTGACAAATATATCTCCGACCCGGACAAGCCGGTTCCCTACACCAAACGACCCATGCCGGGTTTCTGGCAGGGTGCATCGGCGGAGTGGAAAATCGAGGACCAGCGCTTCGTTCATAAACGGCCGGACGTGTTGAGTTGGGAAACAGAGCCGCTCACAGAGGATGTCGTGGTTTCAGGAAGAATCGTGGCTCATCTCTTTGCCTCAACAACCGGAACGGATTCGGACTGGATCGTCAAATTTATCGATGTCTATCCTGAAGACTACACGAATGTGAAGCTTCGCGGCTATCAGCTGATGATCGCCGATGAGGTGCTGCGAGGAAAATTCAGGAACAGCTATGAAAAGCCCGAACCCGTAGAGGCCAACGAGATAGTCGAATATGTGATCGACCTCAACAGCCGCAACCACTGCTTCAGAAAGGGTCACAAAATCATGGTTCAGGTGCAGAGCACATGGTTTCCTCTGATCGGCAGAAATCCACAGAAGTTCATCGATATCCCGAAAGCCACAAATGCAGACTACCAGAAAGCCACCCAAAAGGTGTTCCGAAGTGCCGAATATCCCTCGCACCTTGTCATTCCTTTCGTTGAGAAATAAGTGTATTACCCTCAGAATCGGGATTTACCATTGGATACAATTGACCACCGGCAACGAGAACCATAGTGCTCAAAGCCTAAAGACTGGCCAGGCCATGTCTGACTGTGCGAGGTGAAGATGGGATTGAATCCGGACGTTTTGGTCATCGGGGGAGGGGCGGTTGGGATCTGCTGCGCTTATTATCTGCATCGACAAGATCTTGACGTTGCGCTGATCGAACAGGACGAGATTGCCTCCGGCTGCTCTGGGGCGAATGCAGGATTGCTCGTTCCCAGCCACTCCATACCGCTGGCCTCACCCGGCGCACTGAGCTTGGGGCTCAAAAGCATGTTCAAACCGGCCAGCCCTTTCTATATCAGACCTCGCCTGGATTATCAGCTATTTCGTTGGCTTTGGCAGTTTGCCCGGTCTTGCAGAGAGAAGAGAATGCTGGCAGGGCTGGAAAAACTCAGGGAACTCAACTACGCCAGTATGGAGCTTTACCAAAACCTTATTGAAGATGAAAAACTCGATTGCGACTACAGCCAAAAGGGATGGCTTCTGGCTTATAAAACCGCGAAGGAGTACCAAAGCGCTCAGGAAGAGGCAGCTCTTCTGGAGAAGTATGGCGTGGCCGCCAAAATTCTGGATACTCAAGAGACACTGGCCATGGAGCCGACACTCAAGCCTGATATGGCTGGCAGTGTGTTCTACCCGGATGACGCCCATCTGGATCCGAAGAAATTCGTGACGGCTCTGGCTGAGCGCTGCCTGGAACACGGCATGACAATTCAGAAAGCCACAAAAGTGAATGGATTTGAGATCGCCAACGGGCAGGTGATCGGAGTAAAGACAGCTCAGGGCCTTCTCAAACCAGGGCAGATCGTGCTCTCCGTGGGCGCATGGTCCGGGCAAACAGCTCGGCTGCTGGGATTCGGGCTGCCCGTTCAGCCGGCCAAAGGCTACAGTATTTCCATAATCCGACCCAACCCCTGTCCAACCGTGCCCCTCTATCTCAGCGAGGCTAAGGTCGCAGTAACACCCTTTAGAGACAGATTGCGTTTTGCGGGCACCTTGGAGTTGTCGGGTATGAGTCAGACCATTAGTTGGCGGCGGGTTAGCGCCATCCGCAAGGCTGCCGAGGAGTATATGGAATCCATAGAGGCCGGAGGAGAACCGGAGATCTGGTGCGGCTTGCGACCCTGCACACCGGATGGATTGCCTCTGATTGGCCGCTTGGCATCATACAGAAATGTTCTCGTGGCCACAGGTCATGCCATGCTGGGCATTCACCTGGCGCCTGTCACAGGGAAACTGATTGCACAAGTTGCATGCGCGCAAAAACCGGATATCGACCTAGCTCCCTACCGAGTCGACCGATTCCAGTGATCTCAGCCCGTGAATGATTCACATTTCCCCTCACTTATTCATAAAAAATCCGACATTTTTATACAAAAATTCCTATAATTCTATCGTTGAATTTTTATTAAAACCCTTGATTAACAATACACATGAAGAGGGAGAAGAGCACAATGTCCGATAAAAAGGGAGAACTTGAAGGAAAAGTGGCAGTTGTGACCGGAGGAGGCCGGGGGATTGGACGCGGCATCGCCGTTCAGCTGGCCCGAGCAGGAGCGACCGTGACTGTTGCCGATATTGACACGAAAATGGCGTTGGCAACTGCAAAAATCCTGACCGAACAGCACGGCAAAGCCATCCATTGTGCGGTGGATGTTACGGACGAGAAGTCAGTCGCATCCATGGTGCAACTCACCTTGGATACCTATGACCGACTGGATATCCTGGTGAACAATGCCGGGATCATGTTCAGGACCCGCCTGATGGACATCTCTCTGGAAGAGTGGAAAAGCGTTCTCGAGGTGAACCTCACTGGACCCTTTATCTGCACTCACGCCGTCGTTCCTTTGATGAAAGACAGAGGTTTTGGCCGGGTAGTGAACATATCCTCCTCGGCCGGCCGGAGTGTAAGCACACTGGGAGGTGCCCATTACACGTCCTCCAAGGCAGGGCTTCTCGGATTAACACGGGCTGTGGCCAAGGAAGTCGCCCCCTTCGGGATCACCGTGAATGCCATCTGCCCCGGCCTCATCCAAACCCAAATGGCTGTCGATACGACCGCACCCGAAGAGCTGCGGATGTTTCTGGATTCTTTCCCTATCAACAGGTTGGGCACACCCGAAGAAATCGGCGACCTTGTCGTATTCCTATGCTCGGAAAAATCCGCCTATATCACCGGGGCATCGATCGACATCAACGGCGGGGATCTGATGATCTGACTAATGATGCTCGCCGCTGTTATGGGCGTCCATTAGCTTTTCGCTGAACCACGACCAGAGTTTTTTGTGGAAATCATAACTGGGCGGATTCTGTTCCAGGATTGTGGCCAGGCTTTTTTCCTTCTTATATTCGGGTAGAAATCTAAATTTGGCCGTTTTATCCCAAAGCCAGAATACCTCAGGATGAAATTGCACGCCGAGGACATGGGGAAATCGCTCATGTTCTATAGCTTCGACAACTTTTCCATCCAGTGAGGTGGCGATGATTTTCATCCCTTTCCCAAGCTTGTCGATCATCTGATGGTGTGCCGTGACCACTAAGGGCTGGTTCTCCGGACTGAAGCCAAGCACAGAACAGAATTTGCCAGCCTTGATCAGCTGGATGGGATGCATAAGCCAAGGCGAGAGTTTTTCCTCCGGATACAGTTGCGCGTAAGGATTCCTGTGCAGCAGTTCTACCGGCATGGCTGCAACATCTTCCAGGTATTTTTTTCCGTAGGCCTCGGACCAGATGTCCTGAATCATCGACCCGCCTGTGCCCACATTCAAAGTCTGGCATCCCAGACAGATGCCCAAAACAGGATATCTGGGGTTAGTTTCGAGAAAACCGGCAAAATTCGTGTCCTGTGATCCTCCCAAAAGATGAAACACCATAGACAGCGCCAACAAATGCCGGTATGGCGTCTGGATGTGGGTGTTGATACTGGTTTTCTGTCCGTAGATTTGGGGCTGAATATCGGCGCCGCCAAAGAAAATGATGCCGTCGGCCGATTTGAAGATGTCCTCGAAGTCTGCCGCACATCCGTTTTTCTGAAAGAGGGTGCCCGCGCTCAGTTCGCCTTTGATTTCACGGAATTTGAACCAGCCGATGTTGTTCTTTTCAATGTACTCTCTGGCTTTGCCGAAGTCGGTCAATTCCTTCGCATGATAAATGCCGGTAACCTCGAGATCCTCAATATCGAGAAGTCCATTTTTCCGGAGTTCATCGAGCACTTTGACATGAAACTCGTCCGGGTAAAAAATGGCCAATTTGACTTTGTCTCCAGTATGCAGAGTCGCATCAGAATTGCTCTTGGAGGGTGCCGCAAGGCGCGCTCCCGCAGAGATCAAAAGACAGAATAAGATAAGAACAATCATCTTTTTTAAGAGAAAAGATTTCATGACGCCATCTCCATTTTTGCAGTGAACTTGCTCATAATAAACGTACAGGGATTATAATCAGCCATGCGGATTTTGGCAATACCATTTTACCTGAAGGCTCATCCTCAAAATGAATATCTGATTCAAGACGCTGCGATGAATTCGAAGGCCGTCTGAAGCCTGCTCTTCAAAAGCTAGCTTTTTGAAGCCTTCTGTTTGGCTTTGGAAAGTATATTCTGAAGGTCGGCCTGTTCGTAGAGAATGCCGCCAACGACGACAGCATTAATTTTCAAAGTATTGCTGATATTTTCTAAGGGATTGGCATCCAACACAACAAGGTCAGCTATCTTACCGGCTTCAACCGTGCCTAGGGAATCACCCAAACCCATAAACTCGGAAGGCAGCCTGGTCGCACTAGCCAGAGCTTCCATCGGAGTCATCCCGATCTTCTCAACCAGGTGATGAAGTTCATCGTGAAGACTGAAGCCCGGATAGACCAGCGGCACTCCTAAATCGGTGCCCGCCATAATCTTTACGCCCTCTTTATGAAGTTCGCGCAAGAAGGCATAGCCGGTGTTGAAGAGCTTTTCCCAGTCGATCCCGGACATGTATTTCTCAAGAGAGATCGATTCCTCCCAGAAGTCAAGAAGTCCTTTGGGCAAGTAAGGCCGGCGATAGTCCAGTTCCCCGTTTCTGTCATCCAGAATGGCTAAGGTCTGTTCCTTCGGGATCAACCTGCTCCGGTCAGTCGCCAGGGTAGGGACAAAGACCGTGCCGTTTTTCTTTAATTTGGCAATGAGATATCCCTTCTCCACTTCGCTCATTTTTTCGATATTCGTGAAAAAGTTATGCTCAATACTCCTCTGGCCGGCATCGGAAGCCTCGGCTAGAGTCACCATCATCGGAAGATGTCCGAAAACAGGTAGGCCCGCATTTTTAGCCGCATCCAGGATGGCGTAATAAGTTTCCTTGGAGGCACAAGTCCGGATCTTCAGAAAATCAACCCCCAAAGCCGCCACCGCGTTTACCTTATCCACGGCCTCTTCAGGGTTTTCCACACCGACCCGCTTGGGAAGAAGAGGTTTGTGCAAGAGCGTCTCGACCATGGCAATCCATTTGGCACTCTCGAGCATCGGGCCGGGCATTTTGATCCGGGGGCCTATCAATGTTCCATCCTTGATTTGGCTGCGTATTTTCTCCATTTGGACAAAATCGCCCCCCATATCCCGGACGCTGGTGATACCCATAGCAATAAAGAGGGGTGCTAAATCTTCTCCGCCCGCATAGAAATGCACGTGCATATCCCAGAGTCCGGGAATGATGTATTTTCCGGAAGCATCCACGACTCTGGCCTTTTTCGGGACTTCAACTTTACCCTTATCGCTAATAGCCCTGATTCGGCCATCTGAAATAACGACGGAAACCCCGGATTGCGGTGCTGACCCAGTGCCATCAATCAATGTGACATGCGTCAAAACAAGTGCATCCGGCTGCTGTTGGCAAGCCCCTCCACAGAATATCAGACAGATCACCAATATGAATATGGTTCTTTTCATGGTTTCACCTTTTTCTTATTTACATATCCTTATTTTCATATCCAAGATGTGATGTGGAAGGATTCAAAAAAACAATACTACGCAAAAGACTCTTAGTCAAAGCGCCTGACCTGTCTTTTTGAAGGAGGATTGACAAATCCATTTCCTCGCAGTCAACAAAGTCTCTGGCGGTGATCAAAAGGCTATTTTTGATGATCGCAACTGCCTAAAAACTCCAGAACCCGCTTATTTATTGTCTCCGCCTGCACAACGGTTAAATCATGACCTGCGTCGGGAATTAATTCCGCGATTATTTGGGGAGCGACTCTCTTTAGACGTTGCACAGCCGCCTGGGGAGAGTATATTTTTTCATTCTCGCCGACAAGATAGAGAGTGGGAACCTTGAGGCTGCGCCACTCCTCATCACTCAAAACCGTGGGACTGACGAGCATCTTTGGCTTGAAGCACTGAAGGCCCAAAAACGCATTATCCACTACCTCCTCCAGAGCTGTACGGCCGGCCTCATCGGCATTGACCAAATCCTCCATCAGCCAGTACATGAAACTCTTGGAAAAATGGCGATGCGGGATCAAACAGACCAGGGCGCGCAGGGCCCACTCAGACGTTAAAGGCAGCACAGTGGAGGCCGGGGCTAAGAGCACAACGCGGTGGAGCCGGCCGGGAAAACGGACGGCATACTGGCTGGCCAACCAGCCTCCATAGGAGAGCCCCATGAGATTGATATTATCTCCCAAGCCAAGAGCCGTGAACAGCTCATCCAACCAGCTCGTAAAATCTCCCGGTGTCTTGAATTTTTGTGTGAACACGCTCCTTCCGACGTCATAAATGTTATCCAATGCATAGGCTCGGTAAAACAAGGACAGGTCTTCGATGTTGGGTGCCCATAACAGTGAGGTGGCACTGGCTCCGGGCAACAGCACCAGCGGAGGTGCATCGACAGGTCCGCTAATCCTGACGAAGGTTTGGCCGAAAGATGTCTCCACAAGCCAGGTCTCTGATCGGACTGGCCACTCCTCAGCCCTTTTGTCATACGATCGCAGATAGAGCTCCATAGCCTTAGGGGAACGGAAGGGATGATGGGCTGAGATATCCATGAGAGCCGCCCTCGCGATGACAACCGGCAAGATCACACTCAATGCCAGGAATATCACGGTCAGGAGGATATAAACAGAGGACCTATTAAATTGTCGCAATGTGTATGACGATCCAATTTCGTGGGATTTCCTGTAGGCTTGAACGACCGAGTATGCTTTCAAAACAACAAACATGATCACAAAGACCGACAGGAAAAATAATGTGTTCGAACTGAGATAATTAGAGAGCACAAAGAGGGAAATCCCCAAACCAACAATCACTTTTAAAACGAGCCCCTTGGCAAGCTCGCCGTTATAAATTTGCCCCAAGCCAATAGAGATCAGACTCAAGAAAACAGCCACAGCAGGTTTTCTCTTTTTATCCGAAGAATTGGGCTCTCGCTGAGGTTTTGGATTGCTCTGCATCATTAATCGACGTCTCCATGCGTCTCCATAAATGTTGACTTCGGCTCCCTTAATTGTATACCTCTTACAGTATATAACGAAAACGGTGCGAATAAGTTAGAACTTTTAGGCTGAAATTCCGTTCTATGAAATAAGGAGAGGAGGTTATCGGGATGAACAGACACAGAACTATTCATAAAAGCATGGCCATCGTCTGCTGTCTATGCATCGGTTCCTTGTTTTTTGGGGCTCAGGAAAACACGGATACTCCGTATGATCCCAAGAGTCGATTCTCACCTCTAGAATTACAAGAGGATTTTAAAATTCTGAGGGATGCCCTGGAGGAGGGACACGCCGGCCTTTACCGCTACACTCCCAGGGAGCGCTTCGATGAACACTTCGATGCCGTCGCCAATAAGCTTGATCGAGAACTTACCGAAACCGAATTTCTTAAGATGCTTCTGCCGCTGGTGGCCGGCATCAACGACGGCCACACGGGCATCATACCCTCAGAAGCAGGCTATGCCTATTTTGAAAATCAAGCAACGCTTTTCCCGTTCAACTTGAGATTCGTCGACAGGAAGGCCTATTTGTTCCGCAATTACAGCGAGAATAGAGATGTTGAGATGGGAAGCGAGCTAGTGACCATAAACGGAAATCCTGTCTCCGATGTCATCGCAAAGATGCTGCCCCTCCTGTCTTCCGATGCCCATATCGAGACATCCAAGTTCAGACAGATGGAGAGCACGGCCTATTTTGGCCGGCTTTTCAATCTGCTTTACGGCGCTGCAGAATCCTATACCCTGCGAATCACTCCGCCAGGAGAAGAGCGGTTGACAGAGATCGAAGTCAGAGGAATTAAAGCTAAGGATACCAATGCCATATTTCAGGAACGCTATTCTGAAGCCGCCAAAGACGAGCCCCCGATTGAATTGAATTACAGGGGTGATATCGCCATACTCACCATAAGGACCTTTACGGCATTTGATTTCGGGAGAGCAAAAATCTCCTACAAAGATTTCATGAAGAAGGCTTTCGGAGAGTTGAAGGAAAAGCAGATCGGAAACCTCATCATCGACCTCCGCAACAACGGCGGAGGGAGCGATGAGTACGGAAAAATTCTCTTTGCCTATCTCACGGCCGAGCCTTTTCGATATTACGCCGCTCTCGAGACGAAAAAAAATGAGTACGCCTTCTTCAAATACACGAATATCTCTCCAAAAAGGCACAGGCTGCCAGAGAAGCGATTCCGGAAAAACGAACGGGGTTGGTACGATCAACTGGGTCATCCCAATCTCGGCACGCAAAATCCCATTGAGCCTACATTCGAAGGTAAAGTCTATATCTTGATCAACGGGCGCAGCTTTTCCGCAACCGGGGAATCCACGTCCCTCATCCACTTTCATAAAAAGGCTGTCTTCATCGGAGAGGAGTGTGGGGCCGGATACTACGGCAACACATCGGGCATGATGCCTATGGTAACTCTCCCTTACACACAAATCAGAATTGTCATTCCCTTGGTCAGATACACCATGGCCGTATCAGGCTATCCCGGAGACAGAGGAATCATTCCCGAGTATCAAGTCTCACCCACCATTGAGGATCTTCTCCAGGATAGGGACACCGTCATGGAATTTGCGGTGGATTTGATCAGGAAAAAGGGAAAGGCGCTAGACGAGTTTCGTTCCTCTAATTCTTGAGTGTGTTTTTCAGTACGAGATTGATGAGTTTATCCTGATAGGCTTCTGGATCACTCAGATTGGGCATGTGACAGGAGTTCTCGAACCAGACGATTTCCTTATGCGGAGCTTTCAGCACGGAAAAATAACGTTCCAGGAGCTCGAAGGGCACCTGGTAGTCACATCTGCCCGTGAAAAAATAAACGGGAATCTGTAATTCCGGAACATCTTCAAAAAAATTCACTGACATCAATTCATTCCACATCAGAGATATGCTCTGCATGAAGGCCTTCATAAAATTTGCATTATCGGCCTTCGTGTAATACGGGGATGCTTCTCTTATCTTTACAAAATCAGTAAAAGAGAGGTTGCGCATGGACCCTCCGTATCTGGCAAGCAGCATTCTCTGTGTAAACAGACTTTGATATCCTCCTTGATAGGGAGGAGGCCCAATCTTTTCGAGTAATTTGATGGCTTTCTCATCTCCTGCTTTTTTGGCCTTCTCGACCGTGTATTGATAGGAGATCATCTCCCCTTCTTTGGCATTCACTAACTGGCCCATTCCGATATAAGCATGGAGGGACTTCGGATGTCGATAAGCCGTGTAAAGACCAAGCACACTTCCCCAGGAATGGCCTATCAGGAAAATCTTGTCTTTGGAGAAACGGCTCCGGAGCAGGTGCATGAGCTCATGAGTATCGGATAAAAACTGCTCGATGTTCATCGTCTCTTCGGGTATGTCCGGATCGTATGATTTTCCAGCGCCCCGTTGATCCCAGTTAACCACAACAAAGTGTTTTTCCAGGCTTGAGGAATCGATGTGCGTGTGGGGCATTTCGCAAAATCCAGGCCCTCCGTGCAGGAAAAGCAGGATGGGATTAGCCACATCATCTCCCCGGATGAGAATCCACTGTTTAACGCCGCCCAGGGTAATTTCTTCCAGAGCATCAATCCCTTCTTGCTTTCTGGCCCCATCGGCAAAAGCTAACAGCAGCGCAAAAATAAAGAGAATTGTGGAAGCCAATCTAGTTATTAGTGCCTTTGTATTCATTGGGAATTCTCCTTAAACTTTTTTGCAGATCCAATACAAGCTATAGTCACCACATTCATAAAAAGCCGAGGATCGCTCCTCTGATTTATTCTACGAATTAGAGGTAAGGGAGGTTTTGTCTTGATCCTCACTATCCTCAAAAAAAATGCTCTGCACCTCTTGTGGCGGAGGGGAGGTCATCCTGCTGACTGCGACAAAAAGCACCAAGCAGACAACTGATCCGAAGATGGCGGGCCATACTCCCCCGATCCAGTTATCGAGACTGCGGTACTTTAAATAGCCAAGAATATACCAGAAGACACAGCTCAGAGCACCACCGATCATGCCTGCGATTCCGCCCTCCCTTGTGGCTCTCGACCACCAGAGGCCAAGGAGGAAGGGAAAGGTGAAGGCCGAGGCCATCAGGCTGAAGGACATGGTCACAATCCACAGGATGGCGGCCGGTGGTTTCAGGGCAACCAGGAGGGCCAGGATACCAATCACCAGAGTGACCGTGCGGGCAATCCGGAGTCCTTTCTTCTGGCCGATTGAGGGATTGACAAAACGGACATAGATGTTTTCCACGACAAGAGATCCCGCTAGAAGCAGGATGGAATCGATGGTGGACATCATGGCTCCCAGGACCGCAGCGATGATAATTCCTCCCAAGATTGGGGGAAGAAGCTGGGAGACCATGGTGGGGACGGTCAGATCAGGCCGCTCCAGGTTGGGGAGCAGAACGCCTCCGGCGATGGCCACCAGCGTTGCCGAGAGGTAGATGAAGGACTGGAAGGTGATCGAGTAGACCATGGCCCCCTTGAGGGTTTTGTCATCTTCGGGGATCAGAAAACGGGTTACCGAAGCTGGAGATCCGCCGATCTGGAAGAAGCCCCAGACGATAAAGGCCGATACAACCCACACCGCCGGCATCTTCCCGAGGAAGGAGATGGCTCCGGGGTTGAGCTGGGCATACTGCAGGTGCATTCCGGAAAAGCCACCCGCAGCAATAACGGCCACGGGAGCCAGAATAGCAAACCCGATGACCATGATCAAACCCTGGATCAAATCCGTCCAGGCCACAGCGTACATGCCTCCCAGAACAGTATAGAGAATGACGATGCCGCCGAAGACGAACAATCCTGCGAGGTAAGGCAATCCGAGCAGGACTTCAAAGATGTTTCCGGCTGCTTTGAGCTGCGCTGCAATCATCGGGATAAAAGCCACCAGCATGATGACGGTGCAGGTCAGGCTGGCCGTTTTGCTGTAATAGCGCGCCTCAAAAATATCGACTATGGTCACACTCTTTATCCGGCTGGCAATTTTTCGCAGCCGGCTCCCCAACAGAATGTAAGAAAACCAGGGAGCGGCAGCCGAGGACAAGGCCGCCGGAGTAAAATTGTAGCCCAATATTTTTTCAGTTCCCACCGCCCCCATGTATGTGCTTCCGCTCATCTGAGTGGCAGAAAAAGAGAAGCCCACTGTAGCCGGGCCGAGTTTCCCCCTGGCAATGAAATAATCTTTTTTGGACCTGACTCTTCGGTTAAACCAGAATCCGAGAGAGAGCATCGCCAGAAAATAGAGGGCGAGGACAATGATGTATTGAAGAGAGAGACTCATTTATTTAAGCGTGTTTTTGACTCTCACCGTTGCGGCGCCAGGGATTTCACCTGCCAGTCTTAACGTAAAATAGGGAAGCAGCTATCAAATAGGCATAGCCAAAATAGGCCAGTATCAAAACACCCCAGTCAAGGTTCCCCGGCCCCGGGGGCCACTTCACAAGCAGCATTACACTCCCTCCCACAACAAAAAGGATCATGAGAATGATCGAAACAAGCGGCAGCTTTACTTTTTTAATCATCGCCTCCTTAGATTATTGCCAGACGTCTTTGAGGACGCGGAGGATATTTTTCCCCAAAACTTTGGCTATGTCTTCATCCGAATAGTTGTGTTTGACCAGCCATCTCAGGATGTTATGGGAAGCCTCTGTGGGATTTTCGATACCCTGCACGTAAGGCACTTCTTTGAACTGAGGCCCCTTGTTTTTCTCTCCCTCATGGGATTGATCGATGGAGAGGGCCTCGGCGAAAACATGGTGGAGGCCCACATGATCTCCGTAAAGGGTATCCGGTCCGAAAGCCATGTGATCGATCCCGACCAAATCCTTGATGTACTTAAAGTGCTCCATGAAGGCATCGATGCTGTGGTTCGGATTTTGCGCCGTGAGCGTAGTGTGTGGAGCGGCCTCGACGCCGATAACGCCGCCATTACCGGCACAGGCTTTGAGCACCTCATCAGGTGCGAGACGCCGTATATTCCAAAGACTGCGGGCGCCTGTGTGGGTCAGGAAAATGGGTTTTGTGCTGGCGGCGATGACATCGAGTGTCGTCTGATCGCTGGAATGGGCACAGTCGATGGCCATGCCGATTTTGTTCATCCTTTCGACCGCCTGTCGTCCGAAGCTGGTGAGCCCGCCATCCCGAAGTTCCCTCAGACCGGAACCGAGCACATTCGATTCGCTGTAAGTGATGCCCATGAGCCGAATGCCGAAACCGTAGAGGATCTCTATCCTATCCAGCTCATTCTCGATCATGGTGGCCGCTTCCTGAGCCGCGATCAGGGCAATCCGCCCTTCAGCGTGAGCGCGATAGATATCTTCCACACCCTCGCACTTGATCAGAAAATCCTGATGAGCAAGGTCACAGAAGCGCATCCCGATGTCATAGATGACATCGCTCCATTTCCAGCCCTGTTTGGAAGTGATCATGGCCGTTCCGTCCATGAAATTATCGAACACGGCATCCCAGTAGGAGTTAGCCAACTCCCTGTAGGCTGTGAACACACGCACTTCCTTTTCGTAGGCCATAGTTTCCCGGATATTGGCCGGGAAGAGATGGGGATGCTCGTGGAGAGAGATCATGACAGTTTTTTCTGCCAGCTCGACCACTCTTGATTCCTGCTCTGAAGAGAGGGGGATCAGGTAAGGTTCGAAGGCGTTTTCGCCCTCGATCAGCTTGAACTCCTTATAATCTTTTCCTTTTTCGAGATAATCAAAGGATTGATACCCGTAATATTTTTTGTTAAAGCCCATTGGTTTTATCTCCCTTCATGAAAAGCGTCATGAGTGATTTTTCTCACTTCGGATACGCCCATTTCGGCGGAACCGGATAGGCCTTTTTGCTGTGGGTGAGATGGGCCGCAATCAGGCCTTCCAGGACCTTCAGGGACACCACGGCCGGATTGACAACGGGGATGCCCAGGCTCTCCTGCATTTCATCGGAGACACCCATGAAGGCCATGCTCATACAGCCGAGGATGATGACATCAGCCCTGTCCTCCGTCATGGCTTTTTCAGATTCGACCAGCATCCGCTGTCGTGTGGCCTGAATATCTTTCTTCAATTCAAGAACCGGGATGTCAGCCGCTCGGACTGAAGCCAGCTTCCTTTCCACACCGACGATTCGGGCCAGCTTCTCCAGCGAGGGAACAACAGAATCCAAAACAGTGATGATGGAAAATCGATGACCGAGCATGGAAGCCACCAGCATCGATGCTTCTCCGGGTCCGACCACGGGAATTTTCACTACCTCCCTCATGGCATCGACTCCCGGGTCCCCATAGCAGCCTACGATCACCCCATCAAAACCCTCATGTTCAGCCTGTAGCACCCTTTTTATGGTTTCAGGTATGGAAAGATATTCCTCGTAGGCCGATTCGATTGAGCTGGGACCTAGTTCAACATCGGTGATTTCGACCTGAACGTCTTTCCCTGCCCGTTCCTGTAGAAATTTCTTCCGCCGTTCCAGCTCTACAGCGCCTAATTCCGTTTGGGACATAATCCCGGGCACCACATACACAATTTTCATTCAATCACCTTCCATTCCAAAATTGAGATTATTGATTTTCCCCTAGGAATTCAGTCTCTGATCAGGCCAAGAATACTTTCCTCCTCATTTCTCTGATTAAATTCTGTGGGATATCCTTAGTTTATATCATAGGGAATATGTATGGGCAAACAACTGCAGAAAAGAAACGGATGAAAGAATCTTACAACGAGAAAAACTTAAATTGTCACTCCGGGCAATGTCAAATCAATCAGGATAGTTGAATATTTTTAACCCACCAGAAAATATACCCAGGTAATGAGATAGAATATAAAGAAGACACTCGGCAGTATCCAGGTCAGATGACGCGGTTTTGCGGCCCCTATGAACCCGTCCATTCGTTTGAAACCCTTCACGGGATACTCCAGGAGTTCCTTTTCGTCCGGGCTTTCCAACTTTCGAATTTTGGGATTGAAAAAGATGCCCTCATCGGAAAAAAAGGTTTCGCCGGCTGTCTCCATCTTGCGTTCAAGGTATCTCGCTTGAAAATAGCGAAGTTTCAACTTGAGCTGCATTCTCAATGCGGATGCGATCCAGAAGACACAGAGATACATGCCGATGATAAGCCAAAATAGGGCATAAGAATAACCGAAGAATTCTGCTTTGGGGATAGAGAGAGTTGAGACAAAAAAGACAAAAATATTGACGACTAAGTACACCATTTCCGTGCGAACCATGCGGCTTTCCATGGAAGAAATCATGTTCATCAAACCTAAATATTTCTGTACAGTCAGGTCCGGTCTGTCATTCGTTTCCACCATGATAAACTCCTTTGCTTTGTTAGCAGATATCCATACTATACAAAAAAATTCTCAAAGTTAATAGAAAGAACCTTCTCTATTTTTTTGTCGTTCGTGGATCAAAAGTCTTGATTCTGCTCGATGGCTAAAACAGTATCAGGAATTCCCCTTCAAAGCATAGCAGACCTGGAAAAGCAAGGGGTCTGGCCATACTATCGACATGCCCCGCCGGGTTTGATTAGATTATCCCAAGTCAAGAGGGCGGTACTTCAAAAAGGAAGGAAACTGAAAAAGCTACTTATGGTCATTTCTCTAATCTTTCTGTTTTGTTTTACTTTCGCTTGCCAAAACGAAGCCGAAAAAATGGAGCTCGAAAAGTTCAGAGCTCAAGCAATGCTTGAGGCAGAGAATAAAGCGTTGGCTTTACGACTTAAAGATGCATCGGTGAAAGGGGATTTCGAGGCAATTAAGGAACTGGCGTCATCAGACTATATTTATCACGATGCAACGGGAAAAGAATATTCGCTCGAGGAAATGCTGGAGGGAATGAAGAGGAACAAAACAATCCTATCTGACATGGTTATGACTATTGAGGACTTGATAGTGAAAAGAGACAGGATAGTCGTTAGGAACACCAATAAGGCTGCTCATAAGGGGGACATTGAATGTCTTCCTGCCACAGGGAATAGATTGAGAGTCAAATCATCATGATCTTTCGGGTTGAAAACGGCAAGTCTATCGAGGGATGGGAGGTAAGTGATCTCTTGGGTTTCTAACAACAACCTGGCTTTGAGCTCAAACCAAAGGAAGAGAAATAGAGCCTACTTTATCTTACTGGCTCGTTTGTTTTGATATACAGAGAAAAATCAGCAGGGTGTAAGATGGCACAAGGCCCGCAGCCAACTGCAGAAATGTGTGATGGGAGAATATTAATGATGGGGGTTTATTCCCTGTAGACCGTAAACTTTGCATCCACATAACCACTGCATGAGCTGGTGCCTGAGTATTCCCCTTTTATATACTCCCCATAATTTTTTATTTGCCCAGTACCCTTAAAAATGCCATCACATGGTTTTTCCTGTAGAACATCTGCGGTAATTTGATTTCCGCTAAACTGCCCCTCGAGAGTTCCAGAGCTTCCGCCCGTTGTAATCCACGTTCCGGTTAGTTCTTTTCCCTCTTGAAAAATCTTGAAGGTGACATTCATTTTTATGGGTCTTCCGCCTTGAGTCCCTGAGATGCTTCCGCTATAAATTCCCTCGAGGTTTGGTATATATTCAATAGAAAAGTCCTCGCTTCTAGAAAGAAAGTTATCATTACTATCTTTGCCCTCGATCGATATTCTAAGTTGTTCATATTCATACTCGGTACACATATTTACAGTGACTTCCAGCATGCCGTAGCCCGAAATAACCCCACCAGAGAGGGACTGCTTTTCATAAGTCGCACCTTGATAAACAAACATTGCATCAACTCTGTCTATTGTCGAGGTTACCCCATTAGTTTCGGAGATTATTACTTTTACACTGAGACAGTGGGTTCCGTTATTCCAGTTGTATTTAAGGTATATCGGTTCATTTTCAATCGAAATTTGGATGATGGCTGATTTTTTTATGTCCGGACTTTCTGGACTGCTAGACTTGCAGTAAAAACTTGAAATGATAGAAATTAAAATAAGCAGAACCACAAAATTTTGAGCGGGTCTATTGAACATATGCCTTCCGAAAAATTAGGATTATCAATAATATGTCTTTATTTACCCCATATATTTAAACTTAGAAATAATTTTAAGCTGAGGTCCAAAAAAAATCAAATATAAAGAAACTGTGATAACCTCAAAAGGAATCCTATGCCTATTAGGGGATACCCGCCACAAGAATCATTAACACAGGTGGAAATATTGTCGGCGGTATCTGTGTCCATCTTGTTCCTGTCACAGCAGAAACTATCGGCCGGGCACCAGAGTTAGCGACTAGATCGGTGTTTGCGATGATCGGTGTAGGATTGTGGCTTTTCGTTCGAGCTAACAAGCCGAATACCTTTCATTTGACTTTGCATAAAGTGAGTTTCCCCAGGATTTTTTTATTAACAAAATTCTTTCCTATAATATTGCTTTTCAGTCATTAAAGAATAACCATTGACCACGAAGGAGGGAAATTCATGACAACCAAGCTGGAAATTTTCATGGAGCGCACCATGAGTAGGAAGATATTGATTGCACTGACACTGGCAGTGCTCTCCCTCACGACAGCGGCCGACAGCCAGTCAAGGCTTCCCGATGTCACCCATGAGGGAATCGAGATCAAGGAGGTTTGGATTCCTTTTTTATGTTGATTTGCAGAGAGTTGAACACAAACTGATTGCGATAGAGGAGAAATGGATTGAGTGCTGCAATGAAGACATATCTTACGTCTTAGATAGACTTCGGAAACCAGTTGTATTATCATCGGGAAAACATGAGGTCAGGCATAATGAGAGACAAAAAACGCGGAAATACTGTTGGGCTGATTGTATTGTTTTGCGTGGCATTCATGGTGATGGCCAACGGGGCTCGGGCACAGACACTCGAGCCAAGGATGTACAGCAACCTCCCCGTGGGTTTGAATTTCTTACTTGTGGGTTACGGATACTCCCAGGGGGAAGTTTTGGTGGATCCCTCAGTACCTTTGGACGATCTGAATGCCCGCATTCATATGCCGGTATTCGCCTACTTGCGATCCTTTGCCGTAATGGGAAGAGCCAGCAAGGTCGATATCGTGCTTCCCTTTGCCTGGCTTTCAGGCAGCGCAAAGGTAGAAGGCCAAGAGGAGCGCGTTTACCGAGAAATATCGGGCTTAGCCGATCTAAGCGTCCGTTTCAACATAAACCTTTACGGCGCCCCCGCACTTTCTCTCAAAGAGTTTGCGTCTTATCGCCAAAATACAATTTTCGGAGTAAGTCTTCAGGTGACCGCACCTGTCGGTCAATATGATTCTTCCAGATTAGTCAACATCAGTTCGCACCGCTGGACGTTTAAGCCGGAAATCGGGCTTTCCCAAGCCATTGGGCGGTGGAATCTCGAAACGTCCGCAGCCTTGAGTATATACACAACAAACAATAATTTTTGGGATGGAAAGATCAGAAAGCAAAATCCTATCCTGTCCCTACAGGGACATACCATCTACAATTTCAAAAGAGGAGTTTGGGCTTCCTTTGATATCACTTTTTATAGAGGGGGTCAAACAACCATTGATGGGGAAGTCAAAAATGACCTGCAGACGAACTGGCGTCTCGGAGCGACTCTGGCATTTCCTCTAAATCGCCGCAATTCGATCAAGCTGTATGCGAGTTCAGGCGTGTACACGCGCACCGGAACGGCCTTCAGCCTGCTCGGGATCGCCTGGCAGTACCGCTGGGGCGGCGGCGTTTAGGGTTCGAAGTTGAATTTTTTTTCGTTAAAGAGCCGGATGCAGATGTCGGCAATCTGGGGATCATAAAGGATGCCTTTATTCGAAGCTATTTCCTTCAAAGCAGCGGGAAGCCCCAGAGCGGGACGATAGGGACGGTGAGAGGCCATGGCTTCCACCACGTCCGCTATGCCCAAAATACGAGCTTCGACGAGGATGTTATCGTGCATGAGTTTATTGGGATAACCAGAGCCGTTGAGGCGCTCGTGATGCTGAAGGACGATTTTTGCCACCGGCCAGGGAAATTCGATGCTCTTCAGGATGTCGTAGCCGACTTGAGGATGCGTCTTGATCAAGTTGAATTCATAGGTGGTTAACCTCCGGGGTTTGCTCAGAATCTCCGCGGGAACGTAAATCTTGCCGATATCGTGGATGATTCCAGCAATGCGAATCCCATCTATCCGGTCTTGAGAAAAATTCATCTCGACGCCAATGCTCCGGGCAAGGTCTGCCACCCGACGCTGATGTCCGGCCGTGTAGGGATCCCTCACCTCCACAGTCTTCTCCAAGACCTGAATGATCGCACCGAGTGTTTGTCTCAGCTTTTTCAGATTCTTCTTGACCTCAACCTCGGCCCGATTTCGCTCTGTCCGGGTGTGTAAGGCCACAATCCCGTAAACCAGATTATCGGCCAAGTCCATCAAATGATTCACGTCTTCTTCAACAAATCCTTCCGATTCATCAGAAAAAATGGTCAGGGACCCGAAGGTCCCGCCGTTACTGACAAGAGGCAGAGCAATGACCGATCCGTAGCCGCGTTTCAGGGCTTCTCCGCGCCAAGACATGACATCGGGATGACTGAGGATATTGTTGACGACAAAGGGCTCGCGCCTCAGGATAGCCGTCCCTGTCGGGCACAGGCTCTTCTCCCTGTCCGACCAAGTCACTCTCACGCTACTGAGAAATCCATCATCATAACCGGCATAGGCCAGCGGCTTTACCGTCTTATGGCTGTCCTGGGAGACTACCCCCACCCAGGCCATCTTGTAGCCGCCGACTTCCACGATGGCCTGGCATATTCTGTTCAGGAGTTCGGATTTGTCGGAGGCTCGAACCAACACCTTGTGGCAGGCACTGAAAGTCTCCAGTGTCTGAGTGACTTTTGTCAGTTCTTTCGCAATCTGCGTGTACTTCCTGTCCGATACCCTGGAAGCTGCCGGCCTTTTCAATTTTTCACCCTCAACAGCCATGATTACAGACCTCTAGGTAAGGATACACTCTTTTGACCCTGGTAGAAAACCACTGTAGAATCCACCTCATGTTATTTAGTCGCTCCAGAGAGTATGAAAATTGAAAACAGAAGCAGTTGTAATCTGTACAGTCACTTATTTTTGCCGGTCAATTATTCTATAATAGGCATTACAATGACTATTTGTGTGGCATTCCTCTTAAACAAGATTATTCTCTGATAAGGGTTTGAAGGCATGGATAAAATAAAAATTTTATGTATCGACGATGAAGCGGAGGCGAGGAAAGCACTGCGCAGCCTTTTGCGCTTGCGAAATTATGCGGTCACCTCGGCTGTGTCGGGACAAAGCGGTCTCAATATCCTGAGAAGAAGAAGGTTCGACATCGTCCTCTGTGATTTGAACATGCCCAAAATGAATGGTCTGCAGTTTCTCGAAAAGGCCAAAGGCATAAGGCCAGGTCTTCCCATTATCATTCTCTCCTCCCATGGCACTATTCCAGAGGCCGTCAGGTCGATTAAAAAGGGCGCTTATGATTTCATTCTCGAGCCTCCCAACATCGAAGAAATCGAGACAACCATTCACAAAGCCCTCGAAAAACGGGATTTGCAGAAGCGGCTGCAGGAATCGGAAGAGAGCATGAAAAAGCTCGTGGAAAATGTTCCTGACATCATCTACTCATTCAATCCCAAAGGTGAGTTCGTCCGCTTGAGCCCGGCTGTCAAAGCCAATCTGGGATACAAACCCTCCGAACTTCTGGGGAAACCCTTTTTCGACATTGTCCATCCGGATGATAAAAAACGCGCCAGGGAAGGTTTTATGGCATCTGTCCAAGCGGCCAAAGAGGAGGTACGGCATGTGGAATTCCGCATGCTCACAAAATCGGGTGAAGTCAGATATTTCGAGGTGCGTGGCCAGCCCATTATTGAAAATGGCCGTTTCATCAGGGGGGATGGCATTGCCCGCGATGTGACTGTGCGGAAAAACATCGAGAAGGAATTGGAAAACAAAAATGCCCGCCTGGAATCGCTCCTCCAGGAGCTATCGCGCAGCCACGATGAGCTTCAAGCCATCATGGATACCTATCCCGATGGAATGATCATGGTGGATCATCTCGGCCGTATCAGAACGACCAACAAAGGATTAAATAATTATTTCGGGATTGAATTTGAAGGGATGATTGACCAGCCCTTTGAAGTCTTCCTGTCCGCAATTCAAGATTGCTTCGAAGACTTCGATGCCTTTCTCAAAATCGCCGAGAGATGCCATCAAAATCACATACAGATTAAAGATCAAGAATTTGACGCAGCCCATATGTATGAACTCACTGTCAAACAGATCAAGCCTAAAGAGCGTTATATTCATCCCGTAAACATCTCGGTTCGTGATAAGAAGGGCATTGAACTGGGAAGAATCTGGATCTTTGTCGATGTCACTTCCATTAAACGAACCTACGAGCACCTGGAAACTATTGTTACCGCTTCTCCGATGCCCGTCCTCGTCAGTCGTCTTTCGGATAACAAAATTCTCTTTGTCAATGATAATCTTGCCAAGTTGATGGGATATAACGCCAAAGAAGTCCTCGGGAAAGAAACTCGGGATTTTTATTACAGCTCGGAAGATCAGAAAATGGTGCGCGAAAAGCTGGAAAAGTACGGATGCGTCCATAATCAAGAGATCCGGATTGTGAAAGCGGATGGGACACTGGCCTGGATCCTCCTCTCAATTGAGTTGACTCAACTGGATAAGGAGCAAGTGGTTATCTCCGGGCTCTATGATATCACGAAACGCAAAAGCGCTGAGGAAGCGCTGGAAAGGGAGCGCAATTTCATTTCGACTATTCTGGATACGGTCAGCACCTTGGTTCTCGTTCTCGACCGGGAAGGACGGATCGTGCGCTTCAACAAGACGTGTGAAAAGGTGACTGGCTACTCCTTTACAGAGTTGAAAGGAAAGCCATTCTGGGAAAAACTCCTCCTCCCCGAAGAGCTCCGAGAGGTAAAAAAAGTGTTCGAGGAGTTGACAGCGGGACATTTTCCCAACAGGCATGAGAATTACTGGCTGACAAAGGACGGCAGACGCCGCCTGATTTCATGGGTGAACACAGCTCTTTTGGATGCACAGGGTGAGGTGGAGCACATCATAGGAACAGGAGTCGACCTCACAGAGCACCGGGCAATGGAAGAAGCCCTGAGAGAGAGCGAACAGAAATATCGAGAACTGGTGGAGAACGCCAACAGCATCATCATGCGTTGGGATAAGCGTGGTGACATCACCTTTTTCAACGAGTTTGCGCAGGAATTTTTTGGCTATAGAGAAGAAGAAATCCTGGGGAAAAATGTGATGGAGACCATTGTCCCGGAGAGGGATCAGGCGGGGAAAGACTTGCGGGCCATGATAGAGGATATTCACCACAACCCGGAAAAATTCATTAGCAACGAAAACGAAAACATCAAACGAAACGGAGAACGGGTCTGGATCACGTGGACCAACAAGCCTGTCTATGACAAAGAAGGAAAACTCAAGGAAATATTGAGCGTAGGAAAGGATGATACGGACCGCAAAAATGCAGAAAGGGCGCTTTTAGAAAGCGAGGAGAGGTTTCGAGGAATTGTCGAAAACGCCTATGACATTATCCATTCCCTTACTCCTGACCTCCGCATGTCCTACGTCTCGCCAAACGTCACCGAAGTCCTGGGCTACAAGCCAGCTGATATTGAGGGAAAACCGATGGCCGACTTCATTCATCCCGATGACGTGTCCCCCATACTCGAATCCCACCAAAAAATCATAAAAACCGGTGCCAAGCAAAGCGAAATCGAGTACAGAGTACAGCATAGAGACAAGAGCTGGCGGTGGCTCAGATCAAGCGTATCTCCTCTAAAAGATGCAGACGGAAACATCAGGAGCCTCATAGGCATTGCCCATGACTTCACAGAGTGGAAAAAAGTCATGGAAGATCTGGAGCGGACAAACAGGAATCTGAAGAAGGCCCAAGCGCAATTGGTTCAATCGGAGAAAATGGCCTCACTGGGACAATTGGTGGCCGGGATAGCCCATGAAATCAACACGCCAATCGGCGCGGTCAACAGCATGCATGACACCCTGTTCAGAAATTTGGAAAAGATGCGCAGCATTATCGAATCGGAAATGCCCCCCGATGGCAAGCAAATTCCCAAACTCGAATCTATGTTCAAACTGATCGACGACGCCAACCAAGTGATCAAGTCCGGAACGGACCGGGTCATCAACATCGTCACCCGGTTGAAGAGTTTCGCCAGATTGGACGAGGCGGATCTCAAGACCGTCGACATTCACGAAGGCATAGAGGATACTCTGGTTTTGATCCATCATGAACTCAAGCACGGCATAACAATCAAGAAAGATTTCGGACAATTGCCGCCCATTTCTTGCTATCCGAGTCAGCTGAACCAGGTATTTCTCAACCTGCTCGTGAACAGCAAACAGGCCATCAAAGACAAAGGAACAATTTCGATTAAAACATACACCAAAAACAAGAAGGTCCATATCATATTTGCCGACGATGGCGAGGGAATCCCTAAAAAAAACCTAATCAGAATATTCGATCCCGGCTATACCACCAAAGGAATCGGAGTGGGGACAGGCCTGGGATTGTCGATCACTTACAACATCATTCAAAGCCATCGAGGCAGAATCAAAGTCGAGAGTGAGCTGGGTAAAGGGACAAAGTTCACGATCACCTTACCCATGAACCTGGAAGACATTCTTGAACAGGAGAAAAATCGACATTAAGGCTGCATTATGACCCTGTGAACACATGATCAATCTCTTCCAAAAGCTTTTTGACATCCGAAAAGGCGAGGGCCTTAAGGTCTCGCTGATGTTCTTCTACGGATTTCTGATTATTGCCAGCTTATCCATTCTGAAACCCGTGCGCACATCGCTCTTTCTGATCAAACTGGGATGGGAAAAACTCCCTTTCGTCTATATACTTGTTGCGCTCTTCTCAGCACTCGTCGCCTCCGTATATGCCCGTTATTCCAAAAAAGCCAAGCTCCACAACCTCATCATGACCACTCTTCTCTTTTCTATCATTCTCCTCCTCCTCTTCTGGTATCTCCTTCACTCAGGCTTCCGAAATGAATGGCTCATGTATGCCCTGTACGTCTGGGTGGCGATATTCGGCGTCATTACAGGGACTCAGTTCTGGCTTATGGCCAACAACATATTCAACTCACGCGAGGCCAAGAGGCTCTTCGGATTTATCGGGGCAGGAGCGATTTCCGGAGGAATTTTTGGCGGCCTTTTGACGACATATCTCGCCCCGCTCCTCAAAACAGAGAACCTGATTTTCTTCTGTGTGGGATTTCTGATTGTGTGTCAATTCCTCGTCTGGGTTATCTGGAAAAAATCACCTCACCTGAGCTACCGTGACAGAATCCCCCGGAGAAGACAGATCGCAAAGCGTCGCGGTTTCGATAATCCCTTTAAATTGATCTTCAGCTCCCGTCATCTTGCCTACTTGACAGGAATTATCAGCCTGGGCGTCATCGTGGCCAACCTAGTCGATTTTCAATTCAATGCTGTAGCCAGGGAAACCATCTCGGATCCAGACAAGCTGACAGCTTTCTTCGGCGTCATGCTGTCAATCCTGAACATCATCTCTCTCGCTATCCAGCTACTTCTGACGAACAGGATTCTCAAACTCTTCGGCGTAACGATTTCACTGCTTTTTCTCCCTGGCGCCTTGCTCATCGGGGCAACGGCGCTCCTCATCAGTCCTGCGCTCTGGTCAGCCATACTGGTTAAAGTCGGCGATGGCGGATTTAAACATTCCATCAACAAGGCCGGCACAGAACTTCTGTGGCTTCCCATTCCTGCAGAATTGAAAAACAAGGCCAAAGCCTTTATCGATGTCTTCATCACAAACTTTGCGGAAGGATTTGGCGGAATTCTGCTCATACTGCTGATAGCGGGATTAGGATTCGCTGTCCAGCATGTCAGTCTAATCACTATAATTCTCATTATCGGATGGGCCTTCTTGATTCATCGCATCAAGAGTGAATACGTCAACTCTTTTCGTCAGGCTATCGAAAAACGGTCGATCAATCTCGAGGAACAGTCAGTAAACCTGGAGGACGCGGCCGTGTTCCAGAGTTTCATGAAAATTCTGGAGGGAAAAAGCGAGCGTCAAATACTGTATATTTTCAACCTTCTGGAGGGTGTGAAAAACAAGAAATTGATTCCCTATCTTGAAAATCTGGTCAAACACCCTTCCCAGGAAGTCAAATCAGTTGTTTTGCGGATGGCCTTGGACTACGAGGAACTGAATTTCACCGGTGAGGCCGAAGCCCTCCTAAAAAGCGATGACATAACAGTTCAGGCCTCAGCAATTCATTATTTGTGTAAAACAACGGAAAACGGTGTGGAGAGGCTGCAGGATTTTCTCAACAGCAAAGACTACAAAACGCAAATTTCCGCCGTGCTTTGCGCGGCTAACGAGTGGATCGACAATACGGAAATCCGGAAAGAAATTAATTTAAAAATCCTTCTGGAGAGGATGATGAACAAGTTCCAGGAAGAAATTGAGGACAAGGAAAAGACAACTATCCTTAAAATAAGCACCGCTGAAATTATTGGTCAGGCCCGAGATCCCGAACTTTTTCCCTATCTACACCTTTTCGCTGAGGACGCATCTCCCGAAGTCAAAAGAGCCGCCATCATCAGTATCGGGAAGACTCCGAACAATGAGTTCATACCGATTCTCCTTAAAAACCTGGACACAAGACATGTCCGGAAGTACGCCAGAGAATCTCTGGCCGCCTACGGTGAAGATATCATCGTCATCTTGACTAAACTTTTGGAAGGTTCGGCTGAGGAGGCGGGAAAGCGTTTAGCCATACCCAGGGTGTTGGCCCTGATCGGATCCCAAAAATCCGTGAGCCTTCTTACGAAGTATCTTAGCACAGAGGATCTGCCCTTACGCCACCAAGTCATCAAAGCCTTGAACAAACTCCGTGTGAGCTACACCAATTTGAAATTCGATCAATCCCTCATCAAAAAGCGAATCTTGGAGGAGATCGATTTCTACTTCAAGATCCTATCCTCCTGGTTGCAACAAAATAAAAACCTGTTGCCTGAAAACGAGACCCAAAGATTAAGGGATGAGAGCACCCCAGACAAAAGAGCACGCCTCCTTCTGGTATCGGCACTGGTGGAGAGGTTAGACGACAGCTTGGAACGGATTTTTCGCTTGCTCAGTCTCAAATACCCGCCGAAGGATATGTTCAATGCCTATCTGGGGCTAGTGAGCGAAAATGCAGCTCTTAAAGCCAATGCGATCGAGTTTCTGGATAATGTTCTGGAGGCAAGCCTGAAAAAATTGATCGTCCCTCTCGTTGAAACCTCCCGACCCGAAGTCTTAGCCAAGGAAAGTCACCTTCGCTCGAGTTTTACTCTCCCCACGGAGGAGGATGTGATACGCTCTATCCTCGCCGGCGATGACAACTGGATAAAGGCCTGTACGCTGTACCTTGTGGCCACCTTCCGACAGGTAAAATATGCAGACGCCATAAAAAATCTTATTGAAGCTTCAGATCCTGTGGTCAGAGAAACAGCCAGATTCAGCTTAGCCCGAATCGAGCCTCATTAGCAGGGATTATATATGGATATGTATTTGACGCTCGCTTGGAAGTGTGATACTTTCAATTTGCCGATAAACGATTCATTCAAATCGGGTTAAAGTATGCTGACAACGATCGAGAAAGTTCTCATACTTCAGGATATTGACATATTCGAGTTTACAACGACAGAGGATCTTTCGCATATCGCCGCCATAACCGAAGAAGTCGAGTACGAAGCGGAGACTACCATTTTCAAGGAGGGAGAAATTTCCGATTCGATGTTTGTTGTGGTCGCAGGAAAAGTCAAACTGACAAGAGACAACCAGGAGGTTATGACCGCAGAGAAAAAGGATGTCTTCGGAACTTGGGCTCTGTTCGATGATGAACCCAGGGTCGTGACGGCCGCAACAGTGGAGAACACTCAGCTTCTCCGAATCGACAAGGAGGAATTTGTAGACCTTCTGGCCGATCACGTGGCCATCACCCAAAGCATTCTGAAATCGTTGGCTAAACGACTGCGCAACTTGATGAGACGTATCAGTAAATAACATGGAAAACCAAACTAGGCAGACGTCGTCCGTATCGATGTCTTACGTTCCGATCATGAGGCGGAATTGTTAGGAGGAGAAATGGAGAATTCAATAAAAGAAGAAACCGTTGTCATTGTGGATGACGAGGAAATGGTCTTGACCAGCCTGAATTCCTTTTTAACACTGGAAACAGAGTACGATGTCAAAACATTTACTTCGGCCATAGAAGCCCTGGAATATATCAAAAAAGGACTAGTGCATCTGGTTATCTCTGATTATCTCATGCCGGAAATGGATGGGATAACATTCCTCTCCAAAGTCCGTGAAGTCAAGCCGGAGGTCCCTCGTATTATCCTCACGGGCTATGCCGATAAAGAGAATGCCATCAAGGCTATCAACCATGTTGGCCTGTTTCAATACATAGAGAAACCCTGGAGCAACGATGATCTTCTGATCATACTTCGCAACGGACTGGAAAAACAGAAGCTGATGGCAAAGCTCAACGAAAAAATCAAAGAAATCAATATGGCTTACGGCGAGCTCCAGGACCTGCAGCGAGAGATCGTCAAAGCCTTTGTTTAGACTGCAGCCACCGGCACTCCTCACTCCTCCGGTGTGTTGGTTTGATACTCGAATAGCGACGCAAGTTTTTTATTTCTCCAGCTCCCTGACATAAAATCCCCTTGAAGAACCTAATCCCCTCTGATTATCGCCTCCGATCGCCGTCACGCTCCAGGCCCATCGTACCTGCTTCCGGCCGGAAAAAATCCTGTCACGCTGAGGAACAACGACATATGTTTTCTGCACAGTGGTTTCCAACAGAACTTCACGGGTATTGGGATTGCGGAGCTGGAAGACATAACCCTTGACACCGTGGGGGGAGGGAGGTTCTCCCCAAATGAAGACCCACGGACCGTCACGAAGCTGATGCACTTTTGCCCAGGCGGCAGGGTAGAGCAAAGGGGGACGGTCAGGCATGACCGTCTTGAGTCTCTCCTGAAGACGGCGCTCCGGCCCAAAGGCATCACGAAAGGCATTTCCGATATCCAGAACAGCATCGGCAAAGTAACTCGCCGCACGGTTCATGTTTTGAACGAGAAGCTTCGATCCCTCGTTCAACGCTGGGATGCCCCTTTCGACCAAATCGGCAAGGATAAAGATGGATTGCTCAACTCCCTGCATCACTGCCTTACGCCGATCTTCGCTGATAAGAATCTCTTTGAGTATCAGGTATTCAGGTCCGGCACCGATAGTTATGATCCCGTAGATATTCTCCAGCATGATCTCCTGGGGAGTCATGTTTCCTTTGGGGACGATGACCCTGATAGCCTCAGTGATAAGCTCGTCTTTGACCTTGCCCTTCACGTCGAACTGCAAAACATCAGCATACATGTTGGCTGTATCAATAACCTTGCCCTCGGCTATGCCCTTTTTTTTGACATCCTTGAACACCATTTCCTGGCCAGATAAAGGTGAGGAGAAAACCGTGAGGACAAGAACCAAAATCACCAGAACGGACCCCATAGGAAAAGCCTGTGGATTGGTAACAGTCATGACAACACTCCCTACACCTTTGCCATCCCTAACATAATTTCTCCCAAGTGCATTTATTCTAACAATGTGGACAGAGTATGACAAATCTGGCTATCCGGTCATTTCTATTTACTCCACCCTCCAATCAACACAGATTTCAAAAGATGAAAACCATCGCAAGGGCAAGAGAACTGGAGCGGCCCAAACGAGAAATCATGCCGAAGGACATAGACTTAGATATTCTCGCTGGCAAGCCGCATGAAAGACTCCTCTTTTCGAGTTGAGATTGTTTGTAGCATTTCCTTTGAACCGCCTCGTGTGATATAAATCCAAATAAATGAAAACCGTTCTGTTTTGCGGACGCGAATCATCCTATGTATTTGCCCATATCCAACCTTTATTCCAGAGTCAATTCAACATAATCAGTGTCGTTCTTCCCACGCTTCGAAAATGGCATGCCTTGCTGGAAAAAGTCTCCGGGAAAAAAGCTAGCCCTTATGACCTCTTTAAGAAACGAATCAAAGCGACTTTAAAGAAAGGCGTATCGCGGAGCTTGATGGCCAAGCACCCAAAAATTTATGCCAAAACAGTGAACACAGAGACGATTCTGAAAAAACAGAAAGTGCCTTACTGGTCTACGGATGATGTGAACTCTAAAGACCTCATGAGCAGGTTGAAATCAATTGAGCCCGATCTGTTTCTATGCGTCGGCTATCCGCAAATATTTTCAAGAGAATTACTTGCTATTCCAGCGAAAGGTGCAGTGAATATTCATCCCTCTCTTCTACCCAAGTTTCGAGGACCGAGTCCTTTTTTCTGGATCATAGCTCAAGGAGAAGCGGAAAGCGGGGTCACAGCTCATTTTATGACGCAACACATCGATGCCGGGGATATCATCGCCCAAATCAAATTTCCTATTCCTGACTTCACACACGAGGCTTTGGTTAGAAGATGCGTCGAAGAGACCCCAACCTTGATAAGGCAAATATGGAGTTTCTTTTCTGAGGGCAAACAAAAGCCGCAAAAACAGGATGATTCGAAGGCGAGCTACTTCCGGCTTGACAGAGAAAGCGACCATCGTCTGCACTGGAATAAACAGCGTGTCGAACATATTTACAACCTGACAAGGACGGGTAAAGCCTTTTGTTTTTATGGAGCCAAGAAAGTAATGCTAACGGATTGCTCTATCTCGGATAAAAGACAGGCCGTTATCCCAGGGCCCCAGGTCGAGGCAGGCACTGTTGTCAACATCTCAGAGGATTCTCTAGAGGTCAAGGCACTGGATGGCTCGATAAACGTTCATCAAGTTGTGTACAAGAACAGAAGGATGAGGCCACAAAAAATCGCAAAACGCTTGAACATCCGAATTGGCAAAAAATTCAGTTAAGGCGGTTGGCCTGATTATCGGCTCATCATACTAATGAGTATTTGGGCCTGGTCCTGGACATCTAAGTATTCATTATTACGATGATCTGGATTATTAAGCTCAGTCAACTTCGTTCATTCAGTTTGGCGAACAGGTCCTTGTTAATCTCTTCGATGGGTGTCTTCGCATCCACGACGATGAACGAAATTTCTTTTTTGACCGACCGGGGCGGCAGACAACTGGCATCGTTGCAGGCCTGGTAATTTATGTGAATGGGAATTTTGTGTTCACCCAATCCTATATCTTCCGGAATTTGGATTGCGCCTGCGATAATAATCTCCCCTTCGTAAACGGACACAGGGGTGTCAGAGAACCCGAGTCTGAGTATGGAAGGCTCAGGATAAATGACCTCTTTCAGCTCGAACGGTCCTCCCGTTGGAATGGCGACGCTCGTTCCGATCATGTAATCTTCACTCGGCTCGTTGGAATTGATATGCCACAAAACCTTAATAGCCGCCTTAACGGCGATTCTTAACTCCATGTTCGGATGGATGCGGTCATAGGATTTGAATATTTTGAACTTCGCCACATCTTCCTCATCATCAAACTGAGCCAAACTGAACAGGCAAATAAAAAACGCACCTGTGATAACCGACAGCCATTTTTTCCGATAAATCATAAACTGCTCCTTTTTCTTCTCACAAGCCTGACTTCTCCAAGACATCCTGGATAGTTTTCTCCAAGCGTTCGTCACTCTCTTCCCCAAAGTATCCGTTAAAAATATCAACGACCCTGCCCTGCGGATCGATCACATAGACCATGGGAAGGCTGGCTCTGTAGGCTTTGGCGATGCTGTCACCGGGCATTATGCGGTAAGTCACTCCTCGCTCCTCCATGAACGCCACCGGATCGCCCTTTTCCAGGAATGTGATTCCCAAAATTTCAACATTTCTATCTTTGTACCTATCATAGAGCGCCTGCATTTTAGGGATGGACTCAACACAGGGCCCGCACCAGGTGGCCCAAAAGTCCATGATAACGACTTTTCCCCTGAGGCCATTGAGGGACACGGCTTTCCCCGAATATGTTGTCAGGGTCCAGTCAGGGGCGGGCTCCCCGATCGGAGGATAGTTGCCTGAATACTCCTTCTGGGTGTACCCATCAGGCAGATCAAGGCGAAAATCGTCGTCATGGAATTCCAGTCCGGCCTTTAAATTCGTCAACGCCGCCACGATTGCCCCATCTCCCCAAACATCCTTCCGGGCTTCTATACGGTAAAGCCAGTCGTCATTCTCACCGAAGTAGTAGGTGTAATCTATCGTCTCCGTTTTATGCTCAATGACGACACAGGAGACATTATCCACCTTTTCCACCCTGACAATCACAGCCCCGTCAACTGGGGCGCGTTGGATATCGGGAAGTCCCGAGACCGGAAAGAGATACTGAAAATTGAACATCTGGACGCCGCTCCTGTAAGCGGGTGCACGCCAAAGGATTTTTTCCCGTTCATCGAGAGAATAAGAAATGCCGTCAGCCACAGCCACATTGATCTTTTCGACACCCTCTTCCTTCTTCATCTCCGCTAATACCCGGACTTTACCGAACTGTCCGATGTGTCTACCGGACTTCGGGACCACTTTCACCTGTCCACGAGTCTCGGGAAATTGATCAGAAAGGGTGCCCACCCCCTGATGGACAAAGTCATAGGCTAGGCCTTTACCTGATGTGACCCTGGCGCTGAATCCTTCTACGATAGACACCACATCCTTTTCTTGTCTCAATCTTCCGCCGCATCCAAAAAACAGAACACACATCATCCAAGTCAAAACAACTTTTCCCGGCATTGATATAGAGGATATCTTCATGATTTTCGCCTTTCCTTCCAGACCAGCCCATTCTTTGCATAATGGGCCACACCCAGCCAAAAACAGTATTACAAAACAAATACGTGAATTTAACAAGTTTTGTTTCTCTTTTTGAAAAGAAGCAACTTTTTTCAATAATTTTCGTCTATATAAGTGATGGGGATGGAAATAAGAGGTAGGTGAGTAAAATGAAAACAATCACAAAGATCGGAATCCTCCTCATGGCTCTGGTTATAACCTTTGTCGGTTTCAATTGGATAACCTGTTGTTCAGGCTGCGCGGATATCGCCAAAATGACCAACAAAGCTAATCTTCCAATGATCGCAGATTCCACTCTCAATTATGAAATCGTGGTCAAACCTTAACAGCCAATATTGTCATTCTGTGATCAGCCAAAAGATATTGAAAACAAAGGAACTCAACTCTCTCGCTGGAGCCGATGATTATCTGCTCCAAAGAGAAAAGAGGACATTCTAAAATAGATTTTCAGCTAAGCCCCGTATCTATCTCCCCAGGCCCGATTACATATTCCGCCTGTACTGTCCGCCCACCTCGTAGAGTGCCTGCGAGATTTGACCGAGAGAGCAGACTCTGACGGCTTCCATGAGCTCGGCAAATATATTCCCGTCCGCCAGCGCAACCTCCTGCAGTCGGGCCAGGGCTTTAGGAGCTTCCTTTTCGTGCTTCTTGTGAAACTCGGCTAAGCGACTGATCTGAGATTCGATCTCCTCTTTGGTCGCCCGGGCAAGCGGAATGCCGATGGCAACCTCATTCTCATCGGCATCCGGATCCCTGAACGTGTTGACTCCGATGATAGGCAGTTCACCCGTGTGTTTCAAGGTTTCGTAATAGATGGACTCTTCCTGTATCTTGCTCCTCTGATACCCTGTTTCCATAGCTCCCAGGACGCCGCCGCGCTCCGTTATCCTGTCAAATTCCATAAGTACGGCCTCTTCAACAAGATCCGTCAATTCCTCGACGATGAAACTCCCCTGATTCATATTTTCGTTCTTGGCCAAACCCCATTCTCTGTTGATGATAAGTTGAATGGCCAACGCCCGACGGACCGACTCTTTGGTCGGGGTGGTGATGGCCTCGTCATAAGCATTGGTGTGAAGGCTGTTGCAGTTGTCATACACCGCACACAGAGCCTGAAGAGTAGTACGGATGTCATTCAGTTGGATATCCTGGCTGTGAAGGGATCGCCCGGATGTCTGGATATGGTACTTAAGCATCTGCGAGCGTGTAGAGGCTTTGTATTTTTCACGCATGGCGATGGCCCAAATTCGTCTGGCCACCCTTCCGATAACGGTATATTCGGGATCCATTCCGTTGGAGAAGAAAAATGACAGATTGGGGCCAAAACTGTCTAAAGGCATACCCCGAGATAAATAGTACTCGACATATGTGAATCCGTTAGAAAGAGTCAGGGCAAGCTGGGTAATCGGATTGGCTCCGGCTTCGGCGATGTGGTACCCGGAAATAGAGACGGAATAGAAGTTGCGCACGTTGTTTTGCACAAAGTATTGCTGGATGTCCCCCATCATCTTCAGCGCAAACTCGATAGAGAAGATACAGGTGTTCTGTCCCTGGTCTTCCTTGAGAATATCAGCCTGGACCGTACCCCTGACGCCGTTGAGCACAGCCGTCTTGATTTCCTGATACTGTTCCGCTGCCGGCATTTTCCCCTTCTCTGCGGCAAATCTCTCCACCTGCTGATCAATGGCGGCATTCAAGAACATGGCAAGCAGCATGGGTGCAGGGCCGTTGATGGTCATGGATACGGATGTGCTGGGAGCACACAAGTCAAAGCCGTCATAAAGCACCTTCACATCGTCCAGCGTGCAGATGCTGACGCCCGAAGTTCCCACCTTGCCGTAAATATCGGGGCGCCGGGCCGGATCAAACCCATACAATGTTACCGAATCGAAGGCTGTGGACAACCGTTTCGCTTCATAACTGGCCGAGAGGAGTTTGAATCTCCGGTTTGTCCGGGCTGGATCCCCCTCGCCGGCAAACATTCGGGTAGGATCTTCGCCAACCCGTTTTAAAGGAAAAACCCCAGCCGTAAAAGGAAAGTATCCGGGAAGGTTTTCCTTCCTTAAAAAGGTATAGATTTCCCCGGGGTCCTTGAAATTCGGGAGGGAAATCTTCGGAATCTTCCGATGCGATAGGGACTCTGTATACAGAGGGATCCGAATTTCTTTGTCTCTCACATGATAGACCAGCTCATCGGCCGTGTAGGTTTTTTTTGTCTCTTCCCATTGGGACAGAAGGCCCTGTGTCTCCTTATCCAGGGCTTCCCTGGCCTTGGCGACCTCCTCCTTGAGCCGAGTCAACAATTCGGAAGTGCCGCCCTCCAACCCATCACCGCTAATGGCTTTAGCCGTTTCCTCGAGATGCCAGATCCTTCGGACAGCCTCGGCCTGCTCGTTTGTTGCCTTGTGATAAGCGCGAACCTCATCGGAAATATCCGAAAGGTATCTTATCCTGTCAGGGGGAATGATTATCGTCTTGGAGGTGGATGTTTTCGCGTCAGGCCTGGGAATATGGGATTCGAAATTCACCCCTGTTTTTGCCTTGATGAAATCCAGGATGGCATGATAAAGAGAGGTGACACCATCGTCGTTGAATTTGGAGGCTATGGTTCCGTAGACGGGCATATCTTCAAGAGGCACTTCGAAAACATTTCGGTTCCTTTGCATCTGCTTCCTGACATCCCGGACGGCATCCTCGCCACCCCTCTTCTCAAATTTATTGACGACCACGACATCGGCAAAGTCGAGCATATCGATCTTCTCCAGCTGAGTTGCCGCCCCGAATTCACTGGTCATGACATACAGCGAGAGATCGGCCAGGTCGACGATCTGAGAGTCTCCCTGTCCGATGCCGGCCGTCTCAACAATAATGAGGTCGTAACCGGCCGCTTTAAGAACAGAGAGTGCTTCGGGGAGCGCATCGGGGATCTCCATGTGTGAACTGCGCGTCGCCAGAGAGCGCATGTAAACCCTCTCGCTCCCGATGGCATTCATCCGGATTCTATCACCCAAGAGAGCTCCTCCGCTCTTACGCCGGGAGGGGTCGCAGCTCAAGACGGCCACGGTGATATCTTTAATGTCTCTGAGAAGCCGCAACACGATTTCGTCAGTCAGCGAGGATTTTCCTGCCCCTCCCGTGCCTGTAATTCCTATCACAGGTATCTTTTTTTTCGATATTTTGTCAGAAATTTGAGACCTAAGCTTTTCCAGATTTCCTTTTTCATGGGCTTTTTCAAGCTCAACGGCAGATATTGTGCGCGCAACAAGGCGTCTGTTATCGGGCGAAAGCAGGCTCCAATCCAAATCATCATTCCGGTAAATGGGAAAGTCCATGGTCTGGACCATATGATTCACAATGCCCTGAAGCCCCCATTTAGCCCCGTCTTCGGGGGCGTAAATTTTGGTCACTCCGTAGGCTTCAAGCTCGGCGATCTCTTCGGGAATGATGACACCTCCGCCCCCGCCAAAGATCTTGATATTCGAAGCATCTGCCTCGTTTAAAAGATCGACCATGTATTTAAAGAATTCGAGATGACCGCCCTGATAGCTGGAAACCGCAATTCCCTGAACATCTTCTTCTATAGCTGCATCCACGATCTCCTGCACTGACCTGTTGTGCCCCAAATGAATCACCTCGACACCGGTGCTCTGGAGCAGGCGTCGGATGATGTTGATGGCAGCATCATGCCCATCAAAGAGAGATGTAGCGGTCACGACCCGGATGTGGTGTTTGGGAACATAGGGTTTTGGCTCTTTGCTCATTGGCCTCTCCTTTTATCTTATGCTTTGGTAAAAGGGACGAGCGTGTCCCTCCAATCGCCTCCAAAGTTGTCTATTTTTTCCGAAACGAATGGGCGTTCCATGTCACTCTTCCTGTTTGGCTGTGTGCTTACCCAGGATAAAATCCGTTTGCAGTTTGATATAGTTGTCTATGTTGTATCGAGAAGACAGATACCATCGGCGGAAAGTCCACATGTGTCCCAGAACCACGATGTTATGGGCCACAAGCTTGATAGATCGCTGACTCATATGGGGAAGCTCTCCCGATGAGACGAGGTCGTCGAGAACTTTCACAAACACGTTTGTCAGCCTGACTTCATTATCCAAAACTTTCTCTCTCCAGTGGGGCGGAAGAGTTTTGGTCTCTTGATAGATGAGCAGAATATGATCACTCATCGCATGGCAGACCTGGAAGTATTCCCGGATCATCGCGGCCAGAACATCACGCCCACCCTTTACTTTGCGCAGGGCTTCAGCAACACTGTTTTCGACTTCGGCGTGGATGGCATCACACACCAGGTAGAGAACGTCTTCTTTGGATCGGACATATTCGTACAATAATCCGTTGGAAATCCCCGCTGCTCTGGCAATCTCGCGCGTTGTCGTCTTGTGGAATCCCTTGTCGACGAAGAGCTCGACGGCCGCATCCACAATCTGGCGCCGCCTTTGATTTACGAGATTCTGATCCTTGATGTAAGTCGGGATATCTTTTGCTTTCGATGTTTCCCTGCTCAATTTTCTGATCCTTAGTTGACCGAGCGCTCAATCAATTTACCACACTTGATTAACGCTGTCAAGTGCATTTTTAGTGCATTTTTAGTGCAATTTTGATTGACCTCATCACTCCGACGGGTGCAGGGCGGTTGCAGAAAAGACAGGAGGTTAGATCTCAGTGAAGCTTTTACCGATGGAAAAGGCCTTTCCGATAAAATTGCCTATACCATGATAGGCCCGGATTTCCGGAGCGTAAAGAATGGGCTTAACCTTGGCAATATCCGGAATACCCGATTCATCAAGGACAGAGGCATCGGCTTTGACATCTTGAATCTCTCCGATGAATTGTGTGTGCAGCCCAAGCTCGATGACATGGAGCAATGAGCACTCCAGCACGAGCAAAAACTCTTGGATGTAAGGGGCATCGACGAGATCACTTCTGACGGGATTGAGTCCCACGGCCGCCAGCTTGTCCGCTCCCTTTCCCGATGCCATCCCGAAGTAATCGGCAACTTTGGCATGCGCTTCAGAGGGGATGTTGATAGTGAAGGCCTTTCGCGCCATAATATTGCCGTAAGAATATGTGGCCTTTCGGAGAGAAACGGACACACACGGAGGTCTCGAGCAACAGATTCCGCCCCAGGCAGCCGTCATCACATTCGACTTGCCCTCCTTATCATAAGTCCCGATTACTAAAACAGGTGCCGGATAGAGGATGGTCCTGGCTCCCAGAGATTCCTTCATCTTTCTCCTCCTTGGAGCGATTTGAATGGAGAGATGTATTGGGGATCATAAGACATGAGCTGGCGAACAAAAGGATGGCGACGATCCAGGTCCGCTTGAGGCGTGATCCGGGGTGTTTCATCTTTCCCTCTGTCAGATTATATTCGTTCACCTAGGGAAAGAAAAGGTGCAAGCTATTTTTTCTCATCAAGGAAAAAGAGGTCGGAAGCGTTCTTCATCCATTTCCCGTTCAGACAGCACCATCGATGGATCTCTAACCCAGGCGGCGCCCCGTTGGCCACCTTCACCCGCTCTCCAAGAGAAGAGTTTTCATCATCATCTTTTGTGGCGCTGTCATACTCAGCAATATAGCGCAGAACTATATCCGGCTCGAGCTCATAGGAGCGAATCTCGATCAAAGCCTTCTCTTCGAATAACTGGACATCCCCGATGACAAACAATACCGGTCGGAAGTGAAAGCCAAAAAAAGACCCTGTCAACCCTCTCCTCAGGACCATCTCGGAATCATCGACCAACATCATCTTTCGCAGTTTATTCATCCGGGCCAAGACGTGCTTCAGTCTTTGACACTCGAGGTCTTTTGGTATTTTCGCCTCGCCTAAACTTCTTATGAGTCGCTCCCTCTCGGTCTCCGTGCTGTAGGAGCTGATAAAATTATAATCCTCGTAAAAAGCTGAGATTTGAGAGGGAATGCTGTTATTTTGAGGCGCTTCAGTCCCTGTTGTCCCCAGAAAGGCCGGCAGCATTAAAATTATCGCCAGGATTCCAAAGCGGCATGTATTCATCGTCCTCCTCCACTCGTTGCATCTATCTTATTAACTGAAAAAAGGAGGAATTCGTTTCAACGCCAGGAAGCAAGACAGAAGCTTCGTAGATTGAGCGCATTTTTGTGCACAGAGGACATACCGAAGGTGCATCCCGTAGGCATCCTTCAGTCGTGGAAAAAAGCCGAAAATGGCTTTGCGCTTCGTCTTCTGGCTTATTACTCTTTCTTGGCTTTGGCCGCGGCTTTTCCCACCCAGATGGTGGCGATGACAGCAATGACAGTCACAATAACGGCGTAGACGAGCATAGGTCCCAGTCCTTCGGCTTCGCCGAACACTTTGAGAAATATGGCCTTTATGGCTCCGTTCCAGGCAAGAGCGGCTACTAGTCCGAAGGCTGCGGTGATCAAGGCTGCCAGCTTATCGACAACTTCACCCTTCACTCCGTTCACCCCCTTTCATTTTGAGATTTGAGAAGATATGCAAACAGGTATTGCTCTGATATTGGGAAGATTTGTGATTTCACCGACAGTGGACAGCTCCAAATTGACCTTTTTGAGAGAAGAGATCTAACCCTTTCCTCCAGGAATCAAATAAGGCTGCGGGTCTTGATCCAAATCGATGAAGCGGTCGGCAGCTTCGATCAGCTTCTGGGAACATGATTTTCCAAAACTCATGATTTCCACATAACAGCCGAGCGCGTGTTTGATGTGCTCGACCAGGGGGACAAAATCGCCATCCCCGCTGATGAGCACAACCGCATCAAGTTTGGGGGCCAGCTCGATCAAGTCCATGGCAATGCCGACATCCCAATCCCCCTTTTTGGCTCCCCCGTAAAACACCTGCAGATCCTTCGCTTTCACCTCGTAACCAAGATTCTTGAGCGCATCAAAAAAATTCGCCTCATCCTTGACGTCAGCCTTGATCACGTAGGCGATAGCCCGGATAAGGTTGCGATCCCTCACGGCCTCGTTGAGAACAGTGCGGAAGTTCACCTTTGCTTTGTAAATGAACTTGGCCGAATAGTACAAATTCTGGACATCCACGAAGACGCCTATCCTTTGTTCTCTGTAGAGATTTTGGCTCGACTTTTTGGGCAAGTTCAATCCCGCATTTCTTTGAAGTGCCGTCTATTGCTCTGATCGAAAGCTTACCAAAGTCATAACTCAATGTCAAAAGCAACCGGAAGAATTCTTTTTCGGGGTTTTCAGCTCAAATAGTCAGGGGCTCGTGGAGTCGACTTCACCGAACACAAACAATGACGCGCCGCCATACTTCCCCTCTTCATAAACGTGTTTTCGCCATCATCATGCGGATCACTCGATGTTCACTTTATTGTGGCCTTGGATCGGATTTGCGTTGACAGCCGTTCAAAGCTATGCTATCTTGCTCATCCTGAATAAGTTAAGGAAAAGGAAGACGGCTGAAAAGACAATGACCAGCAAACTCCAGTCCCTCGTTTTTATCCTCTTGATTCCTCTTGTTCTCGGATCTTGTGCGGACCAACAGTCCTTTGCTAAAGAGGACAAACTGGAGAACTTCTTCGCCAAAAAGGAAGTCACAGTGGCTGTCATGGACTCAGGTCTGGGCGGACTGTCCATTATGGCCGATGCTCTGGAAAGAATGAGAGAGGGGGGGATATTTCGAGGGGCACATTTTGTCTTTTTCAACGCCCTTTTTTCCAGCGAGGGCGGATACAACAGCCTGCGGAAGAGAGGGGAGAAAATCCGTATTTTTGACAGCGCCTTGAAGAGTCTGGAAAATCATTACAATCCGGATTTGATACTCGTCGGCTGCAACACCTTGTCAATCCTCTATAGGGATACGATGTTTTCGCGTCAAACTCAGATCCCGGTCAAAGGAATAGTCGAGGACGGTGTCGAGTTGATTGCGACAAATTTGAAGACCCATCCTGAATCAAAAGTGATCGTTTTTGGCACCCAGACGACTGTGAGTGAAGGGACGTACGAGCGAAAGCTCACGGAGAGAGGGTTTTTGCGCGAAAGGATTGTTTCTCAGGCCTGTCCGGACCTGGTTCCATACATCGAAAAGGGACACGGCGGCGATGAAACGGAAATGCTCATTTATGCCTATGTTGACGAAGCCCTACAGAAGATCGGAAAAGGGGACGCTCCTCTGTACGTCAGTTTCAACTGTACCCATTACGGCTATTCGCAGGAGCTCTGGACAAAGGCTTTCCAGAGTTTCGGGATTACTCCTCTGGGATTTCTCAATCCCAATACCAGGATGAACGATTTTCTCTTTTCGAATCAAATGAGAAGTAGATTTGAAAAGACGGACGTTTCAGCCCAGGTGGTCTCCATGGTTTCCATCGATAAGTCAAGGATTGATTCAATAGGAAGCTGGCTGCGTGAGCTGTCTCCGCTAACGGCAGAAGCATTGCAGAATTACATCCATCGACCTGATCTCTTCGAATGGAAAAAATTTTTGCATTCCGAGAGATAGGAATCAGTCTCAATCGATGATCCGGACATCCTGCCGGCCTTCGGCGATATAACCGATGACCCAGGTCCTAAGCCCCTGCTCTTTAAAGAGGGCAACCGCTTGGGGCACACTCTGCCGACTGATGACGAGGACCATTCCCACACCCATGTTAAAGGTCCGGAACATCTCTTTATCGGTAATCTGACCGGAATCCTGAATTGTCCTGAAAATCGGAGGAATAGGCCAGGAGCCTTTTTGGACGATGGCCGTCATTCCGGTAGGCAGGACTCTCGGGATGTTGTCATAAAAACCACCCCCGGTGATGTGCGCCATGGCCTTGATCCGAATTGTCTTGAGAGCTTCGAGGAGGGGACGCACATAGATTCTGGTCGGCCTCAGCAATTCCTGCCCTATCTTTCCCCTCAGCACTCCCTTATCAAAAATTTTGCGGATGAGAGAGAAGCCATTGCTGTGCACGCCGCTCGAAGCGAGTCCCAGAATTTGATCACCGGAGCGGCAGGACCGACCGTCGATGATCTTATCCTCGCTGACAACACCCACACAGAATCCCGCCAGGTCAAACTTCCCTTTCTGGTACAAGCCGGGAAGCTCGGCCGTTTCTCCTCCGATCAACGCGCATCCGCTCTCCCGGCATCCCCGCGTGATACCTTTCATCAGCATCCGAAGCTTAGCCGATTCGAGTTTCCCGCAGGCGATGTAATCGAGGAAGAACAGAGGCTCTGCACCGGTGACGATCACGTCGTTAACGCACATGGCAACCAGGTCGATCCCGACTGTATCGTATTTGTTTCGCAACTCAGCAAGGAGAAGCTTTGTTCCCACACCATCCGTGGACGCCACCAGCACCGGTTTCTTGTAACTTGTAAGACGAGGCCTAAAAAGGCCGCTGAATCCCCCGTATCGGCCGAGGACTTCCGGTCGCATCGTTTTTGCCAGCAGAGGCCTTATTTTCTTCACGAAATCATCGGCTTGGTCAATATCCACACCGGCTTTTTTATAGGTTATCCCAGACATGATACTCCTGCCATTTTTCTTATATCACCCGCCAACCCCCAAGTCAACGCCCCATCAGACTCAGGTCTTAATCAGAGGAGAGTTTATATCCGTTTGAGTCGCATAGGGTGGGTGGTGGGGTCTTCGACGAAAATGGATATAAACTCTCGTCAATGGAGGTTAGAAAAAAGTTATGAGATGGTGTAACCTTTTTTAGGAGAGAAAGTCTTAATAAATGACGAAACAGAATTTGGGAGCGAATAGTCCTATGACATCAGACAACCATTTGATGGAAGACGTTAAAACAGGAAAAGTCGAGAAGCTGGCGGTTCTGTTCGAGAAGCACCATGTCCAGCTCTTTAATTTTTTCCTGCGCCTGACCGGGAACAGAGGTGTCAGCGAAGATTTAGTTCAGGACGTTTTTTTGCGCATACTGAAATACCGCAAGACGTACAGAGGGCAGAGCAAATTCACAGTCTGGATGTATCAAATCGCCAGAAATGCCCACATCGATCACCTGAGAAAAGGAAAGGGTGAATTACCTTTGGACGATCAATGGGAAGATGTCACGGAGCCGGATCCGTCACCTGCGGCTCAATTGGAAAGGGGTGAAGATATCGATATTGTGCGGCAGGCGTTGGCTCAACTGCCCTTGAAAAAAAGAGAGGTGCTGGTGCTCAGCCGTTTCCAGGATCTGAAATACAGAGAGATTGCTGAATTGCTGGGATGTCAGATCGGCACGGTCAAAGCACATGTGCACCGCGCCATAAAGGATTTGGGAAAGATTTATTACGAATTATCAGGAGGTGCAGCCTCATGAACTGCTTAAAAATAAAGGAAAAGTTTCCGGATTTTTTGATAGGAGATCTCGGCCAGAAAGATAAAGAGGATATCCAGGCCCACATGGCCCGTTGCGATTCCTGCAGAGAGGAGTTGGAAAGCTTGAGCGCTATCTGGACCAAGCTGGGTGTCATCCAAGAAGAGCACCCCAGCCCTGAAGTGCGGACACGCTTCTACACCATGCTCGAAGCGTACAAGCAGGGCATGGAGCAGGAGAAAACCGCATTCTCGGTCAAGAGGTTTTTCAACAACCTCGGTGACCACCTCTGGCCAAGACATCCTGCCCTTCAGTTTTCTGTAGCACTCATCTTTCTGGTTGTGGGTCTAGCCGCAGGGTATTTCATCACAGCCAACGGCCAAAACTCCGCAGAATTCGCCCAGCTGAGGAGTGAAGTCCAGAGCATGCGCCAGACGCTGGCTGTTTCCCTGCTCGACCGGTCATCTCCCAGCGAACGCTTGAGAGGGGTGAGCATGAGCTACGGGATGAAAAAACCCGAGGCGAAAATGATCGACGCCCTTCTCAACACGCTCGATACCGATTCCAACGTCAATGTCCGGCTGGCGGCCGTCGATGCCCTGTATTTGTTTTACGACTATCCTGAAGTCAAGGAAGGGCTGATCCACTCGCTGTCCAAACAGTCATCTCCCCTCGTCCAGGTAGCCCTGATCAATCTTATGGTGAACATGAGAGAGAGGAAAGCCTCAGAAGCACTCAGGATGCTAATCCAGGACAAAGAACTCACGCCAGAGGTAAGGGAACATGCCGAGCAGGGACTGCAGCAACTGAGTTTTTAAGGGGAGAAGGACATGAAAAAATTATCATTGGCAGTCATTGTTATTATAATTTTGGCTCTGACATTCGCTTTCGGGGCGGACAGAATGAAGGTCGAAGAAAAGGAAGCGATCCAGAAAACACTGGCCTTTAAAGACCCGACAAAACCTAAAGAAGTTATCGTCGATAACATCTTCGGGTCCATCGAAGTGGAGGGCTACAGCGGCCAGGAGGTCAGAGTCACAGCTCAAAAGACCATCAAGGCCAGAACCAAAGATAAAATCCGGATAGCCCGACTGGAAGTCACGCTGGACATTACCGAAGACGGAAACACCATAGATCTCTACGTGAACGGCCCCTTCCGCTGCGAAAACAGAAAACGAGGATGGCGTGATCCGGGCTACAGAGTTCACTATGACTTTAAACTGATGATTCCCCACAAAACAGATGTGGTCCTCAAGACCGTCACCGACGGAGATATTCAGGTGACCGATATCGAAGGAGATTTCGATGTCCAGAATGTCAACGGGAAGATCGAAATGACCGGTATGGCCGGATCGGGCAGCGCCCACACGGTCAACGGGAGAGTCAGAATCCAATTCAGCCAAAATCCAGCCGACGATTGTTCCTTCAAAACCATCAACGGTGATATCGACATTGATTTCACGAAGAATCTCTCGGCGGATTTTCGGTTAAAGACATTCAACGGAGATGCCTATTCAGATTTCCCGATCGACTACCTTCCGGCCCGAACAGCCGAGAAAGGTCGCAAGAACGGAAAATTCATCTACAAGAGCGATCGTTTTATCGGGGTTCGTATCGACAAGGGCGGACCCGAAATTAAAATGGATACTCTGAACGGCGATCTCCTGATCAACAAAAGATAATGCGGAGGATAACATGAAAACACGACATTATTTCACTTTTTGCATCACTATCCTGTTCCTGGCAGGGGCTTTCCTCGGGGCACAGGAAAAACCCGCGGATAGAGCCACTGTGCCCTTCAGCGATCCCACAAAGCCGGGGAAACTGGAAGTCGGCGTGCACAACGGCGGCATCACGGTTAAGGGCTATGACGGGAAAGAGGTCATCGTCGAGGCCAAGGTTCGTGAACAGTTGATCGGAGAAGAAAGAAGAGAGGAAAGAGAAAAATCCAAAGGCCTGCGCAAAATCCAAGTTTCCACCGGCACGGGATTGGAGATCGAGGAGGAAGGCAACAAGATGGAAGTGAGCGTGGCTTCACTGAAGCAGACCGTTGATCTCGTCATCCAAGTCCCCTATGCCACCTCTCTCGAGATCCATGCCTTCAACAACGGAGATATCATCGTGGAAAACATCAAAGGAGAGATCGAAGCGAACAATCACAACGGCAAACTGACGCTGACCGGCATAGCGGGCTCTCTCGTTGCGCACACCTTTAACGGAAGTGTGAGAGTAACGTTTACAGATGTGGATTCGGATAAACCCATGTCCTTCAGCACCTGGAACGGCGACATCGACGTCACCTTCCCCGCTAATATCAAAGCCAAAGTCAAGATGAACTCCGAACGTGGTGATGTGTACAGCGATTTCGACATCCGGATCGATCAGAGCCCCCAAAAAATCGAAGAGGACGAACGCAAAGAGGGAGGAAAGTTCCGGATCAGCTTCGAAAAGTACATCTACGGCGCCATTAACGGCGGCGGGCCGGAATACACCTTTAAAAATTTCAACGGCGACATCTACATCCGGAAGGGGAAATAATTGTTCAAGACAATCTCAATTCCCGGAAGGAAAAGGGTGGTTTAAAGACACCCGATACCCAAACTCGACAGGGCCTCTCGCGAGGCCCTTTTTTTTAAGCACGGCCGCGCAGGAAAGCGATCATATTGGGCACGGCCAGGGGAACGACATCCGGGAGCATTTTGGGCATGAGGTTGTCCATGACCTTGGGCATCATGTCCGGCATCTGCTCGGCCATATAATCCGGCATGGGGATCTGTTCTCCAACCCGCTTGAGCATGGTCGGCATCACTTTCGGCATCATCCCTGGCAGGAGTTTAGGGAACAAAATGGGAAACATCGGCTTCATCAGGGCGAACATGGCGTCCCCTATGAATCCCATCTTCCCGATGACACGCATCATCTTCCCCATCCCCATGGGCATAGCATCCAGAAGCTCTGGCCACATGCTGCTCATCAAATCGGCAAATCCTTTCGGTGTCATCAGGGCTATCATGCCTTCGAACACGGCCCACTGTCTGGCCACTTCAGGACTGGGATCTTTGAAATCCTTGCCCAGCGCTTTGCAGGCGAAGGTGGCCAAATCGGTGATCTCGACGGGAACATCCTTTTTGTCCTTGGATACACGCAGCTGAAATTCACAGCAGGGGCAAAGCGCCAGGACACTTTCGGCATTGATCTCCACAGCCTCATCCAGACGGGATTTTCCGATGTCCGCCGCCACCGGAGGCTCTTTGATTAAAGTCAGAACACTTCCGCAGCAATGTCCCTCTGCCCGGTTATGGGCCATGTCTTCGTACTCGACTCCAGGGATGGCCTTGATAACATCCCGCGGTTCCTCATAAACTCCGGAGACGCGGCCGATATGGCAGGAGTCATGCCAGGTAACCTTCTTGTTTATGGCATGAGTGAACTTGAACTCACCGGCGCGAATTTTTTCGGATAGAACTTCACTGTAGTGTTTGGCCTCGATGTCGTAATCCATCCCGAGCTTCTTGGCCCATTCCGGATAGGTGTGGCGCCACATCATGTCGCAGGCAGGGCAGGAAGCAATGACCGTATCCGCACCGACAGCCTTGACGGCCTCGATGTTTCTCTTCATGATCGTCTCGAAGGTATCCCATTTCCCAGCCACGAGCATGGGCGTTCCGCAACAGTTCTCCACATTTCCGAGTATGGTAAAATCCACGCCCGCCGCATCGAGAAGGGTGGCCGAGGCAGCACCGATGTCATTCTCCACATAAGAGGCCGTGCATCCGGCAAAATAGACATTCTTGCTCTTCTGTCCCGGACCGTGCTTTTCTTTGAGTTCCTCAGGAAACCATTTCGTCCGGTTTTTTCTGTAGCCTGCCCAGATATTTCCCTCCGAACGCAAAGCCGCATCCATCATCTCGAACGGAGGAAAGGTCATCTCCTTGTCTTCATGAATCAGCTTGCCCCTCAGCTTCATCCAGGAAGGCTCGATGGGCAGGGCAGCCGAACACCGGAGGTTACAGAATTCGCAGGTAGTGCAGACCAGCATTGTGTCCACCATAAACTGGTCCCACTTCACGCGCCCTTCCATGTATTCCCGCAACCAATACCATTTTCCCCTAGGCGACTGGCTTTCCCAACCGCGCCCGAAAAACTGGTCGCACTCATCCAGACAATAACCGCACTGGGAACACCCGTAAGCATACCAGGCCACATCCGCCGGTATGCCCCTGACGGGCTTTGTGGGGCGTTCACCGACTTCGGTCATCACGTTGTTGCCAAAGGGCCGGACTACCGGTTCGAAGACCTTGGCCAGGCCGAGCGCAGTTCCGACCAGGCTCCCCCCGAGAACCTTGTCCGGATTCAGTATTCCCTTGGGATCGACTTGCTTCTTGAACGACTTGAGCTCTTTCGCTCTCTCTTCTCCCATGATGTTTGCGATTTCCTTGGTGAAATACAATCCCGTGGAATAAGGCCGTCCTCCGTGTTTTTTGGCAATCTTCATGATGGTCAAAACCAGGCCGAAGACAAAATTATACGAAAATTTCCTCTGGTCGCTGGGTATGAAGCCCAGGATCACCACTTCAGGCGTCCCGTCTTTTCCCTTTTTAATGATAACCCCTTCCTTAACCACGGGCTGGTTGACTTTGTCCTCGATCTCCTCCATCACATCGCCCAGCTTGTCCAGCGGAACCACAACTTCGGCCGGGACGAGCGAGGGGCCAAGACGCTTGACGACCATCAGTTTGAACCGGTTTTCCCACTCGTGGTCAGCGATTTCCTGACTCAAGATCTCTCCCTGACATCTTTTGACAATCTCGGGAAGCACAGGAACGACCTTTTCTTTGTCTTCTTCTCTGTAGGCGATGGTGGCTATGTAGGCCGCGGGAAGAATGACTTTGTGCTCGACCGGATGACCGAGATGCGTCATTACGGGAGCCCGGTTTTTCATCTCCGCCATGCGAGGATTTATGAACACGACAGACCAGATCGGAAGATCCCTGTCGATGAATTGCTGGAAAATCTTAGCGAGATTATGGGCATCGGGACAGGCGATGGCAGCCACACCGATACCCGTCAGTCTTTGGACACGGATAGTCATCTGGCTTATGAACCCCGTCGTTCCCTCGGCATCGGCAATGACCTCGAGCTCCTTACCGGAGAATTCTCTAACCTCTCCGCTCGGTAAGACCACCCTGGCACTCTCCACATTTTCGGCAAACCATCCGTATTCATATGACCCCAAACCCGCGCCTCCTTGAGCCAGCCAGCCTCCGGCCGAAGAGGAGGGATAGCTTGTTGGATAGAGACGGATGACCAAGCCTTCCTTGGCGAGTTTTTTATCCAGCTGCTCCCAGGTGATCCCGGGCTGAACCGTAACCTTCTCTCTCTCCTTATCGATAGAGAGTACGTCTTTCATGCGATAAAAATCCACCACGATTCCGTTCCGGGTGGGGATGATTCCACCGTAGCCCGATGAACCCTTGCCTCTCGGCACCAGCGGAATTCTGCGTTGAGCTGCCCAGCGCACCAGTTCCGCCAGCTCCTCTTCCGTTTCAGGTTGAACAACAGCATAGGGGATCGTGTTCCCGATAAGCGGCTTGAACAAACTGGGCATGGCCGCAATATCATGGCTGTAGAGCAGTCTTTCCGTCCGGTTAAAGTTGGCTCTTCCGTCGAATTTCTCTGAGAGCCAATCCTTGTCATGTTTGCCTAATTTAGCCATCGTCTTCCTCCCTTGAATATAAAAAGGCCTTATTGTATTACCAAAATCAGCGTATTTTTTCAAAAAATATGAATATATAATAATATACTAATATTCTTATTATTTCAAGTTAAAAATGATTCCTCACGTCATTTTGTTATTTTATCTAAGGGGAGAAAACCTCTGTTTTTAACGTTGCTTTGGCGATCCTGTCTTCCTGGGGAGCGACGCCGATTCCGGGCTTATCGGGCACTCTGATCATACCCTGAGGAGTTATCTCCACGGCCGGTTCGATCAGGTCTTCCTTGTAGTATCGCTTGCTGGCACTGAGATCGTTGGGAAGCCGGAAGTTGGCCAGCGTGGCCAAATGCAGATTATGGGCCCGCCCGATTCCGGACTCGAGCATTCCTCCGCACCAGACCGGAATTTCTTTGTCAAGGCAGTGGTCATGAATCTTGATCGCCTCGACGATACCGCCCACCCGGCCGACTTTGATGTTGATGATCCGACAGCTTCCCATCTCCAGCGCTTTTCGGACCGTCTCGGCAGAAACGGCACTCTCATCCAGACAGATCGGGGTTTTCATCGCCATCTGAAGTTTCCGGTGATCCCACATGTCATAAGCCGGAAAAGGCTGCTCGAGCATTTGAAGGTCGAATTCATCAAGCTGTTTCAACAAGAGGATATCCGCAATGCTGTATCCGCCGTTGGCATCGGCCTGAAGCGGAATATCGCCAAGCGCTTTTCTCACCCGCCGGCACACATCCACATCCCAACCGGGCTTTATTTTGATTTTTATCCGCTGATATCCCTTATCCAGAAAGGAGCCGATCCTTTCCACGAGCTGTTCGACCGTATCCTGTATACCCACACTAACCCCTGACGGAATTTCCTGTTTTGTCCCCCCATAGACCTCCCAAAGAGCCTTTCCCTTGTGTTTGGCATGAAGATCCCACAGCGCCAGCTCCAGTCCGGCCTTGGCCATCGGATGGCCCTTGAATATCCGAACAGCTTCATAAAATTCCAGAGGTTCCGTAACAGATTTCCTGAAAACCTGGGGAATCAGAAACTCTTTCAGCACCAGCCAAGCCGTGGAGGTGGATTCGTAACTGTAGAGAGGGCTTTTATCGGCCACGACTTCGCCGTAGCCGACCTCTCCCTCGGCAAAGACCTTGACCAGAATGAAGGTCCGCTTTTCCTCACGGCCGAAACTCGTCTCAAAGTAGTGGACATACGGAAGCTCCAAGAGGGACAGTTCAATCCTTTCGATGCTCATTTGGAATCACTCCCTTCGCACTTCTTCAGCCAGGAAAGGGCTCTATCCTCTCAGCCTTTTTCCAAATTTCTTTCAGTTTGCCGTAACGGATGAAAACGGAATATCCGTGGAGGACAGAGATGACAAAGCCGGCAAATCCGTCGAGGAAACCCCCTCTCCAGAAATAAGACTTAAGGAAAAGAAGGGATGGGATAATGGACAGATGATACCAACGGCACTTTTTTTTCTGGGCATAGAGCTTCTGTGCGCCCAGATCGGAAAAAGTGTTTATGCGTTCGATATGATCGCGGATACTGCCGTAGGTCAAATGATGGAGGCGGCCCTTGAGTTTACAGACTTCGCCATCGACGACAAGAGACTCATGGACATACTCTCCCTCCCAGCGGGCTTTGTCTCTATGGAACAGACGGATTTTCCGGTCGGGGTACCAGCCCGAGTGACGGATCCAACGCCCCAAATAGAACGCCTGCCGAGGCATGGAAAAAGCGGCGCATTCCGGTTCTTCACTTTTCAACTGCAGGATTTCCTCGCGCAACTCATCAGAGACGCGTTCATCCGCATCCAGGCTGAAGATCCAGGGAAATGCGGCTTTGGCATTCCCAAAATTCTTTTGCTCGGCAAAATTCGTCCATTCGCGCATGATGACACGATCGGTGTATTTCCTGGCAATTTTGACTGTCTCATCTGAACTGTAGCGGTCCACGACGATGATTTCCGAAGCGATATCAGCAACGCTTTTCAAGGCCGCTTCGATTTGTGTTTCTTCGTTATAGGTGATGATGACAACGGAGATTTCCATCGTTTTCATAATAGCACAATTTCCGCCTCATATTCTATCGCTCCCCTCAGAAAATAATCATTCAGCATCCCACTACCGGAACAATTCTTTAAGCGCCAAAAGATCAGAATACAAACAACGTATTATAAAGGAGAAGCCTGTCGAATGATCTGCACCTTGCCGCCGGAAGGAGCACGGTGAGCGGGGCGACCGTTTGAAATTTCTTGCTAAAGAGAGGATATTGTGAACAATAGAAAAAAAGCGGTCGAAAATTCATGACAGAATCTGTTAGGCCCTCTCGGACGGAGAGAATTCCTTTAATGCTTCTTCCTCTTATTTTGCTTTTTTCCTGTCTACTGGGCTGGTATGCCCTAGCAATCACGCAGGCAGGGGATTTCTCCTTCCTGAATCATGGTTTTTATTTCCAAGGGATTCACTTTTTTCTCTACACCCTTTTCGCTTTAATTGCCCTGAGCACTGTGTGGCTCATCTACAGCCGGGCCTTGGCCAGAACATGGTCTCTTCCCTACCCATCAGCTCTCCAACGGTCCCTTGTCAACTATCTCCCCTTGTTCTTTTTTCTTCTTCTCCCTTTGGTGACCAGGCACTATTTGAGTTCGGATGATCTCATCTCCCGGCTCAAGCTTTTTGGGGCCTCTATTCTTTTTGCTGTTTTTTACCTCATGCTGGCAGGCTGCAATCCCCCGAACAGGAAAAAGAAATTATCCATTGAAAAACATTCTCAGGCAGTCACCAGCTGGCCCCTCAAAAAAAAGATCCTTGTTCTGTTTTTTGGCTCGCTTTTCCTCTACAATGCCGGATCTGCCGTTCTCACCCTGAAAGGGAGCAATTTCTCAGGGGACGAACCCCACTATCTTCTCATCACCCACAGCCTTCTCACAGACGGCGATTTTGACCTGTCCAATAATTACGCGAACAGAGACTATGAGCGCTTCATGCGGCCGCCCGTCAACATCCAGCGCCACACCGCGCCGGGAACCGACGGCAAGTATTCTTTCCACTCACCGGGAGTATCCTTTCTGATGTGGCCTTTTTATTCCCTCGGTTCTCTCTTGAGCCGGACAGGACTGTCTTTCCTTATTCGACTGGGCATGTCTCTCTTCGGTGCGCTTCTGGGGCTTCAGATCTTCCTCTTTGCCCTCCAGGAATGGAGCAATGAAAAACTGGCCTTTGGTCTCTGGGCGCTCTATAGCTTCACTACTCCTATTTTTTTCTACTCGATCCATGTCTATCCGGAGCTGATTATTGCTCTCTTTTCTTTGACAATTTTTCGGATCGTCCGTTCTGATAAGAAACTTTCTTTCCCCGCCCTCTGTCTCCTCGGATTCTTACTGGCCTCTTTTGTCTGGTTTCATGCCCTCAAATACATCTTCATCATGATCCCTCTCTTGGTGTATACACTCTGGGTTCTGATTAAAGTGAAAAGAGTCAAAACCGGCCTTGTTTACTTTCTTGGAACCATTGTCGGCGTTACGGCTATCTACTTCTACTTCCAGTACACGCACTACGGTTCCTTCTCTCTTTCATCCGTATCCTGGCGAGGTGCCGTGACACCTCAGGAATCTCTAGCCTACATGAAGCAGCTCATCCACGGAATCCCCTTTCGGTTCAGATGGGAAACCCTGGCCGGATATTTTTTCGATCAGAGAGATGGACTTTTGCTCTATGCACCCATCTACTTCTTTGCCGCTCTCGGAATGCTGGTCATGTTGAAGGATAAACGGCGCGATCTCAGCTTGCTCTTTGTCATCGCAGCACCTTACATCCTCAGCTCTTCCTTTTTGACCCAGCGCACCGGATACGCTCCCCAGGCCAGGCCATTGGTGGCCGTATCCTGGACCTTCCTGATTCTCATTGGCTATTTCCTCGCCCGCAACCGAAAGAAAGTATTCACCTATTTTTTTATCCTGGCTTCCATTTTCAGCTTTCTCTGTATCCTTCTCCTCCTGGGCACACCGCGAGCCCTGTACCAGCCCACCACTGCGGGTGAAGTCGACCGGGCAGGTCGCCTGTTTCAGAACCTGAGCAACCTTCACTTTTCTCTGCCAAAAATCTTACCTTCTTACCTCAAAGTCGAAGATCCGCGTTGGCTGCCAAATTGGATATGGATGGCGGCCCTGATTGTGTTCATGGCTGCTTACATCATAATCAGGCCCCACGACTTCCATCTCAAATACAGGCAAAAGGCGGGATTGACTTTCGTCGGCCTCACCCTCTTCTTCCTTTGGTTTGTCTATTACCCCAGAACGATTATTGTCCATCCCCAAAATGTGGTCTATTCTTCCGGTGAAAAGGTCACTTACTATGCCTTCAGCCGGTCAGCCCGAATGACAGAGCCCGGCTCATTCGCCCTGGTCGAGGGAAACCGGGCCTACAGCTTCTACTTTTCTTCACGCCGGAATATCCCTGAAATCCAGCTCGATTTTGGTTCGGCTCACGGCACTTATGACGTCGAAATCCAGTACTTCGACGAGGTTATCTTTAACGATACTATTGCCGAAGAAATAAAAACCTTGCGGTATCCTTTAACGCCCTACCGTCTCGGGCGAAAGAATCTCTATCACATCACCATCATTCTCAAAAACGATCCTGAGATATCCACAGCGGCCCACCCCTTCAATCTGGCCCTAGTTCCCTCGAGATAAGAAGATCACTCTTCCTTGGCAGTATCTCGGTTCTCGTGCATACTTAATGCCAAAGAGTTACACATTGACAACCGCATTCCATGTTGGAAAAGCGGAGTTTTTTCCATGCCTATTATGGGTATGACTCCCTCTGGAGAAGAAAAATTGAACAAATAAAAAAGGGGCAACCGGGTTCCCGGATTCGGTCGCCCCACGCATCGACTATTATGTCGATGAAACTGTCGAAAGACAGCCAATAATAATTTAAGTTTGAGAGGCGCTATTGTCAAGCATTGGGCCATGAACGAACATCCGTTTTCCGCTTTCTCGAGGCGCATTTACGGAAAGCAGAAATAACGATTGACTCTTCCCATGGAAGGGTATATCGTAAAGCAGAGCAAAAAAGGGTAAAGTCTCTGGTCAGTTGAAAAGAATTTTTTCCCTTTTTTAAAATCAGTAAGGAGGGGACCAATGCTTAAAGTGGGGACATTCCTGCTTACGGTCTGTTTGATTTTTTCCGGTTTATACGGGGCTTTCCTAGCCCTTTCTCCGGCCACGATTTCGAGCAGTACGCTCGAAGTCCGCGGGGGAACCTATGAAGCAGCCAAGGATACAGCAGCCGGCCAGGCATTCATTGTCCAGACGAGGCACTTGGGTGTGTTTGCCATGTGCATCACCATTTCATTTTTCTTCGTTCTCTTTGCCGCTTTCAGAAAAGGAGCTCGATGGGCCTGGTGGATGTTTGTCTTTGTGGGAGGCATCGTTTGGATTTATGGCCTCATCGTGCAGATTCTGGAAGGAGATTCGCTAAACACGATTCTCCATGTTATCGGCATAGTCATCATGGCCTTAGGTCTTTTGCTGCCTATCAGAGTTTTTTTCCCGAAAAAAGCTTGAGGAGTTTACCGAGTAGACGAAAAACCAACCGCATTTTTGTAAATTCCATTGCTTACATGCTTTAAGGGTCGAGCCGCTGTCCGCTTGGATCGAGATCCCCTATCACTGCCACTTTTTGATCAATCTGAACTCTTAGCATCCCTAAATTGAGCGTGATATTCCCGTTTTAAAATCGAAGATGGCGTTCTGTGCACATTCTCCTGGATGTTTCTTTCTCATTACCACATTTGCAATTGGCCAAGTGGAAGAAGTGAAGTTATCAATCTAATCCAGTTTCATTTCGATAAGTTCTTCGACTTGCTTTATGATCTCGGCAACAGTGGCTTCCACGATGATCTTGCCTTTCTCCTTTGTGGCCAGGGTTGGGTCACCCCAGATTCCTGTCGGACTGTAATGGCCTTTTCCTTCAGGATTGCGGGTGAGCCCTCTCCTGCCGGGCCGGGAATCATAGTCCTTGACGGCTTTGGACATGTCAACTGTTTCAGGGGCAATGTAGAGCATCATCGACGTTTCTCCCTCATCGGCATGAGTGCCTCCTTCCTGCTTCAAGATACCTGGAGGAAGCGTTTTGTCCACTTCGAGGATATTCAGGTAATGTAAGGCAATTCCTCTGACAGAGAGTTCCTCCTTAGCTTTCATGAGGGGGTTGAGTGTGGAGACGCCTGTATTCAGTATGTAGAATTTCTTCATCCCGTAGCCGTTCATGGATACACAAATATCCACGATGACATTCTTAAAAGTCTCTGCCCCTATAGAAACAGAGCCAGGGTAATCTAAAAAGGCAGGATAGTAGCCATACTGAAGGGTAGGCAGGATTATGACTTCGACTTTCTCCATGACACGGCTCTTTAGATACTCAGCCAGAACAAAGTCATTCTTGAGGAGGAGATGAGGCCCGTGTTCCTTGGTCCGGGCTCCCAATGCGATAAGGGCAACCTCATATGACTTGAGAGCCTTTTCGGCCTCCTTCCAGGTGAGGTCTTCCAGGTTCACAGAGGATTTTTCAGAAAGAGACAGGAGAGGTTGAACAATGAAGAGAATCAAGGCAAGAGTAAAAATTTTTTTCATGGCACGGATCTCCTTCTTTACGTTCTCCTTATTATAATCATTGAACCATAAACACAACTAGCCGTCTTTGAAAAGTGTCCGTTTCCTTAAATAAGAAATGGTTTCGGTAAGGAGCACAGCGAATAATCAAAACCCTAGTCCAAGCTTATCCAGCCTTCACGAGGGACTCCCTTCGAGGGAGCGGGCCAACCGAGCTCTCGGGATGACAGTCACAACTGCCACATTGACATCTCGCCTTGACATCTGCAGCCAATTTTACTATTTCTCAAGTATATGCAAAATCCTCGCCATCCACTCATCTGGACGACATTCCTCGCTATCTCTGTTGGCCTCGGTTATTATTTCAGCCTCTGCTCCCAGGTATTCTCGTTTACAATCCTCGACCGCACCTACCGTTACTCTTATCTGCTCCCACTTTTTATTCTCTTTACCTTTATCTTAATCTACTCGATCTGGCATCTCCTGGCGCGATGGGATGAAAAGTCGTTCGGGTCTGACCGCAGCATCGCTCTCAAGCGCAACTTCCCGCTTTTTCTTCCCTTGACCGTATTTCTGTTGACCCCTCTGATCCTCCAAAAATACCTGAACAGGAGTGACCTTATTTCCCGGTTAAAGAGCTTAGCTGTCGCGGCCATTCTTTGCTTTGTTTTTCTGAAACTGATGCATTGGTACCGCTTGGGCAAGATCCAACCTGCACTCGATAAGATGATCGACCGATTCAGTCAGCTCCCATCCAAAAAAAGGGTCCTGATCCTCTTCATCATTGCCTTTCTCATCTACAATCTCTGCGCTTTCATACTCGTCTCCAAAGGGATCTCCTTCTCCGGGGATGAACCCTATTATTTGCTCACCACCCACAGTCTCATCAAGGACAAGGACATCAACGTCGCCAACAATTACAGGCAACAGGATTATTTTGCCTTCTATGACAAAGATCAAAATCCCCGGTTCAAGCTGGGAATGTATGCGCGAGCCGGGAAAAAAGGAAGGGCTTACATCTACCCTATCAACCTTCCCGGAATTTCTGTCCTCATCCTGCCCTATTACTGGCTAAGCCAGTTCTTCCAAGGAAGTCTGCTGACATTCATTCTCAAAGCCGGCCTCTCGGTATGGGCATCCCTGTTCGGCATCCAGCTCTACCTGCTGGTCAAAGAGCTCTGGACCAGGGAAAAAACAGCGCTCATGCTCTGGTTTTTTTGTTCTTTTTCCGCACCCGTTCTTTTTTTCGCCACGCATATCTATTCGGAGGTCCCCGTAGCCCTGTTCTCTCTGTACGTATACAGGAAAGTCCGATCGGAAAGACCTCTAAGCTTGTTTCATTACTTCTTCCTGGGCTTCCTCCTCTCTCTTTTCTTCTGGTTTGGCTTGAAGTACAACATGCTGTTTGGACCCCTCCTCCTCGTATCCCTGTACTTCCTCTTAAAAACACACAAGGCCCGGGCGAAGATTATCTGCTTCCTGGTATTTCCTGTTCTGTCGCTCTCTCTATTCTATTACGTTATCTATTCCCTCTACGGGTCCTTTTCTCCCTTTTCAGTCTACGAGGGAGTCCTCACTCCGGAAAGGCTGAGCGCCCTTAAACAAGCGGCGTTGAGTTCACCTCTTTCGATGCGGATAGAGAGCCTTCTGGATTATTTTCTCGATCAGAGAGACGGACTGCTGCTCTACTCGCCAGTGTATTTTTTTGCGATTTTGGGCTTTATTGAAATCTTCAGGCGATCGAAAAAGGATCTTCTTATCTTGCTTTTCCTCATACTCCCCTATCTCTTGAACTATGCTTTCTTTACCCACCGCCAGGGATACAGCCCGCAAGGCCGAATCCTGACCCCGATCTCCTGGGTGGGAGCCATCGCCATCGGGTACTTCCTCGTCCACAATCGAAAGAAGCTGTATTCCTTTCTCTTCTGGGTCTTCAGCGCCAGCGGCGTGATTATCGTTGTCCTTCTTCTTCAGAATCCCGAATTTCTCTACCAGCCAACGACAAACGAATTCACATCGAGGGCTGGAGATTTTTTTGTCCATCTCAGCAACATGTACATTTTCCTTCCTCACTTCCTGCCTTCGTTCATCAAGGTCAGCAACCTCGGTTACATCCCAAACTACCTCTGGATTCTGGCTCTGATTGTTTTTGCCGGTGTCTATGCCTTCGTCAAGCGGACATTCACGCTCAAAACGTCTTTTCACTATGTCTTTGCCTTCTCTGTTCTTGGCCTTGCCTTCCTGATGTGGAGTCTCTATCCGCTGCCCAGTCTCTATCCCAGCCGGACCCTGCGTTATTCTCCACAAATGGCCCTGGGTTTCTACCTCTCTCCGATGGGAAAGGGTGTAGTGGTCAAGAATACCAAACAAGAGTTTTATCTTCACCGTGAAGGCGATTACAGAATCCTCTTCAGTTCCCGGCGAAAACTGAAACACATTCAACTCACCTTCGGTTCGGATAAGGGAGAATACGAAACACACCTATCCTTTTTTGACCTTCCTTTTTATCAGGGTAAAACGTCCTATGAAACGTCAGAAGTGAGCCTGTCGCCGGAGACCTGTTATCATTTCAAAAACCTTTACCTTTACGAGATCAACCTCAACATCAAAAAGAGTTCATCGGAATCGATGCTTATCGATCCCTATTATTTCAAGATCACGCCCGCCAGAGATAGATAGAGTTTTTATCAAGCGTTTTAAATCGGGGGAGAAAGCACCTCTTACTTCAAGAAAAGCAGCAGCGAAAAACCCCTCCCGGATTCGAAATAGAAAAAGAGAACGGGTTCACGACCGGACACGGGGATAAGCATTCAAATCCATCTGGAGCTGCACTTTTTCTCCAAGATTGACTTTTTCCAGCGCCAGGGCGGCCACCATGACCGCATTGTCCGTGCAGAACTCCGGAGAAGGAATGAAAGAAGGGAGGCGGTGCTTTTGAGCAAAGCGCTGAAAGCTTTTTCTCAACGCCTTGTTTCGAGCCACACCTCCACAGAGAATCAATGATTTGGGCCGGTGCTTCTTCAAAGCCCGTGACATGTTAGCCAGCAAGGCTTGAATGATGCCCTTCTGAAAACTGGCTAAAAAATCGTTGAAGTGAGGATGGCCTTGGATAAGGTGATGCTCTTTGATTAAGCGCAACGCGGCCGTCTTCAGGCCGCTGAAACTGTAATCCAGGCTTTGATCGGTCATCTGCGGAATAGCAAAAGGAAATTTATTCGGATCGGCCCCTTCTGCCAGGCTATCGATAACCGGCCCTCCAGGGTATCCCAAATCCAGATACTTGGCGATCTTGTCCAGAGCTTCACCGGCCGCATCATCCCGGGTCTTCCCTATAATCTGAAAGGATAATTTTTCTCGGTGGAGAAAAAGAGTCGTGTGCCCCCCCGAGACAAGCAGTGCCAAAGCCGGATAGGGAATAATCTTGTTCTCGATAAAGGCCGACCGGACATGGGCCTCGAGGTGATCGACGGGAATCAGCGGTTTTCCGCTGCTGTAGGCCAGACCTTTGGCAAAGGAGAGTCCGACGAGAAGCGATCCGATCAGGCCGGGTCCCTGGGTGACGGCAAAGATATCGATATCTTTAAGAAAAATTTTCGCTCTGTTCAGGGATTCTTCGACGACATAACCGATGGACAGAATGTGCTGCCGGGAGGCCAATTCGGGCACAACTCCGCCATACGGAGAATGAATTTCATCCTGTGACAGCACGATGCTGCTCAGGATTTTCTGATCATCGGCAAGAACGGCGGCCGAGGTCTCATCACAGGAGGTCTCGATGCCCAAAATATTCACTTTGTAATTCCTTAATCCTGAATATCTATGCAACAATTCCGGATATCTATGCTTACCTTATGAAGGTATCATTCCTCCTTGTCTTTGTTCCCCTTGAGCTGCTCCAGGCTTTCTGTATAGGGCGCCCTGGCGATCCCTTTTTCGGTGATGATGGCCGTGATGAAGGAAGCCGGCGTCACATCAAAGGCCGGGTTCCGGACCGGAATGTGGGGAGGGCTCAGGCATTGGCGGCCAAGGATTCTGATTTCATCCGGATTTCTCTCTTCTATGGGGATTTCATCACCACTGTTCAAGCTGAAATCGATAGTGCTCATCGGAGCAGCGATATAAAAAGGGAGCCCATGCTCACGCGCCAGTACGGCCACGGTGTAAGTGCCGATTTTATTGGCCGTATCGCCGTTGCGGGCGATTCTGTCCGCCCCGGTGACAACGAGCGATATCTCACCCTTTTTCATCAAGTATCCGGCCATGTTGTCCGCAATCAGAATGACGGGGATACCGTCCTTATCCAGCTCCCAACAGGTGAGACGGGCTCCCTGAAGGAAGGGGCGTGTTTCATCGGCAAAGACCTGGATGTTTTTGCCTTCTTCGAAGGCCGCCCGGATGATACCCAGGGCTGTCCCGTATCCTGCCGTGGCCAGGGCTCCGGCATTGCAGTGGGTGAGGATGGACTGGCCATCCTGGATGAGGGCTTTGCCAAAAAAGCCGATTTTTTTATTGGTTTCCACATCCTCCCGGTCGATGGCCAAGGCTTCTTGAATTATCCGCTCCTTGAGCTGGGAAAGATCGAGGTGGCGGTTGGTATGATAGCACTCTCTCATTCTCTCCAGAGCCCAGAAGAGGTTGCGGGCGGTGGGGCGCGTCTGCTCCAGGCGGCGGTAGATGCGCTCAAAGTCTTCTTCAAGTGTTTTGGCATCCCCAATCACAGAGACGCCCAGCGCGACACCAAAGGCGGCCGCAACGCCGATAGCCGGAGCTCCGCGAATGACCATCTGCTCGATAGCTTCGGCCACCTGGTTATAGTCCCTGCATTCCACATACACTTCCTGTCCCGGAAGCAGCCTCTGGTCGATCATGATGATGCGGTCTGTTTTCCACTCTATGGTCGGCAGCATGGTTCACCTCTTTGTCCAAGCGGGCTTTTCAGGATCTTCCCAACCCCATCTCTTTATCCAGGCTTGATAGAGAGATTCGAATTCACTCCACAGGCTGGCATCCAAAGTTTCTTTGAGTTTTCGGTAGCAAAAAACAATTTGATTGTCATTATCACGCCCGATCTGCTCCGTGGGCAGCCCGATCTCTTTGGCCATAACAGCGCTTTCGAAGCTCCTGCCGAACTCGGACAGATGACTGAGCACTTGAGATTGAAGATAATGGCAGTACCCACAACCAAAGTCTCTGCCAATGAGCTTATCCGTCGTTTTGAGCAAATCACTCAGTATCTTTTCCCTCTCCGGGCTTTCGCTCCGAAGGGCCCTGTCCAAACCCAGCTTCACATATCTCTGGGCTGCCAGTCCTGTGACCGGATCGAACCTGGACTTGTCGAGCAGAGATTTGAAGACTCTGGCGGCTGGCTCTTCCAGACCCATTTCCAGGAGTGTTGTGGCCAAACCGAAAAGGGTAAGCTGAGAAGCCCACTCTTCTCCCTTTTCGAACCCGTAGGAATGGGCCCTGAGAAAGCTTTTTTTGGCCGCCTCCCACATCTCCAGGTTAAGCTCGGCCAAGCCCTTGAGCATGTAAGCTTGAGCCGAAGGATGTTTTTTGGCTTCTCGCTCTGCTTCCAGTAGGGATCTTTTGAAAGAGGCCACAGCCTTTGGCGTCTGATAAGCGCTGGCGAACTCTTCTCCCTGAGCGTAAAAGAACTTGGCCTCTTTGAGATGGGAGGCGCAGGCCATAAAGATAGAGAGGCAGGAGGCAAGTGCAATTATTTTCAGGAGAGGCCGAATTCCCTTAGTCATCTGTCTTTTCGATCTGGGTTTTCACCATCTGTGCCAAAGCTTTTTGGACATCAGTCTGAGAGAGAAGAGCCGCGCTGAGAGCAGCCAATTCTTTGGAGAGAGTCTTCAGCGCCTCTGCTAATTTTGGCCTGCTTTTAAGGGCATCGATACCTGCCTTGGCTTGATTCACTTTCGACTCGAATCCTTGGACGATCTCCCGAAATTTCTTGGCTTCCAACTCCTCTCTGAAAAGAGCGACGAGGAAAGGGTCCTCCAAGCCGAGAATCGGATAGAGGCGGAGAAAAGCCTCCCGCAGAGCAAGGAGTTGCTTTTTGCGGAGTTCGTCCCTGTAGGTTCGGGTCAGGTCAGGATTACTCTCGAAAAACGACAAGATAAAAGAATCCGGTTTTGTGGGGATAAATTCGGGATCCGGCCAGACTGCCCAGGAGAATATCTGTTCCCTCCACTCTTCCGGTCTCCTTAAAGCCCAGACAAGGGCGGCAGAAATCAGGGGGAAATACAGGTATGTGCGCTGCGGAAAGAGTTCGGCAAACACGGACACAACGCGTTTGACGAGATTATCAACCGATTTTTTCTCCATCATTACTCAATGCGCAGAGGATTTTTTTACCTTTGAAACCCTTACACTTTTATCACAACACCGTCAAAATGCCAAATTTTTATCCATAGCCATAGCCTTAAGGATTTCCCGAATCGCGATGGCCCTCGACTTCGTGTGGGCTATTGAATAAGCGATAGGTGCGATGGAGAAAACCGTTTGAAGTCCCGCAGCGAAAATAGCTTTTAAACTGAAGACCGGAAGCCTAAGGGGAATCTATATCCGATTGAGTGGCATAGGGTAGGTGGTGGGGTCCGCGACAAAAACGGATATGGATTCGCAGCAATCCCTTCATGATTAAATTTTTAGACATCAAGGTTTTGGGCCTGCTTGCTCAATTGCATAGAAGGGGGATGGATCTACTTGATTTCGAGAAGGGCCAGAAACGCCTCCTGAGGAATTTCGACCTGGCCGACCTTCTTCATCCTCTTCTTTCCCACCTTCTGTTTCTCCAAAAGTTTCATTTTGCGGGTGTAGTCGCCGCCGTAGAGCTTGGCCAGGACATCTTTACGATAAGGCGGAATGCTTTCCCGAGCTATAATCCTCTTCCCGAGAGCAGCCTGAAGGGAGACTTCATACTGCTGGCGTGGAATGAGAGTTTTCATCTTCCCGACCAGGGCTCGCCCTACACTGTAGGCTTTATCATTGTGGACGATGAGGGACAGGGCATCAACGGATTCTCTGTTCACCAGAATATCCAGCCTGACCATGTCTGCTTCTCTGTAACCGGCAAACTCATAATCCATGGAGGCATACCCCTGGGAGAGGGATTTGAGCTGATTGTAGAAATCGTAGACAACTTCGTTCAGCGGAAGAGTATAAGTCAAAAAAATGCGCTGCGAGCTGATGTATTCCATCTTTTTTTGCTCGCCGCGCCGGTTCTGGAGGAGCTTGAGAACAGCACCGAGGTATCGGTCAGGAGTGAAAATAAGGGCCTCGATGATAGGTTCTTCGATCTTTGCGATTTCATGGGGCAGGGGAAGCTGGGAGGGATTCTTGATCTCCAGAAGAGTACCATCTTTCCGGATAACCCGGAAGCCGACACTAGGCACGGTCGTGACGAGATTCAAGTCGAACTCTCTCTCCAGACGCTCCTGGATGATTTCACGGTGCAGAAGTCCCAGAAATCCGCAGCGGTAACCCATACCCAGAGCCGGAGAGTTTTCCGGTTCGTACTGAAAGGAAAAGTCGTTCAGACGCAGCTTCTGCAGGGATTTCCTCAAATCTTCGACTCCCGTCTCACCGGCTGGGAACATGCCACAGAAAACCATGGGCTTAGCCTCCTGAAAACCGGGAAAAGGGTTGATTGTTCGTCTGTTCTTTTCCGTTATGGTGTCGCCGATACGGGCATGGCTCAAATCTTTGATTCCCGCGATGAGATAGCCCACTTCACCCGCAGCCAGGCGATCGATCCTTTGCGGCTTAGGCGTCAGGTACCCCACCTCTTCGACTTCATATCCTGCATTCTGAGCCATGAGCTCAATAATCGAGCCGGTTTGGAGAGCGCCGTCGAACACACGGACCAAAAGGACGACGCCCCGGTAAGTATCATACCAGGAATCGAAGAGCAACGCCTTGAGTGGTGCTTCGGGATTGCCCTGCGGCGGGGGGATGCGTTCGGCGATGGCCTCGAGAATCTGATCTGTGCCGGCCCCCGTTTTGGCGCTGGCCAGAATGGCCTCCTCCCGGTCGATGCCGATGATGGTCTCCAGTTGATCGAGGGTGAGGTCGGGGTTGGCCTGAGAGAGATCGACTTTGTTGATGACAGGAATGAGGACAAGTTCATTCTGCAGCGCCAGGTAAGTGTTGGCCAGGGTTTGGGCTTCGACACCTTGGGAGGCATCGATGACGAGCAGCGCACCCTCGCAGGCCGCCAGACTCCGGGACACTTCATAGGAAAAATCCACGTGCCCCGGTGTATCGAGAAGGTTAAAGATGTAGGACTCCCCTGTCTGGCTTTCGAATCGGAGTCGCGCTGTATGGGCTTTGATGGTAATTCCCCTCTCGCGCTCCAGGTCCATAGTATCCAGAACCTGCTCTCTGAGCTCTCGGGCAGAGAGGGCCCCTGTCTTCTCGATCAGCCTGTCTGCGAGAGTAGACTTTCCGTGATCAATATGGGCAACTATTGAAAAATTTCTGATTTCCATTGGGTTCAGGCTTTGATAAGTTGAAAAACTTTCTCCGGAAAAAAGACTAATTCCGAAATTTCTCTTCTTTGAGTTTCAATCCTTCTGGCCATACAGGCGAAAGTTGACGGATCTTTATTTAGCAAACCTGATATCTTTCTCTTATTAAAACCAGTATATTTTACAGCAACATAAGTAAATATTCCACGGGCCTTTGATATGTTGTGCTCTTTTCAAAGCCTGACTCCATCAGGGGAGCTTGACTTTTAGAGAGGTGTAGAGTAATTTGGAGATGAGATTACAAGAGAGCGAAAGCAACCCTGCGAGGAGGCCTATATGTTTTTATTCGGACCCGTTGGACCTACAGAACTTCTGTTGATCGTGCTGATCATTGTCATCATTTTCGGAGCCAGGAGGCTCCCGGAACTGGGAAAATCCTTAGGGGCGGGCATCAAGAACTTCAAAAAATCCGTCACCTCCAGCGAGGAGGATGAAGAGAAAACTGCCGAGAACCATGAACCGCCTTCTAAGGACTGATGAAACGGACGCTGGAAAACCTTGCCCAGAAACGAAAAGACAAAGAGACCGAGTTCACAAACAGTCTCGAAAAGCTGAAAGCCCGAATTGAGACATATAAAGAGAGCCTAAATCTAAGAAACCTCAATCATCTCATCTCACGTCTGGAGGAGACCGCTGCCTTAAAAGGCGAAATCCCTGCCAGGAAACGAAGGCCCTCTTTCCCGCGCCCACCTAGAATTTCCGCAAAAAAATCGCCCCGGGATCTTTTTGATTTACAGGTCCTGGAAGCTGTGAGAGAGATGAAAAACACATTCGAGAAGTGCTCCAAATACACAGAAGAAATTTGCGCTTCCATGACCGACCTGATTCAGAAAAACGCAGCTCTCACCGATGAGAAAGATAAAGAATGGGATGCTTTGAGCAACAACCACGTGGCCATGATCTTCAAGAGCCTGGAATGGCGGGTGGATGAACTTGACGCCCAGTACAAGGAAGCCAGCCTCATCATGAAGCGCTTTGTGGACCTCAAAGAAAAACTGAACCAGCTCAGCCACATTCTGGGTGAGAAAAAAATGCCCTCGCCGGCTCTGGTCAACGCTTTGAGACAACCGCTGGAAGACTGGGGATACACAGGCTTTGAGAATCGCTTCCGGGGCTCAGAAAAGCATGTTAAATCCCAGCTCGAAAAATACCTCCCCTACTTCACAGAGGGAGGCCGAATCCTGGATTTAGGCTGCGGTCGAGGAGAGTTTCTCGAACTCCTCAAGGAAAAAGGGACCGAAGCGGAAGGGATCGACATCAATGACCAGATGGTGCATATCTGCCACGAAAAAGGCCTCAACTGCCAGAAGGCCGATATTCTGGAACACCTCATCCAGTATGACGATAGCACGCTGAGCGGGATTTTTTCCTCCCAGGTGATCGAGCATCTTCCTCCGGTCTATTTGAAGAGAATGCTCGAGCTGGCCTATTTTAAAATCCGCCCGCAGGGGATTATTGTGCTGGAAACCATCAATCCGACATCTGTCTTCGCTCTTGTCCAGATATACCACTTTGACCTCTCTCATCAGCAGCCGGTTCACCCTCAGGCATTGAAATTTATCCTGGAAAGCTCCGGATTTGAGGAGGTCGAAATCCAGTACTCCGCCCCTCTTGAAGAGGAGATGTTGAAAACTCTCCCCGGTGCCGATGATCTGTCAACCCTCCTGAATCAAAACATCGACAGCCTGAATAAACTGCTCTATGCACCGCCCAACTACGCCGCAATCGCTGTCAAAAGATGATGGAACTTTACTGCGGATTCGACCTCGGCGGGACACGGCTCAAATACGGTCTCGTGGACACCGATGGATCTGTAATCCTCGACGACTCTGAAAAATCCCCCCAAAAAACCAAGGATCTGTTTACGTTGTTTAAGAAACTGCTTACTAATCTCACCCTGTCGCAACAACAGGCTATCAAAGCCGTCGGGTTCGCATTTCCGGGGATTTTCAGCCAGCGGGAACAGAAAATAATTCAGTCGCCCAATTACCCGTCTCTGGATGGAAAGGAGCTTGTGCCTCTTCTCACGCCGTTAATCGACAAGCCCTTTTTCATTAACAATGACGCCAATCTGGCTGCCTATGGCGAGTATTGCGTCGGGGCAGGGAAAAACGCCCAGAGTCTGGTCTTGCTCACCATCGGAACAGGTGTCGGATCAGGGATAATCCTCGATGGACGCATCTGGCAGGGAGCGTGCGGATTCGCCGGCGAGTTGGGACATGTCTGTGTCAACCCCGATGGGGACCGCTGCAATTGCGGCAGCCGCGGCTGTCTGGAGACAGAAGTATCGGCTTCGAAAATTGCCAGGCTGTACCAGTCCTACAGCCATACGGATAAAGAGGCCTCCTCTGAGAGTGTTTTCCTCGCTGCCAAAGGGGGAGACAAGGCAGCGCTCAATGCCTTTGCCCATGTTGGTTATTATTTGGGCATCGGGCTCTCCATAGTCATTAATTTTCTCAATCCCGAGAAAATTCTTCTCGGCGGCGGCGTGATGAAATCGGCCGAATTCCTGATGCCCCCGGCTCTGGACGAGGCGAAAAAGCGATCCTATACGGCCTCCTTCGCATGTTGCGGCATCGAGCGGACCAAGCTGGGTAACAAGGCCGGCTTTATCGGTGCCGCCCTCTGGGCCCGCGACAATTTTGACAATCCGAGTCGAGGCTGACTATATCAGCGGTGTTCAAGATGTCCGAAAGGGCGCAATCCGTTAAATCCCAAGTAAAGAATAACGCCTAAAACTCTTCCTCGTCGTCTTCCTCCCAATCCTCGTCTCGCTCTTCCTCATCCTCGTCAAAATCATAATCCTCGTCATCGTCGTCATCATCCCGTCCTAATTGAACAGGAACTTCCTCCACCCAATCCTGAATACACTCGTTTAATCGGGGTTTGTTCATTTTTTGATCTCGCTTATTATTTACTGACTTAAGATAATCCTGATGCATTTCAACTTGATAAATATTACACTAAAAACTGATTTTCAAGCAATAAATTTTCATACGATAAATCTTTAGAAGTGTCATACAGATATAGTTCCAGAGAATCATCGGATGTCCGAATGGCGCGAGGTTGAAAGAGCTTCACTGAAAGCCGACAGGGTTCTCCCTTTTTCCTTCCTTCCTATTCTTTTTTCGTCAGACGTAGAGTCCCGCAATAAGGATAACAAGATAGCCAGAAGGATTAAATGAGATTCTTGGCCAGAGTAAGAATCCTCCTGTTCAATTCAATCCATATTTATCGCAAAGATAGACCAGTGATGCCAGGGCTGCAGCGCCCAGCTGCAGCTCTCTCCTGTTGATTTTATCGAATGTGTCATTGGCGGAATGATGATATTGCATGTACCTCTGCAGGTTCAGGTTCAAACCGACCAAGGGCACGCCCTGAGATTTCAAAGGACCGATATCCACACCGCCGTATCCTTTTTTTATGTAATACACGCCAAACGGATTCAAAAGCTCCTGGTATCCTTGGATTTTAGCTACGATTGAGTCATCAGCATCGACGGAAAATCCGATTGGCACATCTCCCCCATTGTCGGATTCGAGCGCGATCAGATGCTTTTCGTTATTTTTCCTGGCCAGCGCGGCATACTCTCTCCCTCCGCTCTGCATAATTTCCTCGTCCATGTACAGCACCGCACGGATGGTATGCCGGGGTCTGATATCGCATTTTTTGAAAAGACGCAAGACCTCTATAGCATGCATACACCCGGCTCCGTCATCATGAGCACCGGGGCTGATGTGCCAGGAATCCAGATGAGCTCCGACCACAATAATCGTGTCCGGCAATTCACTCCCTTTGATTTCTCCGATAACGTTGTAGGAGATCGCTTCGGGCAATTGGCGGCAATCCATTTTAAGCTGAAATTTGCAGTGAGGATCCTTTTTAAGCCATGAACTCAACAACTCTGCCTGTTGGGTGCAAATGGCTATGGCCGGAATTTTTTGCGTGAAGGAATCATAGTGCATGCTTCCGGTATGAGGAAATTCATCGATAGTCAAAGACAGGGAGCGGACAACAACGGCCACCGCTCCGTAGCGTGCCGCTTCTTTCGCCCCTTGAGTTCGATACTTCGCAACTTCAGAATAGGCCCTCAGGGGATTGAGGTACTTCGGATTCATGGGCTGATTGAAGAAGACGATCTTCCCCGCTATTTTTGCTTCCCCCAATTTTACCAAATCATCGAAAGTTTTGACTTCGATGACTTCGGCTTCGATCCCCTCCTTTTCAGTCCCGACGGAAAGGCCCAGGGCACAGACGTTTAGTTCTGCGCTGCCGAAAATCGAAGAGACGACCACGGCTTTCGATCCCTTATCCACCCAATGCGGCACCTTGACTTTCTGCAGGAAAACCGAATCCAAATTCATGTTTTTCATAATCTGCTTGGTGTACTCCACAGCGGCCGCAGCCTGAGGAGACCCACTGAGGCGAGGACCGATCTTCTCAGTCAAATGCCTCAAATTTGCATAGGCGGTATCGCTCGATAAGGCCTCTTCATACAGGTTTTTTATAATGCCCGAATCCTGCTCCTGGGCAGAAAGAATTGAGCACCCCCATATGGCCAAAAGGCAGATTGTGAGCCTCGATATTTTCATAAAAATCCTCCCCGTTCGAGAGATAGATGTTCTGCCAGTGTCATCTTTTTCCCGCGTTTGTCTTTATAATTCGTATTTTCGATTTTAACTCTATCGGCGAAGTTGATTCAAGAGAAGCCCGAATCGTACCGACAGATCCCTTTGGAGATATCTCCTGTTTTCAGACACTTCGAGCCTCTTTGGTGAAAAATTCGCGCAGGCGCCTGGCGACGACAATTTCTTCTCCCTCTCTTAACTGGCGGGTTCTGACCGTTGTGCCATCATAGACGATGCTGGGATCGCCTTCCTTGAGCCTTCTTATGGCTTCGTCATTTGCCAGAGGAATGATATTCTCATCCCAGGAAAGATCGACATCCGCATACCCCATGGTGTTCATGGCGAACTCGGCTTTGAGACCGGGAATCCCCTTAAGCTGCTCGGCTAACCACTTCGCTTTGGCATTCCAGCCGGCGATGACGGCCGCATGATCGCGCTTAATGTAGCTGTCTAGGGCGACAATCAGACCGATGATTTCCTCTTTCCCGACCTTCATTCCGCGCCCGATATTGTCGTTGGGCGAATTGTTTAACCGTGCCGCCTCTATGAGATCTTTGCGCCCCGCCAGAATCCCTGTGGACTGCGGTCCTCCGATTCCCTTCCCTCCGCTGACGACGACCAGGTCTGCCCCCATTTCCAGAAAACGGGTGAGGTTGGACGCGGGAGGAAGATCGGAGGCAAAGTCGATCAGCACGGGAACACCCGACTTTCGACCCGTGTCTATAAGTTCCTGCGGCATCATGACCTCAGAGGAGGGACGTTCCGCGCGTTTCACCGGAAACGGCGTATCAAAAATGCCTTGTTTTTCGACGACAGCCAGCCCGGCAATCATGGCCGTTCGTTCACTGATTTTCTCTCGGAATTCCTTGCGTGATTTCGATTCCACTACAGTCATTCCGGCGGCCCGATAGGCCCGGTCATAATGAAAGCGGTGTCCGCTCTGGATAAGACACTCCCGCTTCTCCCAGGTGACCTGAGGCAGCGCTTGAATTTTTTCAGGATCGGTGCCGGTCAAACAGGCCGCCGCTCCGAGTATCATGGCTGAGAAACCCCCAGAGGTCACGACGGCGTCTTCGGCTCCCATCAGGTCCGCGATGTGCTTTCCCGCAGCCTCGGTCAGCCCATGCATATCGACAAAGAATTCATTCGCCTCGAGCATGGCCTGCATCACTTCTGCCGACATCCTGGATCCCCCTAATCTGGAGATATGTTCGTGGGCGCCGATATGCGGCCGCACGCCCAGGAGGCGGGTGTAGATATTATCCCGCAGAGCCGCTTCGATCTCTTCAGGATCTGGACGCGTCTCTTCCCCCCGAGACGGAAGCTTGCCTTTATTCTGACAGCCGATATTCATGGAGGCGGCAGCACAGACTGCCGCGCTTCCCTCCAGGAACTTACGCCGGCTTAAGGCAGAAAGGCTTTTCGCTTTTGTTTTATTATCCCTTTTTATCATGGTCAGCCCTTCCTTTCATGTGATCTGGTTTATTTCATGGCGATAGCCGAAATTTCGATCTTGGCAGCGAGGGCCAGTTTTGCGACCTGAACCGTTGCCCGTGTCGGCGGGTCTTTCGGAAACATCCTCACAAAGACGCTGTTGAATTCTCTGAATTCGTTGAAATCACTGATAAAGACTGTGGTCGAAACGACATGGGAAAGATCCATGCCCGCTTTTTTACAGAGGATTTCAATATTTTTGATGACACGCTCCGCCTGTTCGGCCATGGTTTCTCCTTCAAATTCTCCCGTTTCGGGATTTCGGGCCAATTGTCCCGATACGAAAAGAGTGCCATTGATTAAAATGGCCGGGCTGAAAGGGGTGTTCCCGGGCTCGTCGGTTATGTGGATAATTTTTTTCGATGATGCCTTTTCCAGAAATGAACCCGTTCCCGAAAACGAAAATAGAATCGAAACAGAAAAAACGAGAAGAGCAGAAATATACCTTTTTTTCATTTTTGACTCCTTGTTCTATTTTATTTCCATTTTATCAAGCCAATATTTTTCGCCACGATCAGTCATCGCCACTTTAGCAAGCATCCGAGTCAGAGACATCGGGTTCTACCCTTATCTGCATCGGCAATTCATCCTCTACATCCGATCGATATTTTCTTCAAGGATCGGACTTTTCCTTTTTTTCACCCGCCAGAGCGCTTTTATAGAATGAAAAGATATCATTCATGAGTTTCAGTCGGACATCATCATCCTGGTACATCATGTGCCCTCCGGCATAGCATTTGTGGTCGACACGGCTCCTGATTTTCGGATCGCGTCCCATATGGCTGATGGTGTAATCCGTGGCAAAATAGGGGGTAGCCAGGTCGTAGAGTCCCGAAGCGAACAACACCCGCAGATCGTCCTTCATGCGGAGTGCTTTAACCAGCGCCGGGCTCTGATCGAGCTTGTTGTCGAGAAGTGATCCCCAGTCCCAGAGGTAAGCCATCCAGTCGCCTCGCGGCTTTACCGGCGGAGGCCAGATTCCGCCGAAGGGTCCGCGGTAGAGCCTATCGATTCTGAATTCGAGCTCCGATCTCAGATAGGTGACGAACAGGAAAGGTTTTCCGCCACGCGAGATGAGGCTGGGATCTTTCATGGGATCGTAGGCACCTCCTATGAGTTCTCCCGTGATGCGGGAATCATACCTTCCGACTGATTTCTTTTCGCTAGAGAGCAGTTGCCGTCTGAATTGATCCCTACCCACGCGCAAGTTATTTTCACCGATGAATTTCGGATCAAGGCCTGTAAAGCGGGCGAAATTATCTATGGCGGCTTGACGTTCCTGGCTGCTGAGACGGTCTCCCCTCATCAATGCCCCTATATACTCTGTTTCGGCCCATGTTTCCGCCTGCCACAGGGTTTGCTGAAGATCGGTCTGGAGTTCCGGAGCCAGTTTTTCATGATAAAAGGCTGTCGCCGTGTAACTGGGGATATGCAAGGCCAATGATATATCGCTCTCGGATCCCTGCTTCAAAACGGTAGAAATCATGACTATACCCATCAACGCGTATTCTTTGTTCACGAGTTTCTCGGCCACTCCGGCCGCCCGGAACGTGCCGTAGCTTTCCCCGATGAGATAGATCGGAGCCTCAAGAAGATCGTAGTGGATCAGATAGATCCGGATGAACTCCGCAATGGAATCCAAATCCTGCGAGATACCCCAGAAAAGCTCACCGTATTCTGGTTTCAAGGGATGGCTGTAGCCGGTACCGATCGGATCGACCATGACCAAGTCCGAATAACGTAACAGAGTCTCGTTGTTATCGACTACGGGGTAGGATGAATCCTGTCCTGACTTCCCGCCGGATACTCTCCGACGGGGGCCTAGCAATGAGAAGTGAAGAAGAGACGAAGGAGCACCTGGACCGCCGTTCCAAATGAAAGTTACCGGACGCGGTTTTGTATTGCCGTCTCTGTCCAGCGTGTAGGCCGTATAGAAAAACCTGGCTTTCGTTTCCCCGTATTGATCGCGGATGGGAAGAAATCCGGCACGGGCCGTATACGGCAACGCCTTGCCGTCGATCGTAATCCGATGTTTGGTCACCACGGTCGTATCTTCAGGGCAGAAACCTCCGGAATCTTCGGCTGTCGCTTGAACTGATCCGGGCATAGATCCCGGCAATACAACGAGGAATAAAATAAAAACCAGCAAATGGATAAGGCGGCTCTGTCGGCCGGTCCTATCTTCAGTTCGGAGATTGAAGCAATGTTTCATGTGATTCTCCTCGAGGGCTTTATTTTTTTACTCGGCATGCATCTCTCGCTCCGATCCATGGCCTCCCCATGCCTGGTTGCTGAACCATCTGTTGCCCCATAAAACCTATGCATGATACAGCCGATCTTCAGGGTTAATCGGCTCTCTCTCTAATCTTAGCGATCATATACTTAACGTCGTTACTGAACTCCAGGCGTGTCGGGGGATCGAGATACATCATATGCCCGCCGATATAGCATTTGAAGCTGATCGATTGCCGCAAGGCGGGAGGCAAGTGGTGACCGGTTTCTTCGCTGGCGGCACACGTTGCATAGGAATCGTAAAGACCAGAGGCAACCAGGATCTTCATGTCCGGATTGAGCGCGATGGCCTCTTCGGTCGCAGGCAGCGGCGGCCCAATGCGCGGAGGACCGCTTCCACTCTTCGCGGCGGCTTCCATGGCCGCGGCCAACTCTTCGGGCGATACAGGAGCCGTTGCCCAGTTCCAGCGCGCGTTGACGCTTTGGGGATACTTTCCCGATGGCGCAAAGCCCTGCTCCCAACCTTCCAGGCTCACATAAGGTAGAGAGGTGCGATAACCGAGATCGCGCCGGATGTACCGAAGAATCGCTGACTCGGCCTTGAACAACTCTCCTGCGGGCGCCTCCCCTGCCTTTACCGTCAGGCGCATATCAAAAACCTGGAGTATCTTGCCCTGATCCCTGAGCAGACCCATCCGGTACTGGCGCGGCGTGATGCTGAGGGTCTTGCGGTCGATCTGGTCCACCGAGAGGCCGGTGAAGCGGGAGAGTTGGTTGATCACTGCCGTACGCTCGGCATCAGACAGGATATCGGCCTTGGCCAGAGCCGGCGCGTAAGACTCCCGTGCCCAGGCTTCGATCTTTTTGCGGATAGCTTCGGCGTCCCTGCCCAGCTCCGCAGGGAGCTTTGCATGATAGAGAGCCGTCGCCGACAGATCGACGACGTGAAGAGCATCTTTCAATTCACGCGGGCAGTATTCGGTATTGAGGCCCGTTCCTCCGGAGATAAGGACCAATCCGTCGACCCGTATGCCTCGCTTCTCCAGCGCATAGCCGACGGTCGCGGCCCGGGGTGCGCCCCAGCTTTCGCCGGCCAGGACCAAGGGCGTGTCGTCCGCATCATGCAGCAAGCGCCAGCAACGTACGAATTCGGTGACCGAGGCCGTATCACCGAGAGTCCCGTAGAATTCGGCCGCGTATTCGGCCTTTGTCGGCCGGCTGAAACCGCAGCCGATCGGATCGACGAACACCAGATCCGTTACCGTCAACCAAGTCTCGGCATTATCGACCAACCGTCTCTCCTCGACACGCTTTGGCCCGACAACGTGAAACTGGAGGAGCGAAGAGTTGGCGCCAGGCCCTCCGTTCCAGACGAAGGTCACCGGCCGTGGTTTGCCAGAGTCCGGGACGCGGTAGGCAATGTAAAACATGTAGCCATGCGGTTCTCCTGTTTCGACGTCACGAATGGCGACCCGGCCGGTTTCAGCGCTGTATTTCAGCAGTCTCCCATCTGTTTCGATCTGGTGCTGGGTGACGACCACAGGTTCCTCCCGGAAGGTCGTAGCCTGTACTGTCATGCACGAAAGGGAAGCCACAGCCGCAATAATGATGAGGTTCAAGATCTTCTTCCGCTGCGTTATCATTGATTCTCTTTCCAACATTTCCCTTTCCTTTCAAGAAGAATCGGACGCGCAAGTATTTTGCCTGCCGGGGAAAAGTCTGTCAATTCATCTCAACCGCCCCGGATACTTTTTTCCCGTTCTCTTTTTAACATAGACATCCTTTATCGCGAACCGGAAAGACACCGCGGGGTGATTTCCGTGACTGACATTCCCGTGATCAGTCAATATTTCTGTAGTAGAATATGGCGTTGAACAGCAGGCGGTACTCGCCGATGTTCTGATGGCGGAACATGGGATTGATGATGAACATCAGCAGAAGCCCACGGCCCAATGGTACCTTTATGATAGCGGGACGGCCGGCCGTTTCCGGGATACCGATGAATTCGCCGCTCAGCAACGACTTCTCCTTTCCATGGAAGCGGAGAAGAACCTCTGCGCTCGCTTCTGAGGCTACCGAGTAAAGTGTCGGCACCGCCCACCTTACCGGCATGGCTGTCCCGGTGTATCCGTAGAAAAGGGGACTTTCCGGTGATTCCACTCTGGCTTCGACGATAGGACCGATGGCCCGAAAGTTCGCAGAGGGCTCTGTAGTTGTGACTCCCGGCGTCCACCCGTAGGCGACGAGCACTTCACTTGCACGGCCCAGCGTGATCAGCGTGCCGCCCTGCTCGACGAACATCTTGAGTTCTCTCAATCCCTCTTCACCCATGCCGCCGCGGATATCGGGCGATGATCCGTAGTCGCCGAGATACTTGAACTCGGCCGTTTTCGTATACGGCAGCGGTTTTCCTCTCAGGGGAATGTCTTCGACAATGCTCTTCGGTGTTCTCCGTCCCTGATGGGGAATAAGGATCACGTCGTAGCGAGCGCTTAGATTGCCCTGCCGGATCTGCTCCTTGTAGATGAGGTCGTACTTCACCTCGGATTGGTCGAGTGCATAGCGAACCCAGCCCACGTCCTGCGTGGAGCCCCACGTCGAGTATACGGCCAGCCGCGGGAGAGGCATCTCGTGAAACGGGATTTCGGGGGCCGCGTCCAGGGCGATCGCTGTAAGGCCCAGAGGTTCGACGGACTCTTCAAGCAACGGACGGACTGATGCCGGGACGATCAACGAGCCGGCAGGAGCCGTCACTCCGTCAGTCTGGAAAGCCTGCTCGGCGATTTGCACCGGCGATTTTCCCAGCCTGTACCGCAAAGTCGCGAGGTTGACGGATCCATGGTCGAGGACGGCGTAGAAAGAGGCTTTCCGATCCGGGAGCGTACCCTTAGGCTCATATTTGTCTACATGCTGAACAACAACGTCCAAAGCCGCGCGGTCTGAACTTCCGACGACCTTACTGTGTGTCAACAAACCCATGGTCCAGGCCGTGTCGTCCAGTTTCTTGGAGTCGCCTTCGTACACCTGTCGTTCGAGCAGCATCCGGGCAAGCCGCCCGAAAGGCTGATCGAGTTTCACCACGAACGAACCAGCAGGGAACCGGCCTTCCTTCACGCTGATCTCCTCAGTCGCTTCACCGACTTCGATGCCCTGCCGGCGCAGGCAGTTCACGACGAAAGCAACCCGTGTGGGGTCCGGCTGGTCGGCCGGTAGGATATAGGCGAAGGGCGCCTCCACTGCGCCCTCAGCGATTGAGTTTTGGCTCCTGCGATAAAAGTTTTCGAGTATGGTCTCTGGATGAGTCGCGGTGAGTTCCAGCGCACACAGAACTCCGGTCTGAGCATAGTTGATGTTGTTCCTGGCCGACCAGTCTACCTCGGTGTAGGCCGGTAGCGGACGGCGCCAGTCCCGGGCCGTGTAATCACGCGCCAGATACCAGGGAAGGGGCGGTCCGCCGGGCTTGATTTTCGGCGGCGCGATATTACGCAGCATGGTGTTCGGGCTGTTGTTGCTGAAAGTCTCGTACATCTGGATTACGGCATTGTGGTTGGACCCAATAGAAGTAAAATATCCAGGCCACCAGATGTCGAAGGTCCCGTGATCCCAGACACCCGGCATGCCGTAGCCGACCATCTTCATTTTCTGGTAACTCGAGAACCAGTAGAGTTCGGCAAAGAGCTCGGGGTCGAGGCCCGGGTCCCTGACCGAGTAACCGGAATATATATAAAGGTAGGGCAGCGATTCATGGAGATCATGCATGATTGTCGGTCGCCACTTCAGGTGGAAGTCCAGGTGTGCGCTGGCCGATGCTCCCGTAAAGTTGATGTCCCGGTTGTTGTCATGGAGGATGTACTTGCTCCAGTAGGGAGGACCGGGCGTCCGGTCACTGTATTCGATTTTTTCCGCACTATGCCGGTAGTACCAGTCCACGATCCGGTCGCGGCCGTCCGGATCGGCGACGGGCGTGAGAACAACGATCACCTCATCGCGGATACTACGGACCGGTTCGTCCTCTTCTACTGCCAAGCGGAAGGCGAGCTCGGTCAGCATTTCGGGCATTCCCGTCTCGGGGGCATGAAGGCCGCCGGTGACGTGGTAGATCGGCTTGGCCCTGGCGATGATCTCTGAAGCCCTGGAGCCATCGAGACAGCGCGGGTCTCCAAGACGAACGAGATAGTCACGGTACGTCTCGAGATCGCGGATGTTGTCCTCGGATGATATGAAGGCAACCATGATGTCCCGCCCTTCCTCGGTCTTGCCGATCGTCGCCAGTTTTACGCGAGGAGAATGCGACTCCAGTGTCTGAAAGTAGCCGTAAATCTCTTCCGAATAGTGCAGGATGTTCGGTTTGCCGATGTGCTCGCCCAGAACATCCTTGGGTGACGGTACGGTCGAGGACTGGGGCAGATGGTCGACCAGCGGACTCAGGAATTCCGGCCGTGTCGTCCATTCCTCGACAGCCCGCGCGAAATCGTCGTCCATGTCTTGCGTTTGGTCCCTGGTTGGAACACAAGTAAGTGTCAAAACCGCAAATATGACGATGATCAACAAACGCGGCAGGATGGACTTGTCTGATCCATTTCGATCATCTGAAATCACATTTGAGTGAAGCCCGTTTGGCATATAAATCCCTCCAGGTATCAAATATCGCAGTGTCGCCGGAATAACGAAATTCTTTATTTTTTTTTAAGAATTATTTCTCCTTAAGAACCCACTTATGGCCGTCAACTCTCTCGCCTCGAGGCAAATATTCAATTGTCAGTGTTTTATCCCCGCGTTGAACCTCGAGTTTTACAGGGAGATTTTCATTGTCTCTCAACTCGCGAGGATTGACGGTATTGAGGATCAAATCCCCATCCCGGAGGCCGGCGCGTTCGGCAGCAGAACCCTTCACCAGCCCGGTAACTCGCTTTTCCTCGGCATAAAGGCTTTTTCTCTCATCGAATCCCAGTTCAAAGACGCGGAGATCGGTTGGAATCCGCTCGAATTCAGGTCCGAAGGCATCAGAGGCCGGTACAAAATCCTCACCTGCGATGATGATGGACTCAAAGTCCTCTGAAGCGGAAGGCCCGATAACCTTATCCAATTCCGCGAGCCACAGGTCCTTGGTCAGCTTCTCACCGTTTGTCCTCCGCTCGAAAAGTGATAGAACCACATCATCCAGTGTCCGCTTTCCCTCGGAAGCAGCTTGAAGCTTGCCATCGACGTAGGCAAAATAGAGGCTTCCGCGTTGATAAGGAAGTCTTTGCGCATTCCGGTCCTGCCAAAATTTTTTTTCGATCTCATCGTTGGGCATGTTCCGCAGAGGATTGGTCAAGAAACCGATCACTGTTCCGTTCACATCTTCGAGGAATTCCTCCGCAGTACACAACCCTGCGCGATACATCAGGAAGCGCGTGTAGTGAACCGTCAGCCCTTCGGAGAACCAGAAGACCTTTCCGGGCGACCCTTCTATTCCTCCGACCCACTTGTGGGTCATTTCGTGAAAAATTGTGTTGCGTGGATTATGGGTCAGTTCTGGTTCCTCGGGGACATAGAGCATGAATGAGTTGTACAAAGCGGTCCCTCCTCCCCCTTGATCAGCCGGACCGACGCGCATAAAAAAGCGGTAGGAAGCCGGGCTCGTATCACGAAAAAACGACTTAAGCGCTTGGAAGGCCTTGTCCGACCAAGCCATCACTTCTTGCGCATCGAACGGGGGGTTCCCTAACCACGCGGCGCTGAATCCCTCAGCTCTTCCTTCTTCCGGATATCGGCCTATGGGCCCTGCGATGTACCAGCTCTGGAAAAGCCGGTCTATCGGACCTATGGTCTCGATATTGCCATCACCCAAACTCGAGACACCCGCTGAACCTGGTTCGAAAGCGTCAAGATCCCAATTCAAACGCAGCTTAAAATCTCCTTTTTCTTCGGGAAGCGCCATGAATCCGCAGCCGGCGCCGCTGACCCCTCCGCCGTTAAGGCTGAGATGATAGGGCGGGCCCGGAGGACGCGGCTCCGGTTCTGGCACCCGTGCTCTGTAGCTCACCTTGACCGATCCCTTGACCGGTCGTGCGGCCCGCCACCTCCTCCAGATGACCATTCCCCCATATGCGGATTCATCTTCGAGCTGTTTCAGCCCGACTTCACCCTCGTCGTCTGTCACGCGAAGGCCTTCAATGCGGTCGGCAATACCGCTGGTGACAGTGTATTTGACCGGAGCCATAAGAGTGAAGGGATTCTCCTCTGTCCTCTCGACTGGGGACATCTCCAGGTCGAATTCGATATGTGAGATGAGGCCATCCGCATCTTTAATTACGCGCAATAAAACATTAAAGGTGGCAAGATCAATTTCGACTTCCTGCTCTTCCGCTGACGAAGAGGGGCCCTTGCAGGACGTATTAAGCGGAATAATGATTAAAACTAAACTCAAAACAATGATGCCAACCCATTCTCTTTTCATTCTTTTGATCATACCTTCTCCTTATGATATGAGCTAAAGTAAACCAGCCCAAGCTTACAAGCTGCTGGCATCCGATATAAACTGCCGTAAATCTTCGGCTAGGATTCGGCGACTGTTCACCCCGATATAGGGCATATGCCCTGATCGATAAAGCCTATGAGAGACGCGTTTGAGGTCAATATCGTTATGGGCAACCGTATAATCAGCGGATCCGATGGTGGTCACCAGATCGAAATACCCGGTTCCAACCAAAACTTTCAGATCCGGATTCCTGCGCATGGCGATGGCCAGATCTCCGGCATAATTCCGGTTCGAAGAGGGAATTCCCGGACCGAAGCCGTAATCCCAACGGGCATTCACTTCTGAAAATTCGATGACGTTGTAAGACCTCCCTATTCCCATGTGAAGGTCTTTGTTCAAGTATTCGTTGAGAGTAGACACAAAGGCCGGAACATATTGAGCCATGGCCGGATCGTCGGCAACAGGATCTTTACCGCTGGGATTGAGCGGCAAGGTAAAACGGCCATCGTAGAGACCCAGCTGTTTGCCTTCCTCCTTCAATAACTCGCTGGCGAATGAACGTGAGCCCACGCACAGATTGTTTTGGAGGATGAAGTTTTGGGAAAGGCCAGTTAGAGCAGCCAGCCTTTCTGCGATGCGCAGTCTTTCCTCAGAGGAAAGAGTCGAACCAGCAGAGAGAGCACGGATGTAATCATTGGCGGCGAATGCGCGCGCTTCATCGACATGCTGTTCGAGAGACTTATTTGCGCGATCGACCTTGTCGTGATACCAGGCCGTCGCCGCCAGCGTGGCCAGCACATTTGCGGATCCTATATCTCCGCCTCGCCCGCCGAACACATTCATCGCCTGGCCCAGCAGTATGACGCCGTTCAAGGTTATGCCATTCATCTTCCCGGTCGAAAGGGGACCGCCGGTGAGCATACGGGAGACCACCGCCGCACGCACGGTCCCGTAGCTTTCGCCCATGATAAATTTGGGTGAATTCCAACGCCCATTTCTTCCCACCCAGTCTTCGATGAACTCACAGGTCACTTTGGCGTCTTGCTGCACACCATAAAAAAGCTTCGCGTTGTTTTCTCCCAGAACGCGGCTGAACCCCGTCCCCGGCGGATCGAAGAGAACGATATCGGCCATATCCAACAGGCTGTCGGGATTACGGTCATAGAGAAAAGGCGGAGTAGTCCTGGGGTGAACCTCCTCCTCGCTGACCGTATCCTGAAACAGCACTCGGTATGGACCTAGGATGCCCATATGCATCCAGAGCGATGCAGAACCGGGCCCTCCGTTGAAGACAAAGATAACCGGACGAGACGACTTATCGGGAATATTGGTCCTCACATAGCTGATCGAAACAAGACTGGCTGTTTTTTCGCCCTGGTCATTGAGGGAAAAAGTTTCTTCCACCGTGGCTGTATAGACGACCTTCTGTCCGCCAAAGACACCCGTGTGTTGGGTGACGACTCTGTAGGGAGGGTGAGTCGACCTTTCTCCGGCAGGATCTGCGGGAACCCTCTGCATGGCAATAGCCGGCAGTACGGTTGCGGCCAACACGGCAGCAGCCAGGGTGACGATACAAAGTTTTGATTTCATTTTAAGACTCCGCAAGAATGTTATCATTATCTTACCCCGAGGAGGGCGCGAACGTCATCCATCATTTCCTTCAGGCTCTTCTCGACCGAGTAAGCCATGTGGCCTCCTTCATAGTGGGCCATGCGCACCCTGTCCTTCGACCATCCGGACTGGGCGATGGCATACTCCGAGGCACCAATGGTCGTCGTGAGATCATGATACCCGGCGCCGACCACGACTCGGAGGTCGGGATTCTTGAGCATGGCCATTCGGAGCGATTCCATGTAAGGCCAATCGCTGAAAGGAGTGGTCCCACCCCACTTCCAGCCTTCCAGACCTTTAACCGGAGGGCCGGTTTTGTAATCGGTCACATCGAGCCCGAGCTCTTCCTGTGCGTATATCTTAAAACCGGAAATGACGGCCGCATTGATCCGCCTCGAGGGATCCGGAGTTTGGCCTTCTTCCACGGCGGCTTCCGTATAGCGCCCGTCATAGTACCCAAGCACTTCACCCTTATCCTTGAGCAGCAAGGAGCGGAAAGGGATCTTTCTTATCCTTATATCATTCTCTATATAGAGGTCGAGCGGAAGACCGGTGAACTCTGCCAGCCGGTGAGCGATGCGATCTCGCTTGGTGGGAGGAAGTGTATTGCCCTGGAACAGCGCCGTCAGATATTCGGTGCGCGCAAACAGACGGACCTCCTCGAGGAACTGTTCGAATGTCCTGTCTCCCCTCTCAACACGGCCGTGATACCAGCCGAGTGCGGCCAGCGTCGGAAGCGAGACGACGTAGCCAATAATGTTGCCAGGACGTGACGACATTTCAATGATGTTCAGCGCCTGTCCCATCAGGAACACACCATCCAGGCGAACCGGAGGGTTCAGATGGGTGAGCTGACGGGCGGCCACGGCTGCGCGGAGCGTACCGTAGCTCTCCCCGAAGATATATTTCGGAGAATCAAGGCGGCCGTGGTTACGCGACCAAGCTTCAATAAACTGTGTCAACTGCCGGGCATCCGCTTCGACAGAAAAGTAGGCATCCGGAGCAGTCCCCTCGCTCACACAGCTAAAACCGGTTTCTGCCGGATCGAAAAAAACCAGATCGGCGGCGTCTAGGACGGTGTAGGAATTGGCGGCCAGCGGAAACGTTGCTGGGTCCTCTTCAAGATTATCTGAAAAGGCTATCCGCTTCGGGCCGAATGCGGCCATATGGAGATAGATGGAGGGCACAATCGGCCCTCCGTTAAAAATGAATATCACAGGACGGCTGGTGCTGTCTGCGATGCCGTCCCTGATATAGGAAATTGAGACAAGACGGGCCGACGGGCCTTCTTCGCCGTCCGTAACCAATGTCTCCTCAATCACAGCGGTATAATCGACCGTTTGACCGTTGAACTGGCCTTGATGACGAGTAGAAGACTGCTGATAAGAGAGAACAGACTCGTCTGCATGGAGATCCGGCAGGCACAATAGCCCAAACATCAACAGAATGATCAACACACCGGGTTTTCCGCTCCAACTCCTCCGCAGTGATGGAAAGGAAATGGAGACTAAACGTGTTCTGATCTCACGATAATATCCGGGCATCAAGAATCTTTTTATAATCATGATTTCTCCCTCGATCCAAACATAACATGCTGCCACTTTGGTACTGAGGAAATAGGTCATATTAAAGTGCTTAGTTTCTGCTTAAATTGCCACTCTAAGACAAAAAAATGACCTCGAATTTCAATTATCTTCTTTAATTTCAAAGACATAGAGATGCCAGACTGCAAAATACAGACTGCAAAATAATAAACCAACAAAAAAGGGGAGAGTTTCCCAGATGGAAACTCTCCCTGTCAACTCGAAATCTCTTGAATAAGCTCAGTTCCAGTCGAATCGAACGCCTAGCTGGAATTGGCGGGGGGCTCCGGCAGATAAGGGATTACCAAACTGATCTCCTTCAATGACGTTATAGACATCATAGAAATTCGTTCTGTTGGTGACATTGTATATTTCTGCAATGAGCTGAAGCCTGGCGTTTGAAATGTTGAGATACCAGGAGAGTCTCAGATTCAGCCACATCTCGTCAAAGCCTTCGCGGGAGTTTCGGTTATAGTCGACATAATCTCCGCTTATTCCATCTAAATTGGGGTCGCCTGCATAAACGGCATTCCAGGGGTAAGCCGACCGGTAGTAGAATATACCGGAGAGCTGCAAGCCCAAAGGCAAATCCGCGGTTCCGGAAGCGGTAAGCTTGTGCCGGGCGTCATTACGCATTCGCCCGTAGGCTCTCTCCCAACAGTCCTCATCATTAGTCCAAGGAGCAGCTTCAGGGCCGGTTTTCTCGGTATCCCCCATTGCCTTGGAAAGGGTATAGGCGACAGACATCGACCAGCCGTGCGAATAGCGTTTGTTCAGAGTCAAGAACAAACCCGTATACTTACTCTCACCCGCTGACTCGATGCTTATGACTTGTCCTCGAGTCGGATCCGGTCTTAGAACAAGAGTTCCGGGAATGATAGGATTCAAGTATTTCTGACGAATGGCATCATATCCCTTGACATAGACGAAGTCGACACTTGCGGAGAGGTCCGTCAAAAATTCCCTCTGTACTCCAATCGAGGTTTGAAAAGTCCAGGGCGCGACGGCCGGTCCTGGTTCATATTCCGTATCAAAGGCATCGAAGATGGGAATATTCGGCATGAACGGATTCGGCACAGATGGATCGGGATATCCCGGGAATACTTTGATTTTCAGCTGAAATTGATCCCAGAAGATGATGGGGGCGGCTGGATTTGCATACAAATTGGCGGTGAATGTTCCTGCTCCTCCTCTGATTGCGGTCTTTCCGTCGCCTACCGGATCCCAACTGAAGCCAAAACGGGGGTTGAGGTGTTTAATGTCGCCATTCTTCATATCGATGCCCTCTAAATTGTAATAGTTATAACGCAAACCGAAGTTCAGAGTGAGTCGGGAGCTGACCCTCCAGGAGTCCTGAATAAAGGGCGTGAAAAAACTGTGAGGAATGTCAATTTCAATAGGCTCCCCTAGGGAATTGTAGGCGAGGGTTATGGGATATGTTCCAGGATTGGCAGGGTTGAATGGTGCGTCTGTGTAGAACGTATACTGGCCGGGACGATAAAGATCCATTCGAGGAGTGCCGGAGGGAGCGGAAATGTATTCCACTCCTGCCTTGATGGTATGGTTTCCCAGAAAAAGACTGAAATTCTCGACAATCTGTAGTTTGTCCCCATAATTATCCTGAGGAAAGTTCGGGTCCTTGCCGAAATATCCACTTGGTCGATCAATCGAAAAAGCATCTGGATCCGGTACATCAGTATAGGAAGTGGTTTTTTGAAAGAGCACCCGCACTTCGTTCATAGTTTTATCAGAGGGGTACAAGGTCCAACTTCCCACAACCTGGATTCCCCGTGATCTGTTACTGTATGCCCTTTCTAAGGTGTATAAGCCTCCTATTCCCAGATTGTCAGAATTAGTGGGTGAGGAAGATAAACGGAGACTCAGAAGGTTCTTTTCATTGAGCTGATAATTCAATTTGCCAAAGAACGAGTTCTGGTTAAAGGGCTGTTCGACAGTTTCCCGGTCCACCAGGGGAGATGTGATGGTGGCATATTCCGTCTGACGGATTCCTTCATAAACCAGGAAAAAATGAAATTTGTCCTTAATAATCGGACCGCCGAGAAATCCTCCGAAATTGTGACGTGAAAAAGGAGCTTTTTGCCACTCGTCTTCAGGAATCTCCGGGCCATTATACTCCGTATGTTTGACAAAATAGTTAGGATTTTGAAAACCCTCATCCCGGTAGAAGTAATTCACCCTTCCTCGAATGGTATTTGTGCCAGAACGGGTAATCGCCGACCTGATCATGCCCGCAGCATTACCGAATTCAGCCGTGGCATTGTTGGTTACGATGCGAAATTCCTGAATCGCGTCTGACGGAAGGTATTCACCTTCTGATCCTTGAATCATTTCTTCATTGGAGACTCCATCAACCAGCATTTCGTTCATTCCCGACTGGAGGGCATTAGAGCGGCCTTCGAGGACGCCCGCTTGCAGCACGGTTAAATCGTTGAAATCTCTGTTCAATAGGGGAAGATCTTCAATCTTCTGGCGGTCAATGACACCGCTTATATCCGACTTCGTCACTTCGACCATGGGCGCTTCTGCGACTACTGTAACTTCTTCCTCCATGGTTGCCGGTTTCAGAATAAAGTCTATCTTTATTGAAGCTCCAACTGTAAAAGTTGTCCCTGTCCGCACTTGAACCGCAAAACCGGAGAGGCTTACCCTGATTTCATACATTCCTGGTTGGATTCCGGACAAGACGAATGATCCATCGCTTCGAGTGAGGGAAGCAAGGGCATACCCTGTCTCCAAATTCTTGACGCTTACCTCAGCTCCGGGTAATCCAACTCCGTCCTCGTCCATGACCTTGCCTTCCAGTGTGGCCTGAGTCGTCTGGGAAAAAGCCATAGTGTTCAGCAGCAGGCATGTTGCCAACAAACACACCAGGACGAGAAAAAGTGTTTTTTTGCTTTTCAAATCCTTCATTCTTACCTCCTTCATTTGTTCCCTCTTTATTATTTTGAAGAGGTGCTCTTCAACATAAATGCTGTCTGTCATTTCTTTTTCCGTGCCGCACCTCCTTTTCTTATTTTGTGGATATCAGAGTAATTCCAGTGATTGGCCAAAATCTTGGCAGCCCATTTCGTATCGCGTTTTTCTATGGCTTCCATAAGAGCGCAATGGTCCTCATAAGATTTTTTCAGAATATGTGGAGAGTAATAATTATCGGCAAAACTTCCGACAAAGAGAGTGATCTTATCGTTGGCATTGATCAATGTCTGATAGATGACTTCATTGCCATAGGCTTTCCATATCCGATCATGAATTTTTGCACTCTGTTTGAACAGCATCTTCAGATTTTTGTCTCGATAGTACTGTTTATACTGCTCGTGCATTTCTTTGAGTTCGTCGATTAATGCATCTGAAAAATTTTTTAGATTTTTCTTTATTCCATATGTATCCAGAGCTACGTTTAACTCTAAAATCTTTTTTGATTCGTCAGCAGGCAAACCGATGACTCTGATGTCGCTCCTGGCGTTGATGGAAATAAGCCTTTCTGCCTTAAGTCTTTGGAAGGCTTCCCGTACCGGAGTGATGCTGACATTGAAATAGTCGGCAAATTCTCTTACGGTAATCCTTTGGTCGGACTTCAGCTTCCTGCTAAGAATCAAGTTTTTTATATGAGTATAAATTTTATCTACAAAAGTAGTCGATAGCTGCAAATCATACTTCTTGTTTTTCATGGATGATGCATCATGCATTGAAATTATTTAAAAAGTAGTGTATGTATCTGTCTTTGTCAAGTATTTTTTTGTATCATTTAGGCCATCATTCAGGCCACTCTTGACAACGTTCCTCTTTTGTGTTTTTTGTTGCGTGACCAGCGCAAAGATGTACCGAAGGGTAACGGATAAAATCGAATAAAATCCAGAAATAGCGTGCTATGGAAGACGTCAAGAAAATAGGGCTGTTCAGTTGTATCTGTATCGCTGTGGGGATAATTGTCGGTGCAGGTATATTCGGGGCGCTGCCCGTTGCCGTTGATATGACGGGCAAAGGCATTGCCCTGGCCTTCATCCTGTCGACAATCACCATCATTCTCAGGTATTATCCCACCATTATCACAGGCTCCTCCATCCCGGCCTCCTTTGGATACTATATGCACGCCACCCGTCTGGCAGGCCCCCATCTCGGCTTTACACAGGTGATCGCCACCTTCAGCAACATTTTCGTCCAGGCGATTCTTGCGACTGTATTCGCCATGTACTTCCATGCACTGGTCCCCATTGATCCCCGCATAATCGCTGTCGCCGTGCTTTTGATCTTCGGCGCGATAACCTGTGTGGGCATCAAGGCCACCGGCACCGTCCAGAACCTCATGGTTATCCTTCTCTTTTCAGCTTTGTCCACATTCATCATCGGTGGATTTCCGCACATCAAGCCCGTCAACTTGACCCTGAGCGAGATACTATTTCCGCCGGATCAGACGTTTCTCTCCATGGGTGCGGCGATAGGCTTGCTCAGTTCCTGCCTTATGGGGGGCTATATCGTCATGAATTTCTCGGATGAAATAAAAAATCCCGGAAAGGCCATTCCCATAACCTTCGTCGTCTCCACTTCCATCACCGCTTTTGTCTATATCCTCTTGAGCGTTGTCACCATCGGTGTTTTGCCGGCCAAGGAAGCAACTACGCTAGCTGAGGTCGCCGATAAATTCATGAGTCCGGGAGTAAAAGTTTTTTTCATCACGGGGGGTGCGCTTTTTGCCTCAATGACCACCATCAACGCCGTCTTCCTATCGGGTTCCCGTTCGCTGGCTGTGGTCGCAAGGGATAAAGTAATTCCCGAGTGGTTTACCAAAAAGAACAAATTCGGGGTCCCTCAGAATTCAGTGTTGCTCCTCACAATTTGCCCGGCCATCATCACGGCCTTCGGTATTTCGATAGGCACTTTGCTCTCCGCTTTTTCGGTACTCACCATTTTGTTCGGAATCATCTTGTTCATCCCTGTGATCCGGCTGCCCAAGCGCTATCCCCACTCCTACAAAGACTCCTACATGAAGCTCTCAAGGGGTTTAACCTGGGTCTTTATCATCCTGGGAACCCTGGTTTCCATATATCAAATATATTCTTTGATGGCAGCCCTGGACGTGCCGACATGGATCGCACTTGTCACCTGGATGGTATTCTGGTATACCTATTTCTTCATTCGTAAGGCCTATTTGAAGACCAAGGGTGTGGATCTTCCAGCGGTGATGAGTGCAGCTTATCAGCCTTGGGAAGACAAAGAATTGGGTTTAAAAAAGGAAGAGATGGCCGGCAGGGGAGCTGTATTATGAAATTTCAACTGGAGCGGAAGCATTTCTTTGTCGCCACAAAAGTAGCCTATTTCAACACCCCGACATTTGGCTTGATTCCTGACTATGTCCACGAAACCACAAGGGAGACGCAAAATTATCGCTATGAAACCGGAGACCATTCGTTCTTAGGTGTCATGCAATACGAAATGATCGAAAAATCCAGGGAAGTTTTTGCCCGGTTTATTAACTGTAAAGCATCGGATATCGCCTTCGGGCTGAGTGCCTCCCAGATGTTTTCGATTTTCTCCGCGGGATTGCCGGTAAAGCCCGGCGATAATGTGGTGGTTACGGATAACAGTTTTATCACCATTCCTTATGCCTTTCAGTGCAGAGAACAGGACGGCCTGAAAATCAAATATGCCAAAACCGCCAACGGCGGCATAAGCGCAGAGGAACTCTGTGCTTGTGCCGATGCCAACACCCGGGTCATCGCCGTTAACCATGTGGAAGGCAGTTCCGGCTTCCGCATGGAACTGGAGAAAATCGGGGCATTCTGCAAAGAACGGGGAATATACCTGGCGGTCGATGCCGCCCAGTCCGCCGGGGCAATGACGCTGGATGTGGAGCGAATGAACGTTTCCTTCCTCGTGGGGACCGATTACAAATGGCTGTGTCACTACCGTGGCTTCGGCTTTGCCTACGTGAGCCCTGTGCTCAGAGAACTGTTGGTTCAGCGCAGTTCGGGATGGGCTTCTGAGTTGGAGAGGTTCAACAGTTCGAAGATGAAACTGGATCTGCATCCGGATGCCCGGCGCTATGAGATGGGCGGCCTGCACAACAGCGGCGTTTACTGCGTCAGGTTGGTCATTGAGCATTATCTGAAGCTGGGCAAAGACGATGTCCAAAATTACATCCTGGATTTGGTGGAGTACTGCTACCAAAAGGCCGATGAATGCCCCTTTACCAGTCTGGCCTATCGTTTCAGGCCGGACAACAGGTCGGGTATTGTGGTACTTCACGTCCCCGGGAAATACAAGCTAACCGCTCAGCTGCTCAAAGAACACGGCGTTATTGTTCCCGTCAATGGCGGATTGCTTCCTGATCGCGGAGCACCAAATCCCAATTACTCCATCCGTATGGGGATTCATTATTACAACAACAAAAAAGACATAGACTTGTTCTTCGCCGCCATCGCAGCCTGCTGCGAAGAATAGGAAACCAATTCTTCCTGACAAGCCGAGTGCTATCAGCTTAAGGCGTTCAAGAATTGGTCGATATCCTCGTCGTTATTGTAGACCGACACGGCGATGCGGATTCCGTTGACGACCTCTGTTTCACCCCTGTCATTGGTTTTTCGCCATCGGCTGAGAGATACCACCTGCTCACCGAAGGCTTTGTCGAGCTTGGCCTTGGTTGCATCCGGATCCGGCGTCAAAAAACTGGCGATAGGAGATGGATTGTTTTGGGCGGTGATCGGCGCATATCCCAAGGCCGGCATCTCCTTTTGCAGGCGGTCGGTGAGCGGTTTGGCATGGGCCCGGATGTTGTCGATACCGAGCTTTGTAACATATTTCAGCCCTTCATAAGCACAGATCCCCGACAGGTTGGGTATAGAGGTCGTTCCCTCGTAGATGGTTGCATCTCCACGCAGTTCGAATTCACGGCCTTTCAAGCCCTTAAGCGCGCGGAGGCCGTAGCGCGTTTGTTTGATAGCTGTTCCCTGGAGATCCTTGCGCACGTAGAGGAAACCGAGTCCGAAATCGCCCATCAGCCATTTGTAAGTGCTGCTGGCAGCGCAGTCGATGCCCATGGCCTGAACGTCGACCGGAGTATTTCCCACAGCCTGAATGATATCCCCGTAGACTAAAGCTCCGTTGGCATGAGCCAGGTCGCTGATGGTTTTGGCTTCGTGCATGTACCCGTTGATGTTCGACACCAGGGCCAGTGAGACCAGCCGGGTGTTGCGATCGATCGCTTTTTCCATATCAGCCAGTCTGATCTTCCAATCTCGGTGTCTTACCACACGGAGTTCGATTATTCCCTGCTTCTCCAGTGCGGCATATAAATACCAGGAAGCCGGGAAATGGAGGTCGTCGATGACTACGTTCCCGCCAAGCTTATCCAAATCCATGCCCGCCGCAACGATGTTTTCGCCTTCCGTCGTACTCATGACGAGTGCGATTTCCTCCAGTTTGGCGTTGATCAGGTCCGCGAACAGTTTCTTGACTTCGCTCTGCATGTCCCGCGTAAAGTAGGTTCTGTCCTCGCCCGGGCCCAGGGCGCGGAACTGGGCGTAACTCTCGATAGCGCGTATGGTGTGGACACTGAAGGGATGTGTCTCGGCCGCTGCCAGCCAGAGCTTTCGTGCCGCTCGGGGAAAATCAGCCCGTACGGCTTCAAAGTCAGGAACCATGGATGAACGCTGCAAAGCTGAAGCTCCGTGATTGCCGACATTGGTAGGCTTGGAAGCCAATGGTGAATCCGTGAGACAAACCGCACCTGCTGCCGCCAAACTCCCCAGGAAATTTCGACGCGTCATGTTATTCTTTTCTGCCACTAGGCCTCTCCTTCTTTGAACGAGTTATAAATATACGTTCTATTGACTTTTACAAAATTCAAGAAAAAGTCTGAATCAACTATACTCACAACAATACATAATATCAATTTAATGCAGTATGCATTTCTAAAACCGTGTTGGCACTAGGATAACTTTGGTCATATAGTGATCAGATTGTGCGATGGAGAAAGCCGTTTGAAGGCCGGAGGCGGGCATGGTTCCTTTCCCTGGAGGGAAAGGAGAGCCGACGCCGGAAACCGAGCAGGTTTTCCTCGCTGGGGAAAATCTGCGTGTTTTGGGATCACCATTCTGATCATTCGTCACGTTGTTCATCACGGTTTTGGAAATTTTTACTTTAAAGCACTTCATTCCAATTTAAATGATAGCGCTCCAAGGGCGAAGATTTCGTCAGGTTACAGGGATTATTCGGGCTTTTCTTTAATACCCAGATAATAGGCTGTATTGGCGTCAGGATCGATACGTGTTTTGATCTTTCCCGGCAGCGCGCTCAAGACCACGTTTATCCCCGGACCGTGCCCGGCAAAATTGCTGAACCCGTGAATGACGGTACCGATGGTCACCGCCCCTTCATATCTGCCGGGGCCGTAGACATCGTAGGCATCTCTTATCGCCACCACATCCCCGAGCCTGAGTTTTTTCATCCCGTACTCCTCGACGATTTCCGGGCAGGTCGTTTGGATGTCGTAATCCAGCGCTTCTATAAAAGGAAATCCGAGTCCTGAACCCATGAGGTGTCCCGGTAACTCCATCACCACCGGAACGACAAGCTGGCCGTCTTCTACAATAATGCCCATATTCTCCAGCAGCTCCGGAGAAATTTTGTTCACTCTCACGTCTTCGAATCCAAAGATCTTGAGTCCGACACCCTTCGCTCTGATCTGGACCTTGTCGTTCAACGCGAGTTTTTCTTTGACTTCTTTAGGGAACCAGACTTTATCATCGGAGCCCGCGTGTCTCCCGAGGTATATTCCTTTGGCCCCCGTTGCTTCGCCCGAGATGACCAGGGCCTCGTTTCCGATACAGGCCAGGCTCGCCAGCGCTGCTTCCCAGGGAGACGGCTTATCCGTTCCCTGAATAGTCACATCAGGCTCGACATGATCCGAACTCGCCCATCCGTAGGTCGAATCTCCGATGGAGACCGTATAGTTGATCGAACCCATGCCAAGGGCATGGACAGGTTTTCCATCGTAGCTCGTCCGATAATCCGCTCCTCCGGTGGGTGAAACAGCTCCCTGCACCGCGGTCACGATGAGTTCTTCCTTATTGGTACTAAAAGAACCGGAGAGCGGCCCTTGCACATTATGTGCATCACGCTGAAAGGGGTCAGAGGAATGCGCCATCCGTATGGTCCCCGCACTATCTGAAACCCCTGCTGCTCCCCTTTCGCTCTTGCTTGACACCATCTTTAAGCCGAGGTGCTTCCCGATATTCGCTCCCCCGTCGATTCGGGCCACGAGTTTGCCGAACCGGGTCGACAGGACGGGAGTGACCCCGATACCCAATCCAGACATATCGCTGGGTCCGCTGCAGACAACCCCCACAGTCGCGCCTCCCCTGTAGTATCCCTTTCCGTAATCGGTCTGGACATCTTTGAGCAGGACCAGGTCCCCGAAACGAAGCTCACCCAAACCGTACTTCTCGATATCGGGCGGAAAGCATGTCTGGATATGCCATGCACCTGTCAGGCTTCCCATTCCCGCTCCCTGCCCGATTATCTCAGCCGGTATCTCCTTGACCACAGGAACCTCAAGCTTATCGCCCATGTTTCTGATGTCGAGCTTCTCCAGGACCTGCGGCGCCAGGCTGTGGACAAAAACATCTTCGAATCCGTCTATGGCAAGCCCGATCCCGCAGGCTTTCACCTGAACGGTATCTCCGATAGCCAGCTTTTCCAGGACGGAATCATCGAAATGGACCAGAACAAAGTTCCCGAAACTGATGATGTCCATGAATTTTCCGATGACAACGCCCTTTTCGCCACTGGCTTTGCCGCTCAAGACCTTCACTTTGTTACCAATGGATGTGTAAGTATCCCAGGCCCCACCGCGTCTGCCTCCCCCGGTTTCTTCTATCGCCACTCCGACCGTGGCCCGATCGCCAGACGCCCAACCGAAGACCCTATCGCCGATCTTCAGGTTATAGTTGATTCCGCCGATTCCGATGGCAACCTTAGGCTTCCCATCCCAGGTCGTGATGTACGTTCGGTAAGGCTTAGGAGCCGCAATCTGACCCTGAACGGCGATGGTGAGAATCCTGTCTTTATTCGTCTTGAGGGGCTGCGGCACGGATTTTGACGTGGACTGCATTTCAGGCTGAGATGCGGCAGCCGTCGCCCCCACCATTACAATGGCCATAACGAAAATGATCATGAATAGTGAAGAATTCTTTTTGCTCATGTCTCCTCCCTTTTAAAACACAGGATTTATGAAAGAGTATGCCCCGTCGATGGAAATGTCAAGGTGAGCTCCTTGAGTCTCTTGACTTCACTTTGAACCGCTCTCTATAATTATGGATGAACGTTGAAGAAACAATTTAACACGAGGACGTTCCTTCAGTCTCCATCCAGTGAAACAAGAATAGAGAGAACTTCCGCCTCAATTTCCTCTTATGTTGTTAACAATCAGAGCAAGCGGGACATATCTTTCCGGAGCAGAGATAAGAATAAAAAAATATTGACGCAAGGAGAATACATAGGGTTGAAGGCCATCAAATATATTAATAAAAATATTTGAGTAAATAAGTATTTTAAGCGAACAAGATTATTGCACGGAAGGGAAACTACAAGATGATCAAATTAAACCTGAACAGCAAGCGAAAAGGAATCGCTATTATAGGAATTTATTTCTCACTGTTGTGTATTACAGCCTGCACGCCCGTGGAGAGCCAGGATCCCTGGGCCGGTGAAATCATCACGACACGACACCGGGTTACGGTCGGAGGACGGACCATGGCCTACACGGCTAGGGCGGGAAGGCTTCCGATCTGTGACAACGAAACGGGTGAAGTGCATGCCAACATGTTTTTCATAGCTTACACTCTAGATCATAACCCGGATCGGGGCCCACGGCCGATAACCTTCCTCTGGAACGGCGGTCCAGGTTCCAGCTCGTCGCTGGTCCATCTCCTGGGATTCGGCCCCAAACGTATCCGACACGGAGCTGCGCCGGTCGATAATCAAGGCACCTGGCTCGAGTTCACAGACCTGGTCTTCGTCGATCCGGTCGGCACGGGCTACAGCCGGCCGACAAAGGCCGAATACGGGCCGGAGTTCTACCAGACAAAAGGGGACGCCGAATCGGTCGGTGAATTCATCCGCGTCTTCAGGAACCGATTCGAAACCTGGGATGCTCCCCTCTTTATCGGAGGAGAGAGTTTCGGCGTGCGACGCGCGGCAGGCGTGGCCGACGTGCTTCGGCGCCGCCATATCCCTGTCCACGGTGTCATTCTCATCAGTGCATCCCTCCCTCTGGGAGAAATGAATCGGGAACTGAGAACGGCTCTCATGGTTCCGACATATGCGGCCGCGGCCTTTGTTCACACAAAGCTCGCTCCGGAACTTCAAAAAGACTTCAAGGAAACGCTGCGTCAGGCAGAACACTGGGCGGAAACGGAATATGCACCGTTGCTGGCTCGAAGAGAGAGCCTGAGCGATTCTCAGCGGCAGGACATCGTCGCTCAGCTGGCGAAATTCACCGGCCTCGACACAAGCCTCCTGGACCCGAAGACCCTCCGTGTCAACCTGACTCAGTTCTCAAAGCAGCTCCTGCAAGACCGGAATGAGGTGATCGGACTGTATGACAGTCGCCTCACCGGCCCTCTTGAGCCCACAGAGAAGCAGTATGATCCGACCAAAGATCCCAGCTTGAAGGATATCATCGACGATGTTGCGGTTATCCGTTACATGCGACAGGAATTGCAATATCGATGTGACCTGCACTATCAGGGACCGTTTGGCGGCGGGTATCCGCCGCCGACCACACCGCGCGGTGACTGGATGTCGGTAAAATGGAACTGGAAGCAATCCGAGCGGGGTTCCTCTCAAACCGGTGCCCAGGATCGGCCTCTCTTCAGAGCTATGACCGCCAATCCTTCACTCAAAGTTTTTATGGCCAGTGGCTACTTCGACCTCGTTTGCAGCTATGCCGGCAATGCCTATCTCGCCGACCATCTCGAGCCCGAGCTCAGAGAAAACGTCACGGCGCGTGCCTACGCCGGCGGCCACGCGATCTATACGGATGAGGCCGCCCAGCTCGAAATGAAAAGCAATATGGCAGCGTTTTTTCAAAATACTCTGTCCGGCGCCAGACAAGAGGAATGAGGGTTATCTTCTAACCCCAACTTAGCTCCTCGCCCGCGATGATAACATGCGTCCGATTGAACTGTGTTATTCAACAGGATGAGTTGACCTGGGGGGAGTGAGGGGTTTCCCGGCCAGGATGCCCGTGTGCTCGCCATTGCGGATGACCATTTGCCCGTTGATTAAAACGAAGTCTATGCCCTTGCTGTACTGATGGGGCTCTGCGAATGTCGCCTTGTCCCAGATCATTTCCGGATCGAAGACCACGATATCGGCCGCATAGGATTCCCTTATCAGGCCTCTGTCTCTGAATTTGAGCATCTCGGCAGGAAGGCCGCTGGCCGAACGAATGGCCTGTTCCATGCTTATGATTTTCTTTTCCAGGACATACCTGCGGATTTTTCTCGGGAAAGTGCCATAATTCCGGGGATGGGGCATGGCTTTGCCGAAAAAAGTTATCTGCCCGTCAGAACCGGTCATCACGTAGGGCTTTTGCATAAAGTATTCCACGTCGGCATCTGATTGGTTAAAAGACACCACGCTCGGCCCTCCCAGGAAGATGAGCTCAATGGCTGCCTCCACTTCGGATTTTCCCAGTAGAGTGCTGATCTCCTCAAGGCTCTTGCCCTCCCAGTCTTTCTTCCTTGGGAATGAGGAAATGACCAGAGTGTCTGCTCCGCCCCGGCGATCGATATTCGCCTTCATCTCCTCCTTTATCCGGGAGAGGAGAGCCTGATCCTGCAACCTCTCACGCAGTTTCCCATCCGCCTGGACCCAACGCGGCACGACGGCCGCCACCAAACTCGTGCTGGAAGCGTTGTAGGGATACTGATCGGCATAAATTTGCAGTCCCCGATTCCGCGCCTCTTCGATAATCGTGCAGACTTGGGCTGCCTTTCCCCAGACCGGTTTCCCCAGCGCCTTAATATGAGATATCTGGACGGGAACACCGGATTTCTCGCCGATGGCGATAGCTTCCTCGATGGAAGCCTCGAGTCCAATGGTGTAGGTGCTCTCGTCGCGTACGTGGGTGGCATATATGCCGTCGAATTCGCTGACGACTTCACAGAGAGCTATGATTTCCTCTGTCTCGGCATAACTGCCCGGAGCATAAAAAAGCCCGGATGAGAGCCCTGCGGCACCTTCTTCCATTGCCGTCCTCACAAAGGATTGCATCCTGGTTAATTCTTCCCTGTTTGGTGCCCTGTCTTCACTTTTCAAAACCTTGGCGCGCACAGTCCCATGGCCAACGAGGTGGACCACATTGAGGCCCATTCCCTGTTCCTTCAACTTAAGGAAATATTTGGATACGTTGTATGTCCCGGAACCGCAATTTCCGGTCACGACCGTCGTCACACCCTGAGTCAGGTAATTCAACCCAGCTTTCAATTGTTCATGAGCGATGTTTTCACAGTGGGTGTGCATGTCGATGAATCCCGGGACGACATATTTCCCACTGGCCTCGATCACCTCCCGAGCTTTAGATGTCCCGATCTTCCCGATGGCAAAAATTTTCCCGTCCTCAATCCCCAGATCTGCCCGGTATTCCGGTTCACCCGATCCGTCAACAATCATCCCTCCTTTGATAACGACGTCATACGATGGCTGTGCGCAGCTCCAGGCCAAAAAAAGGCAGACAAAGCCTGCGGCAAGGACAATCGTGATTTTTTTCATCCCAATTCCTCCAGACAATTAATCTTAGGAAGAACAGTCCCAAAAAGCAACGAAAAAAACAGAATTTTGGATTTGACTCCAATTATTTGAATTCGCTTCTACCATATGCGTTAGCTTAGCGTGTTATCTTCCTGAAATAAATATAGTAGACGACTTTATCATGTGGCACAGATTTTGCTCTATATTTTATAAAATTCTTTGTGTCCTGTTCATTATTTAAGGTTGCGAACGATGAGAGATGTCGGCTTATGAAGGCAGATAACTTCTCAGCCAGCACATTCCCAAAAACTCTCAGCGAATCGGTCTATGAACGCATCAAAACAGCCATCTTCCATAATGAATTGAAGGCCGGCCAGAGGATATACGAAAAGGAAGTGGCCAAAGCCCATAAGGTGAGCACCACACCTGTCCGAGAGGCATTCTTAAGACTCAAAGCCGAGGGTTACATCACCATCGATGCTTACCGAAGAGCCGCCGTAAAAACTGTCTCCATAAGAGAGTTGGAAGACATTTTCGATGTTTTGGGAAGCATCGATGTTTTGGCCATGAGTCAGGTTGTCGACCATATCGATGCCGATGGTGTTCAAGAAATCGAGAGACTGATCAACAAAATGGAGCGAGCATGCAAGCCCTACTGTATCGAAGACTATCTTGATTTGAACAGAGACATTCACCACAAAATATGGGAATATCTCCCTAATAAAGTGCTGAAAAAAATGCTCCACTCCCTTCATGGCCAACTTCTCCGGTACAACTACGCTCATTATCTTGTCTACCAAGATCCGAATATCATGCAAATGTCGTTGGATGCGTATAAAAAAATTGCGAAAGCCCTGGTTGAAAAAGACAAGGAAAAACTTCAGAGTCTAGTCAAATCTCACTGGAGTTTTTTGGTTCAGCATCGGCACATGAAAAAAAAATATTGGCATGCTTTCCAAGGAAATGATACCCTCACAGAATATGAGGAGTAAAATATGTATAAATCCTTTTTTAGATATTCCCTGATCTTTATGCTAGCGCTCACACTGACATCCCCTGCATTCAATCAGAGCAGACAGACAGGGGTCATAGCCGGCATTGTCAAAGACACTCAAGGAGAACCGCTCCCCGGAAGCACAATCTACCTGTCAGGTCCTAAGTTACAAGGACAAAAGATTTACATCACCTCCGATTCGGGGCGATTTCGATTTCTTGCCCTGGCTCCGGGCGGTGATTATGAACTTGTCGCCGAAATACCCGGCTTCAAGACAGTCGTCAGACCCGGCCTGGTCGTCAACATAGGCAAGGTGGCCGAGGTTGAGATCATTCTTGACACGACCTCACTCGAGGAGGAAGTCATTGTCACCGCAGCCAGCCCAACAGTCGACATCGATACCGCAAAATATTCTGTCAACTACAGCGCCGACTTTATTCAGAGCCTGCCCATGAACAGGGATCTGTATCCCATCCAGAACTCTGTGCCCGGAGCCATCTCCGACGAATCAGAATACCGGAGGACGTCATCCATCTTGGGGGGAACTGTCCGCAGCACCCTCTACACCCTGGACGGTGTTCCGATGAATGATCCGGCAACGTTCTATTCCATGGCCAACATCAACGTGGATGTGTATGAAGAAATCGAGATCGGTGTCGGAGCTCTACCGGCAGAGGTTGGACAGACCGATTCAGCACACATCAACATCGTCACCAAGAGTGGAGGAAACAGTTTTTCCGGATCTCTCTCGGGATATTATTCCTCGGACAATTTCTCTAAGGATTTGGTCAATGTCGAGGATATTGCAGCCCTCAACGTCCAAAGACCTGCCAGCTACACAAATTACCAAGATTATACGCTCACCCTTGGCGGCCCCATCATGGAGGATAAACTCTGGTTTTTCCTCAACGGCCGCCGTTTGCTCTGGGACCGTCTCAACTACTACAGCCCTGAAAACAGGCTGGCGAATCTGGGGATTCAAAGTCCTCACTTCGATCTGCGACACGAAGAATGGCTGGGCTTCGCCAAGGTGACCTTTAAAATAATGCCCAATGTGCGCTATTTCGGCATGCTTCACTACAACCGAATCTACGAGCCCTACTACACAAACGGAATTGCCGATAACAAATCCATCGATGTGGTCGACATCTGGGACCACGAAAACACATTGACCACCACACACCAGCTCAACTGGATTTTCAACCAGAATACTTTCATGGACGTGCGGGGAACCTACATCCATCGTTATTTTCCTCTCCACCATAGAGAAGGGACGGACGGCAATTACACTTACTTTGACAAAGAGCAGCAAGTCTATTGGGGCCGGCTCGAATTCGACGATGAGTACGTTCGCAATAAACTGCTGGCCTCCATTGCTGTGACGAAATTTGAAGATGACTTTCTGGGATCAAGCCATGAAATCAAGGTAGGCGCAGAGTTTGAAGATGCGAAATACCGACGAGATTGGTATAGAGGAAACCCCTATTATTCCTACTGGATGGATTATTCGGCCGGAGACCCATATTACTATTCATCGACAGAGCGGAGAGGGCTCCTCAGAATCCGCTACTGTCCTCCAATCAAGGGGGTGTGGAATGTTGAAGATAATGTCCGTCGCGTCTCCGCTTATGTCCAGGACAACCTCAAAATTGGACGGTTGGCTCTCAATCTCGGTCTGCGGTTCGATTGGTCTTATCAGTATCAGCCGAATCAGTTCCGCCCTGAGCTGCGTTATGAGTATGGGCCCGAGCTTCAGAACCCAGCCCTCGGCACCAACGATTTACTCAATGCGCTCATCGCTCAGATGCAGGATGAGGGCCTGACAACTCCCTTTGACTCGCTGACGACTTCCTGGAAAAAAGTGGTTGAATTCGCAACGTTTTCTCCGCGAGTCGGGTTTGTGTACGATCTCTTCGGCAACGGGAAAACCGCTCTGAAATTCCACTACGCCCGCTACTATGAACCCGTTTGGGCTGCAAAATACAATGCCGCTCAGATCTTCGGCGCCGGATCATACTGGTGGTACTGGGAGGACGACAACGCCAACAAATTGATGGACCTGCCCGGCACCGATACCTACCGACTGCAGTTCACATCCAATCAGGATCCCGAATACAGTTATTACGACGAAAATCTCAAGGCACCCTATGTCAACGAGTTCCTGGCCGGAGTGGAACACGAACTGATCAAGGACTTCAGGATAGGGCTTCAGTTCGTCAGGAAGGACAATAGAGATATCGTCGAAGATGTCGATCAATATAACGGGTATGACCCGAACGAACAGGATGAAGACGGGTTTATCTGGGTGCCCTACGAGTTTGTAGATCCCGGCTTGGATGGCGAATTCGGGACAACCGATGACCAGACAATGACTGTTTACGGCCTCAGAGAGGATCGCCCCATACCTGAAAAATTCGGAACGAATCCACCCGAAGCCAAAAGACAATACTACGCAGGGATCCTCACTCTAAGCAAGCGCATGTCGAACAACTGGCAATTTGAAGGCTCTGTCCTTTACAGCTCCTTTAAGGGTAACGTTTCCGCTCAGTATGATGAGACAGAAGGAGAATCCTTTGCCTTCGACACTCCCAATGAGCAGATCAATTCCTACGGCCGGCTTTATTTTGACCGCCCATGGCAGATCAGACTCATGGCTTCCGCTGTTCTTCCTTTCGATTTTATCATCAGCGCCTACTTCCGGCACCTTTCAGGAAGCAACTGGACGAGAACCCTTGAACGGGTGTACCTCCCTCCTGACTTGGGTGTTCAACAGAGTTTTGTTTGGGTCAGAGCCGAGGAAAGGGGCGCTAACAGGATTCAGCCCTACACTAATCTGGACCTGAGGCTCGAGAAAAGCTTCCGTTTCGGCGAGAACACACGGCTCAATATTCTGGTGGACATCTTTAACCTGCTCGGCCAGAAAGGCACCAACTACTATGAAAACCCCAACGGACGACTGTGGTACTATACGAATCCGCCAGTGTATCAGACCGATCCGCTTTTCGGGACGGCCTCAAACGTGTACGGCGTCCGCACCTTCAGACTGGGCGTTCGATTCAGCTTTTAACAACGGCTTCACAAAAAACTGTCTATTTATAGGACTACCTCTCTGCATTTAGCTGAATCCGAAAGGACGGGCAGCGAAGTGGAGATTTCAGTCCTTCTTGATCATCTCCTCGAGCTTGGGAATCAGACTCTCTATGGCCGGGGCTTGGGGATCATCAGGGGCTAACTCCAGAAATTTTTTCAGACTGTCGATCGCCAGCTGGTACTCACCTTTGTTCAGATACGCATAGCCCAACTGCCTGTACGGCGGTGGCCAATCTTCCTTTATCGTGGTCGCCAGTTTGTAGTAGTCGATGGCTTTGACAGCTTCGCCCTGATTGAAGAAAATTTCACCGACATTGAAGGCCAGGACTTCATCATTGGGAAAAAGTTCTATGGCCTGACGCATGTATTCGCTGGCCTTATCCAGATCTCCCATGAGCATATAGGTCTCTCCCATACTGGCCAGGGCCCGGGCAGCGCTCTCATCCCCCTCATAGGTTCCCTTATCCGTCATCACCTTTTCAAGAATTGCCTGATACGCTTCTATGGCCTTGTCATATTCTTTGAGCATTCTGTAACAATTTCCGACATTGAGAGTCACCTGGTAGACAGTAGGATTGGCAGCCAGAAACTCTTCATACTTTGCGATCGCCTCAGCATACTTCTCCTGTTCGAAAAGCTGGTTCCCCTCTTCGAAGAGGACCAGCGTGCTTTCATCTTCAATTCCCGGAACTCCGCCCGCGGGAGCAGTTCTTGTTTTGTTCAGAATAAACTCGACAGCGGGGTTATTCCGCGCGAATTGGCTCACCTGCATCTCCTGATAGGCCGAGTCATATCCCTCCTTGCTGGCCGTTATGCGGAATAATCCCGTTCCCAATCCAGCTATAGCCCAGTTCCCCTTATCATCCGATTTGCCCTCAAACAGGGTATTGTACTTGAGATGTTGGGCCACGACTTTTACCCCTTCCAAAGGTACACCCGATTCATCGACAACAGTGCCTTTAATCCTCCCTCTCCCACGACCCTGTTGGGCATACAGATTTGTCAGGCTGAAGAGGATGACGACAGAAAGAATGACATATATATTTCTGCTCTTCATCGATGCCTCCTAGGATTTATGAATCCATTTATTGTAGTTTATAAGACTTTAAAATTCAACTTGTCCGGTTAGATCTCAAAGTCCATGACTTTTTTGACCTCATCTCCTCCGGTTTCATTGGTCAGAGTGGCATAGAGTTTGTTTTTCCCTCCCCGAAGGCTCTCAAGTTCCTTCTCCAGCACAATGGGAATTGCCATTTCAAACTCTTTTCCCTTGAAATCCTTCAGTTCATCTTCATCCGTCTCGATGGGGTAGGAACTGTCATGCACCCAGACAAGCTCCCCCTCGGCATTCTTCAGCTCGAGGTGTACTGAAAGTGTTGTCCGCAACTTCCCCACATCTTCCGAAAACCAGATATTGGAGTAGGGCATGCTGATGTGAATCGTGCCTTCGATCCTGTTATCACTGACCAGGGATTTTTCAACCTTCCAGTCGTATTTGAACTCATCCACTCTGCCCACGATGGTCTGTTGAGCCGAAGCTTGAGCCATGTTCAGTTCATGCATGTAATTCAAGTTAAAGCTTCTCAGAGAGGTCAGGTCATAGGTCACAAGCCGGTAGTTCCCTGTGCAGGTCTCATCGATAAAAACGATGGGAAAGTTTCCATAGTACCAGACTTCCTGACAACGCGTTTGGGAGGATGACCCCATAGGATTCGTAATCCTGTCCATAGGAGGTCCGAACAGGATAAAGATTCGGCCGCGGTCGGTCAAATACCCGGGCTTGCCCTCGCTCACAAAAAGTTCATCGGCCTGATCCAAACGGTTCTCGTATTCTAATTTGAATTCGTTTTCCTCCGTATCCGGATCGGGATCACGGCGCTTCCAGAATTCCTCTTTGAACTCCTCCTTCTCCTCATTGGGAAGATCGAGAAACGCGTGCTGTTCATCCTTGGTGATGATATACCTGACGCGGTCCAGCCAATCCTTGTTTTCCGGGTCCAGTTTTCTCTCCAATTTGTAATAGCGACAGGATAGTGAAAAAAGTGCAACCCAGGAAAAGATGAGAATGGCCAGAATGGGGAGGAGGTAAAACCTCACTCTTTTTCGACAACTTAAAAAATCAGACATTGTTATTCTCCTTAATCGCCTCAAGACTCTTTTTGAGCTCAGGCTGATTCGGATTTATTTCAAGGGATTTCTCCCAGGTAATTAAAGCTTCTTCGTAACGACCAAGCTGAAAATAGCATTCTCCCACCGCGTTCAAGAGGCTTGTGTTCAGGCCAAAATGATCGATGGCTTTGTCGAATGTTTCGATGGCCTTATCAAGTTGCCCCAGACTCTGATAGGCTTTGCCCAGGATAAAATAAATCTCATATTGGGGAGGCTCCGGTCTTTCGATAAATGGCTGCAGAAGGGGCTCAACCAGCTTGAAGTTCTTCATATTCATGTATATTCTAGCCAGGTTCAAAGCAAATTCGGCCGATTCAGGGTTATTCCGGAAGGCCTCCTCGATAAAGGCACGGGCTTCTTCAACTCGGCCGCTGTTGTACAACTGGGTTCCGATCATGTAGGAGTAAACAGGATTGCCAGCTCCGGGCATGAGCTTGGCATAAATCCAGGGCCGGGCAATGGCGGCTTGATGGGTCACATCAAAATCGTCTTTCTCATACAAAACCTCGCGGCCATCGATCTGAAGCGATACCTCTACTCTATAATTGGCTGGCGAGAACTCCTGAAGGGGGAAGGTCTCGATAAAATCAGGGTTGGTCAAGTAACTCCTGACATCTCTGTCAAGTGTCTTGTAAGGTTCGCCGTTTTTAAGGAATGTGTACCTGACAATGGCCTTTTCCCGCTGAGCCTGTGTCAGGCCGTGAAGCTGGAAGGCCAACACCAGGTTGTCAGTCCTCAGAAAAGTCCGGTTGGCCTGAAAATAAATCTGATTCATCCCCATCTGGAAGGGCCGCAGCTTGTCTTGTTCAGGAGCTCGTTTGTTCACTCGGAAGCCCATGATAAAGGAGGTCATTTGAAGGCCGTCTTCTTCGCCCGGGATTAAGAGATCACGCTCAAAGGATGTGAATTCTTTGGACACTTCATTCTTCAAAAGAACGGACATCTTGTATGTGCCGGGTATGATGGGGAACATATCTCTGATGCTGAGAGGCCTCCGGTTCGCTTCTCTCATCTGCTCTTCTTCAAACTCCATGGCCATGTCCTTCTCAAACTGATGAATTATCACTCCGTCCTCAGTGGTCACCGACCCGTTGAGCTTGAGAGTCGTGTAGAATTTGCTCTCGAACTGGTTGACCGAGAGATGTTCCGGCTCGATGGCATAGTGGACAAAATAAATGCCTGAGGGATCCTTCATGAGTTTGACGACAGCGCTACTATCCATGTAATTCGTCGAGTACTCGACTTCGACAATGTCTTTATACTCGAGGAATTTCTTCGCGTATCTCTCCTTGATTTCTCTGGCTGGAGTGGTGAACACTCTCTGAATCAGGACATCGGATGACATGGATGGCCGACCCATGGCTGCTGAGCTTTCCCCGGGGATAAGCGACATGGACACATCCGCCAGCATCGGTTCAACCTCTCTGAGCTGTTTATAGGCTGACACATAATCAACAGCATCTCCAAAATAGGACGTCATGAGCGCCTGAGGGCCGTCCTTCAGCGGGCTGTAAAGGCGGTACTCTCCCGATCCGCCCTGTTGAAAAAAGACGAGGTTAAATCCTGCAGGAAGACCGTGTTTCGACATGCCCTGATAAAACCAGACCTCAGTATTGTAGATCTGGCTCTTGCCTTCGTATCGCGTGATGTCGTTGGGTGCTCCTAGAATGATATATACTTCTCCACGGTCGGTTCGCCAACCAGCTTTGGGCGTAGTGCGGCCAAAAAAGTGATTGACATAGTTTATGCGCTTGTAGTGCTCCTCCTTGAACTCATTCTTCGGACTACCCGGTGAGGGATCCCGCTGTTTCCAAAAGGCTTCAATAAAGAGGTCTCTCTCCCGGTCTGTCTCCAGTTGATGGAACACTTCTTTCTCTAAAGCCGTGATGATATAGACGACTTCTTCCTCCAGCCACTTCTTGTGTCTTTCTGAAAGCTCTTTCTTCTTTTCCGCAGATTCCACAAAAAGGCCTAAACCACAAAGAAGGATCAGAAAACAAGGCAGAATCTTCCTCAATCCAGCACTCCTTCGTAAATTAAAACAGCAATATTCATGCCATTTTGGCCGAAATTACAGGCTACTCAAACTTGTTTTTTCGGTAACCACCGCAGATATGTTCTGCTTCTTATTATACCCTATATTCTTGATTTTATCCTTATCAACGGCAAATCTCAAAGGTCAGGCCCGCGGCAGATCTCTTGCCTGGTCATGTTACCCATTGAATACAATTGAACTCCCCAATGACACCCGCTCCTAAAGGAAAAAAATCAAACATTTGATTGTGTCTCTGGCAGTGAATCTATTCCCTTGCTAGCCAGATCTTTCAAGCTCACAAATTCTTCGGGAGACACATCCCCCCAAATGTAGGGGAATGTCAATTTATTGTGCAACAGAGGATCGGCGTTTCTGTCTAAAATGCCCAGCTTAACCATCTTTTCCCATGTCGAGGTCCCGGGAACCGGAGAGAAATAGGCAAGACGCGGTCTTACCCCCAATCTATGGACGTGCCGAATGCTCTCCTTGATGCTTTCGGTATCCTGACCGGGGAGCCCCGCCATGAGATAGACGTTGAGTTGGCTGGACTTGTAACCGGCGTCGATCAAATGACGAACAGCCGCCTCTAAATCACCCGGGGCAACTTTGGAACTCGCATCTTCGAAAAAAGCCTCATCAAATGATTCTTGACTGAGATAGAGGGATTCAAAATGAGATTGCCATAAAAGCGTGGCCATGGCTGCGTCTATCTCCTTGACATGCAGCCCGTTCGGGGTGTGAAAAGCAACGAGCAAATTCTTGCCCAGGAGTCCTTCCAAGATGGGAATGATATGAGTCTTTTTTTGGAGAAGAAGAGCATCATCATAGAAAGCAAAGTTGCGTGTACCGTGCTTGCGGTGGGCATGTTCGATAAGAGACAGGACGGGATCCGGCGAGACTTGATCAAACCCGCCGGACAGCAAGGGACTGGCACAAAAGGCGCATTCAAAGGGGCATCCCCTCGAGGTCAAGAGGGGCAGAGTCTTTCTATCGTTGAGGAAATGAAAGGCTGGCCAGGGCAAATCCTCAAGCCTATCGATGTGCACCTCGGCAAAGGCTGAATGACCGAACAACTCCCGGACAAGAGAGCCCACAGTTTTCTCTGCAGGGCCCTTCAGGACAAAATCCACCCCGGTTTCTCTTTTGGCATGCTCCGCCATCAGCGAGGCATAGACACCCCCCAGTGCAATGGGCACACGGCCGAACATTTGACGGAGCTGCTCGACAGCAAATTGTACTCCAGGATACCAGTAGGTCATGGTGCAGGTGAGTAGCACAAGGTCCGGTATGGGAATTTGGTTTAGCTCATGGTGAAAAAGAGAGGGCGGCAGGCCATATCTGGAGTATTTGCGGGGAACCCCCCGCAAGACCGGGGGCTTTGAGACCTCTTCCTTGAAGAAGGCACCTCTTCCATCGGGTTTCGATTTTAATTTCTTCGTCAATCCCGGGTGCTGGCGGTCAAGGCAGTCGATAAAGAACAAATCGAAGGAGGTGTATTTTTCCAAAAGGGCAGCCACATAGAGCAAGCCTAAAGGCTTCATCCAAAAATCGTAGGCTGTAAAGTCATACACCCAGGGATTTATGAGAAGGATGTTTTTTCTCAAGGCCATAAAATTTGGGCAAGGGGCAAGCGCGGAAACCGAGCTCAAAACACAAATGGTGCGGAAGGGGGGACTCGAACCCCCACGGCCGTTAAGGACCATAAACTCCTGAGGCTTACGCGTCTACCAATTCCGCCACTTCCGCATACTTATCCACTTCAACCTGGGTTGAACCAGTATTATAAATCCTCAACTCCAAAAAATAAAGTCATCTTTCTTTTATCAGGCGCTTCTTTCTCCGGCAAATACTCTCAAATGGATTTGAAAAGCTAGAGAGATCAATTGGAATGGGGTTCATCACTTTTTTGAGTTCCTGATCTGGCGAAGACAAATGAATCTAAGGGGGTGGGGGAGTGGCGTTGAAAAACTGCCGGGAGCGAAGACAATCCTCGAGCCCCTCCCAGGGGTGGACTTGACAAATGAAGGTTAGCTGCTTATTTTAGAATAGCATTGCGAATTCCTTTCCAGCGGGCATTAGCTTAAATTATCTTGATAGCCAATATCTCTATCCACAATCAACGCTTTTTTTGAATAATTCCAACAAGGAGGTTAAATGAAACTTTTGAGTCGGGAACAGATTGAAAACCTGGCAAAATTCAGAAGCGACAGCCTTCTGACGACTTCGTTCTATTTCGACGCGAGCAAAACCAAACTGACAAAAAAGGAGATAAAACTCTCGCTGAAAAACCTGCTTAACGACAACAGGAACAGGCTGGAGGCTATGAAGCTGAGCAAAGTCAAAAGGGAATCGCTTTTCCAGGATTTGAAGAGAATTCAGGAATACTGTGATCAAAATTTGAATTCCTATTCTCATGCCGGCCTGGCCATTTTCTCCTGTTCAGAAAAAAAATTCTGGCAGGTCTATGACCTTGTCAATTCTCCTAAGAACCTGATCATCTTTGACCAAAATCCCTATGTCCGCCCTCTGTCTGCCATCATCAACGAGTATCATCGGATCTGTGTACTGACTCTGGACCGGAAGGAAGCCAAATGGTATGACATATTCATGGGAGAGATATCCCTCTGCGAAAGCAGGGAGGGAGACGTCCCCAGCAAAGTCAAGGAAGGTGGATGGGAAGGTTACGAGTCCAAGAGGATTGAAAGACACATCGCATCCCGGCTCCGCAATCACTTCAATATGGCTGCGAAATTGACCTTCGACCTCTATAACGCAAAGAAATTCGACTGGCTCTTCTTGGGATGCAGCGACGAATTCTACAAAGACTTGATCCCGCTTTTCCATCCCTACCTCAGAAAAAGATTGAAGGGCCGTATCAAAGTCAAACCGGCCGACTCCCCAAGCAAAATCCTCCAACAAGCTCTTCCCTTAAAACAAAAGCTAAAAGAGCAGGAAAGAAACGAAACTCTTCAAGATTTTGTTGCCGAGCTGAACAAAGGAGGGCTGGCTGTGTCCGGTCTGAAAAACACTCTCCGCAGATTGAACAGAGGGGAAGTCCAGACACTTCTGATCACCCGACAATTTTCCAAACCGGGTCGATACTGTGAGCACTGCGAATTCCTCTTCGTTGACGAGGCGCAGTGCCCATCCTGTCAGCGCAAGACAACACCGCAGGTGGATATCATCGACGAAGCGGTCGAAGCGGCTATAGAAAAAGGAAGCCGGGTGGTGCACCTCCTCCCCCCTTCCGGACTGCAAAAATACGGAGATATAGGAGCGTTGTTACGGTATAAAACCTAAACCATTTACCCACCAGGGATCCGCCCCTGGGATCGAATCCATATCCGATAGAGGCAGTCCGGCAAACGGGAAAGCAGTTTCAGGCTCAGGCCCGACCAGCCTCATCGGCGTCAAGCTTTTACCCGGACTTTTTTGGGTTTGAACCGGACGCGGTCAAACATGCTGTAGATTATGGGGATGACATAGAGAGTGAGAAAAGTCGTCGCCACCAAGCCTCCGATGACGGTGATGGCCATGGGTGCCCTCATCTCCGATCCGGAAGATGTGTCGATGGCCATGGGCATCATCCCCAAAATTGTCGTCAGTGCAGTGATCAAGACAGGCCGTAAACGGACAGAGCTAGCTTGAAGGATGGCTTCCTTCTTTTCTACGCCTTTGCGTTTCAGCTGGTTGATGTAATCCACCATGACAATGCCGTTGTTCACCGCTATACCACCCAGCATGATAAACCCGATCAAGATGGGCAAGCTGACTGGCTTTCCTGTTACAAGCAAGGCGATGGCAACGCCTATTATGGCCAGGGGGATAGTGAACATGATCACAAAAGGATGCTTGAAAGACTCGAATTGCGAAGCCATGATCATATAGACTAAAAGCGAGGCCAGAGCAAAGGCGCCAGCCATGATCAAGAAGGCTTCCTGCATTTGTTCAAACTGACCTCCGTATTCAATGAAATACCCGGTAGGAAGGCTCCTCTCCATACCCGCGATTCTATTTCTGATGTCTCGGACTATGCTTCCCAAATCCCTTCCTGCAATATTAGCGGAGATAGTTATCATCCTGGCCTGGTTTTCCCGTGTGATCCGTATCGGGCCTTCTCCCTGAGTGATAGTCGCCACCTGATCGAGACGAATCGCCTTGTCCATAGGCGTCATGATGGGGATGTCCTTAATGTCCTCCAGGGAATCCCTGAAACTTTTCTTAAAGCGAACCCGGATATCGATCTCTTCGTTTCCCTCTCTCAGGCGCGTGGCCACTCTCCCGAGTGAAGCTGTTTGGACCGTGTTAGCAATTTGGCTGACCATCACTCCCAAACGGGAAGCTTTTTCCCGGTTGATTTGAATGTGATACTCCGGTTTTCCCTCAGCAAGGGAGTGAGTGACATCTCTCAACCCCTCCACATCTTGGATCCTCTCGACAATCTGATCGGCATACTCTTTGAGCAATAAGAGATCCTTTCCGAAAATCTTAACCTCCACAGGTGCCGACTCTCCACCGGTCATCATCTGACTCATATCAATGGCCTCAAATTTCACGCCTTTAAGCCTTGGCAACTGGGCCCGAATCTCTTCGATTAATTCAGAATCGGTAAGAGTTCTTTCACTCAAGGGAACCAGACCAACCCAGACGATGGCCTCGTGCGTTCCCGAATTGGCGAAACCGCTGGCCGTGTCAAAGGGGTCCTCCTCAGCTTGCGAGCCGACATTCACAGACACAGTCATTACCTCCGGCCTGGCATCCATCAACCTTTCAACCATGCTCGAGACGCGGTTCGTTTCATCCAAAGAAGTCCCGATGGGCATTTTAACGCGCAGAATGATCATTTCCTGGTCCATTCGGGGCATGAATTCTGTGCCGACGAAAGGGATAATGGCGAAGGACATCAGAAAAATCACCAAAACACCGCCAAGCACCAAGCCTCTGCGTCGAAGGGCTTTGTTCAGGGTCTTCCGGTAGAACTCTCGCACCCGTTCAAATTCCCTCTCCCGCTTTCTGTTTTTCTCCGTGACTCGATCCTTTTTTTCTTTAAAAAGAATCGAAGCCACCATGGGCACAATCGTCAGCGCCACAAAGAGCGAAGCGAACAGAGAAAAGGCGATGGATAGGGCTAAGCCACGTGTCAGCCGGGCTGTGATGCCCTGGGCAAAAACCATGGGGAAAAAGACGGCGATCGTGGTCAAGGTCGAGGCTGTAATGGCCATTCCCACCTCGGACGCTCCTCGTTTGGCTGCCTCAGCCTTAGTCTGTCCTTCTTCGATGTGACGATAGATATTCTCGATGACGACGATCGCGTTGTCCACGAGCATACCGATACCCAGAGCCAGGCCTCCCAACGTTAAGAGATTCAATGTATATCCGGCAAAGTAGAGCGCGATAAAGGTTGTGATGACAGAAAGAGGAATGGCCAGAGCTATGGTCAGTGTTGGGCGCCAGTTTCGCAGGAAGACAAAGATAAAAAATATGGCCAGGATACCACCCAGGAGCGCATTGTTTCCCGTTCGGCGAACAACCCGCTGGACCTCCTCCGACTGGTCCATAAAATCATGAAAAGCAACTCCTGGGGGAAGAAGCGGTTTTATCCTGGCCAGCTCTTTTTTAGCAGCTTCGGCGACGATGACGGTGTTGGCCCCGGATCTCTTGCTGATAAAATAGATGACACCTTTTCCTCTCTGAATCCGCGAAATATAACGTGTCTCTTTGAGGCCATCCGTGACGCTGGCCACATCTCTCAGGTAGACCGGCTGACCTGTTTGACTGGTCCCGACAATCGTGTCCTTGATGTCCTCAACAGATGTGAACTCGCCAATGGTCCGCACCAGAATGTCCGTATAACGCTCGACAACATGACCGGCGGGCAGGTTGAGATTCTCCATGCGGAGGGCAAGAAGAATCTGATCGAAGGACAGGTTGAAGGATTCTAAAGCAGTCTTGTCGATATTGACCAGAATCTCCCGGACATCCATCGACTGCACGGTTACCGAAGCGACCCCTTCGATCCGCTCCAGGCGCGGAGCGACCTCATTCTCTATTAAATCCTTCAGTTCGACGGTTGGCATATCTGCTGTTATGCCGCCAAAAAGGATGGGAAACTGACCCATGTTGAATTTAAAGACAATAGGATCTTCAGCTTCCTCCGGGAGATAGCTTTCGAAACGTTTAATCTGATCCCTGAGGTCTTCAGCGGCAAAATCAAGGTTGGTTCCCCATTCAAATTCGACCGCTATGACAGAAAGTCCTTCGGATGACGTAGACGTCACCTTTTTGACACGCTCCACCGTGTTGATGACCTGCTCCAAAGGTCGGGTAATGGTGTTTTCTATGTCCTCTGACGCAGCACCGCTGTAGACAGTAATAACCGATACGGTAGGGAATTCGATATCAGGGAAAAAATCCAGGCCTAGCTGAGTAAAGGCAATGGATCCCATGACGACCAGGATCATGGCCAGCATGGCTGTGGTCACTTTGCGGTTAACGGAAAACTCTGGTATTTTCATTGCGCTTCACCTCTTATCTCGACTTTTTCCCCATCTTCCAAACCATAATTGCCTTCGACAACCACAAAATCACCGGCCTCTAATCCTGTTGTCACTTCCACCAGATTTGTGTTTTGAAGCCCCAGTGTAACTTCCTTCTTAGTGACGGTTCTGTCATCATTGACGATAAACAAAAATTTGTTTTCAAGAATGGCTTTCTGGGGAACGGCCAGGGCGTCTTCATGTGAGCTCACTTCGATCATGATCTCACCAAAAGTGTTTGGCCTCAGCATCCTCTCTGGGTTATTGGCAGAAATTTCCACATGGAATTTTTTTGTAGCCGGATCGGCGGCTTTGTTCACGACGAAAACTTCACCTGGAAAATCTTTTCCGGGAAAAGCCTCCACATTCAGATAAGCGGGCATGCCTTTCCGGATGCGCACGATATCTTCATAAGAGACATCTATCTGGATCTTGACACGGCTGTAATCCACCAGGGTTACGACCCCGCTGGTTGGAGAAAAGCCTCCCATCATGGGATTTATGACATCACCGACCTCAGCGTTTTTGGAGGCAATGACACCGCTGAAGGGAGCCTCCATGATTGACACATCCAGGTTGTAATTAGCCAGGTTTGCCGTCGCTTCAGCCCTTTGCAGCTCTGCCTTGGCTGCATCAAAGGCAAGCCTTATTTTTTCGTACTGTTGCTCAGATACAGCATTTTCCTTCCTGAGCCGCTCCATCCTCTCCATGTTCTTCTCCGCATCCGTATAATTGGCCTGGGCCACGGCTACCGCAGCCTTAGCCTGGTCCAGCTGGAGACGGGTCGCCCGCGTATCCAGCTCTGCCAAAATCTGTCCTTTCCTCACACTGTCCCCTTCTTCGATGTAAATTTTGGCGATTTTTCCTCCGACTTCAGGGGTAACATTCACAGTCTGCCAAGCCTCGATAATGCCGGTGAAAAAGAGTTTTTCAGAAACCTTCTGTCTCTTGACTTCTATCACCCTCACCAGTGCCGAACCAAAGGTCTGTTCCTGAGGGGCTTCCCCTCGCTGCGGCGGCTGGCAAGAGAGCAAAAAAAGAATACATGACAAACTCATCCCAAGGGCAGTCATTTTTTTCATGTGTTTCCTCCGTGATTGCACAACGTTATCTGTGTTAAGCCTGTTTATAATTCCACTCATTTCAGTTGGCTCCTATAGCTCTGTCATAATCAGCCACAGCGACAAAATAATCATGAACGGCAAGTGAGTAATTCACCCTTGCCTGCGTCAGGGCTGTCTGGGCTGCACTGACATCCAGGACGGTCACCATCCCCTCGGCAAAATTCAAGTTGGCGATCCGCAAGCTCTCTTCAGCCTGCTCCACATTCTTCTCCTGAGAGAGCAAAGTCTCTCGGGCTTCCTCGATTTTGAGGACGGCTTGATTGACATCAAATTCGACCGCGTCTCTCAACCCTTTCAGCGTCAGGTCGATCTCACGCAGCGCCGAATCGGCTTGAGCCATGCGCGCTGAGGGTCCAAACCCGGTAAAGATCGGCCAGTTGAGGACAAGATTGATGGTGTAGTAATCATCCCATGTATCGCCAGAAAGTCTCAATCGGTCTGCCCAGAAATTGAACTGGCCCGAAAGTGCCAGGCTGGGGAGTTTTTGGGATCGTGCGATGACTTTCATCTGTTCGGTTATCTTTCGCTGGTATATCAGTTGGCTGATCTCCGGCCTGTTCTGGAGAGCCTGGGTGACACTTTCTTCAGGATCGGGTGATACCGATTCGTAAACCAGATTGCCCTGGACCTCGATGGGAGTGTTTATATCCATGCCTAAGAGTGTTTTCAGATTGAGCATGGATGTTTCGTAGCTGTTCTTGGCTTGTATCAATTGAGGCCTTAGGTTGACCACTCGCACCTCTGATCGCAACAGGTCAAACTGTGAAGCGAGCCCCACATCGTACTGGCTCTTAATGTTCTTGTACAGATCTTCAGCATCCTTGAGAGCCAGCTCGGCCACCCGCACAAACTCCCTGGCCAGAAGACAGCCGTAAAAAGCCCTTTTCGTATTGAAAATGGTGAGTTGTCTGGATTGCCGGACTGCTTCTTGTGTGGATTTAAGGTTGTAATTAGCCTGCTTCAATCCAGCTTTTAACCGTCCTCCGGCATAAAGGGGAACGGACAGATCGAATGCGAACTGGTAGTCCCGGGTGAAGTCCACCTCTATCCTTGTCGGAGGCTCGCCGGGAATCATGGACGGAAACTCAAGCGCAAACAACTTCTCACTCAGTGTAGCTGTCCCCCTGGTGCTGAGATGGGGCAAAAAATTGGAAACAGCTTCCCTGACCTGGGACTGGGCCCCATTGATTTGCTCTTCTGTGGCCAGGTGATAGGGATTTTGAGATAGAGCCAATTCAATGCTCTTCTCAAGAGTCAGGACCATTTTTTCCTGGGAAAACGCGATTGTTCCGCTAACCAGAACCAGAGTTACAGCCAAAAATATTTTGTGTCGTCTCGGCATGTTCTTACTCCTTTAACTTTCCGTCCTCTTGACACCATGAAGAAAGAAATCATGAATGACCTTCGTTGTAGCATCGAGACTGCTTTCCTTCTCGTACCACAATTTCGAGAAGTGGTATCCATGGAGCAGAGCCTCGTAAACGTGGACGGCATCGCGGGTGTTCATCTTCCTGAACTCGCCGGATCGGATTCCCTCCTCCAGAATGGTCCTCAAAATCCTCATCATCCTTTCTTTTGTTGCCTTGATCTCGTCCAAGAACTTTCTCTCGGGGGAGGAAAGTGATTTTCGATTCTCTGGGAACACATGAAGGATGTTCCGCAGCAGTTGTTTCTCCGTGAGAAAGATGCGTGACATGTTCCTCTTATTTCGCATATGCTGAATGGAGGATCGTGTGATCTCCCACAATTTTTTGGTGGCATCAATGTTCTTCTCATGAATTTTCGCCAATGCTTTGGCCGTCTCTTCGAAGGAATTCAGTATGATCTCGAAGAGAATATCCCTCTTGCTGTCGAAGTAGCGGTAGAGTGTTGCTTTGGAAAACTGCGCCTCCCGGGCAATGTTGTCCATAGTGGCTAGGCTGTAGCCCTTTTGGGCGAACACCCGCTCCGCCGCTTCGAGGATGAAGATTTTATTCTCCTCCTCGCGTTGACGTTTTCTTTCGATTCGCAAATCTTTCATTGTTATTACCTTGTTATACGGATTATAGTACTAGTTGGTTTTATAACTGAACTTATGAGTTTAATAAATGAACTAACCGGTTAGCTTAGCAGCTTCCACTTTGGCTGTCAAGACAATCGAAACAACCGAAACACAACTTTATCCTGGAATATTTGGCAGGTTTGTTTTATAAATGAAGTATGAGTCGGTTAGTCCTGGCTATCCTCGCTCTTGTCTGGCTCATCATTTCACCCGCAGTTCCCGTACCTGAATCGACTCTCTTTAGTCCCCCTTCGCCAAAGAACAGCTGGAAAAAAGGGCAAAGGGAATGCTGGTGGGAAATTGAAATCCTCTTGGAATCAAAAGGAAAATACAAATACAGGGAATCCAAAACATCCTTTGCAGGAAAATATGCCTACGCTATCTTCTGGACAGGGTGCATGGAGAGGGACCAACATGATTTTATTCTCTACCATGAGGATTCAGAACTGGTCCACTGGGAACCGCTAGAAAGGAAGCAATCCGCTGATTCGAAAAAATCCAGAGCAACCAAAAAATTTGCGGAAGAGCCCTGCTTTGAACTGCACTATATCCTAGGAAGAGGAAAAGACCTGCACTTTGACTTTTTAGTGAAAGGATTTGATATTCCTCAGCTCTGCTCGGCACAAAAAACGTATTTGCATTTGCCCGCTTCGAAAGGGAATTCAGATAACCCCACCAAACTAGATTATGATCTGTACATCCGCAAAGGCACCAACAATATCGCAATAAACAGGGATGCACTGGATCAGAGCTCCGCAAAAAAAGAATTCCAGTGGACCTGGCAGCGTGAGAAGTGGTTTGGGACAGGTGAGGATACACCATATTTATTCCATATCCACGACGTGGTCGTGAAAGTCTCGGTCATCCGACACCCTAAAATTTGACTTGAGTAATCTTATAAATGAAAAATGCCGACCATTTGATTTGGGGATTTCTTTTATTCAAAGTATCGGCAGTTTTGATGAATAATTCGGGTGTCAGATGGATTATTCACGATCTTAAATTGGAAAGGATATATGGATGGGTGAAGAAGTAAAAAAATTCAATAAATTCCGGCAGGAAATGAATGATCGAATTCTGGCCAGCGACAATCTGGAGATCAAGCGTTTTTTTGCTCTCGATAAAAATGCCTACAAAGAGGGGGCGCTAACGGTGGAGACCAAAGAGCTATGCGGACTGGTGGCCTCTCTTGTTCTCCGGTGTAATGATTGTGTAACCTACCATCTCCAGCGCTGCATCGAGATAGGACTCACCGATGCACAGCTCTACGAGGCCTTCAACGTCGGACTTGTGGTGGGTGGATCAATCGTCATCCCTCATCTTCGCAAAGCCGTCGCCATGCTGGATGAACTCCGGGCAGAATCGACCTCCTAGACTGAAACCGACTCATGCCCGCGGGTGATATTTCTCGTAAATTTGACGCAACTGCTTTCGGCTGACATGGGTGTAAATCTGGGTAGTAGTAATCTGGCTGTGCCCTAGCATGAGCTGAACAGACCGGAGGTCGGCCCCTCGCTCCAGTAGGTGCGTGGCGAATGAATGGCGCAGGACATGCGGGCTGATCTTCTCATCAAGACAGGCTTTCCGGGCATAAGCTTTGAGCACTTTCCAAAATCCTTGCCGCGTGAAGGCATTTCCTCTATAAGTGAGAAAGAGGACGTTGGTTTCATGCAATAAAAATGTGCTGCGTGCTTCGGTAATATAGCGGCGTACGGCGTCCGACGCTGACTTCCCTAAAGGAACAATCCGCTCCTTCCCGCCCTTGCCTCGACAGACAAGGAAGCCATCCCCCAGGTTCAGATCGCTGAGTTTTAGCGATACAAGCTCTGATACTCTGAGACCCGTGGCATAGAGGAGCTCGAGCATGGCCTTATCCCTCAGGCCGCGTTCATCATTTGTGTCGGGCTGTTGCAGGAGTGTCTCGACTTCGTTGACCGACAAATACTTTGGTAAATTAAGCCAACTTTTAGGAGAAGAAAGATTGGCAGCAGGGTTTTTCTTGAGAATGCCATCCAGGACGAGAAACCTGTAGAAGGATTTCAGCGCAGATATGAGACGGGCCAACGAACGAGCCGAGAGGCCGGATTGGCTCGTGTGATGGATGAATTTGACAAGGTCAGTCTCATTGGCCTGCATCCATTGAATCTTTTCCTTGTTGAAAAAGAGAAGAAGTTTACTCAAATCCCTCGAGTAAGAAAGAATTGTGTTCGCAGACAGTCCCTTTTCAACGGAAAGAAAATCCAGAAAAGCCTGGAGAACACCCTCGAAGGAGAGTGGCTGCTCTTTCATTGGATAAACGGGTTTGATTTTTCTTCCTGACCGACTGTTGTTTTGGGCCCGTGTCCTGGAAGAACAAGCGTTGATTCAGGCAAGGTCAGAATCTTCTCTTTGATAGAACGAACGAGTTCATTCCAAGACCCGCCCGGGAGGTCTGTCCGGCCCACGCCTCCCCAAAACAGGGTGTCCCCGGAGAAGAGTATGCCATCGCCCAGCAAGCTGACACTTCCTGGCGAATGGCCTGGCGTGTGAATGATCTCCAGTTGAACGCTGCCGATCACGACCTTCTCGCCCTCGACCAGAAATTTGTCCGGAGGTGGAGAGTTTTTGGCGCCCAGGAAAAAACTCAACTCCATTTGCTCAACTTTATCCAGCATCGGACTGTCGGCGGAGTGGATGAGAAGAGGAACGTTGTACTCATCTATCAGGTCTTTGTTGGCACCCACATGGTCCACATGCCCATGTGTGTTGATAATCATAATGGGTTTGAGATCTTTATGATGTATGATCCGGATTATCTTCTCGGCTTCAGCTCCCGGATCGATCACAGCACATTCTTTTGTTTCCTTGCAGTAGACTATATAGCAGTTCGTTTCGATAGCGCCGACAATCACCTGTTCGTATTTCATTTGCTCCTCATCATAATTCCATCCCCTTCTTTAGTCAAGGCTTCTCCTCGAACAGCTTGAGTTTTAGGAACAAAGAAAATATAATCCATTGAAATGACAGAACAGCCCTGGCAGCTACAAATTTTTTCCAAATCCATCAAAAAAAAGGAGAAGGCCAAGCTTCTTCTTAAGGATCTGGACATCGAATCTAGCTTTGTCATTTGCGATCTTGGCTGCGCTCAAGGCATCCTGAGCTATTTCCTGCGCCAAAAGGGAGGGTATTGGGTCAGCACCGATCTGGACATGACCAACTTGAAGACTTCGCTGGAGCTCCTCGAGTCAAACTGCCTTCAGACCGGTCCTGGCATTCTTCCCTTTCAGAATGAAGCCTTCGACATGGTTGTCTGCCTGGACTACCTGGAGCATCTGGAGGATGACGATCAATGTCTCCGGGAAATCCACAGGATTCTGAAGAAGGAAGGACAGCTCATTTTAGCCACTCCGCACACAGGAAAGGTCTTCCTCCTGAACAGGCTACGCCCGCATCTCGGGATGAAAATGGAGTTTTACGGCCATAAAAGGGAAGGCTACAGGTCCGAGGATCTGGAAGCGATGCTAACCAAGACGGGATTTCAAGTCGAAAGGATAAAAACTTTTTCGCGTTTTTTTTCCGAGTTCATCGAATTGCTGATCAACTTCCTCTACATCAAGATGTCTTCGAGAAAATTCACTGACTCGCTCAGAGACGGACACATCCGGCCCACGACAGCCGACGAATTCGGATCGAAGAAAAAAACCTTCAAGCTCTATTCTCTGATCTATCCTCTGACATGGCTCATCACACGTTTGGATAAGCTGCTGTTTTTCCAGAGGGGCTACAGCGTGCTGGTCTGGGCCACAAAAGAGACTGGCGAAAAATTGGATTAATAATTTGATTAATATTTGGCTTTGTCCCAAAGTGACGGGAAACATTAAGTCCATGCATAGGAAACTCTCAATCTAGAAAACCGTAATTGCTTATGGATTTCAAGATACTTTGTCCAAAGTTCATCCCAAAGAGCC
>Ga0180437_10000090_pt1 | contig 200041 bp, 144 predicted proteins | sample SS_ome_4_FD_132410 | JGI IMG/M metagenome (GOLD analysis project Ga0180437, IMG submission 132410) | Hypersaline lake sediment archaeal communities from the Salton Sea, California, USA - SS_3_D_1 metaG | ecosystem: Environmental > Aquatic > Non-marine Saline and Alkaline > Hypersaline >...
AAAGACGGCAAACGCTCCATCACGGCCGTTCGAACGGACATCCCCCTGAAAATCGACGGGATTTTTGACGATCCGGCCTGGCAGAACACCCCGTTCCAGGGCGATTTCACCCAGCGGGAGCCGAAAGAGGGAGCACCGGCAACCGAAAAAACCGAGGTGGGATTCCTCTATGACGAAAAGAATCTCTATATCGGCATCAAATGCTATGATTCCGAGCCCGACAAGATCATCGCCCGGGAAATGCGGCGCGACGCCATCGTCGACGACGACGACTATTTCGAGCTGGTGCTCGATACCTATCACGACCACAGGACCGCCTACTATTTCATCATCAATGCCCACGGCTCCAAGCGCGAAGCCAAAATGGCCAACGAAGGCCGGGATTACAACCCGGCCTGGGACGGTGTCTGGTCGTGCAAAGCGAAAATCACCGAAGAAGGCTGGTTCGTCGAGATCGCCATCCCCTGGAAAACACTGAAATTCGAAGAACGGGGTTCGCCGTCCTGGGGATTCAACTGCGCCCGCTTGATCCGTCGTAAGAACGAGCATGTTTACTGGCAGCTCATTCCCCGCGATTACGGCCAGCACGTCGGCCTCTTCCGTCTCTCCGAGGCAGGCTCCCTCCTCGGCATCGCCGACGTCAGGATGGGAGGGAATCTGGAACTGATGCCCTACTTCCTGGGGGGAGTGGAAAACGACCTCAATACCGATTTCTCCACGGAGCGGGTGACCGACATCGGGCTGGATGCCCAGATCGCCCTGACCGCCAACCTGGCCCTGGATCTCACCGTGAACACGGATTTCGCCCAGGTCGAAGCCGACCAGGAACTGGTCAACCTCACCCGGTTCTCCCTCTATTATCCGGAAAAGCGGGAGTTTTTTCTAGAAGGGGCCGAGACCTTCGCCTTCGGCGGAGGAGGGAGCGGTCCCTGGCGTTTTGGCGACTCGGATATGGATCTCTATTACAGCCGCCGGATCGGGCTCGTCGACGGCCGCGAAGCCCGGATTCTGGGCGGCGCCAAGATGGTCGGAAAGGCCGGCAAATACCAGGTCGGATTGATGAATATCCTGACCGACGACGTCACCTTCAGGGAAGGGGAAGACGACGTTCCGACCACGGTCAACGGATCGAACTTCACCGTGGTCCGTTTCCAGCGGGATGTCCTCCGCCGGGCCACCGTAGGCATGATGTTCATCAACAAGGAAGTCCTTCATTCCCCATACTATAACCGCTCCCTCGGCGTGGACGGGAATATTCCCCTGAGCCTCAACTTCACCATGTCGGGCTATCTGGCCGCCACCTTCGGGCCCGAAAAGACCGAGGACGGCCAGACCATCGACCAGAACAAGCACAACCTGGCCGGCAAGCTCAGCCTGAATTACAACAGCGATCTCTGGAGGGCCTCGCTCTCTCACCAGGATATAGGGGCCCGGTTCAATCCGGAGGTGGGTTTTCTCCGCCGTACGGATTTCCGGTTGAGCAGCGCCTCCATCGAATACGCCCCGCGGCCCAAAAATTCGTCGGTCATCCGGCAGTTCGAATACAGGCTCGAGGGAAGCTACCGCTCCGACCACGGCAACCAGATGCTGGACAACGAGGTCGAAGCCTCGTTTTCCATCAAATTCCAGAACAGCGCCGAACTCAGCTTCGAAGTCGAGCGGCAGGGCGAGTTCATCGATTACGACTGGGAGGTCCGAGAGGGCATCGTCATCCCGAAGGGAACGTACAGCGGATTCCAGTGTTCTTTGGATATGCAGAGCGATAAGAGCCGGGCCATTGCCGGTACCGTCGATCTGAATTACGGATATTACTACGGTGGCCGCCAGGCCAGCCTCGGCCTCACCGGCACCATAACCCGCATCCGGCGGGTAAGGATGGAGCTGGACTACAGGCACAACGACATCCGGCTTCCGGACGGAAAATTCCGCACGAACACGCTGGGGATGCGCATGTTTTATTTTTTCTCGACAAACCTCTACGTGAAGGCCTACCTCCAGTGGAACGACGACAAACACTTCAATGCAGGCAGGGAACGAATCGTCAGCGACGTTCTGCTGCGCTGGATCTATAAACCGGCCTGCAATTTTTATATTGTCTACAACGACGCCCGGCTGGTGGGGCCCGGAAGCATCGAGATCATCAACCGCACCCTGATGGTCAAGGTCACCTATTTCTGGCGTAAGTGAGTTCTCCAGGACTTACTCTTTTTTTTTGCCGTACAGAAAGAACACGATTTTACTCATGAGTAAAGTAGAGTTAATGTGAATTTAGTCATTTAACGAATGGGATAATTAATAAATTATTCCTAAGGGATTGAACGATTGGCTGTGGCGGATTTGATGGAATGGAAGGCGGCGGTCATTCTCATCCAAATTCTCGAAACCAGGTATGCAGTTGCCAGGAATGCCTTGGAGGTGGTTGTCCGCAAAAGCCGGAGATGGCTCGCAGGTGCGATCGCTCATTTCAAACCACAATTGCACGGCAAAGATCTTGAGTCGTGGGTAGAGGGGTTCTTGGATCGCATGAACTGATATCCGAAGCGGGTTCAGGAGGCCGCTGCGTCATCGCTGCCGTCAAAAAATTGAAAATATTTTCAAAATATTACCATTTTTTGCATATTTCTGAATTTTTTTGTTTTTGCCTCAATTAAATCCTATCCCATCCGATGCGACCCCGACAAAACTGAATGTGGGGATAGCTGCCAAGTAAAAAAGCGTGTGGGATTTGGAATACAAGGAGGCGGAATTTGTCGGGAAGGAGGAGAGTCTCGGAAAAAACTCAAAGGCTGAAACGATAACGGAATTTCTCTCGTGATTGAGGGATAGATGATTTATTCAAACCTCTTGAGAAAAAAATGATTTCATTCCCTTCCAAAGTCCTCGTCATCGCCGATTACGCGAACTATCATTTTGAGGAGGCTTTGCGCTCGAAATTTGACTTTGTTCTCGCTTGCGGAGATGTTCCCTTTAATGTCTTTGACGAGATCTACAACCTCTACAGGAAGCCCATATTTGCCGTCAAGGGAAACCACGACCCGGTAAAGCCCTTCCCCAAATGTGTGGAAGACGTCCACCGCCGCATAGTCCAGCACAGGAATTGGCTCATAGGGGGATGGCCGGTCGTTGTTAGGGCTCATATAAATCCTTCGTACAATATAGACTGCGGATTGACAATTCCGGATCCTGGAACTGTTCCCGGCTTTAACGCAAGATACTGTACGCCACAGAACGATACAAACAATTATCCTGTTCACTCTGGATACAATTCTCTTTCTGACACCTCTGAAGGTTTGCCACCGTCGGCGGGAAACACCAGACTGCAAGATGGATACCTCGTTAGCTTTGACTACCCGATAAGTTCTTTTTCCCTTTGGTTCGCTGACTGGGGCGACTACTTCCCAAATCCCAATTCGGTTGAAGTCCATCCATCTTATATTAAACTGATCGCCTATGATAAATACGGAAACCTCGTGACTTCAGCACAATCGGTATCACTCAATGCAGTGGATAATTCGCGCGATGCCGCTTATACAAATGGAATTATTAATCTCGGACTCTCAGGCTCCGGTATTCGTAAAGTTGAAGTTTTATTCAAGGGGAAAATTGATCCTGGCGTGACCATTGATGATATCACATTTTCAGGCGAAATGAGCATCGACATCAAACCAGGTAGTTTCCCTAACTGTTTCAATTCCAATGAACATAGAGTTATTCCCGTCGCCATCCTGGGTTCAGTTGACTTCGACGTAACTACCATCGATCCTTTTACGGTAACTCTGAACGGCCAAGGCGTGCGCGTTAAAGGAAAAAGCGGAAATGCCGGTGCCTTCGAAGATGTTAACGGAGATGGTTTCCTTGATTTAGTCGTTCAAATAGTCGATGACGGTGTGTATTTTCCCGGAGATACTATAGGGATAGTTACAGCCTATTCCTATTCCGGAGTGGAGTTTCAGGGACAAGATAGCATATGTATTAGATGAATTAGTTTTTTCCCATCTCGCGGATTATCTGTGTGCGAAAGTAGGGTGAGGCAGAAAGGCTAATAAAAGCTTCTTTAATATTCAGTCGCTACAGGCCTTGGACTCCATTCTTTGCCATCGTAGTACAGCAACTTTTTGGCTAATTCTTTTTCGTAGTCATCTTTTATAATCCGGGAACTCACATCTCCATTCTTCAGAGCAATTTTATAGCTTTGCTCAAATCCATGGCTCAGGTGCACATTTTCCACTTCTAGATAGTAATTCAGCTCGTAGAGAATCTGACTGTGCCGGGTTCTCAACTGCAATCTATGGTTTTTCAAAACATTGATTTGGTAAATCGCCTCTACAGGACTTTGCAGCCTATCGATTTCGGTGCGCGGGAAAAGCACATAATATTTTTGGGAGCCTTTTTCAAGGTTCTTGCATATATAGGAATTATTTTTTTGGGGGGAGCCACCCCTGATGTTGTCATATTCGAATACGACAAGGCACGCATTTCCGTATTCATTATTACAGCCGCTCAGAATTATTTCCTTTTTCCCGTCGTTGCCCAGATCTAATACGGCCATGTCTATGAGATAACCGGAATTCCAGTATTCACCAATACGAGTTCCATTATTATCCAGTATAGCCAATTGGCAGGGGAAAAGCGGTTTGTGCTTGGCGAGAACAATGATCTCGGATTTGCCATCGTCATCCAGGTCGCATATTTCAAATCCTCTTATTCTGAAGTCAGAAGAGATCATGTCGAAACCGTATTTCATTTCCCGGCCGGCAGCAAATTCCCAAAGTTTTTCGCCCTTGTGATCGAAGCAGTAAAGTATACCTTCGCCATATTCCGTTTGTGTTTGCGTGGAAAATAAAACTTCGTTCATGTCATTTCCGTCCAAATCCCCGATTATCAGGTGAGGCAAATTCACCTCTCCGTTATTTACTTTTCTGTACTGGAAATGTTCTCTGTAGGCTTCCTCGGCAACCAGGTTTTCTATTCCAGTGTCGAAGTGCCACAATTCTTTCCCGGCATCATCCAGGATAACCAGCTCTGAATTCTGAATGCTGAAATCGGCAGGGTCCGATTTAGCTGAAAATATGTGAATGCCGATCCATACTATGACAACCACACCCAGCATCGGGAACAAATAAAGGAATTTATTGAATTTCTTCTTTTTCTGGTTTTCGTTTCTGGATCCTCTTGTAACACCTTGTTTCAGCCATGCGTCAATCTCGTGTTTATAGGCATACACGGGTGATTTGGGTGAATCGCTGATTCTATGGATGGGGAGGCCGTGCTGTTTCTCCCATCTGAGGCATGTCCTTCTATCGCAATTCAAGTATGAAGAGATTTCTTTCCACGATTGGAGAAGCTCTTCGTTGTCATTATTGGGCCCCATAGTGACTTAATACAATACGAACAGAATAAACGTCAAGGTTCTTCTCATCGCGAAATAGCAGGGAAACAGTGAAGTAATATGGGGCAATATGGGACATTTCATCCCAAACCCTTGATTTTAACAGGAATATAGAGACAAATTAGAGACAGCGTGAAAAGGAACGGCAAATCGACCGAACTCATTTTTTGTCTGTTTATTGGAAACAAGGCATCAATGTGAAAATCCTTTTGACAACTTCATTGAGCGTTCTATTGATGGGAAATTCCATCAAATCGAAAAGGAGGATAAGGTGAAAAGAAACGCAAGGATTATTTGGCTATTTGCATTTTTATTTGTTCCGGCTTCATTATTTGCTCAGTCCATTAACTGGAATCCGGAGAAAATCGATCAGACAATCGGCGATGGGCGCACGATAATTGAAGACATTACCGTGTCCTTTACGACTCAAATGGACCTTGAAAATGTTGATCTTTGGATAACCCCAGAATTGCAGCGTCTCGTTACCGTGACTCCAAATCATTTTGATACGCTTAATGGAGGTTCTTCGTATGAAGTAAAGTTGCATTTCTTGTTGCCGTCTGACATTCCGGAGGGATTTTATAGAGGAACAATTCACATTAAAGATGGACATCGCACTTATGCCAAGCCCTTGAAAGCGACAATAAAAGTGGATTTCGGAGATATCGTCATTCCCTCGACTACGAAAGTAATTTCCGAATCTTCCGCCGAATACATTTCATCGATATCAGAGGATTATTCTGAGATTATTTTCTCTCAATCGATACCAGAATTGGAAAATATATTTCCTGGGGACATAATCGTGATTGGCGTCTCAAACCAAACACCTTATGGGCTGTTGCGCAAAGTTGATTTGATCAGTGCCTCTGGAGGTGCAACCGCGATGTCTGCCCAGAGCAATATCGTCATAAATACGAGTCCGGCTACGCTGGAAGAAGCGATCCAGGAAGGAACCATTTTATTTGATTCAGAAAGCGCACAAAATCTTAATTATTCGATTCAAGGGGCCTTGGGTTATTCTCTGACTAAAGTCTTGTACGATCAGGATGGGGATCCATCAACCATTTCTGACCAAGTGCGCATAGAAGGATCTCTTGATATCGACCCGAGATTCGAACTCGAGGTGAGAATAGGCTGGTATGGAATTGAATATTTTAGCTTCATAAACAGGACAGACGAGAATGCCAGCTTGAAGATCATTGCGGATTTGACGCTGCTTAATTGGCAGGAAGAACAAGAGATTCTGCATCAGCCATTGGGGACATTCGTAGTTATGGTAGGGCCGGTTCCAATTTCCATAACACCTATTATAATTCTTAAAGTAGGTGCCGATGGGAACGTGAGCGTTGATATCGAAACGGGGATAACTCAGAAATCAGAAATTGAAGCGGGCGTAATTTATGAGAATGAAAAATGGAGCCTTGTGAAAGATTTCGATAATGATTTTTCATACGACCCTCCCAGCTTAGAAGCTGAATGTGATCTGAAGGGTTATGTCAAGCCAGAGTTCGAACTTCTTTTATGCGGGTTTCTCGGGCCTTATCTTGGACTGGAGGGATATCTTGAATTCGAAGCGACACTGAGCTCGGTGTTAAATTATGCTTTATATGCCGGCATAAACGTGGGCATCGGCGTTCGGTTTGAAATCTTCAGCAACGCAATCGCTGATTTTTATGCCGTCTTATTGGAATTCAGGAAATTGCTTTTAGAAGGTCATATTAATCTTGAACCCGGAGAAAACATCCTCCCTAATCCCTCCTTTGAAAATGGAACCGGTCAATATCCAGCGGGATGGGGTGGGCCCTTATCAACACCGGGTTTGATTGAATGGACTGCCGAGAGAAGCCACACGGGAAGTCGCTCCGTAAAAATTATCGAGACCTCTATTGAGTATCAGACTTGGAATTCGATCGGAATGGAAGACTATGTCACAGTGAGTCCGAACACGGGATATGAGCTTTCCATCTGGACCTACTGGACCGGCATGCCCGGCACGGACGAGAGTCTCGAGCTCATCATATTTACAAATGGCATGCAGGTCATGTACTTCTCAATTTCGGGCTGGTCCAATAATATTACTCCTGGAACATGGCAGCAATTTACATTCGATCTATATGAGTACTTTCAGCCAGGAATTGATCAGGCATATTTAGAAATATTGAAATATACCGTGGGGGGTGCCTACAACAATCCTGTTGTGTACATTGACGATGTGAGCCTTAGAGAAAAGTAGTAGGGGCTAAGCTGCCAGCCTTTCTTTTGCTCAGAGGGCCTTAGGGTTATCAAGGGGCGTATAGCATTACGCGGTGAATCGACGTAGGCTATACGCACTCCTTGGCCCTTTTAACAGAAGTCGAGATTAATATCGGCCCTAAAACTTTTGGCTCAGAAATGCCTGTGCTAAGAGGAACACGTCATGAACTCGAGAAGTGATAGTCGTAATTTGGCCAAAATATTCAGTCAAATATTGACTACAAACATTGACTACAATATTGACATTAAATTTTTAGTATGATAGTTTATCGTCTCAAAATAAAGCTAGGGGTTAATCAGGTAGTATCGAAAGGAACCATCCCAATTTTAGTTGTTGAATGGACTTTTTTTTGAGATTTTTCTCTCTTTTGAAAGGAGGTGGTGCACATTGAACAGATGAATTAGGTGCGATGATATTATTAAAATTATTAAGGAGGAATAATGAAAAAAGTTTTAATCTTTTTAACCGTATGTGTTTTTTTTGCTGCCGCGCCTTTGATGGCGCAAACAACATGGACTGTGGATGATGATGGTGTTGAGTGTCCTACAGCCGATTTCACACATCCCCAAGATGCCGTCAATGCCGCCAGTCCGGGTGATTATATTTTGGTCTATCCGGGAACATATGACTCTAGGATTTATACGTCAACTCCTCCACATTGGAGTGCTAATGATCAACATGCACCAGCCTTGATAGTGTACAAAGATGGACTGACAATCGAGGCCGCAGATCCTGATCCTTCCAAAACGATTATTCAAACCACGCATGATTGGTGGTCAAACCCCGTGGCGATTCAGGCCTCAACTGGAGGGATATGGAATGGCAGTGCATACGTCGGAGCAGGCGTATATCCCACCGGCGGGACGGCACCCAATGCCATAGCCATAATCGCCTCCAACGTGACGATCAAGGGATTCACACTGCGCAAGCCTTATGCGGGTGTCGCATGGTCAGGTTTTGTAAATACCGCAGGTATCATGATTGGCGGGCTCTATGCCGGAGATCCCGATCATCTCGGATCGGATGGGAACATGGTCATGAATTGTGTTTTCAAAGATTCTCATCATGCCGTTTACATCTGGCATTCCAGCGACAACTTAATTGTGAATAATACGGTTGAAGCTTTCGGTTCTGGCTCTGGCCATTGGGCAGCCATTTCCATCTATGATGGGTACAATGCAGATCAAATCAACCTGGGTTACACAAGCAAGTACAACAAGATCATAAAGAACGATATTGCCGATAAGGGAATCTATGTGGGTGCCTGGGCTCCTCCCATCAATACTGACAATACAGGCACAAAAGTTCATGGTAATAGGGCTACCGGGATTGGCACAGGATACTCGATGGGGTTAAAAATATTCTCTGGAAATGTGGTGGATTATTACTGGGTTTATATGGCTGAAGATTATAAATTTCCGGGCAAAGCCAATCATGAACCGCCTCCCGGTTGGACTGGATATTGAATATTTCCAAGGTTTTATAAATTGGATTGACCTGCACTTAACTTGACATACAGTGTCGATTAATATCTAATTCAGTCATCACATTTTTTGGAGGGGTAGATGAGAAAACTACTTATGGTCATTCCTTTGGTCGTATTGCTTTGTTTTACTTTTAGCTGTCAGAAGGGTGAAGAGGTAGCTGAGGAGCCTGTGGTAGACATCAAAGCAGAAGAAGCTTCAGTTAAAGATTTTCTTGATCAGTTTAAACAAGCTTTCAGTTCAATGGATTTAGAGTTGTTTTCAAAATTAATCGCTCAAGATGATGACCTCATATTTATTGGAACGGATGCAGCAGAATACTGGATTGGCTGGGAGCCAGTAAAGGAGGCCATTAAGGACATTGATGAGGCCGTAGATAGTGTGGAAATACTAGTTGATAAACAGACAATTGTTGTCCACAAGTCTGGTGAAGTGGCCTGGTTTTCAGAAGTATTTACTCAGAAAACCGTTGTTCAAGAAGAGACCCTCACTCACGAAGGGCTAAGATGGACAGGCGTGCTAGAAAAAAGAAATGGCAACTGGATTCTTGTCCAATTACATGGTTCACAACCCGTATCAGGACAATTAGTGGAATACTAAATTCAAGGCAAAAGAATAGAAGTCTATCGCCAGAGGCATCTGCCTAGAGAGCTATATAAGGAAGATACCATTCTGGTCAATATCGGTAACTAGGTATTCAGCTCAGGCTGAAGGAGGGGGGAACAGCCTTATCACTAATCTAGATCTCAATTTTTTCTTTCCTCATTCTTTTCTAGATGACAATCGGAGACACTCTAAAACTATCACAGATTAATCTCGAAATTGCCTCAAGAAAGATCTGACGTGCTCTTGGTCTTGTCATTTATTCTTCTTTCATAATCCTTATAAGCTCTTCCAGTTCCTTGCGGCTTGGTTTCTCTCCACGAATTGTCCGGAAAAATACCGGCAACTTATCCAAAACTTGTTCGTCAAATAAAAGATCGGTGGGAATATGGCTTATTGCCGCTAGATCGAAAAGAGTATGATATTCATCCGATTTTCCCCCTTTTTGCCTCTGTGTTTTTCTTGCTCTTTTCGATTAATCAGAGAAAATATCACTTCTTTACGGAATATGCTAAAAAATGCTCGACATAATAAGCTAATATTTGTACGGACGCAGCTGAGGGAGTCCTCTGGACCGTAATTCCTCTGGAAAAGAGAGATGACTATATATCTTCATTGGAAAGTGCGAGTGTTGAGCAGGATATTGTTCAGTTTGTCATGTTTCTTGGATGTCTTGTTTCTGACAGTTTAGAAGGCAAACCGGCATCACATGTGTCGAGGCGATAAAGGATCACTTTATCTCCATCCTTGCCGAAATATGTATCGGTTAGTTCATTTTCGGCTTGAGGACCTTTCCGGGGAGTTTTCCGGTCCATTCACCTCCCTCGATAACTTGCTCGCCGTTGACCATCAGATGGATAACACCCCGGCTGTACTGATGCGGGTTGGCAAGGGATGACGGAGTCCGGATGTTATTTATGTCGATAACCGCGATGTCGGCCTTGTATCCTTCCTTGATCCAGCCTCTGTCTTCAAAATTCATGATATCTGCAGCCAGAGAAGTCTGCGAGCGGATGACATGAGCCAGAGAGACGGCTTTCCTTTCAAGGCAGTATTTTTTGATTTTGTGGAGAAAGGTCGAGTAGGAGCGGATATGAGGCAGACCGATTCCGAAGAAGGGGGTGCTTCCGTCGCTCCCCGTCCCCACATAGTCTTTTTTCATGATATACTCGATATCCTCCTCGCACATGGCCAGAGGAACACACCTGGCTCCCATGAGCTCGAGCTCTATGGCCGTATCCTCGACAGACTTATTCTTCATGGCCGCAGCCTGTTTCAACGACTTTCCCTCCAGCTCCCGTTCGACACATATTCCGATGATGTAATTCTCGGCGCCCACCTCGTCCTCGATGGATTGTCTGACCGCCGCTCTGATTTTATTCGCCTCCTCCGGATCCTCCATCCTCCTCAAGAAGAACATCCTGCCTCTGGGATTCCCCGGGCCTTCCAGCTCCCGAGTGCTTATTAATGACTCGGCAACAAGGCTGACGAGCCTTTTCCGGGGAAGCTCATCCAGAAACTTTTGATGATTGGCAGAAAGGGGGACAAAGGGAGTCACCTTTTTATAATATTCGATGAGTTCCTCATCCCGGAGATGGTCGAACACCTTCTCATAGTCTTCCATCTGGATTCTGTCTTCATCATCCCCCAGCCATACAGACCTGGGGATGAGCCGCGCGTAGGGAGATAAAGAGTGGAATTGGTAAGGGTATTGGTCGGCTGTGACCTTGAGCCCTTTCTTCCTGGCCTCTTCTATCAATGCGGTTGCTTCTTTGACAGTCCCCCAGTTGGACTTCCCGATGGCCTTAAAATGGGAGATGTGGACAGATGTGCCGGCCTTCTCGCCGATGGTGATGGCTTCTTTGACGGCCTCCACGAGTCCTTCACTCTCATTCCGGATATGCGTGTGGTAAACGCCGCCGTAGGGAACGATCTCCTTCACGAGTTCAATGACTTCTTCGGTTTCGGCGAATTGACCAGGAAGATAAACGAGACCCGTGGAAAGACCATAAGCCCCCTGCTCCATGGCCTCCCTGACAAGCGCTTTCATCCGGTCCAATTCTTCCGGAGTAGGCGCCCTGTCCTCATTTCCCATGACATGTTGCCTCACACTCCCGTGCCCGGCCAGAAGCACCGCATTCACTCCGATTCCCTCTTCTGTCAGCAGCTTGATCGTGTCCCCGGCCTTTTCGAACATGGGCCATGCACTCCCGCCGCACTGGCCGGTGACAGTTGTCGTTACCCCCTGAAGCAGATAGTTCAGGCATGCCCTGATTTCGGGAAAAATAATGCCGTCGTTCATTCGCTCGTAAATGACGTGCGAGTGAAGGTCGATGAATCCCGGAACGACATACAGCCCCCGGGCATCGACGACCTGTTTGGCGCTCCCTTTGAGGGACTTCCCAACCCCGACGATGCTGTCTCCTTTGACAGCGACATCCGCTCTCACCGGCTCTCCCAGCCCACCGTCAATCACCAGTCCGTTTTTAATCAGGATGTCGTACTCGGGTGATTCTTCCGGATGCGATACGATCGCTGTCTGGAGAAACAGGAATATCCCCACCACCAAACTGACCTTGAACCAAAACTTTTTATGTCTCATCTGCGCTCCTCCGATTTTTCATTATGGACATCTGGATTCAAAAAAGCAAAGTCCTCCAAATGTGTTGAAATCCTTAAGGGTGCCTCTGAAGGCTGCCGGATTGTTTGCTAGAAATAAAATAAGAAGCATGAGCTGAACTCAAAATTCAGTTCAATTCACGGAGAGTGTGGGTCCGACTCCCTCCTCCGGCCCTCCTGTTATCTCGAGAAACAGCGTAATATTCCTGATCTTTTTGGTCTTACAATTTAATTATCCATAACCAAAATCAGGCACTTTTTATCAAAATTTGTTACATGGAATGAAGTTTGACTTCTTTGCTTGTTAAGATAAGGCATCTTGACATCCGCCATATTGTGCAGTAATAATAAAAATGAGGGGGGAAAGCATAACTATCCTTTGCTTGGAAATAGATTAGAAGACCTCATCTGTGACGTGCGTTTCTGATCCCTTTTAATATTGCTAATGAGACGTAATGAATAGGAGGCAAAAACCATGAAAAAGTTATTGAGTATCACTTTAATCATTCTTCTAGTTTTGTGCTTGAACGCTATACAGCTTCCAGCTAATCCAGCTATGGCGGATCCTGCGGATATCTATGTCCCCAGCGATTATTCCACCATACAGGAGGCCATAGACGCAGCTAGCCCCGGAGACACTGTGTTTGTGGCAGCGGGGACATACTCGCCCTCGACAAATGGTGAGGTATTTCCCATCCGTATGAGGAACGGTGTTTCCTTGCAAGGGGCGGGAGCTGGGAGTACCATAATGGACGCCGAAAACACAAATGGAGTCATAGCGTGCGATGGCATCAATATTGCGACCACCAAGATTGATGGTTTCACTATCACGAACGGCAGTACCAATGACGGTGGGGGAATCTATCTTAGCTACTCCTCTGTTAAAATTAGCAATAACACCATTACCGAAAATAACGCCACTGATTCTGGCGGCGGAATCTTTCTCTATAGATCTTTCCCCACAATTAGTAATAACGCTATTACAGACAATACTGCCAGAGGGTGGGGTGGTGGAATCAGTATCAACCTATCAAGTGGCACTATAGCCAACAATATCATTAGCGGTAATAGCATAGAAGGCTTTTGCGGGGGAGGAATATACGTTAATGCCTGGCTGTCTGGTTTCCCCCCACCTATCATCCGCAATAATATAATCACTGGCAATAGTGCCCCTTATATAGGTGGCGGAATCAGTAGTATCAACGCTTCTCCCACAATAACCAACAACATCATTTCCAATAACAGTACAACCAGTTATGGAGGCGGAATCGAAATCGAAGGCGTGGTAGTCTCCTCTCCCACCATTATCAATAATACAATTTTTGGCAATAACGCCAGCCACGGTGGCGGATTCTACATACGTCAACAGTCCAATCCCACTATTAGCAACAACATTATTGCTAGCAATACTGCCAGCTCCAGTGGTGGGGGAATCTGGGCAGACGGCACCGCCTCACCTTCCATTGACTATAATGACGTGTGGGATAATTCCACTGATAACTACTTTGGCTGCTCGGCTGGGCTAAATGACATTTCACAAAACCCGCTATTTGTAAATCCCGCGGCAGACGACTACCACTTGCAATCAAGTTCTCCTTGCATTGACATCGGAGACAACACTGCAGCATCCGGTCTTCCAACCGACTTCGAGGGCGACCCTCGTATCTGGGACGGCGACGGCAACGGAGATGCCGTAGTGGATATAGGTGCAGATGAATATTATAGATTTACCGCGACCGTGGATATTGCCCCCGATGTACTGAATTTGAAGAGCAAAGGCAAATGGATTACCGTTTATATTGAGTTTCCCCAAAATTATGATTTAGCAGATATTAATGTTTCCACTATTAAATTAAATGATACTGTCTCTGCTGAATTAAAGCCAGCTTCTATTGGAGATTATGATGATGATGGGATTCTAGATTTAATGGTTAAGTTTGATAGAGGTGAAGTAACGAGCATACTAGAAGCAGGGGATTATGTTGAGGTTAAAATATCAGGAGAACTTAATGATGGAACCAAATTTAATGGAACGGATTATATAACGGTAAAATTGAAATGAAGAAGAATTTATTTAGAGCTTTCTTCAACACCTCATCCCTCTCTATCTCATCATTCGACCTACAATCCTCAACATGCCTAATATCCGGCTGATGTTTGCATTTTTACTGGCGCATTTTCAGCCACCACTTCATGGTGCCGGTCACCAGATCGGCGGACTCGTGGTGTGTCCAATGGCCCACGTCGGGGATGGTGACCAGGGTGTAGTCTTTTTCATAATGATCTCCAATGATCTTTACGGTTGCACACCCTGAGTAAAAGATAAAGGATTTTGCGGGTATAAGCAATTTGCACAAAAGACCGATTGGAATGGCAGTGTCGGCCTTGATAGATTGGTAGGCTGCGGCCTATGTGGCCGCAATAAGCTCTACTTTGACAATTTGAGCCTGACTCGCAGGTAAGCAAAAGCCGTTGATTTAACTCCTTTTAGAAATCGCAAATCTAGGATAAATGAGGTTGAAGCACTGATTCGTGAATCGGGCGACATCATACTTATCTTTTGATGAACACGATGCACAATTTGGATTTATGTAAGAAGTTTCCAAAGCCGTAAAGCTGCATACGGAATCGCATTGTTTAGAAAGACAATTGAATAAATGACCTACCGATGAGCTTCCGCGTAAATCCTGACTTCTTTCTTTAGTCTTTTTCCCAACCTATCTTCTTCGATATCCAAATCGTATTGCGCTTGGAGCCCCAACCAAAATTCAGCAGAAGTATTGAAATATCTGGCAAGGCGCAAGGCCGTATTGGCGCTTACACTCCGTTTTTTAAGAACGATCTCGTTGATCCGGCGCGCGTCGACTCCGATATCCAGGGCCAGGCGATGCTGGCTTAACCCCAGCGGCTTGAGGAATTCTTCGAACAACACCTCACCCGGGTGAACAGGTTCCAGCTTTTTATTTGTCATTTCTTGGCCTCCTAATGATAGTCTGTGATCTCGACATCATACGCATCGTTTTCACGCCATACAAAACACACGCGCCACTGATCATTGATTCTGATCGAACGCTGCCCGGCTCTCGCCCCCTTCAACTTTTCAAGGCGATTTCCAGGTGGAGATTTTAAATCTTGTAAGGATTGAGCGTTGTTGAGCATTCGAAGCTTTCTTAACCCGATTTTTTGAACATCGATGGGAAACTTCTTTGATAATTCCCGTCGGTTAATCCGTTCTGTCTCTTTGTCGGCGAAGGATTTAATCACTTTTCTAATATATAGTGTTGCACGCTTAGTGTCAAGCACTATAAAACTTCAATCGACCAAGTGCATGGCATAAATAGTATAAAAAAATCGGGGAACATCGTACTCAAATCCTAAATAAGCTCCAATTGCATCTTGACACCGCGATAGGGATACGATATTATCGTATAAGATGTACGATAAAATAGTATAAAGTGGGAGAAAGATTTGAAGAAATTAACTATGAATGAACAAATATTTTTAATTGCCATCTGGCATCTGGGGGATGAGGCCTACGGTCTCAAGATAAGAGAGAAAGTCATGGAATTGACGGGAAGCGAGGTTTTGTTCGGAACGATCTACAATACGTTGAATTACCTGGTCAAGAAGGATTATGTCGAGGCCAGAAAAGGAGATCCCGAACAGGAGAAACAGGACAGCAAACGCGTCTATTATCAGATCACGGATGCAGGTTTTAAAGCCCTGCAAAAGGCGAGAAAGCTGCAAAAAACTCTCTGGCAGGGCATCCCGGATTTTGTCTCGGAAACGGCAAAAAAATAATGATATCCGGTCACATTCCGCCGCCTCCCCGCCTGGCCAAACGGCTTCTGGGATTCATGAAGGGGTATCTCGACAATTACTCCATGATCGATGACCTGGACGCGGTCTACGAAAGCCTTTGCGAGCAATACGGGCATTCCAAAGCGGCCTCCTGGTACTGGCACCAGACGCTGGGAGCCATACCCAAATATCTGGCCTTCCTTTTGACCTGGAAGCTGGTCATGTTCGTCAATTATTTCAAAATCGCCCTGCAAAACATCAAAAGAAACAAAGTCTTTTCATTCATCAACATCGGCGGCCTGGCTGTCGGAATGGCCGTCTGCATTCTCATTTTTCTCATCGTTCAATACGAGCTCGGTTTTGATGCACATGTTCCGGACAAAGACCATATCTACCGTGTTGTCACCGAGGTAAACCGCCCGGAAGGGAAGGATTATGCCGGGGGCACACCCTTTCCCACAGCCGCGGCCCTGCGCAGTGATTTCCCGGAACTGGCACAGACCACCCAAATTTACCGGGATGACGAGCTGATGGTCACCGTGGGTGATAACCGTTATAAAGGGGACATCGCCTTTTTTGTGGAACCCCAGTTTTTTAAGGTGTTCGACACCGAATGGATCCGGGGAACCGCATCACAGGCGCTGGACGATCCCTTCACCGTGATTCTGACGGAAAGGTCGGCCGGCAAATATTTCGGCAATACGGATGCGATCGGCCAAGTTCTCAAGCTGAATAACCAATACAATCTCCGTGTCGTCGGCGTGGTGTCTGGCCCGCCCCGTCGGACAAGCCTGCCCTACGACATGTTGATCTCCTGGAAATCACTGAGTGTCCGCTGGGATGAAAATCGCCTGGCCCAATGGGATTTTCTCGATACGGACAGCAATACATTCACCTTGCTCCCCGAATCTGCCCAATCGCAAACTCTGCAGGAACGCTTCGAACAATTCGAACAAAAATACATGGAAACCGAATACGCCGAGAGCTGGTCCTTCCGGCTACAGCCGCTTTCGGATATCCATTTCGACCCGAGCTACGAATCCTACAATTATGTCACCAGCCGGGTGGCCCTTCTCTCTCTCTCGGCCATCGGGCTCCTGATCCTGGTCATCGCCTGCATCAATTTCATCAACCTGACCACGGCCCAGGCCATGAAGAGGAACCGGGAAATCGGCATGCGCAAGGTCCTGGGCGCCGGCCGTGTCCAGCTCATCCGCCAGCTGCTGGGAGAAACGAGCTGGTTCACCTTGATATCCATTCTGATCGCCCTCCTTCTCGCCGGGATCGCCCTGCCCTATCTGGAACAATTCTTGGGAAACGACACGGACTTACGCCTATTTTCAGGCAGCGGGATTTTCATTTTCCTGGGGGTCGTCTTTCTGTTGGTGAGCGGCCTTAACGGCCTCTATCCAGCCTTTTCGCTGTCACGGTATCGACCGATAGAGGCCCTCAAGGAGCGATCGGCTCACAGGGGAAAGAGATCCCTCGCCCTCAGGAACAGTCTTGTCCTCTTCCAGTTCATCATTGCCCAGGTCCTGATCGTGGGAACGTTGGTGATCGCAGGCCAGATGAAATTCATGTCCGGCAGGGATCTGGGATTCCGCAAAGAACAAATTGTGACGGTGCCGATTCCCGCCTACGAAGAGGCCCGCTGCGAGGCCCTGCGCAGCCGATGGATGCAGAATCCCTCCATCCGGGAGGTGAGCTTCGCCTGGTCGGCGCCCATGTCCAGCTCGCATTTTCGGACCCCCTTGGAATACGAAGCATCCGGCCAAAACGTAGAATTCCCCGTGGATATCAAAATGTGCGACAAACGGTATCTGGACATCTACCAGATTCCGCTCGCTGCCGGGCGTTTCTTTGCCCGGAATGCCAACGACGAATCGGATGTCCAGTGGGTGGTCAGCGCCTCGGTTGTCCGCCGGATAGGACTCCAGGACTCCGGGGAGGCGGTCGGCCAGCAGATAACCGTGAACGGCATCAAAGGCGAGATCATCGGCGTCATCGATGATTTCAACGCCTTTTCCCTGCACAGTGAAATTGAACCCACCGTGTTTTTCAACTTCTGGCCGATGAATTTCCGCCAGGCCCAGATCCTTCTGGATATGGCCGACGTCCCCGGAGCCATCGGCCATATCAAGAAAGCCTGGACCGAGCTCTACCCGGAATACATCTTCCAGTATGAGTTTCTCGATGACTATATACAAAGCCTGTATGAAACGGAATCCAAACTCATGGTCATGATCCAGAGTGCCTCGTTTCTCTCCATTCTGATCGGATGCCTGGGATTGCTCGGCCTTGTCTCGTTCCTGGTTCTCCAGCGGTCCAAAGAGATCGGTATCCGGAAGGTTCTTGGGGCGACAGTGACGGGTGTCTATTTCATGATATCCAGGGAGTTTTTCAAATGGGTTGTGATCGCCAATATCGTTGCCTGGCCTTTAGCCTACTATCTTACCCGTGAATGGCTGCAGGAATTCGCCTATCGCATCCCCTTGGGTGCAGGCTATTTCCTGCTTGGCGGATTCATTTCCCTCGGGGTAGCCGCCCTCGTTATGAGTTATCAGTTGATGCGCGCCGCCACAGCCAATCCAGTCGATTCTCTGCGGTATGAGTGAAAATTTATGGCCTTCCTTCATACCTTATCTCTGCTCAATATCTGCTAACAGTAAGCCCTTTTATAAGTTTTTTGCCACATAAAAGGTTTCTACCAGAAAAAATCATGGAGGGGGGAATTGGCGGACTCAATGGGCCAAAAATCTGAGAGGGGGAAAGTTCAATATTCTACTTTATTACAATTTTGACAAGATAAATTTCCTTATGATATAAAAAGCTTCTGCGGCAAAGTGAAAAGGGATAATATAAAATTATGATGACTCCAGAAGAAAGGTCCCGTGCTATTCTTGCCCTTTCTCGATTCACTGGAAGCGAAATTTCTGCTGATTTTATTAGAAGTACCTCTGCTCATTTTCCCGCAGCCGGAATTCCAAGAATTCATAACCTTGTTGAAGGCATATATAAGCCAGCCAGAGACAAATATGCTTTTTGTGTATGGAGTCGATCAGCTATCGGACGGGATAAGGAAATCTATCACGATGTTCTGAAGCCTCAAAAAGATGGAACATGGGCAATGCACTATGCAGCAAAATCAGGCAGTCTGGACTCTGCTATCAATAGCTCTCTTTTTTCATGTATGAGAGATAAAGTCCCTCTGCTTGTTATTGTGACATCTCGGCCAAGTAGTTATTCAGTGAAAGCTCGTTACAAGCTCCTAGGTCCTGCTATGGTGGAAGATTTTGATCAAGTAAGCCGTAGGTTTATGCTTAGAGGATGCTCTGTTTTTGTTGTGGCAAAATTCTCAGAACAAACTAATCCGTTGGATGCTACAGTTTTGCAGATGAGAAATCAGCTCATATTGCCTTTTCAGCTGCGTGAAGAAAGAACCAAATATCAAGCTGAATATAAATATCGCTCTGAGGCATTTAGGCAAATAATTCTTGAGGAATATAGATGCCAATGTGTTATCTGTCAATCAAAATTTCTTCTTAAGCAAGAAGGGAAGGAACCATTGGTAGAAGCTGAAGCATCCCATATCATTGCTGTTAAGGATAATGGCTCTGATGATCCCCGCAATGGTTTGAGTCTTTGTCGCCGACATCATTGGGCATTTGATGAAGGGCTTTTTACGATTACCGATGGTCGAATTGTGAAAATTAGTCCTGTAGTCCTCTCGGCAGAGCGTCGAAAATTTGATTTAGAAGAATATGAAGGCGAATCAATAATCTCTCCTGCAAACGAAGCCTGTAGGCCTAGTGAAGAAGCTTTGCATTGGCATCAGAAAAAGACTTTTCGAAATTAGTTAATCAATGAAAATTTTTATTGCAGTTACAGATAATGATTGGTTTGAGATGCTCTCTCATCTTGATGATGTTGACGAAGTCAATTTTTGGCAGCCCTCTGGCAGAACGAGGTTTCAAGCTCTTCAACCAGGAGAACCATTTCTTTTTAAATTACATAGCCCTTTAAATTATATTGTAGGTGGTGGTTTTTTTGCTCATTCAACAATCTTTCCAAGTAGCCTTGCGTGGGAAGCTTTTGGAGAAAAAAATGGAGCAAGTTCACTAATAGAAATGCGAAAGCGGATTATTAAATACCGCAATACTACTCATGATTTATATGAAGATTTCCAGATAGGATGTATCATCCTGGAACAGCCTTTTTTCCTTGCTAAAGCTGATTGGATTCCAGTTCCGTCTGATTGGAAAATGAATATTGTTCGTGGTAAAACATATGAATTAAATTCAGATCCCGGAAAATCAATATGGGAAAGAGTTCAGTATATGATCAAAAGTCAAGGATATCAGCCGATGCCTCGATTCCAGATTGAAGAAGCCCATGCAAAATATGGTAAAGAAATATTAGTAAAACCCAGGTTGGGACAAGGAGCTTTCAAAGTTCTTGTCACAGATGCTTACAATCGGTCCTGCGCCATCACAAGGGAACGTACTCTCCCAGTCCTTGAAGCGGCGCATATAAAACCATATTCGGAAAGTGGCCCCCATAACATACAAAATGGAATTTTACTCCGCAGCGACATGCATCGATTGTTTGATAAGGGATACCTTACAGTAACACCTCAGCTCCATGTTGAAGTTAGCCGCCGAATAAAAGAAGAATTCGATAACGGAAAATACTACTTTACATTTCATGGGAAAGTATTCATCCACCTGGAGAACAGACAAACCGTCCGTCATCCGAATTTCTCACTTGGCATAATGATAATATCTTTAGAGAATAGAATCAGACTATGGTTGTATCTTATATCGTCTGGCAATATTTGAATGGCTTGAAATGGAGCATTGATGGAAGATCTGATAAAAAAAATACGTACGTTTGCTGATGAAAGAGATTGGGAACAGTTTCATTCACCAAAAAACTTGTCTATGGCATTGGCTGTTGAAATTGGTGAGATTCTCGAACATTTCCAATGGTTGACGGAAGAACAAAGCCGTAACCTTGATCCGAAAACTCTTACGAAAGTTCGGGAAGAAATCGGCGATATTCAAATCTACCTGACTCGGCTTGCCGATCAGCTTGGGTTTTCTCCTCTGAATGCGGCTCATGATAAAATAAAGAAGAATTCTCGAAAATATCCAGTAGAAAAAGCGAAAGGAAGTGCAAAAAAATATACGGAGTTTAAAAAGTGAGACTTTATGCTGGAACCTCCCAGCAATTCATTACTGATACAATTCAGAATCAGATAGCCCATAAATTGAAAAATGCATTTTTTGCAAACTTCCGCTTTTATCCTTCCCCAGGAGAAATGAATTCTTGGCGAAATTCTCTCACCGCTGTTTCTCAAGTGTTTCAGTACGCAAACCTAATGGACCATGGTGTTATCCTCGAATACCAGCTTCCATTAACTTCCTGCAGGTTGGATTGCATGATTATGGGCCGCGATTCTCTCGATACCGATAATGCTGTCATAATTGAGCTGAAACAATGGGATAAATGTAAGGAAGCCGAAGGAGAAAATGAGGTTCTGACTTGGGTTGGTTTTGGCGAGCGGGAGGTATTGCATCCTTCAGCACAGGTTGGCCGGTATAGTATGTTTCTTCAAGATGGCCACTCAGCTTTCTATGAAGGAGATAAACCAGTATTGCTTAATGCCTGTTCCTATTTGCATAACTATTCATTTCTTCCTGATGATGTGCTTCTTTCAGCCAAGTTTGCAGATATTACCAAAGAATATCCACTATTTTCTGGCGATGATGTTGATCCACTTCGGGACTTCCTTTTAGAAAGATTAAATAGAGGACAGGGAATCGAGGTTCTTCGTCGTGTGGAGGGGGGGAAATACAGGCCAAGCAAAAAATTAATGGATCACGTTGGCAATATAATTAAAGGTAATCCGGAATATATTCTTTTAGATGAACAACTTGTTGCTTTTGATAAAGTCATGGCTTCCGCGCAAAAAGGATTTCATGACAAACAAAAAAAGGTAATTTTGATAAAGGGCGGACCGGGTACAGGAAAATCAGTCATCGCAATAAATTTAATGGCTGATCTGCTTTTAAAAGGCTACAACGCTCAATACGCGACTGGATCAAGGGCTTTCACCATGACCCTAAGAAAAATAATCGGAAGCAGGGGATCCATCCAATTCAAGTATTTTAACAGCTATATGCACGCGGAAAGAGATGCCGTTGATGTTTTGATCTGTGATGAAGCCCATCGTTTGCGAAAAACATCAGATAGTCGTTACACTCCGAAAGGAAGTCGTACAGGATTACCTCAGATCCAAGAATTAATAGACGCATCAAAAGTTTCAGTATTCTTTATAGACCAAGATCAGGTAGTTAGGCCTGATGAGATTGGCTCAGTTGATCATATCCTGAAATTTGCAAAGGCAAATGATTGCACTATTCATGAATATGAGCTCGAAGCCCAATTTCGCTGCAGCGGATCTGATGCCTTTGTTAATTGGGTTAATAATACACTTGGCATTCGTAAAACTGCCAATGTGATATGGACAGGTGAGAAAGAATTCGAATTTCTTATTCTTGATTCTCTTGATTCGTTGGAAGAATTGATTAAAGAGAGAGTTAGTCAAGGCTATAAAGCGAGAATGACAGCCGGTTTTTGCTGGGAATGGTCAAAGAAGCCTAAGCTTGATGGAACTCTGCACGAGGATGTCATAGTTGAGGGATTTCGGCGCCCTTGGAATGCCCGTCCAGAGGCAACAAAGCTCGCAAAAGGGATTCCAAAAGCAACTCTTTGGGCCCATGATCCAAATGGAATAAACCAAATTGGCTGCGTATATACTGCCCAGGGATTTGAATTTGATTATGTAGGGGTTATCTTTGGAAATGATCTTGTGTATGATCTGGATAAACAGAAATGGGTAGGTCATCCAGAAAATTCTGGTGATACAAAAGTTCGAAGTTCAAAAGAGAAATTTGTTGATCTCGTTAAAAACACCTATCGCGTCCTTTTATCAAGAGGATTGAAGGGTTGCTACGTTTATTTTTTAGATAAAGACACTGAAAGATTTTTTAAAAGCAGGATTGAATTTCCAGACAATATGGATTGCTGACTTCGATGCTCCATTGTTTTCGTTATGATTTTTGGAGTACAAAGAAGATCTAAATGATTTCTTTAAAAATCTAATTATAGAATTTTAATGGTATGAGGAAATTTAAAATTTAAGAGTATGAAAATTGATTGGGTAATCGAAAAGGAAGAGGTCTTAAGAATAAAAAGATTTATGAAATTATTTAAGAATCATCCTTTAGTCCAAAGAAGACTATTGAAGAATGTAAAACTCGAGTATATACCGGATGTAGGGAAAGAAAGAATTTGGTTTGTTTTGTTGACATGTTTATTAAGTACTCAACAACGATCGGGTGCAAGTAGTCCATTATACAAATTCTGTTCTCAAAAACCTTTTCCTCTAAATTATCATAAGTGTTTTATGAATAAAAAGAGGTTAAGATTACTTATTGAAAATAAACTCACTGAGTTTGGTGGGATCCGACGAGCCCATACAATTGGTATACAGTCAGCAAAAAACTTTAAATGGGTAGATGAAGATTGGGCTAAGCTAAAAAAGTTTATTGAAGATTTGTTGAAACAGAGAAGATGTAGCCCAAAATTCAAACATATTGAGGCTGAACGTAATTGTGCCCATTATATTCAAGACAATTTTTTTGGTTTCGGACCGAAACAATCCAGAAACTTTTGGCAAACTTTAGGATTGTTTCGATTTGAAATTCCAATAGATAGCCGAATCACAAAATGGCTGAATAAAAATAAATTCCCCGTTGTGTTAACAGCCAGTGCTCTATCGGACATCAATTATTATGAATTCATTATGACGGGAATTCAGGAGATTTGTAAGGAATGCAATATTCTTCCCTGCATACTCGATGCAGCGGTATTTGCGAGTTATGAGAAAAACTGGCCAGAAAATGAGAATATTTGGTAATTCATGAATACCTGCGATAGCTAATAATTGAATTAGTTAATTCACTGAAGATTTCACATACTGAATATATAGGGTCTCATTGTTATAAAAAGGAAAGATGGAAATTCTAGGGTATTCTGAAAGGGGAATATTGAATTCATTGTTTTTTGAGATTAGGGGACTCGGCGATGATCTGCATATGATTAACAAATTTTTATCCGGGATATCATTCCCCTATGGGAATGTTCAACTTAAAGCTAAAGATGTAACAATTCTTATTGAACAATCATTCTCTGATTTTGGCGATGCTGATGCTGTATTTTTGATTGAAAGCGAAGTGGGTAAACAGACGATTTTTATAGAGGCAAAGGTCAAGACTTGGCATAAGAGTGAATGGCGGATTGAGGAAGAGTATAAACGTTTTAAGGATGGGATTGAAAAGAATGAGGTGAGCTCTTCTAATCTGTTTACTCAACTTTATCATAAGATGAGGCTTTTTGAAGAAGTGCAACAAGATTGGGAAGACCTGCGAAATAGAGAGATCGCTTTTCCTGCATGGTCTTCAAAGCTTAAGAGGAAAATAGGCAGAAATGAGGTAGTTTTAGGAGCTGTGAAAAAATTAAGTGATTATTTGGACGATGCGTTTTATGTTTCGATCGTTCCAGATAGCTCATCGAATTTACAGAATTTTTTTGAGGAAACACTAAAAAGCTCTTTGCCAGATGAAATCTCGGAGAATGACCTGAGAGGTTGGGGATATTTGGCCTGGGAAACGGTTGAGAAATTTTGTGAAGAATTTAGTTTAGCTGAAACCTTAAGAGTATTTGAGTTTAATCGAGGGCAAATTTATTAGGTCGAAATCTTTTTTTACAGGAGAATTACAAATTATCTTTCAAGGATTTGAAAAATGATGAATAAAGAAACCTATGTGAGCGCACTTAATAAAGGTATAATCAGCAAAAAAGCGGTGGGAAACCTTCTGGAGCTCATGAAATGCAGAGGCATGACAATTGTGGAATTTCCTGCCGAGATTCTCAAGCAGATAAAATATCGGCCCAAAATTGAATTAAGGGTGTGCCGGGGGAATCGGAGTTGGGAGGGTCTTGTTGTGGGCTACCCCGGTACCAAGGAAGACCTGTCCACGGAAAATGTCGGTACTCCCTTAATCCGCAAAATCCTTTATCCGATACTCGTTCTGCAAAGAATGGTTGGCCTGCATTATTCCCGCCCGATGCCTTGTCTTTACCTGCTTGGTGATCGTTTCAATGATGTCTTTCTAAGGAAATTTAGCTTTTTGAATTCGCTTATTCCCAATGTCATTGTTTTGAGTGATGATCTGCGGAAGTGGGTATACCGAGGTGCAGGACATAAGCCTATGGAACCGGCAACCCAGATCAATGAATATTATTTCCAGAAGTCTTTATGTGAGCAGATGGATCCCGAAGAGGGACTGTCGCTACTTTCGGGGGCGGATAATGATATTCGAGTGGGATTGATTTCCTATGAAGTGCCGACTGTGGCCAGTGCTTTGAAGACGGAACGGCTGGACATTTTAGGATATGACCTGGACGATCATTCGTTTGTTGCCTTTGAAATCAAAGGTCCTGATGCAAGTCGGCCAGAGCTGGATAATCTGTTTTTTCAGGGACTGGAGCATCGAAACTGGCTGGAAGAAAATAAGAGAGCTGTGAAATTTGCGATGTATGGTCCGAAAGAAAGATTGGTCAACATCAGAAAGCGAGTGAAACTGGTATTGGGTTTTTGCGGAGAGGAAATTCCTGAACTGTTCTTTGACCTGAAGACTCGAGCCCTCAGGAAAGACCGTTTCCTTCAGATTGAATTTTGCCGGCTCATACCGCCTGAGCAATTTGGAGGGGAGGTGAGGGTTGTGAGCTTTAACTGCTGAGTCGAAATGGGATCTGCTTTACAGATCATGAGATCTAGTTGAGGCTTAAGGGTTTCATGGATTTTTCGATGGCGAAATTGAAGACTTTTTTTGATATAGTCGATTTAGAATTTGCTTTGGCTAAAAAATGATATTAGATAATTATAATTCTATCTATTAGAACATTGATTGTAGGAGGAGGAAATGGCTGAAGATGAAAAGCAATTGAGGATTAAGATACTTCTAGAAGAATATCACACCGTTTGTGATGAGATTAAAATGTATGTCCAAGAAACCACAAGATGTCTTGCATTTGGCGCAGTATTAGCTGGGCTATATCTTGGTTGGGGAACAGGTAGTTCTAGTAACCCTTCAGATTTTTCGATTAAAGTTCGAGAATTTGTTCCCTATGCTTTAGTTATTTTGGTTATTTACTTCCTTTCAATTGTATATATAAGACTTGGATTATGTCATTTTCGTTCAATCCTTGAGAATAAAATAAATATAGCTGCAGGAAGCACAATAATGAGTTTTGAATCTGAGTTTTTGAAAAAAGTCCAATCAAGAGCATATCTAAGGCTTGGAAAATCTTGGTATGCTCGACTTCCTACTCCGATGCTCCTTTTAGGTTTCCTTGTTGCAGCTGCTTTCTTTGTTCTATATTTAGTAGATAAAATAGGAAATCAGAAATATGTAGTTTTATCTCTATTATCTGTTTGTGCCATAGTGGCGGCATTTGTTTTTTTCGGTTATCCTAGACTGCTTGAATATTTAACTAAAAAAGGGAAAATATGATGGTTTGAAGATGGGCAAGAAAAGACTCCTTTTTGAAATTATAATATTTCTTTGCTTAGTAACTGTTTATATAGTTCTTAACAAAAAATTGGCTGGGAAAGCAATTTTTATTTGTCCTGTGATATTGTTAATTCTTGCTTATTTTATTTATTCAGTAAAATCACGAAAAAATGCACTCAAAGAATTCGGTGTTAGATTTGATAACATAATTCCTGCCTCTAAGCTGACTTTTCTCTTTTTTTTCCCTTTCGTCATATTGATACTAATTATTTTTATCATAGGAAGCAGTGATCCTCCTCCTTTGGGATTTTATTATACATTCTTACTCTACCCAGTCTGGGGCATATCTCAACAATTCATTTTTCAATCTTTTCTTCATAATCGACTTCTAACGCTTGGAGTAGCCCCGTGGAGTATTCTTATTGTTGCTATCGTTTATGCTAGTGTTCATGTTTCTTCAACATCATTTTTCCTTATAGCTTTAATAGGAGGATTGATCTCATCTTATATTTTCTATAAGTATCCCAACATTATACCAATTGGAATTGCTCATGGAATTATAGGATCATTAGTCTATTATTTGATTTTTAGAAAAGATGTTCTTTCCTCTTTTTAAAGTTGTAAAATCTCCTATCTAGGCTCTAAAGATATTTTTCCAGAGACTGAGGAAACTAGCAGACTAGAACTTGGCTAAAATTTCCAGCCCAGGAGGTTCCAAAAGTTTAAGAGCCACAGAAAGATAATGCTCGTAAGAGAATGAGCGAGTAGTGCAGCCGGCCGTATACCGTCCAGTATTTCTTTTTCCAGGCAAGGAAGGCAAACATGAGAGGACTACGATCAGGAGGATATGGAAACCGGTCGTTTGATATCACTTTAAAATAAACCATGAGTTTTGACAGGGAAGAACTTAAAGTCCTCTGGTGGTGGATCAGGTGGATTCTGTTTTGGGGGTTGGTGCTGCTGATCTTTGGAGTGCCGGCGTTTTTGGTTTTCTGACAGCCTGTTATAAAAATTAGCTGTTTTATGATCCGCAATTACAAAAATCGGCGATTTTGTGAAAATTTGTAACCAGCAGTTACAAAAATTGATAATTCTATGAAAATTTATAACCCACAGTCATAAAAATCAGGATTTTGTAACTTGCAGATATGAAGATATTTATTTGGAAATCTAAAAAGGTGTAAAAATCAAGGATTTCTTATAAAGGTATGAAAAGAAGAAATGATTTTCTAAACCTGAAATAAAGTCTTTGTATTAAGAATAATCAAGGAATATAAAGATTTTCCATGATTTCTATTTCAATTGTCCCATTTTTTCATAGTCAATACTACAGCAGGTAAATGCGTTTTAAAGCTTTTTAAACGAGATGAATCATATGGAAAAGCTACTATTAGGATCTTAAGAGTTTGCCTTAAGATCTAATACATCATCTACAATAGGAAAAAGGATTTCCAAGGACTATTCTTGAAAGAAAGCATTAATAACGGAGGAAAATTGTGCTAAACTTTGTATAGATATATATGGTAGAAGGTATAAGCACAAAGAAGTTTTCAAACACAGTTACCTACAAGGGGAATAGGTTCAAAGTTAAAGCTGGCAAAGGGGAGCCAGTATGTGTAAATCTTAGTATTGGCCTCAATAAATTAACAAAAAGCAGTCTCATTTTTGAGCAAAAAAAGATATCCCGGTTATTAAAACAACATTTTAAAGCTGATCTCATGATGGATCTAAGTATAGTGAAGGCTTCCCCTGAACCATGGGAGACGCTTGTTTTAGATTTTGGAGGACCTGTAGGTATTGTTCCACATTATACAATATATAAAGATAAAGCTGGCATTGATAAATCAGATTTGATTAACAGAATACGATACACTGTCCAAAATGGTATATCTTTTATAACAATCCATGCTTCACCGACTATGGATCTTTTCCGTTTGGCTACAGAAGTGAGAAATACTCCGATTATTAGTCGAGGAGGAGGGATTGTGATCCGAGATATGCTTATTAATAATCGAAAGAAAAGTGTATATTTCGAAATTTTTGATACTATAGTTGAAATCGCCGCTAAATCAGAATTAGTAATTCATCTCGGAACATCTTTTCGCTCTTCGAATATTAGCGAAGGATTAGACTTGGTTGCAAAAAAGGAACTTCAGATCCAAAAACAGTTAATTGAACGAGCTCGTGTCAAAGGTGCCCAGGTAGTTTTAGAAGGTCCTGGCCATTTAATGCTCTCCCGGATCGATGAATATATGAGAATAACAAAAGACTGGAATGTTCCTCTTATGCCTCTTGGCCCCATTGTTACAGACGCTTTTCCTGGACAAGATCACATTATAAATGCAATTGGTGCTTGTTATATGATGACACTCAGCAAAGGGGGAATTATTAATGCAGTAACAAGGATTGAACATCAAGGAGGGATACCAAATGCTTCGCATTTAATTGAAGCCTTAAGAATAGCAAAAATAGCAGCTCATGCAGCGACCCTGAACTATCATAAAAGAAGTCGTTTACAGGACCAAAAATATTCAAATTCTAGAGAAAATATGAAGAGTTGTGTTGTTAAACTTGATATGAACAGTTATTTTGACACAAGTAAAGGTGAAGTGATTTGCAACCGATGCGGTCATATTTGTCCCTTGAAAGAATTCTGCTAATTTAATGCTATGATATTAGATGACATTACGATTATTGGTCGCGCAAAAGATAAAGAAAAAGTATTTTTAGCAACAGCAGATTCTGTGCTTCAATGTCAGACATCAAATTCATATTTAGAGATTCAACGCCAAATGAAGCTCTTGATTTTACTCAACTATGAGGTTGTAACGGCTGCTCCTTTTGTATGGCAGTCACCGCTGACTAGGCAGATTGTAGATTCATTTTCATCCCTTATTGAAGCCCGTTTAGTAGGCTTCATGGGGCGCCCTGGTATTAAAAGCGCTGAAGAATACCTTGCTGAACGTCAATATGACACTCAGAAAATTCCAAATTTAGGACTTCCTGCGAAAAGTGCATTTTCTTCTGAAGTGCCCTGCCCTTCGGCGAGAAGCCATGCATTGGCTCTAGATGGAATTTCGTCTTTATTGCCAAGAAGAGGAAGTGTTGAGGGAACCTTCAAGAGAATGTTGATAGACGATCTTGGATTTGACTATTCAACAGGCTCTATACGCGAGAGAATTATGAAGGGCTTACCAACAAAATTTAGCGGTACAGCGAGGAGAAATGCAGAAAAACTGATTGGTGAATTAGCCGCTTTGCCGTTTATGGGTCATTTTTCAAGAGCAACCCTTGAAGCAAGGCTTTTTGCTCACAATTTAAACCTTGAGATGATTTCTGATATAAACCTAAGGAGTACAGGTCTTTATCACGCTGCTAATGCATTTGCCAGTAATGCAAAGCTCTTTACTCTAATGAGTTTTGCTCGAGCATTGCCATCAGAAATAGATTTTGCTCATCAGTTTTCACTCTCTCCTATCAACCCCTATCTATTTTTGCGGGTTCTTAATATCTTTGGAATTTCTACGCAAATAATAGACAATCTACAATTAAATGTCCTCCAAAGGTTAGCAACGAATGCTCCAGAAGTTAGATCGTTTGTTGATTGGTATAAATCTTTTTTAGCAGAATGTGTGCAATTTGATCCGAACCTGGCAAGTTCGGAAAGGGATGCCGAATTATTGTTAAATAAAATCGTAAAGGGAAGAGAAATGACTTTGCGCTCGTTGTCTCGTTTTAATCAAATTATTAGAGCACGGCGATACAAAATAGAATTATTTATCGGATTACTAGGTGCTTTGGTATCCTTGAAACTAGGCTTAGGCTTTTTTGGTGCTGGATTAAGGGTGCCTGTGAAATTTGCTTTTGATACACTTCGAAAAAAATGTGAATATGCAATAAAGAAACCTCTAGGAGATTTTGAAGCATTAGTGATAAGAGAGGGACTCCGCGGTTCAATTTTGCGGAATAAATGAATCAAATCAATACTATTTATCTGTTTGGAAATTCGACTTACTTAGAAACTGTAATTTATGTTTGATGCTGAAATATCCATTGTAAAAACTGGTGTAAGATTAATAAATAAGCATTATGCATAGTATGAATGTAGAAATTAAAGCTAAATGCTATAAACCGAGAAATGTAAGGAGAATACTTAAGTCGAAAAATGCATTTTATAAGGGGAGAGATCACCAGGTTGACACATATTTCAAAGTAAGTGGAGGAAGGTTAAAATTAAGAGAAGGGAAGATAGAAAATTATTTAATTTATTATGTTCGTGAAGATAAAAAAGGTCCAAAAAAATCTACGGTAATTTTGTTAAAAGCAGAACCAAAATCTCCATTGAAAGAGATGCTAGTTAAGGCCTTAGAAGTTCTTGTAGTAGTAGAAAAGCACAGAGATATTTATTTTATTGATAATGTAAAATTTCATATTGATGCTGTTACAGATTTGGGCTCTTTTATTGAAATAGAAGCCATGGATAATAAAAAAGAATTTAGGACAAATCAATTATTGAATCAATGTAAATACTATCTTGAATTGTTTGAAGTATCTGATAAAGATTTAATTTCATGTTCTTATTGTGATTTGATGTTGGATAAAATTAATGTTAATTTGAATAAATTTTAGCATCAACTGAAGTAGCCCCCGTTTTGACCGGACACTCATAGCTCTCGAAATAAGTTGTAGTCATAGTGTTAATCGTATGGCAATAATTTAGCCAAAGGAGTGATATGAGTGTTAAAATTTCCAGCCCAGGAGGTCCCAGAGGTGGCTGCCGGCCTGAAATCAGATCCACCTAGATAAGGTACTACATTAATTGATGCTGCTTTATTTTTTTCTTCCTATTTTTTCTTTTCAAGCTGAAGAATTCTTTGGGAAGCCAAGGGATAGTCGGGATTGATTTCTAATGCTTTTTTATACTGGCTGATGGCGAGATCGGAATCACCGGCTTTTTCATATGCCGTTCCAAGGTAGTAAAAGGCGTCCGCAGAGTAAGGATGAATTTTACATGCTAAAAGCAAGGCTTCGATGGTTTGTGGGATATCTTCTTTTTCGCCCAAAACAAATGCAATGGTAATGAGCGGATCCAGAGGAATTTCCGCCTCAAAACCGTATTTGTCTGTCAAATGCCGGTAATGTTCCACAATATCCTCAAGATTTGATTTTCCTATTCGATCTATGGGGTATTGCCATCCGGAAAACACGAAACGAAGACCGTCATGCAGGCTGATGTAAGGGACATGTCCTCCCTTTTCAATAATCTTCGACTGGCATGAAAATCCATCAGCAGATTTTGTCTTTATAAGCTCGAAGAAATCCGGAACATAGGAGGTTGTTCCTGGCAGGTCGTCATCACCGTATATCATGTAAAGAGACCGGGATGAGAGATCTTTCTGGAGAATTGCGTCTTCTGCCAACTTGTGCATGAAATCCGGGCAGTGCCCGATCATAGGGCTGGCGGCAATGCATGAGTTGAACATTTCCGGGCTCTCGAAAAGAGCATAGACGGTAAAAAGACCGGCATTAGAGCCACCGAAGAGGAGGTTGTAGGACGCGGTGCGGTAATGTTCTTTAACATAAGGCATAAGCTCCCCGGTTATTAACTGCAAGAAGTTTTTGGCCCCACCGGATTCCGGACGGCCCTCTCTTTTTACTGGAAGCATGTCCCGGTCACGGTCGGTATTACAGATACCGACTATGATCATCTTGGGTATCAGGCCGAATCCGCTGAGGTATTCTGCAGTGGCCACCGATGACAAAAACAAAGACTCCCATTCTGCATCCAGTACATAGAGCACGGGATAGGCAAGGTTTGTTTTATCGTACCCGGGGGGCAAACGGACAATGAGTTTTCTCTCTTCGTTCAAAATCTCCGAATAAATTTTCTTGTATTCCCCGACTGTTATTGTGTCTTCGGTTTTGCTTGAATTTAAGGGTTTATTCGTATCACATGACAGTGAGAGCATGAACGATAGAGAGAGTATTATCAGGGATGCACATAGAGTGTATTTCGGTTTATTCCGCATCTAGGTCTCCTTTACATAGAAGTAACCGCCACAAGACTCTTTATTGTTTACTCACTTTCAGGCGTTGCCCGCGGAGCGGGACAACGTGAACTGAAATGGCTCGAAGAATCGGGGATTGTGGGCGAAACAAGCAAAATGAGTGATATCGATATTCTGGTCGTGGGAGAGGAATCCAAGTGAAATATTAGTCATCGTTGAACTTTACAAGAGACAATTGCATTTTATGTTCTTCCAGTCCATACCAAGCTTATCCCATACTTCGATGCTTTCTTTGCAAAGTGCAATGTCATTGTACTTATATTTCTTCCTCAAATAATCAATCAGAAAAGAGTACAGATCATACCGGGTTTCAAGATCTACTTTCTTTCCCCAGTTTGAATATTCTCTGAGATATCCAGTCCATGATTTATCTTCGAATAAAGTGTCTTTTCCTTCAAAAAATTTTGATTCTTTCCTACTGAGGGGGATGCTTTGGGCGCGGCTGAACTTTTTCCGGGTTTTTGTTTATTCGACGGTCCATATCGGTTTATCGACAAGATCAAAGACGAAAGAATGAAATTCCACATCGAACCATTCTTTAAAAGTTTTCAAATTCCTCTTCGAAGGCCAGGCCTCCGGATCCGCCCACCAATCGTTGAGCTGCGCTTCAAATATCTGCTGGAAATATTTCCTGAGCAGTCTTTCCATTTCATTGTCGTCTTCGTATTCCGGCAGTAGATGCGCAGATCGATCATAATTGACTTCTTCAAGAGTATACCGAGCAGGATCAGGAAGTGAATGAAGCCAATGGAGAAAGGGTTCCTTTGCGCGTACTGTAAGAATGGATCTGTCTATTTCCTTCATATGTTTTCCCTCCTAATCCTGACGGTCTTCAAGCTCCATAAAAGAGTCGAGAAGGTCTTCCAGGCTGTCGCAAAGAGCGTCCAGGCGCTCTCCAATATTTCTGCTTGGGGTATGATTTGCTTCTGCAGCGATATAGCCGATGAGATCATCGAGTTCCGCAATGCCGTAGTAGACGACAATTACGTTAGAAACCGGTTTTGCGGTTTCCAGCCTGGTTGTCAGATCAGGGCCTGCAAACGTTTCATTCAAGATGAGATCTCTTTCTTCGACATGGAGTCTCACAGGAATCAAGTCCGCAGACCGCATATCCCATTTTGTATTTTCCCAATCAAAGATATAACCGTTGTCCCCGCACACAAAGCAGTTCCATTGGATTGTGGATGTTTCCTCGTTGAGAAAAGCAAAGACTTCTCCCGAACATGGCTTGCGTTTGGGCCTTCGGCGGCAGCGGATGCCTGTCGGTACAAGAGCTTCGAAACGCTGGCTTGTGACAGACTTAACTAGAGAGCAAATGAACTCAGCTAATTTAGCGGCAGGGCCTGGAAGATCAGAAGGTAGATCGCCATCCTCGTTGAGGAAATGCTTTAGTTTCGTAAAATATGCCATGATAGACCTCTTGACGGCATCTCAATTTTTAAGCTTCATTATCTTCAGGTATTAAAAACTAGATAGAGACAGAGAGTCAAGCAAAGGAAGAGATTTCGCGGCTTTTCACATATCCCTGAGTGAAAGCAAACTTGACGTGATTCATTATCGGCTCGTTTCTCCCAGGGAGAGGGGCTGCAGCTGAAGTGGCTTTAATGTGTGGTTTGGCGGCAGATGGGGCGTAAAAGGTCGAGATAGCCGATGATGGCTTTCAATCCGGAAATCGAAATTTTTCGAGAATTTCCACGTCTTAATAGAATTGAGAATGTTTTTCTTGACAAAATGTTGTTTATATGTATACTGTTGTCCGTATGGACAACGGTATACAAAAAGACAACAAGAGTATGGTGATGAATAAAAGACAACTCGAAGCCGCCCTGCAGGATCTCCTTCCCTTTAATACTTTGAAAATTGAGCCGCATTTTGTTTTTAAAGGGCTTCAGGCTGATTTCTTGATTGAGATTTCTGTTCAAAGCCAGAGTCTTAGTTTGGTGGGAGAGATTATGGAAGGAGAAAAATTATCTCGCTTTGAACAAAGAATCAGGCATCTAAAATCGATCCTTGAAGATAAGCCAGATATGATTCCCGTCGTTATATCTAAATATTTTAGCCCTCAAAAAAGGGAAATATGCAAAAAAATGGAAGTTAACTTCTTGGATTTTTCTGGCAATGCCTATTTGAAGCATGGGAATATTTACATCGACAGGATAGGGTTTCCGAATCTTTTTCCTGAGAGAAGAAGAGGCAGGGGAATATTTTCTGATAAAGCATCGCTTATCCTTAGGGCAATGTTGAGTGAAGGCAAGCTGTGGGGAGTTAGAGCGCTGGCAAGCAAGATTGGACTCGATCCAGGATATGTTTCCCGTGTGTTCAAAGAGATGGAAAGAAAAGATTATTTGATCAGAGAAAAAGGAAAATTTAGGCTAAAAGAGCCGAAAATTTTGTTAGAGGACTGGATTCACTTTTATGATTACAGGAAAAACAGATTCGATAACTATTTCTGTCTGTCCAAATCTCCAGGAGATATCATTGAGCGGTTATGGAATTTGGAGATCCTTGACAACATGGAATATGCTTTGGGCTTTCATGCCGGTGCAAACCTTGTGTCTCCGCACGCAGTTTTTGACAGTGTCCATATCTACATTTCAAATCCGGACTCTATGGACTATTTTGTGAGAGCGCTTGATCTGAAGTCAGTTGAAAGAGGTGCCAACCTGATTTTTGTCTCACCGTATTATAAACATTCGGTCTTCTATGATCGACAGAGGATAAAAAAATTGTGGGTGGTATCCAATATTCAGCTCTACTTGGATTTATTCAAATTCCCTTTGAGGGGTATCGAGCAGGCAGAACACATCTATGATAGATATTTGAAAGATCTGGTTGAAAGATAGAACAAATATAATGAATGACTATAAGGCAGAATTCTTTCGAACTCTATGGATTTTGAAGGACTACCTTCCAGATATTGTTATTGCCGGAGGTTGGGCGCCTTTGATCTATTATCATTATTTGCTCTCGCGAAAAGATAGAGTGTCCTTAAGAACGAAGGATATTGATATAATTGTTCCGGAAAAACTAGAAATGCGAGGAATAAGATCTGTGGATAAGATTCTGCAGGAAAGCGGATTTGAAGTCAGATACAAATCGAGAAACAGAGTTCCCGCAGTATCTTATGAAGGGAAAATCGGAGGTTTCGATGTGGAGATCGAGTTCCTAACTCATCTAAAAGGATCTGGGAATGAAAGGGTTATAAAAGTCCAGCCTGACCTCCATGCACAATCGCTTCGCTATATTTCTGTATTGTTAGAAAATGCCATCGAAGTGACTATTGATGATTGTTTGGTGGGTAAAAAGAGCGTCATGAAGATTAGAGTTCCGAGTCCTGGTGCTTATGTTTTTCAAAAAGGCCTGACTTTTTCCAGAAGGATCAACGAGATTAAAAAATCGAAAGATCTTTATTATATCTTTGATGTCATTTCTCAGGATCCAGAATGGACGAAAAGTATCAGAGATGAGATTTCCGGATTTAAAAGTAAGTATCCTCTGAAATGGACGAGACGCTTTGTCAAAAATCTAAGGGATAATTTTCAGGATGTGAATAGCAAGGGTGTTTCTCGAGTTCTCAGTCAGAGGCCTGGTGATGCTTTTCCGGATTTGAATGATGATCAATTCAAACAGTATGTGTTGGGTATTTTCCGGGATTTTATTGAGAAAGTTGGGAGTTGAAGCGATTTTCGAAATCTTCATTCCAGAAAAAAGTATGCGCGGTTAAATTATTGAATTAGTATCATATCAAGTATTAAAGTGACCTAGAGAGCCTGACATGGATTCTGTTTTGGGATTGGTGTTGCTGATCTTTGGAGTGCCGGCGATTTTGGTTTTCTGACAGCCGGTAATAAAAAATTGGCGTTTTTATGGTCCGAAGAAGCAAAAATTGTCAGTTTTATGAAATTTTTTGACTCGAAGTTACAAAAGTAGATGATTTCCTGAAATTTTATATCCTACAGTTACTAATATTGAGATTTTATGACTAGCTGTTATAAGGGATTGTTATTTCTCCCAAGGAAGACCTGGTCTTCTGAAGTGGCCGTAGTTGGTGGTTTTGCGGTAGATTGGCCGGAGAAGATCTAGCCGGTCGATGATGGCTCTCGGCCGAAAATCAAATTTCTCCAGGAATTTCAGTGCCCTCTCCTCATCTCCGGTGCCGAAACAGATGAGGCTGAGAGAGACAGTTCAAAGTTTTAGGCATTCCTTTAATTTTTCAACGGCCTCTGCATGTTTCTTTTTTGTCATGCGCTCCAAATTATGCAGCTTCCATCTGACCGCCGGTAATCGGTCAATTCTTTCTAAACCAAGCATTCCCCATGCCGGTTTCCGCTCTTTTATAGATAAAATGAATTGTCTTTCTTCTTTTGTTAAATCATTATGAATCATATGAACAATTTTTATACGGACATCCTGAAGTTCTTCCAACGTAACCGGATAAAGAGTCATCCCTTTGAACTCGTTTTCAAAAATAGAAGAAATATCCTTATAATTTGGACTGAGAAGTTCTGCCATTGGCCTGGAATGACTGATGAGATAGACAATAAAAGCTTTTCTGATTTTATCGGTTAGTCCTTCATTTTCCAGAAGCAGTTTGATATCAAACAGATCGCGCGGATGCTGTCTGTCTAATGCCGCACAGATCTTGCCACCAAAAAGATCGGATACCGAAAGCACCCTTGCTTTTGGAGCAATTTGAAAGATTTTTTGTCCCTCTGAACAAATAATCATTTCACGACAAGGATGTATTGTGCCTCTCAGTACCAGATTTACTTCGATCTTTATTTGAATGCGATTATGCTGGAAAAATAGGGTAGAAACAGTTCCGTTTTCTAAGCGTTTTGGATTTATCGAAGCACCTGGCAAATGATTTATTAAGCTTTCTTATAATCGATTCATGATAGTAGTGATATCATGTAATGCTTCCGGCCGATTTGTTATCGGCAGATATGTTAAATCAATATCAACGGATATCCGCGGTAAATTCCTTTCGAAGTAATTAATAGCAGTCCCACCCTTTAATCCTAACCTTTCTTCATCAAAGATAAAAGGCAGGGCTCGCAGTACAAGTTCTGCCTGTTTAAAGAAATACGTTTCTTTCATAGTTCAGGAATCTCTGGGACACTGATTTGATATTTTGCATCGTATTTACCATTTTTCACAATCATGCGTTTGCCTTTTCCAAGATCGATTTTGTCTAGTGTTAGCCCTTTGAACCAGGGGGCTCTACTGTGGTCAGCCAGATACAAAAACAGCCTTTTTGCTTTTATTGATTTACAAGATTCCAAAAGGTCCTGGACAAGTTTAGGACGAAGTGCCCTAAGTCCATTCATAATTTTTTCAGCTTCATCAAATCCCTGGAATTTAGGAATAAGATAGCACATCTCTAAAGCTGCACGTTCTGGTGCTGATATGGTTAGAGAAAATCTCATTTGCTTATATTCAGTTAATCCAACATCAGAAGCGCTAAACAAATTCGTTTGATGATAAGTGAAAGTCTCTTCCCATTCAGCGTCATAAAACCACTTGGGCAGGCTTTGACCTGTTTTGCCGAATAAAAAGCATCGCTGCCTGAAACGGATATAATGGGCATATCCCTGCCATTCCAGTGCTGTGCGTCCTCCAGGATAGATGGACAGGCCTAGCTGCTTCTGAACAGCATGGATTCCGCCCATAAAATTCACAGAACCTCCGAACTTTTTATAAGCTCCTCGGCCCACAGGCTCGATCCATTGGCTTTTTTTGTATCGGCGGACAAGATCATGATAATATCCCAGAGATGAGAGATATCTCTGGGTATACACCACACCATCAGGCCAGTTTCGAATGAGTTGGTTTATATTTATCTTATTTTGCGTACTCATAGTACGGAAATCAAATACCATATATTTTTTATGGTAGGTGTATCTTTTTTCAGACCACCACAAACATTTTGCTTCGGTCCACTCTTGATTCATTGCATTTGTATTTGACTTTTTTAAGGGGTGCATTTACGTTGAAGTCAATTTGATGATGGCAGGTAAGAATTCAATTCTCTCCTTTGCTGTCCAGTTTCTATCTCTTGAGGAGCATTAAGAGGGACGGAATACAGCTTTAATTTTTCTCAGCGCACTCCATTTATTCAGAAGATCAAAGGAAACTGGAGTCAAACTTAAAGCCCGCTGGTGGTGGATCAAGTGGGTTCTGTTTTGGGGGTTGGTGCTGCTTTATTTTTTTCTTCTTATTTTTTCTTTTCAAGCTGAAGAATTCTCTGGGAAGCCAGGGAATAGTCGGGATTGATGTCTAATGCTTTTTTATACTGGCTGATGGCGAGATCGGCAGGCTTTTGAGGGCGCTGGGAGTTACTACTGCCTTTGACGTCCCGGTCGTTGAAAATAATACTGGTATTTAGTTTGAAAACGATATATTCTGTCAGAAGTGCGGCGTCGCACTTCTGACAGAAAAGGATGTTTATGTATTATGCAATCTATTCATAATAAAATACTTGCACGGATAAGAGGAAAAGGAAGGGGCTGTGCATTTTCAAGTAAGGATTTTCTTGATATTGGTGACCGGAATTCTGTAGACAAGACTCTTTCCAGGCTGTATGCCCAGGGAATTATCCGTAGAGTTGCGACCGGAATTTATGATTTTCCGCGCAAAGATGAAGAATTGGGTGGTGAACTGAGTCCAGATATACATCAGGTAGCTCATGCGATTGCTCGGAAGAATGGAGTGCGCATCCAGCCATCTGGAGCCCAAGCTGCTAATCTGCTTGGACTATCGACGCAAGTCCCTGCCCAAGTTATCTATTTAACAAACGGTAAATCCCGAACCATCGATATAGCAAACAGAACCCTTGTATTCAAGCGAGTCGGGCCCCGAGAGATGCAACCCGGAAGCGAAATAGGTGTTCTCGTCACCCAGGCTCTCCGCTATTTAGGACAAAGCCAGGTCGGGAAAGACGTGATTGAGTATCTACGTAAGCACATATCTGAATCAGATCGAAAGAAACTTCTCAAAGATGCCCGGTATTTGGAAGATTGGATTTGGGGAGCCGTCCAGCGCATCACATCCAAACAAGGACAACAGGAGGAATAAGCTTGGACAGTGTAGCAGTGAGAGATGCTGGTTTTCGACGGCGGCTGTTCGAGGAGACCGCGAGCCGAATGAACCTGGAGCCCTTAATTGTTGAAAAAGATTTCTGGGTGTGTTGGACTCTTAAACAACTATTCCGTCTTCCCGACCAGGGAGAGCATTTTGTATTTAGGGGAGGGACATCTCTTTCGAAGGTTTATAATGTCATACATCGTTTTTCCGAGGATATTGATTTAACTGTGAGCAGGGGATTACTCGGAATTAATAGTGATGATGATCTTGAAAGCGCAAAAAGCAATAAGCAACGTGATCGATTGATTCATCAGATGGTTTTAGCCTGCAGCCGCTTTGTTGTGTCAGATATGCTCTCCATGCTTACTGAAATATTAGCATCCTTACTAAAGAATTCTAAGGAAGAATGGAGTGTCCTTATTGATGAGCAGGATAGAGACAGACAGACATTGCTCTTCTATTATCCTGCAGCAGTGGAATTTATGTCTGGTTCTTATGTTGATCCTTCAGTTAAATTAGAATTTGGCTGTCGATCACAACCATGGCCGACTAAAAGAGTCAGGATTAAACCTTATGCTGCAGAATACTTCCCTGATGTCTTTGGAGATGAAAAAGAATGTGAAGTCATTGCCTTAAGAGCTGAACGCACGTTCTGGGAAAAAGCTACTATACTTCACCAGGAGGCAAATCGTTCCAAGGGCAGCAGATTTCCTCCGCGTTTCTCTCGCCATTACTATGACCTTGCTATGCTGGCAAAAAGTCCAATTCGAAATAGTGCATTGAGAGATTATAATTTGTTGAAAGATGTAGCGCAGCATAAGAAGTTGTTTTTTCGGTGTGGATGGGCGAGGTATGACGAAGCTAAACCAGGCACACTGCGTCTTTTGCCACCCGATTTCCGTCTTCCGGATTTGCAAAAAGACTACGAGAAAATGCAAATCATGATGTTCGGTATGTACCCACCACTTCAGGAAATCTTGGATACTCTTCTTGATCTGGAATCGACTATTAATAGCAAATAGGGAGCTGAGGAGATAGCAAAATAAATAAAAGGTTTGAGAGTGGATTCCAAGAATATTTCGCAGTTGATCGAAGATGCTGAAAAGAGACTAAAAAACCTTGATGCAGAACGGAACAAAGTTCTTGCCGAGTTAGAAGAGCTTCGTATAGAGCAAAAATCCATATCTCAGATTAGAGAGACTGGATCGCTATTCCTAAGTGCTTCGGTTACAAAAGAGTCTTCTGCAGAAGAAAAGATATCTCTTTTTGGTTCTCTTTTTAAAGGGAGAGAGGATGTTTTTGCACGCAGATGGGAAAGCTCGAGGAGTGGAAAAGTCGGTTATCAACCTGCCTGCCAGAATGAATGGGTTAAAGGCATTTGTCGAAAACCACAGATTAAATGCGGAGAATGTGCAGCTCGCGAACTTATTCCACTTACTGAATCTGTGATAAGAAACCATCTCAAAGGATTCGATCCTGATGACACTCGCGCATCTGTTTCAAGACGAGAGTTTGTTGTTGGGCTCTATCCTCTACTGCCTGATAACACATGCTACTTTCTTGCCGTTGATTTTGATAAGGATACGTGGATGGAGGATGTGTCTTGGTTTATTGAAACATGCAAAGAATATGATATTTCTGCTGCAATGGAACGATCCCGATCCGGTAGGGGAGCCCATGCCTGGATTTTCTTTTCTGAATCAATCACTGCAGTGCTGGCTCGGCGCTTGGGATCTTTTTTGCTGACAGAAACTCTCGATAAAAGACCGGAAGTGGGTTTCGACTCCTATGATCGGCTGTTTCCAAGCCAGGACTTCGTACCTGAGGGTGGGTTTGGAAATCTCATCGCGCTTCCGCTTCAAGCAAAGGCACGGGAAAAAGGTAATACAGTTTTTTTGAGTGAGGGGTTTGAACCATATTCAGATCAATGGGCATTTCTTTCGATGATCAGTCGTATGAGTAGAAAACAAGTTGAGAAGATAGTTGAGAAGGCGAGCCGGGATGGAAAAATCATTGGAGCGCGAATTCCTATTGTGGAAGAAAAAGATTCGGAACCTTGGAAGATGGCTTCAAAAGGAAGCGGGAAATCACCTATCACTGGCCCCATCCCAGAAAAGATTAACCTGATATTGGGAAATTTGGTTTATATTGAGAAAAAAGGTTTATCTCCGTCCTTACGGAACCGGTTTATTCATCTTGCGGCGTTTCAAAATCCGGAATTTTACAAAGCCCAAGCGATGCGGCTTTCTACATACGGGAAGCCTCGGGTTATTTCCTGTGCAGAGGATTATCCTGATCATATAGGCCTTCCAAGAGGATCTCTTGATGAGGTCTATGAGCTATTCCAATCGCTTGGAATCAAGATTTCTCAAAGAGATGAACGGACCACAGGAACTCCAATTGATGTGAATTTCGCAGGAGTATTGAGACCGGAACAAGAAGATTCTGTCACAAAAATGCTCGCCTATGACACTGGAGTACTTGCTGCGGCAACGGCTTTTGGAAAAACTGTTGTTGCTGCAAAAGTAATCGCGGAGAGGGCTGTTAATACATTGATATTGGTTCACCGCAGGCAGCTCTTCGATCAATGGAGGAATCACCTAGCCGCATTCCTAGATTTGGATCCTGAGAAAATCGGAGTGATCGGAGCGGGAAAGAGGCAGCCAAGTGGGTTTGTCGATATTGCAATAATGCAGAGTTTGCGGCGAAAAGGAAGAGTTGATGAAATAGTAGGTGATTATGGACAGATAATCGTTGATGAGTGTCATCATATCTCGGCCAATAGCTTCGAGCAAGTTGTGCGGCAGTCTAAGGCGAAGTATGTGATGGGATTGTCCGCTACAGTTACGAGAAAAGATGGGCATCATCCAATCATCTTCATGCAGTGTGGTCCTGTGAGATACAGGGTAACCGCGCGGCAGGGTGTGGCGACACATCCTTTCGACCATCAGGTGATATTCTGTGAAACAGGATTCAAATTTCCACAACGTCTTGAAAGCAAGGATCCGAAGATTTATGAAATTTATGAGGCTTTGATAAAAGATGATACTAGAAATAATCGCATCTTTGAGGATGTGATGAAATCTATAGCTGAAGATAAAAGATCCCCTCTCTTGATTTCAGAACGGAGAGAACATGTTGAGATGTTTGCTGAGCTATTCTCACCTCACATTAAGAATGTTATTGTTTTCAGAGGAGGGATGGGCAGGAAACAGCGTCAGGAGCTTTATGAAAGATTAACGAGTATCCCTGATAACGAGGAACGATTATTGATTGCGACTGGCAGATATTTGGGGGAAGGTTTTGATGATGCCCGGCTAGATACATTATTTCTGGCGCTCCCGGTATCCTGGAGAGGCACTTTGGCCCAATACGCGGGACGGCTGCATCGTCTCCACTACAGCAAAACAGAAGTGCGGATTTATGACTATGTAGATTCGAAGGTACCAATGCTGGAAAAGATGTACAGGAGAAGAATGCGAGGCTATCGCTCTATAGGGTATAAAACCAGTTGAGCCTTGAAGATTGGCTTCTAAGGAGGCTGGTGTACAATCTTGTTCGCAAATTTTTACCGGAGAGAATTTTCATAGTTTTTGAATTTTCTTCTGTTTGATACTTCCTCGGAAATCGAACAGAAGCACTTCAATCGATTTGGATTCAGGTAAAAGTCGAAAGTAATATCTGAAATCTCCTAACCGGCCTCTAAAGACATTTTTCTTTCCTTCAATTTTCTTGATTCCACTTTGCAGTGGATTTTTTTCCAAGGCTTCCAATTGTAGGGCACTTTTTCGCGAAAATCCGGTGCTAGAGTCATAATGTTTTTTCGAGCACTATTTGATATTTTTGTTATCCGCCACTTTGTGGATTTTGAGGTCACGCTTTAGCTCCTCAAATGTAACATACTCCCCCTTTTTGATTTCCTCTATTCCTTTTTCGATTTCGATCCATTCCTGAGCGCTGAGTTTTACACTTTCGATTTCCTGTTTGATAAGATTGCGAATAAATTCCCGAATTTTTCCTGTTTTGCTGTATCCTCTCTCTCTGCAAACGGCATCAAAGGCAATGTATTCCTCGAGGGGAAGTCGTAAACTTAGGGTTTTCGATTCTTTCATTTCGACCTCCAGGAGATTTGAGCAGATTTTGCAACAAAAAGCATTAATTAACATTGATTATAATGTAAATTAATGCTAATGTCAAAAATCTGTAATTATAGAAATACTGAAATCAGCCATTTTCTATCTCCTGAAGAGCATTAAGAAGGACGGAATGAAACTTTAGTTTTTCTCAGCGCATCCCGGTTATTCATCAAATCAACGGAAACTACAGTCAAATACCAACTGTCATTAATAGGTTTCCATAGGAAAATACAATACTTACTAAAACTTCCAGCCCAGGAGGTTCCAAAAGTTCAAAAGCCAGAGAAAGGCAAGGCCTGAGATAAGTATGAGCGTGTAGTGCAGCCGGCCGTAAACCGTCCAGTATTTTTTTGTCCAGGCAAGGAAGACAAAGATGAGAACCCCGATGCCAAGGACTGCGGCAACGATGGGAAACACAAGAACGACTTTTAAGAGGACCGGGACTCCGTATTCAACCTGGGCGGTGTTGCTCACCAGGAAAAGGACACCCAGGATCAGCAGGAGAAAAAGCGCACACATCCCGCCGGCGAGCCAACGGGCTGCGGCAGGAGCGGGTCGGCCTACAGGGGGTCTCCGCAGGAGTTTCCGCGAGAGCGCTCCCAGGGGCCAGCCGAGAACAGCCGTCAAAAACAAAAAAGACAGGACGACGATCAGCAGGATATGAAAACCGGGCGTTTGATATCCCTTGAGCTTCACCAGGGCAAATTCGCCGAACTCGCTGGAAAAGGCGTGTGTCACACGGCCGCTGCTGTCTTCACGGAAAATCAAGGTTTCCTGGCCTCCGACCTCGCGGAAAACATTCGGCTCGACTTCGGCCCAGCGCTTGGATCCGAGCCCGGCCGGAAGGATCATCCGCAGGGCTCCGTCCGGTGCGGCGACCATCTTGACAGGAGTAAGAAGGCCGATCAGCTTGGCAAACTTGGTGAATGACCGCCGGTTCATCTCGTAGACTCCGGTGTATTTTTGCAGGTGGGCCTTGGAGTCAGGATCCGGCTTGATATCAGGGAAAGAAGGAGCCGGATAGTAACGATTCAGGAAGGCTGCAAAGGCTTCTGCTGCGGTCAGGCTCGAGGTCGTGCCGCAGTTGAAGGAGAGGAAGAAGCCTGCGTTTCTTTCTGGGATCAAGGACATGATCGTGTGGAAGCACTTGATGTCGCCGCCGTGCTCGAGGATCCTCAGCCCGTTGAGCTTCCTTTCCCAAAAGCCGTGGGCGTTGCCGGTGAGTCGCGGGTCGTGTGAGAAGAGCCGCTTGTGCATCTCGCGGGCGGTTTCTTCCCGGAGAATTCTCTGGCCTTCATATTCGCCGTTTTGAAGGTGGGCGATCATGAAGCGGGCGATGTCGGTTGCCGACGTGGACATCGAACCAGCCGGGTAGTCTCCGTTGAGGAGCTCGAAGGGTTCGGCCTTGAAAGCGCCCTCCCGGTAGATGTAACCGGTCGATACGTCGTTGGCCAGGGCGGGCGGCAAGGGCGTCCGGAAGGAGCTGTGTGCCATCCCCAACGGCTTATAGATATTCTGTTCGATATAATCATCGAAGGGAATGCCGGAGACTTCCTGGACGATATATCCCGCCAGGGCGGTGCTGTAGTTGGAATAGGCCGTGTACTGTCCCGGAGGCCAGACCCGGGCCGGCATCTTGGACTTGACGAACTCGGCCAGGGGAATGAGTTCCTGGGGAGTCCTGGCCGAGAAGGTCAGGATATCCTCGAAACCGGCCGTGTGGCTCATGAGATTGGCCAGTCTGATCGGCTCGGGGAAAGTGGCCGGTATCTTGAAGTCCTTGAGGTAGGTGTTGACATCCGCATTCAGGTCGAGCTTCCCCTGCTCGATAAGCTGCATGACCGCCGTCCAGGTAAAAAGCTTGGAGACCGAGGCAATCCTGAAAAGGGTCCGCTCCGGGATGACGGGCTTTTTGTTTGCGACATCGGCATAGCCGTAGCCCTTGCTGAAAAAGATTTTTCCGTCCTTGATGACCGCAACGGTCGCCCCCGGAATGTGGAGGGTCTTCATGTACACTTCCAGGACGCCATCCAGAAAGGCGGCGAGCTCGGCAGGATCTTGAGGGCCCTGGCTGATTAATTCAGCCTGGGCTGAAACCTCTTCCGCCGTCTGTGCCTCCTGTGCGTTGGCCATCGGGCCGGATAATGGGAGTAAGATTATTATTGCGCATAGGATGATAGCAATAATCCAGATCGTCTTTTTCAATTCGTCCTCCTTAATTCTCAGATCTCAATTATATGTAAATGCATGCCTTCATTCACTCTTTTCTTAATACAATATCTTCTTAAAACGGAAATCGGAGCCCAAAAGTTCCCCCAGATGCGATGATTTTTCCTTTTGGCTCGAGCACAACTTTGATATTTAGCTAGTTAGAAGTTACCTGTTGGGAGACAATCTTTTTTATCCTGGGAATTCGTTTGTGTGCCCGCATGCTGTGCCAGAGGTTCCTATCTCTCTGAAGATTCAACCAGAATTCCGGTCCTGTGCCGAGCGCGTCTCCCAGGGCCAGCGTAGAATCAGCCGTAATTCCTCTGCGTCCGTTGCTGTGTATCCAGCTTCAAAGTTTATCCTGTTGTATTCGTATTCTTGTATTGAGTAAAATAAAAACAGGTGAAAGGCTAAAGGGAAGTCAGCATGAATAAAACAACATTTAGTTTATTTTTTATCGTTCTTCTATTAATCAATGCGGTTTCCGCTCAAGACAAAGACACAACAATAAAAGGAACTGTACCTTTTGAGCTCAACGAACATCTTATGATTATCAAAGGCAAGATCAACGGTTCCCAGAAGAACTATCGCTTTGTTCTCGATACCGGCGGCTTAACTTTCGTCGATAAAGACGTTGTGGAGGAATTAGGGCTCAAAACGCGCGGAAATATGGCGAAGATGGATACACTGGAGATGGGAGAAGTGACTGTCTCCGATATCTTTGCCTTCACGACTTTTAACTTGGAGGCGTTCAAGAAGTACGGAATCCTCATCCATGGAATAATCGGTTCGAATCTGTTGGAAAGATTTGTGGTTACTCTCGATTACAGAAATCAAAAAGTGATTCTCTCGCCTGACAAAGAAGACCTCAGAGAGAACGTCCAAAGTTATCGATGCCGATTCACCAACCATCCTGTCAACAATGCTCCCATGATCGATTGCACGATCAACGGCAATGTCTCTCTGAAAGCGATGGTCGACACGGGTCAGCCATATTCGATCGTATTGCCTCTCGAATATCTTGAAAAACTGAACGTCAGGAACGACGAGTCTCTTTTAAAATCTAAAGGCGCTATTGTCAGCTGGCCCGGCACAAAGACAACAGATTCTTTTCTCCTCAGGCTTGATCGGTTTGAGCAGAAAGACGTGAAGATAAATAATCTGATGTGTTATTTCGCCGAACTCCCGCCTCTTCTATCCGTCCCCTTACTGGGAAGCGATTATCTAAGCCAGTTCCTGATCACGATCGATTACACCAGAGATGAAATTCTTTTTGTGCCTTACGAGGATGCCCGATTTGTCAAAAACATGTTTTCTTTTGGTTTGAATCTTTGCAAAGTTGAAAACAACACCATAGTTGTAGAAGGACTCTGGACAGGAAGTCCGGCAGATAGAGCCGGCATCAAAGTCGGCGATGAGATAGTCGAATGCAACTCAAAAGTTCTCACCGGGGGCGACATATTTGAATTGAGGAAGCTTCTTGAGAAAAAAAGTGCGAACAATATTAACCTCATCGTGAAAGACGAAAAAGGCAAACGCGAAACAAGCTTACAAAAAGAGATGCTGTTAGATAAGCGCTAAAGTAGGGGGGTCGCGTCTCAACATTTGACAGTACAAAGGTTTTTTCTCTTCGGGGTCGGGCCCGGCTATCTTCTTTTAATTAAATAAGATAATATCTATTATACAAGGAAATATGGGGTTTAGAGTCTATTCTTGACCTCGAAAATAGCCTCTAAGCAATTAGCTATCACTCATCCCTTAAACTTTCCACCGGATTCCTGTAGGCTGATTTTATCGCCTGTCCGCTTACCGTGGCCAAAGCTATCAGCAGGGCGATGGCTCCGGGAAAAGCGAACATCCACCAGACGATGTCCACCCTGTAAGCGAAATCATTCAGCCACTGCCGCGTGAAATAATAGGCGACCGGCCATGCAATGATATTAGCCAGCGCAACCCATCGCAAAAATTCCTTCGAGAGAAGTACGAAAATATCTGGAGCTGAAGCACCCAATACTTTCCGGACACTGATTTCCTTCATGCGCCTTTCCGCCGCGAATGTCGCAAGACCGAAAAGGCCCAGGCATGCTACGATAGTCGCCAGCACTGCGAATGCGCTGAACAAAGTGACCATCTTTTTTTCGTTGCCGAAATATTTTTTTGCAGCACTTTCGGAAAGCAGGATCGAATAGGGATCGTTCAATGCCGTTTCAGGATTACCCGTTAGAAAGGGAATGGTGAACATGTCGAATGTTTCTGTGTCGCTCCAGTGTACTTTCTCCTCCAGGTAATAGTTTTTCTGATACGTAATTAAAACGTTTGTGGTTTTTATGATTCGCGTCGCGGATACGATCTCCGGTAGCTCGTTGCGCAGCAACGGAGCGAGGGGCGTGGGCGTAACGGCTGTCTTTACTGGTTCTCCCGATTCGCCGCTCGGTTTATTCCTTACCACACGGTATATCCTGTCTCCCTTTTCGTGATAGGTGTCATAACTTAACTCATATTGCACATAGAGAGCCATTAAGATAAAGGCCGCAAGCCCGATGGCGAAGCCGAGAATGTTTATCGAGGAATAAATTTTGTATTTTAAAAAATTCTGGTAAGCAATTTTAAAATAACTTTTAAGCATTATACGTCCTTAATTGCACTTTCCTTCTCGCTCTGGTGCGGATAATTGTATTGGAGAAGAACACATTTTATTTTTTTATTAGATAAGATGCTTGTTTTTCAAAAAAAGTTGCTATTTTTCGGGTTGCGATAAAATCTCTCTTTTTTATTAGCCAAAATATGGAATCTTCACCCTGAAAAATCATGATCTGGGGGTAAATGATCAGGCGCACAGCATAAAAAACAACTGTCATTAATAGATACACAAAAAAAATCACCTATGTCTGGCGGCAGAAAATGAGAATCCTGCTGGAGCATATGAAAAAAGGCTATGATGGGATTTGACTCTGTGGCCCTAAATTTATATGCTATTCTCAGCTGAGCAGAAGGACGATGGGAATTCAGTGTCCTAAATGCAAATCTGATAATCCGTCCGAGTCTGTATTCTGTGCCAAGTGTGGGACACAGATTAAAGACGTGAAGAAGGTGCCCCCTCAGACTGAAACCCTCGAAGCTCCCAAAGATGAATTGACCACAGGGTCCTCATTCGCAGAACGATATCAAATTATCGAAGAAATTGGGACAGGGGGAATGGGCAAGGTCTACAAGGCTCTCGATACGGAGATCCACGAGAAAATTGCCCTGAAGCTTTTAAAACCTGAGATATCTGGGGACCGGAAGACCATCGAACGCTTCCAATATGAGATGAAATTGGCCCGGAAAATCTCCCACAAGAATGTTTGCCGGATGTATCACCTGGCCAAGGACAAAGGGAAGTACTACATAACAATGGAGTACGTCCACGGTGACGACCTCAAAAGCATGATCCGCATGACCAGGCATTTGAGCATCGGCGCCGTTTTGAGCATCGGAAAACAGATCTGTGACGGGTTGGAGGAAGCCCACAGCCTGGGCATCGTCCACAGGGATCTCAAGCCGCAAAACATCATGATCGACAGGGGCGGCAACGTCAAAATCATGGATTTCGGGATTGCCCGGTCCTTGAGGGAGAAAGGGATTACGGATTCGGGCATTATGATCGGAACGCCCGAGTATATGTCTCCCGAGCAGACAGAGGCGAAAGACATCGATTTGCGCACGGATATCTATTCGCTGGGCATAATCCTGTTTGAGATGGCCACCGGCAAGACTCCCTTTGAGGGCGATACGGCTTTAAGCATCGCCATGAAACACAAGGGGGAGGTTCCTCAAGATCCTAAAGAGCTCAATCCGAACATCCCGGACGATCTCAGCTGGGTGATCCGAAAGTGTCTGGAGAAGGATAAAAAGGATCGTTTTCAGAGTGTGGATGAGCTGCGAACAGAACTGGTCAAAATCGAGAAAGGGATCCCCACGACAGAACGGATAGTACCCGAAAAGAAACCCCTCACATCGAGAGAAATTACCGTTACGTTTGGGTTGAAAAAGTTTTGGATCCCGGCGGCGATTTTCATCGCAGTTGTTATCATTGGGATCGTAATCTGGAAGTTGATTCCGAGGGGAAAAACCGTCCTTCCTTCAGGGGGGAGATCTTCGATTGCCGTCCTCCCGTTTTCGGATTTGAGCCCTCAAAAAGACCAGGAATATTTGTGTGATGGCCTGGCCGGAGAATTGATCGTCGCTCTGAGCAATATCAAGGACTTGCACGTCGTGGCCCGGACTTCCGCTTTTTCTTTCAAGGGGAAGGATTTGGATATCAGAGATATCGGTCAGCAATTGAATGCGCAGACAGTCCTCGAGGGCAGTGTGATGAAGTCGGGTGCTCAACTCCGCATCGCTGTGCAGCTCGTCGATGTGGAAGATGGGTATCAGATCTGGTCGGAACGCTTCGACCGGGGAATGGACGACGTGTTCAAAATTCAGGACGAGATCACACTGGCCATTGTCAAAAAGTTGAAGGTGAAGCTTTTGGGGGAAGAGAGGACTAAACTCGTCAAGCGGCAAACCGAGAATATCGAAGCCTATAATCTATATTTAAAAGGACGGTTCTACTGGAACAAACGGAATGAAGAAGAGGTGAAAAAGGGAATAGAGCACCTCAATCAAGCCATTGAAGAAGATCCTTCCTTTGCCGGGGCTTATGCCGGATTGGCCGATTGCTACAATGTTTTGGGGTTTTACAGTGCACTGCCCCCAAAAGATGCTTTCCCCAAGGCCAAGGCGGCCGCCATCAAAGCCATGGAGCTTGATGAAGAACTGGCTGAAGCCCACACGTCACTGGCTTATGCCATGTTGTATCATGACTGGGACTGGGAGGGAGCGGAACGGGAATTCAGGCGGGCTGAAGAGCTGAACCCCGATTACGCGACCACGCCTCATTGGCTGGCGGAGTATTTTGCCGCCATGGGCATGATGAACGAAGCCATTGTAGCCAAGAAGAGGGCGTCGCAGCTTGACCCTCTTTCCATGATCATTAACACAACCATAGGATGGATGTACTATTTCGATCGTCGATACGATGAGGCTGTAGAACAGATAAAAAGGGTTCAAGAGATCGATCCGAATTTTGTCCCCGCCCACTTTTGGATCGGCCAGGCTTATGAGCAAAAGGGTTTGTATCCGGAAGCTGTCGATGCGTTTAAAAACGCAGTGACTCTTTCCCGGGAGAGCACATACACTCTGGCCTCACTCGCTCATGGCTATGCATCGGCTGGAGATAAAGCCAGAGCGAGAGAAATCCTATCTCGATTGAGAGAGCTTTCTAAAGCTAAATATGTCTCGGCTTATGAAATTGCCGAGGTCTATATAAGTTTGGGAGAGATTGAGTCAGCGTTCGAATGGCTTGAAAAGGCGTACGAAGAAAGATCTCGGGCCTTAGTTTTTTTGAAAGTGGAGCCAAGGCTAGACCCCATTCGTTCGGATCCGAGATTCAAAACGCTGCTTGATAAAATGAATCTGGAATAAAATATTCCTTTTCGATTTATTCTGGAGGAGGGAGGTTGCTGTTCGAAATTTCACATATGCATTTCCAACTGCCATCGGGTTGACGCTCAAAGATACCCACCCATTTGAGATCCTCATTGACTGACTCTCCTCCATCTTTTGGAGTATTAGTGTAAGTATCGTTACCACGTACAAATGCCAGGTCTCCTGACACACGCACATCTTCAGCTGTACTGCTATCACATATTTGGTCGGATTCATCTCTGCCCTTTTTATATTGCGCCAGTATAGCTTCTCTACCTTTAATAATAGGCTGATTGTCTGTCATATCCACAATGTCTTCTGCGTAGTAAAAGGTCACAAGTTTTTCGAAGTCGCCAGCGTTAAACAATACCACCCATTCATCAAGCATGTTTTTAAGAGCTGTAACATCCGCCTCGACATCCACTCCGATCTCAGGCCCCTCAGCCACCTCTTCGCCCTTCTTGCAGCCGAAAGCAAAACAAAGCAGAAAAACCAAGAAAATGATCATGAGTGATTTTTTCATAGACCCCTCCTCATTTTATTTATAAATACGGCCACCCGAGCTATGTGACCAGAACTACTCTGTAACCTTAATTCAGCCTATTTTTCTTCGGGTATGTACGAAAGCTCCGGAGCATACCAGAATTCTCTCAGTTCGCGTTTCCTTAAATATTGATCCAGTTTCTGAGCCCATTCAGTCCCTTCATTTCCGAATTTTTCCCACATCTTCCGGTTATGTTCCCAACAATCGACCCTGTCTTTGCCAAACATCACGCCAATATAAACCGGACCTTCTATCCCCATATCACCGGCGTAGACCTCTGTGGATTCGGTGATTTTTTTGTCCTTAAGAATACTAACTGCTTTTTTAAAATGTTCTAAAAACGCTTCTTCTTTGTCGGAAATGACATAACACATATCCCAAAACCCGTACATCTGCTCCTCGGGTTTGAGCCTTGCTTTTTCCGGGGCATAGGAGTACTGGGGGAGATACCGAAGCGCGAAGTCTGTGCCGCTCTCAATTGATTCCGCTATTTTTCCCCACGCCTCCTGATATTTGTCCTTTCCCCATTTCTCAACGACAGCGTTAAAAGCTTGAAACATTCTTTCCATATCGGCATAGTCCTTGACGGGGTAAAAAAAGTAGCAGTTATAACCAGACCACCATGTATACCAGGTGTAGGGATAATTTGCCTTTTTGCTCTCGGCAACAAATTCTTTGAGAGCTTCTTCAAACTGAGCAACCAGTGGTGGCTTTACTACAATTTCACGAGTGATAACGAGGTTAGTTTCCTGATCCTCACCCTGAGACAATGCGGTAAAGGCGCAGAGGCACACCACAAGGCTCAACAATAGGATTGATAGTTTGGTTTTCATCGTCCCTCCTTTTAAATTTGGAAAACCCTTTTGAGTGGTACCATCTTAATTTGATTTGAATGACCATGTCAAGAAAAACATGGCTAGTGGCTAGCCTAAGGTGATATTATGGTTTGTTTAAGGGCGGCTTGATCAAGTTGGGGGGATGTGACGTATCGGATGATGATCCTCTATGGCACTGCAAAGACTGCGGCCATGAGTTTTGACAGGGAAGCGCTTAGGGCAATTGCTTCATCACATAATTCAAGAATCTCTCAAGATCCTTAAGAATTCTCTCTGCCTCGGTTTTGAATACTAATCTTTCCTCATACTCGGCTATGTTTTTGACACTGATAATCCTGCTGAGGCGGTTCGCATTCTTATCGTGATTTTCGTCATTGTCTTTTATAGACTTGAAGAGCTTAACTGCATCGTTGTGGTTTTCTCCTGAGTGACGTTTACCTAGATAAAAGATGCACATGGCATCACATGCGGAAATGCAAGCGTGTATTGCACAAATGGTTGCGGCATTCCAATCAGCTCTTGCGTGACTGTCCTTTGCGGCGGCATAACACTCATTTGCCCGCTTCAAATAGTTGGAATAAAGTGAGCTATTCGTTTTTTTAGTTTTTATTTTAGGGGTCATTCTTCAGTAGGATAGATTTGAGTGCCGGATTTTATTTCAGACAATATTTTGAGATGCTTCTTTCGCCTCAATTCATTTTCCGTGAGAACATAGGGGGATAAGACATTTCCATATCTTTCCAAACACTTGGTAGAAAGCTCCTCAATAGGTGAGACGATTGCCTCTTTTTGTTTCTGGTTTTTCACCAGGATGAATACATCAATATCGCTGTTGTGCTCTTCCAAACCTTTTGACACTGATCCAAACAGTATAACTTTAGAAACATCTTTCTTAGGAAGTGATTGAAGAATAATCTTTTTAAGGTCTTCAATAGGTATTGGAGCTTCATCGATAGTTTTCACGAGCCTTGATAAGAATTCAAAAGCATAGCTTTTTTGATTAACCTGCCAGACGTGTGTCCTGCCTATAACCGTATTTGAGACAAGGTTGAGATCTTCCAGTTCTTTCATCGCTCGGTTAACACTCATATGAGAGACGTTTAAGACTGCGGCAATTTCTCGCTCACTCATGAATGCGTTAAATTTCATTAAAAACATCACGATTTTAAGTTTTGTAGGGGAATTGATTAGATTGGTGAGGGATATGTGAAATTTCATAAATATCCTCTATGTAACTAATATGTTACAAGTGTAACAAAATAAATAAATATTATAAAGAAATAAAAGAATAATTGAATTTCTCAGAGTATGACAAATTCTTAACTGAGCTAAAGGAGGATGGAAATGTTGAACGCTAAATACGGGCTCTTCCAAGGTCATACCCATACTCTATGGGATGCCCACGTCTGAAGCAGGGGATGAAAGTGAAAAAGGCTTGATAAGATTAGGCGGATGTGACGTATCGGATGATGATCCTCTATGGCACTGCAAAGACTGCGGGCATGAGTTTTGACAGGGAAGATCTTGGCTGCAGTGACATTCGATTACTCGGCTTCACTCTGAAGGGTGACCTTCAGAATTTTGATCGAATTCAATTGATCCGCAGGCGCCAAATTCCCATCCTGATCGATCTTTCTCAATTGGGCATTGGCGATGTAATAAAATTCATTTCCGGCTATCGCCCCTGTCGTAGGGTCTTCAAAATCGGGATTATAAGCCTCCAGAATTTCCATCTCGACGACTTCGTCCAATTCATCATTCAAGTGGAAACGGGCAATCCGGTTTAAAAATCCCTGCACACCTATCAGAGCTTGGTTATAAAAATATAATCCATCGCAACCGCCCAGATGAACGTTTTCGGGATGTTTTAAATATGTTACGGATCTATCGCGCACATCAACCACAGAGATTCCGCTTCTGACGGCTACAAAAAGGGTATGATCGTCATCACTGATTGCGATGCCGTTCGGATAGGATCCGGGGTCCAAATCTGCGAATTTCTCAACTCCATTTTTGACATGATTTACAATGTAAACCGCTGGCACGTGACTGTCCGTTATAAACACATCACCGTCATCATTCAATGCCACGTCGTTAAAGAAATGGTTCTCTTCTTTGGGCAGTGAATAACGGTTTTCGAGTCTCCCGGTTTCAAGGTCAAACTTCACCATCTCGCACGTGCCCAATTCTTCAAAAGGAATGTTATCCTTTTTATATCCGTAACTGCTGCTTGCCCAGAGGAAACGTCCTGTTGCATCAATCTTCATCCCGACAATCGATACAATGTTATCCTGTCTCTCTTTGACAAATTCGGTTATGTACCCTTCACGCGTGATCTTGAGTATTTTGGATTTGTAGAGGCTGCCGATATAAAAGCAATCTTCTACGGCATCATAAGCAAGCCCTTCGGGAATCAGGTCGATTTCAGGAATAACGTAAGCCAATGTGCTTCTGTTGACAGGTTGTCTCGCGGTGTTTAACTTTTCGACAAGTGCAGGATATCGTTCATCCTGTCGGATATTGTCGAAATCAGCATCTGTCTCAACACTTATGGGGAATCCTTTGGCAATCAATTTTTCAATCGTGACAAAAGCTTTGTCGGTTTCACCGTTCAATGAATAGGCGCAGGCAAGGTTGTACTCAGCTGAAATCCTCCCCGGCAAAAGTTCGACGACTTTCTCGGTGTAATCCATAAAGGTTTTGTAATCACCCGCCCTGTAAGCCTTGACGGATTCATCGTAATACCAGTTGCCGTCTCTCTCGATTTTTTCCGCACAGCTGACAATAAATAAGGCCATCGTTATAAATACGAAAATCGTCACAAAGAATTTTGTTAATCTTCTTATGTGAATCATTATATCCTCCGCTGTATAAGTGACCCGCTTCCCGTCAATGCACCACCCAATAAATTCAATTTTAAGCTTTGCAGATGTCCATCTTAAAAGGTCTCGGACAACTGCGATGGATTGGCTAAGTTACCGTTTCGTGTTTCATCTTAACCTTAATTTATCTCTTCAATCAAGCCCGTTTTCTGATCGTGGGGCACATGGGGTCGGGCCTCGTTATCTTCATTTTTATCAATAGGATAATACCGGCAATCTTAGGAAATTATAGGTTTAGAATGGATTTTTAGGACCGAAAATTGATTCTAATTTTGAGGCCTGAAAGGATGTGTCATTTAGAAGCGTATTATGGCACCAAAAACAGCGTCTAAGCTAGTATTAGACCAAGAAAAATGAATTAAATCACTGATAGTAAAGGAAATATCGAGGCCCGACCCCATTCATCATAACTTGAAACAAATGCCCAAAACCAGCCGGAATCCAGACAGGTTAAGGACAAAGTCGCGCTCACGTTGGGCTTCGGTCCAGGCGCCCCAGTAATTGGTGGGGACGGATACGGTTTTGTCTCCCCAGAGCGTTTGGATCTCTTCTTTTTTTATGCCCCAGGTGCCCTCCCACGTGGTCTCCCCGGGTATCCCGATCCGAGTCTCTCTCCCGCTTCCCTGAAAGGATTTCATCCGGCAGTAGTGGTAGCCGGTTTCGACGAAGAATCCGAAACGTCTTCCCAGCATCCTGTTCAGGCGCAGGGATGCCTGGGCCGCAAATCCATTCCCCGAACCGTCTCCCTCCAGGACGCCGCCGTCCACAGCTTGATAGGATACGTAGTCATCCCGGTACATGGCCTCGTAGGACCAGTTGGAGCTGAACTTGAAGCTGGCTTTGGACCACCCGGCGGCTGCTCCGGCTTCGATGTCCGTCTTGCTTCCGACAGGAAGGCGGTAATGGATACCGCCCATCACGGAATAACCTGATACCTCGAGCCGGTAGGGATCATATCTCTTTGTGTGATTTTCTGTGGCGGTCGTACTGTAACTGAAAGACCCCTCGAACGCCTTTTCCTTTGTTTGAGTGAATCCCTCTACTCCGAGGGAAAGGGAAAATTTTTCCGAGACGTGGTATCGAAGGCGAAGCCCGGTCGGAATCATCTCCCGAATCTCTGGAAACTCATTCACGAAATACCCATCGTAAGAACGCAGGTATTCGATGAAATAGATGTCGTTGTAGTGCTTTTCGGCCTGGCTGAAAAGGTTGAAATCCTTGGGATTGATGAAGGAAATGCCGCCGTAAAGTTCGATCTGAAACCGTTCTGAACCCGTAAGCGTGAGAGGGAGAAGGAGAGATGCACAGAGCAGTATAAAAACAACCTGACACCTGAGCGTGATTCTAAAGCGCGTGTGATGATTATTTTTCATTGGTTTCCTCCTTGATGCTGACTCTGCGATTGGGGCGTCTGCGTGTTTGTCGATAGGCCTGTTCGGTTCAACCAGTCAATCACATCCTCCAGGAATTCTCCGGGCTCGGTCATACTGACGGCATGGCCGCTGTTGGTGTAGCGGGGGAAGCGGACGGTCCGGGTTCTGACGTTCGAACCCGGAACGCTTCCCGTCCTGTAGTCCAGGATGATTAATCCCGGACGCTCCGCCTGTACCGGGGCCTCAACATCGTGAATCGCCCAGTTGAGTTTCGATCTGTGGTAGGCCAGAGCGTCCGGGAGGCTAGGGCTGTAGACGACAATATCGTAGGCGGCATTGGTGATGAAGGTCTCCACAAAGGCCGCGTTGTCCAGGAACATATCCCCGAATCTCTCCGAATAATTGAAATGGGTGTCATACCCCTGCATGACCAGCATGCTCAGGGCGAAGGCCAGGGAGACATCGTAGTTCACATCGACGTAATAGCGATCCCAGGCTTGAAGGGCACCGAAGATGGCTTCCATATCGGTTTCTCCCTGTGGATTGAGAAAGGAGTTCAGTTCGCTCTCTTTGGGCTCAGGGCCGATCAGGGCGGAAAAGGATATGTGGGACGAATCCTCTAAAAGATTGATTTTGTAAGCCCTTTGTCGGGCTGATGCGTAGAGTTCGGGAATTGTGGCCACATCCACACCCGCCATGAAGGATAAGGCCTCATATTGAGTCAGGAGTTCGGCCGCCGCTTTGAAATAACCGTTGAAGAAGCCATCTGCTTTGGAATAGAAGTAGGGGTCGCGGCCGATGGCATCCAGGTAATCATAAATGTTTCCTTTGATGTCATATGGAGTGGGGTATGTCTTTGCCCAGGACTGATCTTTGTAGCGGATGTAGGGCACGCCGGTCTCTTCGGCCAGTTGATCGAGGATCGATCCCTGGGCTTCCAGCATGTCGACGGTCACATGAGTTTCATAGTAACGGGTGATCGCGGGCTGGATCAGGATCTGATGGCTGAATTGCCGGGCGATGACCGCAGGCGGGACGGTTTGACCGGCATATTCGGGAAAGACGGTGTCGTAGTGCTCCTGGATTTCCTGGACCAGGGCCGGGTCCTGGAAGATGGCGTTTCCGTTTCCATAATCCTGGTAATAGAGCAGGAGATGGAGCATGACGGTGGCCCGTATCCCCCCGTAGCTTTCGGGGACGAGCACCACCGGATTCTGTTGGAGCTGGGGATGTTCGGCCAGAAAGCGCAGCACAACCCGGACGAAATCGGCCGCATCGATGAAGGCGTTGTAATTCTGGGCATCCCATTGGGCATTGCGCATGGTCCCGTCCTCGGGATTGTCCATGAGGCTGTAGGAGAAGCCTGTGGTGCGGGCGTCGATGTGGAGAAGGTTCCCGATGCGGGTCCAGCTGTGGGGGTTGAGGATGATGGCACCAGTTCCGTATTGGCGGTCGACAGCAACGGCCTTCCGGCCGGTGTAGGCGCTGTAGAGGCCCGAAGTCGTCGCTCCTCCCGGACCTCCGTTGAAAAAGACAAAGAGGGGCTTGGAGGCGGGATTTTCGTCTGCCGGCTGGTAGACCCGCCATATCCGGGTCCGGGCGAAGCGCAGGGCGAGCCGGTTGAAATAGCTCCCCCTGTGGAAGTGATAGGTGTTCGCTTCGATGGTGCAAAATCCCGCCTCCGGCTGGTCTTGAGCCCAGAGAGTGCCTGTGCTTCCGAGCCAAAGAGCCAGCCCAAGACTTATTATCAAAATTGGGATGAGCTTTATCATGTTGAACTTCATCCTGCTTGGTTTATTCATGCTGAAAAGATTCAAGCTGAGTTTGATCATTTGAGGCTTTCTCCCCATGAGTATTCTCATCTTGAGCTTCTTCAGACTGAGCTTATTTGCACAGTGCTTTTTCATTCTGCTCGAATTTATTCTGTGTTTCTTCGCACCAGGTGTTTTCGTGTTTAACCCTATTATGCCATTTTTTTTCATATTTGATTTTTTCATTAATCTCTCCTGGTCGGTGCGTTAAAAATGAAATTCAAAGCCGAGGTAGGGGATGACGCCCCACATGTATTCCGATAGATATTGGTTTCCCACCGGATCCCAGAACCGGTAGAGTTCGTTGTCGTGGTCGAACAGGTTCCAGACTCCGACATAGACGACGATGTTCGTCCGGTTGTAGTAGAACCGCCGCTCTGCCCGGACAGACAAATTCTTGTAGGCAGAGACATAGGCCGTATTGATATCTTCGATCCACATCCAGGGGTATCCGTATTCGATGGATTTTTCCTCATCCACTGGAGAGAAAGCCTTCCCGCCCATCCAGGTCCAGCGCAGGTTGAAGTCCCAGTTTCTGTTGGGCCTGTATCCTCCGGAGAGGCAGATGATATAGCGGTTGTTTTGCAGCCGGTTGTGCCAGCCTCCCATAAGGTCGCGGTAGCGGGTCCGGAAGTAGGTCAGGCTGACCAGTCCGTAGAGTTTTCTGGCCAGTTTCTTCTGGACGGTGAACTCTATGCCCCGGGCCCTGCCTTTTCCCTCGTCCACCAGCCGGCCCCAGTTATAAAACATGGCATTGTCGCCGTTCACATTGTCGATGACATAATAATAGGGTGCCAGCGGAGACATCGGAAAATAATTGTATTGCTTGTCGTAGGCCTCAAGTGTCACCTGGGTATCGGAGAGTAGGAGGTACTTCAATCCCAAAACAAAATGCCTGGCCTGCATATCTTTCAGTGTGAGGTTGTCCGGGTGCTGTCTGAGGAGAAAGAGCGGCGCTTGCTGGTAAAACATTCCGAAAGCTCCGTGGGCTGACAGCCGCCTGGTCAACACCCAGGAAAAGGAGAGCCGCGGCGAGAGATGGAAACGCTCGGAAAAGGGGACATAATCCAGACGCAGCCCTGCCGATACGGAGAAATTGTGAAAGGGGTACACCAGATAGGTCATAAAGGCCGAGCCGAAGGTGCCTTCCAGAATCGCAGGTTCATCATCGTCGAAATTCTGGTTTTTGAATTTGACGTACTGAGCCTCGGCGCCGAACTTCAGTTGATGCGCCATTCCCAACTGGAATTGATTGACGTTGCGGATCGTTACCCAGTCGTTCCGGTAGCTGAAATAAAAGACGGTCTCGTTGTTCGATATTCTCCAGGTTTGATCCCGGCCTGTCATATAGGAATAGGAAAGGGATGTGTCGGAGAAGCCGTTACCCCCCCATAGATGGCGCCAGTTGAGGCCGGCTGTGGACATGTTGAACTTTTCCATGCCGTAGGCGATCGTCTCGTTGGCCGGGTCCTCAACGGTTTCGCTGTGGCCGTTGATGGTCAAGAGGGACAGGTGGTTGGAATCGTCGATATCATAGGTGATTTTGCCCTGCAGGTCATAGTAGTCCGAGGGGTTGTCTGAATCCAGCATCTTGGATACGATATCGAGGTAGCTCCTGTAACCCGAAAACATGAAGGTGCCTTTCCCCCTGGCGAACGGACCTTCGGCCTGGGCGCCGAAACCGATGAGGCTCAGGTTCAGCTGGCCCTGAAATCTCTCCCGGTTCCCCTCGCGGTAGCCGATATCGATGATGGAGGAGAGGCGGTTGCCGTAGACGGCATCGAATCCACCGGTGAAGATGTCCAGGCGGTTGATGAAATACATGTTCAGCATGCAGATGTTCCCCCCGGAGGCGCCCCATTGGGGAAAGTGGTTGATGTTGGGCACGAAGATGTTATCCACGTAATATCCGTTCTCCACCGGGCTTCCTCCGCGGACGGCGAGATCGTTGGCCTCTTCATCGGCTTTGACGATCCCGGGAACCTCATACAGGGAGCGGCTCACATCGGCGACAGACCCGGCCGAGCGCCGCAGTTCCTCGGCATTGAACTGCATTTGGCTGCCGGGCTTATCCGGTGTTTTAGGAAAGTAATCAGCCGTGACCCGGACTTCTTCGGTGATGACCCGAACGGCCAGGAGCTCCACATTGACGAACGTGGCCCGTCCCGGCCGCACCATCACGTCGGTGCGGGTATCGGTGTAATACCCCTCGAGCTCATAAGAAACGACGTAATATCCGACAGGTATATCCAGTAGCTCGTAGGTGCCGTTGGCATTGCTACGTGCTATCCATCCGGAATCCAAAATCTTGACGTGTACACCCTCCAGAGGCTTTTGCGTTTCGTAATTGATGATCTTGCCTTTTATAGTTCCTACGGATTTGTTCACCTCGGTAGTTTTGTTCATGGGAGCCTGGCCTTGCGAGTTTATGTTCAGAGCAAAAGAACTCTTGGAAGCAAGGCTCAGGGATGGTGCGGCAGTGCCCAGTGAGGATGGTGTGTGTGTCGGCAGCAGAGATGGCGTAGCTGCAAACATCGGAGATTGTGCACCAGTGGTTAGAATGAATACCACAACAAGAAAGAATAGGCTGATTCCCCTTTTGATAAGATTGATTTTTTTCTTGAAATAGTTGATTCCGCTCTCGGCACCTCTTGTTCTTTTTCTTCGTTTGAACATACGTCCTCCTTTTCGGGATAGAGAACTCCCTTGTTTTTGGAACGGATTTTCAATTTTGGAAAGCTTTTATACTAAAAGCGAAAATACAATCCTAACTTGAGTTGAAAGCCGGAAATATCCAGCTCAAAATCCCGTGCCCGCCACCATGTTCCGTGGAAGTAGCTCCAGCCGTTGGAGGGCCAGAGAAAATAGGCCGTTCCCCAGGGTAGAGCCCTGATATCCTGTTTCATGGCCCATTCTCCTTCCCAGCTTTCTCTGTGGGAGGACATAGACCGTGTTCCGGGTCCTGAAATGTCGGAGACTTTCTGGAAGGCGTATCCTCCTTCGAGGAACACACCGTAGCGTTTGGCGAAACTGAAATCCAGTTTGGCGCCGGTCTGGAGTGACACACCGGTGCCGGTGCCTATCTCTTCCAGGAATCCTTCCTGCATATTCCCGAAGTCACCGTTCGAATCCGTAATGGGCCATCCGGAGATCCAATCCATGGCATAGGCACATTCGGCAAAGAGAGGTCCTCCGATCAAAAATCCCTCCAGCCTGAATCGGGAAGAGATCTTTTTTCCGAGGTGGATACCGACGCTGGGGATGTATCCCTTGGCCGATAGCGAGTAACTCCGGAGTTCATCTGTGTACAGAGCCGCGATACCTCCACTATCGACATATTCGAACTTATTTATGAATTGTGATTCTCTTGTCCCTGTAAAATAGCTGAATCCGACCGAGATATCGAACCAGTTTGTGAAGCCGTAACGCAGTCGGATTCCGATGGGGATAGAGTGACGGAGATGATTCGGTTTTCCTCCTTCGTTTGTCTTGGTGAATGAGCGGAGCTCTCCCAGGTCTTCCAGGTACTGAAAATAATCCTCTCCGTAGAAAGAGCCGTATATGGTGTCGAATGTGGCTCTCAGATTCAGATCGTTGGGGTTGATGCTCGAAAATCCGCCGAAGAGTTCGATCCGCCACCGCTTCTCCGTTTGGTATTTCGAAACCGGATGAGAGGCGGGAATTGTGCCCCTGAGCTGGGTGGGGATCTTGTCCGTCTGGCTGAATCGTTCGAGATCGAGCTCAGCGCTCTGGCCGCTTTCGAGAGTGATCTTGGACTCCCAGATGGCTGCGCCATCGATGTTGATTATCCTGTATTTGCCGGCATCCAGGCCGATGGCGATCTCCCGGCCCGCCGGTTTGTTCAATTCCACGACCAGGACATTGTCCTTGTTGTGGATGTAAATCTTTCCGCCGAGGGCCTCTTTGAGGACCAGGACCGCCGTGCTCTTCCAGATTTCGGTGATGACCACATCGCCGGTTCCGGACATCTGGATATGGTAGCTGGGATGCTGGGGGCCGGCCATGGTTTTTTCCGTCTGGGTCAGGGTGCCGTCAAAAGCGAATTGATAGGCCTCGTTGAGCGTAATGCGTCCGTCCTGGTTTCTGTCGGCTGCTCCCCGCATGCCGGAGATCAGGTTGTGGGTGAAAAAGGATCTCTTTAACCGGAAGGACTCCTGGGCGGCTTCAGTGGCCGAACTGGATGTAATGAAAGCGTAGCCCTTCATATCGTAGGCTGAGTCAAGCAGGAACGGGGGCTTTTTTTTGACGCCTTTGGGGAGGGTCATGGCCCCCGAAGAACAGGAGTCGAGGATCCCTATCCGTACGTCCGCACCGATAGAGGTGATCAATTCCTTGAATTCTTTGTAGGAGATCCGGTCGTGGCCGAGAAAGAGATTTTCCTCATCCGAGTGGCCGGAATAATAGAAGATCACTTCCACACGTCTGAATTTTTCTTTGGCCTGCTTCACATTCCCGGACAGGGTCCTTATCTCTTGAAGGAAGGCTGCTCTGGTCGGATTGGCCAGAAAGCGGCTGTCCCGGGGATAAATTCCACCCATCTCCTCGAGGACGTTTTGGACAGCCCTGGCATCGTCCACCGCATAGCGAAGCGTCACTCTATCTTTTCCTCCGTGGTTGGCTCCGACCAGAAGGGCGAAGCGCCGGGTAAAGAGCTCATCCTGCTGTTCCTCAGCTTCATCCTCAGTCAGATCCTCGCCCCTATCCCCAGCCATATTCTCGGCTCCGTTCTCTGTGCCACCTTCAGCCCTGTTGTCTGCTCTGATCTCACCCTTATCCTCAGCTCTATACTCAATTCTCTCATCGGCGCTATCCTCGGCTTTTAGAAGGGGAGTACAGGTCGAAACGATTAGAAAAACAAGGATAATGAGGAAAATATTGAAACTGACATACACGTTTGAATATCTCTTCATGACCCCGCTCCTTTAAGAATAAGAATGGAATATTGATTCAGATTTTCCGGCAGGTCGAGATTCCTTTTCTTGACCTGCTCCGGATCTCTGATTGTGTTTTTGAGTGAGGTCAAGACAGCTTCGACATCGATGGGCGATCCGGATGTGAGGAAGACAAAGCGCTCGAACCCGGGCGCATCGTCCAGTTCGATGGCGTTCGGGAGAGAAAATTGTTTGTTCAGCTCGAGCTGTGTGGATTTATCTTTACTTTCGGGATAGTGAAGCGTGATCACGCCTCTCCCGTCTACGGAAAGGATCATGCCGTGGGTTTCCTTTGTTTCCTCAGTTGCAACATAGGCGAGCTGAAGCAGATCGCCTGCTTTAGCTTTATCTCCGTCGGAAAGGATTTCCACCTTGCCCTGAATCTTGCGGTAAACGAGCAACTGCGTAACGGAAAGATCAACCTTGGGAATCCCTTTGATCAAGGTGACATCGTGTTCTCCATCGGGTTGTACAATTCCCGGTTTCTGTTTGAGTATGGGGAGAATAAGCAATACCGCCAATAATATGGCTGCGACAGACGAGATGGCAAGAATAGGCCTCAGAGGAAAGGACTTTTTCCACTTTTTGGAGAGCTTTTCTGCAGGTGTTTCTGAGGGCATTGCAGCGGGCTCTTCTGGGAGAGTTTCTTTGAGCTTTTCTGAGGCTGATTCTACAGTGTCTTCTGAGATTTTTTCTGAGTCAACGTCGGGCTTCTCTTCGAGTGCTGCAAGCTGAGTCGAGAGGCTGGCTTTGACCATTGGGGGAGGGTAGAGGGCCAGGATTTCCCGGTTGGAGGATTCGATCTCGTCTAAGGCGGCTTGAAGTTCCGCATCTGTCGAGGCCAGCCGACTTATCTCTGCAGCCTCTTCGCCGGGCAGTTCGCCCAGGGCATATCTCTCCAAATAATATTCGCTGATGACTTCTTTTTGCATCAGACTCCTCCCTTGTTTTTTAACCGCTGGCGAAGCTGGTCCAAATGCTTGTGAACACCGGAGATGGAAAGCTCCATCGTCTCGGCGATCTCTTTGATAGTCATTCCGTTGACAAAGTACATGACCGCAATTTTCCGCGGGGTTTCCCTTTCCTTCTCGAGGATGTATTTCAAGAGAGCTTTGGCGGAAGTTTCCTGTTCCCGATTCTCGAAAAAGGCCGTGTTGTGCACGATGTGCAGGTATTCGTCCAAGGAGCGTTTCTTCTCGTTTCGTATTCTGTTCAAGCAGACATTGGTAGCCATCCGGTAGAGCAGAGCCGAGGGGTAGGCACCCGTCAATCGGTTCTGGTTGGATACGACCTTGAGGAACACCTCATGCATGGCATCGTAGGCGGATTGCTCGTTTTTGAGCATGCGGCGGCATCGCCTCAGGACCATCGGCCCATATTGGACGTAGAACGATTCGATATCGATCTGCGCTTCTCCTCTCACACTAATTTAAACACCCCAAAGCCGCAAAATTCCACTTTTTTGTATGCAATATCCGTACCCATTGGGTCTTGAGGAATCTAGGGTTTATTAAACGGATAGAGTGTAAGTTTAGTTTACAATTCGGCTGTGCGTTCTACCCACAAGGGTTCGGGCCATTTAACATTTAAAAAAGTAATGCAACTCTCATTAATACTCATGGATGGAGGTTGAAGCTGTCTGTCTAGTTCGGTATGGCCGTCTGCCTTAAAGAGAATTATTTCGTTCTTTCTTTAAATTCATTGATTATTTTTCCGTCTACCCAGTAAATGTCGCCGTTGCCGGATCTTTAACTGGTAAAAAACAAATATTTCCCGTCCGTTGACAGCATGGGGCAGTAATCTTGAGCTTCAATTCCAGCCTCCTTCGCATTTCAACGGCGTCCTCAAACTCGGGATTTAATTCCAATACCTTCGTACAATTCTTGAAAGCTTCTTCAATATTTCCATAATATTCTTGGGCATCAGCGAGCCAGAAATGGGCTAATCCGGAATCGGGAAATTCACGGGTGATAAATTCCAATACAGCCAACTCATCTTCTTCCATTGATTTTCTTCGGAGCTGTAAGGTGATGATGATCATGTCCTCTGACTTTGTGGCTGGAAACTGGGCCCACATCTCTTTTATCAGATTCAGACCTTTGGAGGCCTGGCCATTCATGATGCAAGTCATGGCGTAACCCTGCATGATTCTGGACTTCTCAGGCAGTGATTTTAGCAGCGCACGATAGAGTTGTTCGGATTCTTCGCTTCTGCCATCAGCCATCAAATCGCCGCAGAAGACCATGAATTCGGACAACTCGAAATAATGGCTGTCCTGTTTGGTGCGATAGAGTTCATTCAATAGAGCCCCAGCCGATTGGATTCCCTTTTCTTCGTACTCCTCTGCAATCATCCCGGCGGCACTCTCTTTTCCCGAGTGTGTATTCCTGAGTTCGCGTATGAAATCCGTACTCACCCAGTAGACGTCGTAGTCGCCCCACTTTATAACATTGGAAGATGTGTAATCTTCTCCTTTCGGAATGTCGGTTTCATAGCGGCTGGGGAAAAACAAGTATTTCCCGTCTGGTGTTACGCTCATTCGTGTCGAGATGCAAAAAGGATTTAGCTCTGGCCCTGTGTTGATGGGATTTGTCCAGCTGCCGTCTTCTCTGCGGAAAGTCACATAGAGATCCATCAGACCGAATCCTCCGGGACGGGCAGAACCGAACAGGAGGTAGCTCCCATCAGGAGCGACAAAGGGATCAACTTCGTAATAGTCGCTGTTGATAGGGTCTGGAAGACGTTCGGCCTCAAGATACTTGCCGTCTACGTGCTTTGATCGGTAGATGTCCCCATCGCGGGCATCGGGCCTGCCAAAAGTGAAATAATATACAGATCTATCCTGGTCCACCGAGGGATATATCTCCGCATATTCTTCGGTGTTGGCCGGTGAGGGCAATGGAACTGGGTCTGTCCAGCCATCACCGGTCCATTCAACCGCCCACATATTGGTCTCCTGTTTTGTATCATCGGGAGAAGTGGGCCTGCTGGATTGGAAATAGACCGTGTTTCCGTCAGGTCCTGCAGCGAAATCTGTTGGCCCCTGTTCATTCTGCCAGGGCACCTGTTCCGGCTCAGTCCACCGGCCGTCCTTCTCAAACATAAAAAATACCCCTTTTTCCCATACCGAAAACACACAGACAGTTCCCTCCTTCAAAAAACCGATGCAGTGATTGATATGATTTGTGGAAATCAGACCGGGCATAAACAATTGTGGCGCACTTCCGGGAGGGCTCTGACCGAGGAAGGGACCGCCATATCCTGGAACATCATCTTTTCCTTTGCAGCCGGGCATCACTGTAAAAATTATTGCAAGAGAAATCAATGCATAAACGGATTTTTTCATGTTTGTACCTGTATTCGGGCTTTCTTTCAAGCCAAACCAGCATTTCCTGTTTCAATCAGCAATTATTGTGCCAATAATGCTTCAATGGGGGAGCTTTTCCATTTAGATTGTTTTACTTCGCGAGTGCCTTTTGGATGAAGTCTTCCAAATCCTTCCGGAATTTCTGATGGGCGGATTTGCGAACATACATCATGTGCCCGGATTCGTAATAGGCCATGGTGATGTTTTTCTGCAGATCTTTAGCCAGGTCCATGTGAGCAACGGTGTAGTCGGCATCGAAATAGGGGGTGGCGAAGTCATAATAGCCGCTGGCGATCAGGATTTTGAGCTGGGGATTCATGTGCATGGCCTGACGCAGGATCTCGGCCGTGTTGAGGTAGCCGTAGCCGTCCGGTTTCAATGGCCACGGCTGCACACTGGCCAGGTAATTATACGGCAGGTCGTTTTCATACTTCAGGTCTCTGCGGATGTAATCGTTGATCAGCGAGACGTAGGAGCCTATTGCGATCGACCAACTCTGATCGAATTCGGGCGCCTCTCCAGCCGATTCCCTATCAACGCCCGTGTATCTGGCATCCAGCCTTCCCACGGTTTTTCCCTGATCCCGAAGGAGCTCTTTATAAAACCGGCTATCCGTGACTCTCATGTTGGAGCGTTCCAGGAATTTTTCGGACAGGCCTGTGAACTTGGAAAGCTTTGCGATGACCTCTGATTTTTTGGCGGGTTCCAGCTTATTCCCTTTGAGTAGCGCCAGGGCGAATTCATTGATGGCGAACTCTTCGACCTTGTCCAGAGCCGATCTGAGATCCTCCGATAATTCCGGGCCCAATTTACCATGATACCAGGCCGCAGCCGTGTATGAAGGGAGGAACATGATATAGGCCATGTCGTTTCCGATGCTCCAATCGCTGTTCTGCCAGTTGAGAATAACGGAGATGAGGATCACACCGTTCAAGAACATCCCGTAGCGGCTCTGCAGATAATTGGCCAGACCGGAAACGCGGGTTGTGGCATAGCTCTCTCCGGCCAGAAATTTGGGTGACAGCCATCGCTTGTTGCGTGTGACATAGAGACGGATGAACTCGGACACGGATTCGACGTCCTTCTCGAACCCGTAGAACTGTTTGGGGTCTTCGCCGGGAACGGCCCGGCTGTATCCGGTCGACATGGGGTCGATGAAGACCAGGTCGGCCAAATCCAGAGCGCAAAATTCGTTATCGATCAGTTTTCCCGGGGGCGGCACTATGGGGAATCCGTCATCGTCCAGGAGTGATTTTTTGGGGCCGAAAGCGCCCAGGTGAACCCAGACGGCCGCGCCGCCTGGCCCGCCGTTGAAGCAGAACATGATGGGTCTTTGGGAGGGATCCTTCACGCCGTCTTTGGTGTAGGCGATGTAGAAAATGGATCCTTTGGCCTTTCCCTCCTCTGTTTTGAGAAGAATCGTTCCGGCTGTAGCCGTGTAATCTATGCGATTACCCTTGAGGACTATGCTGTGTTTAGTAACTGCTTCCGTCTCCTGGGGTGTGCCGGGAGTCTCCACTTCGGTTTGGGCAGGGGCGGACGCGGAAGAAGATTTTTCAGATTCTTGAAAAGTGAACGCCTCTGACCAAGAAGCAAATGCAACCAATAAAAAGAATACACACACAATAGCGAAAATTATATTTTTCAACGTCTTCCCTCCTCGATGTTTTTTGGAATCTAGTCTACCTTATTGAAGATGAATGGGCAATCTCCAAGGGGAAGCCGAACATCGAGAAGAAGGGTCCGGGAGGGTAGGGTCCCTTACTCTAAACCCGGAAGGGACTATATGTTTGTTAAGGAGGATCTGGACGAATTCATGCAGAAGCAGAAGCGCTGAGAAAGGGATGATATGACGCTAGTCGTCATCAAGTGCGTTTCCTAAAGCCTCTTTTTTTGAGGCTTCCTCGGAAAAGCTCTTAACCGCCTCTTCTTCATCATTAAATATTGCGAAGATTCTAGGCAGCATGCAAACCTCAAATAAAAAACGGATTTTGGGTTTAAGCTTCATGAGTTTGAGCTGTCCACGCTGATCGATGATGGATTTGTAACAGGCGAGTAGCTCTCCAATTCCCATGCTGTCTATGAAATCGACCTTCTCAAAATTTAGTAGGAAATTCCTTCTGCCTTCTTTGAGAAGATCTTTAACATATTGATGAAGATAAAGGCTTGTATCGTCTGACCGTCTTATCTCTCCCTCGATGTCAAATATAGTGACACTGTCCCGTTCGCGTATTCTTATTTTCAATTGATTCCCTTTAAATTGAAGTCGGATTTCTTACCTATCTGTGCATACATTTATCAAAAGTACATATTGGTGTCAACGTGAGATATCTCGTGAGATATCTCGTTCATTTGTAATATGTTTGGGCCGCATTCTAACGGACTATCCCTCGTTATATTTTATGCAGTATTTGACTTTTGGGAGATAACCTTTTTCAGCTTTGGGATTCTTCTATGCATACGTATGCTGTGCCAGGGGTTCCAGTCTCTCTGCAAATTCAACCGGAATTCCGGTCCGGTACCGTGCGCATTTGACTTTTTCGGAGGAAAATTTTACGTTGAAATGAACTCGATAATGGCAAGTATGAATTCCACGCTCTCCTTTTTGGCCGACTATGTCCGCTCCCATGTTCTGGCTGAGAAAATCCTTGTTGTGCCATCCTTCCAGATCGGACATCAAATTGGCGAGAGCTTGGCGAAAGAGGATCACTCCTGGGTAAATCTGAGGTCTGTGACTCTGCCGGCGCTGGCTCAGGATGTGGCTGGGTTGACAATTTCGAAGGGCAAGCTCAGACGGAGCACAGGATCTGTCACTCTATTTATCGTGGAGAGGATTTTTCGCCAGCTTCAGGAAGAGGGGAAATTCAGATATTTCGGCGAGCTGGAAATCTCTTCCGGGCTCATCAGGGCCTTTATGCGCTCTGTGTCGGATTTGCGTCTGGCCGGGATGAAGGCTAATGGTCTTGATGAAAATCACTTTATCAATAGGGATAAAGGGAAAGAGCTCATACTGTTTCTTAAGAGGTATGAAGAGGAATTGGCCCGGTTAGGATTGATCGATCAGGCGGGCGTGTATGAACTGGCAATCGCCGAGTTGGAAACGAAAGGACCGGACGATAGCGCTCATTATCTCTGCTTCCAGGACCATCCCTTGAGCGGATTGGAGAGAGAATTTCTCGAAAAGCTGGCCGGAGACAGGCTCGTGCTCGTGCCGCAAGGCCCTGTCTTCGGTTTGCCCCGCCCTCAAAGGCTGTGGGACACAGAAAAGGAGCTCACAAAGAAAGAGCAAGCAGCATTTATAGAAAGAGAACAGAAGGCAATTTCAAAACAAGGACATGAAAAAGGACAATCAGGAAGGTCAAGTAAAGAACAGGAATCACTTTCAGGAAAGAATAACGAAGAAGATAAACGAAGAGGGCCGTCTCCTGCTTCTGACGAAGGGAGAATTTCTGATGCGGAGAGACCGTCCGATGCGGCGCGCCTGTCTGACGTGGGTCGGATGGCCTGGGTGTTTGCCCCAGAAGACGCGCCGCCTCCGCGGAAGGACGGTTCTATCGATATGTTTCGGGCTGTGGGGCCGACCAACGAGTGCCGGGAAATTCTGAGGTGCCTCCTTGCCGAAAGAACCGCGCTGGAAGAGGTTGAAGTCATCTGCCCGCCCGGAAGTGCCTACCCATCCATCTTCTATGTCCTCTCCGCCAAAACCGGTCTCAAGTTGACTTATGCGGATGGTGTGCCGCTGAATTTTACAGCTCCGGGAAGGGCCTTTCAAGGAATCCTCAACTGGATAGAGAGGGATTTTCTGTCCATGGACTTGTGCCGGATGATCGAGGGCAATACGTTGACTCTTTCACGGAAAAAAGGCGAGGAGAGCCCCTCTCCGGCAAAGATCAGCCGCTATCTCCGAAGCGCTATGATCGGCTGGGGAAGGACGCGTTATATCCTGCGCCTCAAGAGCCTTCGTCAAAGCATCGAAAACAGAATGAAACTTCCTGAGGATGAGGAGGATGGCAAAGACATTTCCAAAATGGAGGATTCTGTCCAGGACATCAAATGGCTGGAAAGAATCATGACGCAGATCCTGGATTATTTCCCTGAAGCGAATGAGCAAGACCTTCTGAGTCTGGGAGAGCTCTGCGCCGGAGTCTCCGGTTTTCTGCGGAAATTCGCCCGTGTCCGAAATGACCTGGATGGCGAATCCCTGGGGCTTTTGACCGGGAAACTCGAGGAGGCTGCGCAGGTTGCCTATTCGAAGGTGCCGATGAGGGAAGCTCTGAGCTGGCTGAGAAGTCTAGGCGATAATTTATCTGTGGGGGCTTCCGGCCCTATGCCCGGACACATCCATTGTTCAAGCTATAATGGGGGCGGTTATTCCGGCCGACCGGTGACGTTTATCGTGGGGCTTGATCAAGGAACTTTCCCTGGGAGCGGCCGCCAGGATCCCATTCTTCTGGACGAAGAACGGGAGGCCATCAGTTTGGACCTTTGCACATCATCGGAAGCGCTGCGGGAGAGACTCTATGACATGGCCCGCCTTATTTCCTCGTTGAGAGGGAAGGTGATCTTCAGCTACTCCGCTTATGACACCATCGAGGACCGGCCGTCTTTTCCCTCTTCGCTTCTTCTTCAGGTACGCCGTTTGATGGAGGGGGATCCGGGCCTCGACTATTCGGCGCTTGTTGACTCCCTTCCTGAATCATCCGGGTTTCTTCCGGAGCAATGGGACAAAGCCCTGGATGAGATCGACTGGTGGCTTTCCCGGCTCTGGTCGGATGGCCGTCTGCGAGACGGTCGGGAGTCCATCCACAGAAACTTTCCTCATCTTGATCGCGGAGTGGAAGCTGTGGAGAGCCGGGCATCCCGGATTCTGACCTGTTTTGACGGCCTGGTCGATGTCGACTCCGAAGAATTCAATCCGGTCGAAAACCGGGATATCGTGATGTCGGCATCCCGGCTAGAACAGCTGGCCAAATGCCCCTACGGATATTTCCTTCAGTACATATTGGGCGTGAGGATGCCGGATGAACTGGAGTTCGATCAGTCACGATGGCTCGATGCCCTGCAGAGAGGGACTCTTTTGCACAGAGTGTTCTGCGTTTTCATGAGAGAATTGAAGAAGGAGGATAAGGCCGTTGACCCGGAGAAACACCTCCCCGTGATTGAAGGGATCGCGGAGGAGATAATGGCCAGCACCAAAGAGGAAATTCCTCCGCCTTCGGAGGGAATCTTCGAGGGGGAGAAGAGGGAGCTCATGCAGGCCCTGAAGATCTTTCTCCAGGCGGAAAAGGAGAGGGAAGTTCCCGTAGAGCCGGTTCTGTTCGAGGCGGTCTTTGGCATGAGTGAGAAAGGGGCCGAGGGGATGGAAGAGCCGGCGGAGATTGAGCTGAGTGCGGGTCAGTCTTTCAAATTGAGGGGGAAAATCGACCGGATTGACCGCATAAGAGAAAACCTCTACCGGGTCATCGATTACAAAACAGGGAGCTATTCCTATTATGATGCTCTGGAACACTTCGGCCGGGGTAAGATCCTCCAGCATGTCCTCTACAGCCTGGCTGCCGAGCAGATTATCGAGAGGCTCGGACTGGATGGCACGCCTGAAGTTGTGGAGAGCGGATATTACTTCCCGACGAGGAAGGGTGAAGGGCATGAGGTTCTTGTGAAGCGCTTCGACCGGCAGCGGATGAGGGAGCTTTTGTGGGCGCTTCTGGACGTTCTGTCCGAGGGGAACTTTGTCAGCAGTCCTGATGCCGGCTGTGATTACTGCGATTATTCGCCGATATGTCCGGCCGATGCTCCGGATAAGGCTAAAGTCAAAAGAGAAGCGAATGAATCCGCCTTTGCCCTTTTCGACCGGTTGAAGGAGTACGATTGATGGGGAGAATGACCGGCTTGAGATCTCCGCTGATGCCGAGTTTTAAATGACAGAAAATATAAAGACCGATCCGCAAGAAAGGCAAATTCCCGATCAGAAAGTCCGGGATAAGATTGTTCTGGAACTTGATAGGACAATTTTGGTGGAGGCCGGAGCAGGATCGGGAAAAACCAAGAGCCTTGTCGACAGGATGCTGGCTTTGTTGCGGGAGGGAAAGTGCACAGTGGAGACTCTGGCGGCAGTCACGTTTACGCGGAAAGCGGCGGCCGAGCTCAGGGGACGATTCCAGACAGAGCTGGAAGAGAACATCCGGGCAGAGGAAAACAGTGAAGTTCGGCGGCGGCTTTTGCATGCGCTTCAAAACCTGGAGCAGTGCTACATCGGAACCATCCACTCCTTCTGCGCCCGTATCCTCCGCGAAAGACCTATAGAGATTGCTCTCGATCCGGAGTTTGAAGAGCTCGAAGAGATAGAGGACGCTATTTTCCGGGAAAAATCCTGGTTCGATTACCTGCTCACTGTTCGGCTTGATGACTTTCCGGTTCTGCAGCAACTGGACGAAGTGGGGCTTGCACCCGAAGACCTCAGGGATGCCTATATGGGGATCTGCACCTTCCCCGAAGTGGGGCTCGCCGAGGGGAGGAGTAAACCCCCCGATTATGCGCGGTATCGGACGCAGCTCGAGGGCTTCCTTGAACGGGCTCGAAAGATCGTGCCCATGGAAAAGCCGGAAAAGGGTTTTGACGGCTTGATGAGCTGGATGCGTCGCTGTTTCATGAGGCAGAAGAACCTGGGCTTTGACGACCACCGGTTTCTCATGGAGACCTTCGAGCTTCTGGACCGGGAGAATATCGGCTATAAAAAAACCTACTGGCCGGACAAGGAGGAGGGCGAAGCCTTCAAGGCGGAGTTTGACCGCTTTCAGGAGGACGTGATCCGGGCCGGACTTCGTGAGTGGCGGGAGCATAGGCATTCCATCATACTAAATTTCCTGAGGCCTGCGGTCCGGTTTTATGCGCTGCAGCGCAAGTCGCAATCATTGGTCAATTTCGAGGACCTTTTGATGATGACCTCCCGCCTGCTCAGGGACAATCCGGAGGTGAGGCGCTACTTCAGCCGGAAATTCACTCATATCCTGGTGGATGAATTCCAGGACACCGATCCCATCCAGGCCGAAGTGATGATGTATCTGACCGGTAGGGATGCAGTGGAGAAAGACTGGCGGAAGCTCGAGCCACGGCCGGGGTCGCTTTTTGTTGTGGGCGATCCCAAACAGTCGATCTTCAGGTTCCGTCGGGCTGACATCGATATATACAACCTCGTTAAAGAGCAGATTGTGAGGACCGGCGGGATCGTATTGCCTTTGACGGCGAATTTCCGGTCCATGGATGCCATAAGGGATTGGGTCAATCCGGTGTTCGAGAATGTGTTCCCTGGGGAATTCACGCGCTATCAGGCGGCTTATGCGCCGCTTTACACGTTGAGGCCAGAGGTGGAGAAAACAGTGTCGGGCGTGTTCAAGATCACTGTGCCGAGTCAGGAGAGACACAAGCAGGAGCCCATCGCGCAGTATGATGCCGTGTCTATCGCGGGTTTCATCCAGTGGGCTTGCGCAGGGAATATGAAGCTGGCGCGGAGCCGGAGGGAGAGGCTGATGGGGCTCGGGCCGGAAGCCAGCCCCGGAGATTTTATGCTGCTTTTCCGCTACAAGAAAAATATGCAGATCTATGCCCGAGCCCTCGAGGAGAGGGGCATTCCCTTCGAGATAACGGGCGGGGGGGCCTTTGCCGGATCGGAGGAGATCAGGGAGATCGTCAATCTGGCGCGGGCTCTGGTCGATCCGGAGAATGCTGTCTATACGGTGGCGGTTTTGAGAGGGATTTTCTTCGGAGCATCGGACAATGAGCTTCTCGATTTCAAGCGAAAGGGAGGCCGGTTTTCATACCTGCAGAGATTTGACGTGGGAAGTGCGGCTGGGAATTTGAGCAAGGATGCAAATGGGGAAGTGGATAGGAGTGAGGGTAGGAATGCGGACAGGGGCGGAGTTGAGGATGAAGATTCAATTGAAGTTGTGGATAAGGATTCCATTGAGCCCGAAGATGCATTTAAAAATGGCCGGATCGTTAGCGCACTCGAGACGATGCGAAGATGGTGGCAGTGGACCAAGGAATATCCGGCCTCGACCGCGCTCGAGAAGATATTCGAGGAATCGGGAATCGTCAATTACCTGGCCTCGGCTGAGATGGGAAGCAGCAAAGCCGGAAATGTGTTTAAGCTTCTGGAGATTCTGCGGGCGCGGGAAAGGGAGGCGTCATTTGCCGGCCTGGTGGATTTTATGCTGGACCTGACGACTGTTTATGACATCGAGGAGATGAGTTTGAGTCCGGGGAGGACGGATGCGGTAAGGCTTATGAATCTGCACAAGGCCAAGGGACTGGAGGCGCCGGTCGTATTCCTGGCCAATCCCGTAGGCATGAGGCCGAAGGATCCGGATCGGCACGTGATGCGGACGGACAAAGCCGGGCCCGAGGGTTATTTCGTATTTTCTGAGAGGGGAAAATATCACTCAAAAATGCATTCGCAGCCTGTGAATTGGCGTGAGAAGAAGATCGACGAGAAAGAGTATCAGGAAGCAGAGGAGATGCGGCTCATGTATGTGGCCGCGACGCGGGCGCGGAATATTCTGGTGGTGAGCACGTATCCGCATGGAAAGCAGAAAGAGCGGGCCTGGGCGGTCTTGGATGATGCTCTGGGCGATGTGCCGGAGCTGGAGATTCCGGTGGGGAGTGCTGTTGAACTCCGTGAAAAACTGGTTGTTGAGAGAGATGAATTAAAAGCAGCCAGAGCTGGCCTTGAGGATAAGGTGACGGAGGGAAATCGCCCTGGATACAAGGTGGAGACAGTGACGGCCCTGGCTAAGGAGGAGTTTACGAAGGATGGCCGGGAATTGCCGGATAGAGCGAGATACGGCCTGGGCATGAGCTGGGGCCGGGTCGTTCACAGTGTTTTGAACACACTCGGTAAAGTGATAAATAGGGAAATAGGGAATGGAAAAGATACTGCGCTCGGTAAAGAGATGGATAAAGCCCTTGGTAAGGAACTCGATACGAGGAACGATAAGAAGACCGATAAGAAGAAAAATGAGCCCCTAAATGGGAAAATAGACAAGAAGAAAAGTAAAACCACTGCTGACGGGGATGACAAAAACTTGAGTGAGGATGACACCCAGGAAAGAAATGGACTCACAAAAAAGTCTCTATCCGCCGAGGATATAGCTCTGATCATAAAAAATGTGTTGTCCGCAAAGGAAATGGACCTGCTTATCGAAAACGCTCTCGCGGCCGAGGATATGGACCTGAGAGAGAAGGGGCGCCTGCAGACGCTTATCGACAATATCTGTTCATCAAAACTCTGGCAGCGGGCCCTTAAGGCCGAAAAACGCCTGTTCGAAGTCCCGTTTTCTTTGCAGACCGAAAGCCGACAATTGGGATTGGAGGGCAACCTGCCGGTCATTCTGGGAGGAGCGATCGACCTGGTCTTCAAAGAGAAAGACGGCTGGGTGATCGCCGATTACAAGACCGATGAGATCGTCGGCGACCTGCAAACGTATATCGATTACTACGCCCCTCAAATCCGGCTCTACAGCCGGTTCTGGGCCGAGATCACGGGCGAGCCCGTCAAGGAATCCGGCCTCTACTTCACCTTCCTCCACCGCTGGATCGCACTTTAGCAGATGTTCAATGGAGTTGCGTCTCAACATTTGACATTTCACAAAAGCCAAGCCACTTCATTTTGTTATTCTCTACCCGTAATTGATTTACGTATGAAATAATATGTTCCCTCTAAAGATCTCGATGAATTCATGCAAAAGCAGAAGCGACAATAAAAAGGTGTACAATGTGTTGACATTCCGTTTTTAACTTGTTAGATTGTTGTTACCTTTTGATAGCAGCAGGGAGAAGAACAGATTGTCCATTCCGCTTTATTAGTACTATTTTCTCTTTGATCTGCTTAAGCAGTTTATAAATAGATTACTGATTTGTACTTTTTCCAAAGGGGGATAAAGTGAAAAAACAAAAATTTGTCATTATTGTTACCATTGTTCTGGTTGCCGGATTCCTGCTGGCAAGTGAATCTGACATAGCCAAAGCCGAAAAGAAGGCTTTCGATGGTAAGGGAAAGGTTCTTGTCAGAGGATCGCCCATCAAAGGAGCCAACGGCCTCATGTTCGACAAGAACGATAGCCTGCACATCGCCAGCGTTTTTGGCCGGGAAATCGTGGTCATGGATCCAAAAACGGGGAAGATTCTCAACCGGTTGGGTCCTGACGTGGGCGTTGAAGGCCCTGACGATCTGACCTTTGGGCCTGAAGGCTCTCCTTATGAGGGTTATATCTATTGGACATCAATCTTGACCGGTGAAGTGGGAAGGCTCTCGTCCAGCGGTGTTAAGACCGGCCAGTTCGTGGCGCCTGGCGTAAACCCTATAACCTTCACTGATGCCGCGCCATATCGACTGTTTACTGCTTTGGATTTTCTTGGAGACGGGTTCTACGAGGTCGATCCTGACCTTTCGGGCGCGCCAATCACCTTGCACCCCACCCTGTTCGGACTCAACGGTTTTGATTTTGGGCCGGACGGATATCTCTATGGCCCTCTTTTCGCTTATGGGTTAGTCCGTATCGATGTCAACGAAACGCCTCCAGTAACTCCCATACTTGTAGCTGATGGCTTTTTTCCGGCAGCTGCGAAGTTTGACTCGCAGGGACGTCTTCATTCGGTAGACATCATTACAGGAAATGTCTTTCGTATAAACAAGGATACCGGAGATAAAGAATTGATAGCTGAAATTGAGCCAGGCTTGGATAACCTGGCTTTCGACTCCCGCGACCGCGTGTTTGTATCAAACTCTGTTAATGGTGCCATTTACCATGTGCTCCCCAGCGGGCAGGTGAGGACCATCAGCAGAGGAGGGATGATCGGACCGGGAGGTGTTTGCGTCGTGCCCCGGCCTCGGGGCGGCGAATCCGTCTTTGTCGCGGATTACTGGTCCCTTAAGGAATTCAACGGCCGAACTGGCAGAGCCAAGAGCCAGAAAATTCATTCCTTTGGAGTTCTTGATAATTTCCTTATGCCTTATACGGTCTCGCCCTACGATGGAAACCTTGTGTTGTCTTCTGCTTTCGCGAGCATGGCGCAAGTTTGGAATCCGGAGGCAAGTGTCATTGAAGCGACTGGCGCGTTTGTTTATCCAAAGAATGCAGTCCAATTCCAAAATAATATCGCTGTAGCGGAACTGGGAAGCGGAAGCGTTATCCACTGGGATCCTGAAACGGACGGGCGTATCACATTGGCATCAGGATTGTACGTTCCCTCGGGCCTGGCGGCAATAGGGAATGATTTGTGGGTCAGCGATTGGGCCTCAGGTTTGGTGTGGCAGATTGTGGCTGACGGAGCGCCGGTGATGCTGCCCGTTGCATCGGGTCTTTCCCTTCCGGAAGGCCTCGCTTTCGATACGGATGGAAGTCTGCTTGTTGTCGAGTCCGGGGCTGGGCGGCTTTCGCGGATTGATCTTTTATCAGGCATTGTCAGCACAGTAGTGGATGGGCTTGCGCTTGGTGATGAGGCTGTTCCCGGCTACGAGGCTATTTGGTCATTGAGCGATGTTGCCGTTGGTCCGTCTGGGTATATCTACGTCACAGGAGATGTCGCTAACTGCCTCTATCGCTTCAAACCCACACGCTGATTGCGGCATAGTTGAATGCCTCATAATTTGGATGACGAGAAATATATATCCTTTTATTCAACTGAAATAAAGGTTCAAAGAAAGCGTTCTTGAGCTGGTTCAGAGAACAAGGGACAAACTGAAAAAACAATTAAGCTATTTGGTGTCGGATCCCCGACATCCGTCGCTCATGTCAAGAAAATAAAAGGTACGCAGTCTATCTTCGAAGCCAGAGTCAGTGACTCGTACGGATTGACCTTTCAGTTCGAAGCAAACCACGAAATCATTTTGAGGATTGTGGGGAGTCACAATTCAGCTTTGAAAAAACCTTAGAGCTTTTTCTTCGGCCACTTCTTCAAACAGTAAAGTCTGGTCGTTTCTTCGTAGTATTTTCGGAATGGTCCGGATAAGGAGTCCTTCCAGTATTTGTGTGTCTCTTCGCTCAATTCCGGAATCCAGAATCTCTCCGGGATGGGTTCTGTAGGTCCAACCACTTTACCGAGAGTGACCTCGGTTAATGTGACGCTCTCTCCGTCTTCGTAATCCAGCATCTTTATTATTTTTCCATGACCATCGACAATCTGGGTCACTCCTAGAAAGTAACGGACTTGCATCTTGGATGGATCTTCGGGAGAGGGATATTTAACCCGGCCTACGTGATTGGTATGGACAACGGGGACGCCGACCAAGCGGGCGAATTGTGCGGGCACCGGCTTCAACAGGGTAAGATTGCTGTTATCGGGTTCTATTTCTGGATCTTCGCGTGACGGCCAGCAGGAGCCACCGATGACGATATCCACCCGGTCCAGCAGTCTTTTGGCTGTGCCGGTGCGGATGTATTCCCAACAGAGGGCCACCCCGATATTTCCGATGGGCGTTTCAAAGGCGCCGTCATCATCGCCGCCGGTATAATAACAGTTTTCCGATGAGGTGGGATAATCTTTGTTGTGGACGAATATTTTTCCATCGGGAAACGCCAGAACAAAACTGTTGTAGACATCCTTATCTTTGAATGCGATGAACGAGCCGCCGACAATCCCGTTGTATTCTCTGGCCAGCTTTTTCAGTAATTGTGTGGGCTTTCCCTCCAGCGGACATATGGCTTCCAGCGTTTTGTCCGTGTAGGGAAATCCTTGTGCAGGTGTCGTGAAAAACTCCGGCAGGACGACCAGATCCGCTTTTTGTTCGAAGGCTATGCGCATAAATTTTTCGGCATTGGCCATGTTTGCATCCAGTTCACCTACTTTCACATTCAGTTGAACTGCCGCAACCCGGATAGTTTTCTCTTTAGAATAGCCGAAGAGAGCACACATCAAAAATAATGTAAAAATCAAAATGCTAATTTTCATTCGCTTCCCCTTATAGATTTTCATGCGCGTGTCCTGACAATTTTTTCAGGATCCTGCACTCCAAATGCCAGGCGCAAAGGTATCACAGCCTTATAAGCAAAATCAATGGGTGCCCTTGGAGGTAACTGGGTCGATCTGGGCACAGATGCATAACCAATTACTTCGGACGGTCAGTTGCTGAGGGAATGTTCGAATATGGATATAAATTGTTCGAGAATGGACATCTGGAATAGGGGAGGCAGGATAGCACTCGAATGGTCATGTTGGCATATTTTTTGCTTTCGAATAGGGAACAGAGGCTTGTTTTACTGCATAGGAGTTCTGGGATGTTTAAAAACTACATCAAAATCACCCTGCGTAATCTCCAGAGGCAAAAGACGTATTCCCTGATCAACATCGCCGGTCTTTCCGTGGGCATGACCTGTTTTATTCTGATCCTTCTGTTCATAAATTATGAACTCAGCTACGAAAAGCACCATACAAATGCCGACCTCATTTACCGAATTGACATAGAACATCACCTCCCTTCGGGCGTGAACAAAATTAGTCACTCACCCGTACCCCTTGCCGAAACCCTGCACAGCGAGATCCCGGAGATCCAGGACTTCGCCCGCATCCAATCGATCGGCATGGCCCAGGTTCAATACGGAGACCTGGGATTCCAAGAGGAAGGCGTGGTTTTTGTTGACCCGGGTATCCTCGACATGTTCCATTTTCCTCTGCTTGCCGGCGAAAAAAATCAGGCCCTCAAAGAAAAATACGCCGCTATCCTCACCGAAGATATGGCGGTCAAGTATTTCGGCCGGGAAAATCCGCTCGGAAAATCCCTCGTCGTGGACAACAGCCTTTCCGTTCTCGTCACCGGGGTTATGAAAAATCACTCCCAAAACTCCAATATCCGGCCGAGCATGCTCATTTCCTTTCCCTCTGTGGAGGACATTGGCGGTGAGGGGTACATGACCAACTGGATCTCCCAGATTCTGGAATCCTACATCCTTGTCCCGGAGCACACATCCATTCCCCGACTGGAAGAAAAAATCCAGGCTGTGTTCACGAAGCACATCCCTGAGGATGACGACAGGGTACTCAGGCTGGAGCAATTCAGCCGGATGCACCTCTATTCCGACCTGGAGAACACCGGGGATATCCGGACAATTTACATCTTTATGGCCATCGGCATTCTCATCGTTCTCACGGCCTGCATTAACTTCATGAATCTGGCCACAGCGCGTTCGGGAAAAAGAGCCCGGGAAGTCGGCCTCAGAAAAGTGGCCGGGGCGGTCCGCGGGCAGTTGATCAGACAGTTCATGGGAGAGAGCCTAGTCTTTTCCGCCCTGAGCCTCGTTCTGGCCCTGGTCCTGGTGATCCAGTTTCTGCCGGTTTTGAACAGCCTCACCGACCAGTTCGTCCGGGTTGAAGACCTGGGTGAGACCGGGGTCGTTCTCTGTTTGATCGGCATCGTCCTCCTGGTCGGTCTGCTGTCGGGAAGCTATCCGGCTTTTATCCTCTCCGCTTTTCAACCCGCCCATGTCCTGAAAGGAACGATCGCATCCCGTGCCAGGGGAGGGGGCTTCCGCAAAGTCCTCGTCGTCTCCCAATTCGCGATTTCCATCGTGCTTATCGTGTGCACGGTTATCCTCAACAGGCAACTCGACTACGTCTACAACAAACCGCTGGGATTCAAAAAAGATCAGATCGTTATCATCCGCAACAGCGACCGCGACAGAAAACTCGTCCCTTTAAAGGAAGAGCTCCTGCGCAACCCGAACATCTCGGGTGTGACGCTCTCTCTCCAACTGCCGAGCTCCCTCGGGATGTACAATAACGTGACCTGGGAGGGCGCTGTGGGCGATGAGCAAACGGAGATGATTCACAACCGGATCGATTATGATTTCCTGGACACCTATGAAATCGAGCTCGTCGCCGGCCGGAATTTTTCCGAAGAATATCCGGCCGATCTCAAGATCGGCGATGAACAAGAATTCCCCAAGTCGATCATCATCAACCAGCAGGCGGTTAGACGGTTCGGCTGGGAGGATCCCATAGGAAAAAGAGTGATCCAGGTCTTCGGGGAGGAAAGGCGCTATTATACGGTAGTCGGCGTGGTCAAGGACTTCCACTTCTCTTCACTCAGAAATTCCATAAAGCCCATGAACTTTTTTCTGTGGCCGGAGAGTAACCGCTATGTCTCCATAAAAATGCATCCCCAAAATATTTCCGCCACTCTTGAATTCATCGAAGAGACATGGACGAAGATGGCCCCGGAGTCTCCTCTGGAATACTTTTTTCTCGATACCGTCTTCGAGAGGAGCTATCGGTCAGAGGAAAGACTTCAGAAACTCTTCGGGTATTTCAGCGGGCTGGCCATATTCATCGCCTGTCTGGGACTCTTCGGGTTAGCCTCTTTTGCGGCCGCCCAGAGAACCAAGGAGATCGGAATCCGGAAGGTGCTGGGCGCCTCGGAGACTTCACTCGTTGTTCTTCTGTCCAAAGAATTCACAGTGCTGGTGCTGCTGGCCAGCTTTGTGGCCTGGCCCCTGGCCTACCTGGTCATGCGCAACTGGCTCCGGGGTTTTGCCTACCGCATCGATCTCAACGGGCACCTCGGGCTTTTCCTCCTCGCCGCAGGGGCGGCCCTGCTCATCGCCTGGCTCACCGTCGGTTTCCACGCCGTCAAAGCCGCTCTGACCAATCCCATCGAGTCCTTGCGATATGAGTAACAATTTATGAGTACGGTGTTTAGACAAAATATGGCGGCAATTTCTTTGGAATTTAGAAAGAAAAAATGCACATATTGTTACGTAAAAAATATCACAAAGGGGTGAATCAATATGAAAATCTCTGGACGGCCGACAGCTTTCTGTGTGACCTTGGTCCTCATTCTGGGCGGAGTTATATTCAGCTCCAATATTCATAAGTCTGAGGACCGGAAGATCGTTTTCGAAAAGACCGGACAGTTCAACGACGGCGGAATGGCCGTCACCGTCCTGGTGGCGGGGACGCTGGCCTATGTCTGCGAGTTCGACAATGGTCTGGAAATTTGCGATATCAGCGATCCCAAGCATATCGTGAAACTCTGTCAGGTTCCCGATACCGAACAGTCCCGCGGAATAGCCATTGTAGACGACATCGCCTACGTATCCTGCAATGTTAACGGATTGAAGCTTTTCAATATCAGGGATCCCCAAAAGCCGGTTTTTCTGGGTGAATATAGCGACCGGGATGGAGATCCACACCAGTTCTTTACGGCCGGGGATGTCGGATACCTGACAGAATGGCACGGCGGAGTGGACATCATCGATATTTCGAACCCTCTCAAACCGAAACGGTTGAGCCAGTACAAAGACAGGGAGGGCGGAATGGCTTTCTCGGTCGATGTTGTCGGTCATCATGCCTTTGTCACGGAGTACAGAGCAGGATTAAAAATTCTGGACATAACCGATCCGGCAAATCCGGTTCTTATTGGTGCTCACAACAACGGAGGAGAGACGAATGCCCTCCATGTGGTCGAAGGTAAGGCCTATGTCTGCGACAAATTACAGGGCTTGGAAATAGTGGATGTGACAGATCCTGCCAATCCTCGACTTCTGGGGACATACAAAGGGGGCGGAAGCGCAGTCGGCGTGCGGCTTATCGACCATTTCGTTGTCACCATCAACTGGGAACTGGGAGTGGAGGCCATAGATGTCCGTGATCCCTCAAATCCAGTGAAAATCGGTTCTTTCTTCGATGGCGGCCGCCCCAACGGCTTTCAGGTGGTCGGCGATCTGATCTACCTGGCCGACGGACCCGACGGTCTGGAAATCATTAGGCTCCGCAAAGACTGAGTTGACCAACAGACAAAATCTGGTTGATCCTCTTATCCCTTCCAATCAACAGCCATTCACACAATGGATTGCGAAAAAGGGGCAAAGAAAATTGCTCATTTATCAAAGATGGATTTCACTTTATCATGTCAAAGCGTATTCGAAGTAAATTCGTCCAATTCGTTTTTCTTTTATTATTTCCCGGCCTTCTCTGGTCAAGGGGATAAGAATCGGCACATTCACATTGGTGAATCGCCACAATCTGCGACAGGACATGGCAAGAGGACTGCTTTCCGGGAGTGCCAGCAGCAAAAAATTGTAGTTTCGAGAGGCATACATGGTGCAGGCAAAACGCATCAGCCCGGAAAATGCCTTTTCATATCCCTCTTCTGCAAAACTGTAGAAGCTGTGAAGAAGATTCAAATTCTCCCCAGCATCGGGGAGGTGGCTGAAACCGGTAAGAAATCTCGACGCATTCAATGCTTTTTTAAGAAGATGCTCCAGCCGGCTGTAGCCGATGACTCTGATTTTTTTGATAGAATTCTGATCCCATAGTCCCATGCCTGCTACGATCTTCCCCCTGTCGTTCCGGGCTAACAGGATATCTTTTGGCCCGAAACGGGGGTAGTCGGTTAGCCTGGCTTCATCCAAAACAGGTGACATCGTATAGCCGCTGTAGCTCTTCCTCAGGAGACATTTGATTTCCGGGATGTCTCGTTCCGTTGCGCAAGCATAGGAGAAATTTCTATCCGTTCGATACCGTGGTCCAAGGAGCATACAGGAAATCATCAGTTTTTGACCATGACAGTAGCCCCGAAATCGCTTCTCGAGAATCGCGTCTATACGGGAATTCTGGATATTTATCAAGGCTATGGCCATTATGGATCCTGAAGCTCTGGCCAATTGTTCCGCCGCCTCCAATAAGCGGAAAAAGACCAACGTTCCCCGCTTCTCTTTTCGAACCCCGGTCAAGCTCACATAGGTTACAGGAATGGTTGTTTTTCCCAGACGCATTCGAATATGACTCATGTCCATGAAGCCGACAATATTATGGTTCTCCTCCGCCACGAGAATGTCCCATCTGTCACTGAGAAGTTGGTTGAACGCGCAGAATTCCGGCGAACGATCCACCCCCAATTTAATCCGGGCAGGAACACCTATCGATTTAGCCAGTTCTATCAGTTGTTGATTGTCGCCATCAACGAAGCGCCGGATGCGGATATGAGATTTTGAGTCGTTCATTTGCCATGTTTCCGTTTCCAATTAGTCTTTACTTTGCACAGGCTTCCCGCCAAAACAGAATTCAGCCTCAAACGCCCAATTTGTAAGAGCTCGTCGCCGCGTTCATAATTGAGTGTCTTTTCACAGTAGGTGTTGCATCGCGGATCTTTTTTGTATTTGGCCGATTGATCAAAACTGGCACGGATCGCCTCACTGGGCCCTCGACAGCTGCCTTGTATGACGAATCTGTTCTCATCCAGGCTGGCATTCGGTCCGATGCCAAATTCGTGTCCGTGATCAGAGACGAATGCTCTTGCAATTCTGCGCATGGTCTCAGTCGGCTGAGTTATCCCCAGATAGTGGGGAAAGACAGCGCCAAAATTATCGGCGACTGAACCGATAATACTCGGTTCCATAGAGACAGACGTGATCCAGCAGGGACGAAATCCTCTGAGCATGAAAAAGTAAATGAGGGGATAATAATAGATAAGAAAGAGGAGATTTCTTCTCAAAGTGCCTCCGGATTTGACGATCAATCCCAGGTGGAGAACCGGATGTGCCTTTGCTCCCGCATGCACGCGGCAGTGAACCATAGCCGCAAACGCGGCTGGTGTGGTTTCATTTCTCTTGTACACCAGGGTTATAATGCGGTTTGTGTAGGGATCTCGCGAGGACAAATAAACACCATATTCGGGTAAAGTGTCCAATTCTGACAGAGTGACTCGTTCGATGTTTTTCCTCAAATCTGCTAATTCCGATTCGGGCAGCCAAAGACCGGGAAAACGCAGACAGTGCATAAGATAATTGTGCGGCAGCGTGAGTTTGAATTCTTTCTTTGAGAGATAAAACATGGTTTTTCTCCCTTACTGCCTTTGAGGATGCCACTGGCCTTTCCAGTTGACATCTGTTCTTTTGAGTCCGAGCCTCTTGAGGAAGGGGGAAAGTTCTACGGGCACTCCCTTCTTTTTTCTGAGGCTTTTATTTAGAGCCTCCGTCCGGCTCATTCGTCCCTCTCTCACCAGTGCGCTTAATGTAACGGTGTTCTGACTGAAACCGTATTTCCGGCGTTCGAAATATTGGGCTACAGGATAAATGACACAATCAAAATGCGTTTCATACTCCGGCCCGGACGGAGTGATCCATCCCACTTCTTCCTTCAGTGTCCTGGCTATTTGATGCGGGTCCCAGGGTATGAACTCGGGCAACATAATGTACCTGAAAGGAAAATTCCCTTCTATCCTGGCCTGGCGGGGATCTGGCGTGTCCATCAGCATATCGAGACAGCGCTCATTCACCATCTCCGACCTGCGCAGGGCTCCCGAGAGACCTCCTTGAGCGATCACCTCGTGGAAATACTTGATATCAAAAGAATACATCCCGGGCATGGCTTCAAGATGCTTTGCCCACCCGCCGACCACAAGCGGCTTATGTTCAGTCACCACAATGTGTTTCATGAGAAAAGACATAATCGTGAGATATCCCATGGCGTTGCAGACAGTGCAGAATTCACCAGTGATTTTTACGAATGTCGTATAGAGATCTTGCATGAGATGCCAGTTCGGTTTTATGGATATGTAATCTGCCCCCAATTGATCTGTTAGTGTCTTGAGATTGGCTTCTGCCTTTGAACTGCGGAAGCCATTGTCGAAGTTGACGGCCAATACCCTGAGGTCATATAGGCGCCGCATGACATATAAAACATAGGCGCTGTCCTTGCCTCCGCTCAGCGGCACTATGGCTTGGTATCGATGGTTGTTCGTCTTTGCCTGCTTCACCAGGTGTTCCAATTCTTTTGCTTTATTCTCCAAATTCGGCTTTTTGTACGTCATGCAGAAGGAACAGACTCCCCTTGCGTCAAATGCAATACCGGGATAGTTGTGCGGAAGGATGCAGCGCCGGCAGCGTTTCAGGTGTTCTTCACCCAGGTTTTGCGCACAAATTTGATTCCCGGGCAACTCCCCAGTATTGGATTCAGAGAGCAAGGTATTGTTCATTTCGTGCCTCTTGCTTTGTATCCTTCCAATTCATAAGTTACGCTGCTTCGCTCACGGAGTTGTCAGGAAGTTGTGAAGAGTTTGTAAAGAGTTTGTTAAGACCCGCTGCGGGATCTGGTAGGAAGGTAACACACGGACACCATGTTCATGATTTTTTTGAATCCGAATGTGTTCTCAGGTCCGGGGTAAGGATTGGTATCAAAAGAGCAGCTGAGATACGTAGGATTGACAGGAGACAACTCTGCTATCGCTTATGAAGGCGTATAGGTACGTATTCCGCAAATGACTCGAAATCCCTGTCGGTCGTATAGATGGGCAGTTCATTCCGGACACTCAGGGCACAGATGAGAAAATCGGTGTTCGATCCCTGGACTCCTCTGGAGCGACAGAGGTTGAAATATCTTGCTGCCTCCACATAATCGGTAGTAAGGATGGGAAGGTCGGCAAAGCTGTCGAGATGCCTTCTCAGCCTCTCGAACTGGGATTCGCTGCGGATGCCGGATAGGATCTCTTGCCGTATCGGTCCGATCATCTGTACACGGTGGTCCCTAATGAGGTTGCGCAGCTCGTCAACACACGGAATTACCATTTGATCGTCGTGCCTGAGGGCCAAAGACCAAACACAGGTATCCACAAGGATCTTCATGCTTTTTTTCTCTGTGTCTTGTAATCAAACTCAGGGTCATAATCGATTTTTCCGAAGAGGGCCAATATCTTCTGTTGTCCCAGATGTGCAACGTACTCTTTCAAGGCCTGGTTTACGGCCTCTTTCTTGGATTTGTGTTTGCCGAGGTTCATCGCTCTCTCTATGAGACGGTCATCCAATTGAAGGTTTGTCGCCAAGATGATCACCTCCTTAATTTCCACACATATTATTACACAATATAATGTGTAGAATCAAGAAGGCTTCTCGTCCGTTTTAAGCGCGTTTCCAACGTCTTTTCAGACGAAAAACGTCCACAGGTTTTCTCATTTTAAATGAGTTTTTGAAGAAAATAAGGTTAGAGGGTTGGCGAATTCCCTATTGCCCGGGCAATAGATATGTAAGCTTTAGTGAACTGTAATAAATAGGCATAATTGAACGTGTCGTCGGCTTCGTCGTTCACCGTGTGAACATATTTTCTGATTTCATCATCCACTTTGTCGAATCCAGGACTCACAGTCACAGCCGGAATACCCTTGCGCGCAAAAGGCCTGGTGTCGGACTCATAATAAAGATATTGGTACTCGGCTGGATAGGGTAAAACTGTTAAGGCGTATTTATTCACCGCTCGTGTAAAAATGTCTTTGGATGAAATTCTCTCCAAGCCGGCTATTCTTATAAGATGAGTGACGTTGAATCCTCCACCGTCATTGTTCAAAACAAAGACAATTTTATCCAAGGGAATGAGCGGATTCTCGACGAAATATTTGCTCCCCAGACATCCCTCCTCTTCCCCTGTGAAGGCAATAAACACGACCGAGCGCGAGGTGGGCTTGAGGGCGAGGGTTTTTGCTGCGCAAATCAGGGCAACGGTTCCCATACCGTTATCGCGGGCGCCGTTGAATATGATATCCGTATCAGTAGAGCCTTTGAAACGTCCCGTGCCGAGATGATCGTAATGGGCGCAAAGTAAAACGAACTCATTGTTAATCCCAGGATCTTTGCCTTCGACATATCCGATAACATTTTTCGAGATGACTGGTTTCACGACTCCGTTGTTTGCTGCTCCCTTCGGTTTGTTTTCCAAAATAAGATAAGCGTCCTGAAAATAATCAGTTGCGCTTAGGATAGTTTTGAGCCCTGCTGCACGGAACTGTTCGGCGATGTAACGGGCTGCGATATCGGCGCCGTATGTGCCGGGTTTTCTCCCCATGAGCTCGTCCGAGGCGATGAAGCGCAGATGGGATTCCACTTCTGAAAGAGTCAGATCATCTTCGGGAAAATTGACCTGTGTTGGTTTGAGGGAAATAAAAACTACACAAAATAATATGGCGCATAAGACAATCGTGATAGAAATAAGTTCAAAAATGAGCCTGCTTTTCATCAATTATTGACCTTTAATCTATTTGCCGCATGCCGTACAACCTGCGCTGCGATTTCCCCCGCTATCCTCAAACTCTTTGTGTTGATGTTTTCAGGAACGTCATTTGGGCCATGTCTATATTGACTGATAATTCCGATTCCCGAGGTGACAATGCCCGCCTGGGCAAATGCGATTTGATCAGATCCCTGGGTTCCTGTCAGTTGGACAGTGTAGCCAAGCTCTTCGATCGATCGGTTGACAACATCGACGAGCCATCGGGGGTGATTCGAGGCGGCCATGATTTTCAGGAGGTCGTCATCAGCCAGCATCCGCCAATGGCTGTTAACCCCCTCCCATGAAAACGCTTTGACATCTTCAGGTATTTGGGATGCACATTTTGTTTCCGCTATGCCGGTCACGCCGCCGGTCATCTCGACCAGGATCGGACCGCTGCCTCCGACATCGTCAATATTGAACAACAATTCGCAGTTATGAAGTGGCCCGGCGTTGCTCTGGAGATAATTTCGAGATCCAACAACGCCCACCTCTTCGGCGCCAAATCCAACGAATTTCACAGCACAATTCAGCCGGTTTTCAATCTTCTTGAAAGAGCGTGCCAGTTCCAGCATCACACCCACACCAGAGGCATTGTCGCTGGCACCCGGATTGTTTGTTCTGTAGGTGTCATAATGGGCCGTTATCATAATCTCTTTGGAGGAGGGGTTGTCATTGCCGATCGTGCCGATAATATTCGCAGATTTATACTTTTTGTATTCCCCTTCAATGTGCAATGTGTAGGGGAGTTCATCTTGTGATTTCAAATCCGCGAAGGCCGATGCATCAACATAAATGACAATCTCCGGTTTAAACCTAACCAATTGAAAGTGACCGTTCCAGTTGTTGGTGATAATTGTTTTTCCTTCAAACTGTTCGGGAGCGCAGCTTATCAAAGGTTCATTGAGGTCGACGACTAAAGCTTTTCCCTTATATTCTCTTTTGCCTTTATAGGGATCAAGCCCAAGCCCCTGGACATCATACTCTTTGTCTCCGGCCTGTAAGGTTATTCTCGAATATTCAAAGGATTTGAATTCAAAGGGCTGGATTTCTACGGCTATGTTCATATCCATGAATTGCTTTTTGATATATTGAACGGTTAGCCTGTCATTAGTTGTGCCCACGTGCCTGTGTCCCAATCCAGCCAGATGAACAATATGTGCATATGCTCTTGTGCTGAAATCAAGGGGGAGGAATTCGGCGCTGGAGGATTGTCCTGTCGCGGCAGGGGAAGGATTTAACAATGCCGAGATCAGCAAAAAAATCATTATGAAATGTCTCATGGGATTCTCCTTTTTAGAATTTAATGTGCGATTTCATCTGTTCATTTCAACTGAAGTGTTCGCGTTTCTGTAAATAGACTAATCCTCAAGCCCCTGGAAATCATCAGACTTAAGTGGGGCATTCCAAAAAACCGACTTTAGTGGGGTGAGTAAAGCCGAAATCCGGAAGATCGGGATATGAGTTGCTCAGATCCGATGAAAATGATAATTTGATGTCATGTATCAGGAATACACGCTGGGTGTATCGATCACACTCATTACCAGCCTTGCGGCCGTATCCGTGCTGGGCGTTCTCTCCCGCAGGCACAAGAGCCAGAGGTTGTCTTTGCTATTCAAAGGCGTTCTGCTTTTGAATTGCATCTGGTGTTCCACTCTGATCTTTTATTACCTCAAACCCCATTTTCCCGGGCCGACCGGATCGCATCAAATCTATTGGTTCGAATTCCTGATGCTATCACTCATATTTTTGATCAGATTCGGGCTGCTCATCGCACTGCTCTCCCTGATCCGTCACATTCTAGGATTGCCCTTCTCGAGGAAGTTGCGCACTCTGGCGTACAGCAGCGTTATGATCATATCGCTCATTTGGTTTGCAGGGTGGATAGAGATTCCGTGGCTCGGAACACGCTATGCGGTTGACCAATTAATGGTTTTGACCGATTTTCTTATCTTCATGACTGTGATCGCCGCAGCCATTTACTTGAACTACCGGGCCGTGTATATTCCCCATCCAGACTATAAAAAGGCGATTAAAGCTCTCAGTGTGATCATTGTTTTTCCCCTGGTGATTGCCAGCCTCAAGCTGGTAATCGGTCCCATACTGGGTGAAGTGGCTCAGGTTCTACAAAGATCCGTGATGTATTTTGCTCTAGTATCTTTCAATGCCTCCATTGTGGGCTGGGGCATCAAGTATGCTTCCTTGATTGGCGAATATGACAGCTTTGACTTAAGCCGGAAAACTATTGATCCTGTTGATTTCATGAATGAATACAAAATCACAAAACGGGAAATGGAAGTGATTGAATTGATCTGTCAGGGCAAGACCAACAAAGAAATTGCGGATCAGCTTTTTATTTCCATCGATACGGTGAAGGATCACAATTATAAAATATTCCAAAAAACAGGCGTTAAAAATCGCATTCAGTTGGTGAATCTAGTTAACGATACGCTAAAAGATTAACAATCAGGTTTCAATTTGAAGTTTGGATGAAGTTTGGGGATGGGTCTAGCTATCTTCTTTTATTTCAATAATATAAATCAAGATATCAAGGGGTTATCAGGTTTAGAGCAGATTTTTCGGCCCGAAAATAGATTCTAATTTAAATATCTTAAGAGATGCATTGCTTAGAGGCTTATTTGGCCCCCCAAAATTGCCTAAAGATAGTATTTTGCATTGGATAGAGGATTTACGTTGCTGATAAAAAAAAGAATTGTTGAGTCCCGACCCCATTTTTGTTTTTGTTGAACGATAGATTCCGAGTTTCGCAGACGTATTGACGCTTTAATTTTGGCTGTGATATGCTCAGCCGTCAAACAGGATGCGACTATGGATACCATGTTTTTCCTGAAGCTGGGCTTAAGCTTTGTCGTCGGTAGTACCGCCGTTACTTTGACGACCGTCGCCGCCGAAAAATTCGGGAGTAAGATCGGCGGATTGATCGGGGGTATCCCCTCGACTTCGGTCGTTGCGCTCCTTTTCATCGGCATTGTGAGGTCACCTGAATACGTCGTTCAAGCGACGGATGTCATACCCCTCGTGATGGGCTACAACAGCCTTTTCCTGGTCGTTTTCGTCGTTCTCTCGCGATACGGTCTGCTGACCGGCCTGGGAAGTGCCCTGGCTATGTGGTTCGTGTGCTCTTTTTTAACGATCGTATTCGATTTCCGCCATTTCGGCCCGGGGTTGGCGGCCTTTATTCTGTTTTTTGTGTTTTCCTATCTCATTCTGGAGAAAGGAATGGCTCTGCCTTCCTTGTCCGGAATTAAAGTCCGGTTCACGCCTCTCCAAATAGCTGCCCGGGCGCTCTTCAGCGGCCTGGTCATAGCGGCCGTAGTCTTCCTGAGCAAAGTGGGAGGGCCGCTCATAGGCGGGGTGTTCGCCGTTTTTCCTGCCGTTTTCACCTCGACCATAGTCATCACCTCTCACGCCAGAGGTGTGGCCTTCACCCGGGCTCTGACCAAGCCTCTGTTGGTGAGCGCGATGGTCAACGTCGTTGTCTACGTCTTCGCTGTGCGGTCTTTTTATCCCGGTTTGGGTCTTTTTTGGGGAACGCTTGCAGCCCTGGCGGTCACGGGAGTCAGCGTTTTTGCCTCCTATTCCTTCATAACGAAAAAAATGGCCTGATCCCAACTACCCAATACCCGCAATAAAAACCGAATCCAGCTATCAACTATCGATCAGCGTTTCGGAAGGGGTGTTATCGTCCCGTTCAAGGTGATTGTGGTGACGGTGGTTATCGTCCCAAAATCCGATGTCTCTTTCTTCTCCGTTTCTGTATGCCTGTAGGAAAAGGAATATCCTGATTTGGTCCGGGTAATCGACCCTCCTTCATCGCCGGTAGCCCACCCGGCCCCGATTCCCAAGGTATGCTCGAGTGTATAAGGCTCTCCCTGCCAGCGTCCGTCTTCGAACCGTTCGATCTTGGTCCGGACCTGCCCTTTGCTCCCGGCAAAAACAGAAACATACTGATAATCAGGCGTGTGTTGAAATTCAAAAGATCCTTCATCGAATACGCCGTTGTAGTTGTCCTGTCGTTTTGTGCTGAATTCTGAGACATGCTTATTGATGTATTCGATCCTTTCTTCCTTGTCTCTTTTGCTTGCATTTCCAGAGACCATAAGAGCGAGTGGTTCTTCTCCGGAATAAACGAAATCGCCATCGCTTGTGTCGACTTTGATGACCATCTGTATGGTGGCCCTCGTTTGCTGTGCTGAGCGCAGCATATTCTGTTTCCAGATTTTGTGCGTTCCGGATTTGATGAGGGGATGGTCGGCCGGAATAGTAACCTCGCCCAATTTGTACATCTTTTTGGCTCTGCGTGTGATATTTTCAGTAACAGTTGCCGTTACGGTCCAGACATCAACGGGGCGCTGCTCGATGGCTATGACTGTTCCTTCACAATTCTTGAATGGACCATGGCCGCAGGGCCGTTTCCACTCATACTCTGCTTTCACTTCTGCGTATCCTGGTGTATTGCCTGCAGTGAATGCGGCTTCGGCTTCTCCATTTTCGTCAGTCCTCACGACCTGAGGTTCAATCTGTCCGAGAGTCGAGGATAAGTTTATCGACCGGCCTCTATAACGCTTGCCATCGCAGTCTTCCACACTGATTTTGACTTTTGTCGATTCGAGTGTCCTGATCCCGTTGATATTGGGGTAGAGTAGCGGGGCGGGATCGAGGGCATAGTAAGGACTTTCGCTTCGCTTTTCATTTTGAAAATTCCGGATTTTGTCTAGAACGGGCGACAGGCTTTGAGCTGCTTGCACTCCAGAACCATACGGATTCTGAAGATCGACAAAGGAGGTCACATCGCCCACCTGTTCTTTTGTAATAGCCGTCTGAAGGCTGACGTTGACCTGGATGGGATTTGTCTGAAACACGGAACCCGTGATGATATAATCCGTTTCTAATATGGGACCCGGAGGTGCCGGATTGGAAGGAGGCCCATCGGGATAGTCCTTTGGATCTTCGATAGTCAGATGGCCGGCCAACTGTAAGTCGGCAAAGTCAACGGAATCTTTGTCCGGCTCTCGGGCGAGCAGCCCCTCTCGGACTCCTTTAGATACCAGATAGAGTCCCCACCACTCCTCGGTGGACAGCGTGCCTCCTTGAGTAGGAGGAGGAACCTTGACCTCCAGGTCGAAGACGCTGACTCTTATGAGCGGGCACTGCTCACTTGCTCCCTGTGATGTGTTGATCGCCTGAACTGAAAGGAAGGTCAGCGCGATTATTGAGCCTATTGTTAAAAGGTGTGACCTTGTCAGAGACTTCCTCATGATTCCCCCGTGTGAAGCCTAATCCTTGGAATTATAAAATTCTCAACAGATTCATTTTAACAGATAGATTCTTCACGGGAAAGACAATCAAGGGGGAACGGTATTCAGACCATCAGGTTTTTTGGGAGAAAGCCCTAATCAGATAAGGTGATTGTCCGCTCAGAATTTCTGCCAGCCTTTGCCCTGGTGCAGCCCGCGGATATAGGCGGCCTGACCGGCGTGGATAATGCAGTCGTCCAAAATGCTGATCAGCCGCACACCAACTGTTGGCAGAGGCTGGTACTGCGGTTCATCCAGCTCCCTGTCCAGGTCTTTTTCCGATAATCCCCGAAAATAACCGATGGTGCGCTGCACCGTGGCCTTCAAGTATTCCATCATAACCTCGGTTTCTGGAGGTTTGAAGGCCGCCACGTCCTCGGGTGTGTCTCCGAAACCGATATCCTCTGGGTCGGCCGGGCGGTCGAATTTTTGGTGCCAGCCGTCTTTGGTCCAGAGCTGGTCCTCTCCCATCAATGCGGCCACCTGGGCGTCATGCTGTCTTGTCAGATGCCATACCAGCCAGCCGATGCTGTTGCTGTCCGGCTTCGGCTGCCAGGTGATGTCCTCACGGCTCAGTCCGGACAAGACATGCTCGACAAAGGCTGGTATGCGATTGAATCCATCTTCCAAAATATTTTTCCAGTCCATGTTTGCTCTCCTTTGACTCGTATCTGGCTTCTATTATATCCGTTTTGGGATCGGACCTCAGCAACTAATTGAAAATAAGGAAGAAACCCATTTTTTGTTAAAAAAAAACACGCTTTAATTTGATTGTTGGACTTTAATGGAGTTTAAACAATGTCCTATAAAGATGAAATTCTAAAAGCATATTTGAATCTCAAAAACAAGACCTAAACGATCTCACACCATGGAAATAGGGATTAGCCGGTACAGAGCACGGCGACCGGTGGGTTGCCCAGGGTTACCGTTCGTGCATGGAGAAGCGTTTCGTCAGGAACGGCGTGGTGAAACCCTCCGCGCTGAAGGTGATCTCCACCTCCTGGGGGTCCTCACGCACCCCCGACACGACGAGTTCGACCTCTTCAGGTCGCCTGCCCGCACCGGTAAGCGATACCTGCCGGGGCGTGGAAGTTGCCAGAAGTCTGCCACGGTCCGCATAGATACGGGCCTGGGCAACGACGGGCGCGGTGTGCTTCGAGTAAATCCGATAGACAATCACGATGCCGAGTTCCTGAGCGCCACGGTTGTGGAGGCACATCTCCTCGATGGCGTCTCTGGGCTGCGCCAATCCCGGCTCCTGTCCGGGCTTGGGCTCGATCCGGCCGGGGGGGAAGGATGGGGATCGTCCGGGACCTTCGTCGTGAGTGCCCACGGATGGACGGCGAAGTCCACGCCGCGCGTCACCTTGGCCGGATTCACCTCGACGGACTTTGTCAATTGCGTCTCGCGCTCCCTGGACGGGGCTCCCTCGAGGACGATGGTCCGTTTTGCACCTGGAGTAAAACGGGTCAGCAGGTATTTGCCGTATACGTCGGGCTTCGCGAACGTATCGAAGCCGTCAATGCTTATCACCATATCCGTGATGTGCTCGGCGCTGTCGCCGGTGATGCGGCCACTCACCGCGCCATACAGAGAAACGATGAGGTGCCGGCGTACGTTGTCATAAGTGAAATCACGGGAAATTGAATCGGTTTCCAGTGCTGGACCATCTCCCCAGCCCCTTTGATGCGAGGGTATTGAATGAAGTGCTCATGAACCCCAGCCCTGACATCGTTGATCCAAAACCTGCCATCCTCATCTGTCGTATCGCCCCTGTTTAAACCTGCTAATACTACTATGGCTCCTTTCACCGGCACGCCCGGGACATACTCCACGCAGCCGATAACCCGGCCCGGGAGCACCTTCTCGCTCCACCCCTCTCCGACCGAGAGGCAGACCGAGACGACGAAGATGAGCACGCCAAGCCGAATGATCCACCGCGCTTCCCCTCCCTTGGTCCTTTCTCCGATTCCCATGGTATACCCTCCTTTCAGCACCAAAGATAAGAATTTGGATTTTCTTCTGATGATTATTATCCCTCCATTTCATCAAATTCCCGCCCTCCAAGCGTTTCTATCGATAATAATACAGACGAAAAACACCTCCAATCAACAAGTAGCCCACAGAAAACGATTTTAAAGAATATGACGTGACGTTGACTGTGGAGATTTAGCTGTAGTATTCTCAATTTAGGAGGTAAGCGAGAGGAAAATGCGGAAATCCGTGAAGCTCCGGAGAAGTGAGATCCGGATTGGGTTGTTTTTACTTGGGTTTTTCGCGATCTCCTCAATGCCTTCAGGTGCAATCGATGATACCGATATCATCCGTCAGCGGATGATGTCCCTGGGTTTTTTGGGATGCAGAATCGTCAGCCAAAACGATGGAAACTATTTGATAAAGGTGCGCGCCTATTCGCAGAAGAGCCAGGCTTTAAGCTTGAACGGTGTTTTCCGGCCGTTCGAAGTTCGGGCAGCATACAGTCAGAGAATTCTTTATCTGGAAAAGTCAGATATCGAGCGAGCCGGATTTTCTGTTCATGAGGAATATCTTCCTAGAGGGGTGAAGATTGTTAAAAGGGGGATCACAACACGATCTCTGCAGAAGCAGATAATCAAAGACGATCCCTACATCCAGCGGATAGAACGCGCGCTGGAAAAAACAAAGCGAAATAGAGCCGAGGTGTTCGCCAACTGCAGAGAAGCTGTCGCCAAACTCAATCACACATTTGCCGTTGCGTTTCCTGATGTGTGCAAAACTCCGTCTCCGGGCGGGCCTATCCCCATACCCTATCCAAATATTGCCAAGTCAAGTGACATGGCCAACAGTTCAAAAAGAGTCAAAGCCGACCAGGCGGAAGTCATCGCCAAACATTCCGATTTCAAGAAGTCAGAGTCGGATGAAGTGGGGACGCGGTCGAGAGGGCTTCAGAGTGTCTACCGCAGAACCATCGCCGAAAGAGAATTGAGCGCTGAAGAAAAGGCCAAAGTCAAAAGCGAACTCCAGGATTGTCTGGATAAAGCCAGATTATTGATGAAAACTCTGGATAAATACGTCGAGGAGATCGAAAAACTCCTCCAACTGTCTCAAAATAGCAGCTCATCTTCTGACCATTTGTAGTTCTATGTTGTCGACCGCAATTTCAAGCTCTTCAATGAGATACTTGTTCCCTCGGCCGTCATGTGTGGATAATCGCCACCGAGCGGGCCACGCATCATAGAATTTGACCCGCACAGTCTCTTCTATAGTTTCTCCAGTGATGATGATAGTGCCGTTTCTGCGCTCCACATTGCCGTCCACGACTTTTTTCCGCCACTTCCAAAGCTCTGTTTTAAAAGGGAAGACACGTTTAAGGATAATGTTTGAATATGAAGTGTTTCCCGGAATCTTCCTCGCGCTTTTGGCCCATATTCCCTCCCTAAATTCAAGGGCTTCTGTCTTGGACTCCAGGCCCTCCACTGACAGGAACGACGCTGAGACGACACCATCGATCTCGACCAGGAAATTGAACTGAACCACGTGATCTTCTTGGCTCCTGCAGGGATCTCCCGCGCTCACGCTTGATGTCAGCAACACGATAAATAAAGCAACCGGTAACCTGTATTGACGTTTCATCTCAAACCCCCAGTTTTTCGATTCATAAGCATACGTTTTTTGGCTCTGATATCCTATTCAAGGGTAGTTGTGTTACCCAATGAGCCGTCGCCTCCTTTGGGCATGTTGCCCGAATGGGGGATGCCGTCGCCGCTGTCTTCGTACCAGGGCGTTTCATCCTGCGTATCCTTGGATTGTGCATAATTGAACGCTTCGACCATGGATACTTCGCCATCGTTGTTGGTGTCCGCATCGACAGATTTCCCATCCGGATCCGCGCCGTTGATGGCGCAGGTAAAGTAGTAGGAGAATTCATCATAAAGAAATGAATCCATACACTTGGACGTCTCGAACTCCCCGGCTGCAGACATGATTATCCTGTTGATCCCGGCCATATCAGGGATGAGTCCCCCGCTGTAGCACTGTTCCATCACGATAACCATCCGGTCGAATTTCAGACCTGTCAGCATGGGAGTCAAATCATCATCGTAAATCGACTCCTGCCAGGCACACAGTTCCTCATCCCAGGAAACCTTTGCGCTGATTTTGCCGTCGCCGTTGAAATCCTGGTTGTACTTTTTCTCGTCCAGGGATTCGGTTCCTTCGTCTCCGTTCGTATCCAGCCGGCCGCAATAAGTGCCAGAAGAAGTGAGAGGCGATGCGATATCGTCCTTGTCAAAACCCCCGCCGTGATTCGTCATGAACACGAATATGAGATCCTGGTTCGTGGTGATTCCCTTCAATAGGTCGAAAACTTTTTCCAGGTTGGTTTGAGTCCCCGCATAGTGTACGGGCATATCACTGTCTTCGGCCTTGCCGTTGGCATAGAGAACGGCGATGGTGCTGCTCGTATATCCGTATTCGCTGATCAACGTGCTGTACATGAATTTCAGGTCGTTCCAGTAACGGTGGTGATTGTTTGCGTTGGAAATGCCTCCCCCAAAAAGGATGGCATATCTGTTTTCCTGCGCGATTTTGGGCTCAGCTGGAATTTTCATCGGGATCGGTTTGGGCGCATAGGGCCGCAGTCTATCGATCATTTCATAAGATATGACCGTTATCCCCACGTACTCGAGTGCGTATCGCTGCGCATCATCGACGGCATTGACAATACCCGTCAGCCTCAATTTCGCGCCGCCGAATTTGTCGGGATCGATTTCCCGTGCGTTGGCGCCGAGCAAAATAATGTACCGGTCATCCGGCATCTTCCTGTTTATCCGGACTATGTCAAGGTCGGTCACCAGCATGGGTAGCGGATCCCGAGCGAAAATTCCTTCGACGGTAATCGTCTGGCCGACATATTCCGCCCAGTTCGGGCCTTTCAGGTCCGGAATCGTCAATTCATCACTATCACCGCGGCAGAACTCCTCCGCCTCTTCCCGTGTCCGGAAGAACCGGCCGCCAAATTCTTCACAGCAGGCAGCCGTCGCAGGGTAAATTTTGCCTTTCAGGCAACAAAATCCCTGTTCAGGTTCCGGCCTGTCGCCGCGGCAGAACTCCTCGGCTGCTTCACGGGAGTGAAAGAAGCGACCGCCTTTCTCAAGGCATACATCCTCTCTAGCTGGGAACACTTCGCCTTCGAGGCAGCACCAGCCCTCCCCGGGATGCTCACCGCGGCAGAACTCTTCCGCTTCTTCCTGTGTAGGGAAGAATCGTCCTCCGCGCTCCTCGCATTCCTCAGGACTGGACGGAAAGATTTTTCCATCCAGACAGCAATATCCGCGTTCACGTTCGGGTCTCATTTCACGGCAGAATTCTTCTGCTGCTTCACGGGAGTGAAAGAATCGTCCGCCTTTCTCGAGGCATACATCCTCTCTAGCTGGGAACACTTCCCCTTCGAGGCAGCACCATCCCTCCCCGGGATGCTCACCGCGGCAGAACTCTTCCGCTTCTTCCCGCGTAAAAAAGAACCGGCCGCCACTCTCAAGACACCTGGGCTCGGTAGTAGGAAAGACATCCCCATCGAGACAACACCAACCCTCCCTTGGCTGATCTCCCCGGCAGTGTTCTTCGGCCTCCTCCATCGTCCCGAAGAACCGACCTCCCCGCTCGCGGCATTCAGCGATGCTGGAGGGAAAGATGCGGCCGTCAAGACAACAGAAGCCGCTTTCGGGCTCCGGTTCCTTCTCGAGACAGAAGGCTTCAGCTTCCTCACGCGTCCTGAAGAACCTTCCCCCCTGCTGATTGCACTGAGCAGCCGTCGCCCAGAATACGTCCCCATCCTTGCAGCACCAGCCTTCCTGGGGTTTCTCTTCCCTGCAGAATGCCTCTGCCTCTTCTCTTGTCTTGAAGAACCTGCCTCCCTGGCTCTGGCACTGGCTGGCGGTAGCCATGAACACATCAGTATCTTTGCAGCACCAACCCTTAGCCGGCGTGACAATTTGCGTTGCCGCCGGGCGGCTGAATGTGATCTGGTTGCTCCAGACAATTTTTATCGGTCTGCCCGCAGAGTCGTACTCTGTTATTTTGCCGGTTATGGATTGCCTTGTTCTTCGAAATATCCAAACGGCAGTCAGGTTTTCACCCTGTATGTTACCCGTTGCCGGGCTGTTTGTCGTCGTATCGGTCCAGGAAAAGCTGTTGCCTTGCTGAGTGATCTGAAGCGAGAGTCCATTGCTGCTCTTCCAATTGCCGGAAATATCAGAGGACTTCTTTGCCTGTATCATGATCGATTCCGGCTGAGCCGTTTCGGACATTCCCGAACCCATTGAGACTATACATGCGATAATCGCAAGGGCCAAGATGAAGCGAAAACATATTTTCGGATACATTTCAGACCTCCTTCACAGATGTGGCCAAACAGATGATTTCCCCGATCAAACCCGAAAAACTCATACATTTTTCCTGTCGAGATCCCAGCAGTGCTGAAAAAACCCCATTGCTAGGTTGACAAGTGAAAACCTGGTCTATGATTATCAAATCTTTTTTTCCTTGTCAATGAAAGGGATATAACGGCGTCACACTCCTTATTACTTACTTCCACCGCAGAATATATTGGCCTAACTGCGACCTTCGTGTATCGTCCAGTGTAGAGAGTAGCCAAAAGGGAAGGGTGGCTTTGCCATGGTAAAGCTGGCCGTTGCCCGCTTCGTACGGAGGACGATTCCCTTGAGGAATATCGATTCGTCCGGTTATCTTCAGATGGACGTGGTTCGGGCATCCCTTCGGCAGGATTTCATATTGAACCCCTCCGCCGGTCCAACTGGGAACAGAAAACAGAGGATAGGCATCCGGCTTCGGCCGCGGGGGCGGATAGATATCGACCTCTACGGATTCACCGGGATACCACCAATCGAAATAAATCATGTCCCCCATGGTCGTGGGCTTCCCCTGCCAATTTTGGGTATACATGTCGATCATGACCGCCGGCGGATGAATCTCCGTTTTATACGGGTCGTCGTGGCCGCAATCCACTATCCAGCGGCCGGCGACAAAGAGCTTGTCGTATTTTTCCAACTGGCCCGGTGTAGCCCCTTTGCTGGAGTCTTTGGGGTCCACCGGAAGGGGATAGCCGACCAGACACCATTCGTATTCAATTTCCAGGTAGTCCTTCTTTTCACCTAAAATATCTTCATGCCAAGGGTCCGGAATGATCTTGGGGCACCAGTCCACGCCGTCACTGATGGCGACGCTGCAGTAGTGACACATGTGGTAGTCTATCGACGATAATCCGGACGATTTCACGGATCCTATCGTCGGGGTGATGACCTTCTGTCCTTTCATATGGACCCAGGCCGGAACACCCCACGGATACGTCGTGTGGCCACAATTGAATTCCAGTAAGGAGTACTTTTTCCTAGGTCTGGATGAGGGTATCCCCTGAGACGGAATTAATCCCACCGTATAGGCGCACGGTTCGCCAATCTTGCCGCTCGGATAGGAATGCCAGACTGTCGGGATGCGGGAAGGCATTTTATATTCGGGTCCAACTCTGATAAAACCCAAAATATCCGGTGTGGCGATCCAGAGTGTCGGCGGATTATCCGAAATCTCCATGGTCGAATACGTCAATCCATTAAAATAATGCGGCGAATTCGTCGGCTCGAATTTCTGCCACAGTATGGGCAGCAGCGGCTTGTTTTGGTGGACCGGGTCGGTTACCGGAATCCCGAAATTGGCGTCGAAATCCAGCTTGTCCATGGCGCTCACAAAGGGTTCTATGACGTAATACGTGCCTTTGGGCCCGTCATAGATTCGGCCTCCCGAAAAATCCTGGCATGAGGCATCGGATATCGATCTAGAGGACTGTTCTCGAGCGCCCCATTCTTTCCCCCATCGTCGCCCACTCGGATAGTGTGCACCGTTGGTGGGACATCCCATCAGACCCAGTGGATCGCTCGGACTGGTGAGGGATTTCCATTTTTGGAAGATCTTGGTCCAGACGGCATGCGTTCCTGCTTGTGAGCTGAAGATCCCCCCGAACTGGTAGATGGCAAAAGTGCAGGTGCCTATGTTTTTGCCCCAGATGAAATCGCCGAAGGCCGTCTTTTGCCAGGAATCGAGGTGGCTGGCGTATTCTTTGGCGATAGCGTCCGGGAAATATTCCGTCGCAACCTGCGCCTGGCCCGTTTTCCCGGCGATGTTGGTGGCCTTTACGCTGATCGTGTTCGCTCCCAGGTAGTCCAACGTATAGGGAAGAGTGAAGGCGAGATAAGGTTTCAGATCAGGCAACATGTACATCCAGTGAAGGTTCATGCCCAGGACCAGATCGGTTTCGAAATAGTCCGGAATGCCCAATTTCTGGTGTTCGGGGTCTATGGGATAGGCAATGGTCAGCTTTGGCGGAAGGAGCTCCGGGTCCATCCCCTCCCCGTGAATTTCCCCTGAAATCGTGATTTTGCCGGTCTTCGTATCCTTGGCTTTGGGGCTTGTGATAGTGACCATGGGCGGTTGGGCAGGAATGGTTGGGGACGTTCCCTCCTTCCACCAGATCTCGAGGTCGTCCACGAATTCAAACCAGTCACAATCCAGTTCGATTTTCCGGATAGACGTTTTATAGGGATAGGGAACCATAACCCCGATGCTGATAACCATGCCGGTGGGCCCCTTGACCATTCGGGTTTGGGCGTGGACAAGAGAACCCGAGATGTTATAGGCACGCATGACAATCGGTATGGCCTTGCCTTTGCTATCCCACGGAACACCCGTTTTCACAAAGACTTTCTGAACGTCCTGGGTGAATTTTATGACGAGGGGGTCAGGATCAAATTCCTTTCCCAGGTCCCCGGATACGAGGACCTTCGAGCCGGAGGAGGCTGCCGATTTCGGGTATTTGTCGGCCAGTGTGATGATCTGAGCCGAGGAGGACCAAAGGACGCCCTTTTGGATATAGCTGGTTCCGGGGGGTTCGTCAAAGGTAATGGTCTGGTCTTGGGGAGCGGCATAGATCAAAGAGGGCGCCAGGAGAGCGACCACAACACAGAGGACTATCTGACCGTGGTTCATTGCATTTTTCCTTTTCATCTCTTTGCCCTCGCTACTGGCGGTCGATAATCCCCGCCGAGACCTCGGCCTTCAGTGTTTGGTTTGCCTTATTCATCAGTATAAGAGTCCAGTTTTTTTCCTGCACGACCATTTCAGGAGTTATGTCAATGATCTCGCTGATTATTCCCTGAGGTTCCCCCGGCCCTGGCCCGTTCTTCGACCAAACCGGCTGGTCATGTCCCTCCCGGAACAGGAGGATGGACAAATCCTCAGGTTGACCCTCGTGGATAAATACTCTGATTAAAACTACGGCCGGTACCGTTATCTCAAAGGGAAGCGATTTTTCACTCTGAGGTTCAATCGAGTAGGTGGCATCGTACTTTATGCTTAGCCTTTCGAAACGGGCATCCGGCTCTTTGTCCTCTCTCCTCAGGAAACTTGGATCCGGAACACCTCGAGGCTGCGGGGCCAGCGCCTCCACCTCTCTATCGGCGATAAACATATCTTCGGGGCTAACAGGACTTACGGACGTAATGGGGCTGTCCACCAGGCACAGGCCGGCCGCATCATTATTGTTTTCCTCCCACTCCCGGATTCGATTTTCAGGGTCTATCCTAACCGTTATGAGCCAGTCCCCGGATTCTCGCGCCGTCGCCCGTGTCAGCACATCTTTCCCCTGGCCCGCCTCAAGAAATCCGACGGTCTCACGGGCTATTTCATATTCTTTCTGGCCCAACCGTGCCCGAAAAAGAATCTCAATCCTTCCGGCCGGCCGTTGCCCCATATTCCTGACGGTCGCCCGAACTGCAACCTCTTCACCGACATACAGTCGTTTGGGTGAAACCACCAACTCCTGGGCGATGAGATCAGGCAGTTTCGGTTTGCAGAAACGCTCCGCCTCCTCGCGTGTCCGGAAGAAACGACCTCCCAACTCCTGGCAGCAGGATGCGCCGACCGGGTAAACTTGGCCGTCCAGACAGCACCACCCCCTTATGGGTTCAGTTGGTTTTTTTCTTTGTGTAGCGGTTGAATTGCCCCGGACATCTTTGATGAATGCATCTTTCATCGATGCGGTTATCACGATGACTGCAAGCGCGAAGATAATACGAGGAGCTTTTTTTAGATTCATTGTAGATACCCCGGTTTTGATTTGCCAACTCGAATAATTTCCCCGCTCAAAAGAAAAACCACTCTTTTGTTCTTCATGGAGGCGTTATTGGCTCAGTCTCATCACCGAATATGAATATGAATGGGAAATCTGACCTATGATTATCAAATACTTTTTTCTTTGTCAATGAGCAGTGATTGGCAATGATTTGCGCCGCGTATCCCCAAAATAGATTTGTTGTCGTGTCGCTGTTGTCGATTGAGAGGAGGATTTGTGGTCACCGATGTTATACAATAAGATTCAACCCATTTGACCGTACTTTGTTGTCTGTGATACAAAAGGTAAAGCTTTCGGGGAATACATTATGGAGAGTCTTTTCTCCACTCCAATTATCAGAAAGCGTACGTTTCCAGCAAAAAGGAGGTAAGTCGAAATGAAAAAGGGACGAATATTTGTGATGGCATTTCATCTTTGTCTGGTTGGGTCCTTTGTTTTCGGGCAAAATGCGGTTACACCCGGCAAAATACGTGTTGACGGCACATTCCACCACATCAGCGTTCTCTGGGAAATCGAAGGGGACGCCAATCTCAACAGCAAGTTTAAGATTGAGTACCGTTTGCTCTCGGGAGGAGACTGGAAATCCGGCGCCTACCCCATGCGTGCCCACCCCGGGATTGAGGTCGAAGGGGAAGAACTGGGAGTCAATTACTGGGCAGGCAGCGCTATGTTTCTTGAGCCGGGATCCCGATATGAACTCAAACTTACCCTGACAGACCCTGACGGCGGCGGCACGACACAAACTGTCAAAGCCACCACCAAAAAGGAACAGCAGCCCTCTGAGTTTGGGACCGAATATTACGTGAAACCGGGAAATGGCGGCGGTTCGGGGACCAAGGAGGATCCGTTCAAAGGCATGGCTGCCGCCCTCAAAGAGGCCAAACCCGGATGCATTTTTCACCTCAGCTCAGGAACATACAAGCCCTTCACAATCATTAAAAGCGGCAACAAGGGCAATCCGATAGTGATCAAAGGTCCTGATGACAGATCTGCCGTCATCGATGGCGGCAGGACGTCCGAAGGGATCATCACCATCGGCGATTATGAAGGGACCTGTGGATATATCATCATCGAGAATCTAACGATTCAGAACGGCGCCTGGGCCGTAGACGCCCAGAATACGCATGACATCACTTTCCGCAGGAATGTTGTTCGGAATGTCGACTGGGGATACACGAATCGCAGAGAGAACGGCCTGGAACACGATCAAACGATTTCCGACAATGTTTTCATAGGCCGCACCTCATGGCCCGGGCGGGATATACCTGATGAGCGGGGGATTAACATCATCGGCAACAACAATATTGTCTGCCACAATAAAATTTCCTATTTCAGCGACGGCATTTCCACCGATGCCGAGCCTTACAGAGTGTCCTATTCCTTCGATATTTACAACAACGATATTTCCTACTGCCTGGATGACCTCATCGAGGTTGACGGAACAGTGGCCAATACCAGGATCTGGCGCAACAGGCTCTACAACGGCCGGATGGGGATCAGTGTGGCGCCGATTTTGGGGGGCCCGTGCTATATCTTCCGTAATGAACTTTTAAATTTGGCCGATGAAGACGGAGCCTATTCCGCGTTGAAGATGAATCGCAGCCCATCGGGTTTGGTCGTCATCCACAACACGGCGGTGAAAATAGGGCGAGGGATAACCGGGCCTTCCGGCTGGCAGAATACGTACTTTCGGAATAATGTGCTGATGTCGACGGAATATGTTTTCGAGCTCTACGAGCTTGTGGACGACAGCATGATGGACGACTGGGATTTCGACGCCTATGCCTCCCAGCGATCCGGCACGTCCAACGACCCGGAAAAAGGGGGGCCGTGGTTCAAATGGAATAACGTCAGGTATGCCCGTTTGCCGGATTTGCAATCGGGTGCCGGGATCGAATTGCACGGCGTGGCCATCGCATTCGATGACCTGACGGATCCGGAGTTGCCGCGGATTTATGATGAGGGCGTGGATCCGGGAAGCCGTAATTTAGCCCTGAAGGCAGGTTCCAAAGCGATAAATGCAGGGGAGGTTCTCCCCAACATCAATGATCCCTTCGTCACGGACGGCTCGCCCGATTGCGGCGCATTTGAGTATGGGCAACCGATGCCCCATTACGGGCCGAGAACCAGGAAGGAAAATTAACCGTTATTAACCAAAATCGAAGCTTTCCCCCGGCTGTAATTTTTAATTGAGAGATAGATACGGTTGAGGTTTATTAATTTTCCGATTTATTCAATAAGTCCGTCCAATTGTCCGGCATATCCAACTGCAGGAGGAATACGTCCTCCTCACCGACGTTTTGATTCCAGTTGGACGCCCAGACGACTTTGGAGCCGTCACAGCTGATTGTGGCCTGCGTTTCTTCCCAGTATTCCTGGGTGGTGTTGTGGACTTTGGCCAGATAGAAAACTCGCGGGTTTTTTCTATCCAGCTTGATCAACACAATAGAGCGGTCGAGCCAATTCTGTTCCTTTATGCCCGGTTCCATATAGGTCGAAATGAGGCAGTAGCCCGGGAAATTGCATGAGACATGTATCCCGCAGTTGAATCCATACGGGGATTCAGAACTGTAAAACAACCGCATGAGCGGAACGATGTTGGTTCCTCCGTAGTCGTCAGAGTCTTCAGGCATGGGCTTGGTCTTCGTGTCGAGGGGAAACAGGTCGATACTATCCGTCCGGGTGTTCTGCATCACGATGACTTCATGTCCTTCGCTATCCACGCCCACGTCGGAATGAGCCGTGGCATGGGCAATCTGATGAAATTGCGTCAGCTCTTTGTTGGCAATGACCAAACCGGCTGTTTTCCCTTCGCCTTCGTCGCCGCCGATAAGGACCCAAGTTCCCTTGGCGGACATCCCCAGCCAATCGATGAGATCAGCTTCATGGAGAGAGAGTTTGTGCACACCTAGAATATTGTCGTCCAGGCGGTCCCAGGTGAAGATATACCGCAGACGGTAATCCTCCTCACTTCCCTGCAACCCGAAAGCCCAGAATCGTTTGTCCACGGATGATTCCCCTTCGTTTTTCATGGTGATCCGGTAGAGATCCGGCTCCGCTTTGATGATCGGTCCGAGCGTCGAATCCTTCGCAAAATCCTTGATTGCCTTGCGGTCGCCGGTTTTGACGTTGAATTTGAAAATGGCGAAATCCTCGGTCCCCCACATCACATCAGGGTCAGAAGGATCCCAGCGCGCCTCTTCCATGTCGATAACCCGGACGAGATTGGCATTGCTCTCATAGGGCATCGATGCCGTTCGAAAAACTTTGAAATCGCCGCTTTCCGGAAAGTGAATGAGGATCATGGATTGGTCGGCGTTAAAAGGATCGAAACGGGCGTATTCGTGCCTTATGCCCTTTTGCTCCGTTACCCGTGTGATGAGCGTATTGAATTGGTGATCCCTAAAGGATTTTCCGCATACGGGTACTTTGTGGTCAATTACAGGATAGACCGGATTTTTTCCCGAGAGGGAATCGGGCACTTCGATGAATGAAAAATCCCGGGCGTAAGATGAACCTTGAGATGACAAAGTGGATTTGAGGACGTCCCCCGGGGAATCGCTGGCTAGCGGAGGCACCGCTCCCCAACTGGCCAAAATCATGAGGAATACCCCTAATGTCAGCATTTTCTTCATTGTTTCTCCTCCTCCATGGTCCTTATCTGAGCGGGGATGTGAACACCTTCCCATCCCGGCAGGACCAATTATAAACTTCTCTCACAGCAAAGATCAATGCTTCGGTTTGACAGCCTCCGGCCCAAACCAGCGGACTTTCAGCGAAGAGACCTTTCCGTCCAGGTTTTTCGAACAGCCGGATAATCTGTAACAGGTATGTCCGCCTGATTTGTACGTCGCGCTCGGACTGCAGGACGAAGACGGAACGGTGATCCTCCGGATACCGCTGAAGTGAGAGTCATCATGAAGGGTGACCGTCCTGCTGTCGAACTCTGAGGCCCACCCAGGATCCAATGAACCGACGAACACAGCCATTAAAATGAGGGCCGATAATCCTACTTTTTTAGAAGTTTGTACAACAAGCCTCCTTGCAACCAGAGATGCAAAGTCGAAACGTCCTTTCTTTCGGATGTGCGTGCCTCTTTCCTTCTCGGCCGATGGATGATGGTCTCTACCCGTCATTGGCCTGTAATGACGACCCATGCTCCTCGCCCCTTGGTCGCCGCATACAACATTTTCTGCGGACCCACCAGCAGGTCGACAACAGTTGTCAGCGGTAATCCATCATTGTATGGCTTCCAGCTGTCATATGTTGGCTTTGTTCCGTCCCAGCGGAAGACTCCGCGCTCGGTGCCCACATAAGCGACATCACTCCTGTAGGCATCGCCGCAGATCACCCGGGGACTCGTCTTCTCATCCAGATTATCCATAATCCAGGTGCCGTTCCAACCCCCGGCGGGCGTAAAGCGGAATCGTTGAATACGCCTGTAGGGATCACCCAAAGTGTATAATACGTACAAGATAGAGGGATCCTTGGGCGAAAAAGCCATGCTGACGATCTCGGCGTCATCGGGATGGGAGTCGATCAAACTCCAGGTTCCTTGTGTCTTCGCGGACGTGGACCAAATCTGACCCTTGCTGGTTCCCGCAAACCAATGGGTTGTCACAGGATGAATCACGATGCGGTTGACTCTGCCTTTAACCGCATTTCCGATCGGCCCTATTCCGGTCCACGTGCATTTTGTCCCTAGGTAAGTGTCTTTCGTGAGGTAAACCTGTCCGCCTTTGTTCGGGTCGCCTGAAGAACCGGCAGCTAGAACGGTGTTGGGATAGTTCGGATCGACAACAATGTAACCGGCTAGAGAGCCTTCATCAGGCAGCCCCTTAGTCTCGGCAATCTTCTTCCATGTCTTTCCGTTATCGCCCGATCGCACCGTGCTGAGCAAATCCTGCCATTGGGCGTACATGACTTTGTTGTCAGAGGAGGCGATCAGCGTGAAAACACCATCTCCGTAGTTAAAGATGTTCAAGTAACGCCATTGCGACTTTCCTTGATAAGCACTGTAAAGGATGTTTCCGGTATCCTGGGTGCCGCCGATGATTTGTGGGGGGCTCGATGTTCCCAGGTCGAAATCGTAAAACTCGGTCACGCGCAAGTTGGTGTTGCGGGGTGTGACCGAGTCACCGGCAGTTCCGAACTTTTTGTGGTTTTTGTAGTCTTCTTTTGGGGCTTTGATTGGCGTGCAGCGGAGCATGCCCTGGTCACAGGCCAGGTAATAATCGGACGAAGGAGATGGAAGAAACTTCATCTCCTTCATGTCAACCTGGGACATTTGGACATGATATGTCCACGATGCTTTTCCTGGTGGGGTATTGATGGTGCTCCACTTGTAGAGGTTGACACCGCCGAAATACACTGTGTCGAGCAGATTTGGATGGACGCGGATGAAGGGGTTATAGAGTCCACCCGAGAGATATCCGTCAGCGTACTCTTCCAGCAGGTCGAACGTATCGCCCCCGTCATCAGAGCGATAGATTCCATAAGAATAAGCGGCTTTTGGATTTCTGACGCCGGCATAAATGTATTTCGGGTTTGCTTTGTAGATGTCCAGCTTCAAGGCATTCCACCCGCTTATGACGGGCAGGCCGTTGCCCACCTTTTCCCAATCGTTGTTTCCAGCTGTTGTTTCGGGCATAGCCGTTATGCCCTTTTCCGTGCGGTACAATCCATCATTCTCCACACTGGCGTAGACAATAGAGCGGTTAGAGGGATGCAGGGCCAGGTCTGTGACAACTCCACTTTTGATGTTATCCCATTCCGAGGGAGTGCTTGTTTTTGCCGAGGGATCATCGCTCGTGTACCTCAAAACACCATATCGCGTTGCGGCATATATCAGCACCTTGGGACTCGATGCCCCGGATTCAGATTGAACTATCAATTCGGATATGTAATGCCCCGTGATTTGCGGGCCGATGAATGTGTCCCAACTCTTGCCGCTGTCTCTGGATTTGAAAATTCCGTGGCTGCGAGTGCTCACATAAACACACATCGGATTTATTGGATCTACCGCCACACATGTCGTTGCCATGCTGCCGAGCTTGTCGCCGATAGGGCTCCAGCTCTGGCCCCCATCTGTGGTTTCCCATATGCCGGCCGCCGCAGGAACAGCACCGTCTTTTCCCCAGCCAACAGCGTACATGATGTCAGCATTGGTTGGATGAAAGGCGAATCCAGTGATGCGCCCGACATCACCGTTTTCCAATGTTGCCTTGCCAACTGGTGCCCATTTGTTTTTCTGAGCCATATCGTACAGATGAGTCGAATCAGGTACTATCACATGAATCCCTTTCACGCTCTGGGATACATGATCCGGGAATTTGTCGGGTAATTCCATTTTGACGCTAATCATGTGCTGCCCGGGTGTGACATTTTCCCAATGGAAATCCACTTTCCGGTGTCCTCCCGGCGGCAAATCTTCAATCATGCCCTCGCCTATTTGCTCTCCGTTGAGGTAAAAGCGTACGGGGATGTTTGGTAGATGCACAAAGCTTGGGTTGCGGAAAATGAGGGGGATGTCTGCAGGTTCACCGGTTTGCACTTGATAACGAATGTCATCCGGGACATTCACTTCCAGCTCGGGTAGAGGCGTTTTTTCTCCGGAGACGCGTGCCGCGGCTCTTTGGCTGTTGTTGTGGGTTTTGCCAGTAGAATCTTTTCTCCTCCTGTTTGATCAGTAACAGCACGCCGATACTGCTATCCCATTCGCCGGAAATGTCAGGCACGGTCTTTGTCTGTTTCTTCGTCAGGTGGGGAAGAGCAGGGTCGATTTTTGCGGAGGAGACCAATGTCAAGGCCATACCTATCGCACACACCAGGATAAGAAAAAGACCTTTTTTGGATTTCATGTCGTATCCCCCATGTTGATTTTGTGCATCACCAAATTTCCCCGACTAAGCTTTAGAATTGATGTTCGTTGTTCGTCAAAGCACTGCGGAGGCTGCTGATTCCATTGTGTAGTGAAATGAAAGGGAATCTGTCCAATGCTTATCAAATTGAATTTTCATTGTCAATAAGATGGATTAGGTCAGGATATTTGTGGTACCTTGGGATTCCGGTTGCCGAAAGGCTGATGAGACATGTGAAGATCATGGTTTACGGAAGGGAATTTTCAAAAGTCTACGATGAAAAGTGGACAGCCTGGGGAGCCAGGATGTGGCCCTTCTTGTTCAGGCTGGCTAAAGAAAATTGTCCGGAGGCAGCCTCATGGCTGGACTTGTGTTGTGGCCCGGGAGCACTTTTGAAGTATGTGACCGAACGAGACTTCTCGGGATTCGGTGTCGACATATCTCCTCATCAGATCCAAATTGCCAAGTACAGGGTTCCCAAGGCTTATTTCTGCGTGGATGATGTGTGCGACCTGTCTTTGTCCCAAAAATTCGATATCATAACCTGTACCTATGACAGCCTGAACTATCTCACCAAAAAGCGGGATTTGGAGAGGGCCTTTCGAAAGGCGAGCCTCCATCTCGCCGATGCAGGCGTCTTCCTATTCGATATGAACACGTTTGAAGGTTTGCAGGACAAGTGGTGCGAGACACATATTATGCGTGAACCCTCGAAGACGATCATCGTCGAAGCATCGTTCAATGAAAGACGTGCCTTGGGGAAATGTTTCATAACAGGATTTGTGAAAGAGGGCCCCTTTTACCGAACGTTCGAAGAAACCCATATCGAGCGGGGCTACACAAGAGAGGAGATCGAACAGTCGCTCACCAAAACAGGGTTTGCATTCAAGGTCTACGACGGCGATACTTTCAGAAGACCCCGGGAAAGGTCAGGAAGGCTCCTCTACATCTGCAAGAGATAAAGAGATCCGATGCAGAGAAGCAAAAATACACCCAAGGCCTACGATTTTCTTTCAGCCTGACAACTTCCGGCGCGATCAATCGCACTTTGAGTGAGGAGACATTCCCGTCCATGTCTCCGGCACAACCGGATAACCGGAAACAGGTGTGACCGCCAGCGCTGTAGGTTGCCATCATGCCGCAGGACGAAGACGGAAGAGTGATTCGGGGATACCCCTCGAAATGTGCGTCTTCGTAGAGTGTGACCTGCACGTTAGGGCCGTGGATCTTCACATGTTGGGCCCGGTCGTTGATATAATCGCCGAGCACCGGATAATTCGCCTCGTGGTATTTGAGTGGTTCCGGGATAGGGAAGAACTGCATCCTGCGTTCGTAGCCGGTGATTGTGTTGAATCCGCTGTCGCTGAGCACCGCGCCAAGCGGCTGGGTATATGCCTTAGGGAAGATGACCAGCGACGATACTTTGTCGTTCCAATAGCTGTTCATCCGACCGCTTACCGTATAGACAGTGCTCGGACCGGCGTAGTTGGCGTGCTGAAAGAGGGCCACGTTTAAATCTGACCCGACTTGAATCGATGATGTCCTGTCGTTGAACCACTCCGGCAGTTCAGGCACCAGCTTGTGCCGAAGAGAAGGATCCAGTACCCAGACCATATTCCTGCCCGAAAAGTCGCCGTGCTCCCACAGGGTGATCTCCCTGGGACCTAAACCTGAAGCCCATCCGGGCCCTAATGAACAGACGAGCACAGCCGTCAAGGCAAGAATCAGAAATCCAACTTTTTGATACGTATGCACAATAATCCTCCTTGCTCCCTCCTATATGGAATCAAAATGTCATTTTTTCACTACCAACCTGTAGACGACCATATTTTTCTTCGGAAATTCCTGATCGGCAACAAAATACTCGACATAGACTGTCCAGTTGTTGGCCATGGCATCTCTCAAGAGGTCGAGCATCCCCTGACGGACATAGAGATTATTATCATTGCGAAGTTGGAATCCGAATGCCTTGTCGGAATTACCGCTCAGGGTGAAAACGACCTCCACATCGATCTGATCCTTGGGGGGTCCGTATTTCGACCCCAGTTCATGGACGCGTATCATCGTGACTTTACCGTTGGATCCGACCAGATCGGCCAACAATAGCGGAGACATCATCAAGATTACGACGGCTGTCAAAGCTCCCAGCATTGCTTTTCGTTTGTATTTCATGGCTTCTCTCCTTTCTTTTGTTATTGAATCACGGTCACCCGCTGGATAATTCCGATACGGAAACCCGTGCGTTTATAGACGATGCGCACGCTGAGGTCTTTTTGAAAGGCATAGCGCAATGTTTTGAGCAGGGCACGCTGTTGAGCCGCCTGTTGTCCCTTGCGCAACTGGAACCCGAGAACCATATTCGGCAGGTTGTCCACGAGCACAATGACGTCGGCATCGAGCCTGTCATTGGGCGGGCCGTAGCCTGTGCCGACATCGTGAAGACGGATTGACGTTATTTTGCCCAGGGAGGCCGTCTGACTTCCGATCTGTTGGCCGGGGTGGAGCTCATAGGCGCCACGGCCCATCGTTGCCGCGCGGATAACTCCTGTGGTGGGATGGACTTCAAGATCTATGATATCAATGCCGGCCGGAATGCCGGTATTGAAAAACTCCCAGGTCCAGCTCTGTCCGCCGTCGTCCGAGCGTCCGCGGTACACGCCTTTGCTCGTTCCGGCATAGACGGTCCAGAGATCCGTACGGTCGACAGCCACGGTATTGATCAGAAGACCATCCGGAATACCGCCGGCAATGGCTTGAGCCGGCATGTTGCTCTTGTCGAGCGGGACTATGGCGTCTCGATACAGGCGATACAGCCTTACGCTTCCGTCCCGGCCACCGCACGTGATGTAGACATATCTCGGTCTGTTCGGATCAATTTCTATGTCCCGTATCCCCTGTGAATGAGGATGCCTGAAAACCTCTCTCCAGTTCGTTCCCTCCGGACCTGCGTGGAGGCGGCCCCCGCCGGTCCCCACATAATAAAGGTCGGCGCTGGCATCCACGCCTACGCGGTAGACATTGCCTTCATCTTTCGCAGGAATGTATATCTTTTTCCAGGATGAACCGGAGGAGCGGGCCTTGTCTTTGCGATAGAGGGCTCCGGCGCAGGCCAGCAGAATGTCAGGCTTACCAGGATGGAGCTGGAAATACATGTTTCCGAAAACATCGCCGGACGGCAAACCCGAGCCGATTTTGTGCTTGCTGGAACCAGCCATATACCTCAGGCTCTCGGGAAACTGATTCATGAAGTACAGAATTTTGGAATTGGCAGGATCTATGGCGCACGTCGCGCCGTCGCCCCCGTGAAACTCCTTCCAGTGTGTCGTCTGTCCGTCATATCGGATCGTGCCGTTATCCTGGGTGCCGCCGATAACCAGAGAGGGATCCGTTTTGGAGATGGCGATATCGTAAAATTCGACATTGCAGATGCCTTCGCCGATGAAGTCCCAGGTGTTCTTTTTGCCGTGGTTATCCGATCTGTAAACCCCGCCGTCGTTGACGGCATAAACGATCTTTGTATCTACGGGATCGTAAAAAACGCCATGTTGATCCACATGAGGGTGTTTGCCCTCGATGGCTGAAAAATTTGAACCGCCGTTTGTCGACAGGTAAAAAAGCCCCCCTTCGAAGTAGGCGCTGACATACTTCGGGTTTTTCGGATCGGCTCTGACTTCGGAAATGGGATTGGACGTGCTCCATGCCGCTTCCCATGGCCTTTCGTACAGGGATCCTTTCTTGCATGGCGGGTCGGTTGTTCGATAGAGACGGAATTTGCCTTTTTTCTTGTAGCCGACATAGACGGTATCTTTGGAGGCGGCTAGGGTCAATCCAGTGGCTTCCGTTATTTCGGGGAGCTCCCCTCCCGGACATCCGGAAAGTTTATGCCAGTCGTCTCCTCCGTTGATCGATTTGTAGATGCCCGCAACTTCGAAATCTGTTTTATGGTAAAGAGCGGCATACAGTCTGTTCGGGTCGTCCGGATCTTCGACGAGATCGTCACCGTCGCCTCCGGTCAGAACAACATACCAGTTCTTTCCGCCATCTGTGGAGAGAAATATGCCCTGGGTGGACCTGGAAACAAGACGATTGGGGTTTTTGGCGTTGACGATGAGTTTTTTGCCAAGCTGCAGTGCATTGTAATAGATTCGCCGCCAACTGGTTCCCCCGTCATCCGTCCGGTACAATCCGACCGGGGTGAGGGCATACAGGCGCGATGGATTGGTGCTGTCTAAGGCCAGCGCCGAGATTGCGCACGAGTCCAGACTGTCGCCGACAGGATACCAGTTGACCCCGCCATCGGTCGTCTTCCATATGCCCGATCCTGTTTTATCCCCATAGGGGGATATGACGCCGATATAGATTGTCGAGCGGTTTATCGGATCGATAACGGCGTGATAAAGCCGGCCTACAGAATCGAGATGCCCTAGGGCATCGATGCGCCTCGGACCTATGGATACCCAACGGCCGATATCGGCAGCCGTGCCCGTAAAATGCCATCTGGCCACATTGTTATCCTCTCTGCTTTCAAAGAGGGATCGGCCTGAGTCGACTTCGACTTCGACATCGAAGGCTCCCGTGGGGCGTTTGAACGTGCGCGAAACGTACAGCGTTTCTCCTGAGGCGAGCCCGGACGAACTCAGATTGTAGCCGCCGGAGAAGCCGCCGCCTTTCAGCTTGATCGATGTCTGGAAAGGCGATTGGATATCCTCGGCTTCCTCGTTGACGATCCGGAAGCTGACTGTGAGCATGTCCGAAAACGTGGACCCCTCTTTGCGTTCATGGAAAGTGAGTTTCTCTATCGCCAGATCCCCGGGAAGCTGGATTTGCATGATTTTGACGTTATCTCCCGGGTCGGATTCAATACTCCGAAAGCGGGGGTTGATCTCGGCCGATAATTCACCGCGCGGCCTTCCCTGCATCTCCGGCCCATCCACAGTCACCTGTGCACCCGGCTCTATCGGTCCAATGAGGAGTTTTTTGACCTTTCCTTTTTTGTCACGGAGAGCTAACGGAACCTGCGCCTTCCTGTCTCCGTTGTTTTTGACCGTTATTTGGGGTATCGGCGGCCTGTCTTCTTGCTCGATCCACCTGATGTTGATTATAGCAAAATTAGCGCCTCGAGAAGGTCTCTCGGAGACGATGAATTCTTCAGCCAGTGAATTGTCATGTCTCGATACCTCGGCAAGGTCTTCATCAGGATCGAGGACAGCTCTCAGATTATAGACTTTTGTGCGATTCGGCCGCCAATTGAAATGGAAGCGTGCCTTGGAGCGCTCGTCCATATCGATCCTTTTGACGTCTGTGATTTGGCCATCGACGAGAAGCGCCAGCTTCAAGCCGGTGTAGTCTCTCTCGGATCGGTTCAACACGTCAACCTGAACCGTCGCCTGTTCCCCCGGCATCGGGTATTCCGGTTCAGCCGACACAGAAATGATGGCTAAATCGGCTTTCTGGAAGGGCCGAACTTCTTCCGGCATAAGATAAACATCCGTTCGGCAGAATTCCTCCGCCTCTTCCCGCGTCCGGTAGAATCGTCCGCCCAATTCCGCGCAACAGCTTTCGGAGACAAAATAAACTTTGCCGTCGAGGCAGCACCACCCGCGTTCAGGTTCCGGTTTCTCTCTGTGGCATAACTCCTCGGCCTCCTCGCGGGTGCGGAAGAATCGTCCGCCTCTTTCAAGGCATTCGGGTTCCTCGGCAGGAAAGACTTCCCCCTTATAGCAGCACCAGCCTTGCATCTGTTTGGCCGCATGTCCTTTCGCTTCATGCCCGAATATGATCCCGTTGTTCCAGATGATTTGTTGCGGTCTGCCGGAGGAATCGAATTCCTTCATTTGACCTGTCACCGAGTGGCTGGCTTCATCGGAGATCCAGGTGACAGTCAGGGACTCTCCCTGTATTGTGCCTGCGGCTTCAGGATTTGCATGGTCATCTTGCCAGGAGAATCGGGGGCCCTGTTGCGTAATCCAGTATGTGACGCCATAGTTACTGCACCATGTTCCTGAAATGTCAGGAGGTCTCTTTGCCTGCAGGTTGATTGTGTTTGGCAGAGCAGCGTCCGTAGCGGCTGCTGGAATCAAGGCCATGGTCATGATAACCGCCATTCCTAAGATTAGCCAAAGATATTTTTTTGGATTCATTCCAGACCTCATAGTCTTGAAATCCGAGCTCAAATGCCTATCCCGCGAAGGCTAGAAAAATTCCCTTTCCTCGCCCATTGAAATGCTTTCGCTATTTCCTTAACCCTTTTATTGAAGACGGAAAAAATCTTGTCTATCAGTATCAAATACTCTTTTTTTTGTCAACTGCCGATAACCCCCCAGTGACACGAGCCATGTTAAAGGCAAAACCCTGTCCTGATTAATCAATATCCGGCCCGGATCCCGGAGGCTTTTGACTACCCAAACTTGGGAGTGGTGCGAAAAATCCGACCATCGCCTATGCATCCCCAAACGTTGTTATCTTGATTCGTGCCAGCCATGTTCCCCCTGCAGAACGGTGGAAATCCGTTAAGGACAGTCATGGTTTGGCATTCAGTGGTTTGTGTGCCTCAAGGGATTGATAGATGTCCCTCGTTGTCTCGGCCGCTATGCCCAACCGGTCGGCCATGTGAATGATCGCGCCCCCGAAAATCTCCCGCTCGTCCGGCTTACTCCTGTCTTCATAATTCCTCTGGAAGGATGTTTTCGTCTCCGGTGGGAATGATTGTCCTCGTTCAAAGGACGTGGAGACAATGTTTTCGGGAAGGGGAATGTCTTTTTTCCGGGCGATGGCTTCGATGTCCCGCATGATGGCTACAACCGTGGAACTCAAGCTTTCCGATGCGAGCACTTCACCGATGGTCTTGTCGAAATTGGCGGTTACAAGGCTGTAGGAAGCGATAAAAATGAATTTACTCCAGATCGAGATATAGGGATTCTCATGCCATTCGTATTTGATTCTCGCTTGTGAGAAGAGGTCGAAGATCCGTTCATCCACCAGGTCATTATGGGGGTCTTTACCAAAGATTATGGTGCGCAAGTCCCCTCGCTGTGTCACCTTGCCTTCCCGCTCGATACGGGCGCTGACATAAACACAGGAGGGGAAGACCACACCGGTTTTGATGTGGCGTCGAATCCTCTCATAGATATCGACTCCGTTGAGAAGTGGCAAGAGCGTTGTCTGTTCAGAAATTTTCTCCTGTAGCTGGGGCAGAACGCGATCCAAATCAAAGCTTTTAACACTCAGCAGACAGAGATCCAACGCGGGCAAATCGGAGAAGCGATCAGTGGCGGAAGTCGGTGTGCAGAGCATTACCCCGTCATCCGTGTCCAGGAGCAGCCCCTTTTTTTGAATTTCTTTCTGATGCCGACCGCGGGCAATGAAATGGACCTCGAGGTCGTTACGGTCTTGAAGCATTTGGCAGAGTTTGCCTCCGAAGTAGCCGCCCACGCCGCCGATACCGATAACGACGATATTCACGCGCGCAACCTCAATGCTGCAGTTTTTTTTGTGGTCATGCCGCGGTCCTAGCTAATTTCATAAATTATGCGTCTTCGAGAAGCAGAAAAAATAACATATCGAAAACATCGGCGTCAATGGCTGGAAAAAGGCATCAATGAAAAAGTTACAACCGCCGGAAAAGGTTATGGTCGCGATCGGGCTTAAGCAGGGGAATGACAATCGGTAAGATTAAGGCTGGCCACGGCCGCTGATGAGGCAGGCTATGAAATCATCCGGATTGAATCGTTCCTGCCCAAGGATTACATTTTTACCTTCAGGCCAAACAATGATCGATAGTAATTTTTTTCCAGTTAATCAAGCGGGCATGCTTGTGTTCCAGATGTCGATATGAAGCTTCCAGGTTCCTCCTGGTGTGCGCTTCCAGATCACAAGATATTTGCCCTTATCCTCCATAGGTTCCTGCCCTTCCGGTTGAATTGTCAGTTTGTAATTTCCGATCTCACAGACAAACTCCCCCATGATCGTCAAATCTTCTGAAGTCAGCAGGGCATCTTTAACGCCCATTTGCATGGCGCCTGCCCAGAACGCTTCAATCCCTTTTTTCCCCTCGATCCTGTTCATATTTGGCGGCAGAAGCACGGCCTGATCTGTGTAAAAATTGGCCAACGCACCTGCATCACCTTGGCGGAAGCTTTCCCCGAATTTTCTGTTTCCCTCCGCAATAGCCTGACGAATTTCTTCAAGGTCCATCATTCCCTCCTTCAATTCTCTAGTTCTATTTTCCTTAGTATTAATATTTAATACACCAAATAAATTTTGTCAAAGATAACAATGAATGTTTCGGTCATTATTAGTGTCCTTCAATGGCATATGTTTCAAAAACGGTTTAATGTCAGGATTTTCTCATGACCCGATATTTCTTGAACAAGTTGGGCGTATTGAGTATCTTGGTGTGGAGATTGAATAAGAATTACTTTCTTGTCTCGAAAGGAGTGCGTAATGAAAGCCCATAAACTGATTTCAGTATTAGCTATCATTTTCTTGTTATTGGCAGTTTGTCTCCCGTCTGTTGCTCAAAAAAAGGGAATGAAATCTATCACAAAGGAAGAATTGGGAGTCCACCTGAAGTTCCTCTCTTCGGATGAGATGAGGGGCCGTGATACCCCCTCCGGTGAATTGCGGATTGCCTCTCGTTATATCGCGACTTTCGTCGAGAGCTACGGATTGAAGCCTCTGATGCCTGACGGCTCGTTTTTTCAGGAATTGCCTTTGATGATAACCACGATCAATCACGCGGAGATGCGATTGCCGATGGATTCCGGGGTGGGGGAAAAGGTGTTCACCTTTCCGAATGATTTCGGTGTCAACACATCCCGCGACGGCATGTATATCGGCAGGGGCGTTTTCGATGCGGAGATCGTCTTCGTGGGCTTAGGTCTGCACGCACCCGAGCTGGAGTGGCTCGACTACGCAAATCTGGATCTTGAAGGGAAAATTGTGGTCATGCTGGACCCGGAGCCGGCCTCACTTCCGATGTTCAATAAAGACAATTTCATCAAGTTGTATCTCAGGCCGCGTGTCGCTTTGGGAAAAGGAGCTGTCGGCGTCTTGAACGTGATCAGTGAGGAAATGGAAACGGATTTCGCGGATAACGGCTATACATTCGATATCAACGAAAGGGCCCGGGTTCTCACGGACAAAGAGAGTGCCATAAGAAAGGTGTCCCCTCATCTCCGGGCGGAGATTCGGCATGATGCAGCCGCCCCTCTTCTGGGAATCACGCGGGCCGAGCTGAGTGATATGTTTGAATCCATTCGTAGGGGAGAGCGGGTTCCGGGAAAAGAATACCCGGGTAAACGGATACAGATATCCGTCGATGCGCATCAGAGGAAGGGAAATACCAGAAATGTTGTGGCCGTGCTGGAAGGGCGGGATAAAAAACTGAAGGATGAATACGTCGTCATCGGCTCCCATCATGATCACGTCGGCGCCGCCGGTAGTGCGGTCTGGAACGGGGCCGACGATAATGCTTCCGGTTCGGTGGCCATGCTGGAGATTGCCCAGGCCCTGGTTATCGAGCGGCCACAACGTTCGGTGATACTGGTCTGGCACATCGGCGAGGAAAAGGGACTCTGGGGGGCCTATTACTTTGTGGAAAACAGTCCGGTTCCGGTTTCGAAGATTAGCGCCATGCTGAACATGGACATGATAAGCCGGAATGATCCCAACGGCATCTATCTCATCGGATCGGATATGATAAGCACGGAACTGGACGGAGCCTTTCATAAGATGAACAACAGGTTTACGAAACTCAAAATCGATTACACCTATAACACGAAAACTCATCCGGAGCGCTGGTACTTCCGAAGTGACCATTTGCCGTATGCGCAGGTCGGCGTTCCTGCGGTTTGGGTTTTTTGCGGGGCGACCGAGGATTATCATCAGACGACGGATACCTATGAGAGAGCTGATTTAGGTAAAATGGAAAAGGTAACCCGGCTTGTCTATCTGACCGGCTATGAAATAGGCAACAAGAAAGAGTTGCTGAAATTGGACGCCGACCCTAAAATCACGTTCCGGGGCAAACAAGAACCTGAGAAGGATAAATAATTAAGGGAGCATGACCCCCAACTCATAATTGCCGAGGCTCGACCCTGAACTTACCACCCCGACCACCTTAAGGTTATGTCAGGTGGAGCCGAAGTATTTTTTCTTTGAAGCGGCAGGTCTTTCCGCAGGGGTCGGCGGTTTCCATCTTCCTGATTCCACGTCAACCCAGAGAGAAAAGAAGTCTTTCTTGAAGCTCTGGAAAAACTCTTGTCCCTTTTCACTCTGGAAAAGAGTGCCCATCAACAGTTGGCAATAGCCTATCTGAGCAGCACTCATGAAACCTCTGATTCCATCGTAAGCTTCCATAAAATCAGTGGCCATAAAGGTTACTGTCTGGTCTTCATAGCCTATCCCCGGTATGTCTTCGAACAGACTCAGGTCCGCAGGGGGAACGGCCCTGAGTTGGGCCTTTATGGGTTCGGTCAGCTTCACGGCTTTGCTTTTAGAAATGTTCTGGACCGCTCGCTTGGCACCGGCCCGCATTTCCTCGTGGACTTCGGCTGTGGGCCTCAGTTCCGCATCGTCGGCGCCTTTGGCTTTCTTCACCGTCACGTATTCCAGCCAGGTCATCCAGGAAAGCTGCTCTGCCAGTTTGTCATCGCCCGAACAAAAAATCACCGGAACTCTGGCCCTCCCCCATGAATAGGCAAAGATCTCGGTTTCATTGATCGACATGTCGTTCAGAATCCAGTCCATTCCCATATTGACCGTGTGTGAGGCAAAACCGCCGCCGCCCGTTTTGGAGTGCATGCAGACGAGAGCGACCGCATCGTACTTGCCCTCTTCGACAAGGTCCAAATAAGGGCGAAAGGGCTTATCCTTGAAAAGCATCTTTGCCCGAGAATCCATCTTATCCAGCAGAATATCCGGTTCCGGATTAAAGCTGCCATGGGCATCGACGACGTCGATCTCATCGGCCCCGCCGGCGCACAGGCCAGCGATGACGGCATTGACATCGCTCGTCAACCATTCTCTTGCTTCGAAATATTCAGGGTTGCCGAAGTCGATGGACCAGATGTTTTTTTGTCCGGCGACTCCCTCCATATCGTAGTAGAGGCAAATCCTGATCACGCCGTCGGCATCCGGTGCCGGCTCGCAAAGCTCTCTTGGAGAGATATCTGCCGTTGCTCTATCGTCTACTGTTTTCTCTGATGTGCACACGAGCAGACTGACAATGCCGACAAACGCAATCACCGGCAATATCTTTTTATTTTTGCTCATCATGTCCTCCTTCAAAGGCTGATTGCAGAAGTTCTGCGTCTATATCAACCATCACAGTGTTTAGATAGATAGACATACCCTCAAATAGGATAGACGCAGCGGGGGTGAAAAAGGTTCCTGATACATTGCATACGCGGATTTGCCGATCCCGCTCACAGCTTTAAATTCAAGAGATCATCTGTTTACACGCCATTTTAAATAAGGAGGCTTTCCTTTATATCGTGTGGGTTAAGAATGAAAAGGACTGGAGTGAAAACATTTCCAGTTCTTTTCACTGTGCGTCCTGTTAGCCTATACGAAAAGGAAGAGAATTGATAAGGCTAACTGAAAAATTGACGGGGGTTGTCAATCAGAATGGTTTCAATTTCTTTTTTTGTCACGCCTCTGTGTTTGAGAAGGGGGAGGATTCCCTCGAAGAGGTAGGTTGTCTGCCAGTTGGCAATAAGCTTTCGATGATACTCATCCGGGTTGAGGGGGCGGCCCAGCCAATGCCAGACCGAATCGTTGGAGAGCATTATCTGATTGATATAGCCCTTAGCCAGCAATTCGAGCAGCAGCTCGATTCGCGCATTTTCTGCTGGGATGTTATGCAGCTCCTCTATGCCCCATTGATCAAAGGAGATGGAAACTCCTTCGGCCAATGTCTCGAGATGATATTCGATGTTCAGGCAGCTTCCCATGTGGCTGATCAGGATTTTTTGGGGATTAGCTCCTTGCGAAATGAGGAGCCTTGCCTGTTCGGGGGCCATGGTTCCTTCGGTCGTGTGGGTGAGGATCGGCACACCGGTGGCCTTATGAACTTTGGCTGCAGCCCGGAAAAATTTCTGTTCATAATCGGTAATACGCCCTCTGCTCGAAGCCAGCTTGAAAATGCCGGCTTTGATGTCCGTCTGCTCGATGCCAACGGTGACTTCCGTCATGAAAAGATCGGTAATTTCCTGTTCCACGTCTCCCAGGCTTGAGCGGAACTTGAAGTAGGCGGAGCCTCCTGTGCTCTCAAAATAATAGCCGGTCGGACAGATGATGTTCAGGCCGGTTTGTTCGGCGACTTCGCGCAGAAAAGCCGGACTGCGGCCGCATTCGTTGGGCGTGGCATTGACCACGGTTTGGACGCCGTGGGCTTTGATGCTTTCGGCCACTTTCAGGCATGCTTGGAGTGCAGATGCGTGATTAAAGGGCCCCAGTGTGCGGTCTCCCTGATATCCGGGAAAACCGAACAGTATGTGTTCGTGGATGAGCGTTTTGCCCAACCGGTCGGGTGATACAGCCCCGGTGACAGTGTGTACTTTCGCCGCCATTGTCTGCGCCTTTTTCCAGAAGAATGAAGGGAACAGTATACTCCGTTCACGCTGAAAATCAAGAACGGAAATCCCAATTCGAGTTCGGATACACAATACATAATTTTTAAATTTGAATCCGAGGGAATTATTTCTAATGTGTAAAGAAGTAGGATGTCCTCCGAATAGAGTTTTGACAGGGTTGTTTATTATCTGTTATATGTAGATAAAAATTATTGAACAGTGCTTTTCACAGATAAGAAAAAAATCATTAAAGTCCAGCTTGTGACTTTCCGTGACGGTCTCCAGAGCATACTTGGGGGTAAAGTCAGGTTGAGGGATTTTTTGCCGGCTATGGAATGCGCCGCACACATCGGTATCAAGCATTTTGAATTCGGCGGGGGAGCACGCTTTCAGGCTCCCTATTTTCATGTCGGGGAGGATCCCTTCGAATGCATGAAGACGATACGCGATAAAGTAGGACCGGATGTGACCCTGCAGATTTTAACCCGCTCGATAAGCGGCGTGACCATGAAGACCCAGAGCCGGGAAGTTCTGGCTCTTCAGGCCAGGCTCATGAAGGAATACGGAACGACCTGGGACAGAAATTTTGATTTCATGTACGATGTCGACCTTATGAAGGAAACCGGCAGGCCGATTGTCGAGGCTGGAATGCATCATCAGATTGCCGTGCTGATGATGGGGCTTCCGTTTTTTTCAACCGAAGTCCATACCCCCGAATTCTATATTGATGTCGTCAAGCGAATGCTCCAAAGTGACATTCAAATCGATTCCGTTTGCATCAAAGATCCGGGAGGGACGGCGGCACCGAAAGACGTTTTCGAGACAGTGAGAGGTGTCAAAAAGATCATGCCGCCGGAAATGCAGCTCTGGTTTCATATCCATGACACGGCCAGCACCGCTGTGTATTGTTATATGGCTGCCTTGGAAGGCGGGGCGGACGGCATCGACCTCTCGATGAGACCTTTGGCGAGCGGAACGGCTCAGCCCGATGTGCGGTCTATGGCGGGTGCGCTGAAGGGTACGAATTATGTGTTCGATTTTGATGTCTCGGGAGTAGATGAAGTCGAGGCGCTCCTGACTGAAGGCACCCGTGATTATGATTTCAATCCCGTCGTTCTCACTCCGGATGCCCGTGTTCTCGGCTTCCCCATGCCCGGAGGAGCCATAGGTCCCAATGTTCATATGATGGTAAAAGCCGGCATCATGCACCGCTACGGCGAAATCCTGTCGGAATTTCCTGAAGTTCTTGAAAAAGGGGGGGCTTGGGTTGCTGCAACTCCCGGGAGCCAGCACTACTGGGTTCAGGCATTTAATAATGTTCTGTTTGGCCGCTGGAAAAAGATCGATCCGGGTTACGGAAGATCTGTTCTTGGGTATAACGGAAAAACTCCACTGCCGCCGGATCCTAAGGTTGTGAAACTAGCCTCTGAACAATTGAAGTTGCAGCCTTTTGAGGGCAATCCTTTGGATGCCGCTGAAAATGATCTGCCCCTTGCCAGAGCGGAGCTGAAACGGCGCGGACTCCCCGAGGATGATAAGTCGGTTTTCCTGGTTGCGGCCGCTATGGTTCCGGGGAAAAGTATGGAACAGAATGAAGGAATCCGATTGCTGGAAGGGAGATCGAAAATCAACCTCCCACTCAAGCTAAAAAAGGAGCAGAACAAGACTGAGAGAGATCTGAAAACTGAAGCTGGGATTCCTCGCATATCTGAAGAAAGAAAATCTCTGACTGTCGGTATCCAAGACGGACCTTTAACCACTATCTGTAAAGTTAAGGAAGACGGCCGTGTTCGAACGGTTGAGATCTGTCTTGAAAAAATCGATCAGCCTTAGACCTTTTGGAGTTGGATTTTGTGCCTTTTTGAGGTGAGGCCTCGCCAATTTACATAAACGCCATAAAACCCCAGGCTTTCAAGCCGGGGATGAATAGCACCCAGAGCAAAGTGGAACCGATTATTTTTCTGGGCCGAAGCCCTGGGCTTTGGCCCAAGGAGTAGCTTCATTTCAAAAGATAAATATTAATAAAAGAGGAGAATTATAGGCCTTGAGCTAAATATTGTCCTCATCTCCAATCTTCCAAAAATATCATTTTCTGTAATTGGTTTTCGCTGTACCACTTTCCGGCGACCATGACACCTTGTTTAATTTTTAGATTTTCGATAGTTTTGAAAGGATTTTTTTTGGTAAGGATGAAATCGGCACTTTTTCCTATTTCGATCGTACCCCATTCATCCTGTCTGCTTATCGCTTCTGCCGCACCTCGCGTTGTCAGAGCAATTGATTCGTACGGCGAAAATCCATTTTCAGTTAATATGCGTAATTCATCGTGCAGGGAAAAACCGTGAAGCACTCCGTAGGGAATTTCACCGTAAGCACCGGCGTCAGTTCCTATGATTAACGGAATCCCTTTTATTCTGGATTCTCGCAAAATCTTTTTGTACAGATCATACCATTGACACATCTCTTTTCCTGCTGCAAATATTTTTTGATGGTGATCTGTTCCCGATTTTATGGCTTTAAATGTGTTTTTTGATAAATACACAGCCTCAGGACGAATCAAGTATTTCTCTGGTGTGCAAATTTTGTGAACAATGACTTCATCCATGGCAAGCGTTGTGCATAGCCTGATTTTTGACCTTGCCAATTTGGTCATAATAACGGGGAGTTTTTCTGGCCGGCGACCATAGGCATGCCCCTATTCAAAGTGGTCCGTTAATGTTTATAGCGCTTAATAAGAATTTCGGCTGACACTCCATCCAGAATGAGACGTGTAGATTCGGCACCGTAGATCCATTCTTTGTAAAACATGCCCAAATCCGTCTTGGCATGCTGTTTCACGTGATTCAAAAACTGCTTGGAAGTGGCACCAATCTCGATGTGCTGCTGGTAGAAAATCCCCATAGCCTCGAGAAAATCCTTTTCCCCCATGATGTGATACATGAGCTAAAAGAAAAGCATCTCTTTGGTATAGGAAAGATCGGTGAGGCCCTCAGGGTCATACTTGATGATGGGAACTTCCTTGCATTTGGGGTTGCGTACACCCTGCTGAATGAATCGTTTCCTGAGGCGATTAAAACCGTTTTGGAGGGCATCCTTTGTGTTGTCGATGCGTTCCCGGACCAGAGATTGGAGGAACATGGCCAGGCCTTCAGATTCAAACCGGGAAGGTAGAGGATCCAGAGACCTCACGTTCCTGATATGAGAGATTTCGTGATAAAGCTCGAAGAAGTTCTCTCGATCCTTAAAGGTGTCAGCTGTCCGGATGACACTCGTGACATCGGTCTGAGATCCGTAGTCCTCTGGGATTTCAATGACGGTGAACGCCTGGAAATCATGAGCAGGGCCTCACTAGCCGGCAAAAAGTTTCAGAGTGTTCTGCATGGACTCGAGGATCACTCTGGCATTTTCTTCTTCTTCGGGAAAGTGGAAAATTTTCAGGAATGATGTCAAGAGGTTTCTTATAATGAGATTCCTGCGCATTTTAGGGAAAAAATTCAACAATACGTATTAGAACCCTTGACAAATATAAAAAGAAAATCTAAATTAATGTTGTCTGACATCTTGATATCTACTAGCTAGGAGATTAAAATTTTTAAACAAATAGACAAAAAAACGGTCATAGAAAGGATAAGAGAACAAATCCTCTCTCTTATTTATGAAGGAAAGCTGCTGTCTGGCAATAAACTGCCTTCAGAGACAGAGCTGATGAAGATCTTTGGCGTCAGCCGTCCTGCTGTCAGAGAAGCTATTCACGTGATGATCGGTGAAGGAATTCTCGAGATCAAGCATGGAAAGGGCACTTATGTCCGTGAGCTTTCATCAGCCTCTGCTATCAAGTCAGAAGTCGTCAATCTCCTCCTCAAATCAGCCAATTTTGAAGAAATTCTGGATGTTCTTGAAGTAAGGGCAACATTGGAACCCGCCATTGCAGCCAGAGTCGCTCAGTATGCTTCAGAAGCAGATTATGAGGATTTGGAAGAGATCCTTGATCAGTGCGAAGAAGCCATTCACAAAGGGGATTTTAGCCTTGATATGTCCTGGAATTTTCATAAGCGCATTTCAGAAGCGGCAAGAAATTCGATCATGGCAAAGATTGTGGTCATTCTTTATGAAATGATAAAAGCCTATCAAGTTGGGCTCTATTACATGTATTTCGACCCCGTGGCGGATTTGGCGGGACATCGCAAACTGCTGGAAGAAATCAAAAGTAGCGATCCGGAGCGAGCTCGTAAAGCGATGTCAGAACATTTTGAGGATTTCAGAAAAAAACTTACCAGGGCACTTCAGACTGAAAAGGAGAAGAGTCGATCGAGTCACCTGAAGTAAACCTTTCTTGTTTGTGTTAGCCTGAAGCAGATTCCCTTTTTCCGTAGTTCGATTAATTCCACAAAATTTTAAAAAATCACTTAAAATCTTGACAAAATCAAAAATGGAGTTAATAATATATCAGATGTCAGACAACTAGATATATACAAAAAATTGGATTTAAGGAGGTCAATGATAAATCAGATAATTGAAAATACTTTAATCGGTTCTTTTCATTCATAAAAAGGAGTAAAAAAAATGACAAAACGCTTCTTAAATGTAATCCTAACCATTTCGATTCTTTTAGGGTCTTTTTCTTTCGTATTGGGCCAAAGACAAACTGGCTCCATAAGAGGATTTGTGATCGATAGAGAAGGGGGTCCATTGCCAGGAGTCACGATCACTATTGTCTCACCTGCTTTAATGGGGGCACAGTCGTTTATCAGTGCAGCCAACGGCGCCTTTAGATTCCCAGCCTGTCCTCCAGGAGAATATGTTATAAAAGCAGAGCTAGACGGATTTCAAACCATCGAGAGGACAGGAGTAATAGTTCATGTGGGCAAAACCGTTGATATCAACTTAGCGATGAACCAGGCCTCTCTCTCTGAAGAGGTTTTGGTCACAGCTCCCTCTCCGATGATCGATAAAAAATCCTCCAAACTGGCAACTTCTATAACGACAGATATCATTAAGAATGTCCCCATGCCGAGAGACATATTCGACATGTTGCTGTCCGCACCGGGCACTGTGAAGGAGGACTTAGGCGGTCGCGGTGATTACCGCAGGATGGCATCGGTGCACGGCGGAACCCTCCAGCAGAACACCTACGCCATCGACGGAGTGAGCCTGACCGATCCTCATGTCGGCTATATCGCCAAGGACGTTGTTTTTGATGCTATCGAGGAAATTGAGATAGTATCTGGAGCGCATGGGGCTGAAACAGGACTCACATCCGGAGGTTTTATCAATGTCGTCTCCAAATCCGGGGGAAACACTTTCACCGGAAACCTCAACGCCCAGTACACATCCGAAGGACTCCAATCGAGTACAGTCCCCGAAAATACATTGGAAGGCTTGAATTTAGCCACGCCTACCTTTGATAAATACTATGTGGATTTCGGCCTGAACCTGGGTGGGCCGATTCTTAAAGACAGGGTGTGGTTTTTCGTGAGCCCCAGGATGATCAGGTTCACAAGAGGAAACGCGTTTATTCCCTTTACCGACCCTCTTGGTAATTTTCACGACGTCTACGATAATAAAATCTCGGATTATTCCCTGTTCAGCAAAGTTTCTGCTCAGATAACGAAAAACATCAAGTTCATGCTTATGTGGCAGTACAACGATTTAAACGAAGATCCCGCCATTATTACAACCGGCTGGATGAAGCCTTACGAGGCTAACATCACGACCAATGATTACGCCCATACCCTGAGTTCAGTACTGACCGTCATCCTCGATCAGAACACCTTCCTCGAAGCCAGAGGCGGTTACCTTCGAAAAATTCGGGACCTCCAGACGAACAGCTGGCGGGAGGGAAGAGAAGCCCCCATGTCCTGGGACAGGTACACCGGCCGCATGTGGGGGGCGTACTGGGCGGATGAATTTTACATCAGGCAAAGCTTTAACATCAATGCTCAGTTAACAAGGTTTCAGGATGATTTTCTCGGTGGTAATCATGAGCTGAAATTTGGAGCGGAATACGGAGGATGGGATGTGTTGCTGGAATATCCGAGAAAGGCTGACCCGTTCTGGCACTACTACTACAATGGTGAACCCTGGTATTTCCACGACACCATGCCCTATACCGGGTTGCTGATTGCCTGGGCCAATGGACCAAAAGGCACCACCGAATCCAAGGGAAAACAGTGGAGAGCTTCTTTTTATTTTCAGGACAATATGTCCATCGGGGAAAAATTGTCCTTGAATATCGGGTTGAGATATGACTACATCAACATCGACAGACCGGAGGAGATAAAAAAAGGCTGGGTTGACAGATGGTACAATGGCCTCGCCAATCTGCTCTATCCGGAGCTGTTCACCACGACTGATATTGTGGCCCCGGCCATAAACGGGCTTTTCACTTCAGGGCTTCTCCAACCCAGGCTTGGATTCAACTATGACCTCCTCGGAGATGGTACGACAATTTTAAAGGGTTCCTTTTCCCGCTATGCCGATTACATCTCCAACTTAATGGTCTCGGGGACGTCTCCTTTTAGCGGTCAATCGGCACAGTTTCTCTGGTTCGACAACGATAGAGACGGATACTTTGATCTGCCCGGCGTTGACACTTATGCGCCCTTATGGCTTCCTCCGGTCATCACGGATCCGGAGGAGTTGACAGACTACCTTGATCCAAACCTCAATTCTCCGTATGTCGACGAGTTCACACTGGGAATTCACCGGGAAATTTTCCAGGATTTCAGTGCCGGAGTGAACTTCATCTACAAAGAACACAAGAACCTGTTTGAGGCGCGGGATGCGGCCAATCCCATAGACGGCCCGATGTGGGTTCCTTATACGGTTACGGATCCCGGCGACGATGGTGAGTTCGGGACAGGCGATGAGCAGGATCTGACTGTTTACGCCATGGACAATAGTGGGGAATATTCGAGTTGGTACACCACGAATATCGAAGAGTTGAAGAGGAAATACTGGGGAGTCGAGCTGGTGCTGTTCAAAAGAATGACAACCTGGTGGCAGTTCAGCGGATCCATCACCTATTCCAAGACGTATGGAAACATTTCCAGTAATCTTCATGATGTCGAGGGAGGATTGGGAATATTCATGAACCCCAACAACCTCATCAATTACTGGGGGCGGCAAACCTGGGACAGGCCCCTGATTGTCAAACTCATGGGAACGATGAGGCTTCCTTACGGAATTAACTTCAGCGGTTATTTCAGGTATTCGGATGGTGCCCCGGCTCATCGAACATTGACCGTATACTTTCCCAGCTCTGTTGGAGGGGTTGCCCCAAGGTATCTTTCAGAGACCGTGAATGCCGAGCCGCCGGGATCAAAAAGAGGCCCCTCCTACAGCTCGCTGGATCTAAGATTGGAGAAGGAATTCAGTCTTCAATTCGGTAGAGTCGGCTTCTTCATGGATTTCTTCAACATCCTGGGAAACAATGTGATTATCACCGAACAGGATAACGGAGGATACCTCTTCAGCGACGGCAGTTTTGCCCGCTATCCCCAATACGGAGAGCTTCGTCAGATCATTGGAACAAGACAAGTCAGATTTACTCTCAGGTTCAATTTTTAATTTCAAATTCGAGTTCATCCCGTTATACTGAGGGGGAAGTGTATCGAACCCGCTTCCCCTTTTTTCTTTCTATTGATTCCAATTATTGGGACAAAGTGAATTTATGCTACCGCCATAATTTATTCCTCCGATTGAAGGGAGATATCACATGAAAAGGCTTTGGAGTCGATTATTGACCGCTGGAATTGTTTCCCTAATTGCTTTTTGGCTGGGTTTTTTCCCAGCAAACACGGCTTCTACGTTCTCAACTGTTGAGGAGCTGAATGAGAATTTGTATTCCTGTACGAGCGTTCTTGTCGGTAGGCTTGCGTCTGTCGACGGTTCGACCATGACTTCACACTCCTGTGACAGTGGCAGTGACCGGACCTGGATCAACATTGTTCCCCACCGGAGACACAAGCCGGGGGATCTGTGTGTGCTTTATTTCCAGCCGAAACTCATCAAGGGTCCTGATCACCCGGATAAGTTGCCGAGAGGCCGGATTCCGCAGGTCCCGGAGACCTATGCCTACATCAACACCTGTTATCCGGTCATGAATGAATACCAGTTGGCTATCGGGGAAACGACCATAGGGAATAGACCTGGGCTGGACAGCGAGGAAGGGCTTATCGATGCCCCCGAGCTTTTCCGTCTAGTGCTGGAGAGAGCGAAAACCGCCCGTGAGGCGATAAAGGTGGCCGATGAACTCACCAAAGAACACGGCTATATCGACCATGGGGAGTGTTTCACCTTCGCCGATCCCAACGAGGTTTGGCACTTCGAGATTTACGGTCCGGGTGAAGGCCGTAAAGGAGCTGTCTGGGCGGCCCAGAGGATTCCTGATGACCATGTGGGTGTTTCCTCCAACGCGAGCCGGATCCGTCAAATCGATCTCAACAACAAAGATTATTTTATGGCCTCGGGTAACATCCATTCCGTGGCTATCGAGATGGGCTGGTGGGATCCCAAGAGCGGCGAACCTTTTGAAGTCTGTTACGCCTACAATCCGAAGTCTAGGACTCACATGTCCTGCCGTCCCCGCGAATGGCGCGTGCTGAGTCTCGTCGCACCTTCTTTAAAATTGGATTACAATTCGGAAAACTATCCCTTTTCCGTCAAGCCCGATAAGAAGCTCTCCGTTCAAGATCTTTTGGTTATTTTCAGGGATACCTATGAGGGAACAGAGTATGACATGACAAGAACTCTGACAGTTGTCAACAAGAAAGGAGAGACGGTCAAAAGTCCAGTGGCTTCGCCTTTCATGAGCGAGGAATTGAGAGAGCTTCTCAAGGTTAAGAGAGAGCGAACCATCGCCCACAGAGCCTGCACTTACCTTCAGATAACGCAATCAAGGAAATGGCTCCCCGATATGATCGGTGGTGTTGTCTGGCTGGGATACGACAATCCCGCGGCGACGCCGCACACGCCCTTTTACTGCGGCATTTCCCGGATGCCGGATTCCTACAGGGTGGGAGGACGATCAGGATTCAACAAAGAGTGCGCCTGGTGGGCTTTCCGGAGAGTCAGCAAGCTGGCCCAGTTCCGATGGCAGCACATGAAACAAGACGTGGAGAAAGTGTGGTCAAATATCGAAACGGAAGCCTTTTCCAACCAGCAAAAAATCGAAGAAGAAGCCCTAAGGCTGTACGATGAAGATCCTCAAAAAGCCAAAGAGTACTTGACAAAATACTGCGTGAATGTGGCGGAAAATGCCGTGGAGGCTTACTGGAAGCTGGGAGATAATCTCTGGTCAATCTACTCGCGGTATTTCTAGGTTGAGAGATGTTGTCCTGACGAGCCTTTAGTGGCGGATTCCAGGAAGTGAGTCAAACAAGAGGAGAATCGAAGATAAGACAAGAGTGTTTTCGTTCATTGGGTATTCTATTGGTTTTTTGCGGAGTGTTTTGCACCGGGAATATCGGGGCGGAAGAAAAACGGCAGGCAAGACCTGAGGATTTTGTGAATATTCGCGATGTAAGTGATGTACGGCTCTCTCCTGATAACAAACTGGCGGCCTTTGTCGTAATCGAGCCTGCCCATCCGGAGAAACCCCTCTCTCTCCGCAAAAGCCATATCTTGATCGTTCCTGTTGACGGTAGCCGATCCGCCCGGCCGATGGCCGCAAGCGCAGGTTGTTATTCTTCTCCGCGCTGGTCCCCTGACGGACGGCACCTGGCCTTTCTCTCAAGACGTGGCGCTGATGATTCCAGGGGGAAAGCCGGGCAGCAAATCTTTATGCTGAACACCAAGAACCAAGAAGTCAAACAATTGACGAACCACGAATATGACATTGAGAAAATCGAGTGGTCATTGGATGGTGGCATGATTGCATTCACCGCCCAAGATCCTGTGACAGGCAGGGATCGAAAAAAGCGGCTCCGCAAAGATGATGCCGTTGTTTGGGATTCCGGGCATAAATACAGTCGGCTCTGGGTATTGGACCTGGCGGCGGAAAAAGTCGAAAAAATCACGCAGGAGGATTTTCATGTTTGTGATTTTGCCTGGTCCCCGGACGGCAGAGAGCTTGCGATCATCGTTTCCCCTACACCGGGTCAAAACGATATTCTCTGGGAATCTGCCCTGGCGGTAGTCAGCAGGTTCGAAAAGGCAGTTATTCGGAAATTGAGTGACTCTGTCGGTCATCCTGAAGCCGGAGTATTTGCATCCATGGAATGGTCACCTGACGGCCGGACAATCTGTTTCACAGAGTACACGCCTCTTAAAATTGGGACCTGGCTCACACTTGTTCCGGCAAAAGGCGGCCCTCTGCGTCGTTTGTTCAAAGATCACGGAGGGACGTTCCGGAGCGCCAAGTGGTGTCCTGATTCGCGCCATCTCATCGCCGATTGTCGCTCTGGTGTTAGAACCGATCTTGTACAGATTGATACAGAAAAAGAAAGGATGACAAAACTCGCCAGAATTTTCGCAAAACATCCCGACTTCAGTCTCAGCGGGGATGTCCGCACCATTGTCTATCTTGGCGAAACACCACAGAGTGCCAATGATGTTTGGGTGTTAGAGTGTGGGAGAAAGCCAAAACGCCTGACAAACCTTCACCCTCAGCTCACCTCCCTCCGTCTTGGGAACACTCAGGAAGTGAGTTGGAAAAGCAGCCAGGACGACCTGTCTCTTTGTGGCCTGCTCATCACACCTCCAGACTTTAAAATTGGGAGGCCTCGACCGACCGTTGTGCATATCCACGGAGGGCCTCCATGGTCCTGGTGGATGGGCTGGCACGGTTCGTGGTCCCTGTGGGGGCAACTGCTCGCTTCGAATGGGTATGTTGTCTTTCTGCCGAATCCCCGAGGCTCAACAGACCAGGGTTGGCGGTTTGCGCAAGCAAATATGGGAGATTGGGGAGGAGGGGACTTCCACGACATAATGGACGGTGTCGACCATCTCATCAGATCAGGAATCGCCGACCCCGAAAGGCTGGCTATCGGAGGCTGGAGCTATGGGGGGTATATGTCGGCCTGGGCTGTGACGCAGACAGAGCGTTTCAAGGCGGCTGTTGTCGGGGCCGCCATTACGGATCTCTCTAGTTTTCATGGCACGACGGATATCAACCCCGGTTTCCTGAACATCTATTTTCCTGATTGCTCCTTTCCTTGCCGCGAGGCATATAACAATCATTCTCCCATGAATTTTATTGGCGCCTGCAAGACACCTGTACTGATTCTGCATCCAAAGGATGATAAGCGTGTGCCCTTCGGACAGGGCTTGCAGTTTTATAACGGCTTGAAAGAGCTTGGATTAGAAACACAGATGGTTGCCTATCCGCGAGAAGGGCACGGACTTGTCGAGTTCGCACACCAAAGGGATGTTCTTGAGCGAGTGTTGGCCTGGTTTGACGGGCATTTAAAATAGTCGGGCCCCCTTAGGGTTTGACAGACTGAGGAGGACTATTTCTATTGAAAGAACATACCGTGAATCCAAGACTGAGTCGCGTGGTTCAGGAGATAGCCCCTGGGTATAATTTCTATCTTGAATGGAATTGCTGAATGATTAGTGCAAGCACGCATGGGCCAACGATATCGGATTTCCCGCAGATGAAATCTATTCTTGGATAAAGGAGGATGCTGTGAACTCCATTAAGACCTATTTCATCCCCGGTCTCTTGATCTTAATTTCTGTTTTAATTTCGTGTGGCATCGGTCCTGCTGAGCAGTATGATCTAATCATAAGCAATGCCAAGATCGTCGACGGCACGGGGGGCCCGGCGTTCAAGGGCGACATAGCCATCAGGGATAAGAAAATTGTCCGAGCAGGAAAAGTTCGAGGAGAAGCCACGACGGTTATCGATGGGTCCGGACTCGTCGTTTGCCCGGGCTTCATCGATCCCCACAACCACTCGGATTTGACTATCCGGGAGAACCCCCGTGCGGATAACCTCATCATGCAAGGGATAACGACAGTGTTGGTCGGAAATTGCGGGGGATCCGCCGCTCCCTTCCCGAGCACTTCGGCCGATCCGTTTATCGAAGGGATCGAAAATCCGGAATGGGAGACTCTGGAAGAGTGGATCGGCTTCGTGGGAAGCAGGGGCACATCGATCAACATGGCTCCCCTCGTTGGCCACAACAACATCCGGAGCCATGTCATGGGAAACGATTGTTTGAGAGTGGCCACAGAGGAAGAAGTCGAACGAATGGCAGTGTTTGTAGAGCAAGCCATGGATGAAGGCGCTTTCGGTCTGTCGCTCGGGCTCGATTATTATCCCGGCGAATACGCAGATGAAGACGAGCTCGTCGCTTTGGCCAAAGTCGTGGCTGCCCACGGTGGCCTTCTTATTCCTCACCTTAGGAATTGCAAGAGTGCCTGGAAATCGACTTCGACAGAGGAATTCGGATACAGTGTCTTTCAAGGGCCTGTGGAGAACGCATGGGTCGGGAAATACCGGGCCCTTATAGAGGCTTTCGAGATAGCCAAAAAGTCGGGAGTAAGGCTGCACATCGCCCACCTCCTTCCCGCCTATCAGGTGCCTCAACCCCATCCAGATTATCTTGACGAGGCTGTGGGTCGAGCGACGACGTGGATACTGGACGAAGCGAGGAAAGAAGGACTGGACGTTACCTTCGATCAGGATATCACGACAAATGACATCGCTTTTCCCAAACCCCTGATCGACGAATTCATCAAACCAATAATCCCTCAGCTCCAGTGGTTGGCAGACTATAGCAAAGAACGGTTTATCGAGGAGTTGAGGACTCACGGACTCAGGGAAAAAATCCACGAGTTGAACGACAACGCAAGACTCAAGATCGGAAAGAGTCACACCAAAGCGGATCCTTATTGGATGAACCGGTTTCGGGTCGTCAGGTGTAAAAACAAGGTTTATGAAGGCAGGATACTCGGAGAACTGGCTCGCGAACAGAACTGCGATCCTTTAGATTTGGTTTTCAACATACTTCTCGAAGATCCGGATACCATCTGGTTTCAATATCAGGATGAAAGAAATTTTTTCCCGTGCCGGGCGGCCATGCTGGGCCATCCATCCGGGATGCCAAGCACCGATGTGAGCGCCCTGCCTCCCATCACGAGGCCGGACGGCATTCCTCAGGAGGACGGTTCTTTGTACCTGCCGCCACCTCATGCCTACGGCATGTATGCCGACTACATTCACATCTTCGTGAACAAAGAAAAAATATTTACTCTGGAAGAAGCGGTGAGAAAAGCCACCTCCGCACCGGCTCTTTTGTTGGGACTTGAGGATCGTGGCGTTATCCGCGAAGGCGCATGCGCTGATCTCGTCCTTTTTAACCCGGATACTATCAGTATGAAGGGCACTACCACCGAACCCTGCCAGCCACCCGACGGAATTGAATTCGTTCTGATCAACGGAACTGTTGTGTATAGAGATATGAACCACACCGGGGAGAGACCGGGATTTGTGCTTAAAAGTCAGTTTGGCGAACAGATAAAAAAAGAATTGAAACAAAAACCAGCAACTACAGAGATAAATTTTTGATTAGCCTGATAATATCCGGTGTCAAAGTCTCTGCCTGTCCCAGGCTGTTTCTCAGATTGATCTGCATCATGCCATACCTGAATTTATTTTGTATCCGCTGATCGCTTCGGAGAAGCGGATTGAATCTTCTTTCTGTTCCGTGGTTCTCTCATCGAATTCCGTCCCCTCGAGGTGATATCAATTTTATGTCCGCCATTTTTTCCATTTTGCTTAATATGATTTTCTGCTTTTCTTCGGAATGAAGTTGTGATAAACAGGTATTCAATATTATGAGAGAAAATCATGCTTGAATTCATTGATCTTACCCAGGAAATCGATAAAGCCGAGTACAAGTCAGCCGTTACAGGACTCGAACGAAAATTGGGCTCGCTGCAAAGAGATGTGAAACATCACGCCATCATTTTCGTCTTCGAAGGCTGGGACGCTGCGGGCAAGGGAACGATCATCAACAGGCTCACGCTCGCTCTCGATCCCCGGGGCTTCAAAGTCTACCCCGTAATGCCTCCCGATGAGGAAGAAAAATTGAGGCCTTTCTTGTGGCGGTTTTGGAGGAAGATTCCGGAGAGAGGCGGGATCGCCATCTTTGACCGCAGTTTCTGCGGTCGACTCATCGAGGAGCGGCTGGAAAAAACCATCAAAAACAAAGCTCTGGATAGAGCCTATAATGAAATCAACTCCTTCGAAAGGCAACTGTCGAATGACGGATATCTGATCCTGAAGTTTTTTTTCCACATCAGCAAAAAAGAACAGAAGAGGCGTTTTAAGGCTTTTACGGAAAACCCGGCCACCCAGTGGAGAGTGACAGAGCGGGACTGGGACCATCACAAAAAATATGACAAATATCGGCAATATTTCGAAGAGATGCTGGCAAAAACGGACACAGAGATTGCGCCCTGGACCATCATTGGCGCCCATGACAGGCGCTTTACGACGATTCAAGTTTTCAAGACGGCTGTGGAAAAGATCGAGCAAAAACTTGAAGGTGCTTCTCAAAAAAAGACACCGAAGTCCACCAAAAAGTCATCAGGCTCAGATCTACCTGAATTCAAGGAATCCATCCTCGACCGTGTGGACTTAACGCTTTCTTTGAACCGTTCCCAGTATGAGGGAGACCTGAAGACGTACCAGGAGAGAATCCGGGAACTGGAACACGAAGTCTACAGAAAGCGCATCCCCGTTGTGATTGTCTACGAAGGGTGGGATGCCTCCGGAAAGGGCGGGAATATCAAGCGTCTGGTCGACCGCATGGATCCCAGAGGCTATGAAGTTATTCCGATCGGAGCGCCCACTGAAATCGAGCTTCAGCACCACTATTTGTGGCGGTTCCGGAAGCATTTCCCGAAGGCCGGACATTTCGTCATTTTTGACAGGTCCTGGTACGGCCGTGTGCTGGTCGAACGTGTCGAGGGGTATTGCACCGAAGAGGAGTGGAGAAGAGCCTATTCGGAGATCAACGAAATGGAGGAACACTGGGCCAATTTCGGCGCGGTGATCATCAAATTCTGGATTCATATCAGCCAAGATGAACAGTTGGCGCGCTACAAATCGAGGGAAGAACTGGCTTACAAGAAATGGAAAATTACAGAGGAAGACTGGCGCAACCGAGAAAAATGGGCGCAGTACAAAGAGGCTGTGGATGAGATGCTCTTCAGGACGAGCACATCCTTTGCACCCTGGACAGTTATCGAGGGAAACTCAAAACTGTATGCCCGGATTAAGGCCTTGAAAACAGTCATTCTATCCGTGGAAAAACATCTCGGATAAAAGGGATCTCATCTTTCTTTTGCTTTGCTTCATGAATGGATTTTCTTCAAGTATTTGTGGATATCTACCTGAGATCGGTTTTTCTTAGAAGCATTTTCTTGAAAGTTGTGAAGTGTCCCGTCACTGTGCAATCGGGCCTTCACGTTATCATTCCACTGATAGTTCCAGAACGTGCGCAATTCCTCTTGAATGGATTTGTCATAAATGGGGCAGGTGACCTCCACCCTCCGGTCCAGATTCCGGGACATGATATCAGCCGAGGAAATATAGATCTTCTCGTCTCCTCCGTTGCCGAATATAAAGAGTCTCGTGTGCTCGAGATATCTGTCTACGATTCGGATGGCCTCGATATTCTCGCTCATCCCCGGAATCCCGGGGACCAGAGAGAACATGCCCCGCACATTCAGCTGAACCTTAACCCCAGACTGGCTCGCTTTGTACAGCCAATTTATGATCTCGGTATCCACAAGGTTGTTCAGCTTCCATTTAATATTGGCCTCTTTGCCTGCTTCAGCATTCCTGATCTCGTTTTTGATGAATTTCAACAGTTTTTTACGCATCTGGAAGGGAGAGACAATCAGGTGGTTGAAGGAAGTGATCTTATAATTGTCGGCGTAAAATTCAAAGATTTTGGAGACTTCGTTAGTCAGCCGCCTGTCCGTGGTGAAGAGGCTGTGATCGCTGTACACTTTGGCCGTATCCTCATTGAGGTTACCTGTTCCTATTATAGCCAGCCTTTTTATTCCGCCTTTTTCTCTGCGCTCGATCATGGTCAATTTAGAGTGGACTTTCAATCCGGGAACACCGAAAATCACCCTGGCTCCTTCGTCCTGTAACCTGTTAGCCCAATAGATATTCGCTTCTTCATCGAATCTTGCCTGCAATTCCATGACGACGAAAACGGATTTGCCGTTATTCACCGCATTGATGAGGGCATTCACCACAGCCGAATTTTTGGCCACTCTGTACACAGTGGCGTTGATCGACCTGACTTTGGGGTCGATGGCCGCTTCACGCAGCAAATCGATGACCGGGTGAAAGGACTGGTAGGGAAAATGCAGCAGAATGTCCTTTTTGGATATGATTTTGAACAGGCTTTTCTTCTGGCTCAGATCTCTATGAGCCAGCCTTTTGACGGGGGTGTACTTGAGCCGTTTGAGACCCATATCCGGGAAGTTCATAAAATCCTTGAAATTGTGATACTTCGCTCCGGGGATGATCGTATCCTCTTTGGTCAGATGAAGTTTCCGAGTGAGAAACGCGAGGAGAGACTCGGGCATCTGGGCATCATAGATAAACCTGACCGGCAGCCCCTCCTTTCTCATCTTCAGGCTTTTGGAGACTTTTTTGATGTAGCTCTGGGTCAAATCATCATCGATATCCAGTTCCGCATCCCTTGTGAGCTTGATCGTGTAGGCATTGAACATGTCGTAAGGAAGGAATGCAAATATTTTTTCCAATTCGAGGCGGATCACATCGTCCAGAAGAATAATGTATTTTTTTCTTCCGATACCCGGCAGAGGAAAGAATCTGGAAAGCACATCGGTGGGGACTTCGATGAGGGCATATTTGGATTTCTGTTCCGCTCCCTTTTTCCACAGGTGCACGGCGAGATAGATGGACTGGTCCTTTAACTCCGGAAATTTTTCCACCTGATCCACCATGATCGGGACCAGTTTGGGCCGGACTTCCTGGTCAAAATAGGTTTCGACTTCAGCCGCCTGTTCCGCGTTCAGTTGTTTTTCATTGATGATAAAAATATTCCGCCGCGACATCTCTTCCAAAATCTGCTGGTAAATCTGATCGAAACGCTGGTGTTGTGCGATGACCGTATCCTGAATCTGTTTCATGAGTTTCGCTGGATCATGACCGGTCAGCTTTTTGGCTTTTTTACCTAGCCTTCTGAGCCTGTTCAGGGTGGCCACGCGAACTCTGAAAAATTCATCCAGATTGGATGAGAAGATTCCCAGGAATTTAATCCGCTCCATGAGCGGAACTGTGGGATCGGCCGCTTCCATCAAGACTCGCTCGTTGAATGTGAGCCAGCTCAGCTCCTTGCTGATGTGTTTTCTAACCGGCTTTTTTTCTGTGGTTTGGGGTTGCTCTTCCATCGGCCTGTACTCACCTGTCTTGGGTTATGGATTTTATCATACACCCATAGCCTCACTCAATCTTCGGTCATTTTATGAGCCGCGGAACATTCCATCCTCTCTTTTTTCTCCCTGTACCCAGGACGTGCGGATGCGTTTATTCTTTGCTAAAGGGCTCTTCTCACTTAGCTTGGGTACTCGCAGGCTTCTTTGGAGCGGTTTTTTTGGGCGCAACTCTTTTGGCCGGCTTTTTCATTGCTTTGGCAGCTGGCTTTACTTTGACTGGGGGCTTTACTTCGGCCGCGGCTGCGGCATCTGATTTTTTGGTTTCGGACTTAGCCTTTGGTTTAAGCTTGGCGGCTTTGGCTTTCTCCTTGACAAAAGTTTTTTCTTTTTCCTTATTCACGGCCGCCTTCATGATCTTGACAAAATCTCTGGCTAATCTATCGCTTTCCCTCACCACCTGCTTTTTCATTTTTTTTGCGGACCCGGCATCAATTTTCGTCAAAATGTCCTGCGTTGTCTTGATCAGCTCACCCTTCAATTCTTCTTCCAACCGCTTCATTGTCTTGGCCAGTTTTTTAGGATACTCAAAAAAGGCCAGTTTTCCGCTGCCTTTGGAAACACCCTTCCAAATGTCCTGCGGGAACTGGATGCCCACAATTCCTGTCTTCGGGATATCCTGATCGAATCCTTTGACGAGGTAGGCGGCAAAATCGGTAAAAGCGGGGTTGTGGCCGAAAAGCATGATCGAGCTGTACTTGTCATCAATCTGGCGAACCAAATAGAGCAGAGCCTCAGGACTCATTTCGTTGTACAAAACTTCCTTCGTTATGATCTCATGTATCGGATATTCCAGATGCTGGGCAAACAGATGAGCCGTCTCGAGGGCTCTGTTGGCTGTGCTCGAAATGATGAGCTCCGGTATCACGCCTTCTTTCTTGAGTTTCTTGGCCATGCTCATAGATTTTTTCTCGCCGGCCTTAACCAGCGTTCTCCGAAAATCAGGAAGATTTGCCTTTCTGGTTGCGGCTTTAGAATGTCTTACCAAAAAAAGAGTTTTCATTGTCTTCTACCTCCAATGACGTTACGAAACTTCTGAGCCAAACACCTTTCCATCATCGATCTTTAAAGTATATATAAATAATTTGTTAAGTATGTGTTAATTTTAAAAAAAATCACAAAAAAATACGCATTTTTTGCACGATAAGCCAATTCATGCTGGGGAATTCCCCCTTCTTTTTTTTAAGGGCTTCACGAATTCTTCAGTTTTGACCAGGCCAAGTGGAAACGCTCGAGTCTTTTTTTATCCGCATCAGTGAAATCGATGATCCTTTGGGGGTCCATGTTGTCCTCCAGATCTTCAATCTTGACTCGCAGAGAGAGGGGGTGTGTTCTGGCTCTTTCGATATGTGCCTCATAACCCTCACCGGGGCGCTTTGTGAGGCTATCCACCGCAGCGACGACCTCTGCGGAAAAGCCTTCGCATCGTAAATCTTCTAGAGTTCGCTCTGTCTTCTCGACGACATCATGAAGCACGGCCACGATCCGTTCGTTCTCTGCGCCCATTCGCATCATCATCCGCAGCGGATGGAGTATGAAAGGCTGGCCGTATCTATCTTTCTGTCCCTTGTGGGCCTGTACGGCAATCAGGATAGCTTTATCCAATGTCGACATTTTTGCGGAAAATCCTTATCGGTGCTTTGGCCTGGTTCCCAATTATTCTAGCAGGATGGGCGGTAGAAACGCAAATCAGAGGCTAACATCTGTCCTACCTAAGCGGTGACACCAGGAGCGCCCTCGCTCAAAATCGCCCTCAGAACGTCGCAGTGCGCCCCCGCAATGTGATGTTGTGATATAATGAATAAACGCGAGAAGGGAATGGTTTCCTACGAAATCGAGCGAAAGTTTCTTGTGAAAAAATTACCGGGGTACCTCGAGTCCTATCCTTCCGAGCAAATTCAACAGGGCTATCTGGCGGTGGCCGATGACGGCACGGAAATTAGGCTGCGCAAGAAAGAGGGAGCCCATTATCTGACTGCCAAAAGCGGCCAAGGGATGAAACGGCGTGAAATCGAGACAGAATTAGCCAGCGAGCAGTTCGATAGGCTGTGGCCGATGACGGCGGGAAAGAGGGTGGAAAAAGAGCGGATCAAAATCCCCGATGAAAATGTCATCATTGAACTGGATATCTATCAGGGAGCGCTCGCAGGTCTTATGACCGCCGAAGTGGAGTTCCGAACCCGGGAGGAAGCAGACGTCTTCACACCTCCCTCCTGGCTGGACAAAGATATCACGTGGGATGAAAGGTACAAAAACAAAAATCTGGCACTGCATGGATTGCCTGAAGAGTCCGGATAAACTTGATTTTCTATGAACTTGCCGATGTTTGCTTTTGAAAACAAGGAGGCATATTTCGAGCAAAAAGATCACATCCAGTGCAAGCAGAGGTTTCGATAAAAAAATGGACCGAATGAACGATTCCGAATGGATCTACAATCAATCCGGAGTGGTCCCCTTTCGGAAGGAGAATAATGGAGTGCAAATTTTGCTCATCACATCCAGGCGAAGCCAAAGATGGGTTATTCCCAAAGGGATCGTTGAGCCCGAACTTTCCCCGCAAGAGTCGGCACAGAGAGAGGCCTACGAAGAGGCGGGGATATCGGGGAAGATCAGCAACGGAGCGATCGGGGAGTACACCTATGACAAGTGGGGCGGAACGTGCACAGTGAAAGTTTTTCTCTTGAAAGTGGAGAAAATATTCGATGATTGGCCTGAGGCTCATTTCCGGACTCGAGAGTGGATGGGCATGGAGGAGGCCGTAAGACGCGTGGATGAACAGGATCTCAAGGACATTATTCGAACCATACCCGGATACATCAAAAAAGTACTGTAGAGTTTTTTCCTTGAGGCTTGATTCCGGTTGAAATTTTGAAACAGTCCCTAACAAGCACTGTGGCATTGAGAAGAAAAAAAATTTATAATCGATTTAGAAAACTCCGCCGTACCCGATAAGGAAACGATAGATGTCTAGATCTGGAGGCAATGAGAGGAGGTGCCGTGTGCGACAAATTGTGACGATGCTGTTATTCGGAATCTTGGCTGCAGGTTGGGCCATTCTTCAAGCAGAAAATAAGATTACGGTTGAATCGATGCCGCCCGTTATCGTTAAATCATTTCCACAGGCAGGGGATACCGGTGTGGATTTCGCCATCAAAGAAATCAGTGTGACCTTCAGCAAAGAGATGATGACTGAGGATATGTGGTCGTGGGTGATGGTGTCGAAAGAAACCTTTCCCCAGATCGTGGGAAAAATTAGATTTCTGAACGATAGAAGAACCTGTGTGGCACCGGTGAGATTAGAGCCAGGAAAGACCTATGCCATCTGGCTCAATTCGGAGAACCACAATGCCTTTCGGGACAAAAAAAACAATCCGGCTGTGCCCTATTTGTTGGTGTTCCAGACGCGAGAATAGGAAACGTCTTGAGAATCGATTGCCCCGGTTTTTTTCTCTCTGGTTCCTGGAGGCTGGCATTTCAGTTTTGAAAGATTGAAGAAGGGAGAGAAGCGATTTAAGATGTTCTTCAGAGAGTGCCGGAGAATACCGGCGTCTCACGGGTCGGGGAAGCCTTAGAAATGACAACATCTCTGAGATCGTGGTGGCAAAATTGTGCCCTGGAGGCTGATTCTGAAATTCTTGACATCGATAGGATGGAGGACCGTATTGGTCCCATCGATCCAAACACCTCGAGTATCCGCGGGCTTATCTCGACTCTTGAATTGTGCCATCACAAAGCCGAGCGATGGGTTTATAATATTATTGAGGCCATCGGTGCGGGAGAAACCCAAAAGGGATTAGGCACCCGTTTGCCCGGTCTGGAGCACCCTGCCGAGAAAGTGTGGCAGAATGCCTGCGCCGCTCTTTCGGCGTGGTGTGCGGGGTGTCCTGCCGTAAAGGTGGATATGGTCATTGGCACTGAACCGGCGTCACGGCTCCTGGCCGGTCTCGGGAAGCGGTCACCGTTGAAAGAATGGCAAGTCCGAAGGGTGATCGCAAAAATCCGCAGTGCAATCCATTGGCCTCAATCGTGTGATGACCCAGCCGCCCGCTATGAATGGATTCTCTTGAGCGGAGGCGAGTATGAATTGGCTTACCGCAGAGAGTGTCCTGACCACTATAAGGAACACGAAGATTTCTGGATGAAGACGGTGCGGACGATCATTCGGGATACCGCAAACGGAGATGAGGCAGAGCTTTCGCTGGGACTCGCCATCGATATGCTCATGCCATGCCACTGGCAATTCGTGACAAACCTTCAAACCGTCCTGGGAGCGATAGGCGGGCGGCTCTGTCCGGCAAAACCGTTTGCCGCCTGCGGCCGAAACATCGACCTATTGCCGATTCGCGAGCGAATGACCCTCGTTTTCAGCACGTTACGCGTTTTCTGTGGCGAACAGCCGCCAGAGCTAGAAGTGGATCCAGAGGTGATCGAACGGCTGGGAGATCCGACAGATACAAAAATTTGGCTTGCCGCCTCCCTGGACAAGACGATACGACTGCAGTTGAATCCGCCGGCGGAGATGAGGAAACTGTCTGCCCTAGAGGGACCTGCCTGGATCAAACGATCAGGGAAACGATGACGGGGTGAGCAGCGGTTGTGCAGAGGGGAGGAAAGACATGAAGCGTAGGGCTTTTGTCGAAAAGAGTGCCAAAGCCCTGGCCGGCATTTCGGCAGGGTGTTTGATTCCGCCTGAATGGAGGCAATTCTCCTCCGGCTTTGAGAGGAGCCTGTCACCTCCTCCGAAAACGGAAGAGATCAGAGTCCTTGAACTCAGGGGAACACCGCAGCAGCGAGGTCAGAGTCACGGTGAAGCTTTGAGAGACGAGATATCCGAGCTGATCAAAATCTGGCGAGATGATCTCCGGAAGAACCGCCGGAAGGATCCTGATACTTGTCTAGACGATTTTCTTGAAAACACGCGCTTCCCTCAGGCCATACAAAGATGGACTCCCGATCTTTTAGATGAAGTGAGGGGGATTGCCGAATTTTCCGATCCGCCCGTCTTTCACTTTGCTCCTGGCCCCCCCCTGTTCAACGAAATTCAAGAAGTACACATTCGGACCGCGATAAGACATTCTTTCCCGAAATGACCTTTTTCCCCGTATCTTTCTGGGATTGAGCCTTACTATTTTCTTTTATTTCAATAAGATAATATCGATGAACTAAGGCAAATACCGGCTTAACGCGGATTGTTGATCCCAGAAATAGCTTCTTAGTATGAATGAATGACTTACAATTGTATTCCAAGCTTTATGGAATAAATAGATTCAATGAGTCCGGTTATAAGAGAGAACACGACCATCGCAATCAGTACGAGAACCAAGGTGCTGCTTTCGGCCGCAATGACATCACCAAAAGCCATTTTCTTGACGAATACTTGGAAACCAAGAGCAAAGCCGAATGAAGCTGCCAGGACGGACGGGATGGACTGGGTAAAACTTGCTGCGGCTCCACACAGCCTGACTAAATTTCGTCTGGAGTCCTCCATATACTCGAAGATACCCGGAGTTGATAGGATCCCTATGATAAAGGCGAGCGGACCAAGAAACACAATCCCCAGCAACAAAAGAAAAAATATTTTGATGAAAATCATTGGAGCGAGAATGAATGCCGTGGCCCACACATGATCTTTCTCGATGCTCGACATCGCCGATTTTAGCGGCCAGTTGTTTGATGCTCTGCGTTTTTTTTCGAGAGCTTTTTGTCCCATTTGTGCAAAAAATCCTGGTTTTCTCGAAAAAACGGATGCTATTATTAGGCTATGAGGCCAATGGCAAAGGTCAAAGCCGCACATTTCAGCATCAAAGCTGGAAATTCACTCATTCGTTTTCTCCTTTTTCAGGTGTGTTTCAAATGTATGAAAAATCGCAGCCCGATGCAAGAATAATAGGGGGACACGGTAGGGGCAACCGTTGGGTTGATACCAATTTCCTGTATTATTCCGCGTGGATGATATATAAGATAAATCTTTAAATGCGATACAAGAATACAAAGATATCTGTGCATTTCATTTCTGTCGTTATCGTTTTTTTGCTTGCCTCGTCTGGCTTTGCACGGGAGAACCCCCAGAGTCTTGTCGTTTTTAAGACAGATATTCCTCCCGCGATCGATGGAAAACTGGACGATCATGTATGGCAGAAGGCCACTTCTGTCAGCGGATTCAAGACCTGGCACCCCGATTTTGGCATCGATATGGTCGACGATACGGTCGTCTATATGGCATATGACAACGAAAACCTCTATTTTGGCTTCCGGTGTTTTGACAGCGAGCCCGATAAGATAAAGGCTTCCGTGACCAGCCGCGATAACATCCGTCCCGATGATTGGGTCGGGATCAACCTGGACACCTTTAACGACCATCAATCCCTGTACTGCCTCTATTGCAATCCTTTGGGCATTCAGCAGGATTCCCGCGCTGAAAGCGGGGATGAAGACTATACGGTGGACATTGTCTGGTACACGGCCGGGCAGATAGACGAGCACGGTTACACCGTTGAAGTGAAGATTCCTTTCAAGAGCATCCGCTTCAGCTCAAAAAATCCCGTTGAAATGGGGGTCATTTTCGAACGTCATGTGAGCAGACGCTCGGTCATGGGTACCTATCCGCCGTTGGATCCGAAGGAAGGCGCCAACTGGTTCACGCAGACAACCCCCTTCATCCTTCCGGACGTGAAACCCTATCGCCTGTTTGAGGTGCTGCCCTCAGCGACATACAGTCACGGGCGGTCGTTGGAGGAAGGAAGACTTGTTTCGTCCCCCGGCGGGGCGGCTGATCTCAGCTTGACGGGAAAATATGGAATCACCTCGGATCTGATTTTCGACGGCACGATCAATCCAGACTTCAGTCAGGTCGAGGCCGATGCCGGGCAGGTGGATTTCAACTTGAGATACGCTCTTTTTTATCCTGAGAAGAGGCCTTTTTTTCTCGAGGGATTGGCAAAATTCAATTTTGGAGGATACCACTCCGGAGATCCTCTTGTTGAGGTCGTTCACACAAGGACGATTGTCAATCCCTTAACGGGATTTAAACTCAACGGCAAAATCGGAGAGGAAAATACGGTCGCCGCCATCTATTCCTTGGACGAACTGGTGGACACAGAGGCGGCACAATATGCCCACTTCGGCATTTTGCGTTACAAACGATCTCTGGCCCAAGATGGATTTTTGGGGGGATTTTACACGGGAAGAGAACACGCAGGCGGCTATAACCGGGTGTTCGGGTTGGACGGACAATTCAGGCTGACTCCGGCCAGCGTATTCGGTTTCCATGGGTTCATCTCCCAGGATCGGCCAACGGAGCAGGCTGCGAAAGCCGGAGGGCATGCCGTAGGTCTCCACTATTTTGCCAACACGCGAAACTGGGTGCTTATGCTCGGGCTTCTGGATATTTCTGAAGACTTTCGCACAGAGACGGGATACATCACCCGCACGGGCCTGACGAGGCTCAGATCTGGCGCCGTATGGAAATTGTATCCCCAATCTCCTTTTCTTCCCAGGATCGATACCATGGTCCACAGCTTCCACACTGTGGATAAATTCAGTGATCTCTACGAAACAGTCAATTCCCTGGATGTGCAGCTCAAATTGTTGAGGAACTCATCGATTTCAGCGGGGTACCGGTATTCAACCGAGGTTTTTGTAGGCGAGAGGTTCAATACCAGCGGCCCCAGAGTCGTAGCGGAAAGCCAATTCACAAAAGATTTCTTTTTCAAACTGCAATACTCTTTCAGCAATAAAATCCGTTATGTTGAAGATCCCTATCAAGGTTACGGCAGCGATTTCGCCGCACAGATAACCTTCCTCCCTTCGGAGAAACTTCACCTTAACTTGAGTTTTATCTACTCTGATTTTTTCCGCGATAGCTATAAGACGAAGGAGTATGATTACTCCATTATCCGCAGCTGGAATATTTACCAGTTGAACAAATATCTCTTTTTCAGGATCATCGTCGAGTACAATTCCTTTCGAAAGGAATTGATGACCGATTTTCTCGCTTCCTTTACCTACATACCGGGCACGGTCATCCATCTCGGCTACGGATCCCTGTATGAAAAGATCCGGTGGGTGGAAGGGGAGTACAGGCCAGCCGATCGGTTTCTGGAGTCACAGCGCGGATTCTTTTTCAAAGCCTCCTATCTCTGGCGGTTTTGAGTACCGCCGTGGTCGGTCTTGACCATCTTGTTTTTAATCAGTTCGATAGGGGCGAAAAAAACAAAAATCAATTCGTTTGATTGGATATAGAACTATGCTCAGTCCTTCTTATTGTGAGCTTCAAAATGAAGCAATTCTGAGAAGCTTTTTTTCGCTCGCCAAAAAACAAAACACAGCATCAAGAAGCCAAAAAAGGGCCAGACTTGGTTTATCCTTTTTTTTATGAGGGAGCTGGCTAAGCCAAACAACACGCTACTGTCTATTCATTGCGCAAAGAATTGACCGGATTGGCGGAGGCGGCACGCATGCCCTGCAGACCGACCGTTGCCAGGGCGATAGCCAAAGCTCCGACGGCAGCACCGATAAACATGGCCACAGTCAGTTCGGTGCGGTAGGCGAAATCCTGAAGCCAGGCCTTCATGGCGTAAAAGGCCATGGGAGAGGCGATCGCCGCCGCCGCTAGAACGAGCCAGATGAATTTCCTGGAGAGCATGGTCACAATATCCCTCGACGAAGCACCCAACACCTTGCGGATGCCGATTTCCTTGGTCCGGTAACGGACTACAAAAGAGGCCAGCCCGAAGAGGCCCAGACAGGCTATGACGAATCCCAGCGCGGTGATGATTCCCAGAAGCCGCCCCATCTGCGATTCGTAGCGGTATTCCCGGTCGAAATTCTCGTCGAGAAAAGAGTATTCGTAGGGAACTCCGGGGAAGTGTTCCTTCCATGTCTGCTCCACGTGCCGCATCATGTCCTTCATCTTCTCCGTTTTTACGGATAAAGTAATGGTGGTGAACAGAGAATTTTCTATGTCGAATATCATGGGTTCGACCAGCTCCTTCATGCCCCGGTAATGGAAATTGTCCACGATGCCCACGATGCGTTTGAACTGCCGATGGTAGCTGGCCTGAAAACTTTGCCCCAGAGCTTCCTCAGGGGAAGAGAATCCCAGGGCTTTCACACCGGCCAGGTTGATGAGGTAGGCCTCCTTTTCGTCGATGCCGAGGCTGCGGTCGAAGCCGCGGCCGGCCACGACCTCGATGCCGTACTCAGGGATAAAATCATAATCCTGCGTGATGACAGTCAGCCAGGACGCACCTCGGAAATCTTCCTCGGTCCTGGTCAGGTAATAGCCGGATCGGTCCGCATCTCCAGGAACCGTTGAGGATACCGCGGCCCCGTAAATCGAGGGATGCTGCATGAAACCTCGCTTGATCTGTTCGTAATCCTGCATGAGGTGATTTCTGTTGCTTTTGACGCGGAGGAGGAGCTTCTGATTGATGTCGAAACCGAGTGCGCGTCCGCGCATAAAATCGAGCTGCTTGAACACGGTTACGGTGCAGATCACGAGAAAGATGGAAATGGCGAACTGAGCCACCACCAGTAGCTTCTGGAATAGGGTTCCGCGTGTTTGTGTGGACGTCTTTCCCTGGATGATGGCCGCTGGCTTAAAGGCGGTGAGAATAAAAGCGGGATAGCTGCCGGACACGATGCTCACAAAGAAAAGGAGTCCGCAAAGCGAGACGAGCACAACCGGCTGCTTGAGCCCGGCCATAGTGAGTTCGGTGCCGGCCATTTGATTGAACGGGATGAGCAGAATCGATATCAAAGCAAAAGCCGCTACAAAGGCAATCAGTGTGATCAGAAACGATTCTCCCAGAAACTGATTGACAAGCTGGCGTGTCTGACCTCCCAGAACTCGGCGCAGTCCGACCTCCTGGGTGCGTGTGGTGGAGAGCGCCGCAGAAAGGTTGATGAAGTTCATGCAGCCGATGAGGAGAATCAGAAAAGCGACGATAGAGTAGATATAAAGGTAATACCAATTACCCGGTCCCTCCAGCTGCCGCATGACCGTGGAGTGCATATGAATACGGCTCACGGGTTCCAGATAAAATTCATAGAGCTTTTGCTTCCGGTTGAATTTCTCTTCGTATTTTTGATTCGTGATCGCGGCGAACCGTTGTATGTTCTGCTCGAAATCCTTCACATCGGCTTCAGGAATCAGCTTCACGTAAGTGTACTTGGTAGGCCAATGCATCCAGTCCGTGTCAATATCCGGCAGAAATTTATTGATTGTCGATTTGGCGAGGAGCATGTCGTACTTGAAATGCGTGTTGGTCGGCGCGTCTTTCACGACACCGGTCACTTTATAATCTGCGATCCTCACATTCTGCGGACCGATGTCATAGTCGATCTCGATCTGGATGGTTTGCCCCAGAGGATCTTCATCCGGAAAATATTTTTCAGCCATACCCTGGCTGATGACCACGCTGTTGGGTCCGACCAAAGAGCCTTTGGAACTCCCGCGCACGAAGGGAATGGCAAAGACTTGAAAAATTTCCGGATCGGCAAAGAAGAGCCGGGTTTCAAAGAAACGCTTGTCTCCACGGACGACCAGGACATTTGCCGAATTTTCAAAAGGGGGAATGACCCGTACGACCTGTTCCGCCTGAGGGAAGGAAGTCTTTATCTCAGGTGCCAGCGGTCCGGGCGTGGAGGCCATCCGGTGCTCCCCGACCTGGCTGATGCGGTGGGTGCAGATCCTGTAAATCCGTTCAGAGTCAGAATGGTATGTGTCATAGCTCAGTTCATTGGTTACATAAAGGATAATGACGGCGCAGCAGGCCAGGCCTGCGGCCAATCCGATGATGTTGATCAGGGAATAGATCTTTTGCCTCCGGATCTTGCGCAGTCCGATCTTCAAGTAGTTGGGCAGCAGGGGAGGCAGCCAGCGGTTCCGCTGCCAGGGCGGACGGCCACTCAGATGCCGGGTTGTGACCTTATAGTATTCGGTTCCCAGGACATCGGCGGTGCCAAGTTTCTGAACGGCCTCCCGGAATGCCTCTTCCTCGCTTCCCCCCTGGCGTACCAGATAGTCAATCTTGTCGCGGAGGTGGCTTTCCAGTTCCTCTTTGGACCCGTCTTCCAAGGCTTCGTTTGTATTCAGGTTTTTGCGCCATTTTTTGATGGATTTTTCCAGATCGAACATCGCTTTCCCTAGTCTTTTATTTCCTCTCTATCCCTTTTTCTGTCCCCAGTCTTATCTTTTCGCTCGTGCCTCAAAACTCTCCCCGGACTTCGCATCCCCTTTCAATCGTAAGCGGTGAGCGGCTCCCACAGTTTGGTCAGCACTTTGTGAACGCTCAGCCACTGCGCTCGTTCTTTTTCCATCTCCTGCCGGCCCGATTCGGTCAGACAGTAGTATTTGCGGCGACGGCCCTGGTCGGATGTTTTCCACTGGGACTGGATGAGTCCCTCCTTTTCCAGACGGTGAAGGACGGGGTAGATCGTGCCTTCATTCCACTCCAGGGTTCCCCCTGAAATGGCGATCATGTTGTGGATGATCTGATAGCCGTAAATCTCACCTCCAGCCAGGATAGAAAGAATCATAGGTTTGGTGGATGCCGCAATGAGCGCCTTAGATACCATTTTTTCCTCACATACCTAGAGTCTCTAGGTAATATACCTTGAAGATCGAGGTATGTCAAGGGATTGACCTTGCTTTTTTCGTTGTGATACGCTCATCCGGAATGCGCACAGACATGGAAAGTGCACAAGGAGGTCAAATCATGAAGAAAACCAAGCTTCTACTCGCACTGGGGTGCATTTTTATCGTTACCCCGGGATTCCTCGCTCAGGCCAAGGAAGGGGAAGATCTCAAGGAATTGATGTATCAAATCCGCCGGGACAAGTTCGATCTCATCCTTCCCCAGGTCATGCGGGAGAACAAAATCGATATGTGGATTCATGTCTTGAGAGAGGGAAATCCGGATCCCATTTCCTCTAATCTGGGAAGCGACTCCGGCGTTTTCATCTTCACGGACCGGGGCGGAGACAGGATCGAAAGAGCGGTCTTCGGCCACAGTTCGGAGGAAGTACAAGAATGCGACGCCTACTCCATCATCGCCGAACCGCAAATCAAGATTCCTCTGACAGCTTTTCCGGGATACAGAATGCCCCTGACGGAATTTTACAGAATGGGGGGGACGGAATGGCCGGGAGGTCCGAAAACGGAATTGGACTTCAGATTCAAGGGCGTCGGCGAATTTGTGGCGGAGCGCGACCCCAAACGCATCGGCGTCAATTACCTGGAAAATCTGGGATCGCCCGTGCTCTACGAGATTCCCCGATTGCGGTCCGACGGCATTTCCCATACGGACTTCAAACTCCTGGTCCAGGCTCTCGGTGACAAATACGCCAAGAGGATCGTTTCCGCGGAATATGTGATTACGGATTATTTGTCGAGACCGGTCCAGAGCGAGATCGTCCTCTTTAAAAAGATTCGCGCCATGATCGCCGAGTCTTTGGATAGCCAGTTCAAGAGTATCGTGCCGGGTGTCACCCGATTCGGCGATCTGAAGGGCAGCCGGTCTGTGGTTGACAAGAATGGCAATCAGGGAGGAGATGATTATGTTCTCCAGAGAGGGGACCTGGTTTGTCTGGCCGGAGGCAAACAGAGCGGCGGGCATGTGGATCGCAAATGGCCATTCGGGAATTACTACGAGATCACGTTCAAATACGCCTACATACTCCGAGAAGGTGAGGCCGATCTGCCGCCAAAGGTCAAAAGGGCCTGGGCGGATGTCATGAAAGTTCGCAAGATCCTGGAAGCCAACATTAAGGTGGGGCGCACTGCCGGGGAGACCTTTGAGATACTCAAGGAGAAGATCGAAGAAGCAGGCTACATTTATGTCAATCGGCAAATCTTTGATAAAAATCAGGACCCGGATAAAACACAGGTTCCTCTCGACATGCATGCGGCATCGGGTATTTATCCTCCCCGAATCGGTCCACTCGGACCGGATTGGCAAAGGGCAATGAAACTTCCGCTCAATCACCACTTCTATTTCGAATACTGGGTTTATGTGCCGATGCCCGAATGGGGAGAGGGAAAATATTTATCCATACAGTTGCATGACGGTGCGATCGTCACCGAACGAGGCGTCGAATACCACTCGCCGCCCCCGACAGAGATCCGGCTGATCAAATAGCATCGTTCCATCGTCCTGTTGGAGGAAGAAGGGTCAACCCTGTTGCGCGAATCGCGATTTGGATCTTTGGTTCCTGCCCCGTGAATTTTCGTGTCAGGTCACATCTCTCTGTGTCGACGCATCTAAAGATGCCGTTGACACCAAATAAGTCCTTGGCATGAACAGGGGTGAGGGATAGAAGGAGGTTTTCGTGAGGAAAATCATTCTGAATATTGCGGTGAGTCTGGACGGCTTCATCGAAGGGCCCAAGGGAGAATTCGACTGGTGCTTCACTGACCAGGACTACGGCATGACGGATTTTATGCGCGGTATCGACACCATATTTTTCGGGCGCAAGAGTTATGAGCTGATGTTGACCATGAGCAAAAATCCCTTTCCGGATAAGGAGAAATACGTTTTTTCGAAAACATTGCAAAATACAGAAGACACCATACATATTATAAACCGGGATGTCGGTAAAAAGGTCAAGGCCATAAAAAATAAGACGGGCAAAGACATCTGGCTGTTCGGTGGAGCGGAACTCGTCTCGACCTTCATCAACTTAGGATTCGTGGATGAGCTCCAGCTGTCGATTCATCCGTTGCTTCTCGGACAGGGAAAACCTCTATTTCAAAACATAAAGAGGAAAATGCCATTGACGCTGATCGACTCCAAGACATACTCAACCGGTCTTGTGCGGTTATTCTATGCCGGTGCTAATGAATAGACAGTTTTTTGAGGTCAGTTCTGTACTTTTCGATGATGCGGACCTCGGCGCCGCCAGATGTGTTCGCCGCCCTCCTGCTGAAAAAGAAATTTGCTGGCCGGCAATGGCGCAGATAAGTATTCCGGGCATCAACCTTTCTCTATCCGCATATTGGAGAGCGAGAGGTTCGTCGTCTCTTTTACGGCCCGGAGCACGATTGTGGTCCGGGTGAGCATGTTTGAATTGCGTCCCCGTTCCGGGCTGTTTATAATAGACATCAGGGCCGGACGGAATTCCCACATGAAAGACTGCAAAGTTCGGATTTTATTTTCTCTGGCGATTCTGTTCCTTGTATTGTCCGCGCTCATGCTTGTGACATCTCCGGCTGAAGAGTGGAAGGACCATCCCCAATCCAGGGAATTGAAATTTTTCCCCCACACCTATGATCAATGCCCGGAACTGGATTCTCCCATGACCATGGAGGACGGGACAGAGATTGTGGTGGGGATCACGAAAGAGAACACATTCACTCTTATCCCCGTGACCGTCGAAAAAAAGGAGTCTCTCGGCTACAGGGAAGAGGAATGGGACAACATCCGTATTCTGGAAGTCGACAGCGAAGATTTCCCGACACTGGCCCGGACCGGATTGCACGCAGAGCTCGAGCTGGATTGCACCAGGGAGATCACGGGCCGTACCGTCGCCGAAATCACGAACAGCGGCCGGCCCGGGGCTTCGTCCGGCGAGGGTTTTATGAGCCGGGAGGAAGATATCATTTCCGTTCTGAGGGGGGATAATCGATTGGTCAGCGAACTGGGCCTGACACATCCGCAACTGGCAAAGCCCTTGTTTCATGTCTGGAATATCGCGCGATGGGTCAGCTATGCAAGTTCTCGTGCCGGCAGATCGATTGACGGCATCGATCAGTTTCTGTATAACGGCAGAAATGTCCGGCTCATCAATGCGGGCGGCCGGGGATGGCAATCCTCCCTGTTCAACGATGAAATCAAAGGGATGTATCATCTTGAGTTCCGCCGAGAATTGGATGAAGAAGAGAAAGCTTTTCTGCATTTGAAATATCCGGATCTGGGCGGCCGACAGATGACAGAGCTCATCCGGAGGCTAACCCATATTCATACGGGGGAGATGGTCCCCTTTTATATTATGCGCTACGGTTTTTATGAAGGACACACGGGCTACCGGGCGGATCCTGTCGCCGTCTCTTTCATTTTTGGCCTGAAGAGCTTGGACGAAATCGCAAAGATCTTCGGGGCGGGGCTGTACCAGGCACTCACACAACATTTTACGCGAGAGAATGTCTCTGCGGGAGATACCGGGTTATGAAAGCTACGCGCAGAGTAATTTTGAGCATTTGCATACTTCTGCTGGGTTGTATCAACGGTTTCGCTCAGGACACGCATTCGATCGAGGCGGAAAAGATCGATCAGCTCCTCAAGGAATTCTGGAACGTGTCTTACGGAGAATGGGAAAATTTCCGGGAGGCCTTTAGAGAGGCCGGCGACGCGGTCATCGAGCCCCTGAGAGCGAAGTTGAGAAATGTGGATATGAGCGGGTGGTCACAGCGGCAGATCGAATGGCACCAGAGGCGAATTGCCTGGGCATTGGGGGAGGTGAGAACGGAGAGAGCGGTCGATTTCTTGATCGCAATGCTGCAGGACAGAACACTGCACGATTTCGGGCGTCATGAGGCAGCAAATGCCTTGAGAAGGATCAAACCCACAAGGGCCGTTGATCCCTTGCTCGCAACCTTGAATGACCGGGAATCAACCCCCCCTCCACGCTACGCGGCAGCCTATGCTCTGGGCGATTTGCGGTCTGGGAAAGCGGTCCCGTCTTTGATCGAGGCCCTGCTGGAGGACAACATCCACATGCGTATGGGAGCCGTCTATGGCCTGGGGCATATCGGCTCGAAGGAAGCGATCGATGGGCTCAGGTTAGCTTTGAAGGATAGAGACGGTTACATCAGAAGGTTGACTTATCCTCATCTCCTCAGATTACAGCCGGAAAGAAAGACTGAATTTCTGATCATGGCCTTGAGAGACGAGGACTGGGGCGTTCGCGAGGACTCCGTCAAAGCCATCGTGGAAATCGGAGAGCCTATGGCTGAACATCTTATTCCTCTTCTTAAAGATGACGACAGTGTGGTGCGCTGGGAAGCCGTCCGGATTTTTGCTGTGATTCAGCCGGAATCAGTAGCAGACGTTCTCCTTGATGCCCTGAAAGACAGGGATTGGATGGCGCGCAATGAGGCCGCTGTGGCCCTGGTCAGAATCAGCTCCGGGAGCACGATCAAAACTTTGATCGGCATGCTCAGGGATGAAAGCAGCCATGTCCGAGAGGAGGCGGCCTGGATTCTGGGGGAGATGAAATCCGAGATGGCGGTTGATGCCCTGATTGATGCCCTCGAAGAAATGGATTCGGGCTGGATAGCTGCCATAGCCCTGGGGAAAATCCAGTCCGATAAAGCCGTGAAGCCCCTCATCGGTATGCTAAGAGAGGATAACGTACGTAGACGGCGGGCCAGTGCCTGGGCATTAGGAAAGATACCGTCCGAGAAAGCGGTGGGACCTTTGCGCGCAGCTCTGAAAGACCCCGATGCGGAAGTCCGCATGTGGGCCAGCGAAGCCCTCAAGAACAATAGCATTAAATAGCAATGGATAATTTGTGACAATAGGACGTTGAATAGGCAGTATGGCTTCGCCATCTCCTTGATTTTAAACATGTTGACTCAATTTCATCCCACTCGTTTTGTCTCAGAATGATCATTGTGAAGGTAAAATTGAAGCTTTAGCAATTTGGAACCTGTTTGTATTCCAGTAGATTTAGTAATAGAGTATTAATTCTGGAATTGAGCTTGTTTCGACTTTTTGCATTAGCGAGCAATAGATAAAGGAGGTCGGGATGAAAGTCATAAAAACAGCCCTCATTTTATTAGCTGTGTCTTTTGTAAGCGGGCAGGGTCTGGCTCAGATGACACCTTGGCTCCAGTGGACCTTTCTCCCCCAGAAATACATGGATCAGATCATCGGTGAGGCCTCCGGAGAGAGCGCCTGGAACACGGTTGTGGCTACAGCCGGCTACAACCGCAACCGTCCGGAAAAAGAATATTCGGGCACATTCTATGAGGCTGCATACCTTTATGAAAAGGTTCGGGAATACGGTCTTCCGGGAGCGGAAATTGTAAGGTATCCGGCATCCGGTCTTTGGGGTCATGAGGTGGGAGAGCTTTACGAAAAGAAGACCTGGGATGGGATAAAGGGAGAGCTCTGGGAAGTTAGCCCGGTGCGCCGCAAACTGGCCTCCTACAGAGATCTCACGGCCACGCTTCTCAAAGGTAGCGCCTCTGCGGATGTGACCGCCGAACTTGTCTGGGTAGGCCAGGGAAGTGAAATGGAATTGGACAGCGGGGAAATCGACGGAAAGATCGTGGTCACCGAAGGGCATCCGGTTGAAGTCCACAAGCGAGCCTGCATGGAAAGGGAGGCGGCCGGCGTGATTTCCATGTATTCGGAGCGTCCCTTTGTCGATCCCCTTCAGATTCCCTTCCCCTGGATTCCTTTGCGGCCGACAGAGGAGCAGCCGGTGAAATTTGTCTTCTGCCTGCCTCCGAGGGAAGGCCATTATTTAAAAAAACGGCTTGTTGCGGGAGAGAAGATAATCGTGCATGCCCAGGTTGAAAGCAGGCTGATGGACTACGATGTCCAGGATGTGGTCTGTCACATCCCTGGTACCGATCCGGATGCAGGTGAGATCATTATCACTGCACACCTTTTTGAGTGGTACACCAAGCAGGGGGCCAATGATAACAAATCGGGATGCGCCACTATACTGGAGATAGCCCGGGTGCTGCATACGCTGATCGAGGAGGGACGGCTTCCGCGGCCGAAGCGAACAATCCGCTTCCTGTGGGGACCGGAATTCGCCGGGACTGTGAGTTGGGTCAACGACAACCTCAAGCTTATGGGAAATATGCTCTGCAACATCAACATGGACATGGTAGGCGAGTGGCTGAGCAAGAACAACTCGTTCATGTGTCTGTTCCGCACTTCCTATGGCAATCCTCATTATGTGAATGATGTGGTGGAAAACTACTTCCGGTTCGTTGGAGAGGGAAACAGGGACCGTCTCCACAACCTGCGCAGCGGATGGGCCTGGAAATACCCGCAGCGGATCGTAGCGCCGAGCGGCTCGGAGGATCCCTTCACCTACAGCATCGAAAGCATGTTCAAGGGCTCCGACGGCGAAGTTTTCAACGACTGGGGTGTACGGGTCCCTGGAGTTTTCATCATTGCCTGGCCCGATCAGTGGTATCATTCTTCCGGTGACAGGCCGGATAAATCAGATCCTACGACATTGAAACGTATGGCCGTCATCGGCGCAGCCAGCGCCTACACGGTGGCCAGTGCGGATGATGACATGGCGATCAAGATTGCGGCCGAGATAGCCAGTAACGGAACGCGCCGCCTCGGCCATCAGTATGTCCGGAGCTTGGAAGAAATCAATCGAGCGCAAGCTGAGAACCTCGGCGAATCTTACCGGATGGCCCGGGTTTATGTGGAAACCGCAGTTTTGAATGAGAAGGCCACACTGGAGACGATCTTGGAACTGGCGGAAGATGCCAACCGTGTTGGCGATTATGTGAACGGGCTTCAAGATTCGATGTCGGCTATCGGAGATGTTCTTCTTTTGAATCTGGAGCGACATATGATCGAGGCGTCGCTGAAGCTGAATACGCAACCGGTCAAGGTCCAGCAGACTTCTTTAGAGGAATATGCCTCAGGTATAGCTCCCGTGCCTACGCAAAAAGCGACTGCTAACGGCTATGAGGGCTATAAGGAATTCATCGCGATGGTCCTGGATTCCATCCGCTCCCGATATCCCTATTCTAAGATCTCTGACTTGGATGAGCTGCTTACCCTTATAAACGGCAGGAACACTGCTCTCGATATCAAAAATATGCTGGACGCCCAGTATCCGCAAAGGTCAGACCTCCAGCACATCTTGAATTATCTGGAAATATTGAAACGCGCCAACCTTATCACGTATTAGAAATTTAATTTTGTTTTTCCCGCTTTCGGTGTTTTGAGAACAGCAAGTTCCACCTGGTGTGCAGCTCCACGCGCTCATCTTCGTCGCCTTTCAAAATATAACCGGCATTCCCTCCCATTTGCTTTTTCCCGTCTCCGGATTTTACTCTCCAGCCATCCATAAATTTTCCCTGGATGATTACGGATTTGTCGCCTACCCAGTTATCGACCCTGAAGGCATGCTCCTTATTGTCGATTACACCCCTATCACTCGAGGTGTGGTCAGAGTAGACGTCGATTTTTGTCCACTCACCTGTCCAGTCGATCGAGGCGTAGAACACCGGAAATCTGACGGATTTGGCTTTGCCGGTTTTGGTGTCGATGACGACTTCCAGCTCGTTCGTCGCCGATTGTGCCTCCACATCCTTGTATCCTGTCCCGTGGGCTCTGGATTGGTATGTGCCTTCATGGAAGGGCTTCTTCGCTTCAACATGCCTATTCTCGGTCATGATTCCCCCTCCGCCAACCACATCCCAGGATTTCAACCGGTAAAAGTCGGTCAGTTCTTCCTTTTTTTCATAGTAATCCGAGCCGCGGTATTCGAATTGGGCATGGACTGTCACCTCCATGTTCCGATCATTCTTCGAGTTTCCGTGGGCGCCCCGGCTGCTCCATTCTTTGTATGAGGACATGACATGCCTGAGCGTCACTTTACCCATCGCTTCTCCGGCGACACAGCGTTCAGCGTCGACTTCAATTTTCAGTTCAGGCTGGCAGGTGACGTCACGGCTGTGATTGGCAACAACGAGGACCAATGTGGAAAAGTTTTCATCCTCGAAATTGACGCACAGGGATTTGTCCTGCAAATGGGACCAGTCCTCCGGTTCATTCGCACTCATGTCCGGATCGATCATGGCTTGAAGACTGAGGTCCCAGAAGTCTGTCACGCCGCGCAAATCAAAGTAAAAGTGAGGAGTAAGATCGGGATAGGGGAGGTTGTTGCCAATCTTGATGTACTTGACAGCCAGCGGCGGCACCGTAAACTCGATCGGATCCTGCTTGCCGGGTTTTTCTATCTTTTTAATCAACGAGCGGTGATGAGGGTATACGTTCAGCATCTCGGGGTAGGACTCGGGGGTTGCCGGTGATGTATCGTCATAGTTGAGCAGAGCGAATTCCTTGAAAACATCCCGGAAGTTGCCCTCGAGGACTTCCTCGACAGCATCCAGGGCTTGGATATCCCCACCGCATACTTTCCAAATATCTCCGATTTTCTTGTCTTCATATTTGGTGCTCAGGTGATAGGGCAGGATATAAATTCCGTATTCGTGCAAACCACTCTCCAAGGTAATGGTTTTCAATAAGAATTTTTTCCTGTCAAAGGCATCCTTCAAATAATAATGCTCGGTATCCCAATCCTTCCCTATATGGTCTTCGGACCAGACAGCCGTTCCCTCCTGCCACCATTTGTCTGCGTAAGAATCGTATACGAACTGAAAGGCGTGAAAAATTTCATGAGCCAAAGTTGCCTTGAAATTTTTCCCTTCCAATTCCCTGTCGATCAGAATGTAGGCCGCGGTCTTATTAGCAGGCACAGCTCGGCAGCACAAGCCGCCGGCTACGGATATCTCACCTTCCTCATCTTCGTATTCCAATTCCTTATCTCCGACAAGGTAGATATCCAGCCTGTCGTTTCCTCCGAAGAAGACAGTGAAATTCGATTGTGCTTCTTCCCCCTCAAAATCAGAGGCCTGTTTTCCTCCGGCATCGGGAAGCGGCCCTTTTTCCATGATTTTTTCGAATTTGCTGTAAATATTTTTATCTCGAATGGTTTGACAGGCTTCTTCTGCTTTTTTCCTGTCACTGGCCTTGTTTCTGGCCCAGACCCGGATCTTGAGATGTCCGTCGTCCGAGTACCACCAGCGCTTGAGATTCTCGCGAGTGACCGGCCTCTGGGCATAGAGCATAGCCGAAAGTCCGCCTTTTTTTTGAGCGGATATCTTTTCTTTCTCTTGAATCTGCCGGCTGAACACACTCTCCGGATGCGTCGGCCGCACCAGGTAAGGTTTCAATGCGTCCATAGTCTTCTGCTTGAGTTGTGACTGAATTTTAGAGAAATCCGTCATGACCGGTGTCCCGCACTTGACCGGAGTCGGACTTTTGTATTTTGCCGGAAGTTTGCTTGGCTCGAACAATCTTTGAAGACGGTAAGTCCAGGCTGTATCCAGGTCTAGAAGGCCTTTTTTTTCATCATCGTCAATCAGCTCCAGGGACGAGGGACCGTAGGCTGTGAATCGGACCGTCTTTTTCTTTTTCTCGGATTTGACTTCCAGCTCCAGCTCATACGTCACTCCTGCCTTATAGGGGTTGGCGTGGCTCAGTGTTGCGTACATTCCCCCCTCTTCCCAGGACGTGCTCCACCCTCCGGGATCTGGCGAAACACGAAAGTTCAGATCTTCGGGTTCGATGATTCTGGAAAAACTTATGGCGATGGGATCCTCAAGGCTCCGGGTGAAGCCGCCGTTTCTGGGTATAACGACTATCCGCAATCCCTCTGCCTCAGGCTTTGCCCGCACCTGAGGCTCTTGTACTTTTGTTTCGACCGTTTCCTGAATCTGGGGTTCGGCCGTCGCTTTCGGCTCTTCCCTGGATTTCTTTTTACAGGCTGCAATTGTCAGTGTAAGCAGCAAGAGACATAAGGCTGCCATGAGAATGTCTCTGAATGATGCCGGACACAATTTTTTCTTCATTTGCAAATGTTCCTGCATATTTTCCCGGCTCGTGAAAGATTTGATCTTCAAAAACTTTCAACTCTGCTTATTTATAACGTTTACGTCACTGATATATCACATCACCCAAACCCCGTCAATTTCATAATTTGCAGTTTGGCTTGGCAATTTACCTGATCCATCCCCACACAATATCATTTCGAAAAACGTGAGATCAAAATATTTTTTGTTCCGATTTTCAGGGAACCATTTTTGCCAAAATTTCGTCCTAATAGCTAAGGTAAGAGAAGGCTCTGGCTTTGGTCGCAGATACCGGTGTCGCTGCCCTTGTTTTTGAAACATTCGATCTACTGGAGAACTGTCATGATCGGAAACTATATCAAGGTCACTTTCCGCAATATCCTGAAACACAAGGGGTACTCTTTCATCAATGTAGCCGGCTTAAGCACAGGCATTGTCTGTTTTGTTTTGATCGCCCTGTTCATCCAGGATGAATTGAGCTATGACCGCTACCATGAAAAGTCCGGCCGGATCTACCGGGCGGGAACCAGGGCTGTCTGGGCCGATAATGAATTCTACGGAGCGGTCTCGCCTGCGCCTTTTGCCCAGACGCTGGTGACAGAATTCCCTGAAGTGGAGGCATCCACGCGACTCCGCCGGTCCGGGTATCCGGTCATCCGCTATAAAGACAATGTTTTCAGCGAAGAGCGATGGTACTGGGCTGATGACACTTTTTTTGATGTTTTTTCCGTTCGCTTCCTTCGGGGAGATCCACAAACGGCCCTCACAAAGCCGAACTCTGTGGTCATCACCGAATCCATGGCTCGGAAATATTTTGGGTCTGCAGACCCTCTCGGAAAATCCGTGAATGCGGATAACCGGAGGGATTACCAGGTCACCGGAGTTATCGAAGATGTCCCCCACAACTCGCACGTCCATTATGATTTTCTGGCCTCATTCATCACCATCGAGGATGGAAGCGATCAAAATTGGATTAGCAATAACTTTCCCAGCTATTTTGTCCTGAGAGAAAGCGTGTCTCAAAAGGACTTCGTAAAAAAGCTCCAGATCCTGGTCGAGAAGTATGTCGCCCCTCAAGCCGAAAGAGCACTGGGAACCACAATGGATGAACTTTCAGCCAGCGGAGGATTCTTTAAATACATGATCACCCCTTTGACAGACATTCATCTCCACTCCCATCTGAGGTTTGAGCACGAGCCCAACGGTGACATCGCCTATGTCTACATATTTAGCGTTGTTGCCTTTGCCATCCTGCTCATTGCCTGTGTCAATTTCGTGAATCTGGCCACCGCTCGATCGGCCACGAGGGCCAAAGAGGTCGGTGTGCGCAAAACCGTTGGCTCCAGCCGGGGCCAACTTTTCAGACAATTTCTTGCCGAAACCATCATTTTGAGTTTTCTGGCGATTTTGATCGCTCTTCCTGCAATCCATTTCCTTCTGCCGGTCTTCAACAGTCTGACCGGGAAAAGTCTGAGCGTTCCCTATCTGACGAACGCCACCACTATGCCTCTCTTACTCGGATTGGGATTGTTTGTGGGGTTCCTGGCAGGACTGTATCCGGCCCTCTTCCTCGCCTCCTTCGAACCGGTGGCGGTCTTGAAGGGAGCCGTGGCGGGACGGAACAAACTCTCCTGGATACGGAACGCCCTGGTCGTCTTTCAGTTTTCGGTTTCGATCGTGCTCATCATCGGAACGCTCGTTGTCTACCGGCAGTTGGACTACATTCAAAATAAAAACCTGGGTTTTAATAAAGACCAGGTCATAATCATCAAGAAAGTCGATGACATCGGGCAGGAGATTAAACCCTTTAAGGAAACGCTGCTCAGACACCCGGGTGTAGTCGGGGCATCCAACTGCTCGAACATGATCGGGGATTTTTTCGGGGATAGCTTGTACAGACAGATCAACCTGCCTAAGGAGAAAAATCAGCTGCTCTGGCGATTGTGGACCGACTCGGATTATGCCGCTACCCATGAGATCAAAATTAAACAGGGGCGCTACTTCTCTGATTATCGCCAGGAGGGCCAGGAAGTGGTACTCAATGAGTCCGGTGTGAAAATTCTTGGCTATGATGATCCGGTTGGCCAGAGGATCGTCGATATAGATGGCAGCGAGTTAACGGTTATCGGTGTTGTGGAGGATTTTCATTTTGAATCTTTGCACAAACCGTTGAAGCCCCTGATCATCCATCCCTTCGGTCCCAAAGGATTCGGGCGGTATCTATCCGTCAGGGTGAAAGCGGAAAACATAGGGGAAAGTTTAGCTCTGATGAAAAAGGCCTGGCTGAAATACTCGGGAGGCCAGGCTTTCGAGTACGAATTTTTCGACGATCATTTTGCCAGGATATACAACAGTGAAGAGACGACCGGAAGGATATTTTTCAGCTTTTCCCTTTTGGCCATCTTTATCGCCAGCTTAGGGCTTTTTGGGCTGACGGCGTTCATCACCCAGCAGAAGACCAAAGAGGTCGGGATCCGCAAGATTCTGGGTGCGTCCGTGCCGGGGATTATGTTTCTCTTCATGAAACAATTCACCCGGTGGGTCCTGGTGGCCAACCTCATCGCCTGGCCCCTTGCTTATTTGGCCATGAACAAGTGGCTCCAGAATTTCGCCTACAGAACGAGTATCGAGGTGTGGACTTTTGTGCTGTCCGCGGTCATGGCCTTGATCATCGCTCTTTTGACCATCAGTCTTCAGTCCATCCGTGCTGCCCTCATCAATCCCGTGCATTCCCTTCGCTACGAGTAGTCTGGCTTATCCATCTGCTTGATAATAATAATGATAGCTTGATTTATACTCCGTTAATGGGTCTTAAAACCAGCATTTTTAGGAAAAATTGAGACTTTAAGAATTTACCCATTTGGATTATCAGTTGAGTTTCCCTTAGGCGGGAAATAGTTTCTGGATTTATTTCGTTCGAGGCAGCCCTTTCCTATTATCAATTTATCCCGGAAAGTATGTACGGTGTAACGTCTGCCTCCACAAGAAGGACCTGCACTTTTCACACTCCCGTGGCGAATTTTCTCTACTGTACCGTCAAGCCGGATCTTTTTCTCGGGTATGAGTTGGAGTCCTATAATGGCAACGTCTATAAGATTGCAGGGCCTGAAAAGGCCCCGTTGGATTTGCTTTACTTGAATCCTCGTTTGAGGACCGATGCCGATTTCGAAAGCCTTCGAATGAACCATGAGGTATTCTTTCAGGAAATCGATTTGGAGAAGTTGAAGTCCTATCTGCAAAAATTTTCTCAAAAGACCCTTGCTCGCCGTTTGAATCGGTTTCTCGGCTTTTAGCTGAGCAGAAGGAGAGAAACATTCCTTGATATTGAGCCGTTCGTTTATGATCCCCAAGAAATAAAAAAAGTTATACATTTCTTTGAGTTCATTCAGAGCATAGATTTTTAAACTCGTTAGCCCCTTTACGCTTCTGAGCAGAAATGATCATGTGGAAGGCAGGCTGGCGCCTTAAGGCAAAGGCGCCGTCCTGCTTCAAAAAAACTTTTTAATAATTCGTCAGAATCTGTAAACTACGCCTAATTGAATGTACCGGGGGCCCATAATGCTGTAGACGGTTTGGCCTTCAGCGCCTTGGAACCAATCCCAATTGGTCAGCGATCCAACCGAAGTCGCCTGGTTGTTGTTGAACGCGTTGTAGACGTCGAATTGAAAACCGAGCTGCCCCTTCCAGACATTGAAATACTTTTCGATCCGAAGATCCATGAGGTGCTGGTCCGGAAGTCGGTATGAGCCTCTCTGTTCGGCGAAAATACTCACTGCTCCCTGATAAAGGTATCCGAGTCCCGCTTCCAAGGAACGGATTTCCCTTGTATAAGGAACCCCGGAACCGAACTGATAATAGACAGTGAAAATGAATCCCAGCGGTGCGGAATAGGTCGCCTGGACTTTGACCAGATGCTCTCTCTGGAAATCCAGACGGCCGTAGGAGTTGATCATCACATTGGGGTCATCATAGAAAGGGCTGAATCCTGTGCTCTGGCCTCGAGAGGTATTCAGAATACCCTCTCCCTTGGAATAGACATAGCTTGTCTGCATAGCCCAGTTATGCGAATAGCGTTTTGTGAGCTTGAACTCCAGTCCTCTGTATTTTCTTGTCGTGCCGGGAATATTCATGTAGATGAACCTGAAATCACCGAAGTCCGGATTCATATTGTAAAAGGTGACCGGATCTCCCGTGAACGGGTCCGTTCCTTGAACCGGGGTATAGCCGGTCCAAGCCAATTCGCCGGTGTCCTTGAGCCTTTGAATATCGACATGGGCCATGTCCACGTCCTCGATGAGGTTCTTTTCCCACTTGGCAAGGAAAGTGACCGCGATGGAGAAATCTTCGATGAGCTCCCGCTCGATACCGAAATTGATCGCATCCGCATAGGGAGAGCTTATGTCTTCGTCGATGACGTTGAGAGTGGGAGACCACAGCCCTGTGGTATAGGCTACCGACCAATCAGGATTGAGCCTTGCCCAGAACGAGGAACGCTGGTTCGGATTGTTGAAATAATAGAAGATCATGATCAGTGGCGCATAATACCTGCCGTAGTTGGCCCTCAAGACGGTTTTTCCGTCTCCGATGGGATCGAAGCTCAGGCCGAGCCTCGGTGATACCATAGTGAAGGTCATAGCCTTGATGGTCTCCTCGTTGACCCATTCTCCTGTCGCCTTGCTTTTTTGCGGGGGGTAAGAGCCTTGAGCACGATCGAAGCGAAGTCCGAAATTGATGGTGAAGCGCTTCGTGGGTGACCACGTGTCTTGCAGAAACCCCCCCCATTGGATCAGATTGTTCTTTTGAGCGTATTCGGTGCCCACCCAGGCCCACTGCGGTATTCCATCATAGAGTTGGATGTCGACGGCCTTGAACCCGACGGGGAAGACGCCGTTGAAATGAGAATCCTGATAGTATTCGTCCTCCGTCGTGTCATAGGCATATTCGAAATCGATGCCTGCCTTCAGCTCGTGTGATCCATACCAGTCATCGAGGAAATAGGTGGCGTCTGTGTTGATTTGCAAGCGGTCTCGATTGTACCACCAGCTTGATCCTATTCCCCCTCGGACAATGCCGTCTATCAGCTCAATGTAGGGAGCCGAATCGTTCCGGGCCAGCAGATACTGATGGAGGGAATACCAGGAGCCTTTGAGGTTGAAGAAAAAGTTGTTGCTTATGGTGTTTGTCCATTGAACCGTACCCAGCCAGACACCGCTGTCCTCCTTGAAATTAGCGTCCGTGACGGTCCACCAGCCGGCGTCCCTGTGGTCCCATTCGAATTTTCGCCAATAGCCGGAAGCCACGAGTTTGTTTTTTTGGTCGATCTGCCAGGTGAATTTCAGAAAGGGAGCATAGGTATTCTGTTTCGTGGGCTCACTCTCGGGGGATGGAGCCCCTAAAGAGGGAGGGGCCGGAAAACCCTGGATAAAGGACTGGGACTTGTCGATATCGAGACTGGTGAAGAACCATATCTTGTCTTTCATGACGGGGCCGCCCAATGAAAACCCGGGAAGATACTGCCAGTCAAAGCCGACGAACGATCCCTCCAGGTCGGTGCCTTTGGTGTTGTCTGACTGCATATTCTTGTTGCGGTAATAGAAATTGAGGCTCCCGCTGAAGTCATTGCCCCCTGCCTTGGTTATGACCTGGACCAGCGCTCCCTTGACCGTTCCGTATTCGGCTTTCTGGTTGCTCGTCTCGATGACGACTTCATCAATGGCGTTCCAGGGAACCGTCTGGTAGGGGTCACCTGTGACCGGATCCTGCATTTTGACCCCGTCGACAACGAAGTTGTTGGAGCGCGCATCGCTGCCGTGAGACGTCCGGGAGAACATGCCCGGCGCTGCATTGTAAATAGAGGAGAGGTCTCTGGACAGCGGGAGGTTTGCGATCAGGTCCTTGGTGTAGATCGTTCCCATTTGAGATTTTTCCAGATCGACTATAGGGGATTGGCCGATGACGACGACGGTTTCCGCAATAGGGGATTGCTCCAAAGTGATATCGAGAGTCGTGGTGTGCTCGACGCTGACGATGATCCCTTCTCTGATGATGGTCTTGAACCCGGAAAGCTCAAATTTGACCGAATACTTTCCTGAAGGGAGCGAGAAGAAGTTGTATAATCCCCTTTCGTTAGTTACGGCTGTCATCTGCGGCAGGATCAAGGCCGGGCTTTCGATAGTCACGGTCACACCGGGAAGAGGGGCGTTATCGGTATCCGTCAAAGTGCCGGTCAGCTTACCGGTGGGGATGCTCTGGGCATTGTTCAGAGTTAAGGAAATAAAAAGGACGATTGCGAAAGAAAGGATGTTTTTCATTTTCATGATTTACCTCCGAAAAAATGCCTTTAAGAATAGAATTGCCCTGAAATGTATTCGTATCTCCGATCTCTCACCTCCTTCGCGTTCGCTAAACGCTTGAATGTTCGTCGCCTCACGCAGCTCACGCCTTGTGGCCTTAAAGGTATTCACCCTCACAGCATACACATACTTAAGCTGGTTCAGGTACGGTTGAGAGTATTTTTGCGTTCCTATTTAACCCAGTCTATGCAGACTAAATATACAATAATTGATATATGCAAGAATGTCAATATACCCCCCACCCCCCTTTACTTCCCCCTTCTGTTTTTGAGCTCCTGGTTATTTATCTTGAAGTTCCTTCAGCCTGGCCAGGAGACGTTTGGGAGATATGGGGAAGGCTGTTTTGAGCTCGGGGGCAAAGAGGGATACTTTGAACTCCTCCACCATCCAGCGGAATTCTTTGATGGCCTTGATTCTTTCTGCGGAGATTTCCGATGAAGCCCTGTCAGCTCCCTCCGTCGATGTCCCTTTCTGAAGTTTTTCAAGCGCCCGCACGAACGGGGCAGCTTGTTCGGCCTTGGTGCTATCCTTGGTAGGATTATATGCACCACGCTCCACTCTCAACCTCAAAGCTTCTAAATAACGGGGGATGTCCTGTAGCCTGGCCAAAGCGTACTTTTCCAGAAAATCCTTTGGCACCAGATCCTCGAGGGCCCGCCGTGCCTCTTCGATGAGTCGTTTGACCGCTTGATTGTTCCCATGGCTTTTCAGCGTTCCGCTCAGAGTCGAGCGCACCTTGTGGTAGGCGAAGAGGATTGCCTGTACAGATTCTCCCAAGGCATGACTTATAGCGTACAGGTCTTTTGTCATTCCATCCATACACCCCCGGATTTCCTCTTCGGTCCGGATATCTTTTTCGAAGGCTTCCTTCTGAAGGACATCCATCAAGGCTTTTTCCACGGCATCCTTGCCTCCGAAATACAGCGCCTGGGCATGAAGCTCTTCCGGCACGATCAAATACTGTTTCAAAAAGGAGAGGTCCTTTTTGAAGCGCAGAGTAAGGAGGGAACGAACGCCTTTATGGTGGGATTTCCGGGCCTGATCCGGCGTCGCAAACAGCCTGATGTTGGCCCCGCCCTCGGCCGGCTCGAGAGCAGGATAGGCCGTGACAAACGGCCCTATGACAATCTCCTCAGGCAGATCCCCGAAATCCCAGTTGCTGATACCCTCTCTCTCCCACTCTTCCCTGGCCCGGGTCCAGCGGTCCGATGCGGGGGGGCTTCCAGCCGGCCATTTCTTCTGTTTCAGAACGGCCAGGTCTCGACCGGCATCCAGTTCTTCGTCGTCGGGGCCGATCACCGAAACCCGCAGCCTCAGGTGAGGAGGAACCGCAGCCTCGGCCCAGGCGGAGGCCGGGATATCCAACTGGAAGCGGTGCCGGACAAACTCAGAAAGTTCTTTGTAAAGAGACTCATTCCTTGGTTCTATTTCGTTATGGATTATCTCCACTTTTTCTGCGACCGGCACCAGAAGCTTTCGGTAACGCTTGGGAAGCCCTTTGACGAGGGCAGATATCTTCTCCTTGAACTGCCCGGGGACTCCCCATTCCAGGGCTGCTTGGGAGATGTCTTTGATCGCCGAGAGAGGAACCGTCAGGGTGGCCCCGTCAGCCTTTTCTCCGGGTGCGAACCGGTAGGTCAGGGGAAGATTCAGGTCTCCGACCTCGAGATGGTCGGGGAAGCCGGAGAGCTCTTCCCCGTCGGGAAGGGTTTGGAGGAGTTCCTGTTCGCTCATCTTCAGGAAATCATCGCCGCCCCTGTCTTTGATGTATTTCCTCAGGCTCCTCTCGTCCGTTATTCCGGGGAGACGCTGCAGGTAGAATTCGGCCAGCGCCTCTTCTCCGGCCAGATAGCCCCGCCTTCTCAATTTTTCCTCGATGCGCGTGAGTCGCTCGATGAGCTCAATGTTATGTCTGAGAAAGGGCGGCGGGTCGTTGAATTGGCCTTCTACCAGGGCTGTTTGAATGAATATCCTGCGGGCCTCCGCGGGTGCAATCCGACCGTAGGAGACACGGCGGCCGGAGACGATCTCCAGGCCGTAGAGAATCACCCGCTCGTCGGCCACCACCTCGCCCCTGTCTTTATCCCAACGGGCATTCGAATAAGAATAACGGCAGAGGTCTCCTCCCAGGGCCTCCAGCCAGGCGGGAGCAATTTTTGCCGCTGTCCGAGCGAAGAGCCGGGATGTCCTTACCATTTCGGCGGCCGCGATCCACGGCCGGGATTTTCCGAACAGTGTCGAGCCGGGAAAGACCATGACTTCCCGGCCTTTGGCCGCAGTGTAGAAATTCTTCTCCTTGAGCACGGCGATGTTAGAGAGATATCCGGAAAGCACGGAGCGGTGGATTGCATCGTAGAGTGCTCCGGAGATTTGCACCTGCTCCCGGCGCTCCAGCGGAATTTTCTGCTCTCTGAGGATGGCCAGGATCTCGTCGTGGACATGCTCCCACTCCCGCATGCGGGGAAAGGAGAGAAAATGTTCCTGGCAGAATCGGCGCTGTTTGTTTCGCGAGTTCAGGTTAACCAGAGGATCGTGAAAACGGTCCCAGATGTTGAGCAGAGTCAAAAAGTCCGAATCAGGGTGCTGGAATGGGGCGTGGGTGGCGTCGGCCTGGCTGGCCTTCTCCGGGGGCCGTTCCCGCGGGTCACGGATGCTCAGGGCGGCGGCAATGACGGCGATTTCGCGCAGGCATCCTTCGGTTTTAGCCTCGATCAGCATGCGGGATATCTTGGGATCCAGAGGCATGCGGGCCATAATCCGGCCCTTTTCGGTGAGAACGTATTCTCTCTCTTTTCGGCGGATGGCCCCAAGTTCAAAGAGAGTCTCGTATCCGTCCTTGATGTGCTTGGCATGGGGACGGTCGACAAAGGGAAACTCGGCCGGATGTCCCAGCCTGAGGTCGATCATACGCAGGATGACCTCGGCCAGGTTTGAGCGCATGATCTCGGGAGGGGTGAAGGCCGGACGGGTCTGGTATTCCTTTTCGGAGTAGAGACGAACACAGAGGCCCTGCTGGACCCGGCCGCAGCGGCCCTTCCTCTGGTCGGCGCTGCTCTGGGAGATGGGGCTGATGGGAAGGCTGTTCACCCGCGTTCCGGGTTGGTACTGGGCGATCCTGGCTAATCCCGTATCGACCACATACCGGATCCCGGGAATGGTGAGGGACGTCTCGGCCACATTGGTGGCCACCACGATCTTGGGTCCTTTGACGTGGTAGACCCGCCCCTGTTGGGTGCCGGGCAAGCGGGCGAAGAGCGGCAGGATGCTCGTCCCCGAATACTTCCGGCCCTCCAGACGTTCACAGGTCTCGAGGATGTCCTGTTCTGTGGGCATAAAAACCAGGATATCCCCCGGTTTCTTTTTTCTCTTGATATGGTGGACGGCCTCGGCCGCCAGCTCCACATAATCCAGGTCGACGGACTTTCCGGGAGGGGAGTCAGAGGGACGGTATTCCACATCCACCGGATACTGGCGGCCGCTCACTTCGATGACCGGTGCGTTCCCGAAGGCCTTGACGAACTTTTCCGTATCCAGTGTGGCCGAGGTGATGATGAGCTTGAGCTCGGGACGGGTTTCCAGGAGGGTGCGGGCGATGCCCAGCAGGAAATCGATATTCAGGCTGCGCTCGTGGGCTTCGTCGATGATCAGAGTGTCATAGGCATGGAGGCGGCGATCGGATTGGGTTTCGGCCAGGAGCATGCCGTCGGTCATGATCTTGATGTAGCCTTCAGCGGAGGTTTTGTCCCTGAAGCGGATCTTGTAGCCCACGGAGAGGCCGATGTTCTCTCTGAGCTCGTCGGCGATGCGGTGGGCGATGGTGATGGCCGCGATCCGGCGGGGCTGGGTGCAGGCAATCAGGCCGGCCACGCCGCGGCCTGCTCTGAGGCACATCTTGGGAATCTGGGTGCTTTTGCCGCATCCGGTCTCGCCTGAAATGATGACGACTGGATTGTCCTGTATCGCCCCTATGATCTCTTCGGCACGGGCGCTTATCGGCAACTCTCTGGGAAAGGAAATCCGGGGAAGGCGCTGAGCCCGACCCAGCCTTTCCTCCACCGAAGCGAAAAGCTTCTTTTCCAGACCTGTGAGTTCAGATAGGACCGTTTGCCCGGTCCGGCGCTGTCCGTTTTTCTGGATCTGGCTCAGTTTGCGCCGGGCGTAAGCCCGGTCTCTGAGCATGGCCTTAGGCAGGTGGGAGCGGATCCGGCCTATGAGGGCCCTGGCCGCCGCTTCGGATTCAAGCCTAACCATTGATGAGATGTCCTGTACTTTGAATAGAATTCAATCCTTTGCAATTCGGTATCATATCCGTTTGATTCATTATCATATCTCATTAGGCCACATTATCAAAGAAGACTCCTTTTGCCTCAATCGTGCGTCCCTTAGAGAGAGTTTCGAAGAGGCCTTCGGCGCGAGCTGCTATTAATGGTTTTTGAGATTTTGGAGCCATTGACGTTAGCGCATTTGCTGTGATAGGCTTCGGATTTAGAGCAGGAAATCGAACAAAATGGACGGGATTCGTTCAGCGGAGGAAAAATGATTTACGAAACCATACGGGTCCGAACAGACGGGCCAGTGGTTACGATCCAGCTTAACCGGCCGGACCGGATGAACGCCGTAAACGAAGAGATGTACGCGGAGATTCAAGATGAACTCGGCCGAATCCTCCATGATCCGGATGTCCGCTGTCTGATCCTCACCGGTTCGGTTCTGGAGCGGGATGGGATTGCCAAACAAGCTTTTTGTGCCGGTGCAGATCTCAAAAAGCACGCGTCCGGCGAGAGAAGTCCAGCCCAGAGGGAAGAGTACATCCGGCTGGCCCATGAAACCACCCGATTGATCTACTCTTTTCCCAAACCCGTCATCGCTGCCGTCAACGGGCCGGCGCGTGGAGCCGGAGCAGAGATGGCCATCAGCTGTGATTTTATTCTCATGGCAGAGGAGGCCAATCTTGGTTTTCCCGAGACCGGGCTGGGCACCTTTGTGGGCGGCGGTGTGACTCACATCCTGCCGCGCCTTATCGGCCTTGCCCGAGCCAAGGAGCTTGTCTATACGGGCCGGATTATCGACGGCCAGGCTGCGGTCGATTTGGGCCTGGCCCTTGGCTGTTACCCTGGGGATCAGCTTCTTGAGAAGGCCACGGCGTTGGCTTCTGAGATTGCCGGAAAAGGCCCCATCTCCATTGCCTTTGCCAAAGACTACTTGCAGCGCTCGCCCGGCCTCGATATCGAAGCAACGCTCGACCTGGAGACTGAAGCTATCCTCAACTGCATGGAGAGTGAAGACTGGCTGGAGGGCCTTCGTGCCTTCAGCGAAAAACGCAAGCCCAAGTTCCTCGGGAGGTGATATGTCGCTCGAAAAGATACTCAATGCCCGCTCGGTCGCCATCGTAGGCGCATCCCGTGATGAGAAAAAACGAGGCTTTCTGGCGGTCCGTTCTTTGATTGAAAGCAAGTACGAAGGCTGTATCTATCCCGTCAATCCCCATGAAGAATCCATCCTCGGACTGAGGTGCTACCCAAAAGTCCTTGACATCGAGGATCCGGTCGATTTGGCCCTGATCACCACACCGGCCCAAACCCTGCCCGGAATTTTTGAGAGATGCGGACGCAAGGGCATCGCAGGCCTAGTGGTCATAGCCGGCGGCTTCGGTGAAATGGGCTGGAAGGGAAAGCAGCTCCAAAGGAAGATTGTCAACATCGCCGCAAAGTACAAGATGCGTGTTTTGGGCCCGAACACCAACGGTATCATCAATGTGCATTCCGGGCTCAACCTGGTGGGATTGAATAATGTTCCCAAAGGTGACCTTGCCCTAATATCGCAAAGTGGAAACATGGCCCTGCACATCATTACCGAGGCCCGGCTCAAGAGTCAGAAGGGCTTTTCGTACTATGTGGGGGTCGGCAATGAGGCCGATATCAAATTCCACGAGTATCTTGAATTCTTTACCGCTGACTCGAAGACGAAAGCCATAGTCATGTATGTCGAGGGCATGAGCGACGGGCGCCGTTTTTTACAGCAGGCATATAAGACCACATGCGTGAAGCCCATCATTCTTCTTAAAAGCGGGAGGTCGGCAAAGGGAAGTAAATCGGCCGGTTCCCACACGGGCGCCTTGGCCGGGATCTCCGAGGTTTCGCGGACGGCTTTCATCCGGGCCGGAATCACCACCATCGAGAGCTCGGACGAGCTGTTTCCGGTTGCTGAGGCGCTGTCCCTTTTGCCGCCAATTTCCAATCCCCGTGTGGCCATTCTGGCCGATGGCGGCGGGCACGCCACCATTGCCGCCGACGTGCTGAGCGAAAACGGCATCAGCATACCGAAGCTGATGAAGCCCACGCGCCAGAAGCTCTCAGAGATGCTGTTGCCGAATGCCACACTCGACAATCCTGTGGACGTGGCGGGAAGCGCCGACTCGAATCCGGGTATTTTCGCCGATTGTGCACGTGTCCTCCTGGAAAGCCCTCAGATCAATGGTCTGCTCGTCGTCGGCCTTTTCGGTGGCTATGGTTTGCGCTTTGCCGAAAGTCTGCGCTTCATCGAGGAAGACGCTGCCCACCGGATGGGCAAGCTCGTCAGAGAGACCGGAAAACCTATCGTTCTCCACAGCCTGTACAACCACGTTCGGCCCCACGCCCTCGACCTGTTGAGATACTACGGGATCCCGGTGTTTGATTCGGTGGAGATTGCCTGCAAGTGCATGGCCGCTCTGTCTGTGTACGGCCACTACAGGGGCACGTCCAGCCGCTGGACGAATTTCGTCTTCAACTGGGGAGCCCAGACGAAAGCAGAGGGTTTGAAGATCATAGATACAGCACTTGAAGAGGGCAGACACTCGCTGCTCGAACATGAAGCGAAGCGGCTCCTCAGGCTGCACGGCGCGCCCGTGGCTGATGACCGGCTTGTCCGGAGTGCGGAGGAGGCAGCGGATACGGCTGCCAAACTCGGTTGTTCTGTGGCCCTCAAAATCTGCTCGCCCCAAATACTTCACAAAAGCGACGCAGGTGGAGTAAGACTCGGACTCAGGACCGAAACCCAGATTAAGAGCGCCTTTAACGAGATCGTTGACAGCGCGAAACGTTATCAGGCGGATGCAGATATAAGGGGCTGTATCGTCTCGCCCATGGCTGACCCTGGCACAGAGGTCATTGTCGGGACTAAGATCGATCCCCAGTTCGGACCAGTTATCATGTTCGGCATCGGCGGCATTTTGGTCGAAGTCCTCAAGGATGTGGTCTTCCGGGTACTGCCGATCAGCCGGGGCTCGGCCAAAAAAATGCTGTCAGAGATCCGGTCGGCCCCCATTCTCAACGGCGTGCGCGGCCAACCTCCCGTCTGTCACGAAGCTCTCATCGACCTTCTCATGACGGTCTCTGAGCTCATCGAGTCCTATCCCCGCATTCAGGAAATGGACCTCAATCCCGTAATCGTCCGCGAAGACGGACTGACTGTGGTCGACGCGCGAATCCTTCTCAAGAGAAACAACCGAAATGAGCACTTGCCTTGTTTGTGATTGCTGGGACTTGAGGCGTTCCCCCCAGGCACAATGGAAGCAGGCGACGCCGAGGACTGTTTAAGTCTGGAATTAAGCAGGGATTCTATATTGCTTCAAACTTATTTTTAAAAGCTGGATATATTGATTGTTATTGTTTAAGCTTTTCTGCCTTGAAAGTAGCGCCGCCTGCTTCGAATTCCAGATGTGTGACAGCTCCTTTCTCATCGGTAATAAAAGTGAGAATATAATCACTCCCTTTGACGAGAAATCTTGTCATGGTTTCGGCCAGGAGTTCGATTTTTGGCGTACCTGGTCTTTGAACGAAGAGCTTTCCGTCTTCACTCGTGACGTCCAGGGTCATCTCTCCCATCAGCTCATATTTGCCAACATAGGTGTCCAGCACTTTCTGATCGACCGAAAGGTACGTGCGTTTCTCCGGCGGAATATATTCCTCGCCGCGCAGCAGTGTTATGGCTGCTTTGGCAATGCTTGTCGGTGCTCCGGAGTTGGACATAAAGTAGACACCGACCCGGGCGTCGACATCACCCATCATGTGTGAACTCTGGCCGGGAATTCCTCCCCCGTGACTGATTATCGTATGGCCATTTTTTTCTTTCTTGATACCGAATCCGAATCCGTATGTGCCCTCATATTGAGGTGTGTGCATCTCTTGGACCGATTCTTCGGATAGAATCCGGTTGCCGTTAAAGACACCTCCATTGAGATGGGCGCCCAGAAAACGGGCCATGTCTTCCGCGGTCAGGTAAATATCGCCGGCCGGATAGACATCGTAATGAACCTGTGCTACCGGCCTTGGTTTGCCAGTGGCGTCGCCCGCCATATAAGGGAGGGCCATGAGTTCGACCATTTCCGGTGAGGGATAGACGGGATGGGGCGTCTCGATACCCAGGGGCTTCAGCACGTTTTCCACCATGTATTCTTCATACTCTTTGCCCGAGATCTTTTCAACCAGCAAGCCGGCCATTCCGTAGGCATAATTGTTGTACTCCCATTTTTCTTCCGGCGCTCTGATCGAGTAGAGACCGGAGGTCATTTCATCCAGGGTTTTGGGCAGTTCGCGGCCCCAGATGGGTTTGGTGGTGGCGCCGGGAATTAATCCGGACCAATGAGAGAGGATATGCCTGATGGTGACCGGCTTTTCGCTTTGAAGCCGGTCCTGAACCTGGCTTTCACCTAGGAATTTGTTGACCGGATCTTTCGGTTTGCATTTTTTCTGCTCGATTAGCTGCATCAGGGCTGTTGCTGTGGCTGCTTTGAATGTCGACCCGGTGCAGTATATTGTTTCCGGTGTGGCCGGTGTCTTGGTCCGGACATTCGCGTAGCCAAAAGCGGCCTTCCATACGATCTTATCCTCTTTAACCAGAGCGATGGATATCGACGGAACACCTCGTTCATTCATTGCCTTCTGAATAAGTTCGGTCAGCACCTTTTGTGTTTGTTCAAGATCGAAATCTTTCTTTTGAGCCAGAGCTGGTATTCCAGCTATGGTAAGAATCAAGACAAGGCTAATTAGGATGGAGAATCGTTTAAACATGTTGTTCCTCCTCATATTATATTTTTCTCTTTAAATCGCAGTAATTTAGCCAGAATTGTCAATCTATCAAGATGGATTTGAGTTTGTCGATGAGGGGAGGGAGGGCTTCTCTGTAGTTGCCGATGATGCCGAAGTCGGCCTCCTGGAAGATGTGGGCTTCGGGATCGCGGTTGATGGCCACGATGCATTTGGCACCGGAGCATCCGGCGAGATGCTGGGGTGCGCCGGATATGCCGATGGCGATGTAGAGGCTGGGGCTCACCATGTGGCCGGTCTGGCCGATTTCCAGTTTTTTGGGCATCCAGCCCTCGTCGCAGGGAACACGACTGGTGCCGATGGCTGCACGAAGGATTTGAGCCAGGTCTTGAAGAAGTTCAAATCCCTCCTTTCCGCCTATTCCCCCGCCGCCTGCCACTATGATCTTTGCATCTTCCAGGCTGATTCCTCTTGTCTCTTCTTTGACTGATTCAAGGAGCTTTGTTTTCGGTGATGAATTCACTGAAGCCAGGCCGACGGAGATGGTGTCGCCCTTCCGTGATGTGTCGGGTTCGGCGGGTTCTGCCGATCTTGGGCGCATGGTCACGATCTGTGGATAGTGATCTGTGGATTGCCAAACAGCCAGGGCATTGCCGCCGTATACTGGCTTGGTTTGAAGTATGTTCCCTGTATCACGATCAATATCCAAAGTGATACAATCCAGACAAACCGAGGCCTCCAACCTGGCTGCCAATCTGGGAGCGACATCTCGCCCCATATCGGTCTGGCCAAAGATGATGAGTGCGGGATTCATCTCTGCGCAGACATCTGTAACTGTATGGACATAAGTCTCCGGCACAGATTCAGAGAAGGAGGATCCCTCGGCCGTGTAGACCTTATCCGCTCCGCGATGAATGGCCTCTTGGGCTGCTGCTTTAACATTGTGTCCGATGAGAAGAAGGCTCAGTGGTTCACATAGCTTATCACCGAGCATCCGGCCTGTGCGCAGAAGCTCTGAAGTAACAGTGGTTAAGACCTGCCCGGATACTTCGCCGCAGATTAAAATTCCTTTATGCTCTGCCATCGATCACACCCAGCCTTCTTCTTTCAGCCGTTCGGCCAGTCTGATGGCCGCCTCCGCTGTCGTTTCGGCTGTGAGAATTTCACACTCTCGCTTTTGCTCGGGTATGAAGAGCTTAACCAGCGTTCTTTGGGAGGCATTTGGACCCAGTTTTGATGTGTCGGCCTCGAGATCCGAGGCATTCCATACCTGGATTTCTTTCTTTGAAGCGGCAATGATTCCCCATCCGGAGGGGAGGCGGGGCTGACCGACTTCATTGCTCACGGTGGTTACAACCGGCATGGTTGCGGAAAAAACCTGATAGCCATCCAGCGTCACCCTTTTGATTCGGAGGGTTTTTGGCTCGCTGTCCGTCAGTTCAATATCTTCGGCTAAGGTGATGAGCGGCAGGTCGAGTTTTTGGGCGATTATGGAGCCGACCAGGCCTTCGTCCCAGTCTGCGGCCTGTCTTCCGCATAATATCAGATCAAAGTCACCGATTTTTCTTATGGCTTGGCTCAAGATGTAGGCAATGGCGAAACTGTCCGATCCGGCAAAGGCATCGTCCGCGAGGACAATCCCTTCGTCGGCCCCCAAAGAGAGGGCATGCCTGACGATTTTAAGGGAGGCCTCCTCATCGATGCTCAGGACTGTGATTGTGCCTCCGTGTTTCTCCTTGAGGCGGATGGCCAGCTCCACGGCCTGCGCATCATAGGGGCTGATCACGGGGGGAATTCCCTCCGGAGGAATCACGCGCATGGCCTCAGAGTCCAGCTTGAACTTGGCCGGCGGGATTTCCGGGTCCGGGATCTTCTTGATGCAGACGATGATGTTCACGAGCTTTGATTTTCCTTCGCAAGAAATTGTATAAAATTACATACATTTAATACATACAATTGATAAATAAAAATAATACACATATCTAATACAGGTTTCTAACCATACTGATAACAGATGCCGAAGCCGGCTCTGGGCAGGGTCCATTCGATGGCATCCTTGTCGCAGGTGATGCGGCAGCTTCCACACTCCAGGCATCCCTCGTAAGCAAAGGTTATGCGCCCGTCTTCGGTCAGCTTGAAACAGTCGGCCGGGCAGGCATAGAGGCAGGTATGGACACTGCAATCCTGACAGGCTTCCTCTTTGAGCCGGATGTGGACCTCCTTATCGATATCGAATTTGTTGACGGCCAGTTTATCTTCGATCTTCATAGGACTCATAAGGACTCCTTAACCTGCCACAGATCCCGGATGATTTGCAAGAAAGAGATTCGGCCGTCCATGGCCTGCTTGAGAAGCTTTATGGTTTTTTCTCTGGGTTGACCGGTGTTGGTGAAAATTTTTTCGGCTATGCCGCAGATGAATTCCGGATACTCCCGGTATAAGCGTGGATTTTCCAGGAAGTGGGGTGCCTTCCTGAAGGTCTCGAGATCTTTGAGGACAAAATTTTGCTCCAGTCGGGTTTGATACTGGGAAAGCGTTGTCGTCGAAAAATCGCTGGCCTTTTTGGCCTTGATGATTGTCTCGGCCGCTGCCACACCGGAAGCTATGGCGAAATTGGCCCCTTCCAGGGCAAGCCCTGTGGCCAGAGTCATAGCTGCCGCATCGCCGGCCACCAGGATTCCGTCGCCGCAAAGAGACGGCATCATCGCTTTCCCTGAAACGGGTATCAGATGGGCTGAGTATTCGACCATCTTGCCGTCTTCGAGATAGGATACAACCTCGGGATGCTGTTTAAATTCTTCCAGCAGGTCATCGGCTTTGATGCTCTTCTTCGTCAGGGCACTGAGCTGGACAACCAGGCCGACCGACAGGCTGTCTTCGTTGGTGTAAATGAAAGCGCCTCCGGGAATGCCTTGGGTAAAAGTCCCGAGAGATTCCCAGGCAATGCCTTCTTTCCCCCTTAAGTGAAAACGCTGTTCGATAACTTCCCGAGGAAGCTGGATGACTTCTTTGATGCCCTGCTTCATGTCCTTTGATGAGAGACTTCTTCGGAGACCCGCTTTTTCAGCCAGGATGGAGTTGACGCCGTCGCAGGCCACGACCACATCGGCGGGCAGATCATCGCCTCCGGCCTTGATGCCGCAGACTTTGTTTCCCTCCCAGAGGAGGTCGTCAGCTTGGAGACCTGGGGCCACGATGGCGCCGGACTCCTCTGCCTTGGAGGCCAGCCAGCGGTCGAACTTAGCCCGCAACACCGAAAAACCGTTGTACGGAGGCTTATCGAACTTCCTGGTCGTGAAATCGACGGATAGGGCGGTGTCTTCAGTCAAGAATGAGAACCGGCGGCGCTTGATATACCGCTCCACAGGCGCTTCCTCCCAGAAATCGGGGAAGAGTTCAAGAAGGAGGGGGCCGTAGTAGGCACCGCCCCACATATTTTTAGCGCCCGGGAATTTGCCCCTTTCGATGACCAGAGTGTTGAGCCCTGCTCTGGACAGGGCATAGCCGCAGGCTGAGCCGGCCGGCCCCGCTCCAACGACTATGGCATCAAACTTCTCTTTCACTTCTCCTTCCTGACTTATTGTCTATTTATATTAAAGGTGCATATGTAGACTGCGTCCATCTCTCACCTGAAGGCGGGAATTTCCAGAAGCTGCTGTCCGATAGTCAGTTGATGCATCTGGGCTGTGCCTCCCAGTATGGTGGCTGTGATGGCATCCTGGTAGTGGTGCCCGACAGGATAATCGTCGATGGTCCCGAATGATCCGTGGATCTTGACCGCTTGGGTGGCCACCCAGAGAGCTGTCTCGGTGGCGAAATATTTGGCGTAGGACATCTCTTTGATGTGCCGTTCTCCGCGGGATTTCATGTCGGCCACTCGGTATGTGAGCCATCGGGCCGCTTCGATCCTGGTGGCCATATCGGCGATTATCTCCTGCATCAACTGGTGGCCGCCGATCGGTTTCCCAAACTGCACGCGCTCCCGGGCATACTTGATACTGGATTCCAGGCAGCTCTGGGCCAATCCCACGGCGCCGGCGGCCAGGAACAGCCTGGCTGTGTCGATCCCTCTCAGAGCATCCCGCAGAGCCCTTCCGACCTCACCGACCTGGCTTGCCAGAGGCAGTTCCATATCCGTGAACCTGAGGGTTCCTTCGCTACCGGCGCGCCAGCTGATCTTCCCTTTTTGCGGGGTGCTGGACAGGCCGGGTGTGCCCTTCTCGCAGATAAAAGTGGCCAAACCTTTTAACCCTTTGCTTTTGTCGGTTTGAGCGATGAAGAGGATGATATCCGCGAATTCCCCGTTGGTGATGAAAATCTTGGTCCCGTTGATGATCCATTTATCACCGGACTTAACGGCTGTGGTTTCGATCATGGAGGAATCGCTTCCGGCATTCGGCTCGACTACGGCGCCGGACATCACTTTTTCTCCCTTGCAGATTGCCGGGAGGTATTTCCGTTTCTGCTCTTCGCTGCCGGCATCCAAGAGATTTGTTGCCGGTTGGATGGGACCACTTATGGCAGCCTGGGTGACGGCCAGACTGGCCGTACACAGCGATTCCCATATCAAGGCTGATGTCACATAGTCGAGCCCCAATCCGCCGTACTCTTCTGGCATGTGCGGCGCCAGCAGTCCCTGGGCTGCCAACTTTGCTATCAAACTGGCGTCGAATTTCTCTTCCCGAAGGCTTTCCTTGACTACGGGCGCAATATCCTGATCGGCAAACTTCCGGGCCATATCCTTGAACATGAGTTGTTGTTCACTGAGCTCGAAGTCCATGATCTTCCTCCTAAAAAAGGTGCCAGGCACCTTTTTTCCCCATATAAAAAAAAGGTGCCAGGCACCTTTTTGGAAAAAGTCGAAGTTGCCTCATTGCTTGTCTATTTTTTTTCGACGAGCTCGATAAGGATGCCATGGGTTTTTTGGGGATGAAGGAAAACGCTGGGACCCTCGACGCCGTCCATCACCTGGCCTAGTATGGCCATCCCGGCCTCCGTCATCCGTTCAATCTCGGCGTGGATGTCATCCACTTCGTAGCAGATGTGGTGGAATCCCTCCCCACGCTTCTCCAGAAATTTGGCCATTACACCCTCATCGCCTAAGGGTTGCAGCAGCTCGATATGCACATCTCCCACGGGGATCATGCTCACATGGATCGTTCCGCCCCCACCGACGATCGGCTTGGATGTCGTCAAACCGAAGACATCTTCGTAGAACCTTCTGCTCTCTTCGAGATCCTTAACGGCCATTCCCAGGTGGCTGATTTTTTTGATCATTATAGGCCTTCCTTATACGAGTGGTCTATATTACAGTGTAGATAGTAACAATTTTTTTTATGCCAGTTCTGTGATTGCCGTATTTTAGCCCAGAATGTTTGCAACTCTGACGGGGCATTCGGGCAGAAAATCCGACAGAAATTTTCAAATGTGGTGTTTGCTGCTTGGTCAAGGTGCCCCTAATGTATCTGAACGCAGATAAAATTTCAATTTCCGCTCGAAATTTATTTTCAAATCTGGCATAATTTTTTCTCTTTTCAGCATGAATTATCGCAAGGCCATCATCGATCATAAGTCATTCCGATTTTTATTCCAATCTCACGAAATGCGGAAGTAGTGATTTATAAATGAAAAAACTCATAAGGGACAACATCCTCAAAATCGAACAGTATGAACCGGGTAAGCCCATCGAACTGATTCGGCGGGAGATCGGGATCCAAGGGGAGGTCTGCAAAATGGCCTCCAACGAGAATCCACTAGGCCCCTCGCCTCTGGCCGTCACAGCCATTCAAGAGGCATTGGCAGAGGGAAATTTTTACCCTGACAACAGCTGCTACGAATTGAGAGAAAAGCTGGGACGCATGTTCGACGTGCCGATCGGCAACATACGCATGGGGAACGGTTCGTCGGAGCTGATCTACATGGCCGGCATCGCCTTCTTGAACAGGGACGAAAACGTGGTCATGAGCGAGGACACCTTCATCATGGCCCCCCTCATGTGTCAGATCATTGATTGTCAGGCAGTGATCGTCTCTCTGGATAATTACCGCCATGACCTGGAAAGGATTGTGGATGCCATAAACGATAAAACAAAAATTATCTACCTGGACATTCCCATGAATCCCATCGGGACATGTGTGACTCATGCTGAGTTCGCACGGTTCATGGGCAGGGTTCCGGAGGATGTCCTGGTGATCTGCGATGAGGCCTACTATGAGTATGCCGAGGGAGACACATACCCCCAAACCATCCCCTATGTGAAGGATGGGCGAAATATCCTGGTACTGCGCACTTTTTCCAAACTGTACGGACTGGCCGGATTTCGCGTCGGATACGGCATCGCCAAAGCAGACATTGTTGAAGCCCTCAGAAGAGTCAGCCTTCCCTTTGCGGTCAATAAATTTGCCCAGATCGGAGCTCTGGCCGCATTGGATGACCATGATCATGTCCGGAAGACCCTGGCCATAACAGCGGAGGGAAAGAAATATCTCTGCCAGAAATTAAATGAGATGGGTGTCTTCCATATCCCCGCAGAGACGAATTTCGTGACCATCGACGTAGGACGAGATGCCCGGGAGTTCTGCGCAGAATTCCAGAAAAGGGGAGTTATCATCAGGCCTTTGGCCGGATACGGAATGCCCACATTCATACGGGTAACAATAGGAACTATGGAGCAAAACGCGAAATTCATCGCCGTTTTTAAAGAGATCGGCCTCTAGCCGCCCGGCCGGAACGGCTTTTGCCCCTTCGGTTGTTTGTCGGATAAGACTTAGCCCGGCCGTGTTTAATGGCTGTAATTTATCACTCTTTTTGATATCCTGGAGATGATTTCGCTCTCTTGAAGAGGACAATGTCACAACAGAAAGATATAAGAGTTTTACTGGGTAACGTGGCCATCGCCCGGGGGATCCTCGAAGCGGGGTGCCAGGTGATCACCTCCTATCCGGGCACGCCCAGCTCGGAGATCATGCCGGCGGCCGTGGCCTTCAAGAAAGAGATGGGCCTGGATGTCTATACCGAGTGGTCCGTGAATGAGAAAGTGGCCTATGACAATGCCCTGGCTGCCAGCATAGCCGGCAAGAGGTCGGCCGTGGCCATGAAGCAGGTGGGGCTGAACGTGGCGGCCGATTCGCTCATGAGTTCGGCTTATCAGGGAGTTGTCGGCGGGATGCTCATCGTGAGCTGTGATGATCCGGGGCCGCACAGCTCTCAGACCGAACAGGATTCCCGGTTTTTTGCCATGTTCGCCAAGGTGCCGGCCTATGATCCCTCCACGCCCCAGGAGGCCATGGCCATGATCAAGGATGCCTACGATCTCTCGGAGACTTTTCAGATACCGGTGATCTTCCGGCCGACGATCAGGCTCTCTCATGGCAAACAGAGCGTGCGGCTGTCGGCGCCTGAGGTGATCGACCGTCCTGCCCATTTCAAGAAGGACCCGGGCCGGTGGGCGGCCACCCCACGGTTCAGGCTGCAGCTACACACCAAACTGAATGAATCTCTGCGGCAGATTCGGGAACGGTTCGAGAAGGATGAGAGATGGAATTATGAAGTGGGTAAAAACCGTGGGGCGAATCTGGGGATTGTCACCTGCAGCACGAGCTTTACGGTGCTTATGGATCTACTGGAGGAACTCGACCTGAAGGATGAGGTCAACATACTGAAAATCGGGACTCCCTATCCGCTCCCGCAAAGAAAGGCTGTTGATTTTATCGACAGGCACGACAGGGTGTTGATCATCGAAGAGACCGACGCTGTCATCGAGTCTCAGATCATCGATAAAAGCAAGGTGCTGGGCAGGTTTTCAGGCCATATTCCTCTCCAGGGAGAGCTGACGCCCAATGTGATTTACGGTATCCTGGCCAAGTTTTTCGGAGAAGAGAGTGTGGCTGATCTGGATGTCACGGCAGATGACGAACTGGACAAGCTGGTCAGGGACCTGGAGCTGCCGGTGCGGCGGCCCACGCTGTGTGCCGGGTGTCCGGAGCGGGCGGCTTTTTGGGCCATCAGGAGGGCGCTTCCCAAGGCCATCTACACCAGCGATATAGGCTGCTACACCCTCGGCCTTAATCTCGGCGCTGTCGACACCGTAATCGATATGGGAGCGGGAATTACCCTGGCCAGCGGGTTCTACCAGGCCTACCATCAGGACAAAAATGACATTCCGATCGTGGCTACGATGGGGGACAGCACGTTCTATCATTCGGGCACATCATCGCTCATCAATGCGGTCTACAACAATGCTCGCTTTATCCTGGTTCTGATTGACAACGAAATTACGGCCATGACCGGGATGCAGCCGACTCCAGGCATTGGCATAACAGCCGACGGAGGCGAAGGGCGGAAAATTCCTCTGGAGGAACTGGTTAGGGGTTGCGGCATAAAGTGGCTCCGGAACATCGATCCCTATAATGTGAAAAATATGATCGGTCTACTCAAGGAAGCTCATACGTACACAAAAAGTGAAGATGGCGGTATTGCGGTGATCGTTGCCAGGCGGGGTTGTGTCATCCGCTATCCAGAGGCTTTGGAAGGGCAAGAGGTCAAGGTCGAGATAACAGAGGACTGCAACGGCTGCCGTTACTGCATTGATTATTTTGAATGCCCGGCCTTGCGCTTCGATGCGGCAAAGGAACGGGCCGAGATCGACCGCAAGCTGTGCGTTGACTGCGGCGTTTGCGTCAATGTCTGTGCTCAGAAAGCGATTGTTCCGGTAGAACAGGATATTCAGTGAGCATCGGGACATCAAAGCAAAGAGTGTGAATGAATCGTGGATGAATAGAGAAATTAAAATTAGGGTACGTTCAATCGCGCATTAGAGGCTTTGAGCAATATGAAAACACAGATCATTTTGGCTGGAGTGGGAGGACAGGGAATTCTCTTCTCGTCACGGATATTTTCAGAGTTGGGATTGAAGCTGGGCCTGGAAGTGACTGGCGCCGAAACCCACGGCATGAGCCAGAGGGGCGGATCGGTTGTGGCTCACATAAAAATTGGTGGCTACCAGAGCCCTATTATCAGGGCAGGAACTGCCGATATCCTCTACTCTTTAGACGAGAATGAAGCCTACAAAAGCCTTCACTTCCTGAAGGAAGGAGGCCTCTGTTTTGTGAATATGCCAGTTGGAGACCGCTTCAATAAAAATATTCTGGATCACTTGAAGAAGAAGCACATAGCCTTCTATACCTTTGATGCCAGCGGTATAGCCATGGAATTAGGGTCGGTGAAGGCGGCCAACATTTGTCTCATCGGATACTCTGTGGGCACAAGGATGGTCCCCTTTACCGCAAAAGACCTCAAAGAAGTGCTCGAATCCATTAGCCGAAAGCCTGACCTGGAACGCAACCTCAAAATCTTCGATTCCGGCGTCATCGCCGGCAAAAAACCATAGGGGTCGCGTCTCAACATTTGACATTCTTATATCTCTGTCGAGTCCACTTGGTGAGTATATGGTCAAATGTTGAGACACGGCCCCTATTCGTAACGGAGGGAGTCGACCGGGTTAGCGGCGGCGGCTCTGATGATTTTTATACTCACGGTAAGTAAAGCCACGCTCATAGCAGCCACTCCTGCCGCCAAGAATATCCAGGCTGCGATAGAAGTCCTGTAGGCATAGCTGCTGAGGATTTGCCGCATGACGAAATAGGCAACGGGCCAGGCAATGATGTTGGATAGGGCAAGAAGTCCGAGGAAATCCTTCGAGATCAACAGTGTTATGTTTCCCATTGACGCGCCGAGCACCTTTCTTATCCCGATCTCCTTTGTCCGCTGCTCTGCTGTGAACGAGGCCATACCAAACAGACCGAGACAGGAAATGAAAATAGCCAGGATCGTGAAATACTTATAAATAGTGCCTCTCCGTTGGTCGCTCCTGTACTGCTGGTCAAAGGCCTCGTCGAGAAACCTATACTCGAAGAGATTGTTGGGGGCGAATTCTCTGGCTTTGCTTTTGAGAAATTCTATGGTTCCGGGCACATTGACGGAGCTAATCTTGGCAAAAATATAATTGTAACTGCCGTGTCGCTGGGATAGGGTGAAGACGACAGGACCGATTTCATTGTGCAGGGAGCTGGCATGGAAATTCTTGACGATGCCTATAATTTTCCCCTCATCCTCCCAGATGGAAAACATTTTCCCGATCGGAGATTCAAACTCCGTCATTTCTGCAGCCGCTTCATTGAGAATATAATTCTCCTTGTCGGTGGCAAAGTCTTCTGAAAAAGTTCTGCCTTCGATGATTGCCATGCCGAATGTCTTGAAATAGTCGTAGGCTACCGAAGCATCCACGAATGTCACATACTGTTCGGGACCTCTTCCTTCCCAGTAGACCGGATTGAAATGCCCGATACTCGTCGGAAGGCGGCGGGCCGCCGTGACGTTGATGATGTGAGGATTGCGCTTGATTTCACTTTTGAATGATTTGTAGTTATTTCTCAATTCATTGTTCATGTCTATGGCAACCACATAATCTTTATTCAGACCGAGATCCTTGTTTCTTATGAAGTTGAGCTGTTTGTACATGATGACTGTCCCGATCATCAAGATAATAGTAGCCGTGAACTGGCCGATGACCAGGATCTTTCTCAAGGTGTAACCCCCCGCCCCCGGCTGTATCCTCCCTTTGATTGTGTTGACAGGTTTAAAGAGCGAGATGATAAACGCCGGGTAGCTGCCGGATACAAATCCTGTAAAGATCACTATTCCCGCCAAAGCGATTACAGTGGAAATATTGCCAGTAATGTCTAAAGTCAGTTGTTTTTGCGAAATCGTGTTAAAGGCCGGCAAGAGAAGGTAGACGAAACCGATGGCCCAAATGAGCGAGAATCCAGACAACAGAATCGACTCTCCGATAAACTGCCTGATTATATTGCCTCTTTCTGCGCCAACGACCTTTCTCAGGCCGATCTCTCTAGCCCGGGTGTTGGCCCTGGCCGTGGAGAGGTTTATGAAATTGATGCAGGCAATAAACAGGATGGCGATAGCGATAGTCAAGAAAATATAGACGTAAACGATAGGATCAGTCCCTCCCAGTGAGTAGAGGTGAACCTTAGAGAGAGGCTGTATATGCAGCACGACTTTCTGGTTCGTCCTTTTATCGTGCTCCATGACAAAACCGGCGATTTTTTCTTCGAAGGCTTGCGGCGATACGTTTTTTTGAAGGAGGAGATATGTGCCGGCTTCGTAAGACCAACTGGTGGAGGCTCTTTCACCCTGTAATTTCATAGGAGCCAGAAATTCGAATTGAAGATGAGAATTTGACGGAATATCTTTGAGAACTCCCGTCACAACCAGTTTGAACCGGTTGCTGATCAGTAATGACTGGCCGATGGGATCTTCATTTCCGAAAAACTTGGATGAGGTCCTTTCTGTTATGACGATCGAATCACGGTTGGCCAGTACTGTCTCGGGGTCGCCTTTGACAAGAGGAAATGTGAATATTTTCAAAAAATCATCGTCCACCAGCGCGCCTGTTTCGTAGTGCATCTTATCGCGGGATTTAATCAGCCAGGATCGTCCGCAGACGCGGGTGATTTTGACCACTTCAGAATGATTTTCTTTGAGCGTCGGAGCCAAGGCCAATGGATTGGAGGTAAACATGGTATCATTGAGTTCGGGAATGGTCCTGTAGATGTCGTCGTAATGTTCATGGAATTTATCGAAACTGAACTCGTCCCGGACCCACAACAGTATCAGGATGCAGCAGGCCATGCCGACGGCCAGACCCGTGATGTTGATGAATGAATATATCTTGTGATTTTTGATGTTTCGGAAGGCAATTTTGAGATAATTTTTAAGCATGACAAATCCTTAGATCGGGCCTAATTTAAAATGCGCGGCAAAGACATGCGGCAGTGGTCCTCATTCGGGTGGTCAATGAATCACACATAGTGTATGACGAATATTGCATTAAAAGGTTGCGCTTCAACGAATAATGGATGTTTTGTTCTATTGCAAGTGGGGGGAGGCTGCCACCGATAGCCTGTCTAATCAGCTACCAATTCTGCGATGGCGGCTTTGAGATCTTCGCCCCGAACATCGAAATAGCGCAGGATTCCCTTCTTATCCACCAGCCAGATGGAGGGGATCCAGTCAATTTTATACAATTTGGCCACGTCATCGCTCCAGCCTTTTCCGGAAAAAACCGTGTTCCAGGGCATGGAATTTTCGGCCAGGAAAGCATCCAGCTTTTTCTTGTCCTCATCCAGGCTGATACTGAGGATATCGAATCCCTTTGCCCTGTTTGCAGCGTATAGCGCCTTCACGTTGGGCAGTTCTTCGATACAGGGGGGGCAGCTGGTGGACCAGAAGTCGATCATGATCACTTTTCCCGTCTGCTCAGAGAGCGTAAAGGAGCTCCCATCGGTGAGCGTCGTTGTGAAGTCTTTAGCCCTGGCGCCGATACCCGTAGTCCGGGCGATTATGGCCATCACATCGGTGAATTCTTTGCGCTGGCGCAGGGGTTTGTAGATGTCTGCGTGTTTGAGCTGATGAAATCCTCTGTAGCCGGCCCTGGCCAGCTCTTCAAAATAGGAAAAGGCCTGTTCCGGATGGCCGGCCTCGAGTTCAGATTGAACCAGGGGAAGCAGGATAATCTGCTTGCCATAAATCAGCCTTTTTTGTTCTTCTCCGGTAAAATTGGACATGTTTTCGTCGATCAATTGAAGGCATTCTTCGTACCGGCTCTCCGCCCGCAGAATCATGTATTTCTCACCTAGAACACGAAAGGAATGGGGGAATTGCTTTTGGGCCTGCTTTAGAAGCAGCAATGCCTCTTCGGTCTTAACTTCCTCTTTTAAGGCTTTCACCCGCTTGACCACCTGCTCTTCGCTTTCAAATACAGGGGGTAAGGCTTCATCAGTAACACGTTCACCGGTTTTATCAATGTCTTTTTGGTCGCAACCTGTCAACGCAAATAGCGCTATAAACACTATCCAAATTATGCGTCTCAATCCAAACATATTGTCCTCCATAAGATTCATTGTTTATCATATTGACCGAGATTTCAGCAATAAGGTTGCCTAATTGTATCTCTATATGTAGTCTTACAAATTAATCCCCTATATGTAGTCTGGCTTATCTATCTTTCATAAATTACATTAGTTACAAAAAATACGGTAGGGATTTTTTCCCATAGAGTGACCATTTTTCCCCAACAGTTAATCCATTAATTATGTATGATGTCTTCCGACCTGATATATGGCATGAACAGTGCTTAAGGTTGTTCTTAAGCGGACATGGGTTGTTACGTGAACGAACAATTTCGGTAAATTTATTTTACACTTCAGGAAGATTAGCTCGGGTAAGCTGGCTGGCATGATTATTGCAATCAACGTTGAGAGTCATATGAACAGGAAAATCAATTTGATATTTCGGGACAATAATCTTGCCCAGACACCGTCTCTGCAGATAAGAGGAGGGAGTGATGTGCTGTAAAAAATTTGTGCTGCTTGTGGCTATTCTGGCTTTTCTATTTTCTCTTCTGGCGGCACAGGAGACTCAGGAACAGCCAGATGTTCTTGTTCCCGAGAATGCCAATGAAGCCAGGTTAAACCGCCTTCAGCCTCCAGATCAGGTTATGGATGCCATCGGTGTCAAGCCGGGAATGACCGTAGCCGAGATCGGGGCCGGCCGCGGTCGATATGTGGTGCAACTGGCGGTCAGAGTGGGAGAGAGCGGGAAAGTTTATGCGGAAGACATCAACGCCGCCTCCCTGGAGCATCTGGAGAAGCGCTGCCGGAACGGAGGCCTGGGGAACGTAGAGACCATACTCGGGGAAGTGACCGATCCCAAACTTCCTCTAGGTGAGTTGGATCTGATTTTTATCATATCCTCCTATCATCATTTTGCCGATCCGGTTGCACTTCTGCGCAAGGCCAGGCCTGCGCTCAAGCCTGAGGGGACTGTGGCCATCGGCGAGTGGCTACCGCGGAAAGACAGCCTCGGCTCAGAGTATGCCACGCCCGAGCAGATGGATGCGCAAATGAAGGCAGCAGGCTACAAGCTGGAGCGCATCGTGACTTTTCTCAAAAAGAACAACATGTACATCTACATCTTCCGCCGCGATGACGCGAATTGAAACTTCAAGGGGTCACATCAATATTTGACATTTGCCCACAAATCAGCCAAGTTGAGTTGTGCAAAGCATTATGCTGTCATCAAGGGAAGAAAATAAATGGATGTGAACGATGAGCGATACCGAAACTTACATACGACAATTGAAGGAATCCTATCCCCTGAGAGAGCCACTCCTTCGAGACGTGATAAGAGCACTGGAACTTCCTACGGGGAGCCGGGGGCTGGATGTGGGATGCGGGATAGGACAGCCATCCCTATTGCTGGCAGAGGCGGTGGGTCCGGCCGGCCAGGTCACCGGCTTTGATCAGTCTTTGGAGTTTCTCCTCCAGGCAGAGGAGCTCGTGAAGAGGTCTGGTTTTTCGAATCAGATTTCTTTTCGGCAAGGGGATGTGCATCACCTTCCTTTCGACGATGAGGAATTCGACTGGATTTGGAGCGTGGACTGCGTAGGTTATCCGGGTGTTGGAGATCCGTTGCCCTTAGTACGAGAGCTGGCCCGTGTGGTGAAACCCGGCGGTAAACTTGCCCTCCTGACCTGGACGTCTCAAAAGCTGCTTCCGGGCTACCTTCTATTGGAGTCCAGGCTGAACGTGACGAGTGCAACAATCGTTCAACATCTCAAGGCCAAAAAACCGGAATCCAACTTCATGCGTGCATTGGGTTGGTTCCGCGATGCCGGGTTGGAGGATGTCAGAGCCCGTACTTTTATCGGCGAAGTCTGTGCCCCCTTGAATGAGGATATCAAAACCGCCTTAGTTTGCTTTTTTCAAATGCTGTGGGGCGAGCCCCTTTCAGGTATTTCGGAAGAGGATTGGAAGGAATACGAGCGTCTCTGTCTTCCGGAATCATCGGATTTCATCCTGAATGCCCCGGATTATTACGGCTTTTTCACCTACACAATGTTTCAGGGCAGAATCCCTGCCTTATCGACCGCGTGATTATTCTCGATCTCAAAATCGTGATTCGAAAGATGCCACATGTCATTCGGAATTGTCTTTCAAACCACTAGAGCAATCCTGAGCCTTAGGATTATGTGAGGTGTCCTTCGAACTTACTGAATCAGGGTATATGTGTCCATCAGGTAGAAAGCAAGGGCATTAAAAAGCAGAATCAGGATCACGAGGATGGTTTGGAGTGTTAATCTTCCTTTTGCCTTTTTGCGGATGAACACCAGGAGCGAATACATGGCAAAAATTTCAAGCGCAAAAGGGAGAAAACCGCCGTAGCCAAAAACCGGCATTTGAAAAATTTTACAGAAGTTCAAATAGGGGATGGTGTATTCCCAGTGTGAACCAGCCCAGTAGTTCAGAGATTCCCAGAGCACCCCGGCGGCAAACCCAGCCAAGAGCCAGCTTATGATTCTGTTTCCGTGTTGTCTCTCCGCATCTGCCAAAAGGGAATCTATTTTGAGGCGGTAATTCAGCGGTTCCAGCAGGAATATGAATCCGAGCCAGACGAGAGGGAAGAAGAGATTTGGGAATAGGACGGAAAGAACCAGGAGCATAAATCCCAGAAACATATATCCGTTTAGAAAGCCCGATGTCGTTTTCAAGCGAACACCTGAGATGTTTTTCCCTTTCAAAATGACCTCAAACAACATCGCGAGTTCCAGTAAAGCCGGGATGACCGAAGCAAAAGCCAGACAGTATCCCAGCCATCGCAACGGAAGTTCGGACGGAAGGTTATGATAACTCCAGTTTTGAAGTCTTAAGTTGAAGAGCTCGAAGACCAGCCAGACCGGAATGGATAGGAACGCCGCGAACACAAAATTCTGCGGGGATTCGGACAGCGGGGAAGATCCCCTCATCCTGAAGTTCAGGCTGTCAAGGATAATGATAAGCGGCCACCAGGCACAGATATAAAACCACGTTTGCATGAAGGGAACATCGCAAACGAGAAGAATGATGGCCAGAAATATCGCGCCCAGTCCGAGGTACAGGTTCAACCGGAAAATTGTCTTTATCCTCCTACACAGGCTAGCAAAATTTCCTGACTAAAATCAACACCTGCAAAGCTATGTAAAGCTATTTTCAGCGACGCAATTTCTGAAAAAAATATTTAGAATCAATTAGATACGTAAGCCAAACTCGCTATTCTATTCAATCTGTTTATTTGAAAGGAAAACATGTAGAATAGGCGCAATGAAGGATTCCTTGGATCGGCGAACCGGGCTGTCACGTGACATGGGCCTGCTTGGGTTGGCCGCAACCGGTATATGCTCTATGGTGGGGGCGGGGATCACCGTGATTCCCTTCATGATCCAGCGGAACGTGCCGGGCATCGGTCACTACGTTTTGCCGGCCTACCTGTTTGCCATGATTCCCGCAATTCTGGCTGCACTGGCCTATGCCATGCTGGCCTCGGCCATGCCCCGGGCCGGCGGAAGTTATGTCTATGCCAGCCGGTCCCTCAATCCCTACCTGGGATTCGTGGCCAGCTTTTCACAGTGGTTCGGGCTTTCCATCGCCATCGGTGTGGTGTCTTATCTCCTGATTCCTTTCCTCCGGGATATCGCCGCAGCGCTGAATTGGCCAATGATGGCCAGTGCCCTGGATTCAGGAGCCATCCGCGTGGCCTCAGCCCTGGCCTTTCTGTGGACTTTCGTTGCTGTCAACCTGCGAGGAGTGCGCATTTATGAGCGGACTCTCGTTCCCCTGATGTTCCTGATGTTTGCCCTGGGAGCTGTAGTCATTGTGGTCGGGTTCTCCTTCGGGCAACAGGATTTTGCCGCCGCCATCCTGGAGCAGGAAGGCCGCACAATCCCTGTCAGTGAAACCATGCCATTCCGACTCCCGGTGTATTTCGCCGCGTCAGCCCTTCTCTTTGCCAGTTTCATCGGATTCGACTCCATTGCCCAGGCCGGTGGTGAGGCACGGAATCCGCACCGTTCTCTCCCTTTGGCCATCGGGATTGCCGTCTTCACCGTGGGGACGTTCTACATGTTGTTTACGGGTGCCGTATACCATGCTGTACCCTGGACTTTTATCGCCGAGGAGGCCTTGACACATGACCTGACCGCGCCTGGCCTTCTGGGATATCTGCTGCCACTGGGATGGACTCTGGCCATTGTGGCCGGGGCTGCGGTAGCCCTGATCAATGACCTGCCGGCCATGATCCTCGCCGTTTCCCGACTGATGTTTGCCTGGGCAGAGGACGGAATCTTCCCCAGGCGTGTCGCCCGCGTTCATCCCCGTCGGCACACGCCTCACGTGGCCATCGCACTCAGCGGAATAATGGCTTCCTTGGGGATCCTGGGCTGCCACCTGGCCGGCGATTTCTTCCTCGGCATCGATATACTCGTCATGTCCATGCTGGTTAATTTTCTGCTCATGTGCCTTTCCGTTCTTATTCTCCCACGGAGGAATAAGGAAATCGCCCGAAACATACGTGTTGTCGCATCGCGCAAAATCCAGGTGCTTCTGGCTCTGTCAGGGAGCATCATGCTCGCTGGATTCCTGGCCATACATATCTGGAAAGACCTTACCGCTCCAGTTAAAGCATGGTACTTGCACTCAACGCTTATCTGGCTTTTCGTGATGCTCTTAGCAACCGCCGTCTATATTCGTGAGCTACGGCGCCTCCGGCAGAGCGGGGTCGACATCAATGCCGTATTTTCGCAACTTCCAAAGGAGTAAACACTCGATGAATGCAACAGTTAAACGCCGGGAGCTATCAGCGGACTTCAGCATTTCGCGGGTTCTGATTGGGTTGTGGCAGATCGCAGATCTGGAAAGGAACGGCCGATCGCTGGACCTCGAGGCCACAGCTGACGCCATGGATCCTTATGTGGAGGCTGGTTTCACGACTTTCGATATGGCCGATCATTACGGCTCGGCCGAAGTGATCGCCGGATTGTACCGCAAGCGGCACGCCTCCGATGTGCAGTTGTTCACCAAGTGGGTACCCACCTCCGGACCTTCATCCCGGGTAAATGTCCGGGCCGCCGTCCAGCGCGCCCTTGACCGCATGCAAACGGACCGGCTTGATCTTCTTCAATATCATACCTGGAACTACGCCGATCCGAGCTGGCTGGACACTCTATATTGGCTCCAAGAGCTCAGAGATGAGGGGCTCATCCGCTATCTCGGCCTGGTCAACGTCGATACCGCGCACCTCCGGATTGCCCTGCACAGCGGTTTTGACGTCGTCTCCAACCAAGTCTGTTTCTCCCTCCTCGATCAGCGAGCCAAATCAGGCATGACAGAGCTTTGCCAGGATCACGGAATATCACTGCTGGCCTTCGGCACGGTCGCGGGCGGATTCCTCACTGAACGCTGGCTGGGGAAGCCTGAACCGAATTTGGATGAGTTGAGCACCTGGTCTGAGATGAAGTACAAACGGTTCATCGATGCGGCGGGAGGTTGGCAGGTGTTCCAGGATGTCTTGCAGACGATCTACGATGTTGGTCGAAGGCACGGCGTCTCGATGGCTAACGTCGCCTGCCGCTACATCCTTGAGGAACCGGCTGTAGGCGGAATCATCATCGGCGCCCGGCTCGGGAAAAGCGAGCATATCCAGGACAACCGCCGCCTTTTTGAATTCTCCCTCGGCAGGGCGAGCAGAACAGAAATAGCAGAAGCGCTGACAAAACTGAAGCCCATTCCGGGAGACTGCGGAGATGAGTACCGGAGGCCGCCTTTTCTCACCGCGGCCGGAGACCTGAGTCATCACATCGATGCGGTTCCGCCGGCTTATCAAACCAAATCTCTGCCGGATGGCCGCCGCATCATTCTGGCCGGCACTCCCCATGAAGAGATGGCCGGTTGTTGCCGGGCCGTGCGTTGCGGCGACCGTATTTGGGTTTCCGGAACCACAGCCACACAGGGCAGCCGGGTGATCGGGGGAGGGGATCCTGCAGCTCAGCTGCACTTCGTGATCGATAAGATCGAGGGAACCATCGAGTCTCTCGGCGGGCAATTGAAGGATGTTATCCGAATCCGTGTCTATGTGCGGAACATGTCGGACTGGGAAGCCGTGGTTCGCGTCCTGGGTGAGCGCTTCAAAAATATTCAACCTGCCAACACATTGACCCAGTCTTCACCCGTGGGGGATGAGTTTCTGGTTGAAATGGAAGCTGAGGCTATCATTCTGAAGACATCTGATGGCAACGAATAGAAATCAGGATTTAGCAGGACCATACGGACGCCTCCGCACATAAGCAAGGATGAAACAAAAAATATATGTCTGAGCTATAATATAGACGCGGATATTCGAAGAAAACAATTTCAATGAGGACTGCTGGAGATCCATTGTCAGTGACTGATCGAATTGCCAGAGTCTGCGTCTTTGCGGCCTTGCTGATATTCTTTCTGGGTGCTTATGCCTTGGCCGAGAAACAGAAAATACAAGTGACATCGGAAAAGGCGAGCATTCACTTGTGGGCAGATACCGAAAGCCGAATAATTGCGCACATATCATCAGGGACCGTCCTGATTTCTGAATACAGAGAGGGCGAGTGGCACAGAGTGAATTTTCGACCGACTGAGGATAGCGTCATGAAATCCGGCTTTATCCATCAAAGGGATATCAGAAAACTCGAAGAGGAAAAAAAGAAACAACCGCAAATTTTCATCTCAGGGATAAGTGCAATCACAATGGAGGATATAGGGTACGAAGGCCAGCCCGTATCCTTGAAGTTCAGAGATGCCGATATCAGAGACGTCATCGCATTTCTGTGTGATGTCGGCGGCTGGAGCGTCGTCTTCGATCCCGGCGTCTCAGGCAAGATCTCGTGCGAGTTGCGGGACGTGCCCTGGGACCAGGCTCTGGATGTGATTTGCAAGACCCGGCGCCTCGGAAAAACGGCAGAGGGAAAAGTATTCAGAATCGCGCGTATCAAAGATTTGATCAATAGATAGTGATCCCGGAATCATAATAAGGCCCAAGCATCAGAATGCCGGCATTATGGAATTGTGCTCAGACTATCCCTTATCATATTTCTGATCAATTTCTCAGGTTTTCCCTTTTTCTCACTGCACGACACGGAACATGACCAAACATTGTTTCCTTCCGCAGTTTCTATCATCTCCATGTTGAAAGAAATATCACAGAAATAATCGGTCTCTTCAATCAGAATAACTCCCTCTCCGATAATAAACGGGATATGACCTTTTTTCTTTTTAATTTCATATTTCTGCACCGCTCCTCTAATGATGGCTGTAACACCCAATCGTTCTCTTATTTTGTTAAGGGTGTCAGGACTTGATAAATCTTCACTCGAATACCCGAATTCATCCAAGACAGAATTCAGTTCATCTTTGCCGACAACATCATATCCGCTTTTATTGAACTCATCTTCGACCAGAACATTGAAATTTCTATCGTCCTTGATCTCTTGACTCACCATTAATTCAGCAATCGCAATTTTCTTATAGATTCCAAAATCAATATCCGGTTGAGTATACACGTTCTCCAGGATTATCGGACGCTTGGATGTACAGCCTGAAAATAAGAAAACATAAACAACCAGAAAGAATGCCAGAAAAAAAGTTTGACTGAGGAATTTCATCGCAGCTATCCTCCTAAAATTTTCAGGTTTTATAAAGAGTTGCTCATTTATAATCATGTCATGCATAAAATGTGCCAGTCTGAAACAGGAGTAACCGCAAACTTTCATCCGATTTTATGTGAAAAAATATGACACATGTCGCAAAATAGCGACAGTTCTTCATCTGATTCGACCGCAGCGTCCAACCTGATAAATGGTTATTCCACTCGGAGCAGGTTCGTATGCGGTAGAGATTTGACGCCGTTTGACATTTTGGACGGGATAGACAGAATGTCTGACAAAAAAAGGATTCTTACCCAATTATCAATGATCGATCGATCGATCAATCAATCAATCTATCTATCTATCTATCTATCTATCTATCTATCTATCCACCCTGGAATTCCCCCGAAAAAACGGACACCCTAAAAAGTTTGAGTGGCATATCGATAATACTCCAAAGGGCTCTTTTGATTCAATGCCGAGTGTCTTCTTTGGCGATTGTAAAAGATTTCAAT